>VFQN01000014.1_pt1 | contig 429298 bp, 395 predicted proteins | sample 3512371 | NCBI WGS metagenome assembly VFQN01 (sample SAMN10412370, study PRJNA504923) | tailings metagenome | isolation source: Replicate 2 from Balatoc abandoned mine | place: Philippines: Itogon, Benguet | collected 2017-08-28 | reverse complement strand
CCGCGTCGGCGATTTCGGTCCCGGTGCACGGCTTTGGCTTCCGGCCCGCTCCATCTGGAGCGTGCCATCGCACCTTGAGCCTCAATGGCGGTCTGCGGCTCCACACCATTGCTGATGCTTCACCGCAAACGGTTGCGCCCGGGCCTCCCGGATCTCGAGCCACTCGTTGCTCTACCTTCCGGGCGCCGGTCCTGGCCACGGGGAGGACGGTGTACACTCCGCGTCCCGTCGCAAGCCAGCGACGGCCGTAGGATGACACAGCCCGGAACAGCGGGGATAAGCAGCACTCCAACGACCTGCCCCGGTTGTCATCCCGGAACGCGCAAAGCGCGTATCCGGGACCCAGGGCCTACACATGGCGCGCCGAGTTTCTTGCCCTGGGTCCCGGCTCTCGCTGCGCTCGGCCGGGATGACAACGGTCCAGCCGTCGTCCCCGCGTCGTGCCACTGGACGCGTGCATCAGAAAATTAACGCCATCGCAATCGCCGACTGCGGCGGCGCTGGCGGTGCTGGCCGGGAGCCGATAGACAAAAGCATCGCGCGATCGGAGGGCACCATGACGACGGCTGGCACGGCTCGGGCAGAGCGCAGCGGACGCGCGGCGCCCCTCATTGCGCGCGTGATCGCGGCGGCGATCCTGGCGCCGGTGCTGCTGCTCGGCGTGCAATCCGCCGCCGCCCAGGACGTGCGCGCGGCGATCGAGAGGGCGAACTTCTACATCGAAGTCTCCAAGGCGACCGAGCGCGCGGCCGATTCCTGGGATCGCTACGCGAGCTGGGTCAACATGAAGACCGGGCCGACCGGCCAGGAGCGCTACATTTCGTACGGCATGTACGAGCTGTACGAGATCAGCGGCCTGCTGAAGGAGGCGCGCCGCGTCATCGGCCAGAAGCCCGCCACGCCCAAGCTCGATGCATCGATGACGCGCTACCTGGATGCCTACGAAGTGCTGGCACCGGTCCTGAACCGCGCCAACGCCTACTACGAGCGCAAGGGCTACCGGTCCGACAGCATGGCCGAGGGCCGCGGCCTGCACGCCCGCATGGTGCCGCTCGCCACCACCTTCATGGCCGAGCGCGAGGCGATGCTGGCGGAGCTGCGCGCTTTCGTGCGCGAGGTCGAAGGCCAGGAGCTGGCGGCGATCGAGGCGCGCGAGGGCAAGTCCCGGGCGTGGCAGGTGGCGCACGTCATGCACGCCGCCGGCCGCGTGGTCGATGCCTTCCCCAAGACACGGCCGGTGCCCATGACCTCCGATATGCTGGAGGAGCAGATGCGGGCGCTGGGCCCCAACACGCCGGGTTCCAAGTTCGACGAGATCATCTCCGGCGTGGTGCGGCCCAAGGGCGTGGTGATCGACATGGCGCGCTTCGACCCGGCGCTGAAGCGCTACGCCGAGGCGGTCGAGACCTTCGATCGCTTCGCCGCCGACAAGCCCGACGGGCTCGAGAGATTCAAGAACGCGCCGCGGCAACTGCTGGCGAGCCTGCGCGCCCTGCAGCAGCCGCTGACGCGCAGCCAGGGCCGCGACTTCGACGGCGCCGACGCCTTGGTCGGCCGCACGGTCAACGATTACTTCCAGATGCTGTCGGCGAGCAGCGGGGGACTGTCGGGCAGCCAGCTGCGCTTCCTGCAATAGCCAAGGGGCGCACAATGGTGCGCCCCCTCGGTTTCCCTGGGTTTGCCTACTACAGTCTCAGGACACCTTGAGACGCACGCCGTCCGGAACGGGAAGCGGCGCGTTGGCGCTTTGCAGATACTCGACCGTGGTGAACAGCAGGTCGGTGTCGCCGATGTTCTCGACGCTGTGCAGCAGGTATTCGCCGGCCGCGTAGTTGAGGTGGCGCGTGTCGCCGGGGAAGTGCACCGTCTCGGTGATGGAGCCGTCCTCGAAATAGCCGCGCGCCTTGCCGTGCGTGTGGCAGGTCCAGAAGTAGTCGAGCACGTGGCGGTGGAAGGTGCAGCGTCCGCCGGCCGGAATATGCAGGTGCCAGACGCGCACCTTGTCGGTCTCCGACACCAGCACGCTGCCGACCAGCGGGTTGAAACGGTTGTCCTCCAGCTCCTGCTGCAGCGCGACCGGCCAGTGCACACGCGGGTTGGCGCCGGGCGACGGCTTCTCGATGGTTTGCGTGGCGGTCATCGCCTATCTCCTCGGGTAATCCGCGCGATCAGTGCGCGTGATTATTGCTGCGATTACATCTTCTCATCGAACCTCAATTCGCCGCCCCTGGCAATCGCCCCATGACATGGGCAAGATATGCGCAAACGAGAGCGCACACGCCGGGCGCCGGACAGGAAGGGCGGAAAACCATGTCGAGCAGCAGGAACATCACCGTTTCCAAGGCGGCCGTCGACCAGGCCTTCAAGGATCTCTCCAACTGGGGCCGCTGGGGCAAGGACGATCAGATCGGCACGCTGAACAACGTCACGCCGGCCGACATCGTCGCCGCCGGCAAGCTGATCAAGACGGGCAAGGTGTTCGCGCTCGGCATTCCGCTGGGACCGAGCGGCCCGCAGCGCGGCCTGTTCGGCAAGCGCTGGAACCCGATCCACACCATGCTGGCGACGGGAACCGATGCGCTCGCCGGGCGGCAGGGCGGGCTGCTCTACTCGGATGATGCGCTCAACATGCCGATCCAGTCGGCCACGCACTGGGATTCGCTGGGGCACATCTTCTACCACGACAAGATGTACAACGATCGCCCAGCCAGCGCTGTGGACTCGAACGGGCTCGCCGAGAACGGCATCGAGCACGCAAAGGACAAGCTGGTCGGCCGCGGCGTGCTGCTCGACATCGCCCGCTGGAAGGGCGTCGACACGCTCAAGGACGGCGAGGGCATCTCCAACGACGATCTCGATGCCTGTGCCGCGGCGCAGAAGGTGGATATCCGCAAGGGCGACTTTGTCATCGTCCGAACCGGGCAGATGGAAGCCTGCAACAAGCGCGGCGAGTGGGGCGGCTATGCCGGCGGCGACGCGCCGGGCCTCAAGTTCGAGAGCTGCTACTGGCTGCAGGACAAGCAGGTGGCCGGCGTGTGCTCCGACACCTGGGGCGTCGAGGTGCGGCCCAACGAGACCAAGGACGTCAACCAGCCCTGGCACTGGGTGGTGATCCCGGCCATGGGCCTCTACATGGGCGAAATGTTCAACCTGAAGGAGCTTGCCGAGGACTGCGCCAAGGACAAGGTCTACGAGTTCTTCTTCGCCGGCCCGCCGCTCGTCATTCCCGGCGGTACCGGCTCGCCCATCAATCCGCAGGCCATCAAGTAGGGCGACTCAAGCATGGAACGCGCTTCGCTCTCACCCGCTGCCTCTCTGGCTGGTGAACTAGAGTCCCGCCTCCGCGGGAATGACGTGCGCGGGGCGCGGTGCACTCTCAACTGGCGTCATGCCCGCGGAGGCGGGCATCCAGGACACCTCAACGCCGGGGTGAGCGCAGGTCGGGACGGAACCGGACATCCCTGGGCCAGGTCCGAGGATGACACTTCGAGGCAGAGGGACAGCGTATGAAACTCGGTTTCTTCACCATGCCCCTGCATCCGCTGGGGAAGGACTGGCGCCAGTGCCTGCGCGAGGACCGCGAGGCGTTCATCCTGGCCGACGAGCTGGGCTTCGTTGAGGGTTACGTCGGCGAGCACGTGACGGACGCGGCGGAGAACATTCCCTCCTGCATCACCTTCATTGCCACGCTGGTGGACGCCACCAAGAAGATCAAGCTCGGCACCGGCACCGTCAACATGCCGAACAATCATCCCGCAGCGGTGGCCTCCAACCTTGCCATGCTCGATCACCTGCTGGACGGGCGCTTCATCTTCGGCATCTCGCCGGGCGGCCTGCTGTCGGACGCGGAGGTGTTCGGCAACCTCAACGCCAACCGCAACGAGATGTTCGTGGAGGCCATCAACCAGGTGCTCGGCATCTGGACCGGCGAGCCGCCCTACAACATCAAGGGCAAGTACTGGACCATCAGCACCGAGCGCACGCTCAGGGCCGACATCGGCCAGGGCGTGATGCTGAAACCCCTGCAGAGGCCGCATCCGCCGATCGTGGTAACGGTGGTGGCGCCCTACTCGCAGGGCGTGACGGAAGCCGCCTCGCGCGGCTGGGAGCCGATCTCGGCCAACTTCCTGATGCCGGCCTGGGTGAAGACGCACTGGCCGAAATACGTGGAGGGCTGCGAGAAGGGCGGTCGGCCGGCCGACCCCGCCAACTGGCGCGTGGGCCGCTCGATCTTCGTCGCCGACACCGATGCCAAGGCGCGCGACTACGTGATGGCGCCGAACAGCCCCTACCGGCTCTACTTCGGCAACCTGCTCACCAAGCTGAAGATGGCCGGGCGCGCGGAGGCCTTCAAGGAAGATCGCAGCATGCCCGACGACGCGGTGACGCCCGAGTACGTGGTCGACAAGCTCACCATCTACGGCTCGCCCGAGCGCGTGGCGGAGAAGCTGCTCGCCTTCCGCGAGGAGATCGGCGACTTCGGCACCCTGCTCTACGCCGGCAAGGACTGGCTCGACCGCGACATGGGCCGCCGCTCCATGGTGCTGATGGCCGAGAAGGTGCTGCCGAAGCTCAACGCGGCGATTGGGAAGTAGTCAGCAGCGAAGCGCGTGTGGCTCCTGGGTCCCGGATATTTGCGCTTCGCGCAATTCCGGGATGACAACTTTTGCGGACCCACACTCTCTTGTCATCCCGGCCGAGCGCAGCGAGCGCCGGGACCCAGGGCTGCAGCCGCGTGTCCGATGCTTGCAGCACGTCCGGGTGCAACCAGCAGGCATGCGTACCCTTCGTTGAGATGTGACCTTGACCCCCGCCTCCGCGGGGGTGACGCCAATTGGACGCAACAACATCCAACCACAAACGTCATTCCCGCGGAGGCGGGAATCCAGGGCACCGTGCTGCAAACTTCCAGCGGAGCAGACAATTGTCATCCCGGCCGAGCGCAAGCGAGAGCCGGGACCCAGGGCTGCAAAATTCCAACCGAGAAGACAATGTCATCCCGGCACTCGTTGCCGGGATCCAGCGCTCTGTCGAACGCCAGAGCAAGCTGAAGGATGGATCCCGGGGACAAGCCCCGGGATGACATGGGTGGCGATGGGCTTGTGGCCGCCCCTCACCCCAGCCCTCTCCCCACGCTGATGAGCACGCGGATGGGATCGGCGAGGCGTGGGGAGAGGGAGTTCAAGCCTTGCGCTCAATCTGCGGCTGTCATCCCGGCCGAGCGCAGCGAGAGCCGGGACCCAGGGCTGCAAATTCCCAACCGAGCAGACAATGTCATCCCGGCACTCCTTGCCGGGATCCAGCGCTCTATCGAACGCCAGAGCAAGCTGAAGGATGGATCCCGGGGACAAGCCCCGGGATGACATGGGTGGCGTTGGCGTTTGTGGCCGCCCCTCACCCCAGCCCTCTTTCCATGCTGATGGAACGCGTGGATGAGGTCGGCGACGCGTGGGGAGAGGGAGTCTTACCGCTCCCGCGCGCGGCTCAAGCCTTGCGCTCGATCCCCGCCATCATCTCCAGCATGGCGCACACGGCGCCGCTGTCCTCCTCGGCCTTGCCCATGGCGAGCGTCGCTGCGTAAAGCGCGGACGCGGTGTTGAACAGCGGCGTGGGGCAGTCGAGCTCGGAGGCGAAGGCGCCGATCACGGTCAGGTCCTTCTTCCAGATGTCGCCGCGCACGGTGGCAGGCACGTAGCTGTTGGCGGCCATCATCGGCCCACGCACCTCGAACATGCGCGAGGTACCGGCGCCGGAGGAGATCACTTCCACCGTGCGGTGCGGATCGAGGCCGGCCTTCATGGCCAGCACCAGCGCCTCGGCGGCAGCCACGTTGTGGATCGCCACCAGCAGGTTGGCGATGAACTTCATCTTGCTGCCGTTGCCGTAGGCGCCGAGGTCGTGCACCTTGCGCGTGAAACCCGCGAACATCGGCTGCAGCCGCAGAATCGCCGCGCTGTCGCCGCTGGCGAAGGCAACGAGGTCTTTCACCGCCGCCTGCGCGCCGGTGCCGGACACAGGGCTGTCGAGCGCAACGTGTCCGGCCTTCTTCAGGATGTCGTGGAACTTCATCTTGTCGGCCAGCGCCAGCGTGCTGGCCTCGATCACGGTGCGCGGCCCGGCGCTGGTGCGGGCAATCACCTCGGCGGTGTCGAGCGCGGCACGCGCGCTCGGCAGGCTGGTGATGATGTCGCTCACCGTCTCGGCCAGCGCCTCGGCGCTGTGTACGAGCTGCACGCCGGCACCCTTGGCCTCCGCACTGCGCGTGATGTCGGGGTCGTAGCCGATCACCGCCCAGCCGTCGGCGATCAGGTTCTTCGCAAACGCGCCGCCCATGATGCCGAGGCCGACAATGCCGATGGTGCCCTTCATGATGCTTGTTCCCGTGCTCTGCCTGCGGCGATGCTAGAAGAGATCCTGCTGCGCGTCGTCCTTGCGGCGGGACGGCTTCGCGGCCGGCAACTGCGGTGCCATGGCCCAGTTGCCGCCGTCCTCAAAGGTTGCCAGCAGCGCCTTCACGTCCGCCGGCGCAGCGTGCGTTTCGCCGAGCCAGGCCGGCCACGTCTCGCGTGGCAGAATGGCCGGCATGCGATCGGTGATCTTGGCGATCAGCGCGTTGGCCGGGACCGTGACCTGCACGAAGGTCTCGAGCGTCTCGGCGCCGTTGGTCCACTGCTCGCAGATGACGGCCAGCGCGATCGGCTGGCGATCGCGCGGCGTGATCACCCATTGTTTGGTCCTGCCGTTGGGCAGCTCCTCGCCCTCGTTGAAGGTGTCGACCATCAGGATGCCGCGCGCCTGGGCGAAGGCCTGCGCGAACGTCGGCAGCCGCTCGACGGTCTCGGCGCGCGCGTGCATGTGCTTGGGCTTGCCGGGATTGGGATCGTCCTTGCCCGCGAAGCCCCAGCGCATCTGCACCATCTCGCGCGCACCGGCCGCGTTTAGCCGCAGGATGCTGGCGAAGCGCATCGGCGTGGCGACGACGGGCATATCGCCCTCGACCCTCACCCCGTCCAGGAAGCGTGAGAAGGCGTGGACGTCCTGCCAGGAATAGAGCTGTGTGAACTTGCCGCACATGCGCGGAGTGTAGCACGCGGCGATCAGCTCACCAGGCGATCCGGCTGATAGTTCACGCCGAACCGGATCAACTGGTCGATCAGCTCGGGATAGGGAACCTTGGCGTGCCCGGCCGACAGCGCGAAGTCCTCGTCCTTGGCAATCTGCGGGTTGGGGTTGGCCTCGAGCAGATAGGCCTCTCCGTCCCCCGTCACCCGATAGTCGAGGCGCGCGTAGCCGCTCATGCCGAGCAGGCGATAGATCGATTTCGACACGGTCGCCAGGTCGGCCTGCATCTTGCGCGTGATCCTGGCCGGGCCCGTCTTGAGGCCGACCTGGCGCTGATAGTCGGGGTCCCACTTCGCGCGATCGGAAGCGATCAGCGGCTTGTCGTCGTCCTTCTTGGTCATCTCCAGCTCCCAGGCCGGAAGCACGGTGACGCGGTCGTTGCCCATCACGCCGACGTAGATCTCCCGCCCGTCGATGAACTGCTCGGCCACGGCCGTCGAATTGGTGGTGCGGTGGATGTAGTCTACGCGCTCCTTGAGCTTTTCGTCGTTCACCACCACCGACGCGCTGGAGATGCCGACCGAGCCTTCCTCCGTCAGCGATTTCACGAACAGCGGAAACTTCAGGCTCTCCGGCCGCTTGACGGCGCGCTTCTGCGGGAAGGTCGCAAACTCGGGCACCTTGAGGCCGTGATAGGCCAGGATCTTCTTGGTGATGGCCTTGTCGCGCGCCAGCGTCAGCCCGCGCGGGTTGCAGCCGGTATAGGGCTGCTTGCACAGCTCCAGATAGCTGACCACGTGCTGGTCGAAGTGGCCGATGCCGGCGAACTCCTCGACAAGGTTGAAGACGATGTCGGGCCTGTGCGCGTCGATCGCGCCGCGGATGGTTGAGAGATCGTCCGACACGCCGATCGGCACCAGATCGTGGCCGAGCTCTTCGATCGCATCGCGCACGTCGAACTCGGTCTTGCGCAGCTCGCGCTGCTTCTCGCTGTAGTCCTGCAGATCGCCGCTCGGCAACAGGCTCTCGTCCGCGAGCATCACCACTCGCAGCTTCTTGCGGTTAGCGCCGTTCTTCCTGCTCATCGCTCCACCCGGATGCAACGGAGGGAGAACGCCCGAGGTCAAGCTTTGTTCCCGCCAAGCTGTAGCCGCAAGCTGCAACTTTGGCGTGGCCTCGAGCGTTTCCCATGTGCCGGCCCGCACTGGGCCGGCGTCGGGATTTGGATGGATGTCAAACACGAGACAGCCCGCAGCGCGCCCGCTGCGCGCGTCAGCCGCGCACGGCCGCACTACGCACGCCGCACCGCCGATCGCGCTCGACACGGCGAGCGACGAGGTGCTGCTCGCCATGCGGCTGTGCGACCTGCCGGTGCGGCTGCGGGGAAGCCTGATGGCGCGGCGCGTGCAGCGTCTGCATCGCGAGCTCACCGCGCGCAGCATCGTGGCGCTGCCGCACGCCTGGCTGTCGGAGGAGTTCTTCAATCCCGACGGGGTGCTCGGCTTTGCCGTTCCCTTCTACCTCGCGCATCGCCGGCTGATGCAACTCGAGCGATCGCAGATGATGGAGGTGGAAGGTGCCGGCGAGGCCGAATGCCGCCGCATCCTTCGCCACGAGGCGGGACACGCGATCGACGATGCCTACGAGCTGCACACGCGCGAGCGCTATCGCCGCCTGTTCGGCGACGCCAACGTGCCATATCCCAAGTCCTACAAGCCGCGCCCCGAGAGCCGCAGCTTCGTCATCAACCTCACCAACTGGTATGCGCAGGGGCATCCGGTGGAGGACTTCGCCGAGACCTTCGCGGTCTGGCTCAACCCGCATCTCGACTGGCGCAAGGACTATGCAGGCTGGCCGGCGCTGGAGAAGCTGGAGTACGTCGATGAGCTCATGCGCGAGATCGCCGGCAAGCCGCCGCGCATCGCCAGGAAGACGGAGGTCGAGCCGCTCAGGAAGGCCACGCGCACCGTCGGCGCGCACTACGAGGAGAAGCGCGCCTATTTCTCATGGCGCTGGCCCGCCACCTACGACCAGGACCTGCGCCGCATCTTCGGCGAGGACCCGAGCAACTCCGGCCTGCCGACCGCGACCGCGTTCCTGCGCCGCAACCGCGTCTATTTGCGCACCCGCATCGCGGAGGGCACGGGCGTGCACGCCTATGCCGTCGATCAGCTCTTGCGGCAGATGATCGCCCGCGTTCAGAAGCTCGGCTTGCGCGTCATCGAGCCGCCCGCCCCGACCATCGAGAAGCTTCTGGTCGTGCTCACCATGCAGACCGCCGGCGTATTCCACAAAGGCTACCCCAAGGTCGCCCTCTAGCCGTCGTTATGCTCGCACGCAGTTGTCATCCCGGAATTCGCCGCAGGCGAATATCCGGGACCCAGGGCCGCAAGCGCCAATGTAGCAGGTAACGACGCTATGCCTTCGCCTGCCCCTTGTACCAGTCGAGGATCTGCTCGCCGGTCCAAGAGACGACACCGTCGTGGCCGAGGATGATGGGTTCCGGGCCCAAGACCTGGGATGACAACCCTCATGTGCGCCCACCCTGCCGCAAAGCATGCGGTCTGCCGGCTGGCCCCTGGGTCCCGGCTCTCGCTGCGCTCGGCCGGGATGACAGGAAAGGTGCGACCTCACAAAAGTTGTCATCCCGGAATTCGCCGCAGGCGAATATCCGGGATCCAGGGCCGCAAGCGCCAATGTAGCGGGCGACGACGCTAGGCCTTCGCCTGCCCCTTGTACCAGTCGAGGATCTGCTCGCCGGTCCAGGACACCACACCGTCGTGGCCGAGGATGTCGGTGAAGGTGCGCTCCACGTGGCCGATGCGGTGCGGCACGCCCGACAGGTAGGGATGGCAGGACACGGCCATGATCTTCGCGCGCTCTTTCGATTCCTCGTACAGCACGTCGAAGTGGTCCATGGCGCGGTCGTGGAACTCCTCCGAGTCGTGGTGCTGCAGGTTCATCATCACGATGTCATGCACCTCGAAGGTGTAGGGCAGTGCCACCATGGGCCCGTGCTTGGTCTTCAAGGTCACCGGATCGTCGTCGAGCACGTAGTCGCCGATGTATTCCACGCCCGCTTCGGCCAGATAGTCGAGCGTGTCGAAGGTCTGTGTCAGGCCGGGGCCGAACCAGCCGCGCGGGCGCTTGCCGGAGAACTTCTCGATCGTGTCCATGGTCTTGTGGATGATGCCGCGCTGGTCCTCCAGCTTGTGCATCGGAATTTGCTCATACGAATGCGCGTTGAGCTCCCAGCCGCTGTCGATGCACGCCTTCACCACCGGTGCGTAGGTGTCGCAGATCTTGGCGTTGATGGCGACGGTAGGCTTGGCGCCGACGCGCTCCAGCATCTTCCTCATGCGCCAGAAGGCGACGCGCATGCCGTACTCGTGCCAGCTCCAGTTCGGCAGGTCGGGCTGCTGCGGCACCCCTTGCGGCGGTGAGATCACCATGCGTGCCATCGGCCGCGACAGGTCCCAGTCCTCCAGCGAGAACACCGGCCACACCACCAGTCGGATGCCGTCCGGAAACTTCAGCGGCGGCCGACCCTCGATGGGCTGAAACGACAGGCGTTCGCGGGGATGCACGGCGGTTTCCTCCTGGATTGATCTTGTTGAGCTGATGATCGAAGCAACGCGAGGCGGAGTCAACGCGAACAGCGGCGCGACCTCAACATTATGGTTTTGCGGAACGCCATCGCCGCTGCTTCTCGCGATTTCCACAACCCTTCATGCTGCACCACTGTCGATGCCGACCCTTGCTCGTGTCGACATAGTAGACGTCGCAGTCGGAGGCTCCACACTTTCGAATTCTCCTGCCATCGGCATTGATCAATAGTTCTTCGCCGGCAAGCGCGCACGCGTGCAGGGGGACGTCGGCCGCCGATGGCGACGACCAACGCTGAGTGGCGAGGCCCGGCGATGCGGTTGGGGCTAGCCTCTGTGCTTTGTGGGCCGCTTGAACGACGGCCGAAATCGCATCCAGATGAAGCTGCTGCACGGGCCGCCGCAAGTGAGCACCCGCGAGGACGGCGTGCAGATGCTCGCGGAACTTGCGGGTGCGGGCCAGAACGCGCAAGCAACTGCGGTCATCGAGATCAGACAGGTGCGCAACGATAGGTCGCTCGACTAGCCCGGCAAGCTCCACGAACCGCAGCAAATCTCGGTACGATCGCAGGTTCTCGATCGGGGCATCTGACGGCCGCTCATCCAGTGTATTCACGAGGTCCAGGGCGGGATGGCCTCCGCTCCATTCAAACGGATCGGCGCGGTTGCTCATTCGCGTCTTGCCTTGAAGTCTCTGCATATCGTAACCTGTAAAAATCTGTAAAGAGGTTATGAGACGGAGCCGAAGCTCGCAGGAATAGACCCATGACGCAAGTGGCCATGGATCCGCGGGCCGCCGCCGACTACATGCGTGGCGCGCTCTACGGTCTCGCTGCGGTCAGCATCTGGGCGGGGTGGATCGTCGTGGCTCGCCTCGGCCTGCGGACGAGCCTGACGCCGTGGGACATAGCGGCCCTGCGCTTCGGCGTCGCCGGATTGCTGCTGCTGCCTTATGTGCTGAGCAAAGGTTTGGTCCGCCAACGCCTCGGCTGGATTGGACTGGCGGCCATTATTCTGGGTGGTGGCGCCCCAGTGCTGCTTGCCAATGCCGGCCTGGTGTTTGCGCCTGCGGCACATGCCGGGGCTCTTTTTCCAGGCGTTATGCCGCTCATGGTAGCGATCCTTGCGGCAGCCATTTTGAGAGAGCCATTCACTGCCGCCAAGACAATCGGTTTCGCCCTGATCCTGCCGGGTGTGTTCGTCATCGCTTGGGGAACAGCCAGCACCGTTGGCTGGCAGCAGAGCATGGGCCACGTGCTGTTCCTCGGCTCCGGCTTGGCCTGGGCCTTCTACACGGTGGCGATGCGTCGTGCGCGGCTCGACGGCCTGCACGCTGCTGCCATCACTGCCGTTGGCTCGTTGCTCCTGTACGTACCGGTGTACGCTCTTGTCCTGGGGACAAATCTTGCCTACGCGACGTGGGGCGACATAGCTCTTCAGGCGTTCGTGCAGGGGTTCCTGACTGCCATCATTTCGCTTCTCCTCTTTGGTCGCGCGGTGATGATCCTTGGCGCGGCGAGCGGTGCCGCATTCGCTGCGCTATGTCCGGCAATGACGGCACTCATGGCCATTCCGGTTCTTGGCGAGTGGCCAACGGCAATGGATTGGATGGCCATCATCCTGATCTCTGTCGGCGTCTATGTCGTGAGCGGAGGACCGCTGCCGGCACGACCCGCCTGAAACAGACGCCGTGGCGAATGTCCGCTCAGATATCCTGCTCCATCCACTCCTTCTGCACATCCTCGCACCAGTTGCCGACGTTCCATTGGCCCCAGGCGCCGAGGCCGGCAAGCTCGTGCTCGCCGGCGTAGACGGGCACGTGGATGACGGACAGGCCGTCGTAGGCGTGCGCGGCCTTCAACGCGCCTTTCAGCTCGTCGACCGTCCAGCCGCCGTGCATGGCATTGACGCCCGACACGGCGCCGGCAAGCCGCACGTAGTCGACCGCGACGCCGTCGTTGGTGCGGAAGCCCTGGCCGTATTGCGCCATCTGTAGGCCGGTGATGGCCGCCATGCGGCGGTTGTCGAAGATGACGATGGTGCCCTTCGCGCCGTGCTCGACGCCGTCGATCAGGATCTGCGGGTTCATCATGAAGGAGCCGTCGCCGGTGAAGGCGATGGCGTAGCGCGGCTTGTCCGCGATCGCGGAGGCCAGCAGCGCGCTCACCGCGAAGCCCATGTAGGAGGCACCCGTCTCGGTGAACGTATCGCCCGTCCTGTCGTCCTCCACGATCTGGAAGCCGTTGGCCTGCACGTCGCCGGCGTCGAACAGCTTGGCGGCGCCGATCGACTTGGCGAAGTCGGCAACGACCTTGATGGCCGCCGGCTGCGCCAGCGCCGGCCGCTGCCAGACCTCGTCGCGGAGAGGAGCAGCCTCGAAGCGGGCGCGCTTGTAGGCCGACCACTCGGCCTTCTTGGCCGCACAGGCGGCGAGCCAGTCGCCCTTGTTGGCGGCAGCCTTCGCGGCTTCGAGCTTGGCCGCGAGCCGATCGGCAACAGCCGAGATATCCCCTACAAGCGCCAGCGTGCGGTTGTAGTGCGTGGCGTCGCCGAGGTCGCCGTTGATGTTGATGACGTCCTGAGCGCTCTTGTAGCCGATCCCGGAGCAGTCCGCCTGGCACACGGCGCGCGAGCCGATCACGATCAGCAGCTCGGCTTCCGAGGCCGCATAGTTGCCGCTGATGGAGCCCTTCGAGCCGCCCACGTGCATGTTGTGCGCATGCGCATCCGGCAGCACGCCGGTCGAGCCGGGCGATAGCACCACGGTCGCACCGGCCGCCTCTGCCAGCCGCCGCACGGCGGCGTCGTGACCCCGCGTGCCGCCGCCGGCCTTGATCGCGACCTTGCGTGCGCCGGCAATCAGCTTGGCGGCCTCGTCGAACGGCGCGTCGGTCACGGGCGCCAGCGGCGCCAGCTTCGGCCGCTCCGGCAGCGCGGCGAGATTGAGCCTCAGGCCCGCCGGCTGCGTGTTGAGCGGCAGCAGCAGGAAGAACGGCCCGGCGCGATAGGGATGGTTCACGGTCACCGCGCCGCGCCGCAGTGCATCGCGCACGGCCTCGGGCGTATGCAGCACGTAGGAGCGGCCGAGGATGGCGGTCATCTGGCCGAACAGGCCCTGCTCCTCCTTCGGCACCTGCTGCATGTTATAGCCTTCGCCGAACGTCGTCTCGTCGCCGTAGATGTGATAGACGCCGACGCCGTTGGAGGCCGCCGCCAGCGCGCCGGCAAATGCCTGCAGCGCTCCCGGACCGATCGAGGTCACCACCGCGGGAATCTCGCCGTACTGCCATCTGAGTGCGGTCGCGGCATGCGCCATCGCCACCTCGTTGCGGCAGTTGAACGTGCGCGTGACGCCCTCGTCCTCGTAGATGCGTAGCACCTCGCCAAGGTCGGTCGAGCCGTGGCCGAAGATGGCGAGATATTTCGAAACGCCTTGCTTCAACAGGCCGAGCACGAGCGCTTCCGACAGCGTGGTGTCGATCAGCTTCGGCAGCGCGCCCTTGGCAAGCGCCGCCTCCAGTCCGCCGGCGCCGCGGATGGCTTGCGCGCGCGTTCGCATCGCGGTTGTCCGCTCGGCTGGCTTTTGCTCGCTCGTCATCATCACCCTCGTTGCACAGACGAACTGTCATACCGGGGCTTGTCCCCGGTATCCAGCCATCAGCGCAGGGTGAGGTTGATTGAAACGTTGGCAGGCGTTCAGCTTTTCATATGGCTAAACGCTGCCCTCGTTTTGATCGAGGAACGCGGTCACCGTCTTGTTCCAGTCCTGCCAGTGGCGGCGATAGGAGTAGTGACCGCCCTCCGGCATGATGATGAGGCGCGAGCCTGGAATGCCGTTGTGCAGGTCCTCCGACTGATAGGAGGGCACAGTGGCATCGTCGAGCGTGCCGACGATCAGCGACGGTGCTGCAACCTTGCCGAGCTCGGCCTCGCGGTCGTGCAGCATCGACATGTCGAGGCGCTGCGCCAGGATGTCGACGGGCGCCACCGTCGTCAGCGCGCGCTTCTCCAGCTCCATCACCTTGTCGAGGTTGAAGCGGAACTGCTGCGCCCCGTTGGTGAACAGCGAGGACACCTTCACGTACTCGGCGGGGCCGTAGGTGAGGGCAATGCGCTTGCGCGTGGTCTGTACGCGCATGATGAACTCGTCGGCCTTCACCCAGGTGTTGGAGAAGATGGCGCAGCGCAGGCGGCCGGGATGGTCGATGGCGATGTTCTGCAGCACGCAGCCACCGGTCGAGGTCCCGGCGATGTGCGCCTTGTCGATGCCGAGCGTGTCCATCAGCGCGATCACGTCGCGCGCGATCAGCTCGGTGGTGTAGCCGGCCGGAGGCTTGTCGCTGTCGCCGGTGCCACGGTGGTCGAAGGCGATGCAGCGATAGCGCTGCGAGAATTCCGCCAGCTGGAACTCCCAGGCGTCGAGCAGGCCGACGAGGCCGGGAATGAAGATGAAAGCGGGGCCGGAACCGCGCTCCTCGACGTTGAGCGTGATTCCGCCGATATCGATCCTAGGCAATGCCGGCCTCCGGCATCGCCTGCGCGCGAACGCTATTCGCCGCTGTCCAGAACCTCGGCCACCTCGACCACGCGGCCCTCCCGCGCGCTCTTGGCGCCCGCCTTGATGACGGCCAGGTTGCGCGCCGCCCAGAAGCCGTCGGTCTCGGGTTTGCTTCCCGTGCGCACGCACTGGGCAAACTCGTCGAGCTCTTCGCGGATGGTGTCGTTCTTCTCAGTGGGGATCGCACGCGCTGTCTTCTCTCCGCGCTTCAAGTGCCTGAGGCCCGTGAACAGGTCGAAGTAGGCACTCGCTTCCTTGCCGTAGATGTTCATCATGTAGAACTCGGAAGCGGACGCGTAGGAAGCCGTGAGGTTGGAAAGAGCATTGTTCTCGTGCTGCAAGATCATGTTGGCGACGTCGGGGTTGTCGCCGGGCAGCACGAGCTGAGCCAGACGCGCCGACACGCTCTTCACCGGACCCATCAGGTATTCGAGCACGTCGACATAGTGGATTCCAATCTGCAACATAACGCCGCCCGGCATGCCGGCCGCCGTGTAGCGCCAAGACGAGAGGTCGAACTGGCCGAGGCGGTCGCGGCTGATGTTGCATTCCGCCTGCACCAGCTTGCCGAAGCGGCCGGCATCGATTTCCGATTTCACCCAGCGAAACTGCGTCTCCCGCCGGCGCTGGTAGCCGAGCGAGAGGATGACGCCGGCCTTCTGGCAAGCCTCGGCCATCTCGAAGGATTCGCGCACCGTATTGGCGATCGGCTTGTCGAGGAAGATGTGCTTGCCGGCTTCCGCGGCCTGCTTGGTCGTCTCCAGGTGCACGTTGTTGGGCGTGGTGTTGACGATGGCCGCGATCGAGGGGTCCTTCAGGATCTCCTCGTAGCTCGCGGCCGTGCGGCAGCCGTACTTCTCCGCGAAGGCGCGGCGCTTGTCCTCGGAGCGCGTGTAGCACGACACGATCTCGAACTGGCCGGACCGCTTCATGGCGTCGGCCAGCACGTCGGACCACCACCCCATTCCCAGTGCCGCGACGCGGACCGGCGCTTGGCTCATCTTCACTTCTCCTGAACCCGTGTTGATTGAATTGATCTCGCCGTGCGGATCGCCTGGCGCCGCACCGTCATGTGCGCTCCGCGGCGTCGGCGATGGATTTGCGGTATCCGAACGCCCAGGCGAAGCCTTGCAGGATCAGCAGCATGCCGGCCACCGTCGCGATCACGATCAGCGAGGCGTTGTCGGCGAAGGTCGCGTAGTTACCGCCCGACATGGTGAGCGCGAGGCGGAAGTTCTCCTCCAGCCGGTCGCCGAGCACGAGCGCCAGCAGCAGCGGCGCCATCTCGTATCCGAACTTGCGCAGCATGTAGCCGGCGATGCCGGACAGGACCATGATCCAGATGTCGGCGCCTTTGAAGCTCACGCTGTAGACGCCGATGATCGAGATCACCAGGATCGAGGGCACCAGCCAGCCGTAGGGGATGCGCAGCAGGTTCACGAAGATGCCGACCAGCGGCAGGTTCAGGATCACCAGGATGATGTTGCCGATGTACATGCTGGCGACGAAACCCCAGAACACCTGAGGGTTCTCGGTCATGAGCAGCGGACCCGGCTGCACGCCGTGGATCATCAGCGCCGACAGCAGGATGGCGGTGGCCGGGATCGAGGGAATGCCGAGCGCCAGCAGCGGGATCATGGCCGTGCCGGTGGTGGCGTTGTTGGCGGTCTCGGGCCCCGCCACGCCGGCGATGGCGCCTTTGCCGAACTGCTCGGGGTTTCGCGAGAAGCGCTTCTCGATCGCATAGGACACGAACGTCGATACGACGTGGCTCACGCCCGGCACGATGCCGAACAGGAAGCCGATGACGGAGCCGCGGCCGATCGCCGGCGTGGCTTCCTTCAGGTCCTTCCAGCGCGGAATCAGGTCCTTGAGCTTGGGGCGGATGGCCTTGATGGCCTCGCTCCGCTCCAGGTTGAGCAGAATTTCCGAGATGCCGAACAGGCCGATGGCGAGCGCCGTGAACGACAGTCCGTCGGCAAGCCCGAGATTGCCGAAGGTGAAGCGGGGCAACCCTGTCAGCTTGTCGAGACCCACGGTGCCGACCGCGAGCCCCAGGATGATCATGGCGGCCGTCTTGAGCCGCGATCCGCCGGAGACGAAGGTGATGACGCCGAGCGCCATCAGCATCAGCACAACCTCGACGGAGGGTCCGATCTTGACCATCAGGTTGGCGAGCGGCGGCGCCACCAGCATCAGCCCCAGCACGGACAGCGTGCCGCCGACGAAGCTGCCGAGCGCGGCGATCACCAGCGCCGGGCCGGCGCGTCCCTGGCGCGCCATCTCGTAGCCGTCGATGCAGGTGATGACGGAGGCCGCCTCGCCGGGGATGCGCACCAGGATCGAGGTGGTGGAGCCGCCGTACATGGCGCCGTAGAAGATGCCCGCCAGCATGATGATGGCGCTGGTGGGATCGAGCCCGAAGGTGAGCGGCAGCAGCAGCACCATGCCGGCCAGCGGGCCGAGCCCCGGCAGCACGCCGACGATGGTTCCCCACAAGCAGCCGATGAAGGAGTAGAACAGCGTCTTCCAGCCGAGAACGCTGGCAAACCCCATCATCAGCTGGCTGAAAGCATCCATCGTACGCGCCTAGGACAGGCCAACTGGAGACATGGATGGCAGCCAGGCCGAAAGCCCGCTCCAGAAGTTGCCGGTCGGCAGACGGACGCCGAGCGCAAACCTGAAGACAAACCACACGAGCGCCATGCCCAGGCATGCACCGAGCAGTGCGCGCCACCACGTGGTGCGCGCCACGAACAATAGAACGAAGGCCAGGAACCCGCCGAGCACCAGATAGGCGTCGGACTGCTCGAAGGCGATAGCGACGCCTGCCAGCGCCGCGATCACCACCAGCACGTCCCGGTGGCCGGCATAGACGGGCTCCGCCGCGTCCGGCGAGCGCACCATCACGTACAGGATCATGAGCGCGACGACAGCGAGGGCAACGCCGAGCGCGAACGGGAAGAAGCCGGGGCCCGGCAGGCCGATATGGCCGAAGTCGAGAAGGGCGGCTTGGGAGATGAAAAAGACGGCAACCGCGAGCAATGCAATCGCCACCGCGATCTCACCGGTACGCGCCGGCATCGGGCGCCCCCAGGCGCCCTGTGCCGCTGCGTCGTGCGGTGTCTCGCGGCTGTCCGTCACTCCATCATCCCCCAGGCCAGGTCCGGGCGGCGCAGCGCGCGCCGCACCCTCACTTCTTCAAGCCGACTTCCTTCATCACCGCGTCGGTTGCCGCATCGTCGGCGGCAATCATCTTGGTGAACTCGGCGCTCGGCTGGTAGGCGGGCGTGAAGCCGATCTGCTTGCCGGCCTCCTTGAAGTCCTCCGACTCCACCGTCTTCTTGATGGCGTCCTGCAGCTTGGTGATCACGGCCTTGGGCGTGCCTTTCGGCGCCGAGATTCCGCGCCACAGGTCCATGCCTGTCTTGAAGCCCTGCTGCTTGGCGGTCTTCACGTCAGGGAAAGCCGGGTCGGGGATCGTGCCGAGCACGGCGAGCACACGCAGGTTGCCGGCCTTCGCCTGTGAGACGAACGCCTGCGGGAACTGCACGGCCGCCTCGATGCGGTCGCCGAGCAGGTTGGTGACGGCCTGGCCGGTTCCGAACGGCACGTCGAGGATCTTGGCTTTGCGTTCCGAGAACAGGGCGACGGCGACGAGGTGGGTGTGGCTGCCCTTGCCGGAGTGTCCGATGCGCACCTTCTCGGGGTTGGCCTTGGCGTAGTCGACCAGATCCTTCAGCGTCTTGAACTGCGAGTCCGCCTTCACCGCCAGCACCGGGTTCTCGATGGTGACGCGGGCGATGTGCTCCAGGTTCTTGTAGTCGAACGGCAGCTGGCCGGTATGGAAGGTGGTGGAGATCGAGTTGGAGCTCCACACGATGGAATAGCCGTCGGCCTTTTGCTGCGACAGGTAGGTGTAGCCGAGCGCGCCGCCGGCACCGGGCTTGTCGATGATGGGAACGGGCGTGCTCAAGATCTTGGCCATGCCATCGGCCAGCTTGCGCGCCGTGGTGGTCGATGCGCTGGCGGCACCGAATAGGGTCGTCATCTCGATAGGTGTTTTGCCGTCGGGATACGACTGGGCGTTACCGAATGCCGAAGCCGTGACCAGTGCGGCCACCGCCATCAGCGTGCGACGGGCATAGATGCGCATACTCTCCTCCACTTCGTTCAACAAGCAGCCAATACCCGCAACCCGGTAAGCCCGCACGTCTTTTTACTCCGCTGCGACGCGGTTGATATTCCGCTTTGCCGTTCGCGCAATGATCCCCTCCAGCACCTTTTCCGGCGTCGCCGGCAGAGATGTGATGCGGACCCCCACAGCGTCGTAGATGGCGTTCATGACGGCGGGAATGGTCGGAATCATGGCGGGTTCGCCGATGCCTTTCACCCCGAGCGGCCCCAGCGGATCGGGGTCCTCCAGGATCACCGAGGTCACATGCGGCACGTCAAGCGAGGTCGGCAGGATGTACTTGGCAAGATTGGGCGTGGTGGCGTGGCCGTTAACCGTACGGTAGTCCTCCATCAGGCCCTGGCCGAGCGCCTGCACGATGCCGCCCTCGATCTGGCCTTCCACCCCGCGCGGATTGACCGCACGCCCGACATCATGGACTGCCCAGATGCCGAGCACCTGCACTTCTCCGGTCAGCGTATCGACCTCGACTTCGGCAACCTGGCAGCCGAACACGTAGGCCTGCCAGGGCCGTCCCGCGCCGTCGACCGGATCGAGTCCCGTCGTGTCGGTACCGAACGAAGCCGAGCCGACGGGCACCACGCCGCGCGCCTTGGCAAGGTGCACCGCATCGCTCATCGGCATCTTGTGGTTGCTGCCCTCGGCCCATGCCTCGCCGGCCGCCGTCTTGATGCTCTGGCCATCGACGCCCCAGTGCTTGGCGAGCACATCCACCAGCGCCGCGCGCGCCTGGCGCGAGGCCAGCGCCACCGCGTTGCCGATCATGTAGGTCTGGCGCGTGGCACCGGCGTGTGCCGCCTCCGGCGAGCGCGCCGTGTCGTTGTCGCCGATGGTGACGTCCTGCGGGCGCACCCCCAGTTCCTGCGCCGCGATCTGCGCCAGCACGGTCAGGATGCCTTCGCCGATCTCGGTGACGCCGGTGACGATCTTGGCCGTGCCGCCGTCGTCGATCTCGGCCCACGCACCTGCGCGATCCACCGTCGCGGTGCGGGCGATCCCGTACCAGCAGGCAGCCACGCCGCGGCCGCGCTTCTTGGCCATCACGCGACCTCGCTCTTCTTGGACTCGGCGGCAGCCGCGAGGCGCGCACCCAGCGTGCACGGCGGCCGCGTGCCTTCGCCGTTGAGGTCGCCGCGCGTCGCGCCGCGCATGTTCGGCACACCGGGCTCCCAGCGCGCGGCCTTCTCGGCGGCATCGAGCGCCCGCGTCAGGCTCACGGACTTGAGCGCCTGCTTGGTGTGCGTGGTGGCGCCGTCGCGCATGGCATTGATGCGCCGGATCTCGAACGGGTCGAGCCCGAGCTTCTCCGCGCAGATGTCGAGATGCGTCTCGGTCGCGAACTGCGTCTGCAGCGCGCCGAAGGAGCGGAAGGCGCCCGACGGCGTGTTGTTGGTGTAGATGCCGTAGGTGTCGACCGTCACGTTGGGGATGGCATACGGCCCGGCCGCCAGGATCGCCGCCTTGCGCATCACGCCTTCCGTCGACATGCCGTAGGCGCCGCCGTCGGAGATCATCCTGATCTCCACCGCCTTGATGCGGCCGTCGCGTGTCAGCCCCATCTTGTAGGTGGTGTGCGAGGGATGCCGCTTGGCGGTGGTGATGATGGATTCCTCGCGCGTGAACACCAGGCGCACCGGCCGCCGCGTCTTCATGGCCATCAGCGCCAGCATGCCCTGGTAGACCATGTCCTCCTTGCCGCCGAAGCCGCCGCCGACGGGGCTCATGACGAAGCGCACCTTGTTGATCGGCTGCGCGATGATGCGCGACAGCATGTGCCGGTGGTGCGTGATGTTCTGGCTCGGCGACAGGATGGTGACGACGCCGTCGGCATCGACATAGGCAAGGCCCGCTTCCGGCTCCAGGTAGGCGTGCTCCACCTGCTGCGTGGAATAGGTCTCTTCCACGATCAGGTCGGATTCGGCAAAGCCCTTGGCCGTGTCGCCGACGCGGATCGGGATATGTTTGACGACATTGTCCGGTGCATAGTCGTGCAGCACGGCCGCACCGGCTTTCATGGCCTCGTGTGCGTCGAACACAGCCGGCAGCGGCTCGTACGCCACTTTGATCTTGCTAAGCGCCCGCCGCGCGATCAGCGGGTCCTCGGAGGCAACCGCCGCCACCTGCTCGCCGACGTAGCGCACCTTGCCGCGCGCCATGACCGGCTGGTCGTGCACGAACACGCCGAAGTTGTCGATGCCGGGCACATCGGCGCACGTGATGACGCCCTCGACGCCGTCCATCGCCTCGGCCTCGGCCGTATCGATCGACACGATGCGCGCATGTGCATGGGGTGAGCGCAGCACCGCCATGTGCAGCATGTGCGGCAGCACCATGTCGCCGGCATACTTGAGCGCACCCGACACCTTGCTCGGCGCGTCGAGCCGGCGCACGTTGGCGCCGATGAAGGCGCCGTCGGCCTGCTCGTCTTCCGCCAGCGCGCTCGCGGGCCGGCGGCCGTTCTGCACGTCGCGCGCCAGCTCCACGGCATCGAAAATCTTCTGGTAGCCGGTGCAGCGGCAGATGTTGCCGCCCAGCCGCTCCTTGATCTCCTCGCGGTCGGCGAACGGGTTGGCGCGCAGCGCCGCGGTCGCCGCCATCACCATGCCGGGAATGCAGTAGCCGCACTGGCTCGCGCCCGCCTTGTGGAACGCCTGCTGCAGCACCGACAGCTCGCCGGCCTTGGCGAGACCTTCCACCGTCTCGATGCTGGTGCCTTGCGCCTTCGCCGCCGGCACCAGACACGACTTCAGCAGCACGCCGTCGACGAACACCGAGCAGGTGCCGCACTCGCCGGCGCCGCAACCTTCCTTGGTGCCGGTGTGGCCGAGATCGTCGCGCAGGAAGTCGAGCAGGCGCACGTGCGGCTTGGCGCTGCGCGCGACTTTGCGGCCGTTGATCGTCGCCTCGATGCGCAGGTCAGGCATAGGCGGCCTCCAGCTCGGGCGCCAGCGCGGCTGCGCCGCCGGCATTGCGCACCGCCGTCATCAGCGCGCGCAGCACAAATCCTCTCACCACCTCGCGGCGGTAGTCCTGCCGCGAGCGCGAGGCGACCAGCGCCACCGGTATCTCGGCGGCCTGCTCGAGGCGCTCTGCCGTCAGCGGGCCGGCGCGCAACAGCGCTTCCACCTGCGTAAGCCGCTGCGGCACCGGGCCGATGCCGCCGATCGCAAGCCGTGCGTCCTCGACCTTCTGCTTTGTCGCGTCCAGCTTCACCAGCGCCGCAAGGCACACGACCGAGATCACCAGCGAGCGCCGGTGGCCGACCTTCTCGAAGCTGGCGCCATAACCGGGCAGCGCCTCGCAATCGAGGCCGACCAGCAACTCGTCGCTCTCCAGCGCCGTCTTGCCGGGCCCCTGGAGAAAATCTTCGACCGCCATCTCGCGCCGCACGATGCGGCCGTCGCGCTTGGCGGCCAGCTCCACGCGCGCCCCGTGCGCGATCAGCGGCGGCGTTCCATCCGCTGCCGGCGACGCGTTGATGACGTTGCCGCCGATGGTCGCCGACTCGCGGATCTGGTCGTCGGCAAACCAGATCGCGCACTGCGGCATCACCGGCAGCGCCTTCACCAGCGCCGGATCGTCGAGAAAGCGCTGGATCGGCACGGCGGCGCCGAGCCGCACGCGGGCGCCATCCACACGGCGCGCGTTCAGCTCCGGAATCTTGGCAACGTCGATCAGTACCGGCACCGCCACGTCGCCGGCGCGGCCCTCGCGCGCCCACGGCAGCGTGTCGGTCGCGCCCGCGATGATGCGCGAGCGCCCGCGGTTGCGCGCCATCGCGTCGAACGCCTCATCGAGCGAGGCCGGCATCAGATACTCATCGCAGATCAGCATCGCCTGACCATTGCCATCGCTTGATCAGGGTGAGGCAGAACCATGCTCCAACGGCTGCATGTTGCTGCGCTCACCCTGTCTCGCCCGTGCAGGAGACACGGGCGGGGAAGTCTCACTCCGCCGCTTCGCGCTTGGCCGCCACGCCGCGCGCCTTCACCACCACCTTGATCGCGTCGTCCACGCGGTCCTTGGCGTAGCGCAGCGCCGTCGGCAGGTCGTCGAGGGCAAACGTGTGCGTGTGGATCAGCGTCGCGTCGAAGCGCTTTTGGCGCATGAAGGCTTCCGCGCGGTGCGTCGCGCTCTTGCCCTCGCCGCGGATGCCGTAGAGGTAGACGTTGTTGCGCACGATGTGCGCCACGTCGACCGGCACCTGCTCGTGCGGGAACGCCGCGAGGCAGATCTTGCCGCCGCGGTTGACCATGTACAGCGCCTCGTTGAGCGCGTTGGTGGCTGCCGAGCATTCGACCACGTAGTCGACGCCCTTGCCGCCGTTCGCCTTCCTCACCGCCGCGACCACATCGGGGTCCTTGCGGATGTTGATGACGTGGTCGGCGCCGAGCTTTTTGCCGAGCTCCAGGCGGTTGTCGCGCGTGCCGGTGAGGATGACCGGCTGCGCGCCGAGCGCCTTGGCCACCGCAACGCCCATCAGGCCGATGGGGCCGGGCCCCGTCACCACCACGCTCTCGCCCGCAACAAGCCCGCCCAGCTCGGTCAGCCCGTACATCGCCGTGCCGGCGGTGACGACCAGCGTCGCCTCCTCGTCCGACATGTCGTCCTGGATGGCGACCAGCGTGTTGATGTTGTTGACCTGGTACTCGCAGAAGCCGCCGTCGGTGGTGAAGCCGTTGGCGCGGTGGCCCTTGTCGACGTCACCGTAGTTGAGGCCGTAGTTGTGGCACGACGTATACATGCCCTCGCGGCAGCGCTTGCACTGCCCGCAGCCGGCGTGGATCTCGACCGTCACGCGCTGACCGATCTTGTACTCGTCGACTCCGGGGCCGAGCGCGACCACCGTGCCCATGTACTCATGGCCCGGCGTCCAGTCCTTGCCGTACGGCAGGCCGCCCTGGATCAGTGCCGGCGGCCCGTGCGCGATCACGTCGAGGTCGGTGGCGCAGATGGCGACCGCATCGATGCGCACCAGCACCTCGGCCTTCTTCGGCACCGGCACCGCCTTTTCCTTCAGCGACAGCTTTTCCGGCGCATCGAGCACCCAGGCGCGCATCTTGTCGGGGATCGGGAAGTCCTTGCTCGTCTTCACGCCGGGCGGTGCATACATGATCTCTTCCTCTCCTAGTTTATGGGTGCGGCGCCTTCCGTGGCGCCGTCTCCGCCTTGTGCTCCAAATTCAGCCGAGAGCGACCGGGCGGCCGCCATCACCGCCTGCCGCATGCGCTCCAGATGGTCTTCCGTGGCGCGCAGCGTCGGCGCCGACGCGCTGATGGCGCCGACCACGGCGCCGAGATGATCGCGGATGGCGGCGCCGATGCAGACGACGCCCGGCTGGAATTCCTCGCGATCCGTGGCATGGCCGTTGCGGCGCACGAGGCGCAATTCTTCGATCAGCGCGTCGGGATCGGTGATGGTGTTGGGCGTGAACGCTGTCATGCGTTTGGTCTGCAGGATGCGGCGGATCTCGTGCTCCGGCAGCCAGGCGAGCATCGACTTGCCGGTGGCGCTGGCGTGCGCCGCGTCCGATCCGCCGACAAGGCCCGTGTCGACGCGCACGGCGTGGCGTCCCTCGCGCCTCAGCAGCGTGATGATGGCGTCGCCCTGCAGCACCGCGAGGTGCACGCTTTCGCCGGTCTCCTCGTTGATGCGCTCCACGAACGGCTGTGCGCGCCGCGGCAGGTCGACCTGCTTGAGGAACGCCTGACCCAGGTGCAGCCCGCGCGCGCCGAGCGCGTAGCGCCGGCCGGGCGCCTTGGCGACGTAGCCCCACTTCACCAGGGTCGCGAGCAGGTGGTGGCAGGTGGAGATATTGAGCTTGGCGGCCGCCGAAAGGTCGGTCAGCGCCACCCCGCCGCCCGAGCGGGCCAGGGCTTCCAGAAGCGTCAGCGCGCGATCGACCGATTGGACGCTGCCGCGGTCGCGCGTCTTGGGCGCTGACCCATTGGCGGCGGGCTTATCGTCCGAGTGACCGTCGACCCTCTCCACGCGCGTGCTCCAACGCAAGACGACAGCTCTGGGTAGTGGAAGGTGCATTCCACAGCCCGGACACTGCGAGAAGAGAGGCCTGCCGTCAACAAATTTTGCAGGCATGAATATGTTTTCTACATTGCGAAATTATACGATCGGCACCCCCTTGTGCTTCGCTTCGCCTTCCGGCTCCACATGGATGAGCACCTCCGCGCCTTGCACGGCCTCGGTCAGGGCGGCTTCCAGCCGGTCGCAGATATCGTGGGAGGTGGCCACCGTCATGGTGCCCGGCACCACCAGGTGGAACTCGATGAAGGTGACCCGCCCGGCGATGCGCGTCTTCAGATCGTGCGCCTCGATGGCGCCTTCGGCGTTGGTGGCAATCACCTCGCGGATGCGGCGCGCAACGGTCGCGGTCACCGCCTCGTCCATGAGGCCGCCGACCGATTCCTTCATCAGGCGCATGCCGGCCCAGAGAATGTTGAGCGCCACCAGCGCGGCGAGCGCCGGATCGAGAACCTGCCATCCGGTCACGATCACCAGGCCGAGCCCAATCAGCACGCCGACCGACGTGGCAACATCCGTGCTCAGATGCCAGCCGTCCGCGACCAGTGCCGGCGAGCGCTGGCGCCGGCCCCATGTGATGAGAAATACGCTCCACGCGCCGTTGAAGATCGTCGCCAGCGCGCTGAAAGCCAGGCCCTGATCGAGGTTTGCGAGCGTGCGCGGCGACACGTAGGCCTCATAGGCCTCGCGCAGGATCAACAGCGCGGCGACGATGATCATCGCACCCACGATCACGGCGGAGAAGTACTCGGCCTTGTGGTGGCCGAACTGATGCTTGCGGTCGGCCGGCTGCGAGGCGACATGGATCGCATACAGCGCAATGACGGCCGTGATGACGTTGACGATGCTCTCCAGCGCATCGGAATAGAGCGCCGCGCTGCCCGTCACCCAGTAGGCCGCATACTTGAATCCCATCACCGCCACGGCCACGCCGATGGAGGCGAGCGCGACCAGCTTGAGCGTATCGTTCGGTTGCCGTTGCTTCGGCGTGGCGGCCGGTGTGGTTGACATGCCTCGCACATGGCATGAACGGCGCGCCGAGGCCAGCGCCCCGCCCCGCGCCAAGCGCCGCACTGTCCACAGCTTGCCCCTATCACTGCGCCCGCGAATCTGATGCAAGGGGCAGGTTACGGCTTGGCCTCAGCTGTGATCGTTTGCCCCGCGTTCGGCCGTGCCGCTCACGCGAGGAGACGCCGCGCATGGCCAATTTTCCCACCCACATCGCTGTCGGCACCATCGTCAGCGGCTCGCTCGCCACCGTCACGGTCGCCGCCAACATGGTGGCGCCGGAGAACATCGTCGCCGTGACGCTGGCAGGCATGCTCGGCTCCGTGCTGCCCGACATCGACCTCAAGGACTCGCGGCCGGCCCGCGCCATGTTCAACGGCCTCGCCGTGTTCTTCTCGTTCGCCGTGCTGTTCAGCGTGGCGCACAAATACTCGATCGCCGAGATGCTGATCCTGTGGCTCGGTACGCTTCTCAGCGTGCGCTTCGTCGGCAGGGAATTGTTCGCCCGCTTCAGCTACCACCGCGGGGTATGGCACTCGCTGCTGGCCATGGTGTTCTGCGCCTTCGTGACGGCGTGCGTGTTCAAGTACCTGCTCGGCAAGAACGACTCCGTGGCCTGGCTTGCCGCCGGCTTTCTTGCCATCGGCTATCTCACGCACCTCGTTCTCGATGAGATCTATTCCGTCGACGTGATGGACACCCGCATCAAGGCCTCGTTCGGCACGGCGGTGAAGCTTTACGACGGCCGGCGGCTCGATCACTCCGCCGCCATGGTGGTGGCGACACTGCTCGTCTTCCTCATTGCGCCGTCCATGCGCGGCATCACGAGCGATCTCACGACACCCGGCCTTTGGAGCAACCTGCAGCAGCGCATGCTGCCGCACGATCAGTGGTTCCGCGGCATGGCGCGCATGACAGCGTCCGGCGGCAAGGCCGAAGCGGCGCCGTCCACATCCTCGAGCCCCATCGAGACGGGCTCGATCCCGGCGCCGGCCGAGGCACCGAAGGACAAGTAGTCCCGCGCGCGGTCCACAAGCGCAAGCAAGGCCGGCCTGTGCGGCCCACCTGCAACTGGTGAGCCCCGCACTGGGCGGTTACACTGCGGCCAGAGGATCAGCGGCCGCGGTGGTGTGGCATGTCCATTCGGCAGTCCCTGGGTTTGCGTGCGCCTTTGCTGGCGCTGGTCGGCGTTTCGCTCGGCAGCTTCGGCACGCCGACTGTCCTTGCCGGCGATACGCCAACTGCAGCGCCTGAGGTCGTTGCGTCCGTGCCGATGTCGCGGCTCGGTGCGCGGCTGCCGCGCGCCAGCCTCACCGGCGTCGATCTCAACCTGCTGTGGGCGCAATACCGGCCCGCAAACACCGTCCCCGCCGAGGCGGAGGCCGCGGAGGATGACGACACGATCCTGGTCGCCTTCGCGCTTGCTTCTCCCGAGAGCGCCAACGAGGAGATCGCCAAGGAGTACAGGTTGGAGCTGGTCGATAGCCGCGAGTTGACGGCGCTCGGCCTGCGCCTCGTGCGCTATCGCGTCAACGACGACCGCCAGGTGGCCGGTGTCGTCGCCAACCTGCTGCGCGATGCGCGCGTCGAGCGTGCGCAGGTCAGCGTCACCTACCGGGCGCCGGCCCCTGCCGCGCCCGCCGACGTGGCCTCAGGCGAACCGCCCGCAACCGTCAAAACCCGTCCGGCGCGACCGGCTGAGCGCGTCAAGGGCGCGGCCGGCGTCGCCCAGGCGCCGAAAGCAGCCCAACCGCCCCGCGTCGTCAGGCAGGTGGCAGCCCAGCAGCCCGCCGAGGCGCGGCTCGACGTTGGCGACATCCTTTCGGGCGGGCTCTAGAATTCTTTCCGTCGTTCCCGCCTAGGCGGAACTCCAGCCCCGGTTCACAGCGTGTCTGATCTAGGTGGACCTGCGCCCACCCGGGCGAACACCCCGGCTCAGTTGAACCGGTAGGTGAATCCAATGCGGCCCGCCCAGCTTTCGAGGTCGCTGTTGGTCTCGTGGCGCACGCCGAGCGAGAACTGCAGCGCCCGCGCCAGCTCGAAGTCCACCCCGGCCGCCGTGAACACCGTCGTGTCCGCCTCCAGCAGCTTGTAGCCGATGCCGTCGATCGTCAGGGCATTGTCGTAGGCGAGGTGGTGGATGACGCCCGCCTGCACGAACGGCCGGATCGTGAGATCGCCGTCGCGGAAGACCCCGAACAGGCGCGCCGACAGGCTGGCGTCGGTGGATTGTATGGTGTGGTCCCCGTACACGATGCCGAGCGAGTCCGTATGCGCTTCACCGACCGTGCGCTGGTGCGACAGCGTCGCGCGCAGGTCGAACCGCGTCGTCTCGCTGAGCGTCACGATGGTGCCGACGAAGCCGGCGGCGACGAGGCCGGTGGTGCTGTAGTCGCTGGCCGAGCCGGTGACGAAGTTCATGCTGTCCGCCTCGCCCCAGGTGGCACCGACGGCGCTGCCCGCGTACCAGTTCTTGCCGGTCAGCAGCGAGAACGTGCCGAGACTCCAGGATTTCAATTGCAGCGTGCTCGCCTGGTTGATGCCGGCGTCGCGCAGGGCCGCGCTCGCCTTCACCTGCGTTTCGGTTTCGGTCGTGCCGCCGCTGAAGCCTACGCGGAAGCTGCCCGGCGCCAGCCCGAACGCGGACGAGGCATCGAACATGAAGCCGGGCAGTTGCGCCGTCTCCTGCGTCTGCACAGGCATGGAGGTGGAGGTGCCGCAGTCGTTGCCGTCGCTGCTGCGTATGCGATAGCCCTCATGCGTCATGCTCTGCACCGTGGATGCATTCCACATCCACACTTTCGTTCCGGCCAACTGCGTCATCGCGCTGGCGGCCGCGCACCCGCCCGCGGACGGGTCGTCGCCGAACGCAAAGCCGTTCAGCATCTGCTCGACCGGCGCCATCGTCTGCGCGCTGCCGATGTTGGAGAACATCTGCGTCGTCGAGTTCGTCTGGTTGATGATGTCGCCGAGGCCGCCGCCGGGCAGATTGAGCGAGGCGATGTTGCCGACGGCGACTGACACGGCCGGCAGCTCGACCAGCGGCCCGCCCGACAGGTTGACGTTGAGCGGCGTCGCCGCGACGCTTATTCCCAAAGCATTGACTGCAGGCAGCGCGACCGTCGCGCCCGCGCCCGACAGCCCCACGGTGGCCTGGCCCACCGATGCGATGCCTGCCACGCTGATCCCGGGCGTCACCACCGCAATGCCGCTGGCTGACGCGCTGACGGTGGCTGACGTCACGTTGGCCAGGTTGGCAACGCTGACGCTTGGCGTAACGACAACCGCGCCGCCGCCCGAAATGGCGACGGAACCAGGCGAAATACTGGTGAGCCCCAGCACGTTTGCGCCGGGCGTGACCACGTTCGCGCCGCTGCGCGAAACATTGACGGAAGTGGGCGCGACCGACACGAGGCCGCTGATGGCAATGCCGGGGAGCGCCACCGTGGCCCCGCCGGAGCTGTTCGTCGGCGGAGCCGTCAAGGTAATTCCAAGCAGACCCGACGAGGTGCCCGTGAGATTGAACACCGATTGAGCCAAGGCGCCGTGAGATCCGGCTGCAACGCAAGCCAGACTCACACCCGCCTGAACGATACCGAACAGCCGCCCTCTGGCCATCGTACCCTCAGCACGCAACATCAACACTGCGGAGATCGTAAGGTGCGAAGGCGACAACCTGCAAGTGCACACTGCGAAGGCTGTGCATCGTGCGTTGTCGTCTGTTTCACTCGGGTCACAGCGTGCAACTACGCGGCAAAGACTACGAGACGCGTTATCGCATTCTGAGCAGCAGCGCGCCGATCAACACCATGACGGCCGACACGATGCGCGCGGCGATCCACGGCTCGCGCAGGATCAGCGTCGCAAACAGCGCGCCGAACAGCACGCTTGTTTCGCGCAGCGCAGCAACCAGCGCGATGGGCGCCACCGTCATCGCCCAGATGGCGATCACGTAGGCCGCAACAGACAACGCCGAGCCCATCGCCGTCATCGGCCAGTGCGTGCGTGCGGCGGCAAACAGCGGCGGCCCGATGCGCACGTATCCATAACTGCCGACGATGATGGCGCTCAGCACGAACAGCCACAGCGTATAGGACACCGGCTCGCCGGAGGCGCGCGCGCCGCTGCCGTCGACGATGGTGTAGACGGTGATCGTCAGCGACGTGAGCAGCGAGAACCCCACCGAGCGGGCGTCGAATGTCTTGGTGGCGCGGCCGCCCCTGACCGCGAGCAGCAGGATGCCGCATGCCAGCAGCGCGATGCCGGCCCAGCCGTAGCCGCCGGGGGACTCGCCGAGGAACACGGTCGCCAGCACGGCCGTCATCAGCGGCGCCGCGCCGCGCGCGATCGGATACACCTGCCCGAGATCGCCGACCTTGTAGGCGGTGGCGAGCGACAGGAAATAGCCGACATGGATCACAACGGAGGCGGCCAGATATGGCCACGACGCCGATCCCGGCAGGCCGAGGTACAAGGCGATGGGCAGGGCCAGCGTGCCCGATGCGCACACCATCAGCACGGTCGCCGTCAGCGGCTCCAGGTCGAGCTTGAGCAGCGTATTCCAGCCGGCATGACACGCTGCCGCGACGAGGACGGCGAGGAAAACGTAGAGGTCCATGGATCGAAAGCGGCGCGGCCTGGATGGGCGGCGACTAACGCATGTTCGCGCCTGTCACGCAATCGTCACGCAGGCGGGCACGTGGCTTGGCGCGCGGCCGAAGTTGCGTCGAAATTGTGGTGAGCGTGCCGCGGGCCCGCCCGCGCACGGCTGCCGCGCACGCGGCGTTGCAGCGCAGGTCGCGCCCAGTGCACTCACTAAGCGATTGCATGGCAATGCTGTTCTGCTTTGCCGCGGGCGCGTGTCGGCCTTCGGCAGGCCACCATGCCGTTATGCTCATTGCCGTCGCAATGCAATTGCATGATCTGGTAGGGTACAACGCGCGTCGAACAAACGGACAGGAGACTGGGACATGCCGATCGACTTGGCGGATCTTCCACTTCAGGCGATCGGGCTGCTGGCCGGCCTCACCTTCATCGCCTCGCTCATCGGCCACTCGCTCACGCGCAACGCGTTCGTCGGCGCCATCATCACCGTCATCATCTTCGTGGCCGTCTACGTGGCTTGGAACTACTACCCGCCGTTGCAGGCCTACTTGCCTGGCATCCGCTTCCCCAACGCGTACGCGCCATAGTTGACGCCGGCTAGCAGCGCTCGCCCCGGCCGCGGTCGCCCCAGGACAGGGGCGCGCGGCGGTTGCGGGCGCTTGTTGCCGCGTTGTGACCAGGAGATATGCATGCGTGTGTTCGAGCCCATCAAGATCACGGCCGTCGCCGTCGCGGCGGTCCTAGCTGTTGGAGGACTTACCCTGACAACGCCGTCTCAGGCCCAGGCTCCGGCCAATACCATGACCACCTCGTCCGGCCTGCAGTTCGCCGACCTCAAGGCCGGCACCGGCGCCTCGCCGCGCCCGGGCCAGATTTGCATCATGCACTACACGGGCTGGCTCTATCAGAACGGCAAGAAGGGCGCGAAATTCGACAGCTCCGTCGATCGCGGCCAGCCGTTCGAGTTTCCGCTCGGCACCGGCCAGGTGATCCGGGGCTGGGACGAGGGCGTCAGCGGCATGAAGGTCGGCGGCAAGCGCGTCCTGATCATCCCGCCGGAGCTTGGATACGGCGCGCGGGGCGCCGGTGGCGTGATTCCGCCGAACGCCACCTTGATGTTCGAGGTCGAGCTGCTCGGCGTGCGCTAGGCAACATCGGGCCTCTCATCGGATCGTGCGACCTGGGCTATCCTGTTAAGTGCGCGGCGAAGTAGCCGTTTCGCACGCACGGCGGGGCCGTGTACGATCCGGGCATGACGCAAGAGCAAGACATTATAGATCGCGCCCTGTTCCGGCGGGTGATGAGTTCGTTCGCCACCGGCGTCACGGTCATCACCACGCAAGCGCACGGGGAGATCCGCGGCATGACGGCAAATGCCTTCATGTCCGGCTCGCTCGAGCCGCCGCTCTGTGTCGTCTCCATCGGCAAGCGGGCGCGCATGCATCCGCACTTGGTGTCCGCGGGGCACTTCGGCGTCAGCATCCTCGCCAAGGACCAGGAGCGGCTGAGCCAGCATTTCGCCGGCGGTCCCGTTGCCGATCGCGCACCGGAGTTCGTGCAAGCCGGGCGCACGCCGATCCTGGCGGAGGCGGCCGCGACCATTGCCGCCGACGTCATCGCAGAGCACGATTGCGGCGATCACACGCTCTTCATCGGCCACATCCGGCATCTGCAGGCCTATGCGCGCGCGCCCCTGGTCGTGCATGAGGGCCACTACGCGTCCCTCACCTACTCGCAGGAGCGCATGCCGGAGTGGGTGGGCGATTTCTGGTGAGCCACTGCTAGGAGGCCGAGGCCGCGCCTGAGGCCGGCGGGAAGCTCGGGGCATTGGCGGCCGCCAGCCGGCCGAGCAGCTCCTCCGCGATCGCCTTGATGGCCGTGCCGGAATCGCCAGGGTATTTGGCCACGTAAGACCGCTCGACCGAGTTCAGGTGGGAGGCGTGCTGCAGCGCGCCCGTGCGCGGAACGGAGTGCGCAAAGCACCTGTTGTCCGGATTGGAGGTGAGCCAGCGATGGTACTCCGCATCGACCGCGGAGTGCCCCTCCTTCATGTTGATGCACACGCCGAGGTTCTCGGCAAAGCCCATCTCGGGGTTCAGGCTCTTGAAGCGGCGCAGCACCTCCAGGCCGCAGGTGGAGATGTAATCGGGCTTGGTAGGGGAGAAGTGGAAGTCGGCCTCGCGCAGCCACGACTCCGTCAGCACCGAAAGCCCGGGCGGGCAGTCGATGAACACCACGTCGAACACGCCGCGCACGTTGCCCAGGAGACTATGGATGCTGCTGCGCAGCCGCAGGTGCAGGCTCTCCTTGGACACCTCGCGCTCGAACAGGGTGAGCTGCATGTCGCTCGGGATCAGATAGACGGTGCGGGCCTCGTCCACGTCCGACACGCCGCCCACCACGAAGCGGGGCCACTCCACCTCCTGCTTGTTGAGGACGCTGGCCACCAGCAGATCGACCACCGTCAGGCCCTCGGACTGCAGGCGGTGAAGGTTGGCGGCGGTCAGCAGCATCGTACTGATACTGGCCTGTGAATCCGAATCGATGATCAGCACGTTCTTGCGGAACTGGGCCGACAGCGTCTCCGCCAGCGCCAGCACGAGCGTGGACTTGCCGACACCGCCCTTGGTGTTCATGACGGCAATGGTATTGCGCATGGCCCGCACAGGTCCGTCCATCGGGGTCCCCGCTCGTCGATCTTAAGCCGAATGTGGCAGACTCTACCGTCGTCTATCAAGCTTGCGCGGCGGTTTTCGGGCTCCCCGCAGGACATTTCTCGCCCGCGTCCGGGGCGGGCCCGGTGGCGCACGTATCTGTGAACGACCGATCCTGCCTCATGCATTCGTCATCCATATAATCGCGAGTCCGGATAAGAAAGGCCGTCCAGGGAGAACGCACCAATGACCGTTGCAGCGGGACGTGCCGGAAGCGGCCTCATCCGGCAGGTGCAGAAGACGCTCGGCGAGCGGTCGCAGGCGGCGCAGTTCGCCGACCTGCTCTATGGCCACAACGGCTTCGATGCGAGCGATGCGCCGCCGGCCGCCTGGCTTGCCGGCAACGTGCGCCAGGTTCTCGACTTCATCGCCGTCAAGCCCGTTCGCAAGCACAAGATCCAGGTGCGGCCGAGCCCCGAGGGCGGGGCAGGGTCGGGCGTCGTCATCGACATCCTGAACGACGACATGCCGTTCCTGGTCGACTCCATCCTCGGTGAATTGCAGACGCGCGGCCTCGACGTGCGCCTGCTGCTGCACCCGATCTTCAAGACCGAGCGCGACAAGGGCGGTCATCTCCAGGCCGTGACCGGCCCCGGCGACCAGCACTGGAACGACGGTCACCAGGAAAGCCTGGTCTCGGTGCACCTGGCGCCGTTGCCGGAGAAGGTCTGCAAGGATCTCGTCAAGGCGCTGGGCGACGTCCTCGTCGCGGTGCGCGCAGCCGTTGCCGACTGGCAAGCCATGCTGAAGCGCGTCCGCGAGGCGATCCGCGCGCTGGAGCGCCGTCCGCGCGGCGTGCCGGAAGCCGAGCTCGACGAGTCGATCGCGTTCCTGAAGTGGCTGGAAGCCGGCAACTTCACTTTCCTCGGCATCCGCGAGTATCACCTCTCGGGCAGCATCGACACCGGCGAGCTGATCGCCGACAAGAGCGGGCTCGGCGTTCTGCGCGATCCGCGCGTGCAAGTGCTGCGCCGCGGATCGGAGCTGGTCGACCTCACGCCGGAGATCCGCCGCTTCTATGCCGCGCCGCAGCCGCTCATCATCACCAAGGCCAACGCCAAGAGCCTCGTGCACCGCCGCGTGCACATGGACTACATCGGCATCAAGACCTACGCCGACAACGGCACGCTCGCCGGCGAGCTGCGCATCGTCGGCCTGTTCACCTCGCAGGCCTACACCAAGTCGCCGCGCGACATTCCCTTCCTGCGCCGCAAGGTCGATCTGGTGCTGGCGCAGTCGGGCTATCCGGCATCGAGCCACGCCGGCAAGGCGCTCATCAACGTGCTGGAGCAGTTCCCGCGCGACGAGCTGTTCCAGATCGAGCCGGAGCGCCTGCAGGCGTGGAGCGAGGGCATTCTCGACCTGGAGACGCGGCCGCGCGTGCGCGTGTTCGCGCGCCCCGACCGGTTCGATCGCTTCGTGTCGCTGCTCATCTACGTTCCGCGCGATCGTTACAACTCAACGGCGCGCGAGCGCATCGCCGCGCTGCTGGCCGATGCCTACAAGGGCCGCATCGCCGCCTTCTATCCGCATTTCACCGACGGTCCGCTGGTGCGCGTGCAGTTCATCGTCGGCCGCTACGAGGGCGTGACGCCCGAGGTCGATGCGCACGACCTGGAATGGCGCATCGTCGAGATCCTGCGCACGTGGCAGGACCGGCTGGCCGAAGCGATCCTGTCGTCAGGCCCGAACGCGCAGGCTCTGCTCGCCAAGTACGGGTCTGCCTTCCCGGCCGGCTATGCGGAGACCTTCACGCCCGAGCGTGCCATCGAGGATATCCGCCGCGTCGAGCGGCTGGGCCCCGGCATGCCGGTCGCCATCGACTTTTATCGCGAGCCGGATGCGCCGCCGCATCGCTTCCGCGCCGCCGTCTACCGTTACGGCGGCCCCATCAACCTCTCCCAGCGCGTGCCGCTGCTGGAGAACATGGGCTTCATCGCCATCGACGAGCGCACCTATCACGTCGATCCCCAGCTCGACGGCGACGTGAAGGTCGTCACCCTTCACGACATGGTGCTGGAGTCGGCGGACGGCGCACCGGTCGACCTCAAGCGCCACGACAAGCGGCTCGAAGCCGCGTTCCTTGCCGTGTTCAACGGTGCGGCCGACAACGACACTTTCAATCGCCTCATCATCTCGGCCGGCGCGGACTGGCGCACCGTTGCCGTGCTGCGCGCCTACGCCGCGTTCCTGCGCCAGCTCGGCTCGCCGTTCGGCCTGCGCTATCTCGCCGACACCTTGAGCCTGCATGCCGGTGTCGCGCGCGACCTGCTCGAGCTGTTCCATGTGCGGCTCGACCCGTCGCGCGCGCTCGACGCTGCCGCCCGCACGGCGGCCGAGGCGCCGATCCGCCAGCGCATCGACGGCGCGCTGGCGGCTGTGCCGAGCCTCGACGAGGACCGCATCCTGCGCCAGTTCCTCAATCTCGTCGGTGCCACCCTGCGCACCAGCTTCTTCCAGACCGGGCCGGACGGCGCACCGCCCGCCACCATCGCCTTCAAGATGGACAGCGGCGCCATCGACGCCGCCCCGCAGCCGCGACCCTATCGCGAGATCTGGGTCTACTCGCCGCGCGTGGAAGGCGTGCACCTGCGCTTCGCGCCGATCGCGCGCGGCGGCATCCGCTGGTCGGACCGCGCGCAGGATTTCCGCACAGAGGTGCTCGGGCTGGTGCGCGCGCAGGTGGTCAAGAACGCGGTTATCGTGCCATCCGGCGCCAAGGGCGGCTTCCTGCCCAAGCAGCTTCCGCGCGGCGGCAGCCGCGAGGAGGTGCAGAAGGAAGGCGTCGCCGCCTACCGCACCTTTATCTCGGCCCTGCTCGACGTCACCGACAACCTGAAGGACAACAAGATCGTGCCGCCGCCGCGCGTGGTGCGGCATGACGGCGACGATCCCTATCTCGTGGTCGCGGCCGACAAGGGCACCGCCACCTTCTCCGACATCGCCAACGACATCTCCAAGTCGCGCGGCTTCTGGCTCGGCGACGCCTTCGCCTCCGGCGGCTCGGCCGGCTACGACCACAAGGGCATGGGCATCACCGCGCGCGGCGCCTGGGAATGCGTGAAGCGCCACTTCCGCGAGATGGACATCGACATCCAGAAGCAGGCCTTTCGCGTGATCGGCGTGGGCGACATGTCGGGCGACGTGTTCGGCAACGGCATGCTGCTGTCGGACCATATCCGCCTCGTTGCGGCCTTCGATCATCGCGACATCTTTATCGATCCCGATCCGCGCGCCGACAGCATCGCCGAGCGGAAGCGGCTGTTCGCGCTGCCGCGGTCGAGCTGGCAGGACTACGACAAATCCAAGATTTCCAAGGGCGGCGGTGTCTTCTCGCGCTCGGCCAAGTCGATCCCGCTCAGCGCCGAGATGAAGGCGCTGCTCAATATCGAGGCGCCGGCCGTGACGCCTGCCGAGCTGATGCGCGCCGTGCTGACCTGCGAGGCCGATCTCCTCTGGTTCGGCGGCATCGGCACCTACATTCGCGCCTCCACCGAGCGCGACGAGGAGGTCGGCGACCGCTCCAACGATGCCCTGCGCGTGGCGGCGACCGAGATCAAGGCGCGCGTGGTCGGCGAGGGCGCCAACCTCGGCGTCACGCAGCGCGGGCGCATCGAGTTCGCGGCCCGCGGCGGCCGCATAAACACCGACTTCATCGACAACTCCGCCGGCGTGAACACCTCCGACCAGGAGGTCAACATCAAGATCGCGCTGGTGCCGGCCGAGCGGGCCGGCAAGCTGGATCAGAAGGCGCGGCTCGATCTGCTGACCGCCATGACCGATGACGTGGGCACCGCCGCGCTGCGCAACAACTACCAGCAGTCGCTGGCACTGAGCCTCGCCGAACGCGGCAGCGTGCGCGAGCTGTCCGACTACGCGCTGCTGATGCAGGCCCTGGAGGCGCGTGGGTTGTTCACCCGGACCCTCGAGGCGCTGCCTGCCGACGCCGAGCTGCAGGAGCGGGCGCGTTCGGGCCGCGGCCTGACACGACCGGAGCTCGCCGTGCTCTTGAGCTACGCCAAGATCGCCGTGCAGCACGAGCTGCTCAAGAGCAAGCTGCCCGACGAGCGCGAGCTGGAGCCCTGGCTGACCTCGTATTTTCCCGATGCGCTGCGCACGCGTTTCCCTGACGGCATCAAGTCGCACAGCCTGCGCCGCGAGATCATCGCGCTCGGCATCACCAACGCACTTGTCAATCGCGGTGGCCCTGCGATGGCGGTGCGGCTCGGCTCCGAGACCCGCCGCCCGGTCGCCGACATCGCGCATGCCTTCGTGGTGGTGCGCGCCGTGTTCGACCTGCCGGCACTGTGGCAGCGGATCGATGCGCTCGACGGCAAGGTGCCGGGCGAGGCGCAGCTCCGCCTCTACGAGGCAACGCGTGAAATCGTGAATGCGCAAACGCAGTGGTTCCTGCGCGAGCGCGGCGGCAAGGCGGACCTCGCGACGACCATCCAAACGCACAACGCCGGCCTTGCCGCGCTTTCGGCGAGCCTGGAGGCAATCCTGCCGCCGCGCCGCAAGGCCGACCTCGCGCAGCGCACCAGCCGCCTCGCCGAGGGCGGCGTGCCGGGCGAGATCGCGGCGGAGGTGGCCCGGCTCGATGTGCTGGGCGAGGCGCCTGCCATCACGCAGATCGCGGCGGCCGCCGGCAAGCCCGTCGCCGAGGCGGCCCGCGTCTTTCTCGAGATCGGCGAGCAACTGCACATCGCCGACCTCGCCGCCAAGGGCGCGGCCATCGCGAGCGCCGACCAGTATGACAGGCTCGCCGTCGCGCAGGCCCTGGGCCAGCTCGCCTCGGCGCGCGCCGCTTTTGCCCGTGCGGCGATCAAGGCCGGTGGCGTGGAGGCGTGGCGCGCGGCGCTCGGCGAGCGTCTGTCGCGCCTGCAGCCCGCGCTCGACGAGGCGGCCACGCAGGGCGCGCTGCGCCTTTCGCGCCTGTCGGTGGTGGCCGGCCAGCTCAGCGAGCTGGCGTCGGCACCGGGCGGTCCTTCAGCATCACCCAGAAGGGTCCGACGGCGGGATCGTGCGCCACGCGCAGCCAGCGGAAGCCGGCCCGCTCGTAAGCGCGCGCCGCCGTCTCGGTCCTGATCGAGACGTCGGCGGTGCAGGCGACCGCCAGCGACGTTGCGAACACCTCGTCGGTCAGCAGCGCGAGCGCAGCCGCCGCACCGGATATGGCGTCGACACCCTCAAGGGCCTGAAGGAAATAGGCAACGCGCCAAGCCCCGGCGGGTACGCCGTCCGGCGGCCTTTCCCCCAGCACGCCGGTGTCCACCGCCTGCGCATAACCGGCGATCGCGCCGTCGCATTCGATCATGCGCGTCAGCGCGGCGCTGCTCTCCATCGCCAGCGTGATCTCGGCATCCACGCTCGAGGTATCGCCCCACGTCTCCCGCGCATCCGAACCGGCCAGCAGGCGGCGGATCAAAAACCGGTCCCGCGGGGTGGCCGGGCGCAGCCGCACGGAGGGGCTGTCGGCCATCAATGCCTGAAGTGCCGCGTGCCGGTGAAGACCATGGCGAGCCCGGCCTCGTCGGCGGCTTTGATCACCTCGGTATCGCGCATGGAGCCGCCAGGCTGGATCACTGCGGTCGCCCCGGCTTCAGCTGCGGCCAGCAGGCCATCCGCGAACGGGAAGAACGCGTCGGAGGCAACCACCGAGCCCTTCGCAAGCGGCTCGGACAACCCTGCCGCCTTGGCTGCTTCCTGCGATTTCCACGCCGCGATGCGGGCGCTGTCGACGCGGCTCATCTGGCCTGCGCCGATGCCCACCGTCGCCCCGCCCTTCACGTACACGATGGCGTTCGACTTCAAATGCTTGGCGACCTTGAAGGCAAACTTCAGATCTGCAAGCTCCTGCGCCGAGGGCTGCCTCTTGGTCACGACCTTCAGCGCCATATCCTCCACCACCGCATTGTCGCGCGATTGGGCGAGGAAGCCGCCGGCCAGCGACTTGAACGTCAGGCCGGCCGCGCGCGGGTCGGGCAGCCCGCCCGTCGTCAGCAGCCGCAGGTTCTTCTTCTCCGCGAAGATCGCCTTGGCCTCGTCGGTGGCGTCGGGCGCAATCACCACCTCGGTGAAGATGCCGGTGATCTCCCTGGCGGTGGCCGCGTCGATGGTGCCGTTGAGCGCAATGATGCCGCCGAAGGCGCTGACGGGATCGCAACGCAAGGCCTTGGCGTAGGCGTCCGCGAACGTAGTGCCCAGTGCCGCGCCGCAGGGGTTGGCGTGCTTGATGATCGCGACTGCCGGTCCGTTCCTGGGATCGAACTCCGCCACCAGCTCGAAGGCCGCATCCGTATCGTTGAGGTTGTTGTAGGACAGCTCCTTGCCCTGGTGCTGGACGGCAGTGGCAACGCCCGGACGCACCTCGCTCGTGCGGTAGAAGGCCGCCTGCTGGTGCGGGTTCTCGCCGTAGCGCAGCGCCTGCACCAGCCGTCCACCAACCGTGCGCCACGCCGGTGTCGTCTCGCCGATCTCGCCCGCGAACCAGCTTCCGATCGCCGCGTCGTAGGCGCCGGTGCGCGCGTACGCCTTGGCCGCAAGCTGTTTGCGCAATTCCAGCGTGGTGGCGCCGCCATGCGCGGCCATCGCCGCCAGCACGCTCTCATAGTCCTCCGCGTCCACCACCACCGTCACCGCGGCGTGGTTCTTCGCCGCTGCCCGGATCATGGCCGGTCCGCCGATGTCGATGTTCTCGACGCAGTCCTCGTAGGCGGCACCCTTCGCGACCGTCGCCTCGAACGGGTAGAGGTTCACCACCAGCAGGTCGATCGGCGCGATGCCGTGCGTCTTCGCCGCGCTGTCGTGCGCCGCGTTACCGCGGATGGCGAGCAGGCCGCCATGCACCTTGGGATGCAGGGTCTTCAGGCGCCCGTCCATCATCTCCGGAAAGCCCGTGTGCTCCGACACGTCGGTCACGGCGATGCCGGCATCCTTGAGCGCCTTCGCGGTGCCGCCGGTGGACAGGATGGCGACGCCCTTGCCGGCCAGAGTTCTGGCAAAATCGATGAGGCCGGTCTTGTCGGAGACGGAAATCAGGGCACGGCGGATCGGGGCGTCGGTCATGGGACTGGGCCTTCGTGTGGCGTGCGTCTCGGGCCCCCGGTTAGCACGGGGCGCACCGGAGATACAGGCGCTGGATCAGCTGGCTTTGTCGCAGACCGCAGCCTCGGCATCTGCGCCGGCGTCGGCTGCTGCGGCGGGCGCCATGGTCACCGTTTCGGCAGCCGGCGCCGCCTCCTCGGCCAGCAGTGCGCGGGCCTCGGCAAGCTGTGCCGACACGTCAAGGGTGTCGCTCGTTTCAACGCGTTGCACGGTCCAGGTCACGTCGGCGGCGCCGTAGCACACGCCGCGCAGCACGATCTGCTGGGCCTGCAGCGGGCCCATCAGCTCGGACAGATGCGTGCTTTCCTCGATGGTCAGTGCCGCGCCGGAGGCCGACATCCGCCAGCAGGCGCCGTTCGCCAGCAGGATCTCCACGCTGCCGTCCGCCGCCAGGCGTGCGCCCGCGCGCGGGTTCAGGTGGAAGTGAATGGCAAACGGCACGTCCCACGAGAACCTGAGCTCGCTCTTGGCGCCTGCGAGAGCATCGCGGCCGTCCAGGCGCGTGCCGCTGCCGTCCAGTGCTATGACGCGCGTGTGCACCAGGCCGAAGCGCTCCTTGTAGCCGTCGTGTTTGCCGGCGACGACGATGCCGCCGTCGGGGGCGTCCTGCGTGCGCCGCGTCACGCGATTGAGCGGCTGGATGGGCACCGCACCCGGCGTCGCGTGCAGCGTGGTCTCGCCGCGCACCAGCGGCGTCGAGGACTGCCCGTTCAGCACCAGCGTGTTGTGGCTGGCGGAGCCGCGCGAGGCCGCGCGATGGCGCTGGTGGGCGGGTCCCGGCGCACCGGCATTGGCGAACAGCAGTTCGTCCTCAACACTCATCTCGAAGGCAAGACAGCTGCCGCACGCCTGGCCGGCAAGCTCCACCGGCGGCGGCGCTCCCACATCCATGACGATGGTGCTCGAACCGCGCGCCAGGCGCGCATACCCGGACGCGGAGATTTTTTCCGGAGGCTCGAGACTGGCCTTGTCGTAGGCGAGCACGGTCGCGAGCACGTCGCGTTCGGTCGTGCCCATGCCGTTGAAGCGGGCCAGTTGCCCGTCCCCGAGCCGCAGGTGGCGCAGCATCGCCATCATGCGGTCGATGGATGTCTGCAGCGCCTCGGGCGGCGTCACGCCACGCGCCACGAGACACTGGCGCAGCGGGAGGAGGTCGAGCAGCAACTCGACCAGTACGGCAGGGTTGCGGCTCGCGTGCCCGCCGTCGGACAGGATCTGGCGCTGCAACTCAGCCATCAGGTCCGGCTCTACCTGCTGTAGGCGCTCCTCGTGGCCGGCGATGCATAGTGCCGCCTGCGCCAGCGCCACCAGCGGCAGCAGCCGGGCAGGCCCCTCGGGCGCATTGCGCCAGGAGGCCGACAGGTAGGTCGCTTGATCTTCCAGGCTCAGCAGAAACGCCGCATACGGCCGCCGGTCCGCGCCTTCCAGAATGAGGCCGGCATGCGAGAGCCAGGAGATCATGCGCCGCGCCACCACCTCCGGCGTCCACGCCGGGGCCGGCCACCTGCCGGCACGGCGGATCCAGGCGCCAATCAGACGGCGTGCCAGCAACTCGTTGTCGAGCGTGCGCATCGCATCGAGATGGCGCAGCCACGCGAAGCCGTGCAGCTCGCGCGCCCACGCCTCGCTCGGCTGCAGAACTTCGAAGGGAGACAGCCCGCGCAGGCGGACCGTCAGGCCGGCGAAGCCGACGCTGCCGGATTCCAGCTCATCTGCGAAACTTGGATCGAGCGGCCGCAGGTCAGGCGGCGAGAGCGCCAGATCGTCGGCGACGGGGGCGCGATGCCGCCACCGCACCAGTCGTGAGCGGCGCACGCGCGCAACCGTGCCGCGCCGCGCCCGCTCGATGGCGAGCTTCGCCCGTCCGAGCTTCTGGCGCGCGCTGCGCAAGGGCAGATGGCTGCGCACGGCACCGGCGGTGCGCGCGTACAAGGCCGGGACGCCCTCGAATCGTTCCCCACGGTTCTCCACGCAGCCCGGCTAGCGCGCACAGGTGGTCAGGCCAAGGCGGATGCCCGCTCCGGCTGTAGAGGAGCTGTGGAGAACGCGTCAGGTGTGCCGCCGCAGCCGCGCTATGAAGAAGCCGTCCATGCCGCTGAGGTCCGGCGATCCCATTTTCATGTGGCAGGGGAGCGTGCGCACGTCGCCGTCGGGCGTGATCCAATCGGCGTTGCCGCCGATGTGAGCGGGCTCGACCGCCTCGCGCCGGAACTGCGGATGAGCCGCCAGGAAAGCGGTGATCTGGTCTTGCCCCTCCTCCCGCTCCAGCGAGCACGTGCTGTAGACGAGCGTGCCGCCCGGCCCGACGAGATGCACCGCATTGGCCAGCATCGCCGCCTGCTGTGCGGCGAGCCGCGTCACGTCCTCCGCGCGTTTCAGGCGCAGGATGTCGGGGTGGCGCCGGATGGTGCCGGTCGCCGTGCACGGCGCATCGAGCAAGACCACGTCGAAAGTCTTGCCCGGCCGCCACGTGGCGACGTCCGCAGTCACGACGTCAGCGGTCAGCGAGAGCCGCTGCAGGTTCTCTTTCAGGCGCTCGAGCCGCTTCGGCGATACGTCGACGGCTGTCACGCGTCCGCCGCCTGCCGCCAGTTGCGCGGTCTTGCCGCCGGGTGCCGCGCACAGGTCGGCCACCGTGCGGCCGCTAACATCGCCAGCCACGCGGGCAACGAGAGCGGCCGCGGCGTCCTGCACCCACCACGCGCCGTCCGCATATCCGGCAAGATCCTCCACGCGCGTATCGGCCGGCCGCCGGACCGACCCCGTCGGTGTCAGGACGCCGCCGAGCTTCTCGGCCCACGCGGCGGGATCGATGCCGGGCTTCAGCGTGATGTCGAGCGGCGCCTCCCTGAGGCTCGCGTCCGCGATCCGGTGCGCGGTCTCTTCACCGTACGCACTGCGCCAGCGCTCCAGCAGCCACGCCGGCACGTTGAGGCTTGCCGCGTCCCGGGTGCCGAGGATGGCGCGGCCCTCGGCCGCCACGCGGCGCAGCACGGCGTTTGTCATGCCCGCGTAGCGCGCGCCGTTGCGCGTGCGGCGCACGGCATCGACGGCAAGTCCAACCGCCGCGTGCGGCGGTGTTTCGAGAAACAAGAGTTGCGCCGCGCCCGTCAGCAGGCAGATGCGCACGCGCGCTGCCTCATCGGGCAGCGGGCGCGTCATGAATGTGCCGAGCACAAGGTCGAGTTGGCCCTGCCGGCGCAGCACGGTGCTCGCGAGGCTCCTGGCAAAGCCCCTGTCGCGCGGCTCCAGCGCGGCGGCTTCCGGCCGTTCGAATTCCTTGGCGAGGAACAGCTCCAGCGGCTGCTTGTCGACGAGCACCCCGGCCAGCAGCCTGTGCGCAAGCAAACGCGCCGCCAATCCTGGCGGCGCGCTGTTCGACGGCTGTGCGGGCTTGGGTGATGTTCCTCTTTGCGTCATCCCCACGGCCCGCGCGGGCCGCTCGCCGCGCCACCACCGCCCCATGGACCGGACGGCGACGAGGGTCCGCGATCGTAGACGGCGGAACGCGTGCCGATGCGCGACGGACCGGGGCCCATCTCCGCTGCCAAGCGCTCCAGCGCGGCAATGCGGTTCGCCGTGTTGGGATGGGTCGAGAACAGGTTGTCCATGCCCTCGCCGGTCAGCGGGTTGATGATGAAGAGGTGCGCGGTGGCGGGCGCCGCCTCGGCCTGTTCGTTGCGGATGCCGCGGGCGAAGCCCTCGATCTTCTGCAGCGCGGACGCCAGCCAGCGCGGGTTGCCGCAGATCTGGCCGCCCATGCGGTCGGCCTGGTACTCGCGCGAGCGGCTGACCGCCATCTGCACCAGCATGGCGGCCATGGGCGCGACAATGATCGCCACCAGCGTGCCGATCCAGCCGACCGAGTTATTGCTGCGGTTGCCGCCGAATAGTGCACCGAACTGCAGATACTGCGCCAGCATCGAGATGGCGCCACCGATGGTGGCCGCCACCGCCATCGTCATGGTGTCGTAGTTCTTGATGTGCGCCAGTTCATGCGCCATCACGCCGGCGACTTCCTCCGGCGACAGCGCCTCCAGCAGGCCCGTCGACGCACACACGGCCGCGTTCTGCGGGTTGCGGCCGGTGGCGAACGCGTTGGGCTGCGGGTTGTTCATGATGTACACGCGCGGCATCGGCAGTTGGGCCCGCGCGGCCAGGTCGCGCACGATGGCGTAGTATTCGCCGCCCGACTGCGCGTCGACCTCCTGCGCGCCATACATGCGCAGCACCATCTTGTCGGATTGCCAGAGGCTGAACATGTTCATGCCCGCCGCAATGACGAAGGCAATCACCATGCCGGTGGTGCCGCCAATCAGCGCGCCCATCGCAACGAAAATGCCGGTGAGCACGGCCAGCAGCAGGCCGGTCTTGGCATAGTTCATTGGCATCTGTCGGTCCTCGTTCGGTTTCCTCGAGCGTGGGGATCGCCCCCTCGCAACATCGCGCATTATATGGGAAGGCGTGGCGCCGTCAGCCAGGGGTCGCTTGGCCTAACGCGCGGCGGCCTTTATGAGTTCGCGCCATGGCACCGGCTCCATCCTTGGACCCACTCCGGCGCGGCGTGAGCTGGGGCCGCATCCTGGTATTTGTACTCGTAGTCAGCGGGACCGCCGTCATTTTTCGCCAGGGCTTCGTTGCGCCGTCGTTCAATCCGCTGCCGGCTATCGATCTCGCTCAGGCGCATCCCTGGTTCGTCGACTGGCGGCTTGCGGCCATCAAGCGAAGCCCGCAAGCGTGTGCCGGCACGCTCAAGGCGCCGCATGCCGACGCCGAGCCGATCGCCGACAAGGTCGAGCCGAACGGGTGCGGGTGGATGAACGGCGTCAGCCTGTCGGCCGCAGGCGGCGCGCGCGTCCGCTACGCGGCCGTAACCTGCGAGGTCGCTGTGGCGCTGGCGCTGTGGCTGGAGCATGACGTTCAGCCCCTTGCGCGCGAGATGCTCGGCACCTCGGTCGCCTCCGTGCAAAGCCTCGGCAGCTACGCCTGCCGCAACATCATGGGCACGGCACTCCTGCGCAAGGTGCGCAGCCAGCACGCCTACGCCAACGCCGTGGATGTGGCGGGCTTCGTTCTGAAGGACGGCCGCACCATCAGCATCCGGCGCGACTGGCCCGGCAGCACGGCGGAAGCGCGCTTCCTGCGCGCCGTCCATCAGCGGGCCTGCGCCTACTTTCGCGTCGCACTGAGCCCCGACTTCAACGCCGCCCACCACGATCACTTCCACTTCGACCGCGGCCCGTTCTCGCGCTGCAAGTAGGTCACGCCACGCTCGCAAGCGCCGCTTCGACGGCATCCCCGAGCTTGTCGACGATCTCGTCCACGTCCTTCGGCGTCACGATGAACGGCGGCGCCAGCATCACGTGGTCGCCGCGCGCCCCGTCGATGGTGCCACCCATGGGATAGATCAGCAGGCCGCGCTGCATGGCTTCGCGCTTCACGCGCGCGCCGAGCTTCAGTGCCGGGTCGAACGGCGCCTTGCTGGCGCGGTCCTTGACGAACTCGACGGCGCGGAACAGGCCGCGGCCGCGCACGTCGCCCACGTGATGATGGTTGCCGAACCGTTCGGTCAGGCGGCTGTCGAGATGGGTGCCCTGCGCCATCACGTTCTCCAACAGGTTGTCGCGCTGGATCACCTGCTGCACCGTCAGCGCCGCCGCGCAGGCGAGCGGATGCCCCAGATAGGTGTGTCCGTGCTGAAAGAAGCCCGACCCCTGCGCGAATGCGCCGAAGATTTTCTCACCCAGCAGCACGGCCCCGATCGGCGCAAACCCGCCGCCAAGCCCTTTGGCGATCGCTATGATGTCCGGTGCGATACCTTCCTGCTCGCAGGCGTGCAGCGTGCCCGTGCGCCCCATCCCGCACATCACCTCATCCAGGATCAGCAGCACGCCATAGCGGTCGCAGATCTCACGCACGCGCTTGAAATAGCCCTCCACCGGCGTGATGCATCCTGCCGTGGCGCCGCCCAACGTCTCGGCGACGAAGCCGATCACCGTTTCCGGTCCCAGCTCGAGAATCTTGTCCTCCAGCTCCTTCGCCAGCCGCGCGCCGTACTGCTGTGGCGTCTCGCTCGGCAGACGGTCGCGATACTCGAAGCATGGCGAGACATGATGCGTCTCGATCAGCAGCGGCGCGAACTGCTGGCGGCGCCACGCGTTGCCGCCGATGGCGAGCGCCCCCAGGGTGTTGCCGTGATAGCTCTGCCGCCGGGCGATGAACTGCCGGCGTTGCGGCTCGCCCTTCTCCACGAAGTACTGCCGCGCCATCTTCAGGCTCGCCTCGATGGCTTCCGAGCCGCCGCTGACGAGATAGACGTGGCCGATGCCGGGCGGTGCGTGCGCGATGAGGTGGGCAGCCAGTTCCTCCGCCGCCGGGGTCGAGAAGAAGCTGGTGTGGGCATAGGCGAGGCGGTCGAGCTGGGCATGCATGGCGGCCAGCACGTCGGGATGCGCATGCCCCAGGCAGGTCACGGCCGCGCCCCCGCTGGCATCGATGTAGGCCTTGCCATCGGCGTCCTGGATATGGATGCCGCGGCCGGTTACCGCGAGGGGGTAATCGTGCGCGATCGAACGATGCAGGATGTTGGTCATAAAGGGATATCCGCCAGCCGCCTGTCCGGTCACGTATAGAGTGCTTTGTCAGCGCGCGCGATGCCTTAGCGCCGCCGCAGTCGGCTGCCACGCCTTTGAGCAGGAAACGTGCTCAAGGAGACGCATCGTGAAGTCAGCCCCATTGCTTGCTGCCGCCGGCCTCATTCTGGCAACCGCCGCCTATGCACAGACGGCGGAAGATGCGTTCGGCGTGTGGGTGAACCCCGAGAACAAGTCCCACACCGAGTTCTACAAGTGCGGCGACGGCCTGTGCGCCAAGATCGTGAAGATCTCCGATGGGCAGAAGACCGACGACCAGAACCCCGACGCCTCCAAGAAGAGCCGCCCCATCGTCGGCCTCGTCATCATGCAGGGCGCCAAGAAGACCGGCGCCAACAAGTGGGCCGGCACGCTCTATAACCGCGCCGACGGCAAGAGCTACTCGGGCACGCTGACGGTTAAGAGCAAAGACAGCGTGGAGCTGGCTGGCTGCGTCGCTGCCGTTTTCTGCAAAACGACCGCCTTTTCGCGGGTGCGATAAGGTCCTTCTCTCCGTTCGCACATAGCCGGCCTACCGGGCCGGCATAGCGCGCAACTTTATTGCGAAGTTGGCGGCGCGACGTGCTATTCCGGCAAGAGATGACGCCGGCAATCGCTGCTGGCGCTCAATCGGTTGTCCCGGCTGGGAGTCGTGCCCATGTCAGGGGCAGCGCCAGGGCCTGGGCGCGTTTGCGATAGCCCGTGGACTCTGGCATTTCTAGGCTCCGGCCCTTGCCACGCGGAGGCAGTCGCGATCATGCCGAAGAACACCGTCAGCCTCGACGACAAGTACGCGCTGGACGAGACCCGGCAGATCCTGACCGGGACCCAGGCCATCGTCAGGTTGATGCTGACGCAGCGGGCCCGCGACGTGAAAGCCGGCCTCAACACCGCCGGCTATGTCACCGGCTACCGTGGCTCGCCGATCGCCTCCCTCGAGTCCGCAATGCTGCGCGCCCGCGGGTTGCTGGAACCGAACCACATCAAGTTCATGGCCGGCCTCAACGAGGACCTGGCCGCCACCGCCCTTTGGGGCTCGCAGCAGGCCGAGCTGCGCGGCGAGGGCAGGTACGACGGTGTCTTCGGCGTCTGGTACGGCAAGGGCCCCGGCGTCGACCGCACGGGTGACGTGTTCCGCCACGCCAACCACGCCGGCACCTCCAAGAACGGCGGCGTGCTCGCGCTGATGGGTGACGACCACACCTGCGAAAGCTCGACCAGCGCCCACCAGTCCGAGTTCGCCTTCCTCGACTACATGATGCCGATTCTGAACCCCGCCGGCGTGCAGGAAATTCTCGACTACGGCATCCTCGGCTTTGCCCTCTCGCGCTATGCCGGCGTATGGGTCGGCATCAAATGCGTGAAGGACAACATCGAGGCGACCTCTACCGTCGACGGCCGCATCGACCGCATTCAGGTCAAGATTCCCGAGGACTTCACCTCGCCGCCCGGCGGGCTCAACATCCGCCTCGGCGATCAGGCACTCGCCAAGGAATCCCGCCTGCACGACTACAAGCGCCCCGCCATTCTCGCGTTCGCCCGCGCCAACAAGCTCGACAAGATCATCACCAGCGGCGGTCCCAACGCGCGGCTCGGCATCATCACCACCGGCAAGAGCTACCTCGACGTCCGCCAGGCCATGGACGAGCTTGGCATCGACGAGGTGCGCGCCAATGAGCTCGGCATCCGCGTCTATAAGATCGCCATGACGTGGCCGCTCGAACCGCAGGGCGTTCTCAAATTTGCCGAAGGCCTCGACACCATCCTCGTCGTCGAGGAGAAGCGCGCTCTGATCGAGACGCAGGTCAAGGAGCAGCTCTACGATCTGCCCAACCGCCCGCGCGTCTACGGCAAGAAGGACGAGAACGAGCAGTGGCTGTTCCCGGCCAAGTACGCGCTCGATCCGACCGACATCGCCATCAAGCTCGGTGAGCGCCTGATCCGCTATGGCGCCGGCGACGACATCAAGGACAAGGTCGCCGACCTGAAGCGGCTGAAGGGCAACCGCCCCGAGACCGCCGAAGCCATCACCCGCATCCCCTATTTCTGCCCGGGCTGCCCGCACAACTCCTCGACCGTTGTGCCGCAGGGCTCGCGCGCCTACGCCGGCATCGGCTGCCACTACATGGCACACTGGATGGACCGCTCCACCGAGGGCTTCACCCAGATGGGCGGCGAGGGCACCAACTGGATCGGCGAGGCGCCGTTCTCCAAGACCGGCCACGTGTTCCAGAACCTCGGCGACGGCACCTACATTCACTCCGGCAGCCTCGCCATCCGCGCCGCGCGTGCGGCCGGCGTCAACATGACGTTCAAGATTCTCTACAACGACGCCGTCGCCATGACCGGCGGGCAGACGCTCGACGGTGGCATGACCGTGTCGATGATCCTCAACCAGGTGCTGGCCGAGGGCGTCGAGAAGGTGGTCGTCGTCACCGACGAGCCCTTCAAATATCCGTCCGGCTTCATCCCGCAGGGCGTGCCGGTCTACGACCGCCGCGATTTGCAGAAGGTGCAGAAGGAACTCAGGGAAGTCCCCGGCGTCTCCGTCCTGCTCTACGACCAGACTTGCGCTGCCGAAAAGCGCCGCCGCCGCAAGCGCGGCATGTTCCCGGATCCCGACAAGCGCGTGTTCATCAATCCCGCCGTGTGCGAGGGCTGCGGCGATTGCGGCGTGAAGTCGAACTGCGTCGCTGTCGTTCCGCTCGACACCGAGTTCGGCACCAAGCGCGCCATCGACCAGTCCGCCTGCAACAAGGACTTCTCCTGCCTCAACGGCTTCTGCCCGAGCTTCGTCACGGTCAACGGCGCCAAGGTCGCCAAGGCCAAGCGCCCCTCCGGCCAGGCCGGCGTCACCAGCATGCTGACAAGCCTGCCGGAGCCGAAACTGCCGTCATTGGATCGCCCCTATACGATGCTCGTCACCGGCGTCGGCGGCACTGGTGTCGTCACCATCTCGGCCATGCTCGGACAAGCCGCGCACCTGGAAGGCAAGGGCTTCGGCGCCATCGACATGACGGGTCTTGCGCAGAAGGGCGGCGCGGTTGCCTGCCACATGCGCGTTGCCAAGGATGTCGAGCAGATCCATGCCATCCGCGCGGGCGTTGCCGGCGCCGACCTCGTCCTCGGCTGCGATCTGGTGGTGACGGCCTCCAACCGCGTGCTGGAGACCATCAAGCCGGATCATACGGCGGTGATCTACTCCGACTATGAAATGTCGACCGCCGACTTCACGCGCAAGGCCGACCTGCGCGTGCCCGGCCCGGCCTTGCGTCACGCCATCGCCGAGCGCGCCGGCAAGGCGCCTCTGCATCACTTCGATGCGCACACCGCCGCCGTGAAGCTGTTCGGCGACTCCATCGCCGCCAACGTGTTCCTGCTCGGCTATGCCTACCAGCTCGGCTACGTGCCGATCGGCGCGGACGCCATCGAGCAGGCGATCGAGCTCAACGGTGCCGCCGTTGAAATGAGCAAGGGCGCGTTCCGTTTCGGCCGCCTCGCCGCGCACGATATGGGCACCATCGAGCGCATGATCGGCTCGGCCGCCCGCGCCGCTGCGCCCAAGCCGTTCAACTTGGAGGAACTCATCGGCCACCGCGCCAGCCTGCTGATGAGCTACCAGGACTTCGCGCTCGCCGACCGCTATCGCGCCCGCATCGAGAAGCTGGCCGAGACGGAGCGCAGCAAGGCGCCGGGCCGCTCGGGGCTCGCCGAGGTCGCCGCCCGCGCCTACTACAAGCTGCTCGCCTACAAGGACGAGTACGAGGTTGCGCGCCTGTTCACGGACTCCGCGTTCGAGAAGGCGCTCGACACTCAGTTCGAGGCGTGCGGCAAGCTCGAGTTTCATTTGGCCCCGCCGCTGCTGGCACGCCGCGACAAGACCACGGGCGAACCCCGCAAGATGAAGTTCGGCAGCTGGATGCTGCCCGTCTTCCGCATTCTGGCGAAAGGCAAGCGCCTGCGCGGCACGGCCCTCGACGTGTTCGGCTACACGGCCGAGCGCAGAAGCGAGCGCCAGATGATCGCCGACTACGAGAAGCTGCTCGACGAGATCGCCACCCGGCTGACACCCGCCACGCACACCACCGCCGTGGCGTTGGCGACCTTGCCGCTCGACATCAAGGGCTTCGGCCACATCAAGGAGCGCAACCACAAGGCCGTGAAGGCGCGGGAGGCGGCCCTGCTCGCCGAGCTGCGCAATCCGTCGCCACCGACTGCCCTCAAGGCGGCCGAGTAGAGGACAGGCGTCCTACGACGCCTTGCCCTTGGCTTGCGTTTTCATCCAGGTATCGAACTGGTGCTTGCAGCCGCGTGAGGCCAGCGTGCTGAGCGTATCCTCGGCATTGGGCGCCTGCTCCAGCACGCTCAGGGTGACCTGACGCGCCGGTTGATCCGGAACGAGCAGCGTGAAGGTACCGTCCGGGCGCGCCGCAACGTCGGAGGGCCACGGCGTCGACCGGCTGCCGCTCTCCCAGCGCGCATCGCCCTTCGCCGCCTTCTCGATGTCGACGATGGTCGCGCGTCCGGTGCCCTGCGTACTCGTGCGCACCAGCTCCAGCGGACGCCCCTTCACCACGCACACCGTGCCGTCATAGCTGATGGGCACGGCCTGCCACGAAAACACGGGCGGGGCGGGCGGCGGCGCGGCGCTGCGCGCGGCCCCGGTCGTCTTCTCCTGTGCGCCGCCGGTGTCCAGGAACGATTTGATCCACGCAAACACACGGTCGTTCAGCTTCTGGCCTTTGGCGAGGTCCGACAGTGGGCCCGAGTGCGGGCCCTTGATGGTCTGCGTCTTGCCCGACGGCATGACGGCGCGAATGGAGTCGCCCGCCGGTATCGTCAGCGATTCGGTGAGCGCATACTCCTTGCCGGCCTGGATCGAGCTGACGGTCGACTCGATCACATAGATGCGCCCCTCCTGGGCCGATGCCGACCCGGAGGCGGCCAAGACCGCAGCGAGCAGCATGACGCCTGCGCAAGCAGAACCTGCGTATCTCATGTGATGAGCCCTCTCGAACGGTCCGTGCGCGGCCCGAGCCATTTGCCCAGGTAGTGCCCTGCAAACTCTCCCAGGAACCACGCCATCAATGCGAGGACGAACGGCAAAATAATGCGCCAGTACCAGAAGACGTATGTATCGACGGCAATTATGGCAACTGTAGCGGCGGAGCCCAGCAGCAGGCCCTGCGGTTTTGTCCGTGTGCGCCAGCCGACCAGGAACGCCAGCGCGGCGATCACGATCAGCTCCAGCCGCACGATCAGAGAGTTCGTCTCCAGTTGCACCACGTGGCGGCCATCGAGCAGCCCTGCCAGCATGTTGGCATGCAGCAGCGCGCCCGGTTGCAGCTCGCCCACCATCACGCTGAACGGCGTCAGATGCCGGTCGATATCCGGAAACCAGCTGCCGATGATGACGAGCTTGTCCTTCAGGCCCGCCCGCGCCAGCCGCGCACCCTGATCGTCCGGGCCTTTGAGCAGCAACTCGGCCGGCACCGTCAGGAACGCGTCCGAACCGTCGCGCGGGTCGAGCAGCCACGGCACGCGGCCGCTCTCGCTTCCGGGCACGCCGGCGCTTTCCGCCAGAACCGACGCAAAGCTCTTGGGATACGAGGTGCCGCGTGAAGGCCGCGCCTTGAAGCGCACCATCCAGTCGCGCTCCGTCGCCAGGTTGACGTAGCCTGCAGGCCGCCCGGTTGCGGCAATGAACTGCGCCTGCCGGTCGGCCTGCGCCTTGCTCAGGCCCACGCGGTCGTCGGCGGCGGCGAGCACCACCTTGGCCTTTGCCCGCTTCAGTGCCCCGATCAGGGCCTCCTCGTTGTCGGGCGGCGTCACTTGCGTGAAGAGGAAATCGACGCCGATCGCCTTCGCGCCCGCCGCGTCGATGGCATCGACGATCCTGGCCAGGAGCGCGCGGTCGATCGGCTGGCGCACCTTCAGCTCCTTCAGCGTCTCGTCGTTGACGCGAACGATCGCCACCTGCGGGTGCTGGCTCGGCAGGCGGTCCGACAGGTAGGCGATGCGGAAGTCGCCCATGGCGTGATCGAAACGCAGGAGACCCGGCGCGAAGCGCGGGAGCACCTCTGCCAGCAGCAGGGTGGCAAGCAGCGCGAACACCGCGCTCAGCAGGAGCGGTTGAGGAAACAGCGCACGCCCACGCTTTGTCGTCCCGCCCGTGTCGGACATGTCCCCGGCCCCCCAAGCTGCCGGCGCGCAGACCCTATTGGAGGGCCGTCGGACAGACAAGCAGGGCCGAACCGGCTTGCCTCCGCATTGGGCAGGCATGTAATCCTGGTCGCACACAGGCCACGGCCGGAAACAGGAAGGAAAAAGAAAATGCGCCCGTTGGAAGGACTCCGCGTCGTCGATCTGACAAGGGTGCTGTCCGGTCCCTACTGCACCATGCATCTGGGCGACATGGGCGCCGAGGTCATCAAGGTCGAGCAGCCCGGCAAGGGCGACGACACGCGCGCCTTCGCGCCGCCCTACCAGGGCGACGAGGCGGCCTATTTCCTCTCGGTCAACCGCAACAAGAAGAGCATCACGCTCGACATGAAGAACGCGGCCGGCAAGGAGGTCCTGTGGCGGCTGATCGAGAAGTCCGACATCCTGGTCGAGAATTTCCGCCCCGGTGCGATGGACCGGCTGGGCTTTGGCTACGAGGCCGTCAAGAAGCGCAGGCCGGGCCTGGTCTATGCCTCCATCTCGGGTTTCGGCGCCAGCGGTCCGCAGAAGGACCGGCCGGGCTACGATGTCATCATCCAGGGTGAAGCCGGCATCATGGACATCACCGGCCCGCGCGACGGCGCCCCTTACAAAGTTGGTGCCGCCATCGGCGACCTGGTGTCGGGTCTCTATGCCGCGCAGGGCATCCTCGCCGCCCTCTACGCCAGCAAGGCCAGCGGCCAGGGTCAGCACGTCACCATTTCCATGTACGAGGCCGTTGCCTCGCTGCTCACCTTCAACGCCAGCATCTATTTTGCCACCGGCGACACGCCGCGCCGCCGCGGCAACGAGCACCCGACCATCGTGCCCTACGAGACCTTCGAGGCGGCCGACGGCTGGATCAACCTCGGCGTCGCCAACGACGACCTGTGGCGGCGGTTCTGTACCGGTGCCGAGCGTCCGGATCTCATCGACGATCCCCGCTTCGCCAAGGCGGCCGACCGCGTGCGCAACCGTGAGGTGCTGGTGCCGCTCGTGCGCGCCCTAATCAAGGCGCGCACACGCGACGAGTGGCTCGCCCGCATGGACAGGGCCGGCGTGCCGAGCGGCGCCATCCGCAGCGTCGGCGAGGTGTGCGACAGCGACCTGCTCAAGGCGCGCAACATGGTCGCCGAGATGCCGCACGCGAGCGCGGGCACGGTGAAAGCCATCAAGAGCGCGGTGCAGATGAGCGGCACGCCGCTCGACTCCTACATTGCGCCGCCCACGCTCGGTGAGCACACGCGCGAGGTGTTGACCGGTCTTCTCGGCTACACTGCACGCGACGTCGATGGGCTTGTCGCCGACAAGGTCGTCTGACGCCGCCGCCTGTCCGCATCAAACGAGGGCTTGTGCCATGGCCAACATCGCAGTGCTCGACGACTACCAGAATGCCGCTCTCCGCGTGGCGGACTGGTCCGGCCTACAGGCGGCGCACAAGGTCGTGGCTTTCACCCAGCGCCTCGCGGACGTGGATGCCGTCGTGCGCGCACTCGCCGATTTCGAGGTGATCGGCATCATGCGTGAGCGCACGCCCTTCTCGCGCGCCGTGTTCGAGCGGCTGCCCAACCTCAAGCTGCTGGTGACGACCGGCAAACGCAACGCCTCGATCGATCTGGAGGCGGCCAAGGCGCACAACGTGATGGTCTGCAGCACGGGCGGGTCGGGCCGCGCCACGGCCGAACTGGCAATCGGCCTGATGATCGCGCTGGCGCGTCACATGCGCGAGGAATTTCAAACCATGCGGCCCGGTGGCGGCTGGCAGACCACGCTCGGCAACGATCTGGAAGGCAAGACGCTCGGCATCATCGGTCTCGGCAACCTCGGCGCCAAGGTCGGCCGCATCGGCGCGGCCATGGACATGAAGGTGATCGCCTGGAGCGAGAACCTGACGGATGAGCGCGCCAAGGAGAACGGTGCCGAGCGCGTCGACAAGGACGAGCTGTTCCGCCGCTCCGACGTCATCTCGATCCACTCCGTGCTGTCGCCGCGCACGCGCGGCCTCGTCGGCGCGCGCGAGTTGGCCCTCATGAAGCCGACGGCGCTGCTGATCAACACCTCGCGCGGCCCCATCATCGACGAGACGGCGCTGCTGAATGCGCTGAGAGAGGGCCGCATCGCCGGATTCGGCGGCGACAACTTCGATGTCGAGCCGCTGCCAGCCAACCATCCCTTGCGCTCCGAGCCGCGCGCGCTGCTGACGCCGCATCTCGGTTATGTCACCGAGGAAACCTACCGCCAGTTCTACGGCGGCATGGTGCAGGTGATCGAAGCCTGGTTCGCCGGCAGCCCGATCAACGTGCAGACCTGATCTATTTCAGGACGATCAGCGCGTCGGCGGCCACCGCCCCGGACGGACCGACGAACAGCGGGTTGATGTCGGCTTCCTTCAGCCGGTCTTTCAGCGCCGTCGCCATTTGCGAGGCGGCAACCAGCGCGTTGGCGAGCGCTTCCTTGTCGGCGGGCGGGGCGCCGCGATGGCCGTCGAACAGCTTGGCCCCGCGCAGGTCCGCGATCATCTCGTGCGCCGTCTCCGGGCCGAAAGGCGCGACCCGGTAGGTGACGTCCTTCAGCACCTCGGTCAGCACGCCGCCCAGGCCGAGCGCCACCACGGGCCCAAAGCTCTCGTCATTGATGATGCCGATCAGGGCCTCCAGCCCCTGCGCCATCTCGGAGACCAGCACGCCGTCGATTTTGGCGCTTGGCACGGCTTTGGCCGCGTTGGCTGTCACAGTGGCCGCCGCATCGGCAAGGCCCTCGCGCGCAACGCGCAGTTTGACGCCACCGGCATCCGTCTTGTGCGGGATGTCGCGCGAGACGATTTTCACCGCGAACGGCTCCTTGAGATCGCGCGCCGCCGCTGCCGCATCGGCGCCGGTCGCCACGAACACTTCCCGCACCACCGGGATGCCGAACGCCCGCAGCACCTCCTTGCTCTCGCTCTCGCTGAGGGTGACAGGACCCGCGGGCAGCGCAATCGTCGCGTCTGTGCGCACCTCCGGCGTCCGGCGCGGCAGCAGCCGGCGCTGATCGGCGGCAAAACGGGCGAGCGTGGCGGCCGCGCGCGCAAGCCGCACCGGCGTGGTGATGAACGGCACCTTCGCATCCGTCAGCGCCTTCACCGCCTCCGGCGATTTCGCGTGGCGCCCCGACCAGGCGACGTGGATCGGCTTGTCGGTGCGCGCGGCAACCTCTGCGATCGCCTGCGCCGGCCTGGCGGCGGAGGCACCGGTGACGGAGGCCAGCAGGATCGAGAGCTGATCCAGCCGCGGGTCGGCGAGCACGATCTCCAGCGCGTCGACGAACAGGCTCATGTTGTTGAAGAACCCAGCGGTGACGTCGGCGGGATTTTCCGGCGAACCGAACGACGGCACGATCTTGCGCAGCGCGGCCATGGTGGCGTCGGAGAACGGTGGCAACGTCAGTCCGCCCTGCACGGCCGCATCCGCGTAGACGATGCCCGAGCCGCCCGAGATCGACAGCACGCCCACCGCGTTGCCCTTCGGCAGCCGGCCCTGTCCGAACAGCTTGGCGATATCGACGATGGGCTCGACGTCATCGACCTCGATCAGCCCGCACTGGCGCAGGGCTGCTCGATACAGATCGTAGCTGCCGGTCATGTTGGCCGTGTGCGAGGCGGCGGCCTTGGCGCCGGCATCCGTGGTGGCGGCCTTCCAGATCATCACCGGCTTGCCGGTTTGCAGCGACTTGCGGCCGACGTCGAGCAGGCGCCGCGCGTCCGGTGTGCCCTCCAGGTAGGCGAACACCACCGACGTGCCATCATCGTCGAGAAACGCGGACAGCAACTCCGGCATGTCGATATCGGTCTCGTTGCCGGACGACACGCAGTAGCGGAAGCCGAGCCCTTGCGCCTCGGCAAGATTGACGATGGCGTAGCCGAAGCCGCCGGACTGGAACGCGCACGACGCACTCCCCGGACGGAAATCCGTTTCATCCGCCACGCTGCCGAAGGCGGCCCACACGCGCGACTGGATCGATAGCAGCCCCTGGCAGTTCGGACCGACGATGCGTACCCCCGTCTCCGCCACCGTGCGCTTCAACTCGGCTTCGAGCTTGCGCCCTTCCGCACCGGTCTCGCGGAAGCCGGCCGTCAGCACGACGGCAAAGGGAATGTTTGCCTTGGCACAATCGCGCACGGCATTCACGACGCCAGGCGCTGCCACGGCGATGACGGCGAGGTCGCACGGCTCGCTGATCGATGCGGCATCCGGATAGCATTTCAAGCCGTGCATCTCCGGATACTTCGGGTTCACCGGAAAGATGCCGCCCTTGTAGCCCGCATCCTTCAGCGCACGGATCGGATGGCCGCCGATGCGGCTCAGGTCCGCCGACGCACCGATGATGGCGATGCCCCTGGGATGGAACAGGCGGTCGAAGCTCAAGGCATGTCTCCGGGTGTCGGTAAGGGCTATGCGTCGCGGCCTTCATGCGCCGACAGCGGCAGTCCGAGCATCGCGCGCCGCTTGAGCCACGGGTTCGGCCGGTAGCGCGGCTCGCCGTAGAACTCGTGCAGCCGCTCCATGATGAACAGCACGCGTCCGGCGCCGATCTGGTCGCCCCACTCCAGCGGGCCGAACGGATAGCCGAGCCCGAGCTTGGTGCCCATGTCGATGTCGGCAGGCTTGGCAATCGCACGCTGCGCGATCCCGCAGGCGATGTTGACGATCATGGCCACCACGCGCTGGGCGACGAAGCCGGGGCTGTCGTTGATGACGATTGCCGCCTGGCCGTCTGCGGCAAGCGCGGCGTGAGCGGCATCGCGCGCAGACGCGTCCGTCGCCGGCGACAGCATCAGCGTGCGCGGGCCCTTCATGCCGAACAGCACGTCCACCGCAACCGTGCGCCGTGGATCGAGCCTGAGGTGGACACAGGCCGTGGTCAGGTCCCAGCCGATCGGGGTCAGCACAATAACGGCGCCGTCGCTCGGCTCAGCGCCAGTTTCGACCTCGGCCCCGCCATGCTTGAGCACATCGAGCAAGGGGCCCTGCAGCTCGGGATGATGCTCGCTGGGGCGCACCCAGATCGGGCGCCGCGCCGCAGGCGCCGCCTTGATCGGTGGCAGAACGGCCTTGCCGTCGGCATAGGTGAACCACCCCGCGCCCGTCTTGCGGCCGTAGAGGCCGCCGGCAACGCGCAGCGCCGACAGGTTGAGCGGCGCAAACGCCGGCTCGCCGTAGAACTGGCCGAACACCGATTCCATCACGCTGTGCTGGATGTCGATGCCCACCATGTCGGCCAGCGCGAACGGTCCCATCTTGAACCCCGGCGCGCCGGTGAGGATGCGATCGATATCCGCCGCACCCGCGATGTTCTCGGTCAGGATGCGCTGCGACTCCGGCACGAAACCGCGGCCGACGTGATTGACGAGGAAGGCCGGGCTGTCGGTGCACAGCACCGGCTCGCGCGTCATGCGGCGGCCGAGCGCCTTCATGGCGTCGGTCACCCACTGCGCCGTCTTGAGGCCGGGGATCACTTCCACCAGCCGCATCAGCGGCACGGGATTGAAGAAGTGCATGCCGCCCACGCGCTCGGGATGCTTGCACTTGGACGCAATCGCCGTGATCGGGATGGACGACGTGTTGGATGCGAGAATGGTCTCAGGCCCGACGATGCCTTCGAGTTTGGCGAACAGCTCCTGCTTCGGCTCCAGCCTCTCGACGATGGCTTCGACCACGACATGCGCCGCAGCCAGCTCGCCGATGCTGCTCGCTACGGAGATGCGGTTGGTCGCGGCTTTCGCGTCCGCTTCTGCAACCCGGCCCTTCTCCGCCAGGCCGGCCAGCGTCTTGGCGATGTAGTCTTTGGCGGCCTGCGCGGCGCCCGCCTTCTCGTCGAAAGCAATGACGCGCATGCCGCCCTGCGCCGACACCTGCATGATGCCGCGGCCCATGGTGCCGGTGCCGACAACGGCGACCGTCAGGTCGGATGCATTCGGATCCAGCGGCATGGGCAGCTCCCCTGCGCGGCGAGCAATGCAGTGCGGCTCGCCGTCGATTGACCCCGCAAACTAGGCCGTGTCATGGTTCGCCTGCAATATCGTGGCGCGATGCCGCCGCCATTCTGACAGGAAATTCCCTGCATGATGACTGTCGAGGAGGCCATTACCGGCCGCCACTGCTTCCGCGCTTTTCTGCCGAAACCGGTACCGCGCGACCTGATCGAGCGGGTCCTCACGATCGCCGGCCGCGCGCCGTCGGGCTCCAATATTCAGCCGTGGAAGGTTTGGGTGCTGGAAGGGGCCGTGCGCGACGAAATCTGCCGCGACCTGGTGGAGCGGTACGACGCGGCCCCGCTGCCAAAACGGAACTACAACTACTATCCGGAGAAGTGGTTCGAGCCCTATCTGGCCCGCCGGCGTGCGTGCGGCTGGGGTCTTTACGGCGTGCTGGGGATCGGCCGGGAGGAGAAGGGCAAGATGCACGCCCAGCACGCGCGCAACTTCAAGTTCTTCGACGCGCCCGTCGGCCTGATCTTCTCGATTGACCGCGATCTGGAGCAGGGCTCGTGGCTCGACTACGGCATGTTCCTGCAGAACATCATGGTGGCCGCGCGCCCGTTCGGGCTGGAGACCTGCCCGCAGGCGGCGTTCCTCAACTACCACGACGTCCTGCAGCGCCGGCTCGGCATTCCCGAGGCACAAACGATTGTGTGCGGCATGGCGCTCGGCTACCCCGACAACAGCGTCAAGGTGAACACCTTCTCGCCCGAGCGCATCAAGGCCGAGGAGTTCGTGACCTTCGTCGACCGGCTCGCCGACTGACCGACGCTCAAATCCCCTTCGCCATCAGCGCGGCCATCAGGATGATGAGCACCACGCCGACGAGCTCATAGTGCACGATCGCGCGCACGGACTTCAGCCTGGCGTCGGTGACCGCCGGCAACTGGCCGGACTTGACGGCCGCGCGCCAGCTCAGGAACTCGCGCGTCGGGATGATCGAGAGCAGGGCCAGCACGATGAACAGCCCGAACTTGGTGAGGAACGAGTGGCTGTGGAAGTAGTAGTAGTATCCCTTCTCGAAATAGAAGACGCGGAGGAGGCCCACCACCATCAGGGCGCCCGCTGAGATGCCGAGGATCATGTCGGCAACCTGAAGCGTGCGCGCCCGCTCGAGCGTCAAGGCATCGCGCAGGTTGATGAGCTGGATCACGAGTGCGGCAAACAGCGTGAAGGCCGCGAGGTGATGGAGAAATGCAAAAAACGCGGCCATGCGAACCTCTCCAATTCCTGCAAAGTCTCGGGTGTGGCGGCTCAAGATGTAGCGGCTCGGTCGCCGGGACGCTAGACTAGGGACCCGATACGCGCGCGAGGGGTATTGTGGCGAACGTACAGCCGAAGCCCGAAGATTACGACTACGAGCTCGACGAGGCCCTGAGCGCCGTCGTGGGCATTCGCGCGCTCGTTCCGCCGGATGCCTTCACGGCCGACATCCTCGGCACGGAGCGCGTCGGCCACGGGGCGCTCATCCGCAACGACGGCCTGATTCTCACCATCGGCTATTTGATCACGGAAGCCGAAACCGTCTGGATCAACCTCGGCGGCCAGCGCACGGTTCCCGGTCACGTGCTCGGCTACGATCAGGAAAGCGGGTTCGGGCTGGTGCAGGCGCTTGCACATCTGGATGTGCCCGCGCTTCCGCTCGGCAGCTCGAAGGGCGCCGAAGTCGGCATGCGCGTCGTGCTGGCCGGGGGCGGCGGCCGCAAGCACTCGGTTGCGACGCGCATCATCGCCAAGCAGGAGTTTGCGGGCTACTGGGAGTATGTGCTCGACGAGGCAATCTTCACGGCCCCGGCGCATCCCTTCTGGGGCGGCACAGCACTGATCGGGCCGGCTGGAGATTTGCTGGGCATAGGCTCGCTGCAGATCCAGCAGTCGGCCCCGACGGCACGCGGCACGACGCGCAAGGCCGAAGACGCCAACATGGTCGTGCCCATCGACCTGCTCAAGCCCGTCCTTGATGACCTGACCACGCGCGGGCAGCCCAACCGGCCGCCGCGTCCCTGGCTCGGGCTCTACGCGAGCGAGGTCGGCAGCAACATCGCCATCGTCGGTGTGGCGAACGGCGGCCCCGCCGAGGCGGCCGACGTGCGTGCCGGCGACATGGTGCTTGCCGTCGCGGGCGTGGCCGTGAACGATCTTGCGGGCCTGTTCCGCCGCGTGTGGTCGCTGGGAGAGGCCGGCGTCGACGTGCCGCTCACGCTCGACCGCGAGGGATCGACGTTCGAGGTCACCATCGAATCCACAGACCGGCGGCGCCTCCTGAAAGGTCCCGTGCTGCACTGAGGCTGAAGGCTCCGGATAGAGATGCGCATCGTCGTACTCGGTGGCGGCCCCGGAGGTCTCTATTTCTCAGCGCTGTGGAAGGCGCGGCACCCGCAGCATGAGGTGCGCCTCTTCGAGCAGAACCCGGCCGGTGCCACCTGGGGTTTCGGCGTGGTGTTCTCCGACCGCGCGCTCGATTTCTTGCGCGAGGATGACCCGGAAACGGCGGCGCTGGTGGCGCCACGCATGCAGACCTGGCGCGATATTACCCTGGTGCATCGCGGCGAGGCGATTGCCATCGATGGCGTCGGCTTCTCGGCCATCGGGCGGCTGGAGCTGCTGCAACTTCTACAGGCGCGTGCGCGCTCGGCTGGCGTTGCCCTACATTTTGAAACGACCGTCCGCACCCTGGCAGAACTCGGCCAAGCTGACTTGATCGTCGCCGCCGATGGCGTGAACTCGCTCATCCGCCGCGAGCTTGGCGATGCCTTCGGCACGACGACGTCCCAGCTCGACAACAAGTTTGCCTGGTACGGCACCAGCAAGCCGTTCGATACGCTGACACAGACCTTCGTGTCGCATGAGCTGGGTACGTTCAATGCGCATCACTATCGCTATGCTCCGGGCATGAGCACGTTCATCGTCGAGTGCGATCCGCACACATGGCGGCAGGCCGGTCTCGATGCGGCCAACGAGGATGAAAGCCGGGCGATCTGCGAACAGGTGTTTGCCGATACGCTGCAGGGACACAAGCTGATCTCGAACCGGTCGGTCTGGCGCAATTTTCCCTGGATCTGGAACGACCGCTGGTCGCACGGCAACGTGGTGCTGATCGGTGACGCCCTGCACACCGCGCACTTTTCGATCGGTTCCGGCACGCGGCTGGCCATCGAGGATGCCCTCGCGCTTGTGAAGTCGCTGGAGGCGGAGCGCAATATTGAATCCGCCTTGGTGCGCTACGAGCGGGACCGGCGTCCCATCGTCGAGAAGCTGGTGGCGGCCTCGCGCCGGTCGGCCGCGTGGTATGAGAACTTTCCCGAGCACATGCGGCTCGCGCCGTTGGACATGGCCATGAGCTATATCCGACGCTCGGGCCGCGTCGACGACGAGCGGCTGCGCGAGACGGCGCCGCGCTTCATGGCGCGTTACGATGCGGCGCGGAGCACAGCATGAGCGATGAGCTTCGCATCATTGATCCCGTGCCGCGCGATGCCGCCGGCACCGAGGAGATCGGCTTCTCGATACCGGCGCGCTACAACGCGAGCGCCATCCTGTTCGACAACCTCGCAGCGGGGCGCGGCGCGCGCACGGCAGTAACGGGTCCCGGCGGCTCGCGCACCTATGCGGAGCTGGCGGATGCTGCCGCCCGCATGGGGGCCGGCCTGCTCTCCCTGGGTGCGACGCGCGGCGACCGCATCCTGTTGTTTCTCGACGATACGCCGGCTTATCCGGCGGTCTTCTTCGGCGCCATGCGTGCGGGGCTGGTGCCGTTGCTCATCAACACCCTGACCCCGTCCGATCTGCTGCAGTTCTACCTTGCCGACTCCGGTGCGCCGGTTGCCGTCTGCGATGCCGCCTTTGCCGACCGGTTCAATGCCACCGCGTGCGCCGGCACCCGGCTCAAGACGATGGTGGTCGTCAACGGCGCGGTGCCGGCAGGCGTACCCGTGGCGGTGCGTGCGGCGGACGAATGGCTCGCACAGCCGGCGCTTGTGCTCGCGCCGGCCGATACGCATCGCGACGATATGGCCTTCTGGATGTACTCCTCGGGCTCCACCGGCCGGCCCAAAGGCATCGTGCATCTCCAGCACGACATGGCCTTCACGCATCATTCCTATGGCCGGCACCTGCTGCAGCTCAGCGAGACCGACATCTGCTTCTCCGTGCCGAAGATCTTCTTCGCGTACGGGCTCGGCAACTCCGTCACCTTCCCGTTCGCGGTGGGCGCGTGCAGCGTCCTGTTGCCGGGGCAGCCGAAACCCTCCGCCATCTTCGACTGCATCGCCCGCTACCGTCCCACGGTGTTCTTCGGACTGCCGACGCTCTACACGGCGCTCACCAAGGCCCCGGAAGCGGCGGGCGCCGATCTCGGCAGCCTGCGCATGGCGGTCTCGGCCGCGGAAGTGCTCTCGAGTGAAGTTGCCGGCGCGTGGAAGGCGCTCTCGGGGCTCGACATCATGGAGGGCCTCGGCTCCACCGAAGTGCTGCACATCTATCTCTCGAACACGCCCGGGCTGAAGAAGCAGGGCGCAGCCGGCAAGCGCGTGCCGGGCTACGAGATCAAGCTTACCGACAGCGACGGCCACGAGACGAAGGATGGCGAGGAAGGCATCCTCTGGGTGCGCGGCGAGTCCAATGCGCCGTCCTACTGGAACCGGCCCGACAAGACGGCCGAGACCATGCGCGAGGGCGGATGGATCTATACAGGCGACCGCTTTCTGCGCGACGCCGACGGCTACCATTTCTTCCGCGGCCGCGCGGACGACCTGGTCAAGGTCAGCGGTCAGTGGGTCTATCCGCTGGAGGTCGAGCTGTGCCTTGCCGACCATGCGCTGGTGCGCGAGTGCGCAGTGATGGCGGTCGAGCAGGCGGACGGCCTCACGACCTTGAAAGCTTTCGTCGTGCTTGCCGACCCGGCCAAGCGCTCGGACGAGACGACGCGCAAGCTGCAGGACTACGTCAAGGGGCGCTTGCTGCCCTACAAGTATCCGCGCGTCGTCGACTACCTCGACGATCTGCCGAAAACGGGCACCGGCAAGATCGACCGGCAAATGCTGCTCAAAGGCAGCGGCTGAGCCCGCCACCTACGAGAATTCCTGATCGAACCCATAAGCCGCGCGCGGTTGCCCCACCGGCACCCGAAGGCTACGATGCCTCATGGACGAGGGCCGCACGCATGATGCCCTCGCCGACGGGAGGATACCATGGACCGACGCAGTTTCGTCGTGGGCTCGGCCGCGACTGCCGCCTTTCTTGCCAGCGAACCGGGCTTTGCGCAGGACGCCTATCCCTCGCGCCCCATCACATTCATCAATCCGTTCCCGCCGGGCGGCGCCGCCGACGTCGTGGCACGGCCGTTCGCCGCCTCGCTCGAGCCGATCATCAAGCAGCCCATCGTCATCGAGACCAAGGCCGGGGCGGCAGGGCAGGTGGGCGGGCAGTTCGCCGCTGCCGCCAAGCCGGATGGGTACACGCTGCTCGTTCACATCGTGTCGATCTCGGGTTTCGCCGAGGTGGACAAGCTGTTCGGCCGCGAGCCCAAGTTCACGCGCGCGGATTTCATTCCGATTGCGCGCTTCACCGAAGGTCCGATGGTGCTGATCGTCAACGATCAGCAGCCGCACAAGACGCTGAAGGAGCTGGTGGACGACGCCAAGAAGCGGCCGGATGAGCTCATTTTCAGCTCGTCGGGCCTTTACGGCGCGTTGCACCTTCCGGCCGCACTGTTCATGAAGGCTGCCGGCATCAAGATGCGCCATCTGCCCACCAACGGCGGCGGCCCCGCGCTCACGGCCATTCTCGGCAACAACGCGCAGGTGCTCGTGTCCTCGGTGGCCGCAGCCATGCCGCATATCAGATCCGGTAAGGCGCGAGCGCTGGCGTGCTTCTCAACCAAGCGCGCGGCGTCGCTGCCTGACGTGCCGACGCTGAAGGAGCTCGGCTACGACGTGGAGTTCTCGCTCTGGGTCGGCCTGTTCGCGCCCAAGGGGACACCGGATGCCGTCGTGACCAAAATTCGCGAGGAAACCCGCAAGGCCGTTGCGACAGAGCAGTTCACCAAGGCGATCCAGAACATCGGCGATGTTGTGGCCTACCTCGACCAGCCCGATTTCGCAAAGTTCTGGGACGAGGACGCCAAGCGCGTCGAGGCCGCGGTGCAATCGATCGGCAAGGTCTAGGCGTCGCACGCAGGCCGGTGGAGCCCGGACGCGTTCGCTTTGAGGTTCAGCCGGCAGCGTAAGAGGATCGCGTGACACTCCGCAGGGACCACGTTGCCGGCGGCGCCTTCGTCGTTGCCGGCCTCGCTGTTTTGGCCGTCAGCCGCGACTACCCGTTCGGTACGCTTGCCTCGCCGGGCGCCGGCATGCTGCCCGTCCTACTTGTGGTGCTGGTGCTGGCTTTCGGCGGCGCAATCTTCCTGCGGGCCGGCGAAAGCCCGCCTCTGGCCACCATCGACTGGTCGGATTTCACGCACGCGCTGACAGTCATCGGGGTTGCCGCCGTTGCGGCCTTTGCCTACACGCGGCTCGGATTCATGGTCACCGTCCCGCTGATGCTGTTTTCTCTTGTCGCGATCGCCGAGCGTCGGTCTCTGCCGTGGGCGCTCGCGTTCAGTCTGGGCGTGACGGCGATCACCTACGCCCTGTTCAAGTTCGTGCTGAAAACGCCGCTGCCCGGCATGGCAGGATACTAAGGCTGCCATGGAAGGCACGATCGACAATCTGATCCTGGGCTTCTCGGTCGCCTTCCGCCCGGACGTCCTGGTCTACGGCTTTCTTGGGTGCCTGGTCGGCACGCTGGTCGGCATGTTGCCGGGGATCGGCCCGCTGGCCGGCATCTCCATCCTGCTGCCGGTCACCTACGGCCTCGATGCCACCAAGGCCATCGTCATGCTGGCCGGCATCTACTACGGCTCGCAGTACGGCGGCTCCACCACCTCGATCCTGATGCGCATCCCGGGCGAAGCGGCCTCGGTGATGACGTGCATCGACGGCTACGCCATGGCACGCCGGGGGCGCGCCGGTGCCGCCCTGGCGATTGCGGCCATCGGCTCGTTCGTGGCGGGCACCTTCGGCGTCATCATGCTGACGCTGGTGGCGCCGCCGCTCGCCAACTTCGCCCTGCGGTTCGGACCGCCCGAGTACACGGCGCTGCTGATCCTCGGCCTCGTGTTCCTCGCCTACATGTCGACCACGTCGCTAATCCGCACCTTGCTGATGGCGTGCGTCGGGCTGCTGCTCGGCTGCATCGGCATCGACGTGATGACGGGGCACTTCCGCTACGCCTTCGACATCAAGGAGCTGGGCGACGGCATCGGCATCGTGCCGGTTGCGGTCGGCTTGTTCGGGCTGGGTGAAATTCTGTCGACCACCAGCAAGGCCCGCGGCGAAGCCGTGATCAGCCCGCGCCTGCGGGAGTTGATGCCCAGCCGCGAGGAGTGGCGGCAGTCCGCGGCACCGGTGGCGCGCGGCTCCATCCTCGGCTTCCTGGTCGGCATCGTGCCGGGATCGGCACATATCATCGCCAGCTTCCTCTCCTATGCAGTGGAGAAACGAGTCGCAAAGCATCCGGAGGAGTTCGGCAAGGGCGCTGTGGCCGGCGTGGCTGGCCCCGAGTCGGCCAACAATGCGGCATCCACCGGAGCCTTCGTGCCGATGCTCGCGCTCGGGCTGCCGACGGGGCCGGTGACGGCCGTGCTGATCGCCGCCCTGCTCATTCACGGCGTCCCGGCGGGGCCGCAGCTCGTCACCGAGCACCCGCAGATTTTCTGGGGGTTCGTGGCATCGATGTATGTCGGCAACCTGATGCTGCTGGCGCTCAACCTGCCCCTGGTCGGGCTGTTCGTGAACGTGCTGCGCATCCGCTATGCCTACCTGTATCCGCTCATCATCATGTTCTGCATCGTCGGCGTGTACGAGGTGAACCACTCGATCATCGACGTGTGGATCATGTTGATCATGGGCGTTGTCGGCTACCTGCTGCGCAAGTTCGATTTCGATCCTGCACCGCTGGTGCTGGGGCTTGTGATCGCGCCGACCTTCGAGCTCAGCCTGCGTCAGTCGCTGGTGATGTCCAATGGCAACTGGACGATCTTCATGACGCGGCCGATTGCGGGCGTGCTGTTGGCCATTTGTGTGCTGTTGCTGGCGCTGGCGGTGCGGTCCTGGCTGAAACAGCGGGACTGGCGCGAGAAGCTCGCCGCCGCCGAGAGCGGCGAGACCTAGCGCAGGACGAAGCCCTTCTTCACGACGAACGCGCCGAAGTCGGCCCGCTCGGGACCGGCATACTGGCGCGCCTTGTCCTCCGACCAGCCGTAAAACTCGAGCTTGCCGAACCGGTTGACGTCGCGCTGGGTCTGCATCGGCTGCACGCTGTCGCGGCGCCGGTCGTAGGCGTCGACGGTGTCCCTGATGTCCGCGTCGCTAAATGTGTTGCGGTGTACGGTTGCCGCCAGCGGCAGCCTCGGGCTGATACGCGGCGCCCACTTCGGCCAACCGAAGCCAAGGCCGGCGACGGGAAACACATGATCGGGAAGCGCGAGCAGGTCGGACACCTCCTGTGCGTGGTTGCGGATGGCGCTGATGGGTGTGCAGCCGAGCCCCGCGGCTTCCGCCGCGATGACGAAGGCCGTCAGCGCGATGCCGGCATCCACCGAGGCGTTGAAGAACGCATCGAGGTGGTCATTGACGAACGGCTTCTGGCGCCACGCATGAATCTGCCGCTGGCGGCGGTTGTTGCCGCAGAACACGAGCAGCGACGGTGCGCCGGAGATCCAGGCCTGCGCCAGCGGGCCGGTCGTGAGCAGCGTGTCGATGCGGCCGCGGATAGTGGGGTCGTCGATGATGACGATGTCGCGCTGCTGCAGGTCGCTCTTGCTGGGCGACGAGAGCGCGAGTGCGCACAGCATCTCGACCATCTCAGGTGCCACCTTCCTGTCGGTGAAATGGCGGCACGAGCCGCGTTTGGCGAGCTGCAGCCACGTATCCGGGCAGGCGTCAGGCCCCTCACCCGGCGGTATGTCGGCGACCGATGCGCCGAACCGAGATGCCAGCGCTGCGCGCAGCGCGTCGTTGCTGTTGTCCATCAGTGATACCTACGAATGCTTGGGTTATCTGCGCGCGGCCACGATTTCTGCGATGCCGGACAGCGCTTCGTTGGAGAGCGGGAGGTCGACCGGCTCGTTGCGCTCGGCCGACAGGTCGGCGGCGCAATAGACTTCCATGACCCGCCGTGCGCTTTCCGGGGTCACCATCACCGGCCGGTTCAGCAGAACGGACTCCAGGAAGTAGATCGTCTCGGGGCCCATCTGTCCGGCGAACACGTGGTCCACCTGCTCGCCCGGCATGGTGGACATGGGAAACTGCGTGCCATCTGTCACGGTGTTGAGCCAGTTGTCGCGCTGCGTATCGTCGAGGAACAGGGAGCCTTCGGTGCCTGTGATCTCGATCCAGGTCGCGCAATAGTTGGGATAGCTGGGCGGCAGGTTCCAGCCACCGCCGATGGCGACGAGCACGCCGTTGTCCATGGTCACGGTCGACCACATGATGTCGTAGGAGCCGTTGACGGGCTGCATGTAGCCATAGGCGCCCTGCGAGTAGACCCGCACCGGCTTGGCCGGCTCGAGCAGCCAGAAGGCCAGATCGAGATCGTGCGTCGATTCCATCGCCGCCGGCGAGAGCCGCACCCGCGAGGCGATCTTCTTGCCGAGGCTGCGTGAGAGGTGCCGGCTCACCATCACGCTCACGGGCCTGCCGAGCGTGCCGTCGGTGATCTTCTTCTTGGCGTAGGCGAGCTTCGTATTGAAGCGCTGTGAATAGCCGATGGTGAACTTGAGATTGCCGCGCTTGGCGAGCGTGATGAGCGTGTCGGCTTCCCACAGCTCCAGCGCGATGGGCTTCTCCAGCAGCACGTGCTTGCCCGCCTGCAGGCAATCGCGCGCGATCGGGAAATGCGTCTGCTCGGGCGTGGTGCAGATGTAGACGGCGAGAATACGCGGATTGTTGATGATCTCCTGGTAATCGGCCGTGGCGGTGGCGGCGTTGGTCAGGTTCTGCACCTCGGCGAGCCGGTCCGGCTTGATGTCGCAGATGTGCAGCTTGGACACGAGCGCGGAACGGGACAGTGTCTCCGCGCGGATGCCTCCGCACCATCCCGTGCCGATGACGGCAACTTCCACGGCCATCGCTTCCCCCACAATTGCTTGTTTGCCGCGACCATGCGGTGCCGGGGAACGCAATGCAAGCGGGTGGTGGCGTCAGCGCGCGCTGCGCTTGCGCAGGTGGGCGCGGAAGGCGTTCAGGGTGGCATCGCTGACATGATGCTCGATCCCCTCGGCGTCGGCGTCGGCCACGGCGGGGTCGACGCCGAGGTGAATGAGGAAATCGCGCACGATGCGGTGGCGCTCGCTCGCCATCTCGGCGAGCTCCTTGCCTTTCGCAGTGAGAAATATGGACCTGTAGGGCCGGCTCGTGACGAGGCCGTCGCGCTGCAGCCGCTGGATGGTGTTGTTGACGGTGGCGTTGGTGACGCCCAGGCGCTCCGCAAGATCGACGACGCGGGCTTCACCCGTGTGCTTGATCAGGTCGGCAATCAGCTCGACGTAGTCCTCGGCCACCTCGGTCTGGTGGGCCTCGCGCACGCGCCGGAACTGATCCGCCCTCTCCCGAATGCGTGCTTGCGCGTCGCCCACGGCGCTCTCCTCGCTCGCTTCCGTCCAAACCATGCCTTAGCAGACTCGACCATTGACAACAAGTTTAGCCAAAGCTAAATACATTCGCAACGACAAATAAGGCGCTGGCATGGGGCAACGTGGTTCGATGAGGTCAAGACCTGCGGTTGCGGGCGCGGTGCTGCTGTTGGCATCCAGTGGCTCGGCTTGGGCAACCGATCGCAGCCAGTATTCGCTTGCCAGGCCCACGCCCGATCACCTGCTGCGCGAGATGACGACGGACCGGCCAGACATCACCGAGGTGCCGTTCACGATCGATCCGGGCCGCGTGCAGATCGAAGCCAGCGCGTTCAACTATGCACGCTCTCGCGACCCCGGCGGGGCCGTGTTGCACACCTACGATGTCATGGCCACCAATGTGAGGATCGGCCTCACGCACAATTTCGAGGCCGGTTTCGTGTGGCTGCCGTACGGCCGGGTGCGCATCCGGCAGAGCGGTGTGCCGACGCTGCTGCACTCGGGCATCGGCGGTCTTGAGTTGCGCAGCAAGTACAACCTGTGGGGCAACGACACCTTCGACAAGCCGGGCGCCACCGCGCTGGCAATCCTGCCGTTCGTGGTGCTGCCAACCGATGACGACAACGGCATCAGCCCCGCGTTCGCCGAAGTCGGCTTCAACGTGCCGTTTGCGATTCAGCTATCGCCGAAGCTCTCGCTCGGCATCAACGGCGGCATGACATGGGTGCGGGAAGACACCGGCTCGGGATACCAGCCGCAGTACACGGCGTCCGCCTCGTTCGGCTACGACTGGACCGACGTTTGGGGGAGCTACGTCGAGCTGTCGGGGCGCTTCAACACCGAGGACCCGCGCGGTGATCCCGTCAGCTTCGGTGCAGGCGTCACCTACGCAGTGACGAAGAATTTGCAGCTCGATGCCGGGGTGAACGTCGGCCTGACCTCGTCTGCCGACCGGATCAACCCCTTTGTCGGGTTCTCAGCGCGTTTCTAGGTGGCCCAGGATTTCATGCGATGACCTTTTCTTTCACACGATCGATCCTGGCACTGGCCGCGACTGTGGCGGTTGCCATCGGGCTGACGGAAACCGGGCACGCGCAAGCCAAGCGGGAGAAGGTGTTCCGCGCGGTGACGACCTTCACCGTGATCCAGGATATCGCCCAGAACGTTGCGGGCACCGCGGCCATCGTCGAAAGCATCACCAAGCCGGGTGCGGAGATCCACGACTACCAGCCGACACCGCTGGATATCGTGAAGGCGCAGTCGGCAGACCTCGTTCTGTGGAATGGGATGAACCTGGAGCGGTGGTTCGAGAAATTCTTTCAGAACGTGAAGGACGTGCCGAACGCGTTGGTGACGGACGGCATCACGCCCATTCCCATCTCGGAGGGCCCCTACAAGGACAACCCCAATCCGCACGCCTGGATGTCGACCGCAAGCGCCTTGATCTACGTCGAGAACATCCGCAAGGCGTTCGTGAAGCACGATGCGGCGAACGCGGACGCCTACAACAAGAACGCGGCCGCCTATACTGCCGAGATCAAGAAGCTCGACGACCCGCTGCGCAAGCGCTTCGCCGCCATCCCGGAGAAGCAACGTTGGCTGGTGACGAGCGAAGGTGCCTTCAGCTATCTGGCGAAGGACTATGGTTTGCGCGAGCTGTACCTGTGGCCCATCAACGCCGACGAGCAGGGCACGCCGAAGCAGGTGCGGCGCGTGATCGACACTGTGCGGCGCGAGAAGATCCCGGTGGTGTTCAGCGAGAGCACGGTGTCGGACAAGCCGGCCAAGCAGGTGGCCAAGGAAACGGGCGCGCGCTACGGCGGCGTGCTCTATGTTGATAGTCTTAGCGCCGCGAACGGACCGGTGCCCTCCTATCTCAAGCTGCTGGAGGTGACGACGGAGACGATCGTGAAGGGATTCGCAAAATGACGCTGCAGCACCCGTCCGCTGAGAGTGTGAGCGGGGCCGCTTCGGGTGGCCCTGTCGCGTCTTTGGATGTGCGCGGCGTGACGGTGACCTATCCGAACGGGAACACGGCGCTGCAGGATGCGTCGTTCACGCTGGGCCCGGGCACGATCTGCGGATTGGTTGGTATAAACGGCTCGGGCAAGTCCACGCTGTTCAAGTCGATCATGGGCTTCGTGACACCACGCGCAGGCGAGGTTCTCATCTCGGGCATGTCGACGCGGGAAGCGCAACGGCGCAACCTCGTCGCCTACGTGCCGCAATCAGAGGACATCGACTGGAACTTTCCCGTCCTGGTGCACGAGGCGGTGATGATGGGCCGGTACGGGCACATGGGGTTCCTGCGCATCCCCTCCGCCGAGGACAAGCGCAAGGTGGACGAGGCGCTGGAGCGCGTCGGCATGAGCCAATTCCGCAACCGCCAGATCGGCGAGTTGTCCGGTGGGCAAAAGAAGCGCGTGTTCCTGGCGCGGGCGCTGGCGCAGGAGGGGCTGGTCATCCTGCTCGACGAGCCGTTCACGGGCGTCGACGTCAAGACGGAGGCGGCCATCGTCGCGCTGCTGCACGAGCTGAAAGCGCAGGGCCACCTGATGCTGGTCTCAACCCACAACCTCGGCAGCGTACCGGATTTCTGCGATCAGGTGGTGCTCGTGCTGCGCACGGTGCTCGCCGCCGGCCCGACCGAGACCACGTTCACGCAGGCGAACCTGGAACGCGCCTTCGGCGGCGTGCTGCGCCACTTCCGCCTCGATGGCTCCTCCCTGCACGACGACGATGACGCGCGCGGCGTGACCGTTCTGACCGACGACGAGCGGCCCGTGGTGTTCTACGGCAAGGGTAGGACCGCCGATGCGCCCTTGCCCCGCGAGGAGAAGACGCGGTGAGCGAGCTGCTCGTACCCTTTGCCTACGACTACATGCTGAAAGCCATGTGGGTTTCGGCGCTGGTGGGGGCGACGTGTGCGTTCCTGTCGGCGTTCCTGATGCTCAAAGGGTGGTCGCTGATGGGCGATGCGCTCGCCCACTCCATCGTGCCGGGGGTGGCCGCCGCCTATCTCCTGAAGCTGCCGTATGCGGCCGGCGCATTCGTGGCGGGACTGCTCGCGGCGCTCGGCATGGCCTTCGTTCGCGCGCAGACGCGGCTGCGCGAGGATGCGGTGATCGGCCTGGTGTTCACGTCGTTCTTTGCGGCCGGATTGCTGATCGTCTCCATCAACCCGACCTCGGTCAACGTGCAGTCGATCGTGCTCGGCAACATTCTCGGCATCTCGGACGAGGATGTGATGCAGGTCGTCATCATCAGCGTCGTCACGCTCGGCATCCTGCTGCTGAAGTGGAAGGACCTGATGGTGGTGTTCTTCGACGAGGCGCATGCGCGTTCGGTCGGCATCAACCCGTTCTGGCTGAAGGTGCTGTTCTTCACGCTGCTGGCGGCCGCAACCGTGGCCGCGCTGCAGACGGTGGGGGCATGCCTGGTGATCGCGATGGTGGTCACGCCCGGGGCGACGGCCTACCTACTCACGGACCGGTTCTCGGTGCTGCTTACCCTGTCGGTGGCCATCGGCACGCTGACGAGCTTCCTCGGCGCCTACATCAGCTATTTCCTCGACGGTGCGACGGGCGGCGTGATCGTGACGCTGCAGACGCTGGTGTTCCTCGCGGCGTTCTATTTTGCGCCGAAGCATGGGGTGCTGGCGGCGCGACGCAAGATGCGCGCGGGAGAGGCATCGCCGTGAGCGCCATCGTCAATTTCTTTGCGGCGCCGCTGGCCTACGAGTTCATGCAGCGCGCACTTGTCATTGCCGTCCTGGTCGGGGCGGTATGCGCGGTGTTGTCGTGCTATCTCGTGCTGAAGGGCTGGTCGCTGATGGGCGATGCCATCTCGCACGCGGTGCTGCCGGGGCTGGTTCTGTCGACCGCGCTCGGATTGCCGCTGGCGGTCGGCGCATTCGCGGGCGGGCTCGCGTGCGCGCTGGCGACGGGTTACCTCAAGGAGAACAGCCGCGTGAAGGAGGATACGGTGATGGGCATCGTGTTCTCCGGTATGTTCGGCTTCGGCCTTGTCCTCTTCACGAAGATCGAGACGGACCAGCACCTGCTGCACGTCCTGTTCGGGAACATGCTGGGGGTGACCAACTCGGATCTGGTGGAGACTGCAATCATTGCCGGCTCAGTGTTGCTCGTTGTGCTGGCCAAGCGGCGCGACCTGCTCGCGTTCTCGTTCGACCCGCAGCATGCGCAGGCCATCGGGTTGCCGGTGCGCGTGATGCACTACGGCCTGCTGATCCTGCTCTCGCTGACGATCGTGGCGTCGCTCAAGGCCGTGGGCGTCATCCTGGTGGTGGCGATGCTGGTGGCGCCGGGGGCGATCGCCTACCTGCTGACGAACTCGTTCGATCGCATGCTGGCGATTGCCGTTGCGGTGGCCGTCGCATCGAGCGTACTGGGCACCCTCGTCAGCTTCCACATCGACGGCGCAACGGGGCCGTGCATCGTGCTGATCCAGATGGCGATCTTCTGCCTGGCCTTCGTATTCGGCCCGCACGGCGGCCTGCTGCGCCGGACGAGCGACAGCCCCGCGAGCTAGCGCCCGGCGGCGCTATTTCCAGAACGGTTTGCGGCTTTCCAGCTGGTCCCAGGCTTCCAGCACGTGGTCCCAGGCGGCGGTGGCCCTGGCCTCGTGCCAGCCGAGCACGAAGCCGACGGCACGCTGTGCCTCCAGGCTCTTGCTGCAGCGCTCGTGGCAGATGCGGTTCAATTCGCCGGCCGTGGCGACGTCGTTGAGATAACCGAACACGTCCTGCAGGCGCTTGAGGTCCTTGATGAAGGGGCCGACCTTGCGCGGCGGATAGAGCGAGCCGAAGAACTCGCAGGTGTAGCGAAAGCCCTTCAGCACCTTGCGCATGTCGTGACGGCCCTCGATCGTGAGGTCGTCGATCTCGACGGCGCGCTTGGTGACCTTTTTCCAGTGCTTGGTGAGCGACTTGGTGGCATAGGCGCGCACGGGGGCCTGCAGGGCCTTGTCGCCCGCAATGGTCTTGGGCCACAGCGCCAGATGGATCTGGAGCCTGGTCCACGGGTCGCTGTTCAACACCACGCGGACCTGCTCGCGCATGGCGGCGCGATGCGCCTCCAGCGCGGTGCGGAGCTGGGCGAAACCAGGCTCGCCCTTCTTTGCGCCGGCCAGGGGCGCGAGCACACCATCGATGAAGACGTCGGCATTGCGCAGCGGCCCGACGCTGCGGCCGAGGTCGCGCGCCAGGCGCTCGATCTCCCGCGCCGCCGGGGATTCGCTGAGGGTGCGGAAGGCGCGTATGGCGCTGCGCAGGCGGCGCAAGCCGATGCGGAGCTGATGTGCTGACTCCGGATCGTCGGTCTCCAGTAGAGCGCGGCGGTTGCGCACGATCTGCTCGGCGGCGGCGCCTGCGAAGAGGAGCAGAGCCTGCGCGCAGGTTTCGCCGCCTTCCAGGACGGGTATCTTGGCTTTCAGCGGCGCTACGGTCTTGTCGCGGCGGCCGAGCAGCAGGTCATAGCCGCGTTCCGCCTCCGACGTCTCCGAAGGTTTGACGGCCTCCTGAGAGAACAGCGCCGAGGCCGTCTCCAGCAGATACTCCGGCGAGCCTTCCTTGAGCTCCAGCTCGGCCTCGCACAGCTTGCCCTCGGCATTGCCGGCGCGGACCACGCCATCCTCGAGCGCGAGCTGCAGGTGACCCTTCTCCGAGTGCAGCGTGTGGATGGTGCGCGTGACGATCGTCTCGAACTGAGGTTCCAGGGTGGAGGTGCTGACAGCCTTCTGGATTACCCGGCGCAGCCTGGTGTCCTTGATCTGGCCGATGCTCGGTTCGGGGTGCTCGACTTCGGCGTCGATGTCGCCCACGCCGGTGGCCGGGCCGTTGCTCGATTGAACGGCTTGCACCCACTTGTCGCCCATGGAGCGCAGGCGCAGCGAGATGCCGTGCGCGCGCAGGCGGTGATCCGGCGTATCGAAATAAATGGAGCGGACGGTGCTGATCGCCGGCTGGCCGGTCGCCAGGTTTGCGAGAGCCGGGTGCGTTGCCAGCCGCGCCAGCTGCTGCGGCGTCAACTCAAGCTTGAATTCGAACTCGGAGTTCGAAACGCTACGCATCCCGCTGCCTTTAAACTCACACCCCGGGCGCCCGGCGCCTTGCCGCCGCGTTTCGCGCCCCATGCCCTCATCACCGCGGCGACAAGATAGTCGAAATCCAACCCTCGGCAAAACGTAGCCGGGTGCGCGCAGCCTTGGCTAAGCAACGATTTACGCTCGGTTTTTCGGAAGTTTTTGGCCAATCAAACTGTTCTCTTGTCACATATCCGTCATAAAACAATTCCGCTGCGCGCTGCCGCGGCTCAGAGTGCGCGCAGCGGGGAGCGCTTGCGCGGCGGCGCCCGTCACCGCATACGTTGCGCGCAAAAGCCGACCCCGGGGGAAAGTCGCTTGGCTGAAGTTGAGTTGCGGTCCGTGACCAAGGCGTGGGGGGCGGACGCTGCTGTTGACGACGTGAGCTTCACCGTACGCGCGGGCCAACTCGCGGCGCTTCTCGGGCCGTCGGGCTGCGGCAAGTCAACGACGCTGCGGCTGATCGCGGGGCTGGAGACCGTCACGCGCGGAACCATCCACATCGACAGTCGCGATGTCACCGGTCTGTCACCCGCGAGCCGTAGGGTGTCGATGGTGTTTCAATCCTATGCCCTCTTCCCTCATCTGTCGGTCGCGGAAAACATCGTGTTCGGCCTCAAGGTCCGGAAGGTGCCGCAGCACGAGCGCGCGGCACGTCTCGCCAAGGCCGCCGACATCCTCGGATTGGAGAAGCTGCTCGAGCGCAAACCCTCGCAGCTTTCGGGTGGCCAGCAGCAGCGGGTCGCGCTCGGCCGCGCCATCGTTGCCGAGACGCCGGTCTGCCTCATGGACGAGCCGCTCTCCAACCTCGATGCGCAACTGCGTGTGGAGATGCGCCGCGAGATTCGCTCGCTGCAGCAGCGGCTCGGGATCACGATGATCTATGTGACGCACGATCAGCTCGAAGCCATGACCATGGCGGACCAGGTGATCCTGATGAACGCCGGCCGGGTGGAGCAGCAGGGCGCTCCCGCCGATCTCTACGAAAAGCCAGAGACGATCTTTACGGCGCGTTTCGTCGGTACGCCGCCCATGAATGTCCTATCCCGGTCGGTGCTGCCGGGGCTCGGTGATGCGGTGCGCGCGAGCACCCCGCAGGGCCGCAACCTCGAAGGTCTGGCGCTGGGGATACGGGCGGAGGCGGCCCGCCTCGCCGATGCCGGCGTTTCCGCGCAGGTGGAGGCGGTCGAATACCTGGGAGCCGACACACTGGTCGATACCCGCATCGGCGGCGAGCCCTTCATCGTGCGCCTTCCGGGGCGCCACGCGGCCAAGCCCGGAGAGCGGGTGTCGGTTGCCTGGGAGCCTGCTGCAGCGCACTGGTTCGATGCAGCCTCGGGCCGGCGCATCGGCTAGGATATCCGCAAAGATTTGATGACGGCATGGGCCGTCATTTGCATCGGGAGGTCTGACGTGAAGAGACGCACATTCCTGAAGGGCGCCGCCGCCGTCGCGGGCGCCGCCACCATCGGCAGGCCGGCGATCGCGCAGGGCACCACGGAAGTCGCCTTCTACTACCCGGTGGCCGTCGGCGGCCCGATCACCAAGCTGATCGACAAGATGGCGGCCGACTTCCAGAAGGACAATCCGAACATCAAGGTGAACCCGATCTACTCGGGCACCTACCAGGAGACGCTGGTCAAGCTGATCACGGCGCACAAGAGCGGCAATGCGCCGGTGCTGTCCTGCGTGCTGTCGACCGACATGTTCACACTGATCGACGACGACGTGATCGTGCCCTTCGACAACTTCATCAAGAGCGACGCTGACAAAGCGTGGTTGAACAGCTTCTTCCCGGCCTTCATGCAGAACAGCCAGACGGGCGGCAAGACCTGGGGTGCGCCGTTCCAGCGCTCCACCGTGGTGCTGTACTGGAACAAGGACCTGTTCAAGGAAGCGGGCCTCGACCCCGACAAGGCGCCGGCGAACTGGGCCGAGCAGGTGGCGTTCGCGCAGAAACTGACGAAGGCGGACGGCGGCACCACCTCGCAGTGGGGCATCCAGGTCCCCTCGACGGGCTTCCCCTACTGGCTGTTCCAGGGCTTCTCCACGCAGGCCGGCGCCATCCTGATGAACCAGGACGGCAACCGCACCGCCTTCGACAAGCCCGAGGTGGTCGAGGCGCTGACCTACTGGGTCGATCTCTCCCGCAAGCACAAGGTGCACCCGACGGGCATCGTCGAGTGGGGCACCACGCCGCGCGACTTCTTCGAGCGCAAGATCGCCATGATGTGGACCACGACGGGCAACCTCACCAACGTGCGCAACAATGCCAAGTTTCCGTTCGGCGTCGCCATGCTGCCGGCCGGCAAGCGCCGCGGCAGCCCGACGGGCGGCGGCAACTTCCACATCTCCAAAAGCGCCCCGCAGGCCCAGCAGGAAGCGGCCTACAAGTTCGTGCGCTGGGTCACCGAGCCGGAACGCGCCGCGCAGTGGTGCGTGGACACGGGCTACGTCGCCGTGCGCAAGGATGCGTTCGAGACGCCCGTGCTGAAGAAGTATGTGGAGGAGTTCCCGGCGGCGGCGGTCGCGCGCGACCAGCTCGAGTTCGCCGTGGCCGAACTCTCCACGCACGAGAACCAGCGCGTGACCAAGGCGCTGAATGACGGCCTGCAGGCCGCGCTCACCGGCACCAAGTCGCCCGAGCAGGCCATGAAGGACTCGCAGGCGGAAGCCGAGCGCATCCTCGCGCGCTATCGCTGATCCGCTATAGTGCCCTCCTCGCCGTCCGGCGGGGAGGGACCTCGGGCACTTCCGGCATGAACCGCCTGACAGCAACGATCCACGGCTGGCTGCTGCTGCTGCCGGCCATGGCGTTTCTCGCGCTGTTCACGCACTGGCCGGCGATCGGCACGTTGATCGACAGCTTCTACTCGACGCCGCGGCCGCGCCGCGCCGCGAGCTATGTCGGCCTCGACAACTATCGCCAGATCCTCGACGACCCGATTTTCTGGCAGTCGCTGACCAACAACCTGTGGTTCGCGGTCGGCACCATTCCCGTGTCGATCGCGCTGGCGATGCTGATGGCGGTGTGGGTGAACGACCGCATCGCCGGGCGCACGCTGGTGCGCATGGCGTATTTCACCCCGACCGTGCTGCCGATGATCGCGGTCGCCAACATCTGGCTGTTCTTCTACACGCCGCAGTATGGCCTCTTGGCGCAGGCGCTCGGCGCCTTCGGCGGCACCTCCAACACCAACTGGCTCGGCTCCAAGGACACCGCACTGCTGTGCGTGACGATCGTCGCCATCTGGAAGGAGGCGGGGTTCTTCATGATCTTCTACCTCGCAGCCCTGCAGCAGATCCCGGTGAACCTGGGCGAGGCGGCGTCTTTGGAAGGGGCCTCGCGCTGGACCTTCTTCCGTCGCGTGCAGTTTCCGCTGCTGATGCCGACCACGCTGTTCGTGCTGGTGAATGCGGTGATCAATGCCTTCCGCATGGTCGACCACATCATCGTCATGACGCGCGGCGGGCCCGACAACGCCACCTCGCTGCTGCTGTTCCGCATCTATGAGCTGGGCTTCAGCTTCTGGGATACGGCGCTCGCTGCGGCGCTGACCGTGATCCTGTTGGCTGGCCTGGGGCTGGCGGCGCTGGCGCAGTACGGCTTCCTCGAACGCCGGATTCACTATCGATGAGCGGCGTGGCGGTCAGCCTCGGTCCTTATGAGCCGCGTGGGTTATGGCGCTGGCTGGAGACGATTGCGGCCTGGCTGCTGGCGATCCTTTGGATACTGCCGCTGGCGTACGCGATCTGGACGGCCTTTCATCCGCCGGAGTTCTCCGCACGCTTCTCGCTGTTCGCGCCGCTGACGCTGGACAACTTCGCCCGCGCGTGGGAGGCGGCGCCGTTCGCGCGCTATTTCTTCAACACGTTCATTCTGGTGACGCTGATCCTCGCCTGCCAGCTCGTGCTGTGCACGCTCGCGGCCTATGCGTTCGCGCGCTACGATTTCCCGGGCAGCAACATCGCCTTTGCGCTGGTGCTGGCGCAGCTCATGATCATGCCGGACGTGCTGATCGTCGAGAACTACAAGACCATGAGCAAGCTCGGCATCCTCGATTCCATTCCGGCCATCGCGTTGCCGTATGTGGCGTCCGCGTTCGGCATCTTCCTGCTCAGGCAGACCTTCAAGTCGGTGCCGAAGGAGCTGGACGATGCGGCGCGTGTGGAAGGTGCGGGGGCGCTGCAGACGCTGCTTAAGGTCTACGTGCCGCTGGCCAAGCCGATCTATCTCGCCTACGGGCTGGTGTCGGTGAGCTATCACTGGAACAATTTCCTTTGGCCGCTGATCGTCACCAACTCGGTGGAGTCGCGGCCTCTCACCGTAGGTCTGCAAGTGTTCTCCTCCACCGACCAGGGCATCGACTGGTCCATCATCTGCGCGGCGACGCTGATGACCTCCGGGCCGCTGCTGATCGGCTTCCTGCTGTTCCAACGCCAGTTCGTGCAGAGCTTCATGCGCGCCGGCATCCGCTGAGGGCCGGCGATGAAACTGATCACCTGGAACATCCAGTGGGGCCGCGGCATGGATGGCCGCGTGGATCTTGCGCGCATCGTCAACGAGGCGCGCCGCATCGCGGATTTCGACGTGCTGTGCTTGCAGGAGGTTGCGGACGGCTTCTCCGATCTGGAGGGGCATGACGGCGGCGATCAGTTTGCCGGACTTGCCGCCTTGTTGCCCGGATACGCAAGCATCGAGGGCATCGCTGTCGATCTGCCGGGAGAGGCCGGGCGGCGGCGGCGCTTTGGGAGCGTGATCTTCTCGCGCCTGCCGGTGGGGCGCGTCTTGCGTCACGCCCTGCCATGGGACGCTGACAATTCCACGCGCAACATGCCTAGGGTGCTGCTCGATATTGAGGTGACCGCCGCATTCGGGCCGGTGCGGGTGATGACGACGCACCTGGAGTACTTCTCGGCGCCCCTGCGCGAGAGGCAGGTGGCGGCGATCCGGGACGTCTATCGGCTGGGCGTGCTGCGTGCCCGGCGTCCACCGCAGGCGGGGACGGGACCCTACGCGCTGGGCGAGATGCCGGCGGCCACCATCCTCACCGGCGATTTCAACATGCAGCCCGACGACCCGGTGAAACGCAGCCTCTCGGAGCCGGCGGGAGAGGTGCAGGGGCTGGTGGATGCGTGGGAGAGCCTGCATCCGGCTGTTCCGCATCCGCCGTCGTTCTGCATTGCGGACCAGAAGTACGGGGCGCCGCACTGCTGCGATTTCGTGCTCGTGAGCCGGGACCTTGTGTCGCGGCTTAGCCGAATTGCCTACGAGACCGAGACGCGGGCCTCCGACCACCAGCCGGTTCTGGTCGAGTTTCTGTAGGGAAATTCAAGCGATAGGCGGTGATCGACCCGGGCTGGCGCAGGCCGGCATGCCGGCGCCGGGCCCGTGACGTGCGAGCCTGCGCGAGACGGTTTTCCGGGCCCCCAAGCGTTGCGGCGGTTCGGCACCTGGATGGCTGCGCTGCCAGGTCTGCCGCGATCAAGGGACATGCCGATAGCATGACATCGCCGGAAGAGCTTCTCCACAGCCTGCGGACCCACAAGGCAACGTCCGACGCGATCGACAAGGCCTTCGCGCAGGCGTGGACCGAAATCGAGGGCAACTATGCTTGCGGCATCGATGCGGAACGGGCGCGCTGGAAGCTGGCAAGTGCGTTGCTGGCCGTGGCTCCCTATCACGGCACAGACGTTGCCAACCTGAGAATGCGGGCCGTGGAGCGCATGCGCTATCGGCAAAAGCCTGGGTAGGCAGGCGGAAATTCCAAACTCGGTTGTCAGCCGATACGGGGCTCGGGCGCGCCGCTAGGCGTGCCGCGCCCGGCTGGTAGTCCGCGGCAGGTCATGCCGGGCCGGGCCGGAACAGGCCACCCAGGGGCTTTGCGGCCGCATCGAAGTTGTTTATGAGGAAGTTACGGGAAAGAACGGGAATTTTCTGCAGTATCTACACGCGCAATCGTAATCTCCGCCAAGAACAAGAGCCGTCACAGTCTCCCCGCACGCGGTGGCCCACCCTCCGCGGACAGCCGCGGAGCCACGTGCACGGCCGGGCAAGTCAGGGTGGGACGCAATCGCTATGCCGCGAGCGACGGAGCACGGGGGCGTCCTGGGGGCGCTGCTCACTGCTAGCAAGGCCATCGATGCGTTCGGGCGCTGGACAAGCCGCATAGCGGTTTGGCTGGTCCTGATCTCGGCGTTGCTCAGCGCCGCCAACGCGTTCTTCCGCTACTTCATCAACGAACTCGTCTACCTCGCCGGCACGCAGGATCGCTTCGGCGTGCTGCAGGCGATCCTGTCCTGGTACGGGCAGAACTCGAACGCGTTCCTGGAAGCGCAGTGGTACATGTTCGGTGTGATGGCGCTCTTGGGCGCTGCCTATACGCTGAAGGTCAACGAGCACGTGCGCGTCGACCTGATCTACGGCTGGGTATCCGAGCGCACGCGCACGTGGATCGATTTGTTTGGCGGCATCGTGTGCCTGCTGCCCATGTGCGCCATGCTGGCCTATCTGACGTGGCCATGGTTCGTCGACAGCTGGTTCAGCGGCGAGGTGTCCACCAACGCCGGCGGGCTGGTGCGCTGGCCGGCCAAGCTCATCCTGCCGCTGGGCTTCGCGCTCATTTTCCTCCAGGGCATCTCCGAGATCATCAAGTGCGTCGCGGTGCTGACCTCCAACTACACGCGTGAACACGCCTACGAGCAGCCCCTGCAATGACGCAATGGATTTCCCACAATATGGCCCCGCTGATGTTCGCGGGGCTGATCTTCGGCATGATCATCGGCTACCCGGCCGCATTCTCGATCGGCGCCGTGGGCCTGTTCTTCGGCCTGATCGGCATCGAGCTCGGGCTGATCCCGCCGATCTTCCTCGGCAACCTCACCTTCCAGATGTTCTCGGTGATCTCCAACGATCTGCTGCTGGCGATCCCCTTCTTCACGCTGATGGGCGCGATTCTCGAGCGCTGCGGATTGGCGGAGGACCTGCTCGAGGGCTTCGGCCAGCTGTTTGGGGGCCTGCGCGGCGGGCTGTCCTATGCCGTGATCCTGGTCGGCGCGGTGCTGGGCGCCATCACCGGCACGGTGGCGGGCTCGGTGATCGCCATGGGCATCATCTCGCTGCCGATCATGATCAAGTACGGCTACTCGGTGCGCCACGCCACCGGCGTGATCGCCGCCTCCGGCACCATCACCCAGCTCATCCCGCCGTCGCTCGTCCTGATCGTGCTGGCCGACCAGATGGGCCGCTCGGTCGGCGACATGTATCTGGGTGCCATCGGCCCCAGCATTCTGCAGGTGGCCCTGTTCGCGATCTGGGTGGCGATCCTGAGCGTGATACGTCCCCAGGACGTGCCGGCGCTGCCGCCGGAAGCGCGCACGCTGCACGGCTGGGCGCTGGCCTGGAAATGCACCAAGGGGATGATCCCGTCGCTGGTGCTGATCTTCCTGGTGCTCGGCACCATCTTCATGGGCCTGGCGACGCCGACCGAAGCCGGTGCCATGGGCGTGGTCGGCGCACTGGTGCTGGCCGCCTTGAACCGGCGGCTGACCTGGCCGCTGCTGTGGCAGGGCATGGAGATGACCATGCGCATCACCGCCTTCGTGGTGATGATCCTGCTCGGCGCCCGCGTGTTCAGCCTGGTGTTCCAGGGGGTGGGCGGCAAGGAGTGGGTCGAGGGCCTGCTGATCAGCCTGCCCGGCGGCGTCACGGGGTTTCTGGTCGTCGTCAACGCCATCGTGTTCGTGCTGGCGTTCTTCCTCGATTTCTTCGAGATCGCCTTCATCGTCATTCCGCTGCTGGCACCGGTGGCGGAGAAGCTCGGCATCGACCTGATCTGGTTCGGCGTACTGCTGTGCGCCAACATGCAGACGAGCTTCATGCACCCGCCGTTCGGATTCGCGCTGTTCTATCTGCGCAGCATCGCGCCCAGGGACACGGTGCCGACCTCCGACATCTACATGGGCGCCATTCCCTGGCTGTTCCTGCAGGTGGCGCTGGTGGCGATCGTCATCTTCTGGCCGGGCTCGGTGACCTACTGGCTCGACAAGAGCCCCACGGTCGATCCCGCCACCATCGAGATACGCGTGCCGACATTCGGGGAGCCGGGGTCCATCGGCCTGCCGCCGGGCCTGACGATCCCCGACCTGACTCCGCCCTCGAAGCCATCGGGCAATTGACGTCCGTCGGTTGGCATACCGCATATGAGCTCAGCTCGTGCGCGTCGGCGGTTGTCTGGCCCTGCCGTGTCGGATTATTGGAAGGTTCCCTGTGGTAGCTGACAGCGTGGCAAGGGAAGGCGAGCGTGCAGTTCCATCTCAACGGTTTCAAGCCCGGCGCCCCTGACGTCGCCGAGCCATCGCAGCCGCATCAGGCGCAGGCCAACAGCCCTGGCGAGGTCGACGTCCTGATCGTCGGCTGCGGGCCGGCCGGCCTGACGCTGGCCGCACAGCTCGCGGCCTTTCCGGACATTCACACCTGCATCGTCGAGCAGAAGTCCGGCCCCTTGCTGCTGGGCCAGGCCGACGGCATCGCCTGCCGGACCATGGAGATGTTCGAGGCGTTCGGGTTCAGCGAGCGGGTGATGAAGGAGGCCTGCTGGATCAACGAGACGGTTTTCTGGAAGCCGGACGAGGCCGCGCCGGACAGAATCGTGCGCCACGCCAGGGTGCAGGACGTGGAAGACGGGCTGTCCGAGTTTCCGCACGTCGTCCTCAACCAGGCGCGCGTGCACGACTTCTACCTGGATGTCATGCGCAACGCGGCCACCCGGCTGGAGCCGCACTATGGCCGCCGCCTGGCCGGCTTGCACATCGAGAGCGCCGCCAAGGATGCGCCGTACCCGGTGACCGTCAAACTGGAGCGCACCGATTCCGGGCACGAGGGACAGGTGGAAACCGTCAAGGCGCGCTACGTCGTCGGCTGCGACGGCGCGCGCAGCGTCGTGCGCCAGTCTCTCGGGCGCGCCCTGCATGGCGACTCGGCCAACCAGGCCTGGGGCGTGATGGACGTGCTTGCCGTCACCGACTTCCCCGACGTGCGCATGAAGTGCCTGATCCAGTCGGCCAAGGAGGGCAACATCCTGATCATCCCCCGCGAGGGGGGATATCTGTTCCGCATCTACGTCGAGCTCGACAAGCTGAAGGCGGACGAGCGGGTTTCCAGCCGCAACCTCACCATCGACAGCCTGATCGCGGCCGCGCAGCGCGTGCTGCATCCTTACGTGCTCGAGGTGAAGGAGGTGCCCTGGTGGTCGGTGTACGACATCGGGCAGCGCCTGTGCGACAAGTTCGATGACGTTCCCGAGGCAGAGGGGCCGAGCCGTCTCCCCCGCGTCTTCATCGCCGGCGACGCGTGCCATACCCACAGCCCCAAGGCCGGACAGGGCATGAACGTGTCCATGCAGGACGCCTTCAACCTCGGCTGGAAGTTGGCGTCCGTGCTGCAGGGCCGGTGCCCACCGGGACTGCTGCACACCTACTCGGCGGAGCGGCACGCCATTGCCAAGGAGCTGATCGACTTCGACCGCGAGTGGGCCGCCATGCTCAGCGCGCCGCTGAAGTCCTCGCCGGACGGCGAGGGCGTCGATCCGGCCGAGGTGCAAAGGTATTTCGTCAGGAGCGGCCACTACACGGCGGGAACCGCGACCCGCTACAAGCCCTCACTCCTCTGCGGCGAGCCGCGGCATCAGCATCTCGCCGACGGCTTCCCGATCGGCAAGCGTTTCCACTCGGCGCCGGTTGTTCGCCTCTGCGATGCCAAGCCGGTGCGTCTGGGGGATGCCGTCAAGGCGGATGGCCGCTGGCGGATCTTCATTTTCGCCGATGCGCAGGTGCCGTCCGCACCGTCGTCCCGCGTGCGTGTCCTGTGCGACTTCCTTGCCGAGGCGCCGGCGTCTCCGGTGCGGAGGTACACACCTGCCGGCGCCGACATCGATGCCGTGATCGATGTGCGCGCCGTCTTTCAGCAGGAGCATCGCCAACTCGACCTCGGGGCCATGCCGCGGCTCCTGCTGCCCGCCAAAGGGCGGTACGCGCTGCAGGACTATGAAAAGATGTTCTGCGCGGATCAGACGGCAGGCGCCGACATCTTCGAGATGCGCGGCATCGACCGACAGTGGGGCTGCGCCGTCGTCGTACGCCCCGATCAGTATGTCGCCCACGTGCTTCCGCTCGACGCCTTCGACGAGCTTGCAGCCTTCTTCGGTGGCTTCATGCTGGATGCGGCTAGCGCGCCGGCTTCCGGTCGCTGACGCCGAGATAGCGCTCCAGGATTGCGCGGTTGTCCCGAAGGGCCTCGCTGGAGCTGGCATGCACGATGCTGCCGCGCTCGAGCACGATCGCCTTGTTGGTGATCGCCAGAATCTTCTGGGCGTGCTGCTCGACGATGATGCCGGTCACGCCCTCCTCGCGGAACAGCCGGGCCAGGATCTTGAGCAGCTCCTGCACGATGATGGGCGCCAGTCCTTCGGTCGGCTCGTCCAGGAGGATCAGCTTGGGATTGAGGACCAGCGCGCGGGCGATGGCCAGCATCTGCTGCTCGCCGCCCGACAGCTGGTTGCCGAGGTTGGTGCGGCGCTGTTCCAGCGCGGGAAACATCTCCCAGACCCGCGCGACGTTCCAGGGTCCCGGCCGTGCGACGGCCGTCAGGTTCTCCTCGACCGTGAGCGAGCGGAAGATGTTGCGCTCCTGCGGGACCCAGCCGATGCCGGCCCCGGCGCGCTGATGCGGCGCCAGGCGCGTGACGTCGCGGCCGCAGAGCGCGATCGAGCCGGCGAAGCGCCGGGTGACGCCTACAATGGTGTTGATCAAGGTGGTCTTGCCGGTGCCGTTGCGGCCGAGCAGCGCGAGCGACTGGCCTTCGTTCAGGGACAGCGAGACCCCGGAGAGGACCTGCCCCTCCCCGTAGCCGGCACTGATGCCGTCCAGCCGCAGCAGCTCAGTCATGGCCGGCGTCTCCAAGATAGACGGCCTGAACCCGCGGATCGTTGGCGATCTCCTCGGCGTTTCCTTCGGCGAACAGTGCACCGTTGACGAGGACTGAAATCCTCTCGGCGAAGCTGAAGACGAGGTCCATGTCGTGCTCGATCAGCAGCACCGAGACGCTCCTGGGGAACTCGGCGACGGCGGCGAGGATGTCGTGCCGCTCACTCTCGGGCACGCCGGCAGCGGGCTCGTCAAGCAGCAGCACCTGCGGCTGACTTGCGAAGGCCACCGCGATTTCCAGCAGGCGTTGCTTGCCGTAGGGCAGAACCGATGTCCGTTCGGTCAGCACGTCCGTCAGGCGGAAGCGCTCGGCGACTTCGGCGATGGCCTCGGCGATGCCGGGATGCGAACCCGCCGTGTGCAACCAGTCGTTGCCGCGGCCGAGCCGCTCGGTCATGGCGAGGCCCAGCGTGTCGAGCGGAGTCAGAGTGGGAAAGAGCTGGTTGATCTGAAACGTGCGCGCGAGGCCACGGTGGACGCGCTGGTCCGGCGACAGGCGGGTGATGTCCGTCCCGTGCAGCAGGACTTTGCCGGAGGTGGGCGGGATGACGCCGGTGAGCAGATTGACCAGGGTGGTCTTGCCCGCGCCATTGGGGCCGATGAGGGCGTGGCGTGCGCCCTCCGCCAGCGTGAACGAGACCTCGCTGGTCGCGAGCAGGCCACCGAAACGCTTGTTCAAGCCGAGAGTTTGTAGCGCGACGCCCATGCTACGCCCCGCCCGTTGACGAGCCGGCGGCTTTCGAACCTGTCAGCGCCTGCCAACGGTTGGTGACGTACTTTTGCACGCCGTGCAGGAGGCGCCGCGGACGGTCGCGTCCGATGAGGACGAGTGCGACCAGGATGAGGCCGATCCAGAAATGCCAGTACTGAGGCGTGAGGGCGGACAGCCAGTCCTGCAGGAACTTGAAGCCGAGCGCGCCGATCAGGCCGCCGTAGAGGTAGCCGGCGCCGCCGATGATCACCACCAGCATCACATCGGCCGAGCGCTGGAATGACAGAACGTCGAGACCGACGAACTGCGTTGTTTGCGTCAGCAGCGCCCCGGCAACCCCGGCGTAGACGGCGGCAACCGTGTAGATGGCGATGAGCCGGCGCTTGACGGGGATGCCGACGGCAGCGGCGCGCAGCGGGTTGTCGCGGATCGCGGTCAGCGAATGACCGAAGGGAGAATGGATCAGTCTGCGTGCGAGCAGAAACAGCAGGAACAGTACGACAAGGCTATAGGTGAAGGCGGTGCGCCCGTACAAGTCGAATTCGAACAGGCCGAGCAGCCGCCCCATGGTGATGCCTTGCAGCCCGTCCGCCCCTCCCGTGAGCCACGCCGCCCTGTTGGCGATCTCGCCCAGGAGAAGCGCAACACCGAGCGTGATCATCAGGCGCGTGAGATCGCTGCCGCGCAGGACGAGAAAGCTCGTGAGCAAGCCGAGTACGCCGCAGGCCGCGGCGGCGGCCAGCAGGCCCAGCAGCGGGTCGCCGTTGACATGAATGGCAAACAGGCCCGCGATGTAGGCGCCGGCGCCGAGGAACGCGGCGTGGCCGAGCGAGACGATGCCGGCATAGCCGAGGATCAGGTCCAGGGACAATGCGAACAGCGCCAGGATGGCGATCTCGTTGAGGATGAGGTGCTTGCTCGGCATCAGCAGGCAGGCAAAGGCAGCCAGCCAGAACGCGATCTCGGGCCATCGCCAGCGGTGACGGCTGAGCAGCAGGTGTGGAACGCTGACGTTGCTCATGGTTGGCTCACCGGGCGCGTGCGAACAGGCCCTGCGGCCGAAGGATGAGAACGACGATCATGAGCGTGTAGATGATGAAGGGCCCGAGCGCAGGGATGTAGTACTTGCCGGCGACGTCGGCGATGCCGAGCAGCAGGGAGGCGAGGAACGGTCCCGTGATGCTGGAGGTGCCGCCGACCGTGACCACGATCAGGAAGTAGATCATGAACTTCAGCGGGAAGTTCGGGTCGAGGCCGAGGATCTCGGCGCCGAGCGCCCCGCCCAGGCCGGCAAGGCCGGAGCCCGCCGCGAACGTGAGCGCGAAGATGGCGCCGACATTGATGCCAAGCCCGCGCGCAACGCGCTGATCGTCGACGGCTGCGCGCAGGCGGCTGCCGAACCGGGTGCTGACGAGTGTCCATTGCAGCAAAGCCGCCAGCACGCCGCACAGAACGACGATGAACAGCCGGTAGCGGCCGATGCCGGCACCGCCGATGTCCAGCCGCCCCTGCAGATAATCCGGGAGGGTGATGAACTGCTGCTGGGAGCCCATCACGTAGTCGATGGCCGCCACCGCCATGAAGACAAGGCCGATGGAGAACAGCACCTGGTCGAGGTGGCTCTTGTCGTACATGTGCACGTAGAGCGTGCGCTCGAACAGCAGCCCAAGCGCGGCGCTGGCCAGGAACGCGATGGGGAGCGCCGCCAGAAACGGCACGCCGGCGCGGCTCGTCAGCACCACGGTGATGTAGCCTCCCGCCATGGCGAAGGCGCCGTGGGCGAGGTTGATGAAGTTCATGAGGCCGAGGGTGACGGAAAGCCCGCATGCGAGCACGAACAGCAGCATGCCGTAAGCGAGGCCGTCGAAGAGGAGCGTCACCATGATGCAAAAGCCCGGCAGAACGCCTGCCGGCTTCCCAATGCTTGCGGATCGAGCGGAGCGGGATATCCGGGCCGGCAGCAGCGCTGCGGCCCGGACGTCGTCACGTGGCAGTCCTACTTCTTCGCCCGGCCGGGGTCCTTCACGGCCTCGAACGTCTTGAACTCGACATTGTAGAGCTCGCCGTTCTTGCGCTCGACCCGGCGGATGTAGATGTTCTGGACGATATCGCGCGTCTCGGGATCGATCGAGATCGGGCCGCGGGGACTTTCCCACTTCATGCCCTTCATCGCCTCGATCAGCTTGTCGCCGTCGGTGTCGCCGTTGGTCTTCTTCAGCGCCTCGTAGATGAGGTGCATGCCGTCATAGCCGCCGACGGCCATGAAGTTGGGGCGCAGGCCCTTGTTGGCCTTCTTGAAGGCCTCGACGAACGCCTTGTTGGCCGCCGACTGATGGTCGGCGGAGTAGAGATGCGCGGTCACGGTGCCGATTACCGCGTCGCCCATGCCGTTCAGGAGATCGTCGTCGGTCACGTCTCCCGGACCGATGACCTTGATGCCGGTCTTGTCGAGACCGCGCTCGGTGAACTGCTTCATGAAGGTTCCGCCCTGGCCGGAGGGAACGAACACGAAGATGGCATCGGGCTTGGCGTCGGCGGCGCGTTGCAGGAAGGGTGCGAAGTCAGGCGAGGCCAGCGGCACCTTCAGCTCGTCGAGGACCTGGCCGCCGCCGGCGGTGAAGCGCCCCTTGAAGCTTGCCTGCGCGTCGGCGCCCGGTGCGTAGTCCGACACCAGCGTGACGACCTTCTTGATGTTGTTCTCGACTGCCCAGCCGGCGATGATCACGGAGGACTGCGGGAGGGTGAAGCTGGTGCGCACGAAGTAGGGCGAACGCTCGGTGATGATGGAGGTGCCGGCGGCCATGATCACGGCCGGCGTCTTGGACTGGGTGGCCAACGGACCGATCGCCAGCGCCACCGGGGTCACGCCGAACCCGCCGACGATGTTGACCTTGTCGTTGACGATCATCTCCTGGACCTGGCGCTTGGCCGTATCGGGCACGGCGCCGTCGTCCTTGATGATCACCTCGATTTTCTTTCCGGCGACCGTGTCACCGTGCAATTGCATGTAGAGTTTGACGGCAGACGAGATCTGTACGCCGGTCGATTGCTGCTGCCCCGTCATGGGCAGCGACAGCCCGACCTTGACGGTTTGCTGGGCGTGGGCAGAGGTCGCGAGCAGGGCGACCGCGGCGGCCGCCACACTCAAAAGTTTCGCCTTCATGGATGTCTCCTGTTTTGGCTGTTTTCAGTTGTACCGAAGCGTTCTGACGACGCTTTGTTTGCATCAAATCCAAATGACTATCCGACACCCGCGGGCAAGCCCTGCCAGATGTCGGAGAGCGTCAAGGGGCGGGCAAGAAGTCCCTGTTCGCTGACGTACCGGAGCGCAAGCGCGAGGCATGGCTCCACAGCGTCTTTACCGCGAAGCAAGGGATCGCGCACCTGCGGACGCGCGCCGAGGGTCTTGCCGGCATCGAGCATGCGTAGAATCTCGTGTACGGCCTGCGGGTGGGTGTCGGCCACGTCCTGCCGCACTGCAACCATGTGGTTGATGGGAACGATCCCATGGTCGCTCCAGAATTGCTCGCCGGATGCGGCGGGATCGGGGAACACCGGCCTCAGGGCCGGGTCGGCGGGCACGTCGTTGCCGACGATGATGGCGTCGAGCTTGCCGGCCTTGAGCATGGACACCAGGTCGCTGCCGGGCTCGGCGCGCGTGGCCCACGGAGGATCGCTGTACTCCGCGACATGGGCATCCTCAAACGTTGTCCAGCGCACGTCCGCGGCATCGATGCCGTAGCGCTCGCGCAGGATGCCGCGGATCCACATGCCGGTGGTCTGGCTGTAGGCCCGGACGCCGACCCGCTTGCCCTTGAGATCCTGCGGGCCTCGGATTTCACCGTCTGCGGCGCACAGCAGCGCGGCTTCCTGAAAACGGGCGGCAACCACGACCGGCAGCAGCACCAGCGGCTTTGCGTATGATTTCGCCTGCAGGAACGTGGCGATGGCGATTTCGCTGACGTCGTATGCCTGCTCGCGCACCATTGGCGCGAAGGCCCGGTTGATGTTCGGCAGGTCCGCGAACTGCAGCGCGACGAGGCTGGAGGACACGCGCCCGTCCCGGAGCGGGGCGACGTGAGGATACTGGCCCAGCGCGGTGCTCAGGACGAGGCCGGGCTTGCCGGCGTGCGTGCTTGTTTGCTCCGGCATCGATCAGCCCGCGGTATCCGCCGGGCGGTAGACGAGCCCCTTCTGCTTCAGTTTTTCCCGCATGCCGTAGATGTCGAGTCCCAACTCCCCGGCCGCAAGCCGCGCTCGCGTCTGCGCTTCCTTGGCTTCACGCTCGGCGCTTTGCTTCAGAACGGCGGACGCCGACAGGCGCGGGACGACAACCACGCCGTCATCGTCGGCAAGGATGAGGTCGCCGGGGTGGACGAGCTGCTGGCCGCAGACCACCGGCACGTTCACGGAGCCGAGTGTCTCCTTGACGGTTCCCTGCGCGGAAATCGCCTTCGACCATACGGGAAAGCCCATCTGCGTCAGCGCGGCCACGTCGCGAACGCCGGCTTCGATGACGAGGCCTTTGACGCCGCGCGATGCCAGCGACACGGCGAGCAGCTCGCCGAAGTAGCCCGTGTCGCAGGGAGAGGTCGGCGCCACGACCAGGATGTCGCCGGCGTGGCACTGCTCGACGGCGACGTGCAGCATCCAGTTGTCTGCCGGCGGCAGCGAAACGGTGACGGCCGTTCCCGCAATCTTCGCCCCAGGGAAAATGGGCCGCAGCGCGGAGGACAGGAAACCGGTGCGGCCCTGCGCCTCGTGGACGGTGGCAACGCCGTAGGGGGCAAAGCCGGCGACGATGTCGGGCGCAACGCGTGCGGGGTTGGTGATGACCACGTTCATGGGAGTGCCTATCGACCTCGCGCTTTCAGCGCCTTGTCCAGCCGCGGAAAGACGCGCCGGGCGTTGCCTTCGAAAACGTCGCGGCGCCCTTCGGCTGTCAGCTTGTCGGTTGCCTCGACGTAGCGCCGCGTGTCGTCGAAGTTGTGCCCGGTCTCAGGGTCGACGCCCCGCACGGCCCCGATCATCTCGCTGGCAAAAAGAATGTTGCGCGTGGGAACGACCTTCATCAGCAGGTCGATGCCGGGCTGATGGTAGACGCAGGTGTCGAAGAACACGTTGTTGAGCAGGTGCTCGCGAAGCGGCGGTTTCTTCAGGGCCTGCGCCAGCCCGCGATAACGGCCCCAGTGGTAAGGCGCGGCGCCCCCGCCATGGGGAATGATGAAGCGCAGGGTGGGGAAGTCCTTGAACAGGTCGCCCTCGATGAGCTGCATGAAGGCGGTGGTATCGGCGTTGATGTAGTGGGCGCCGGTGGTGTGGAAGCAGGGATTGCAGCTTGTCGACACGTGCACCATGGCGGGAATGTCGAGTGCCACCATGCGCTCGTAGATGGGATACCAGTAGCGGTCGGTGAGCGGCGGCGACGTCCAGTGGCCGCCGGAGGGGTCGGGATTGAGATTGATGCCGACGAAGCCATAGTCCTCGACGCACTTGTCGAGCTCGGCGATGCAGGTCTTGGGATCGACGCCCGGGCTCTGCGGCAGCATGGCTGCGCCGATGAAGTTGTCGGGAAACAGCGTGCTGACGCGGTAGCACAGCTCGTTGCAGATCGAGGCCCACTCCGCCGACACCGCGTAGTCGCCGATGTGATGCGCCATGAAGCTGGCGCGCGGGCTGAAGATGGTGAGGTCGATGCCGCGCTTCTTCATCTGGCGCAGCTGGTTGCCCTCGATGGACTCGCGCAGCTCGTCGTCGCTGATCTTGAGCTGCGAGGGCGGCAGCCTCTTGGAGGCGTCGGCGATGCCGGCGATCTGTGCGCTGCGCCAGTCCTCCAGCGCCTTCGGCGCCGTCGTGTAGTGGCCGTGGCAGTCGATGATCATCGCTGTGCTCTCCGCCAACTCTCAGCCGTACCTGCGCACGATCATTTGTGCCCCGGCAGCGGCGGCGTGCCGTGCGTGTGGAAGCTTTCGATCGTCTTCAAGCCCCAGGCCTGTCCCTTCTTGCGCTCTTCTTCGGTCCAGGTGATCGGCTTCCAGTCGGGCGCGAGCACCAGACGCGCGCCCGCGTTTGCCACTTCCACCCGGTTGCCGCCCGGCTCGTAGACGTAGAGGAAAAAGGTCTGCTGCACCGCGTGCTTGTGCGGGCCGGTCTCGATATGCACGCCGTTCTCGAGAAAAATGTCGGCTGCGCGCAGGATGTCCTCGCGGCTGTCGAGCGCGTAGGTGACGTGGTGGAAGCGGCCCTTCACGCCGTGCGCCTCGCGGGTGTAGGCGAGGTCGTAGCTCTTGTTGGTACAAGTGAGCCACATCCCGGCCTCCGTCCCGTCGTTGAGGACGATCTGCTCGGTGAGGCGGAAACCCAGATAGCGCTCGAAGAACTCCCGGTTGGCCTTCACGTCGACCGCGAGACAATTGAAGTGATCGAGCCGGCGCACGTTGACGCCGCGCGCGGGAAAGCGCTGCGCCTGGTTCTTCAGCGCCGGTCGGAGGGGCGCCGGCGCCTCGTACCACTCGGTCTCGTAGTAGAGCTCGATCAGGTGGCCGTCCGGGTCATGGAATTGAAAGGAGGGGCCGTGGCCGAGCTCGTTCTCGAGCCAGCCGACCTCGTAGCCGGATCCCTGCAGGGCCTTGACGCGCCGCTGCAGCGCTTGCGGGCTGCGGGTGCGGAAGGCGACGTGAGCCAGGCCAGACGTGTCCGATCCGGTGAGCTTGAGCGAATAGCGCTCGTAGTCGTCCCAACCGCGCAAATAGACGGAATTGCCCTGACGGCCGCTCTCGGTCATGCCGAGCACGTCGACGAAGAATTTCAGGCTCTCGTCCGGCTTCGGGGTGAGCAGCTCCAGATGGCCGAGATGGGCTACGTCCAATAGGGGCTCGTCGTGCATGCCTGCTACTCTGAAATGGACCGCGTCGCCCGCCGAGCTTTAGCAGCGATCGACGCGCGCATCACCCGCTCTTCACATGCGCGCCATCGCGCGTCCAATGCAATCTATGCCGCCTTTATTCAATTTGGCTCATGAATGGCGGCCGCGCGCCAGGGTGGCGATGGAGCCGACGCGCCGCTCGATGATGGCGAGCAGCTCGGCCGCCAAGGGCGTCAGCGGGATGCCGCGGCGGGTGACAACACCCAATGTCCTCGTGATGCCGGGACTGCGAAGCGGCACGCAGGCGAGGTTGCTGGCGCGGACGACCTCCACCGCGCCGCGGGGAACGACGGTGAGACCGACGCCGGAGGCCACCATGGCGACCGCCGTGGAGACATGCTGGACCTCCACCGCCCAGCGCAGCCGCTCGCCTGCGGCGCCGAGCTTGTCATCCATCAGCACCCGGTTGCCGGTCTGGGTCGAGATGCGGATCAGGCGCTCGCCTTCGATCTCGCTCCAACTCACACTCTTCAGCTTGGCTGCGCGGTGGCTGGTGCGGCAGACGAGGACATAGCGCTCCTTGGCGAGCGGCTTCACCTCCAAATCCCAACGATTTGTGGCCAGCATGGTGAGGCCGAATTCGGCCTCACCTTTCTGGACGCGTTCCGCGATCTCGCCGACCGAATTATCGAACACCCGGACGAGCGTGCCGGGATGGCCGGCCGAGAACTCGGCGAGCACCGAGGGCAGGAAATGAACGGCAAGGGTCGGCAGGCATCCGACGGCCACCCGCTCCTGGCGTACGGCGGCGGCCTTGCCGAGGTCATCGAACATGCCGTGGGCATCTTCGATCAGGGACTTGGCGCGGGGCAGCAACTCGAGCCCGGCGGGCGTCAGCGACACCTGCCGCGTCGTGCGGTGGAACAGGGCGATACCGAGGTAGTCCTCCAGCTTGCGCATGCGGTGGCTGAGCGCGGTCTGCGTGATGCCGAGCAGGGCCGCTGCCTTGTTGAAGCTGCCGCGCTCGGCGATGGCGACAAACGCTTCGAGGCCAAGAAAGTCGGGCCTGATGGTCATAGTACCCCAGCATGAGACAAATCCACGAATAGGCCTATACATGAGCAACGCTTGACGAGGTGCAAGCCCCTTTCGGGCGCGCGGGGGACGTCATCTTTTCCTCCCGGGCGGCATTCAGAGTAAGAAGGAGCCAAAGCCGCCGGCACGAACCGGCAAGCGGCGTTGATGGGAGGGCTTCGATGCTTGGACGCGTCCTTGCAGCGTTGATGGTGATTGCGGCTTGCGCGCAGGCTGGTGCCGCCCAGGAGTGGCCGAACAGGCCTCTCACGCTGGTGGTGCCGTTCGCGGCTGGCGGCGGCATCGATGCCACCGCCCGGGTGCAGGCGCTGGCGCTGAGCGAGGTGCTGGGTCAGTCCGTGATCGTCGAGAATATCGGGGCGGCCGGCGGCACGGTGGGAAGCGCGCGCGTCGCAAAGAGCGCAACCGATGGCTACACCTTCCTGATCGGCAATACCGGCACGCACGCCTACAGCCAATGGCTCTACAAGAAATCGCCTTATGACGCCGCCGCCGACTTCCAGCCGATCGGTCTGGTCTCGGAATCGCCACGCATTCTGGTCGCCCGCAAGGATCTGCCGGTCGACGACCTGAAAGGCTTCATCGCCTATGCCAAGGCGAACCAGGGGAAAATGCAGTTCGGGTCCGCGGGCGTGGGGTCCGGCACGCATGTGCCGTGCGCGCTCCTCAACATCGCCTTGGGCGTCAACATCGTGCACGTGCCCTATCGCGGCGCGGGCAATGCAATGCAAGACCTGCTCGGCGGGCGCATCGACTACATGTGCGACACCATCCAGACCGGCATGGAGCAGGTCAGAAGCGGCACCGTGAAGGGCCTGGCCGTGATGGCACCGCAGCGCGTTCCCATCCTTCCCGACCTGCCGACCACGGGAGAGCAGGGGCTCAAGGACGTGGAAGCCAGCGTGTGGAACGCCTTCTTCTTCCCGAAGGGAACGCCGGAGCCGATCGTGCGCAAGATGAACCAGGCCATCGGCACGATGATCGACAGGCCCGACGTCAAGCAGCGGCTCGAGGCCCTCGGCTTGGTCGTCGTCGGGCCCGAGCGCCGTTCGCCGGAATACCTGTCCGGGTTCGTGCGCACCGAAGTCGAACGCTGGGGCGAGGCGATCCGCGCCGCGGGGATTTCGGTCAGCCAGTAGGGCAACGGCAGCCGGCGCACGGGCGTGCCGGCTGCCTGAGCGAGCTATACCTCTCGGCCGATGGCACGATCCACCGAGTAAGGTCCTCCGCCACGCAACGCGATGGCCAGGAAGATCAAGCCCCAGAACAAGGGATACTCGTAGCCGCGGTTGAGCCACGCGTACCCGTTGGGGATGTGGTGGTAGACGATGACGGCGAACTCGACCACGAGCGCGACGGCGACAACGCGGGTGAACAACCCGATGGTGATGAGAAGCGCACCGACCGTCTCGAGGAAGATAAGCGCGTAGGCAAAGGCCAGCGCGGGTTCGATGCCGCGCTTCGCCAACGTGTTGGCCGCCACCGCCTGGACGCCAAGCTGAAACTTAGGCCAGCCGTGCGTGAACAGGATGACGCCGGCGGTCGCCCGTATCAGCGGCCAGTGCAGAGCAGCGAAGTTCTCGTACAGACGGCCCAGCCCGCCGATGATGGCGCGCGGCTCGCTTCCCCGATCCATTGTGTACATTGTTCCTCCCTTAGATCAGGGAGATGATTGGCACGGGCTGTTACCTACGCGCCAATTCAATCGATTGGGGCGATTGTCCAATATTGTTCACCAATGGACGGCCCGCGTCGCCGGTGAGCGTTGCGAAATCACGGCTCGTAGCGCGTGCCGATACCGGGTTTGCTGCGCCCGAGGCCCGGCAATTCCCACACGCCGGCACCGGAGGGATTGGTGTCGGCGGCAATGTCGACGTCGATGAGATAGGGCTTGTTGGCCGCGATGCCCTTGCGGATCGCATCGCCGATGTCGGCGGCGCGATCGACGCGGACGCCCGCGACCCCGGCCGAGCGCGCCATCGCCGCGAAATCCGGATTGTAGCGCTGGCCCGTCGTGGGATCGTGGAAGTCGGTCGCCAGCTCGCGCCCGCCGAGGTAGCCGCGCTGCAGGCCGCGGATCGAGGCGTAGGCGTAGTTGTTCCACACCACCCAGACGACCGGCAGGTTGTACTCGACGGCTGTGCCCAGCACGTTGGCGTGCATGAAGAAGGCGCCGTCGCCGCACACCGAGACACATGGCCGGTCGGGCGCCGCGAACTTGGCGCCGAGTACGCCGGCGACGCCGAACCCCATCGGCCCGAAGCCCATGGACCCGATGAGCGAGTCCGGCCGCCGGGGCTTGCAGAAGCCAAGCAGCCAGTTGTGGTGCACGCCGATGTCGCTGACGAGGATGGCGTCCTCTGGCAAGGCCTTGTCGATCTCGTGCGCGGCCCGTTGCGGGTTGATCGGCGTGGTATCGGCGGAGAAGCCAGGTGCGACGAAGCTGTCCCACTCCTTGCGGTAGCCGTCGATGGCGGCAAGCCACTTCCTACGCGCGTCAAGCTTGGTGTCGACGGTCTTGCGGCCGCCGACTTCGGCCAGGACCTGGCGCAGGAAGGTGCGCACGTCCGCCATCAGCCCCAGCGCCACGGGATAGTTGCGGCCGATCTCCTCCGGATCGATGTCGACATGGATCAGCTTGGTCGGCGGGATCGTGAACGAGTAGCCGGGAATCCACGAGCTGGAGGTGCGGTCATCGAAGCGCACGCCCAGCGCCAGCAGCACATCGGCTTGGCGCGTGGCATGGTTGGCCTGGTAGTGGCCGGCGCGGGCTACGAGGCCGAGCGCGAGGGGATGGCTGGCGTCAATGGCGCCCATGCCGCTTGCGGATGCGGCGACGGGAATCTGCAGCGTCTCGGCCAGCTTCAACAGCTCGGCGGCCGCGCCACCGTAGCGCACGCCCTGGCCGACGATGATCACGGGACGCTCCGCCGCCAGCAGCATGTCGACGGCCTTCACCACGCCCTCGGGATCCGCGCCGCAGCGGCTCGAGATGTTGGCCGACCAGTCCTTCGGGTTCGGCGTCTCGTCGGCCGCCGCTTCCATGAACACGTCGAAGGGCACGTCCAGCACCACGGGGCCGGGACGTCCGGTGACCATGGTCTTCCACGCCTGGCGCACGGCCAGGGGAACCATGTCGCCGCGCGTCGGCTGGAACACCTTCTTGCAGTAGGCGCGCACCGTCGACGGAAAGTCCGCCTGGTAGTGGCGGTACAGCTCCTGGAAGGCGCCACGATTGAACTGCCCGGTGGGGACGTTGCCCGCCACGGCCAGGAACGGCACCGAATCCAGGAAGGCGTTGCCGAGCGAGATCGGCAGGTTGGCGGAGCCGGGCCCGCAGGAGGTGAAAGTCGCGACCGGCTGGCCGGAGACGCGGTAGTAAACGTCGGCCATGAACCCGGCGACGCTTTCGTGGTGCACCGAAATCGTCTTGATATCGTGCGTGCGCTCGTACAGGGCATCGATGAGCTGAATATTGCCGTGGCCGCACAGGCCGAACGCATAGGGGGCGCCCTCGCGGATCAGGTAGTCGACGATGACCTGGGCGCCGTTGAGACTGTTCGATGCCGTCATTGTCCGCGCATGTCCCCTGCCTTGGATTGGGCGCTACAGTTACGGCATATTGCATAGTTCTGCATCGACCGCGTGCTCGGGTTGCCGCGCACGAATCTGAACCAGGGGGCTGGTCGATGCGGATCAAGCCTCTGGCGGGCCGGCACCCGCCGCCGCGGAAAGCATCCGGTTGCCAACTGCGGGCGTCACTCAGACAGCGACCGCAGCCGGTCTCTGGCATTGGGATGACCGAGTTGCTCCGCGCGCGCATACCACTGGCGCGCCCGGTCCTTGTTGCCCACCATGCCGAATACGCCGAGGGACCACAGGCGGCTTGGATCGTAGGTCGATCCCAATGCAAAGGCCGCCTGCGCGTTTCCAAGCGCGGCCGCGCGCTCATAGACGGCACGCGCCGCGACGATGTCGCCGCGGCTCAGGAGCTGGTCGCCCCTCTGCAGCAGCTCTTGCACCGACTGATCGGTTGGTGGCGCGCGGACCGGCAGTGCCGGCGGCGGCACCGCGAGCCAGGCCCTGTTGCGCGCCGCGACCGCGCCGCTGGTGCGCCGAAGCTCGACGCCGATCTCCAGCACGCTGGTGGACCATTCCGGCAAGGTGATGCGCAGGTTGCCCGCCGCATGCGGTGCCAGCAGCCACGAGTCGGAGCCGATGCTCTCGGCGCCTTCAATTCTGGCCTGCGCCGGCAGGCCGGACAGGACCAGGATAAACGGGTCCGCCGCCGCATCGTCGGGCTGGATGCGCAGCGGCAGCGGCGACGGCCTGGACGCCTCCAGGCGCAGCGGGCGATCCGGCGACCCGATCGGCAGCAGTACGACCGGCCGGTTGGCGGTTATCTGCGGGGTTTCGATCATGATCGCGCTGGCGCGCGGCGGCTCCGGCGGCGCCGCGACGACCTGGGGCGGACCCGGTTCGCGGCCACTGTCCTGGCTCACCACGCTCAACGTGATGAGCACCGCGAGCACCGCCGAAATGATGGTGTTGAGGCCGGTCGCCAGCACGAAGAACCACGGGTTGACGACCGCGCCGTTGCGCCGCGGCGGCCGCTTCGGGCCCAGGGCGGCAAGCTGCGCGGCATGGGCGCTGGACCACTGTTGATAGTACGGATTCGGGGGAGGCTGCAGGGACGCCGAACCGTCGGCGTTCGGCGGCATCTGCTGGATGCGATCCAGCAGGCTGCGAACCTCCTTGGCCCTGGCGATCTCGTCGGGCTTGTCCATAGTCCACTCCGGATTGACGTCCGCGCCGCTCTCATCGAGCCGGATATTTTCATGGACGGATCGACGCCTCGCCGCTCCGTCCTCCGTTCAATCGACTCCTTTCTCGATTATCGACTTGTCAGCTCTTGGCCTCAGATCTGAATTTCCCAATCCCGCTTGTGATACGACGAAGCGGCCCCTAGCGCTGTGCCGCCTCCTGCCTGCCGCCAACAGATTGCCGGGTCCACTCGACGAAATCATCAAACAGTTTCTTGCGCTGTGCAGGTGTGGTCTCTGCCGTGCCGCGTGTGCTGCGCAGGAACTCATCGAACTCCTTCTGCAGCGTAATCTTTTGCTGCTCGCGCGCTGTGCGCAGCCAGTCGTCGGCGGCCGGGAGGCGCGTCCATCCTGGAAGTTGCGCCGCCAAGTTGACCTCACGCCATTTCGCGTTGTGTCCGGCGAGCGACAAGCTCGCGACGCGCGCAAAGAAAGCGGGCACGAAGCGCCCGGTGCGGCGAGCCGTGTCCTCGTTGCCGCGCGCGACGGCATTGGCCAGCAGTACGGTGCCGATGCTGATCGTGGATGCCGTGAGGCCGGGCGGGATGAGGTTTGGGTAGTCCTCGGCGCTGATCGCAGCCGGTGCGTAGGTTGGCTCCATCGCGCGCGGCAGGGGCATGTCGATGAACTTCAAGCGCCCGTCCTTGGGAAGGTTCGCCAGCGCGCGCAGCGGGCGGCTGCCGACGAGCAGCACAGCGGCGACGGCGCCGGACCGTGCCTGCTCGATGGCGTCGCCGCCGCGCAGCGTCACGAGTTCGACCTCAATGCCCAGCCGCTCGAACACGTCGCGCGCCGTGAACAGCGCGTTGCTGTCGCCGGCCGGCACCGCCACCTGCTTGCGCCGCAGGTCGTCGAGGCGGGCCACGTCGCGGCCCGCGAGCAGGTGCACGTCCTCGGCATAAAGGTATGAAATGAAAGCCAATCTCTGGGGCAGACCGGGTCCCACGTGGGCGTCGAGCACCTTCGATTGAGAGAGAACGTTGGCCGGCACGATCGCCATATCGACACCGCGCAGGAACAGCAGATCGCGCAAGCTGTCTGCACCGCCAGCGGTGGCAACCGGCAGTACGCGGACGTCCGGGCTGTCGCCGAGCGCCTCGGCAATATCCCGTGCCATCGCGTAGTGCGTCCCGTCGGCCTGGCCTGCCGCCACGAGCAGCGTCGTGTTGTTGAGCGCGGTGCGCAGCGCTTGCTGTTGCGCAAAGGAAAGAGGTTGTGGCGGAGCAGACGTTTGTGCGCGCGCGTCGGCGCGCAGGAGGAGCGCGGGCACGATCAATGCACTCGCGATCGACGCAATGATGCTGGCTGTCCGTACGCGTCCGAGCGCGGATCTCCAACACGCAAACATGCTGCCCCCTTGACCCATTCGCTTGAGCGACTCCGCCTCCATATCGGCTCAATCGAATAGTCGAATGCGAGTGCGCTTCGTTGCACGCGAATGCGGCGGCAAGAAGGTTGAGCACGAGCGCGTCCGCATCTCTACATTGTGGTCTGATGCTTAGGGGGCTTTCATGACTGTGGTCTATCAACCGATCCTCGTCGCGCTGTCGATCGGCGTCGCCATTCTCGGATCGCTTACGGCGTTGGCGCTGACGTCACGCGCGCAAGGCGAGGATTCCGTTCTGCGCGGTTTCGCCTTGGCCAACGGCGGCCTGATCATGGGCGCAACGATCTGGTCGATGCATTTCGTGGCGATGATGGCGGTCGAGTTTCCAATCGTCGTGAACTACAACCTCGCCGAGACCGTGATCTCAGTCTGCATCGCCATCATCGCCACCGGTATCGGGCTCTACATTGCCAGCTCGCGTTCCTTCGGTGCCTTCAGCATTCCGGTCGGCGGCGTGTGCATGGGCCTTGGCATCGGCGGCATGCACTACCTGGGCATGAGCGCCATTCGTGGTTGCGGCCTCGCCTATGACCTGCGCCTTGTGGGAGCTTCCGTCGCCATCGCCATCAGTGCCTCGATGGCGGCCCTGTGGTTCAATTTCTTCAAGCGCAACGTGTTGATGACCCTGGCGGGCGGCGTCGTGCAGGGGTTGGCCATCGCCTCCATGCACTACACGGCCATGGCGGCGACCTATTTCGTGCCGCTCGGCGTCGATTTCGCGGTCAGCAAGCCGATCTTCACCCAGAATTTCCTGGCGTATGCCATTGCCGGGGGCATGGGCGTCATCTCCATCGGCAACCTTGCCCTGCTGGCGACGATCAAGACGAGGCCCATCACCGACGATCAGGTTTGGCTTGTGCAGGAGAGCTTCCGCAAGATCGAGCCGCACGGCCCGCTGGTCGGCGAGACGTTCTACCGGCGCTTGTTCGATACCGAACCGGACCTGCGCCGCCTCTTCCCCGGCGACGTTACCGACCAGAGCGCCAAGTTCATGGCGATGCTGACGATCGCCGTCGTCAATCTCGACGACCTGGAGGAGATCGAGCCGAGCCTGCGCGATCTGGGACGGCGTCACGCGGCATACGGTGTCAGCAACGACAGCTACGGGCCGGTCGGGCAGGCGCTCATCTGGACGCTGGAGCGCGGGTTGGGCGCGGACTTTACACCGGAGGTGAGGTCCGCGTGGCTGGCGGCCTATGGGGCGCTGACCGCTCCGATGATGGCAGGCGCCGCTGCAGCCTTGCAGCAGGGGCGTTCCGGTTTGGCCGCACCCGCCTTCCGGCATCGCGCCGCCTGAGCGCTGCACGCCGCCTTCGAGCCGATCAAGGTGCTGGCGCCGCTCCCTTTCCGAGCGGCGCGCCGCCCTGCAGATTGTTCGTTATCTGTCTATCGGGTATCAAAGGGGATTGGGCTTGGGAGGTGGGCATGCCTCTTCGTTGGATTCTGGTTTCGGTCGCTGTTTTCTTTCTTTACGCCCCCCTCATCGGTACGTCCCTTGTGCACGTACTGGACCTGGAGCGTGTCGACCCTCAAATGCAGTATCTGCCGGTGATGCTTTTGGGCATCGCGGGCTTGTCGCTGACGACCGGCCTAGTGTGCTGGAATCTTGAACTGCGCGGGGAGAGAAAGAGAGAGGAGCGCCGCGAGGCGCAACTGCGCCGCCAGGAGGAAGAGCGGCAAAGGGCGATGGCCGAGCAAGAACGTCAAAAGAGACACGGCCTGGTGGCTTCCTTGCCCAGGTCTGCCTTGCGCAACTGGGAAGGCGCTGTCGCCGAAGCCAAGCGCGCCCAATCCGCTTTCGAGAATTTGAGGAGCGCCTTTGACGGCAAGCGCATGGGAGAATTCTATACCGGGGTGTTCGACACCAGTTCGCATCTTGGGCGCATGGCGAGCGAGATCGATTTTGCCGGGTCGACGCTCGTTTCCTACGACAAGCAAAGGCAGGAGTTTCAACTTCCACCTGCCGTGTTGAAGGAGCAGGAATTCGCGCCACTGGTGCAGGCGATGAGGGCCATGAAGGCGGACATCGATCAGATGGTGTTTGCGGCCGAAGTCGTGCCCGAGTATGTGCAGATCAGGTTGATGGTGGAGGGCAACCGGCAGGCCGCCCTGCACCACTCGGAATCACTCGAGATGCAAACCAAGCTGGCCGAAGCCGTTGGCGAGACGAACCAGCGGCTGAGCACGCTCGAGAACTCGATCAACCACGGGTTCGAGCGCCTCGATGAGCGCATTCAGGACGCTGCGGAGATGCAGGTCAACGCCGTGCGCGAGGCCTCGGAGCGACAGGCCAAGGCCGATGCCGAGGCGCTGAAGGTGGCGCAGGGCGCGGAGGAGCATGCGCAGCGGATCCGGGAAGCCGTGCACGACATCCACAAGGCTCTTGTACCGCCCGGGCCTTTGAACAAGTACAAGCGCAGCTCGTTGTAACCGCGCGGCCGACCGCGTTGGGCGGTGCAACTTGGTCGTATGGGTGATTGAGAGGTTCGATTGGCGGAGGGAGTGGGATTCGAACCCACGATACGGTTTCCCGTATACACGCTTTCCAAGCGTGCGCCTTCAGCCACTCGGCCATCCCTCCGGCTCGGCGCGGCCGGACTATAGTGGCGTTCGGGGTGAGCGCAAGCATTGAGGTGGGTGCCGGCGCGGCCGCATTTGCGCTATACACCGTCGAGTCCACGAATGGGGATGCGCTCGGGCGATCATGCTGGCGTTGCTGCGATTTCTGGCCGCGTGCTGCTTGCTGATCGCCGTATTTGCGGCGGTGGACGATTACACGCGCTCGGGCGCGGCGGGGCGGACCGTGATCACGGCAACGGCCGAGCATTGGGAGCGGATCGCACCGACCTCCTTCAAGCAGGCCCGCGGCTCCGTCGAGCGCAGCACGCATCCGCTTGTGTGGAGCTATGGGGTGGGCCAGGTCCTGCGGGTGCCGACGTGGGGGCTGTTCGGCCTGCTGGGGCTGGTCCTCGCCTATGCCGGCCGGCGCCGCAAGCAGGTGAACGTGTTCGCCAACTGACCCCGGCGGCCACCTCAAGGCGCTTGAACTTTGGCTGACAATTGCTTGATGGGCCACGCGGGACCTGCCGGGGCAGGCTGCGCATGCTTATATAAGGGCCGTTCCAAGACAGGATGGTGCCCCATGTTCTTTGCGCGCAAGAAGCCGGAAATGCCCACCGCGGAGACGGCCTTGAAGGGACGTTCCACGGCGATCCCGACGGCGAAGACCCACTTCATCAACGGCCGCGACCTCAAGGGCCCGTATGCGGATGGGCTGGAGACGGCCATGTTCGGGCTCGGCTGCTTCTGGGGCGCGGAACGCAAATTCTGGGAGATGGCCGGCGTGCAGGTGACGGCGGTCGGCTATGCCGGCGGCTTCACCGCCAACCCCACCTACGAGGAGGTGTGCGGCGGTCGCACCGGGCACAACGAGGTGGTGCGCGTGGTGTTCGATCCCAAGCAGGTCACCTACGCGCAGTTGCTCAAGACGTTCTGGGAGAGCCACGACCCGACCCAGGGCATGCGCCAGGGCAACGACGTCGGCACGCAGTATCGCTCCGGCATCTACGTGACGTCGGAGGCGCAGCGCGCGGCGGCGGAGGCGTCGAAGGCGGCCTACCAGCGCGTGCTGTCGGCCAACGGCTACGGACCGATCACAACCGAGATCGTGGATGCGCCGGAGTTCTATTTCGCTGAGGACTATCACCAGCAGTACCTGGCGAAGGTGCCGCACGGCTATTGCGGGCTCGGCGGCACGGGCCTGAGCTGCCCGGTGGGATTGGTGAAGGCGGAGGCCTAGTCCTTTCGACCGCGCGCGGTGCTTGAACCCTCCGGTGTGATCTCACCGGGGGGCATGTCTGTGTTGCCCGGTGATCTGGATGCCCGCCCGCGGGCATGACGCCGGCTGAGAGCGCATCCTCACCCCGATCGTCATCCCCGCGCAGCGGGCTCTGCAACGCGGATGCGCTTTCGATTCTGCGGCGCGCTCGCAGTCGCAATGCACGTCCGCGTGCGCGGAGGGATGGGTCCTCGGGACAAGCCCGAGGATGACGTTGGAGTGGACGATGGCGTGCGCGGTCCTGGGTCCCGGCTCTCGCTGCGCTCGGCCGGGATGACAGGGGGGGCGGCGGCCGGGATGACAAGGGGGGTTGAGCTCACTGCCACCATCCAACGAGTGTCATCCCGGGCCTTGTGCCCGGGATCCATCCTTCAATTGGTTCCGGCGCTTGTTGAGGGTTGGATCTCGGCAACGAGTGCCGGGATGACAAAGCGAGGGGCCGGGATCACAAGGATAGGCGGATCGCTGGAAAAAGTTGTCATCCCGGAAACGCGCAACGCGCGTATCCGGGACCCAGGGGCTCCGAGCAGAACCGGGGTCTTAGTTTTGGGTCCGGCGTTTGGCTGGGACAGCGAGGTGGGCTAGCCGCGGCTTGGTTTGAGCAGTGCGGCCAGGAGAGCGAGGCGCCCTGTGGCGGCGTTCCCGGCGTCGGCGGGGCGGAGGGCGGCGCGGATGCTGTCGATGGGATCGGGGTGGCGGAAGGCGTAGCCGGAATCGAGCGCGCGCTGCGGCACGATCTGCTGGCGATTGTAGAGGCTGTCGGCGAGCGCGCCGAGCTGCGGCTTGAGGGCGATGCGCGGCAGGGCGGCGAAGCGCTTGCGGCCGGAGGCCTTCTGAAATGCCTGCTTGAGATCGGCGCTGGCGAGCGGCGCGGGCGCCACCGCATGCACGGGACCGGACACGGGCGGCGATAACGCGAGATGCGCGATGAGCGCGGCGGCGTCCTCGGCGTCGATGGCGGGAACGACGGCATCGGGGGGCGCATCGCGCCAGGTGAGGCCGCGCCGGTGCAGGCGCGCGAGCGCGTCGACGAGGCTCCTTTCGCGCGCGCCGATGAGATGGCCGAGACGGACGACGGTGACGACCGAGCCGGAGGTGCGCACGGCTTCAGTCGCTTCCTCGCAGGCGATGAGGGCGCGCGCGAGCTTGTCCTTGGGCGGGCGCACGGCGCTCGTCTCGCTCACGGGCGGGCCGGCGCCGGGCCCGTAAACCAGGGCGCTCGAGGCGACGATCAGGTGCACGGGCCGGTGCAGGGCCTCGGCAATGAGGTGCGTGCCGCCGCTGCGCGAGGACTGGATGCGGTCCCGGCGGCTGCGCGAGACCGGGCCGAGCAAGGGCTCGCCCATGAGATGGATGATGCGCTCGATGCCGTCGACCGCCGGCGCGGGCAGTTCTTGCGTGCGCGGATGCCATTCGAAGGCGGTGACGCGGCTGTCGAAATATTCCAGCGCGCGATGCGGCCGCCGGGTGACGACGCGCGGACGAACACCACTGTCCAACAGCCGCTGGATGACCGCGCGCCCGACCGGGCCCGTGCCGCCTGTGACAAGAACCGTCATTGCCCCTGCCGGATAAGCCCGGCCTGCTCCCTTCCCCCAAGATGGCGCCAATTGCGCCGGGGCCAATGCGGCATCAGCATGGCCGTTATTTCGTGACGGTCGCTTTCTGGGCGACGGGCGGCTTGGCCTTCTCGGCAACGGGCTGCTGTTCGGGCGCGCCGTCGGCGAGCACGGTGCGGCAGCCGGGCGGGAGCTGGGCCAGCGTGATGGGATTTCTTTCCGGACCCGGCGGACCGGGTTTGGGCGGATTCTTGACGAGCGCAAGCCAGCGCGTGAGCTCGGCGCCGCAGCCATCGTCAGGGCCGGGATCGGTCTGGCCCTCGCAGCCGCCGCTGCCCTTGGGGCAGGTCATGCGGATGTGGAAGTGATAGTGGTGGCCCCAGATCGGGCGGACCTTGGCGAGCCAGCCGCGGTCCTTCTCCGCCTTGGCGGCGTCGCACACGGCCTTCTTGATGGCGGGATGCACCAGCACGCGCTGCACCTGCGTGTAGGAGGCGGCGCGCTTCAAGAGCTTGTAGTGGGTCTCGGTCCACACCTCGGGGTTCACGGACACGCGGTCGGGCGCGAGCATCGAGGTGGCGGACAGGTCCTCGCGCTCCTTCTCGGTGAGGCGCCGGTCGGGCATCGGCGTGAACCAGATGTCGGCATCGAGCCCGACCTGGTGGCTCGCGTGCCCCGTCAGCATGGGGCCGCCGCGGGGCTGGGAGAGATCGCCGACGAGAAGGCCGTGCCAGCCGTCGTTCGCCTGGGCCTCGGTGGCGAGCTTCTCAACAAGTGCGATGAGCTCGGGGTGGGCCCAGTTGCGATTGCGCGACAGGCGCATGGCCTGCCAGGCGGGACCGTCGATGGGAAGCGCGGCGCCGCCGGCGAGGCAGCCCTTGGCGTAGAAGCCAATGGCCTGGGCCTTCATGTGGGCGGGGGTTTTTGCCGCGCCGAAGAGCTGCTTGGCGGGCGTCGGCGGCGGACCCTTGACGGTCTTGGCGCGCTTCTTGATGGCCTTGGCGGCTTTCGAAGCGGGCTCCTGCGCGGCGGGCTCGGTGACGGGCGTCTGCGCACGGACAGCAGCAAATTGCGCAGCCATCGCCAGCAGGACGGCAGCGGAGAGGACGACAGCTTTGGTGCAGGACACCTGTGGCCTCCTTCGTTGCACTATGCAGGCCTGTAGCCGGCCGGCGGCGCCTGTTGCTGTTTGACGGCACCGGCGGCCGCCGTCGCGGCGCCCAAGGCCAGCACCAGGGAGGCCACCACGTTCCAGCCCGCAAACGACAACCCCAACATGCGCCACGACGCAACACCGCAACTGACAGGCTGCCGGTTCAGGCCCTTGGCGTCCAAGGTCAGCGTCGGCAGTTCAGCGGGTGCGGCGCAGGTCGCCGGCGGGTCCCACAGCTTCCACTCCGCGCCGGCCTGATAGACGCCGAGGCCGGCATTGGCCAGGAACGCCACGGCCACCGCTGCGAACAGCACCGCCGCGAGCGCGCGTTTGCCGACGGTGAGCAGCGCCAAGGCGGCGGCCAGGAGCGGGATGCCGACGTAATAGGCGTAGCGCTGCTGCAGGCAGAGCGGGCAGGGGATGTAGCCGCCGATGCTCTCGAAGGCATGGGCGGCGAGGATCGTGACCAGCGCGAGCGCCAAGGCGGCGCCGCCGGCATGCACGGGCGAAACAGCCTTCAGGCGCGCGAGAGCGGCAGCCATTCTGGACCCTCACCGAAACTCGGGTCAGAACAAATACTTGATTGCGACGAAGCCGCCAACCAGGGCCACCACGAACAGGGTCGTGAGGAGGGTGAGCCGCTTCTCGATGAACTCCCGGATCGGCTCGCCAAGCCAGTAGAGCAGGCCCGCGACCAGGAAGAAGCGCCCCCCCCGCGTGACCACGGAAGCCGCGAGAAACACCCAGAAATCGAAGGCCGCGGCCCCGCTCGCGATGGTGACGATCTTATAGGGAATGGGGGTGAGGCCCTTGATCAGGATGATCCACAGGCCCCAGTCGTTATAGGCCGCCCGGTAGGCCTCGAACTGCGCTTGCAGGCCGTAGACCTGGATCACCCACTGGCCGAGGGTTTCGTAAAGGAAATAACCGATGGCGTAGCCGAGGATGCCGCCCAGCACGGACCCGATCGTACAGATGGTGGCGAAGAACCACGCCTTGGCCCGCTTGGCGAGGACCATCGGGATCAGCATCACGTCCGGGGGAATGGGAAAGAACGAGCTTTCCGCAAACGAGATCCAGAACAGGGCGTGCGGCGCCTTCTCGTGCGCCGCCTTCTGCATCGTCCATTTGTAGATGCGTTCCATCATGGGCCGAGGCTATAGCCGCTGGCGCAGCCCTTGTCAGGTGAGGATGGCCTTAGGCCTCGGCGGCGGCGAGGCCGAGGGCGAGCTGGACCGGCCGGAACGAGCGGCGATGGTGCGGCGTCACGCCGTGGCGCGCGATGGCCGCATGGTGCTCGGCGGTGCCGTAGCCCTTGTGCCGCTCGAAGCCGTAGTCGGGGTAGGTGCGGGCCAGCTCCAGCATCATGGTGTCGCGCGTGACCTTGGCGACGATCGAGGCGGCCGCGATCGACAGGCACTTGGCGTCGCCCTGCACGATGGCGCGGCACTCGCACGGCACGTGCGAGGGGATCTTGTTGCCGTCCACCAGCACCAGCTTGGGAAGCATGTGCAGGTCGCGCACGGCCTCCGCCATCGCCCACAGAGATGCATTGAGAATGTTGTCGGCGTCGATGCGATCGACGTTGGCCACGCCGATGCCGACGCGCGAGGTGGCGAGGATCTGCCGGCAGAGGCTGCGGCGCACGTCCGCTTCGAGCACCTTGGAGTCGTCGATGCCGTCCGGGATATTGGCGGGATCGAGCACGACGGCGGCCGCCACCACCGGTCCGGCGAGCGGACCCCGTCCGGCCTCGTCGACCCCCGCGATCGGCCCGCCGTGGACGGCGAGCTCTACGGCTTCCAGTTCGAACCTCGCCTTCATGGCGCGAATCGACCCCCTCATGCGGAATTTTCCCGCCGCGGCATCGCCGTGTCAAAGGGGGCGGCGTTGCCGCTACACGGCCGCGCCGCCGGCCTGGTCCGGGTAGCTGCCTGTCTGCCGCAGCGCTTCGCCCAGCGCGATGGCCGCGGCCACGGCCACGTTCAAAGAGCGCAGATCGGGCCGCATCGGGATGCGGAGGCGGGCGTCGGCCGCGGCGTGCACGTCATCGGGGACGCCGGCGCTTTCGCGGCCGACAAGCAGCGTGTCGGTGGGCCGGAACGCAAATGCGGTGTGCGACTGCGCGGCGCGGGTGGTGAGCAGCACCAGGCGCGACCCGGCGCGGCGGCGCGCTTTCTCGAAATCGGCAAAGCTCCCATGCCGCGTGAGGCTGACATGGTCCAGGTAGTCGAGGGCGGCGCGGCGTAGCGCGCGGTCGGTCATGTCGAACCCGGTTGGGCCGATGACGTCGACCGCGACACCGAGGCAGGCAGCAAGGCGCAGAAGTGTCCCGGTGTTTTGCGGAATGTCGGGGGCGTAGAGGGCGAGCCGCATGGGGCATTCCTCGCATTGCGGCGCACGCCTGTGTGCAGCAGCGGTGTGCGCCAAATTGACCGCGCAAACAGGCGCCAACAGCCTTGTGCTGCATTTAGAAGAATGCAAAAAGACCACGCGTCAATAGGTCCAGTTGGGGGCAGGCGGGCCGTCGTCGACAATTCGCGGGTGTCCGGATTCCGGCAACCTTCGACCACGCCGCATACCCTCCGGGATCTTCGGGCGCGCTCGACGGCGCTTGAATTTATTCAATGTGTGAGGCCCGGGGGCAGCCCAGCCCGGGACATGCATAGGGAGGCTCGCTTTGGCGTCTCATTCGGCGGAAACCCCCAACCGTCGCGACTTCATCGTGATCGCCGCCCAGGCGTTTGCCGGTGTCGGCGCTGCGGTGGCGCTGTGGCCGTTCATCCATCAGATGAATCCCGACGCCTCGACCCAGGCGCTGGCCTCCATTGAGGTCGATCTGTCGCCGGTGAAGCCGGGGCAAGCCATCACGGTGTCCTGGCGCGGCAAGCCGATCTTCATTCGCAACCGCACGCCCGAGGAAGTCCAGGCTGCGACCAAGGTCCCGCTCAACGAACTCAAGGACCAGAGCGCGCGCAACGACCTGCTGCCCGAGCGGACCCCGGCCTCCGACCTCAACCGCACCAAGCGGGGCAAGGAGAACTGGCTGGTGCTGATCGGCATCTGCACGCACCTGGGCTGCATCCCCAAGGGCCAGAGCATGACCGATCAGAAGGGCGATTTCGGCGGCTGGTTCTGCCCCTGCCACGGCTCGCACTACGACACGGCGGGGCGCATCCGTCTTGGGCCGGCGCCGCAGAACCTGCACGTTCCGCCCTACGAATTCCAGACCGACACCATGATCAAGATCGGCTGAGGAACCGCTGATGGCCAGCCACGAGTCCTCCTATCGGCCGACGAGCCGCTTCACCAAGTGGATCGATGACCGCCTGCCGCTGCCGCGCATGATGCACGGCCAGTTCGTCGACTTCCCGACGCCGCGCAACCTCAACTACCTCTGGACCACGGGCGGCCTGCTCACGTTCTTCCTGGTGATCCAGATCGTGACCGGCGTCGTGCTCGCCATGCACTACGTGCCGTCGGCGCATGACGCCTTCAACAGCGTCGAGGCGATCCGGCGCGACGTGAACTACGGCTGGCTGATCCGCAACATCCACGCGGTCGGCGCCTCGTTCTTCTTCCTGGCCGCCTACATCCATATCGCGCGCGGCCTCTACTACGGCTCCTATAAGGCGCCGCGCGAGATCCTCTGGATCCTCGGCGTCGTCATCTTCCTGCTGATGATGGCGACGGCCTTCATGGGCTACTCGCTGCCCTGGGGCCAGATGAGCTTCTGGGCGGTGACCGTGATCACCAACCTGTTCTCGTCGGTCGACGCGGTCATCCCGGGCCTCGGCACGCGCATCGTGGAATGGCTGTGGGGCGGCTATGCGGTTTCCGGCACCACGCTGAACCGCTTCTATGCGCTGCACTACCTGCTGCCGTTCGTGATCGCCGGCGTGGTGGGCCTGCACATCTGGGCCCTGCACGTGGTGGGCCAGAACAACCCGACCGGGCTCGACATCAAGTCCCCCTCGGACGCGGTGCCGATGGCGCCCTTTGCCATCATGAAGGACCTGTTCGGCCTGAGCGTGTTCGTGCTCGTGTTCGCCTGGTTCGTGTTCTTCATGCCGGATTACCTCGGCCACGCGGACAACTACATCGAGGCCAACCCGCTCTCGACGCCGCCGCACATCGTGCCGGAGTGGTACTTCCTGCCCTACTACGCGATCCTGCGCGCGATCCCCGACAAGCTGCTGGGCGTGATCGCGATGTTCTCCTCGATCCTGCTGCTGATCTTCGTGCCGTGGCTCGACACCTCGCGCATCCGCTCCACCAAGTACCGGCCGGTCTACAAGATCTTCTTCTGGCTGTTCATCTTCACGGTGGTCGCGCTCGGCTATCTCGGCTCCAAGCCGGCCGAGGGCGTGTACGTGCAGTGGGCACGCGTGTTCACCGCCTACTATTTCCTCCACCTGCTGGTCGTCCTGCCGATCGTGGGTGTGATGGAAACGGGCAGACCGTTGCCGAATTCCATAACGGAAGCGGTACTCAAGAAAGGCTCGGCAGCGCCGCAACGGCGCTAGCCAGGGAGGCAGACTGATGGCGATGGTCGGCGCGAAGTTCGGTGCCGCGGCATTTCTTGCGCTCACGACGCTCGGGGGAGCGGCCGTCTGGGCCGCCTCGGGCGAGCACATCCATATCGACAAGCAGAAGTGGACCTTCTCGGGCTTCACCGGCAAGTTCGACGAGGCGCAGCTGCAGCGCGGCTTCAAGGTGTTCACGGAAGCCTGCGCACGCTGCCACAGCATGAAGCGGATCGCGTTCCGCAACCTGGTGCAGGCCGGCGGACCGCAGTTCCCCGAGGCCGGCGTGAAGTCGCTGGCGGCCAAGTACGAGGTCGACGCCGAGCCCAACGATCAGGGCAAGGTGGTCAAGCGTCCGGCCGGTCTGGTCGACACCATCCCGCCGCCCTACAAGAACGAGCAGGAGGCCCGCGCGGCCCTCAACGGCGCGCTGCCGCCCGACCTGTCGCTGATCGCCCGTGCGCGCGGCATCGAATACAACGCGCCGTTCTACATGGTGCCCGTCAACATGGCCCGCGACATCGCCACGGCCTACCAGGAGGCGGGCTCCGACTACCTCTACGCCTTCCTGTCGGGCTACGCGGATGCGCCGGCCGGCACCAAGGTCGCCGACGGCATGAACTACAACAAGGCCTTCCCGTCGCACATGACGGCGATGCCCAACCCGTTCGCGGGCGGCGACGGCCTCGTCAAGTACGACGACGGCACGCCGGAGACCGTGGACAACTACGCCCGCGACGTCACCGCCTTCCTGTCCTGGGCGGCAGACCCGCGGCTCGAAGAGCGCAAGTGGATCGGCCTCATGGTCATGGGCTATCTGCTCATCACCGCGATCCTGATGTTCTTCGCCTACAAGCGCACCTGGAAAGCGGTGCACTGACGGCGGAGGCAGGCCGCCGCCAGCGCGCCTGCCTCACTTGACGGCCGAGAACGCGGTCGGCTGCAAAATCGTGCTCTTGATGTTGGCGAGGATCGGGCCGTCGCGCTCGCTGTCGGCGCGTGCCGCCTGCCAGGCCGGGTCGGCGTTGAACGCGCTCCACTTCTTCTCGCGTTCGGCGAGCGACTCCCAAGCCAGCAGGTAGTGCAGGTCGTGGTTGCCGTCGCCGATCAGCACGGTCCAGAAACCGGCCTGGCGGATGCCGTGCTTCTCCCACAGCGTCAGCGTGTTGCCTTCGAAGCGCTTGAGCAGGGCCGGCAGGCGGCCCGGCAGGCAGCGGTAGATGCGTTGCTCATAGATCATTTCGTGTGCTCCCACTTGAAAGGGTAGGACTGTCATCCGACTTCGTGAGCCTCGCAAGCGCACCTTGTGCCGCGGCCAGGACGGTTGCGCCGCCGCCGCGCTGGGCGCTATTGACGACGCAAGGCGCTGGGTGCGCCGCTGGCTGGAGGATCATCCCCGTGACCAAATCCGTGCTCGGCATCATCGGCGGCAGCGGCCTCTACGACATCCCCGCGCTCAAGGACGTGCGCTGGCAGGCGGTGAAGTCCTCCTGGGGCGAGCCCTCCGACCAGATCCTGTTCGCCGAGCTCGACGGCCTGCCGATCCGCTTCCTGCCGCGGCACGGGCGCGGGCATCGCATTCCGCCGTCGGCCATCAACTTCCGCGCCAACATCGATGCCATGAAGCGGGCCGGCGTCACCGACCTGATCTCGGTGTCGGCCTGCGGCTCGCTGAAGGAGGAGTATCCGCCCGGTCATTTCGTCATCGTCGACCAGTTCATCGACCGCACCTTTGCGCGCGAGAAGAGCTTCTTCGGCCCGGGGTGCGTGGCGCACGTGTCGATGGCCGATCCGGTGAGCCCCCTGCTCGCCGACGCGCTGGAGAAAGCGGCGCGCAACGAGAAGATCCCCGTCAGCCGCGGCGGCACCTACATCGTCATGGAAGGCCCGCAGTTCTCGACGCGCGCGGAAAGCAACCTCTACCGCAGCTGGGATTGCGCGGTGATCGGCATGACCAACATGCCGGAGGCCAAGCTCGCGCGCGAGGCGGAGCTTTGCTACGCCACGGTGGCCATGGTCACCGACTACGACTGCTGGCACGACGAGCACGCGCACGTGGACGTCGCGGCCGTCATCAAGGTGCTGCACGAGAATGTCGACAAGGCACACCGCCTGATCCAGCGGCTGGCGCGCGACTTCCCGCGCGAGCATCCCGCCTGCCCGATCGGCTCCGACCGGGCGCTGGACGTCGCCATCATCACGCCGCCCACCGCGCGTGATCCCGAAATGCTGCGCAAGCTCGATGCGGTGGCCGGGCGCGTGCTCAACGCCAAGGGCTGAGCCGGTTCAGCTGTTGTCGCTGACGTTGGCGTAAGCAGCCGCCCCTCACCCTAACCCTCTCCCCGCAAGCGGGGAGAGGGAATGCGACGGCGATTTCGCGCCCTCCAACCGGCGGGACACTAGGTGTTGGTGCCGAGCAGGCGCTCGACGTAGGCCGGCACCACCTGGGTTGCGGGCCCGTGGTGGGTCTCGCTGAATAGCCGCGAGCCTTCCGACGGCTCCAGGTTGAGCTCGACGGTGTGCGCGCCGTGGCTGCGGGCCTCCGCCACGAACCCGGCCGCCGGATAGACGTTGCCGCTGGTGCCGATGGACAGGAACAGGTCGGCCTCGGCCAGCTCCTCGTAAATGCGGTCCATCTGGTAGGGCATCTCGCCGAACCAGACGATGTCGGGCCGCACGCCGCCGGCCTTGCCGCACGCGGCGCAGGTGGCGCCGACCTCCAGCGCCGGCGCGTCCACCGCCCAGGGATGGCGGGCCTGGCAGTGGTTGCACAGCGTCTTGCAGTATTCGCCGTGCATGTGGATCAGGTTCCTGGTGCCGGCCATCTCGTGCAGCGGGTCGACGTTCTGCGTTACCACCAGCACCTGCCCGCCGTGGCGCGCGGCGTATTCGCTCTCGAGCCGCGCCAGCGCGACGTGCGCCGCGTTCGGCTTGGCGCCGCCGCCGAGGTTGCGGCGCATGTTGTAGAAGTCGAGCACGCGCTGCGGGTTGCGCATGAAGGCTTCCGGCGTGGCCACGTCCTCCACGTTCACCTTGGCCCAGATGCCGTCCTTGTCGCGGAAGGTGGCAATGCCCGACTCCGCCGAGATGCCGGCGCCCGTGAGTACGACGATGCGTTGGAAGCGAGCCATGCGACGTTCTTAGCGGGCTCGGTGCGTGCAGGCAAATGCGGCTCCAGTCCCTTCTCCCCTTAGGGAGAAGGTGGCCCGAAGGGCCGGATGAGGGGGCCTTGCGGGCTGGGAAAAAGTCGCCCCTCGGCCGGATGACTTACGATCGCGCCGATAGGACATCGCTGTTGTGCGCGCGGGCGCCGCGATCGTAAGTCATGGCCTCACGTCCTCTCCCCCGAGGGAGAGGGCTTTGAGGGAGCGTCAATTGCATGACGACGTGGCTGAGTTGGAGTTCGGGCAAGGACGCGGCGTGGTCGCTGCATGAGATGCGGCGCGCGGGCGTGCCGGTGACGGGGCTGTTCACGACCGTCAACGCCGCCTTCGATCGCGTAGCGATGCACGCGGTGCGGCGCTCGTTGCTGGAGGCGCAGGCGCGCGCGGCGGGCCTGCCACTCCACGTGATCGAAATCCCCTATCCCTGCCCCAACGCCGACTACGCGCGCATCATGGGGGCGTTCGTGGCCGAAGCAAAAAGGAGCGGCGTCACGCAGATGGCGTTCGGCGACCTGTTCCTGGCCGACATCCGCGCCTACCGCGAGACACAGCTCGCCGGCACCGGCATCACGCCTGTCTTTCCGCTGTGGGAGAGGGACACGCGTGGGCTTGCGCACGCGATGGTCGACGGCGGGCTGGTGGCGCACATCACCTGCATCGATCCGCGCAAGCTGGACCGGGCCTTCGCCGGGCGCGTGTTCGACCGCGCCTTTCTTGCCAGCCTCCCCGCCGGGATCGATCCCTGCGGCGAGAACGGCGAGTTCCACAGCTTCGTCAGTGCGGGGCCGATGTTCAGCGGGCCGCTTGCCGTCGCGGCGGGTGAGATCACGGAACGCGACGGCTTCGTGTTTGCAGATTTGCAGGCGGTGGGCTAGGCCGGTAGCTCGCAATGATTGAGTCTGGGGCATGACCGTGGAGCCGAACCCGCAACACCAGGCCGGCGGGCACCAGGACGAGGGCGACAGGCGAGATGGCGGCCGCCTGGTGAAGCATGTCGATGTCATCGGCGGCACGCCGCCGGGCGGCAACTCGGCCCTGCGCTGGATGGTGGTGGCGATTCCGGCGCTGCTGATCGTGCTCGGCGGCTACTACCTCGTGAACATGCTGCTGACCTCCATGCAGCAGGCGCCTGCGGTGCGCCGGGTTGCGCAGCCGCCGCCCGCTCCGGCGAAAGATGCGCGAAACCCCACGCCGGAGACGGCGCAACGCCGCGCGCCCGCGGACACGGGTGGCGACAGCTTCGACGTCGAAGCCGTGCTCAAGCGGCTGGCGGCGGCCGATACGAACGCCGGCGAAGCGGCCTTCAAGGTTTGCCTGCCGTGCCACGCCGCCGAGCGCAACGCGCCGCACAAGGTGGGGCCCAACCTTTGGAACATCGTCGGCGCGCGCAAGGCGGCGCTTGCCGACTTTCGCTATTCGCAGGCGCTGAGCCGGGAAGGCGGGCGCTGGTCGTACAGCGAGCTGGCGAGATACCTGCACGACACGCGTGGCGCCGTGCCCGGCACCAGCATGGCGTTTTTCGGCATCAAGGACGACCGGCGGATGGCCGACCTGCTCGCCTACATGCGCACCCGCGCCGACAGGCCGGTGCCGCTGCCGAAGTAAGATAGGAAGGTCGTTCAACCCGGATCGAGGCACCTGATGACACCGCTCGCAGCGTTGGCACTGGGACTTCCCGATTTATACCTGATGCTGCCGATCGCCACCGTGACCGTCGCCGTTCTGTCCGTCGCAATGGCGTTCTACGCCGCGACATATGCGCGTGCGGGATTTTCGGCGATGGCGCTCGCTTTGGCATGGGTGGTTGTGGCCATCGTCTTTGGCGTGCGACCGGAGTTTGCGTTTGTGCTCGCAACCGTCCTCGTCGTCATCTGTCTCGCCGTCCACATGCTCGGACGGGCCGTGCGCAGGCGCGCCTAGCGAAGGCGGCTCAGCGCGCCTTGAGGGCCGCCACCTCCGCTTCCAGCTCCTTGATGCGTTCCTGGAACTTGACGATGGTGCCGGCGACGTCCTCGGCGTGAAACATCTGCGGGATGTGCTGCGGGCAGTTGGTGTCCCAGGCTTCCACCTCGAACAGGATCGCCTGCTCCTCGCGCGCCTGATAGCCCTCGGGCCATAGCTTCGCCAGACGCGCCGCGTCGTTCTCAACCACGCGGGCGCGGCCCCACAGCTTCACGCGGCGGCGGTGCGCGTAGTCCATCACGAAGATGTAGGCCTTGGCGTTCTCGCTCAGGTTGCCGGTGGTGATGTACTGGCGGTTGCCCTTGAAGTCGGCGAAGCCGAGCGTGCGCGCGTCGATCACACGCAGGAAGCCCGGAGGGCCGCCGCGGTGCTGGATGTAGGGCTGTCCGTCCGCATTGGCGGTGGCGAGATAGAAGGAGCGGACCTCGCTCAGGAAACCCGCAAGATCGGGCGTGATGGTTGTCTGCCAGCCGCCCCGCTGTTCCATGCGGGCGTATTGGTTGCGCGAGCCGCGCTTCTCCTGGATGGCCTTGACGGCGGGGGTGAAGGCGACGTCGCTGGACGGCTGGGACATGGCAAGCTCCGGATCGGCACGCTTATCTAGGAGCTGGAAGGCCGCAAGCGTATTGCATCCTGTGCGGATCGTGCTGAAATCTCTACAACTGTACGTGAACGTCGAGGACAGGTGCGCATGGCAGATACGCTTGGGATGGCGGCACAGCTGGCGGGGCAGTCGCTGCGCTTCGGCTGGTATTTCGCGCTCAACCGCGCGCTCGACTGGCGCACCGACCAGCTCGGCAAGACGCCGCGCAGCAAGCCGACGCGCCCGGTGCCCACGATGCAGCAGCTGCTGGCCGATCGTGCGCAGCTTCTGATGGCCGATGCCATGGCCGTGCGGGATGGCCTGTATCCGCCCATGGACGACGACGGCGCCTCGCCGCTGCGCTACCTCGCCCGCGTGCGGCAGATGTTTGCGGACCTGCCGGAGGCTTACGCGCGCCGCGCGGAGAAGGATGCCAGCACCGCCAAGGCCGAGGCGGCCGCCGCCAGCGTGCCCGACTACTACGCGCAGGACTTCCATTTTCAGACTGGCGGCTACCTGACCGAGGACTCGGCGAACCTCTACGACGTGCAGGTTGAGACACTGTTCATGGGCGCGGCCGGGCCGATGCGCCGAACCGCGCTGACACCGGTTGCCGAGTTCATGCGCGGCCGCGACCAGCGGCAGGTGACGCTGCTGGACGTCGCGTGCGGCACGGGCCGCTTCCTGCGCCAGGTGCGGCTCGCCTATCCGGCCATGCAGCTCAAAGGCCTCGACCTGTCGCAGCCCTATCTCGACGAGGCGGCGCGGCAATTGAAGGGCCTGCGCGGCGCCGAGTTGGTGCAGGCGCCGGCGGAGGCGATGCCGCTCGCCGATGCCAGCGCCGACATCGTCACCTCGATCTTCCTGTTCCACGAGCTGCCGCCGCAGGTGCGGCGCGCGGTGACGGCCGAGGTCGCGCGCGTGCTGAAGCCCGGCGGCCTGTTCGTGTTCATCGACAGCCTGCAGATGGGCGACAAGCCGGGCTGGGACGGCCTGCTGGAAGCGTTCCCGGAGCGCTTCCACGAACCCTACTATCGTCACTACGCCATCGACGGCCTGGACGGCATGTTCGAGGCGGCGGGCTTGCGCGCCGAGACGACCTCGACGCCGTTCCTGGCCAAGCTGATGGTGCGCACGAAGACGCCGCCGGTCTGACACGGCGGCACGGGAGCAAACGCAAAGAGGACATCATGGCCCCACGGGTGGAGTTTCATTTCGATTTCGGCAGCCCCAACGCCTATTTCGCGCACAAGGTGATCCCCGGCATCGAGCAGCGCACGGGCGTGACGTTCGCCTATGTGCCGATGCTGCTCGGCGGCGTGTTCAAGCTCGCCAATAACGCCTCGCCCATCGTGGCGTTCAAGGACACCAAGGCGAAGCTCGACTACATGAAGGTCGAGACCAAGCGCTTCATCAGGAAGCACGGGCTGACGCACTTCAAGATGAACCCGCACTTTCCGGTCAACACCGTGCAGATCATGCGCGGGGCGGTGGCCGCCGAGATGGACGGGCAGCTCGCCAGGTACGCCGACGCCGTGTTCGCCTGCATGTGGGAGCAGGCGTTGAAGATGGACGACCCGCAGGTGATCCAAACCGCGCTTGATGCGGCCGGCCTTGACGGCGCCCGCACGCTGGCCCGCATCCAGGACCAGGACGTGAAGGACAAGCTGCTCAAGAACACCGAGGCGACGGTGGCGCGCGGCACCTTCGGTGCGCCGACGTTTTTCGTCGGCAACGAGATCTTCTTCGGCAAGGACAAGCTCGCCGACGTCGAGGAGGAGATCGCGGCGCAGAAGGCGAAAGGGTGACGGGCGTCCACTTCCACCGTTGGGCGTGCGTCGACGCAACTGCACCCTAGCGTCACTGTAAACTGGATGCCCGCCTCCGCGGGCATGACGTTTGTGGGACGGGATGCGCTCTCAAACTGGCGTCACTCCCGCGGAGGCGGGAGTCCAGGGCACCGTGCAGAGCGGGTGCGGGTGATGGTTTGGCCGATGTGCTGAACCACAGATTTCGGCGGCGGGGATAGCGAATTGCGTTTCATGATGTATGCAGACGAATGGTGATTTTTGTGCGCATCTGTGATCCAATGCGCGGGCCTCGGAGATGAGAGCGCGGGTTCCTGCAGAACCGCCTCTCAGTGCAGGAGCCGGGGGCTGCAGTCCGGCAACCTCGTCCGGCATGGTGGACAGACCATCCAAGCGTCGGAAGTGGGGACCGGATGCGGCGAAGCCGGGTCCGATACGCCGCTCCGGCATGGTGCCTTGACCAGGCAAGCGCCGGAGATGGCCCGGACATGGCCGAGCAGGGCGTTCTTTCGCGCCCAACACCGGATAAAGGTCGCACGGTCCCCGGGCGCGAGTCTCGGACGCCCTGCTCCTCCTTCTATCCGTGCAAACCTCGGGCGCAATGCGCTGCGAGGGCGTTGGTGCGTGCGGCCGCCGCTCACCCCGCAAGCGGGGAGAGGGCGAGAGAAAGAGGCCGGCGCTGCGAGGATGCCGGCGCTACATCTGGTCGTAATCGAGCACCAGGCGGTCAGATTTCGGCACGGCCTGGCAGGTGAGGATGAAGCCGCGCTCCATCTCCCAGGCTTCCAGCGAATAGTTCACCTTCATCTCCGCCTCGCCTTCCACGAGCTTGGCGCGGCAGGTGCAGCACATGCCGCCCTTGCAGGCGTACGGCACGCGGATGCCGGCGGCGAGCGCGGTGTCGACGATGCTGGCGCCGGGCGGCACCACGAAGCGATGGCGGATGCCGTCGAGGATGGCGACGACCTGGGTGCCGTCGATCGCCGGCGCGTCACCGCGAGTGTCCCCTTCTCGCTTGCGGGGTGGAGGTGCCGCAGAGGCATCGGCGGGCTTGCGAAACGCGCCGCCACCGGGTGCGAAGAACTCGTGATGCACCTGCTCGCGCTTGAAGCCGATGTCGAGCAGGGCCTGGCGCGCATCCTTGATCATGGAGCCGGGGCCGCACAGGAACACGTGCGCGGTGTCCTCGGGGCGGAACAGCTTCTCCGACAGCGCCTTCACCTTCTCGCCCGTGATGCGGCCCTCGAACAGCGGCGCGCTGCTTTCCTCGTTGCGCGAGAGAACGTGCAGGAGATTGAAGCGGCCGAGGTGGCGGTCCTTCAGGTCTTCCAGCTCCTCGCGAAAGATGATCGTCTCGGGCGAGCGGTTGCCGTACACCAGCGTGAAGGTTGTGTTGGGCTCGTGCGTCAGCGCCTGCTTGATCATGGCGATGACCGGCGTGATGCCGGCCCCGGCCGCGAGGGCAACCAGGTGGCGGGGGCTGCCGTCGCCGGCGGGAAGCACGAAACGGCCCTGCGGCACCATGCTGTCGAGCGTGTCGCCGGCCTTGAGCGTGTCGTTGGCCCAGATCGAGAAGCGGCCGTCGGCGATGCGCTTGATGGCGATGCGCAGGTGCGGCTCGCCGGGACCCGAGCAGATCGAGTAGTTGCGGCGCAGTTCCTCGCCGCCGATCTCGCGGCGCACGACGAGATTCTGTCCCGGCTTGAACCGGAAGGCCTCGCGCGCGTCTTCCGGCACGGCGAGCGTCACCGAGATGGCATCATCGGTCTCGCGTTTGACGGCGACGATGGTGATGGGGAGGAAATCGCGCATGCCGCTCGCTCAGAGGCACTTGAAGTAGTCAAAAGGCTCGGCGCAGGCCTTGCACTGCCACAGCGCCTTGCACGCGGTCGAGCCGAACTCGGAGATGCGGGCCGTGTGTGTCGATCCGCATTTCGGGCAGGCGACCGTCTCCTCGCCGAACAGCGCGCGCGGGCCGGCGCCGCGATTGGGCGGCGCGATGCCGAATGCACGCAGCTTGCTGCGCCCGTCCTCCGTGATGTCGTCGGTGGTCCACGGCGGCGAGAGCACCGTCTCCACGCGCGCATCGGGCAGGCCCGCCTCGGCCAGCGCGGCCTCGACCGCAAGCTGGATGGCGAGCGTTGCCGGGCAACCGGTGTAGGTCGGCGTCAGCTTGACGACGATGCGGCCGTCGCGCCGCTCGACCCCACGCAGCACGCCGAGGTCTTGCAGCGTGAGGACCGGAATTTCCGGATCGAGGACAGCGGCAGCCGCTGCCAAGGCGCGCACCATGTCGGTGTCTCGGTTGGAAACCGACGAATCCTGCGCATGGCTCCCCTCCCCCTTGCGGGGAGGGGATGGGGGTGGGGGTCCAAGTGCGCCGACGATCGTGTCCATCACACCTTCGATATTCTCTTTTACATCGACGTTCCAGAACCGCAGGACGCGGAAGTCCTGCTTCTCCAGATGTCGCTGACGAGCCTTATCACTCGCGACCTCTTCATTCGTACTGTGCGTACCGCCATCGACCTCGATGACCAGCCGGTTCGACAGACACGCGAAGTCCACGACGAATGGGTCAATCGGCACCTGCTGACGGAACTTGTAGCCTGCCTGCTTGAGTTGACGAAGCTTCCACCACAGCCGGCGTTCCGCGGGCGTGCGGTCGTCGGAGCTGGCGGGCGCGTTCGTTCGCCATCAGCGGACTTCTTCTTGGCTACCCCCACCCGGCGCTTCGCGCCACCCTCCCCGCAAGGGGGAGGGTGCAGTTCGCAGCGCGGTCAGCATGCTTTTCCGAAACCGACGAATTCCGCGCATGGCTCCCCTCCCCCTTGTGGGGAGGGGTTAGGGGTGGGGGTATTCCAGGACCGTCGTGGTTCCCCCCTCCCTGTCCCTCCCCCACTTGTCTAGTGCGCGCCTCCGGCACGACGGGGGACGGGACGCTCGTTTCTGAGGTGCTCATCCCGCTCACCACGTCACCCCGGGATGCGCGCGATGGATCACCTGCATCTCGGCCAGCAGGCGCCCGAGGTGCTCGGTGTGCTGGCGCGCGCGGCCGCCGGTTTGCATCCAGCCGTCCTTGGGCCGCTGCAGCGTTGCCTCGCGCAGGACCCGGTTGAGGGTGGTGTCCCACGCGGGCTTGAGCGCCGCGCGGTCGGCGGCGACGCCCTGCGAGATCAGCGCCGCTTCGCCATCGGCCACGTGAAACATCTCGCCCGTGTACATCCACAGCTCGTCGAGCGCCGTCTGCGCACGGGCGTGGCTCTCTTCCGTGCCGTCGCCCAGCCGGATCGCCCATTCGGAGGCATGGCGCACGTGGTAGGCCATCTCCTTCACGGCCTTGGCGGCGATCTCTGCGAGCCGCGTATCACGCGAGCCCTGCATCGCCTGCAGATAGGGATGCATGAACGCCGCGTACAGGAGCTGCCGCACCATGGTGACGGCGAAGTCGCCGTTCTGCTGCTCCACCAGCAGCAGGTTGGTGTAGGCGTGCTCGTCGCGCAGGTAGGCGAGATCGTCCTCGCTGCGGCCCTTGCCCTCGATCTCGGCGGCGTACTGGTAGTAGAGCCGCGCCTGCCCGACCAGGTCGAGCCCGAGGTTGGAAAGCGCAATGTCCTCCTCCAGCATCGGCGCCTTGCCGGACCACTCCGACAACCGATGGCCGAGGATCAGCGCATCATCCGCAAGGCCGAGGACGAAGGGGAAGAGAACAGCAGCCGGCGCGGTCATTGTGAAACTCCGCGCGGGTGCTGCGAGGATCTCCCCTCCCCCTTGCGGGGAGGGGATGGGGGTGGGGGTCCAAGCGCGCCGACGATCGTATCCATCACACCGTCGATATTCTCTCTCACGTCGGAGTTCCAGACCCGCAAAACTCGGAAGCCTTGCTGTCGCAGATAGTATTCTCGCGCGTGGTCTCTCGCGACTTCCTCGTTCGTGCTGTGCGTGCCGCCGTCGACCTCGATGATGAGTTTCTGAGACAAGCACGCGAAGTCGACCACGAAGTGGTCGATAGGCACTTGCTGACGAAACTTGTAGCCGGCGCGTTTCAACTCTCGAAGCTTCCACCACAGCCGTCGTTCTGCCGGGGTCCGGTTTTTACGCAGCTCGCCTGCTCGCTCGTTCGACATGGCGCTCGTAGCTACCCCCACCCCTAACCCCTCCCCGCAAGGGGGAGGGGAATCGGTTGGCGCAAGTGGCGGCCTCGGCATTCAGCAGAGCCGGTTTCACATATGCCCGACGTCATCCGGCACCTTGTAGAACGTCGGGTGGCGATAGATTTTGCTGCCGGTCGGCTCGAACAGCTCGTCCTTATCGGTGGGGTCGGACGCGACAATCGCGCTGGAGGGCACCACCCACAGCGACACGCTTTCTCCGCGCCGCGTGTAGACGTCGCGGGCGGCTTGCAGCGCCATCGCCGCGTCGGGCGCGTGCACGCTGCCGCAATGCTTGTGCGGCATGCCCGAGCGGTTGCGGATGAAGACCTCCCAGAGCGGCATCGGGGCATCGGACACGAGATTGATCCTCGGCTCAGGCGCAGCGCTGCTGCGTGACGCGCTCCACGCTCGGCAGGCTCTCCCAGCCGAAGGCGTGATCGCTGGGGCCGTGCTGCGTCAGATGATCGAGACGAGCCAGCGCTTCCTGCGGCGTCGGGATATGCCCCGCGGGAATCCACCACATCACGAAGTGCGGCTTGGTCATCGGCTCGAACCAATTGCCCTTCTTCATGTAGATGCGTTTGTGCACCGTGTTCCACACGAAGTGCTCGAGCTCAGCCGGCGTCTCCCACACGCTCATGTTGATGAGAAAGGTGGGGTCCGGCGTCACCAGCACGTTGGTGGCGTTGTTGCTGGCGTCGTCCTTAAAGCGCCACACGAAGCCGGGGCTGCGTTCCGCCAACGCGTTGACCGCGTCGAGCGCGTTCATGAACTCGGCCACGCGCGGGTCGTCGGTCGGATAGCGGATGTGGCCGACGTTGAGCTGCGCGAGTTGCGTGCCGGCGGGCTGTACGATCATGTGTCCCTCACTCCGCCGCAACGCGCAGGGCGGCCGCACGCTCGGCGCGTTTCTTGGCATGTGCCAGCGCCGCCTCGCGCACCCAGGCACCGTCTTCCTGCACCTTGGTGCGGTTCTTCAGGCGCTGCTTGTTGCAGGGCCCGTCGCCCGCCACCACGCGCTTGAACTCGGTCCAGTCGATCTCGCCGAACTGCCAGTGGCCGCTGGCCTCGTCGCGCTTCAGTTCAGGGTCGGGGAACTCGAGCCCTAGATAGTGGCCCTGCGGCACGGTGGCGTCGACGAACTTCTGGCGCAAGTCGTCGTTGGAGAAGCGCTTGATCTTCCACTTCATGGTGTCAGCGGTGTTCATGCTCTCCTTGTCGGAGGGCCCGAACATCATCAGCGACGGCCACCACCAGCGATCGAGCGCGTCCTGCGCCATCTGCTTCTGCGCCGCGCTGCCCTGGCACAGCGTGACCATGATCTCGTAGCCCTGGCGCTGGTGGAAGCTTTCCTCCTTGCAGATGCGGATCATGGCGCGCGCATAGGGACCGTAGCTGCAGCGGCACAGCGGGATCTGGTTCATGATCGCCGCGCCGTCGACCAGCCAGCCGATGGCGCCGATGTCGGCCCACGACAGCGTCGGATAATTGAAAATCGAGGAATACTTGGCCTTGCCCGACAGCAACTGCTCGTACATCTCCTCGCGCGCGATGCCGAGCGTCTCGGCCGCGGAATAGAGATAGAGCCCGTGGCCGGCCTCGTCCTGCACCTTGGCGAGCAGGCCCGCCTTGCGCCTGAGCGAGGGCGCGCGCGTGATCCAGTTGCCCTCCGGCTGCATGCCGATGATCTCGGAGTGCGCGTGCTGGGAGATCTGGCGCACGAGCGTTTTTCTGTAGGCCTCGGGCATCCAGTCGTTGGGCTCAATTTTGTCCTCGGCGTCGCACTTGGCCTGGAAGCGCGCGAGCTTGGCGGCATCCTCGCCGGCCGTGGACTTGCCCGTGTCCTTCTCGTTCAGTCCTTGCGTGTACATGCGGTTCCTCGCGGGGTGCGGGGCGGTGCGAAGCACGTGCTCCGCGCAATGTAGCACTCTGCGCCGGATGCACAAATCGGCGCCAGTGGGGGTCAAACCCCGCAGATCAGCCCTTTTCCAGAATCAACGTCAGCCCGATCAGCGTGCTTTCGATGAACTGGATTTCGATCACCTGCTTGGCCCCGAGAACGATGATGTCCATGTTGGCGCGCAGGTTCTCGCCCTGCACGGCCACCTTGAAGCCGCGCGGCGTGACTGCGCCGGCAATGTCGCCCTTCCATTTGCGTTCCAGCTCTTCCCAGGTGCCGGAGAGCTTGCCGGCCTCGTGCGTCACCCAGCTCCGCACTTCGATGCTGCCGCTGGCTGCCGCGCAGCGGATGGTCTGCTGCAGGGGCTCCTCGGCATTGGGGTGCAGGTAGGTCACCCGGCACTTGACCCGCTCCGTGTCGCCGTTGCGCACGCCAAGGCGCCCCTCGCCGACCCAGCGGCCGATCAGCTTCTGGAACGGTGAGGCGTCGTTGGCATGCGCCGGCGCCGGCAGCACAAGGAGTGCGGCCAGCACGCCAGCCAACAGGTCGCCGCGTCGCTTCAGTCCCCGCCTCGCCGTCACGGTCATCGGTGTCTGCCGCCTCTCGGATCGGCACCCATTCTAGTTGGCCGGCGCCCTAACATAAGGGGTCGCACCGACGCAGTCGGTTTGTCGGACAATGCAATTGCTCGAAGGGAGTCCAAGTGTTATCACCGACTTGCTCGGCGGCATCAGGGCCTATCCAGGACCCTCCGGCGCGGACGTCCCCGAATTTCCGGAGACCATGCGCCAGGCAAGACCAGCCGTCGCACGGGAGGAGACCACGTGACCCCATTTTCGAAACCGATGTCGTTTGCCGCGCTCGCGGCCTTTGCCGTCCTCGGCGCGCCTGCGGCCGCGGCCCAGGACCTCAAGCTGCCCTCCACATTGACGATGACCGCCTATGACACCGGCTCGTCGGGCTTCAACATCGCCGTGGCGGTCGGCAAGATGTTCAAGGACAAGCACAACGCCGACGTGCGCGTGCTGCCGGCCGGCAACGACGTCGCCCGCCTCGCGCCCCTCAAGGCCAACCGTGCGCAAATCTCCGCCATGGGCATCGGCACCTACTTCGCGCAGGAAGGCGTGTTCGAGTTCGGCGTGAAGGAATGGGGGCCGCAGCCGCTGCAGCTTCTGCTGTCGGTCACCGACTGCAACGCCATCACGCTCAGCGTCGCCAAGGATACCGGCGTCAAGGAGGTGAAGGACCTCAAGGGCAAGCGTGTCGGCATCGTCGTCGGCTCGCCGGCGCTGAACCAGAATGCCTTCGCCGTGCTCGCCTACGGCAACCTGACCAAGAACGATGTCAAGCTGGTGGAGTTCTCCGGCTACGGCGCGATGTGGAAGGGCATGGTCAACAACGAGGTGGACGCCGCCATCGCCTCCACCATCTCGGGCCAGACCAAGGAGCTCGAGACGTCGCCGCGCGGCATCCTGCACCCGCAGACGCCGGCCGAGGACAAGGCCGCCTGGGCGCGCGTCAACAAGGTTGCGCCCTACTACTACCCGCACAAGACCACGTGCGGCGCCGGCATCACGCCGCAGACCGCGCACGTGCTGCCCGCCTATCCCTATCCGATCTTCATGACCTACGAGTCGCAGCCGGCCGACCTGATCTACAGCGCGACCAAGGCCATGATCGTCGACTATGACGCCTACAAGGATGGCGCGCCGGGCGCGACCGGCCTGGCCGTCGATCGCCAGAATCTGAAGTGGGTCATTCCCTACCATGCCGGTGCGGTCAAGGCGTTGAAGGAGAAGGGGGCCTGGAAGGACGAGCATGAGGCCCACAACCAGGGTCTCCTGAAGCGGCAGGCGACGCTGACCGGCGCCTGGGCGGCATTCCTGAAGACCAATCCGCCCGACGACAAGGGTGCCTTCGCGACAGGCTGGATGGCGGCACGCAAGGACGCGCTGACCAAGGCCGGCATGGACCCGATCTTCGAGTAGAGCCCGAGGACGGCGCGCCCTTTGCAGGCGCGCCGTCTCCGCATCTGCATCGAAGCGCGGACTGATCTGCCTCCGAGCTTGCCGGGAGCGCGCCGTGACATCCACCACCACCGCACAGCCGGCGGACTCGCCGAGGAAGATCGAGTTCGCCGACCCGCACGCCGGTCCCGCGGAAGCGGAGGTGACACGGGTTCGCGCGCTCAACGGCGTGTGGCGCTGGCTGCTGGTGGCGGCGTCGGCGCTCACCATTCTTCTGTGCATCAATCAGCAGTTCACGCTGCGCTTCTTCGTCGGCTACACGCAGCTCAACACCGAGTATTTCTACCTTCTGATCGCGTTGATGCTGCCGTTCACGTTCCTGATCTTTCCGGCCACCAAGAATGCGCCGCTCGATCGGGTCCCCTGGTATGACGTCGCGCTGTTTTTCGCCGCGATCGGCGCCTCCGTGTATCTGATGGGAAGCGTGCGCCGGGCGGCCGAGCTCGGCTGGGAGTTCGGCGGCGCACCGACGCCGGTGATCGTTGCCGGCATCGCCATGTGGGTGATCCTGATGGAGGGCCTGCGCCGCACGGGCGGGTTCAGCCTGCTGTTCAGCGTCCTGCCGTTCACGCTCTATCCGCTGTTCGCCGACTCGACGTGGCTCGGGCCGTTGCGCGGCCAGCAGTCGACCATCGAGCAGGCGACCTCCTATCACGTGCTCTCCAACGAGAGCGTGCTCGGCATCCCGATCCAGGCGTTCGCCGACGTCGTGATCGGCTTTCTCGTGTTCGGCATCGCCCTGATGCTGACGGGCGCGGGCAAGTTCTTCATCAACCTCGCCTTCGCCTTGTGCGGCACGTTCCGCGGCGGCGCGGCCAAGGTGGCGATCTTTGCCAGCGGTCTGCTCGGCATGATGTCGGGCAGCATCGTCTCCAACGTGCTGACCGCGGGCACCATGACCATCCCCGTGATGAAGAAGACGGGTTTCCGCGCCTCCTATGCCGGTGCCATCGAGGCGTGCGCGTCGACGGGTGCGGTGCTGGCCCCGCCGGTGATGGGGGCCACCGCGTTCGTGATCGCGCAGTTTCTCAATGTCAGCTACGCGGAGGTCGCGGTCGCCGCGATCATTCCCGCCGCGCTCTACTACGTCGGCCTGTTCATGCAGGTCGACGCCTATGCCGCGCGCCATGGCCTGAAGGGCATCTCGCGCGCCGAGCTGCCGAGTGTCCTCACCACGCTGAAGGAGGGCTGGTACTACGTCTTCGTCATCGTGCTGCTGATCGTCATGCTGCTGCACTTCAAGCGCGAGAGCCATGCACCGTTTTATGCGACAGCGCTGCTGCTGGTGCTCAACCAGCTGTTCTCGAAGGACACGCGCTGGAACTTCGGCACCATCGTGCGTTTCCTGGAAATGAACGGCCGCACGTTCGTGGAGCTGGTGGCGATCCTGGCCGGTTGCGGCCTGCTGATCGGCGCGTTCTCGATGACGGGCGTGGTTTCGTCGCTTGCCAACGACTTGCTGCGGATCGCGGGCAACAACGCGCTGCTGCTGCTCGTCATGTGCGCGATCACGAGCCTGGTGCTGGGGCTCGGGCTCACCACCACCGCCTGCTACATCTTCCTCGCCATCCTGGTGGCACCTGCGCTGGAGAAGCTCGGCCTCAACAAGATGGCCGTGCACATGTTCATCTTCTACTGGGGCATGCTGTCGTCGATCACGCCGCCGGTGGCGATCGCCTCGTTCGCCGCGGCCGGTATTGCCGGATCGCCGCCGATGCGTACCGGCTGGGAGAGCATGTGGGTGGGCAGCATCATCTATTTCATCCCGTTCTTCTTCGTGTTCAGCCCGGCATTGGTGCTCCAGGGTGATGCGCCCTACCTGCTCGCGATTGTGCAGACACTTGTGATTGCAGCAGGGACGCTGTGCATCTGCGGCGGCATCCAGGGATATCAGGTCGGTGTCGGCGACTTGCGCGCAGCGGGCGTTCTGGAATGGCCGATCCGCATCATGCTGGTCATCGGCGGATTCATCTTTGCCACGCCGGGCGGCGGCATCCTGCCGGTGACGCAGCTGCAGATCACGACCCTGGCGCTCGCCTTCCTGCTGCCTGCGCTTGCCCTCGGGCTGCTCTTCGCGCGACGCGCGCGCAGGGCCGAGGCCGGATAGGATGGCCGCAAGATTCCGTCTGCCTCCCAGGGCGCGTTCCTATGGAGGGGCTCGGTCCGGAAACGCCCGTGGGCAGAACCTTGCGACCACGCGCGAAAGTGGCACGCCGCGCCTTGGCTCGCGACTAGGCGAACTCCCAGGTAGTGGAGTTGCGATCTAGGCGGTCAGGCGCGCGAAGCCTGCGGCGAGATCCGCCTTCAGGTCGGCGACGTCCTCCAGGCCGATGTGGAAGCGCAGCGTGGGTTCCTCGGGCTGCCACACGGTCGCGGTTCGCGCAGGCGTGGCATTGAACGGCAGCACCAGGCTCTCGAACCCGCCCCACGAGGCGCCCATGCCGAACAGCTGCAAGCCTTCCACCATGGCCGCAAGCGCCGGCTTCGGGCACGGCTTGAGGACGATCGAGAACAGCCCGCAGGCGCCGGTGAAGTCGCGCTTCCAAAGCGCGTGCTGCGGATGGCTCGGCAGCGCGGGATGCAGCACGCGCGACACCTCCGGCCGCTGCTCCAGCCAGGAAGCGATCTCCAGTCCCGACCGCCAATGCCGCTCCAGGCGCACCTCCAGCGTGCGCATGCCGCGCAGGCCGAGATACATCTCCTCGGTGCCGGCACAGATGCCGAGACCCTGAATCTCATCGACCATCGTCTTGGCGAGTGCGGCTGTGGCCGTCACCGAGCCCAGCATCGCGTCGGCGTGCCCGACGATGTACTTGGTGGCTGCTTGGATCGAGATGTCGACGCCGTGCGCGAACGGCTTGAAGTAGAGCGGCGTGCCCCAGGTGTTGTCCATCATGACGATGGCGCCGCCCTTGTGCGCGGCAGCAGCGATGGCCGGGATGTCCTGCATCTCGAAGGTCAGCGAGCCCGGGCTCTCCGTGAAGACGACGGTGGTGTTGGGCCGCATCAATTCGGAGATGCCGGCGCCGATGGCGGGATCGTAGTAGGTGGTCTCGACGCCGAAGCGCTTCAGCGTGCCGCTGCAAATCTTGCGCGTCGGCAGGTAGACGGTGTCGGCAACGAGAATGTGGTCACCCGCTTTCGTGAAGGCGAGCAGCGCGCCGGCAATCGCGGCCGCACCCGAGGGTGCCAGCACAGTTCTTGCGCCGCCCTCCAGCGTGGCAATCACTTCCTCCAGCGCTTCCGATGTCGGTGTGCCGCGGCGCCCGTACACATAACGCTGCGCGCGGTTCTCGAAGCTCTCGATGGTTTTGAAGAGAACCGTCGAGCCGCGATAGACGGGCGTGTTGACAAAGCCGTGGTGCGCGAACGGATCGCGGCCGCTGTGGACCACATGCGTGCCCGCACCGCGTGGACGCTGCTCCTTGTCAGAGCTCATGTCATCAATCCTTCATCGAAAGTTCCAGCGAGCCTCTGGCTCACAATAGCGGCACAAGGTCAAGTCTTGACCCTCGGGCAGCATCGTCCAATTGTAGCGCATCGATGGGCGATCGGCGTGCTGGCGGAGCGGGGTCCAGCCCCGCAGCTGACCGAACCATCCAAGACCTCGAAAGGCTGGCAATGCGATTGGAAGTCCGCCACGGGCTTTGCGTGCTATTCGTTGTTGCGGCTGTGCTTGCCTCTCTCGGGCCGGCGGTGCAGGCCATGCCCGGCCCGCTCGACGACATTCGCGCCCGCGGGCACGTCGTGTGCGGCGTCGGCATCGACGCCAAGGGCTACGCTACAGCCGACAAGCAGGGCGCGTGGTCGGGCATGAGCGTCGACTTCTGTCGCGCGCTGGCCGCGGCGGTTCTGGGAAACAAGACCGCGGTAAAATTCGAACCGATCCCGGCCGAGGACCAGATCGCGGCGGTGCGGTCGGGCCGCGTCGATGTGCTGTCCAGCAATATCGCCATGACGTCCTACCTCGACACGGCGCTCGGCGTCCGCTTTCCCGGCGTGCTCGTGCATGAAGGGCAGGGGTTCATGGTGCGCAAGACCAACAACATCAGCAGCGCGCTCGAGCTGTCGGGCGCGCGCATCTGCGTGGCGGCGGAGACCAAGACCGAGCAGGCGGTCGCCGACTATTTCGGCGGGCTCAAGATGCCCGTCGATCTCGTCAAGACCGGCCTTTGGAGCGATGCGGTCAGGGCCTACGCGGGCAAGACCTGTCAGGTGCTGACCGCCGATCAGCCCACGCTCGCCCTGGCGCGGGCCGCGCTGGCCGATGCCGAGGAGCACACCATCCTGCCCGAGGTCGCGGTCAAGCATGCCGTCGGGCCGATCGTGCGGCAGGGCGACGGCACCTGGTTCGGCATCGTCAGGTGGACGCTGTTTGCGCTCATCGCCGCCGAGGAATTGGGCATCACCTCCGCCAATGCCGATACGGTGCGGACTGCCGGCAGCCCGGAGGCGCGTCGCTTCCTCGGCGCCGACAAGAACCTGGGCAAGCACCTCGGCCTGGATGCGGACTGGACGCTGCGCATCGTCCGGCAGGTCGGCAACTACGGCGAGATGTTCGATCGCAACCTGGGTCAGAAGTCGCCCCTCAAGCTCGAACGGCGCCTGAACAACCTGTCGAGCAAGGGCGGGCTGCTGTTTGCGCCGCGCTTCGAATAGCCGAGTTGCACGGCTAGGGCATCACCACCTCGACGTTGGCCACGTCGCCGGCCTTCACCGCAAACTCCTGCCGGAAGGCGCGGCCCGCGTGCCGCGCGGTCACGATGTAGTTGCCCGGCGCCAGGAAGTGCCGCGGCAGGGCGCCCGCGCTGTCCCTGATCGTGTCGCCGCTGGCGTTGGCGATGCTCCATTGCGTGTCGGAGATGGCGTCGCCGCCACGGCGCGTGACGAGCTTGAAGCTCACTTCCGCGGCGGGGTGCACCACCGTCACCTCGGTCAGCTTGCCGGCCTCCACCGAGATATCGGCACGTCCGGTCGCGTTGGCGTCGCCATAGGTGCTGACGATGCTGTAGATGCCGGAGTTGAGGCGCAGAACGACGCCGGGCTTGGCGCCGCTGACAATGCTGGTGCGTTGGCCGTACTGGTCGCGTTCGTCGGACTGCACGTCGAAGGATACGGGCTGGTCTGCCGCCGGCCGCCCGTTGATGAGCACGGGAATGACGCGCAGGCCGCCGGCGTTCAGAACGAACCGCTCCTCGGAGGATTGCGACGTCACCGAAACGCGGCGCGTGAGGTTGGCGCGTCCGTAGGCGACGTTGATCAGGTAGTCGCCCGGCTCCAGGCGCAGCCGTGGATTGGCCGTGCGCTGTGTCGACAGGGGCGTGGGCGCGGCAGTCGTCCCCGGCCGGTCACGGTAGATGCGCCACACCAGGCCTTGCACGATCGGCTGGCTGTCGTCCGTCAGATAGGCCGTCAGCGAAACGGCGATCTGCCCGCCGGATTCGTCGCCGGGCGCGAGCATGGAAGGCGAGCGTGGCACGACCGTCGTGTTCGCGGGCGGCTCGGACTGAGCCGCCGCGATGGTCCCGAACGCGCTGATGCAGGCTGCTGCCAGGGCAGCCAGCAGGGGCAGGCGATACACGGCGACGTCTCCAAACACTGCGAATCGAGGCCGAGCCTGTCGGCTGACCGCAGCAAATTCAAGGCACCGTCCGGGTTTGCTCACGGTCCTTCGACGTCCAGGGCCCGGTCCTCGCCCGCGCGCAGGTCGATCCGGTGCTCTTGGCGCCGCTCGCGCGTCTCCGCCACGATGCGGTAGGGGCCGGGCCGCAGGAGAACCGCGCTTTCGGTTTGCGCGCTCGACCACACCGGCTGCTCGCCACTGTCGAACACGCTCCAGAAGATGTCGCGCGGCTGCCCGGCTGCCACCAGCAGGCGCAGCTTGAGGCGCGCGGCCGCGTGCTCGAACGCGATGTCCTGCGTCTGGCCGTCGCGCACCTCGACCTCGCGCACAGCCGCAATGTTGGTGGATCCGTAGCGGGCTTCGACGCGGTAGCGCCCCGCGCGCAGGGCCAGCACCGGTGACAGGGCGCTGGTCACGGTGGGGTCCTGCCCGGCAACGTCCAGGCTGCGGATGGCGTAGGATACGGCCTGTCCACCGAGCGGGCCGGCGGGCACCTTGGTGGAGAGGTTCAGGCGGCCGATGGGGATGCTCAAAGCCCGCCGGACGACACTGCCCGGGCCGGCCGAGAAGCGATCGCGGACCTCGAGCCCGCCGATGGTCGCGGCCGCGTAGTAGGTTCCCGGTGGAAGCGTGAACTCGGCCTGCGGCATGGCGGAGCGGGCGATCTCCCGGCGCCCGGACGGGGCATCCGGGTCGTCCTCGAGAATGCTGAACACGGGCTCGCCGAGCGGCTCGTTGCGGCCGGGGCCGGCGGCGCTCAGCGCGATACGCGCGACCGAAAGAGGAAAGTCCACGGCTGCGGCCTGGCCGGCGGTGACGGTGACGACCTTCTCGCTGCGCACCAGCCCGACATCGGCGCGAACCGCGAAGCGGCCGGAGGGCAGCAGCAGCGATGCGTCGCTGCCCTTGAACACGGCGACAGGGCCCGCCGCCTGGCCCTTCTTGCCATCGCTGCCGACGCGCACAACGGTGACGAGGGCATCGTCGATCGGCATGTCGTTGTTCTGCATGCGCACGCGCACATCGATGCGCCCGGCATCGAGGATCATGGTGACCGGCATCGGCCGTTCGCCCGCCGCGATCGTCTGCTGCGCCGAGACGAGGCCGTCGCTGACCTCCACCGTGTAGCGGCCCGGCGTAACGGGCACGACCGGATCGGAGGACTGGCCGCTGAACAGCGGCATGCCGGGCTTGTCCTCTGGAGCAACCAGCCAGCGCAACGGCCCGTCCAGGGGCGCGGTGTTGGGAGCCAGCAGCGCCTTGAGGTGCAGTGCGGGCGGGCCGCTAGCTGGAATTGGGGCCGGGGGGACAATCGCAGACGAAATGCGCGGGCGCTGCGGCGCCGGCCTGCGCGATCCGGTGTCGAAGCCGACCAGCTTGACGGCCTCCTCCATGGTGCTCACGACCTGGGCCGCGGTCTGCGCGGTGAACTGTCGGCCGCCGGTCTTCTGCGGCAGGCAGGCCATTTTTGCCGTGTCGTCTGCTTTTGTGCCGACGCCGATGACATCGACCACGATGCCGGCCGCGCTGAGCTCCCCCGCCACCTCGCACACGTCGACCTGGCAGTTGTCGGCATCGTCATGAACGAGAAGCAGCCGGCGTGCGCTGTTGTCCTCCGGGAACGACTTTGCGGCCTCGCGCAAGGCGAGACCCACCGGGCCGCGCCCGCGCGGCGTGATCTGCGTCAGCGGGGCGAGGATGCGTTCGGCATCCAGCGTCTCGGGCGGGCGGATGATCTCGACGTCGGCGCAGTCGCCGGGGCGGCGATGCCCGAAGGCGGTGAGCCCCACGCGCGTGCGCGGCGGAAGCTTGCCGAGGGCCGCGCGCACGGCTTCGCGCACGACCACGGACTTGCCCTGCCGCGTGGCATCGAAGGCGCCCCACATGGAGCCCGAGTGATCGATGACGAGCATCAGCGAGGGCTGATCGGCGCCCTGGGCCTGCGCCTCCTCGATCAGGCACGGCAAGCCGGAAAGGGCTGCGCCGAGGCACAAACCCCGCACCCAAGGAGAGCTTGTCGTCCGCATCGTCAGGCTGGAGTCCACAGAGCTCGGCGCACCGGGTCCCATTGTACTCGCAGCGGAGTTGGTTTAGCGAGACGGAAGTATCAGGTGAAAGGGATGACGCCACACCGTGAGCGAGCCGTTCATTGACCTCCTGCTGACGCGCCGATCCGTGAAGGCACCCATGCTTGGCGAGCCGGGGCCGACGGCCGATCAGCTTGCAACCATTCTAAAGGCGGCCGCCCGCGTCCCCGACCACAAGAAGCTCGTGCCGTGGCGCTTCATCCTGTTTGAGGGCGAGGCCCGTGCGCGCTTCGGCGAGGTGCTGGCCGAGGCCTGCGCCAGCGAGGAGAAGCAGGCGCCGTCCGCGGCCAGGCTCGACCTGGAGCGCACGCGGCTGACGCGGGCCCCCACCGTGGTTGCCGTCATCTCGCGCGTGACCCCGCATCCGGCCGCGCCCGAGTGGGAGCAGGTGCTGTCGTGCGGGGCCGCGTGCATGAACCTGTGTCTCGCCGCCAACGCGCTCGGTTTCGGCACCTGCTGGCTGACGGAATGGTATTCGTTCAGTGCCGGCGTGCGCCGCGCGCTCGGTCTGGCCGACAACGAGCGCATTGCCGGCTTCATCTACATCGGCACGGCCAGGGAACGGCAGGACGACAGGGAACGGCCGGACCTGGCAAACATCACGACGCGCTGGTCTGCCACGTGAGCGACTGAAGGAGGTATCCGTGTTCTACGAAACCGCCGCCAACAAGCACGGACTGAAGCACGACCCGTTCAAGGCGCTCGCCGTGCCGCGTCCGATCGGGTGGGTGTCCACCATCAGCAAGGACGGCGTGTGCAACATCGCGCCCTACAGTTTTTTCAACGCCGTCGGCGAGAAGCCGCACTACGTGTTCTTCAGCTCGGCGGGACCTAAGGACTCGCAGCTCAACGTCGAGGAGACCGGCGAGTTCGTGTGCTCGCTGGCGACCTGGGACCTTCGCTACAACATGAACATGACGTCGGCCGCGGTGCCGCGCGGCGTCGACGAGTTTCCGATCGGCGATCTCACCGCCACGCCGAGCCGGCTCGTTAAACCGCCGCGCGTGAAGGAGAGCCCGGCCGCCTTCGAGTGCAAGTACTGGAAGACCATCGATCTGCCGCCGGCGGAGCCCGGCGGGCCGTCGACCTACTCGCTCGTATTCGGCCGCGTGGTCGGCGTCTACATCGACGACGCCTACATCAAGGACGGCATCGTCGACACCGGCGGCATGCGTCCGATCGCACGCCTCGGCTACATGGACTACGCGGTGGTCAATCCCGACACGGTTTTCACCATCAAGCGTCCGTCGGCCGAGGAAGCGATGGCGAAACTCAAAACGCGCGCCGCAGAGTAAATTTCATATCACCGAATTGCAGGGCCATCCGAAGGCTGAGTATTCCAGCCTGAGGCCGGAATAGCAGCGCCTACGTTCACTATAGCCAATACATTTCATGTTTTAGCCGCATTCTAATCGATAACCCGTTGCTACTTCCAACAAAACGGGGATCGAGGGATGAAGTTGAGACTGTTCGCGCTGGGTGCAGCGTGCGTCCTGAGTTTTGTCGCATCGCCGGTCAAAGCAGAACCATCAGCAAACCTTCATTTCGACAGCAGCGGCAATCTTCGCTGGGACAATACCTCTCCTGCCACGCGCAGCTCCGTCGGCCATCGGCCCACGCGCGAGGCCACCTATCGGGGATCCGGCACGGTGCTGCCGATGCAAGCCAGGCACAGCGGCGTCGGCCCGCGTCCGCGCCGCTGGTGCGGCTGGTGGATGCGCACGCAGCGCGGCGGCGGTCCTGAGTTCAATCTGGCCTGGAACTGGACCAAGTACGGCCGTCCGACGTCGGCCCAGGTCGGTGCGGTCGTCGTGTGGCGTCACCATGTGGGCGAGATCGTCGGCCAGGCGCCCAACGGCATGTGGATCGTGCGCTCCGGCAATGACGGCGGCAGGGTGCGCGAGCGCGCGCGCTCGGTGGCCGGCGCCGTCTTCCGCATCTGACGACAGCTTGATCTATACGAGGGGAGCGTCGCTGGCGCTCCCCCTAACTTTTCTGGGCTAGCTGCGCTTGGCAGCTTTGGCGCGGGCGAGAATGCGCTCGGCGCGTGCGGCATGCGCGCGGTCGACCATGTTGCCGCGGATGGCGACCACGCCGGCGTCCGGATTGTCGGCGAACACGCCGATGATCTCCTCCGAGAACGCAATCTCTTCCGCGGTCGGCGTGAACACCTCGTTGATCACCGCGACCTGGTTGGGGTGGATCGCCATTTTGCCGGTGAAGCCGTCGCGTACCGCTTCCTTGCACTCGTTGCGCAGGCCTTCGTCGTCGCGGAAGTTGACGTACACGGTATCGAGCGGCTGCGCGCTGGCGGCGGCGGCCGTGAACAGGCAAAGGTCGCGCGCCAGCCGGTAGGGCGAGGTCCAGGTGCGGTTGTCCGCCTCACGGTTGGTGCGGGCGCCGACCGCGGCGGCAAGATCCTCGGCGCCCCAGGTCAGCCCTTCCAGCCGGCTGCTGGAGCCGACATAGGTGTTGAGCTGGAGCATGGAGACCGGCGTCTCGGTGATGATGGCGACGATGCGCGTCGAGCCCGCCTGCAGGCCGGCGCGCTCCTCCGCCATGTTGAGGGCGATCGACAGCGTATGCACGTCGGCCCCCGAGCGCGCCTTGGGCAGCATGACGCCATCCGGTCCTGCGCCGACGACGGCCGCGACGTCCTCTTCCCAAAGGTTGGTATCGAGCGCGTTGATGCGCACGTAGATGAGCGGCCGGCCCGTGCGTGGCCGCATCTCTTTGATGTACTGCGCTGCGAGCGGGCGGGCGGCCGCCTTGCGCGACAGGCTGACGGCATCCTCCAGGTCGAGGATCAGCGCATCGGCGCCGATGCTTGCACCTTTGCCGAGCTTTTTCTCGTCGTCGGCGGGAACGAACAGCATGGACCGCATGGCATCAGGCCTTCGGCCGGCGGCGCATCATGGCCTGGCGGCGGCACTCGGCGACCAGCTCGTTGCGCTGATTGTAGCAGCGGTGCATGAGCTCGACGATGCCGGTCTCGGGCTTGGATTTGCTCTCGCGCTTGGAGACGACCTCCGTCGTCACGCGCAAGGTATCGCCGTGAAAGACGGGCTTGGGGAACTTGACGTCGGTCATGCCGAGATTGGCGACGGTGGTGCCGAGCGTGGTGTCGTTGACCGAGATGCCGACCATCAGGCCGAGCGTGAACAGGCTGTTGAACAGCGGCTTGCCCCATTCCGTCTGTGCCGAATGGTGATGGTCGATGTGCAGCGGCTGCGGGTTGTGGGTGAGGCAGGAGAACAGCGTGTTGTCCATCTCGGTCACGGTGCGGCGAATGGGGTGGTCGAACACATGCCCGACTTCGAATTCCTCGAGATAGAGTCCTGCTGGCATGCACGTCACCTTTCTAGTAGCGGAACTGTTCGGAGAGGATGCGCTCGTCGAGGCTGTGGCCCGGATCGAACATCATCAGGATTTCGACCTTGTCGGCCTGCTCGACGTCGACGCGCGTGACCGAGCGCGTCTCGTTGTGGTCGGCCACCGCGCTGACGGGGCGCTTGTCCGGCTCCAGAACCTCGAACTGGATCTTGGCGGCGTTGGGCAGCAGCGCGCCGCGCCAGCGGCGCGGCCGGAAGGCGCTGATCGGCGTCAGCGCCAGCAGCGGCGCGTCGATCGGCAGGATCGGGCCGAACACCGACAGGTTGTAAGCCGTGGAGCCGGCGGGCGTTGCGACGAGCACGCCATCGCAGATCAGCTCCTCGAGCCGCACCTTGCCGTCGACCGAGATCCTGATCTTGGCGGCCTGGTGCGTCTGGCGGAACAGGGAGACTTCGTTGATGGCCAGCCCCTCGTGCGGTTTGCCGCCGTCGACGGTCGCCCGCATCCTCAGCGGGTGGATGGTGCTGGTTTCCGCACTGGCGAGCCGCTCGATCAGGGCGTCCTCGCTGTAGTCATTGGTGAGGAAGCCGACCGAGCCGCGGTTCATGCCGTAGATCGGGATGCGATCGTGCATGTGCCGGTGCAGGGTCTGCAGCATCAGCCCGTCGCCGCCGAGCGCGACGATGACATCGGCCTTCTCGATGGGGACATTGCCGTAGCGCGCCGAAAGGCTGTCGAGCGCGGCGCGCGCCTCCGGCACGTCGCTCGCCACGAACGCGATACTCTGGAACTTCGGCGCGGAACTTGCCATTAAAGGGGTAACTGCAACTATTTGAACGCCCGGGAAGGCTGGCGCACTTGGCACCAAACGACAAGCCCGTTCTGATCTATTCGACGTATCCCTCGCCCGAGGAGGCCGAGCGGATCGGCGGTGCCCTGGTTGACCAGGGACTGGCCGCCTGCGTCAACATCCTGCCCGGCATGACAGCCATCTACGTCTGGGAGGGTAAACGCAACCGCGACAGCGAGGCCGCCATGATCATCAAGACGCGCGCGAGCCTGGCGGATGCCGCCATCGCCGAGGGCCGCAAGCTGCACCCCTATTCCAACCCGGCCTTCGTCGTGCTGCCGATCGAGGGCGGCTCGGCGGATTTCCTGCAATGGATCGAGGCGCAGACCCGGCGGGGATCGTGAGGCAGCGCACCGCCAAACATGGCGTCGTTGTGGACGAAAAGTGGATAAGTTGAGCGGGTTGCGGGCGTCCGTTTTTACCGCCGCTGCACGCGGTGCCGGCTCTGCGAATCACTGAGTCGCACATGCATTTGATTAGGTTAATGAATCGTTATAGTTCTGTTGACGAGGGGGCTGCGTTCGCCGTTCCGCGTTGTACATGTGTAGGCCTCGAAGGCTTGTGCACAACGTGGTGATATCGTGGCGTCGTCTGTGCAAAACCCTTCGAAAGCCTAACCCACTCCACCGATTGGTGAGCGCTGAGCAGACCGGCCAAGCATAAGCCGGCGGCTCGAGGGACGCGCTCGCGGGATGCAGGGTCCTGACCAAGCGGCGGGTGAGGTTCAACGCCCCTTCCAGCGATCGGTCCGGCGCCACAACGGCAAGCCGGCAAAGGGGGCGTTATGGCGAGACATATTCTCGGTGTGCTCGGCGTGCTTGCTGCGGGCGTTTTGCTCGCGGTGTCGGCCGCTATGAACTATCGCTTCGGCTTCAGCCTCGGAAAGTCGGCGGCTGACGGCCAGATTTATGGCGCCGCATCGGTGGCGGCGGACTGCTTCAAGGCGCTGGTGCCGTTCTTCTTCTTCGCCGCCTGGCGCAACCGGATGTGGTCGCAGGCGTTCGCGGCCGCGGCCCTTTGGATCGTCGTCACCGGTTATTCGATGACGTCGTCGCTCGGCCATGCCGCGCTGAACCGGCTGGATACCAGCAGCCAGCGTGCGGTGGTCTCTGCGAACTATCAGGATCTGCGCGCCGACAGCAAACGGGCGCAGGACCAGCTCACCTGGATTCCCGCGCACCGGCCTGCCGCCACGGTCTCCGCCGAGCTCGACGTGCTCAAGGCGCAGCGCCAGTGGCTGCTGACCCGTGAATGCACGGACGTCAAAGGCAAGACGGGCCGCGACTATTGCCAGCAGTTCCACAAGCTCTCGGCCGAGCTGGCCTCGGGCATCGAAGCCAAGAAGCTCGAAACGCGCATCGCTGAGATCGGCAGCAAGCTGGCCACAGTGGTCGGCGGCCACGGCGGTGCCGTGATGACGGAGAGCGATCCGCAGGCCACCGTCCTGTCGCGCATGTCGGGCCTGGAGATCGAGACCGTGCAGATGGCGCTGACGATGTTCGTCGCCCTTCTGATCGAGGTCGGCTCGGGCTTCGGCATGTACGTGGCCTTCGCCTACTGGCGCATGCATGCACCCATGCACGCACCGGCGGAAACAACTCACGTCGCGACACGCCCGCAGGCCGCCGCGCCCGTCGCACGGACGGCACCTGCCGAGACGCTGGAGGCACCCGATACCCTCGGGCTGCCTGCACCGGCGGAGGCGGAAGCGGAGCCCGAGGATGCAGTCGACGTCGCAGAACCGATACCAGCAGCCCAGCCGCCGTCGGCATCGCGGTTCGGCGCCAACGACAACCGCCTGGTCGCCAAGCCGCAGATGATGCCGGAGAGCGACGTGGAGCTGTTCTACCGGCACGCCGTCGAGCGGGCCGCGGACGAAGACTCCATCAGCTCGCAGGAGCTCTACGACGGCTATCGCATGTGGTCGAAGGCCAACGAGAAGCGCCCGCTCAACATGCCGCGCTTCTGCATCGAGTTCGAGAACCTCGGCTACACCACCGTCGAGATCGGCGGACGCAAGCGCTACTTCGGCATCGCCTTGGTGCCGGAGCTTCTCAACGCGGTTGCCGAGCGCAAGGCTTCGGCGCGCAAGCGCAAGGCGCAGGAGCAGCAAGCCCTGCCGGCGCCGGCCCAGACAAAAGCAGCATAAACGCCGCAAAGGCGAAACTCGCAGGGGCCGCTTCGGCGGCCCTTTTCTTTTGCGCGGGCGGCTGCAAGAGAGCGCCGGAGCGCGCAACCCCTGGGTCCCGGCTCTCGCTTCGCTCGGCCGGGATGACAACTTGGCCGAGGTCGACAACCAAAACTGTCATCCCGGAATTCGCCGCAGGCGAATATCCGGGACCCAGGGCTGCAGTCGGTGTCGCGAGCAGCAGCTAACAGAGCACCGTCTGCTCATTCAGATGAAGGTCACAACGCGCCGGCTGCCGCGAGCCGCTCGGCTGCCTGGCGCACGGCAGCTTCCCGTTCGGCTTGGGCCTTGACTGCCGCCGCGCGCTGGCGTGCGACGATGGCCTCGCCCGCGGTTGCCGGCGAGCCGGCGTTGAAGGGCGGCTGCGGGTTGTACTCGATGCTGAGCTGGATGGTCTTGGCGGCATCCTCGCCCAGCAGGTCGGCGGCGATGCGCAGCGCAAAGTCGATGCCCGCCGTCACGCCGCCGCCGGTGATGATGTTGCCGTCGGTGACGGTGCGCGCATCGACGGGGGTGGCGCCGAAGGCGGCAAGCATGGGCAGCGCCGTCCAGTGCGTCGTGGCGCGCTTGCCCTTGAGCAGGCCCGCGGCGCCCAGCACCAGTGCGCCGGTGCACACGGCGGTGACGTAGCGCGCACCCTTGGCCTGGCGGCGCACGAAGGCCAGCGTCTCCTCGTCGTTGAGGAGCGGGTTCATGCCCGGCCCGCCGGGCACGCAGATGAGGTCGAGCTGCGGGCAGGCGGAATAGGTGGTGGTCGGCAGCAGGCGCATGCCGCCGGCCTCGGTGATGGGCTCGAGCGATTTCCAGACGAGATGAATCTCGCGGTCGGGCATGCGGGCGAACACCTCGTGCGGCCCCGTCATGTCGAGCTGGGTGATCTTCGGGAAGACGAGGAAACCGATGCGAAGCGGCATGGCGGCCTTGGTGCTCTTGCGGCGGGCTGTGTAAGGTGGCGGCATCCACCGTTGAGACGTGGGCCACATAGAGGAGGAGCTGCCCGATGCCCGTCAAGCCCCCGGCGACCGTCGGCATGTCTGTCGAGGAGGTGGATACACCGGCGCTGCTCATCGACCTTGACGCCTTCGAGCGCAACTTGAAGCGCATGGCGGACTTCGTGGCCAAGGCCGGCATTCGCCTGCGCGCGCACGCCAAGACGCACAAATCACCCGATATTGCGGCGCGGCAGATCGCGCTCGGCGCTGTCGGCATGTGCTGCCAGAAGGTGTCGGAGGCGGAGGCCCTCGTCGATGGCGGCGTGCAGGACGTGCTGGTGTCCAATGAGGTGGCCGGTGCTGCAAAGCTGGCGCGACTGGCCGCGCTGGCGAAGCGCGCCAAGGTTGCGGTGTGCGTGGACAATGCCGACAACGTCCGCGAGATCGAGGCGGCGGCCGCCGGCGCGGGGGTCAAAATCGGCGTGCTGGTGGAGATCGACGTCGGCGCCAAGCGGTGCGGGATTGCCCCGGGCGAGCCGGCTGCAGAGCTGGCGGCGCTGATTGCGGCCTCGCCCCACCTGCGCTTTGCGGGCCTGCAGGCGTATCACGGCTCCGCGCAGCACGCGCGCGAGGCCAGTGCGCGGCGCGACCACATCGCCCGCGCGGTCGGCATGGTGGAGGAGACGCTCGGCGCGCTGCGCAAGCGGGGATTGGACGCCGAGATCATCGGCGGCGGCGGCACCGGCACCTACGAGCACGAGGCGGCGAGCCGGGTCTACAACGAGCTGCAGTGCGGGTCCTACGTGTTCATGGATGCGGACTACGCCAGGAACAAGCGCGCCGACGGCGGCTTCTTCGATACCTACGAGCACGCCTTGTTCGTGTATGCGACGGTGATGAGTGCGCCGTCGCCCGAGCGCGCGGTCCTGGACGCCGGCTTGAAGGCGTTCTCCTTCGACTGCGGCATGCCTTTGCCGTGGAAGTTGACCGGTGCGGTCTACCATCGCCCGTCCGACGAGCATGGTATTCTCGACCTGTCGGAGAGCTCGGTGCGACCCGAGCGCGGCGACAAGGTTCTGCTCGTGCCGGGTCATTGCGATCCGACCGTGAACCTGCACGACTGGTACGTGGGCGTGCGTGGGCTTGGCAATGGCAAGGGCCGCGTGGAGGTGATCTGGCCGGTGGCCGCGCGTGGCGCGGTATTCTGAAACCGCAGGCCGTAACGTGCAGCTCTGGCTCCGTATTTTCCTGGGATTGCAGAGCGCCGGCCGTCTCACAATATGCATAGGGTCTAGGTTTTGAGCAGGGACCCCCATGACACCCGAAGAACGCAGACTTATCGACGGCTTGTTCGAGCGCATGCGCGGCTACGGCGCCCCCGACAAGGACCGCGACGCCGAGGCGGTCATCAGCCAGGCCGTGCGGACGATGCCGGATGCACCCTACATGCTGGTGCAGTCGGTGCTGGCGCAGGAGTATGCGCTGCAGGAAGCGGGCAAGCGCATCGAAGACCTCGAAGCGCAGGTGCGCGCGCTGAACGAGCCGGCGCAACGGCCCGCTGCAAGCTCTGGCGGCTTCCTGGGCGGACTTCTCGGCGGTGGACGTCCAGCGGCTGATCGCGCCACCAGCGTTCCCCCGATCGGATCGCGCGCAGTGCCGTCCGGTGCGCCTGAGCGTCCTTCTGCTTGGGCGGGGGGCAGCCAACCTCCGCAGGCCCAGCAGCAGCCCCCGGCGGGCGGTGGTTTCCTGCGCTCGGCCATGGCGACGGCGGCAGGTGTCGCCGGCGGCATGCTGGCGGCGGGCGCCATCCAGAACATGCTGGGCGGGTCCGGTTCGGGAACGGCCACCGCGGCACAGCAAACGCCGGCCGCGGCAGACTCAACGCATCAGACGGCGTCCGAGCAGCAATCCCAGGGCGAGCAGTCCAACGTGCAGGACGCCTCTTACGAGGACGAAGGCTCCAGCTGGGGCGACGACTCCTGGGGCGACATGGACATCTGATCCAGCCACCTGGCCGGACTATCGCTGATGGAAGGCTGTGCGGGCTGGACATTCGTCCGGCCCGCAATCTTGAGGGCATAGGCGTAGTCGAGCGCGATCTCCTTAAGCTGCTCGAAGCGGCCGGAGGCACCGCCGTGGCCGGCCTCCATGTTGGTCTTGAGCAGGATCAGGTTGTCGCTCGTGTTGTGCGACCTGAGACGCGCGATCCACTTCGCCGGCTCCCAGTAGGTGACGCGCGGATCGGTCAGCCCCGCGTAGGCGAAGATGTGCGGGTAGGCCTTGTCCGTCACGTTGTCGTAGGGGGAGTACGAGCGGATGATGTCGAAGTCCTCGGTCGACGTGATGGGGTTGCCCCACTCCGGCCACTCGGGCGGCGTGAGCGGCAGGGTATCGTCCAGCATCGTGTTCAGCACGTCCACGAACGGCACGTCGGCGATGATGCCGAGGAACAGCTCCGGCGCCATGTTGGCGACGACGCCCATCAGCATGCCGCCGGCCGAGCCACCGTTGGCAACGATGCGCCCGCGCCGCGTGTAACCCTGCTGCACGAGGTAATCGCCGGCCGCGATGAAGTCGGTGAAGGTGTTGAGCTTGTGCTTCAGCTTGCCGTCCGTGTACCAGTGGTAGCCCTTGTCCTTGCCGCCGCGGATGTGGGCGATGGCAAACACGAAGCCGCGATCCACCAGCGACAGCCGCGTGGTCGAGAACGACGACGGGATCGAAATCCCGTATGAGCCGTAGCCGTAGAGGAACAGCGGCGCGGAGCCGTCGAGCGGCGTGCCCTTGCGATAGAGCACCGAGATCGGCACCAGCTCGCCGTCGGCCGCCGGCGCCAGCAGGCGCCGGGTGACGTAGTCGGCCGGGTTGTGGCCGCACGGGATCTCCTGCGTCTTGCGCAGCGTGCGCGTGCGCGTCTCCATGTCGTAGTCGAAGACCTGGGTCGGCGTGGTCATCGACGAGTAGATGAAGCGCACGCTCGCGGTGTCGAACTCGTAGCCCGACGAGATGCCGAGCGCATAGGCCTCCTCGTCGAAGGCGATGGCGTGCTCGGCATCGTCGGACAGGCGGCGCACGACGATGCGCGGCAGGCTGTCCTCCCGCTCCAGGCGCACCAGGTGATCGCGGTAGGCGACGATATCGAGGACCAGGCGGCCCGGCCGGTGGGCCAGGATCTCGCGCCAGTTCTCCATGCCGGGGTTGTCCTCCGGCGCCTCGCACAGCCGGAAGTCCTCCGCGCCGCCCGAGTTGGTCAGGATGAACAGGCGGTCGCCGTGATGCTCGACGGAATACTCGTGGCCGTGCTCGCGGGCGGCCACCAGCCGGGAGGGCGCCTCGGGCGCCTCGGCGTCGATCAGGTAGACCTCGTTGGTCTGGTGATCGTGGGCATCGACGATGATGTACTTGCCCGACTGGGTCTGGCCCACGCCCACGTAGTAGCCGATGTCCTTCTCGGCGTGGATCAGCACGTCCTCCGACACCGGCGTGCCGAGCTTGTGGCGATAGACGAACAGGGGGCGGTGATTGTCATCGAGGCGCACGTAGAACAGCGTGCGGCTGTCGCGAGCCCACACCACGGAGCTGCGCGTATCGGGAATGAGATCGGGCAGGTCCTCGCCCGTGACCATGTCGCGAACGCGCACGGTGAAGAGCTCGGAGCCCTTCTCGTCCACGGCGTAGGCGAGGTAGCGGTGGTCGGGGCTGTGCGCGGAGGTGCCGAGTTGCCAGTAGGCCTTGCCCGCAGCCTCCTTGTTGCCGTCCAGGATAGTCTCGTCCGGCCCGCCGCTCAGCGCGCGGCGGTTGAGGCGGGGATACTGGCCGCCGGTGACGTAGCTGGTGAAGTACTCGTAGGGGCCGTCGGGTGCGGGGACGGTGCTGTCGTCCTCCTTGATGTGCGCCTTCATCTCTTCGTACAGGGCCTCCTGCAGCGCGGTGGTGTCCTCGAGCGCGGCGTGCGTATAGGCGTTCTCGGCGTCCAGGTAGTTGCGGATCTGCGGATCGAGGACGGAGGGGTCGCGCATGACGTCCTGCCAGTTGGCGGCGCGCAGCCAGGCGTATTCGTCAACAAGATCGATGCCGTGACACGTCGAGACGCTGGGGCGCTTGTCGGCGACCGGCGGCAGCTGGCGGGAGATGGGGCGGATCGGACCGTGCATTTGTTTTTTCCTTTGTTTTGGCCTTCTGAAGTCGCACTCCGGGCTTCGGCTTCAACTGCGCTATGCAAGTCGAAACCCGGCAAGTCGTAAGCGGCAGTCGGTGTCAGGTGTCGGGTTTGACCCGCGGCGCGCGGCAGGTTCGACGGCGCGTTGTGCGCATCGCGTTGCGCGCCGATGCTGCGCGCGGTGCGCTGCGCGATGTGGCGACAGGCGCGATGTTCGAAATGGATACGCTCGGGAACATGATTGGGTCTCTGTAACTCCCCCGAACCTAGTTTGGGGGGACGGCTCTATTATGGCGCCCCCAAGACGTTATGTGGTTTTCAAGTTCTCGTGTTCTTGTGTTGCACGTGCTTCTGTATGTAAAAGGTACGGTACCCCAGGTTTTGCAAGCGCCATTCCATAATATTGGTGCCGGCTGCCGCCGGACTATACAAATAGTGATTACGATGAACGCAGTTATGTGCCGAATTCCATGCTCAACTCGGCGGTTTGAAGCTTAATCTATATTGTAAATAACAGTTGATGGCGGTAAAGATGAAATGTAGCTTCGGTCGCCTGAAATCTCCCCTCGCACCGGCCCCGTTCGAGCAAGTGCACCGGGGCCGCGGTTAGTATCGTCGGGTCGGGCGCGGCCGGGGCCGTCAGTAAAGTTGGGTTACCGCAGTCATGACATCCAGCCCCCCAGGGGAGAGCACTATGGACCAAGCCAACAAGACTGACCTGGTCTCGCTGACGGCTGGGATCATTAGTGCGTACGTCAGCAACAACTCTGTCGGAGCCTCGGAACTCGCTGGAATCATTGCAGATGTCCACGAGGCCCTGAGCCGGGTGTCGCAGCGGGTCGGCGGTAGTGAGCGCGAGGAACTAAAACCTGCGGTTGCGCTCAAGAAATCCGTCACGCCGGACTACATCGTCTGCCTCGAGGACGGGAAGAAGTTCAAATCCCTGAAGCGGCACCTGCGCACGCATTACAACCTGTCGCCGGAGGAATACCGCGAGAAGTGGGGCCTGCCACACGACTATCCGATGGTGGCGCCGAACTATGCCGCGGCCCGCTCCAGTCTCGCCAAGCAGATGGGCCTCGGCACGCGCAAGGAAAAGTAGGCGCTAGCGCCAGAAAGTGCCGAGTGCGATCAGCGCGAGGCCGGCGACCGCGAGCACCACTGCCACGACGCCCAGCACCTGCGCGATGATATGCCCGGCGGCCGTGCCCGCGGCTTTGCTCGCGCGTCCCGTCCATGTCGGCTGATTGCGGATCTCGTTGAACTTGTTCTCGAGTTCGGTTGGGTTCTCGGCCGTGCGCCTGCCGCGCGCCAGCGTCCAGGCCGAGTCGATGGCCGCATCCTTCAGGTCGTAGCGCGCGCTGCGCCAGCGGATGACGGCGCCGAGCACGATCAGCAGCACGCCTGACAGCACGAGCCAGCCTTGCGTTGTCATGTGGTTCATCCCGGCGCTTGGATACAACCCCGGCAGCATGCTGACGGGGGACCGGCGTGGCAAGCCGGCTACGCAGGCAACCGGCGGGAGCGTGCTATCAGGGGCCATGCGCGCAACGGCGATTCGCATCATCGGTATCGACCCCGGGCTTCGGCGCACGGGCTGGGGCATCGTGGAGTCGGACGGTGTGCGGCTGACCTACGTGGCCAGCGGTCTCCTGACCTCCGACAGCGAGGAGGCGCTCGCCTACCGCCTGCGCGAGCTCTACGAGGGCCTGTGCGGCGTGCTGGCCAGCTTCAAGCCGCAAGAGGCGGCGGTCGAAGAGACTTTCGTCAACAAGGATGCGCGCTCCACCCTCAAGCTCGGCCAGGCGCGCGGCATGGCCTTGCTGGCGCCGGCACAGCGCGGGTTGCGGGTGGCGGAGTACGCCCCCAACCTCGTCAAGAAGGCCGTCACGGGCACGGGTCACGCCGAGAAGCGCCAGATCCAGGCCATGATCGGGTTCCTGCTGCCGAAAGCGAGCTTCGAGAGCGCCGACGAGGCGGATGCCCTGGCGATCGCCATCTGTCACGCCAGCTATCGCACGAGCCCGCAGGCGGTGGCCGCGCGCGCCGGGGCGGGCCCGTGATCGGCAAGCTCAAAGGCCTGGTGGATGCGGTCGGCGAAGGGCACGCCATCGTCGATGTCAACGGCGTCGGCTACGAGGTGCAGGCCTCCGCACGCACCTTGCGCACGCTGGCGCTCGGCCAGCAGGTGTCGCTGTCGATCGAAACGCACGTGCGCGAGGATGCCATCCGCCTATATGGTTTCACGAGCGAGCTGGAGCGTGCCTGGTTCCGCACCCTGCAGACGATCCAGGGCGTCGGCTCGAAGGTCGCCCTGGCTGTGCTGGGGACGCTGTCGCCGCAGGAGCTTGCCAACGCCATCGCCCTGCAGAACTGGGCCGCCGTCGAGCAGTCCCAGGGCGTCGGCAAGAAACTCGCCCAGCGCATCGTCGCCGAACTAAGGGATAAGGCGCCGGCGCTATCCGTCGCCGGCCTTTCGGTTCCGCAGTCGGCAAAGGCGGGCTCGGCGGCGCCTGCCAACGACGCGGTCGCGGAAGCCATATCGGCGCTGACAAATCTGGGCTATCAACCGGCGCAAGCCAGCCAGGCGGTGGCGGCGGCGCTGCAGTCCCTCGGCGATGACGCCGACACGGCGCGGCTGATCCGCGCGGGCCTCAAGGAACTGGCGCGCTAGACACCGGCCCGCCGCAAACGGGCCTATACCCGTCGGCGACCCAGGACACGTCGATCAGAAGCACATGCAGATTTACCTGCCCATTGCGGAGCTTTCGCTCAACGTCTTCCTGCTTCTGGGCATGGGCTTTGCCATCGGCTTCCTGTCGGGGATGTTCGGTATCGGCGGCGGCTTCATCCTCACGCCGATGCTCATTTTCCTCGGGGTGCCGCCGGCGGTGGCGGTCGGCACGGGGGCCAGCCAGGTGGTGGCTGCCTCCGTCTCGAGCGCGACCGGTCATTGGCGGCGCAACAATGTCGACCTGCAGATGGGGGCGGTGCTCATCATCGGCGGATTCGCCGGCGCGGCCATCGGCGTGCAGTTGCTCGGCTACCTGAGGGCGCTCGGCCAGCTCGAGCTGATCGTGACGCTGGCCTACGTCGTGCTGCTCGGCGCGGTGGGCGGGCTGATGCTGGTGGAGAGCCTGCGCGCGATGCGGGCCTCTCCGGCCAAGGCCGGTGCCTACAGCCGCCGCGGCGGCCAGCACACGTGGATCGAAGGGTTGCCGCTGAAGCGCCGGTTCCGGCACTCGCGCATCTACGCCAGCATCATTCCGTTCATCGGCATCGGCGCCGTGATCGGCCTGCTGACCGGCATCATGGGTGTGGGCGGCGGCTTCCTGCTGGTGCCGGCGCTGATCTATCTGCTGCGCATCCCGACGCGGCTGGTGATCGGAACCTCGACCTTCCAAATCGTGTGCGTCGCGGGCTTTGCAACCATCCTGCAGGCCGCACTCAATCAAACCATCGACCTTGCCCTCGCCGTGCCGCTCATGGCCGGCAGCGTGATCGGCGCGCAGTTCGGGGTGGGCTATTCGCAGCGCTTCAAGGCCGAGCAGTTGCGGGCCCTGCTCGCGCTGATCGTGGTCGCCGTCGCGATCCGCATGGCGTTCGGCCTCGTGATCCCGCCGGCGGATATTTTCAGCTTCGAGGATTTGAACTGAGCCGCGTTCGCCCGGCGCTGCAGGTCGCGGCTCGCAGCAAGCTCCAGGCGATAGATGCGGAGCAGCGCACTGTGCCGCGCAAGGTCGTAGGTCCAGTGCCCGGCGATCCCGCGACTGCGTTCGGCACGCAGGGCCCGCGCGAGCTTGGCGATGATGCGCTGTCGTCCGGCCAAGCTTTCATCCGCAATCTCGTGCGGCCACAGCGGCAGCACCCGGGGCAGCTCTGCCTGCCTGTCGAAGATGCGTGATGCGTCCAGTCTGCCTTTCGCGCGGGCAGGCCGTCGTCTCTGGTGGCTGTTGGGCATGAAATGCTCCGATGTCTGAGACGAAGCATCTCATGCGCGCAAGGGGGCGGGGATAGCGCGCCCGCAGCCGCGGTGCGGATCGCGGTGCGCTTATCCCCGCGGTTCACCACTCCGATAGGGTGTGCTGGCAAAAGGCAGCCTGCTGATGGAATGTCTCCCGGCTGCCGCATGCAACGTCGACGTCAACAGTGATGGATGATCTCGATGTCTGTCAGCGCGCACGCAAGCTGTGGCCGCCGCACGCGGCCCTTCATCGCCCTCCGGCGTTTCCCCGACCATCAACACCTGCGGCGCCTGCTGGAGCAGGCGGTGGCACCGGCCTTCGATATTGGGCAGTCCGAACTCTGGACCGACACGCGCGGCGGGCCCGTCACGGCGCTTGCCCGGCAGGCCGCCATGTACCTGGCGCACGTGCGCGGCGGCTTGTCCTACACGGAGACCGGCAAATTGTTCGCACGCGACCGCACCACCGTTGCGCATGCGTGCGGCGTGATCGAGGACCGCAGGGACAATGCCGTGTTCGACCGGACCATCGATCTCCTCGAAGGCGCGCTCTCCATGGGCCAGCCGGCCCAATGGTGAAAGCAAAACGCCGCAAGCGCGCGGCCCTCGGCGCAGACATTCTGGCTTTGCTTGCGGTGCTTGCCCGCAAGGAGGCTTATGCCAGCCTGCCGGCGGCGACGGCATCCGGCCAGGACATGCTTGCCATATGCGTCGCGCGTCGGGGCAAGGAGGCGCCTGTTGGCCAGGCCCGGCGTGCCGTCGTGGCTCAGGCGCTGCGCGACGGGCTGATCGAGGCCGACGCCACGGCAGAACGCATCCGCATTGCCGCTGCGGGCCTGCAGCTCCTGCGCACGGCCAAGCGCAAGGCCGCCAAGGCCAGCCGTGCAACGGCCGCCGCCATCGCCCGGGGCCGTGACGCGCGCGATGAGGGGCCGCTCGCCTGGCTGCGCCGGCGCAAGAACAGGTACGGCGAGCCCTTCATGTCGGAGGCGCAGATCAGTGCAGCCGAACGGCTGGCACACGATCACTGGCGCGGCGGCATGTCCCCGCGCGTGACGGCAAACTGGTCGGCTCTGGCGCCGCGCGATCGTACGCCGCGCGCCACGCCCGGGTTCGGCGTCGAGATGAGCCACGCCATGCTGTCGGCGCGGCAACGCCTGTTCGCGGCGCTCGATGTCGTGGGACCCGAGCTCGGTTCCATCCTGGTGGAGGTGTGCTGCAATGGCTGCGGCCTCGAGACAATCGAGGCGGTGGCCGGCTGGCCGCCGCGCACCGCGCGGGTCGTGTTGGGGCTGGCGCTGACGAAACTTGCCCGGCACTACGGCCTGCTCCCGCCCGAACGCCCGGCGGCCCAGCGGCTGAGGCGCTGGGGGGACGAAAGCTACCGGCCGACGCTGGCGGCGTGGAACTAGCCTGCAGCCGCCTCTGCGTCCTTACGGATGCGCTCGACCATGGAGAAGAAGCCGTTGGAGCGCTGCGGCGTCAGGTGCTCGGAGAGGCCGAGCTCGGAAAACAGCGCACGCGCATCGCCCTTGAGGATCTCGGCGGGCGCCCTGTCGTTGAACAGCGCGAACAGCACCGCGATCAGTCCGCGCACGATATGGGCATCGCTGTCGCCCTGGAAATGCAGGGTCGGTGCGCCGCCTGCAGCTTCGCGCTTCATGTCGCTCGACAGCCAGACCTGGCTGGCGCAGCCGCGCACCTTGTTGGCCTCCGTGCGCAGGGCGTCGGGCAGCGGCGGCAGCTCGCGCCCCAGCTCGATGAGGTACCGGTAGCGGTCCTCCCAGTCATCGAGCATGGCAAAGTCGGCGCGGATGGTCTCGATCGTCATACGGGCTGCCAGGGTGATGCGCACGGCGGCGCTGGAGACCCCCACCTGATGGTGCGGTCCCACCTACCCATATGGTCCCCGGGGGCCTCAGCGCAAGCGGCGAGGCCCGCGTTTGGCCTCAAGTGCCGGCCGTGTCGGAGATCGGGCCGCGCCAGGCCGGCTGCAGATCGGCGGCCGACAGCGTGCCATGCGTGCCGACGTTGTCGCTCACGCTGGCCTTCTGCCGCAGCGGGGGCGCTGACGGCTCCGGCTCGTTGCTGCGCGCGCCCGAGGCGATCAGGTCGCCCAGCAGCCGCACGCCGAACTCGGCCTTCTTGAGAAAGCTCGCCCACGCCTGGGCGCCCAGCTCGCAGGTGCGCGCGTTGCGGTCGCAGAACGTGCTCGCACGCTCCACCGCCGACACCGCGGTGTTGTAGACCCTGGCCTGCTGCTGCTGATCCGTCGGCAGCAGCATGACGATGACGCCAAGCCAGAATGCCAGTCTGATGAAGAACATGACCGATACCCTGTTCGTGCCGCGTGTTTCTTTCCCACGGCTGCATTAGCCCTAACGCATAAAGCTGTAGATCGCGCAAAGCGGGCAGGCGCGATGCATCTCAAAATTGCTTCGAATTTTATGGAAGCCGATCACGTCTCGGAAACGCGGGCGCTTGCCGGCGCCACATTCGCGCAGACAGGGCGCCTGGGCTAACAACTCCTTAAGACGCCGTTGCCGATAATGGGCCCGATCCAGGCTCCGATTAAGCACACGAGGACCAGATGACACCGCGGCTGGCGCGCATCGCATTCGCCGGTTTTGCCATGCTCGCGGGCGCCGTGACCTACAACGCGCTCTACCGCCAGGAGGCAGCGCCGGCCCGGGCGACAACCGCGGACGATGCAACGAAACCTCCCGCCGCACGCAAGGAGCGCGCGGACAAGGCGCCGGCCGCCAAAACCAAGCCGCAACCCGATCCCGCCAAGCGCAGCGCGGCACCGGCGGCGAAGGCCGATGACGTTGCGGCTGCACCGCCGGAGAAGGTGGGCGCCGATACCGTGAAGGCCATACAACGCGAGCTCAAGCAGCGGGGCTTCGGCGCATTGGAGGCCGACGGCACGGTGAAGCCGGTGACGCGTGCGGCCATCATGGCCTTCGAGGACGCCAATCGCCTCCCCCTGAAGGGCGAGGTCAGCGAGGAGCTGCTGAAGTACCTGCTGTTTGGCGTCCCGCCGACGGCCCAAACGGGTGCCGGAGAGGTGCGCTCGCCGCACGCGGAAGCGCTCGTCAAGCAAGTGCAAAGGCAACTCGCGGAGCGCGGCTATCGTGCCGGTGCCGCCGATGGCCGCCTCACGCCTGCGACAGCAGCCGCCATCCGCCAGTTCGAGGTGGACGAAGGGTTGTCGCCCAAGGGCCGCATCTCAGCGGAGGTGGTGGCCCGCCTGCACGCCCGCGTGCCCGGGCCGATGGTCAACGCCGGCCGTTGATGCCGCGCCTGCCAGGGCTTGTTCCGCAATACGGCGTGCTTAGAGTGGCCGCATGCGCGTCAAAGCCGAACTGTGGGTGCAGGGTTATATCAGGCGCTGTCAGCACGAGGGCGCGGCGGCGATGCTGATCCGGCGCGGCGACGCGGACGCCGGCGCAATCTACATCAAGGTGCGCAGTCCCGGCGGCATGGCGCTTCTGTTCGGCCCTGCGCCGGCGGGACTCGATGAGATGCGCGAGGACCGCCGCTGGCAGCCCTGCCTTCCCGACGCGGAATTGAAAGAGGCCGACGCTGACGCGCATCTCGCGCGCCAGATCTCGTTCGATCCCGACATCTGGATCGTCGAGGTCGAGAACTCGGGCGGCCGGCACTTCCTCGACGATTGGCTGAGCACGCCGGCGCAGTAGCCTCTGTGGCCGCCGAACCCGTAGTGCAGCTGCACGGCGGAAGATTAAGACTCTGTTAACCGTGCCGGCGTTGAATTTAACGATTCGCTAAGGACCGTATGCGTTGCGCTGTGAATTCTGGGGGACCGTCGGCCATGCTTGGGCTTGGCTGCCGGATCGGGGGAATAGATGGCACACATACTCGAGTTCCGTTCAAGCATGCCGAAGACTGAGCCGGACGCCGTCCGGGCTGGAGGGGCGGAGATCATCATCTTTCCTGGCGTACGCCGAGAGCGTCACGAGGAACAGCCGATGAAGCAGCGCCGGCGCGAGCGGGGACGCACCAAGCGCGACAGGCTCGAACTTCCGGATTGAGCAGTTGCGACTTTGCTGTCGGGCTTCCCGCGCGCCGCGGAACGGGCTGCGCGGTCACGCTTTGATGAAGTCCAGCGGATAGGCGATCCAGCCTGATCGCGCCTCGCGCCGCAGCCAGATGTGCGCGACCCTCTGGTCGAGGTCCGCCACCACGCGGGCAATCGTGTTGCTGTTGAAGATGCTGAATTCGCGCCCGTGCGCGGTGTTGCCGTTGACGGCCGTCGCCTCGGCAAGTGACATGCTGCCCTTGACCAGCGCGCAGGCGGACTTGTAGCGCCGGAAGGTGGTGTCGCCGTCGTCGGCCTGCTCGAGGTCGTTGAGTTCGCCGGACAGGTAGTGGTTGGCGTGGGAGAACGGCAGATCGGGCCGCCACATCACCTGCCGCTCCGCCGTGCACTCGATGTCGAACACGCGGCCGCCCGTACCCACCAGCAGATGGTTGTAGCCGGCCGATCGCGGCAGCGTGCGCAGCTTTGCGAAGCTCTGCTCGGGATCGGCGGTTTCCGAGAGCCAGCGCGCGATCACGTTGCGGGGGATGCCGATGCGGCCGTCGGCGTGATGCAGGCTGTTGATGGCCTGTACGTAACCGTGCGAATTGATGCTGATGGCGCTGCCGCCGAGCGGCGTGTTGAAGTAGTGGATCTCGAGCGTGGTGAGGCCGCCGATCGTCTTGCGCAGCACACCGATCTCTTCTTCCGAGTCCTCGTCCCAGTCCTCGTTGTGCGAGACGAGCCTGCCGCCGTTGGTGACGAAGGTGGTGCATTTCTCCGCGGCCATCTCGTCGAGCTCGTCCTCGCACATGACGACCCAGACGTCGGCAAGCGACAGGCCGGCGGCGCCGGCGTAGGCCTCCAACTCGGTCACGTATTGCGGCAGGTGCTGCTGCGTGACGGCGATCTGCTGCTTGGCGATGGCGAGCTTGCGGTTCCAGTTCGGCTCGCGGCGCACGTAGGCAATGCTCTCGCGCATGTGCTCGCCGTTCAGCCGGCCGAGCTGCGTGCCGAGGTCGGCCGCGTTCTTGGCGTCGATGGTCTGATAGGCCCGATGGGTCATGCGCTGGCTTCTACGAGTTTGTGCGGCGACGGAAAGCGATATGCCCGATCAAGATTAAACCGGGATTGATGGCCGGCTTCAGCCTTTGACCTGGGTGCAGCCCGAGCGCTTCAGTTGCGCCTCGGTCTCGGCCTGCCAGGCGATGCCCTTCAGCGGCGCGCGCACCACGATCAGCCCTTCGACGGTCGGGGAGATCACCTGCGAGTCCGTAGGCCCTGCAATCTTTGGCGAGCGCCCGTGCTCCGTGAGGCTCCGCGGCACGATCGTGAAGGAGACCTCGTCGCGGCGGAGGAGCTGGCGCGGCATGACGTAGAAATTGTCGCCCTGCGGGGTGTGCATCGACAACACCCAACCCGTGTCGGCGATCAAGGCCGTTACGTTGACCGGGCCTGTCGCTAGGTCGAAACGGCACATGGCATACATGGCATCCGGCGGCACGTACGGCAGGATCTGCTTGCCCGGCGCGACCGGCGGCACCACCACCATGGCGTTCTGGGGCAGCGTTGTGCGCAACTTGGCAAAGGCGTTGCCCGAGCCGAGCATCGGAGTAGCAAACGTCGCAACGATGTGAATGATGCCGCCGGCGAGCAGTCCGCCGACGACGGTGCGCCAGCCCACATCGCTGACCCAGCGCGGCGGTTTCGGCGGCCATTGCTGCGCGGAGGTGGCCGTCATCTGCACCTCTCGCGCTTGATCTCGGGGAGCGAGCGCATGATGCCCTCGTCGTGGATGGTCGCGGCGGTGGCGGCATCCTGCACGGTGAGGACGAGCACGATGCGGCTGGCGCGGCCGCTGGGGAGCCAGTTGCCGGGCCGCGCATCGCGCGCCACGGAAATCACCGTGCGGCCATCCGGCTGGCGCGCGGCGCTCGAGCTGCTGAAGGCGTAGCGTTCCGCGGGATTGGAGATCAGGCGGCCCTGGCCATCGAACACGGCGAGGTTCCACCAGGCCGGAGCCATGTCCGGGATTTGCAAGCTGTAGTCGCAGACGGACGTAAGGCGGGAGCCGGTGCTGTCGAGCTTGGCCCGGAAGGCGACCTCGAGCGTGGTCGAGAGCGGCAGCAACCCGTTCCTGAACACGTGCGCGCGCGTATAGGGGTCCGCTTCCGGCCGGCCGGCGGACGTCCAGGCCGTCCAGGGGCCGAACGAGCGGGTCGAGAGGGGAGAGCCCGCCTCGATCATGTACCACGCCGTAGCCAAGCCGCCGCCGAAGGCGAGCGCCAGGAACACCAGGACGTTGACAATGAGGTTGGCGAGCAGCTTCACGGGGCCACGACCAGGCTGGTGCTCATTGGGAGGTGCGCAACGGCGTCTCGGGACGCTCCGCGCGCCGCCCTGTCTTCGACGGGGCCTTCTTGGGGTCGGTGGTGTCCGGCGCTGCCGCCGGCGGTGTGTCCTTGGATGGCGCGTCGGACTTCGCTGGCACAGCGGCCTGGCCGCCGGCTGCACGACGCATGGTCTCCGCCAGCTTCTGCAGGGCCTCGCGCGTCTGGTCCGGCATCACGGTTGAGCGCTTCTGCGTCGCCTGCACGATCTGCGCTTGCGCCAGGCCCGGGTCCGTTCGCTTCAGCTCGGCCAGTCGCTGCTGTTCCGCGATCAGTGCTGGATGCGGCGTCAGCCCGGGAATGGTGGGGATGTTCTTGCTGGTATGGGCGACGGACATGAAGGCGTGCCACGCCGTCGTCGGCAGCGTGCCGCCGGTCACGCCATTGCCGTTGAGCCACATCGGCCGGAAGTCGTCGTGGCCGACCCAGACCCCGGTGACCAGGGCGCCCGTGAAGCCCACAAACCACGCGTCGCGCCAGCTCGAGCTGGTGCCGGTCTTGCCGGCGGAGTGCGTGAAGTCGAGGATCGCGCGCCGGCCCGTGCCCTCGGTCACGACCGCCTGCATCATCTGGTTCATCTGCTCGGCGACGCGCGCCTCGATCACGCGCGGCGCTTCCGGCTCGTCGCGCTCGCGCGAGTAGACCAGCTCGCCCTTGGAGTTGAACAGCTCGAGCACGGCGTAGGGGCGGGCGAGCTTGCCGCCGTTGGCGAAGGTCGCGTAGGCCGCGGTGTGCTCCAGCAGCGTGATGCCGGTATCGCCGAGCGCCATCGAGCACGTGCGCTTGACCCCGTTGACGCCGAGCCGACGTGTCATCTCCAGCACCTTGTCGCGTCCCACCTTGAACGACAGGTCGGCAGCCGTGGTGTTGAGCGAGGTCTTGAAGGCGTCGGTCATGGTGAGCGCGCGGCCCGAGCCGCCGCTGCCAGTGTAGTTGCGCGGAGACCAGTTGCCGCAGCTTGCGGACGCGTCGCGAACGACGGAGCGGGGCGTGTAGCCGTTCTCCAGCGCCGCGGCATAGACGTAGATCTTGAAGGAGGAGCCGGGCTGCCGGCGCGCGCTGGTGGCGCGGTTGAACTGGCTCTCGCCGTAGTCGATGCCGCCGACGATGGCGCGTACGGCTCCGTCGGGGTCCATGGCGACCATGGCACCGGAGAACGGTGCGCCGCGGCGCGTCTGCGTGGTGTTGAGGGTGGTGACGATGGCCTCCTGCGCCGCCCGCTGCATGGCGAGATCGACGGTGACGCGGGCCGTCAGCACATAGTGGCCGCGGCCCTCTGCAACGCGCTGCACCTCCTCAAACGCCCAGTCGAGGAACCAGTCCGGGCTCTGCGACTGCTGCGGCTCGATCACGCGGGCCGGGTTGAGCCGGGCGGCGTGCACCTGCCCGGCGCTCATGTAACCGGCTTCCACCAGGTTGTTCAGCACCTCGTTGGTGCGGGCGCGCGATGCCGGCAGGTTGATATGCGGCGCATAGCGTGAGGGTGCCTTGAACAGGCCGCCCAGCAACGCAGACTCGGCAAGGTTGAGATCGCGCACGGACTTGGCGAAATAGAACTGCGAGGCCGCCTCCACCCCGAACGCGCCGCCGCCGAGGTAGGCGCGGTCGAGGTACATCTTGAGGATCTGGTATTTGTCGAAGCGCGCCTCGAGCAGCAGGGCGAGGAACGCCTCCTTGATCTTGCGCGTCATCGAGCGCTCGAAGGAGAGAAACAGGTTCTTGGCGAGCTGCTGGGTAATGGAGGAGCCGCCCTGCACGACGTCGTTGGCGCGCGCATTCTCGAACAGCGCGCGCGCGGTGCCGAACACGTCGATGCCGAAGTGCTCGAAGAAGCGGCGGTCCTCGGTGGCGAGCGTGGCCTTGATCAGGGTGTCGGGGATGTCTTCGAGGTCGACCGCGTCGCTATGAAGAATGCCGCGCTGGCCGATCTCGGTGCCGTTGCGGTCGATGAACTTCACGGAATAGCGGCCGGTGTTGATCTTGTTCTCGTCGAACTCCATCAGCGCCGGGATGGCCACGATGTAGAGGACGGCAAAGCCGCCGACGGCAAGCGTGATGCCCTCGGACACCAGCTCGTTGAGGCCGCGTTTCCAGCCCGACAGGCGGAAGCGGGCAAAAAAGCTCGTGAGGGCGTTGTAGCGGTCCTTCGTGACGTCCCAGCTGTTCGCAAAGGCGGAGTCGATGCGGGAGTCGAGGCCCATCCAGTCGATGAGCCGCTTACGGCCGCCGTTCTTGAAGAACCAGTCGAGCACGTCCGAAGCCCTTGCGTTGAAGCGTCCCGCGGATGACGCCGAGAATCGCGGAAGGGAACCCTATTACTAGCACCGGCCGAAGCGGCGGACGACGAATCCTTTGGCTCTAAGTGCCGTGCCTATAGCGAGGCCCCGCCTACCTGTTCGTCAGCTTCAGCTCGATGCGCCGGTTGCGGCGCATCACGTCCTCGCTCGTGCCCTCCTCCAGCGGCTGGAACTCGCCATAGCCGGCGGCGACCAGCCGTCTGGGCGGGACGCCGCGGCTGATCAGGAACTTGACGACGCTGGTGGCGCGCGCGCTGGACAGCTCCCAGTTTGAGGGGAACTGGGCGCTGGCGATGCGGCGGATATCGGTATGCCCGTCGACCTGCAGCACCCAGTCGATCTCCGGCGGGATCGATTTCTCGAGCTCGACGATGGCGGTGGCAAGTTGATCGAGGGCGGCGAGGCCCTCCACCGTCATGGTCGCCTGGCCGGAGGGAAACAGCACCTCGGACTCGAACACGAAGCGGTCGCCCACCACCCTGATGTCCTTGCGGTCGCGCAGAAGCTCGCGCAGGCGGCCGAAGAAATCGGAGCGGTAGCGCTGAAGCTCCTGCACCTGCTTCGCCAGCACGATATTGAGCCGCGCACCCAGGTCGGAGATGCGTGCCTGGCTTTCCTTGTCCTTGGACTCCCAGGCGCTGATCGCCTCCTGAAGGGCGGCCATCTGCCGCCTGAGCTGAAGCAGCTGCTGATTGAGAAGGTCGACCTTGGCCTGCGCTTCCGAGGAGAGGTTGGACTTATCGGCCAGCTCCTTGGAAAGCGCCGCGATGCGCGCATCCTTGTCGCCGCCCGCGCCGGCCAGTCCGCTCAGGCGCTCGTTCTCGCTTCTCAGCGAGGCGAAGTTGGTCTGCAATGCGGCCAGCTCGTCCTGCAGCGTCTTGCCCTGTCCCTTTTCGAGGCTGAGCAGGTTGGTGAGTTCGGCGATCTGCCGCTGCAGGCGGCGCAGGACGTTATCTTTGCCCGAGGATTCCTGGCTCACGTAGAACTGCGCGACCATGAAGATCGACAGCAGGAAGGTGACCACCAGCAGCAGCGTGGACAGGACGTCCACGTAGCCTGGCCAGAAGTGCTCGTGGCTCGAGTTGGATCTGCGGGACCGGGAGAGTGCCATCGATCAGCTCTTGCGGGGAACGCTGGACGCCAGCTCCTTGAGCACGCTGGCGACCTGGGAGTGCTGTGCCGCCTGCTCGTCGACCCACTCGCGCACCACCTTCTGCTCCGCGCGCATCTGTTTCACGAGCTGGTCGACGCCCTTGGCGAGGTCCCGCACCGCTTCCTCGGCAGGCGGACCTGCCCCTCCGCCGCCGGCGGCCGACGACTGTATTCCTCCGATGCGCTCGTTGAGGTCCAGCACCGCCCGATGCATGTCGTGGATGGCCGCATAGAGCTGGCGGCTGGCGTAGTCGCTCGACTGGCCGCCGGCCGGCGCCAGCTCGGTGATGCCCGACAGCCATTCCTCAAGCTGATTGTAGAAGCGGCCGTGCGCGTGGCTGGCCTGCAGTTCCAGGAAGCCCAGCACCAGTGAGCCGCCGAGACCCAATAGCGAGGACGAGAAGGCCGTGCCCATGCCGCGCAGCGGCGCGGCCAGGCCGGATTTGAGCTCGTCGAACACGGTCACGCTGTCGGAGGCGCGCGTGTCGATGGCGCTGATGGTGCGGCCGACCGAGGTGATGGTGTCGAGCAGGCCCCAGAAGGTGCCGAGCAGGCCCAGGAACACCAGCAGGCCGACCAGGTAGCGGCCGGTGTCGCGGGCTTCGTCGAGGCGGCCGCCGATGGAATCCATGATCGAGCGCATGGAGGTGGCGGACAGCGAGAGGGAGCCGGTCCGGTCCCTCAGCATGGTCGCCATGGGCGCCAGCAGCACCGGGCGATGGGAGATGGCAAGGCCCGGGTCCGCGATGCGGAAGGCGTTCACCCAGCGGATTTCGGGGTACAGGCGCAGGACCTGGGAAAAGGCGTAGCAAATGCCCGCAAACAGCACGAAGCAAATGAGAAAATTGAGGCCCGGATTGGTCAGCATGGCCTCCAGCAGCTGCTTGTGGAGGACCGCGACCAGCAGGCCGACGAGCACCAGGAACACGAACATGCGCCAGAGGTAGACGCCGGGGCTCAAAAGCGATCTTGCCGCCACCGGACGTGACCGATCCGGTGCTCTCCCACGTGCCATACCATACTCCCAGGCCTAATCGAGGCCAGCTTAGCGAAAGACCGTGGCATCAGAAACCGGCAACTTTCCGGCGTTCAAGGCTCAATCCGCGGCTGCCGGAGGCGCAGCCGGAGCGACCGAAGCCAGCAAATCCAGCAATGCCCGATGCACCGTTGCGTTGCCGGCCGCGATGGAGCCGGCTTCAACCTCGAATTTCTCTCCATCGGCACCGGAAACGTGCCCGCCGGCCTCGCGGATCAGCAGCGAGCCCGCGGCAACGTCCCACGCGCCGAGGCTGCGCTCAAAATGCGCGTCGAGGCGACCGGCAGCGACCCAGGACAAATCGGTGGCAGCGGAGCCGGAGCGGCGGATGCCGGCCACCTGCGGCATCAGCGTGCGGCATTCCGTGAGGAAACGCACATGTTCCGCAGGCCGCCCCCGGTGCGGGATGCCCGTGCCGATGACGCAGTCCGACAGGGACTTGCGGGCGGCGACCCGCAGCCGGCGATTGTTCATGAAGGCGCCCTGGCCCTTCTCGGCGGTGTAGAGTTCGTCGGAGATGGGATTGTAGGTCAGCGCGGCCACCACCTCGCCGTCCCGCTCCAGCGCAATGGCGATGCAGAACAAGGGGATGCCGTGCATGAAGTTGGTCGTCCCGTCGAGCGGGTCGACGATCCAGCGGTGCGTCTTGTCGGCGCCCTCGACCGCGCCGCGCTCCTCCATCAGGAAGCCGTAGTTGGGCCGGGCCTTGGACAGCTCCCGGTAGACGGTTTCCTCCGAGCGGTGATCGGCGCTGGTGGCGAAGTTGGCGGGGCCCTTGATGGACACCTGCAGCTGCTCGACCTCGCCGAAGTCCCGTGCAAGCCCGCGCCCGGCCTTGCGGGCGGCGCCGATCATGATGTTCATCAGGGCGGAAGCGGGCATTGCTCAGCTCATGCTTGCAGGGCGGGGACGGCCGGAGGCATGCGGGGCGCCCGGTTCCTCCCCTCGCATTAGATCGAAGTTGGGCCCGGCGGAAGGCGAAAAGCGCCAAGCCGCCCTCCAAGATGCCGCGATACGGCGCCATGGCGGCGTTTGTGGGAAGTATCCCACAAACCAATGTGAACGATTTGTGGTTGTCGTCCCAATCCGCGCGTCGCTAGGCTCCACGGCAAATCAACCAACGCGGCACCGGGAGAAACGCGATGCAGGAGGCTGTCGGCCTGTTGGACAGCATTTCCGAGTTCTGCCGCCGCGCCAACATGGCCGAATCCACCTTCGGCCGGCGCGCGGTGAATGACGGGAAGTTCGTGGCCCGGCTGCGCGACGGCGCGCGCATCACGCCGGAGACGCTGGAGCGGGTCAGCGAGTTTCTCATCACGCAGGGGGTGACGGCGCCGGCCTCGCCGCCCGAGCTGATGAGGCTGATGCGCGTCGCACCGTCGGGGGCGAGCGCCGTGGCGCCCATGCCTGCCAAGGACGCCCCTTCGCGCAATTTCCGCTTCTTCGACAATCGCCAGAAGTACCTGCTGTTCGTCAACACCTGCAGCGAGAAGGAGACGATCGCGCAGCGTGTCGGGCTCGAGCTGCAGCACCTGCATCCCTCGCCGCCGGCGCTGCGCGTGTTCGACGCCGGCATGGGCGACGGCACCGTGCTGACGCGCGTGATGCGCGAGATGCACCGGCGTTTTCCCACGCTGCCGTTCTACGTGGTGGGCAAGGAGATCAGCCTCGAGGACACGCGCCTCAGCCTCGAGAAGATGGCCGACCGCTTCTACGAGCATCCCGCCACCGTGCTCGTCGTCACCAACATGTACTACACGGAGGCGCCGTGGCTGACGCCCAAGGCGCTGTCGGCGGCGACCTCGCTGGTGTGGCACGAGGTGGCGCTGTCGGGCTCCACGGCCGCAGAGTTCTCCGACCAGATCACCGCGCTCGAGCCGTTGCTCGGCAAGGTCTGGCAGGCCAAGCACAGCGCCAAGACCGGCAATCCGGTTTACGAGCGGCCCGTCGCCCTCGTCATCTATCGCGATGATTTCCGCTTCCTGATGCATGACGTCATCCCGCAGCAGGGGCGTGCCCGCGCGGACTACGACCTCGTCATCGCCTCGCAGCCCTATCGCGCGCGCATTCCCGTGGAGCTGAAGGCGTCGCGGGTGGTTGCGCCACTGACGCGCGGCCTGCGCCCTGGCGGGCGACTGCTCGGCATACATTCGTTCGGCAACGACCCGGCGCTGGAGATCGTGCGCAAGGTGTGGCCGGAGGAAAATCCCTTCACCACCTCGCGGCACGACATCCTGCGCACTGTACGTGCCGAGCTGGGGCGCGACGCGCGCCACTACAACTTCAACGCCTACGCGGACCAGCGGGCGGTGTTTCGCTACGACATGCACACGCTGCCGACCGAGATCGCCGATTCCATCGGCACGTCGACCCTGTTCGCCGCGTGGAATGCCGCCGTGTACGTGGCGCAGATCGACGACGAGCGCTTGGCCGACGTGGTGGGCACGCGCAAATACCTCGATGCGACCCGCGAAGTGCTGCAGGCGCACGGGCAGCTCTGGTTCCTCGACGAATCCTACGTGATCTCACGCAAGAGAGGGTGACGCCATGCCGACAGCCTCCGCAACGCTATCCGATGCAGCCCATGGCGCTATAGCGCCCGAGATCGCCGAGGCCGCTTCCGAGCTGGTGTCGTGCGGCTCGCTGGAGATGGGTGCGGATGCGCCTGGCGATGCCGCCCGCATTGCCGAGCTGCTGCCGGCCGGCACGTTGGTCTACGTGAACCATCTGCCCAAGCACGACATCTCCTACACGCTGAAGGCGCTGATTGCGCTGCGCGAGGCCAACCTGGAGCCGGTGCCGCATGTCGCCGTGCGCAGGGTCGCCTCGCGCGACGAGGTCAAGGGCTTCCTGGAGAAGGCCGTGCGCGTTGCCGGCGTTTCGAAGATTCTGCTGCTGGGCGGCGACATCGCCGCTCCGGCAGGGCCCTACCAGCAGGCGGCGGACCTGCTGCGCGAGGATTTCATCGGCCAATGCGGGCTGAGCCAGGTCGGGCTGGCAGGATACCCGGAGGGCCATCCGCGCATTGCCACCGCCACGTTGAACGCGGCGCTGGAGCAGAAGCTGGCGCTTGCGCGCGAGGCCGGTCTCTCACCTTACGTCGTGACGCAATTCTCGTTCGCGCCCAACCGGATCGTCGAGTTCTGCGCCGATCTTGCGCGCCGTGCTTCGGGCGTGCCGGTCTATGTGGGGCTGGCCGGCCCGACCAGCCCGGTCTCGCTGTTGCGCTATGCGCAGCGGTGCGGGGTCAGTGCCTCGCTGCGCGCGCTGCAGGCCGAAGGCATGCGCGCCGTGCGGCTCATCACGCACGTGGACCCGACAGACCAGCTCCTCATGCTTGCGCGCCACGCGCGCACCGGCAGTGCGAGCAACGTCGTCGGCGTGCATTTGTTCTCGTTTGGCGGTGTCGCGCGTACCGTGGCGTGGATGAACGAGCGCATCACGCGCGCCTGAGCTAGTCCACGCCCAGCATCATCTTGTCGCGCCATTGCTCGGCGGCGGCCTGGGCCTTGGCGCGATCGGTGCGCGACAGCGACGCGAGCATCTTGTCGAGTGCCTCGTCCTCGATGCCGCCGGCCCTGGCGATGAAGTTCCACTTGGCGGCCTCGGCGAGGCTCTTCTCAACGCCTGCGCCATGTGCGTAGCAACGCGCCAGGCGGTTCTGGGCGGTGGCTGCGCCCTTCTCTGCCGCGCGCCGGAAGAATTCGGCGCCCAACTTCGCGTCGGGCGGCACGCCATGACCGCGGAACAGGATCAGGGCGTAATCGATCTGGGCCTCGGTGTTGCCCTTCTCGGCGGCCTTGGCGATCCACTTGGCGGCCTCGAACGCGTTGTGGTCGGTGCCCTGGCCGGTCGCATACATGGTGCCGAGGTCGTACTGGGCCGTCGTCACGCCCTGCTCGGCTGCGAAGCGCATGTGCATGAACGCGCGGTGGGGGTTCTGCGGCTTGCCGTCGCCGGCGACGAACAGCAGCGCGAGATTGTAGTTGGCGAGCGCGTGCCGCCTGGCGGCGGCGGCCTCCAGGAAGCGGGCAGCTTCACTGCGGTCCTTCTCGACGCCTTCGCCCTCGGCAAGCATGAGGCCGTAGGCGAACATGGCCTCCGGGTCGCCAAGCTCGGCGCCGCGTGCGTACCACTGCGCCGCCAGCGGCAGGTTCTTGGAGGTGCCGAGACCTTCCGCATAGATGCGCGCCACGAGCGTGTGGGCTGTCGGCTCGCCGCGCTCGGCACCTTTCACACCGAGCTCGAGCGCGGTGAGGTACTGGCCCTGGTCAAAGGCTTCGTAGGCGGCGTCGTCGCCGGCGGGCGCCGCCTTGGCATGCGTGCTGCCCTTCGCCGGCGGGGCGGACGGCGCGGGCGCCTGCCGGCCGTCGCTGTCCGGCACGGTCTTGATCATTTTCATGGGCGCCTTGGCGGGCGCCTTCTTCTTGTCGATGGGTGCGCCCGGTCCGTCGACGCGGCTCGCCCACGAGCTGGTTTCGGCCACGGCCGCCGTGCCGAGCAATGCCGCCGCAAGGGAGGCGGCGAGAAACGCGCGGGGAGCGGTCATGCGCACTCCTGTTCGCTGGTGATCGATTGCAGCGCGGCGGCGATGCCGGTGATCCGGCTGCGGGCGTCGCCGGCGGCGAGACCTGCGTTCAGTGTGACGGCAACGAAATCGGCGCCGCTGCGGGCGAGCGCCTCGGCCTCCTCCGCCGTCTCGACGTCGAAGGCGACGCACGGCACCTGGAAGATCTCGGCCCACCACGCCACAAGCTCGTTGCGGCGGTCGAGGCCCTTGTCCCTATCCTTCAGGTGCGATGGCGCGCCGAACGCCACGTAGTCGGCGCCGGCCTCCGCAAGCGTCATCGCGTCGTGCCGCGATACGCCGGGGTCGACGCCGACGATCTTCTGGTCGCCGAGCGCTGCCCGCGCGGCCTGGTAGGCGGCAAGGCTGCTGGTGCCTGCTCCGAGATGGACACCATCCGCACCGGTGGCGCGCGCGAGCGCAGGATCGTCGGCGACGAGCGCGGCAATCCCGGACTTGCGGGCGAGTTCAACGAGCGGTTTGACAGCTGCTGCGTCCAGGGCGCCGCCGTTGGCTGCGCGGATCAGCACGGTGGCGACGGCGGCCGCATCGAGGGCAGCCGCAAGCCGTGCCGGAGCGCCTTCTCCGGTCTCGACCACGAGGTAGAGCTCGCACCCTGCTTGGCCCTGCGGCACCTTGCACAATCCTCAAATCGGCGTTGGTTTTCCGTGCAGGCTATCAGTCTCCAATGGGGCGAAAAAGCGACTGAATGGTCGCTTGTCGGGCCGTGATTTCAGGTATGCTGAACAGCGGTGCAGACTTGCCCCCAAATTTGACCCACCCGAAGAAATTGGAGGGAACAGGCCATGTCCGGAGCGGCTTCCGCAGGCGACCTCGACCACCTCTCTCAGCTCAACCGCGATTACATCAACTCCGTCCAGACCATGGACGTGAAGCGTTTCGACGAGATCCTGAGCGATGATTTCGTCTGCTCGAACCCGGACGGCTCGCGTGTCGACCGCGCCGGATTCCTGCGGCAGACGGCCAAGCCCATCGCCATCCGCGACCTGCAAGCGCGCGACGTCGATATCCGCCTCATGGGCGACTTTGCCATCATCCACGCGCGCACGACCTACACGCTTCCCGACGGCAAGGCCGGCCAAGGCCGCTACACGGACATCTGGGCCAAGGGCAACGGCGGCAACTGGCTGTGCGTTGCGGCGCATGTCACGCGGTGCTGATCTTCCGGCACTGCTAGGCGGGACGAACAATCATGGCGATCAAGCTCTATGACAGTGCTTTCAGCCCGTTTGCGCGCAAGGTGCGGATGGTTCTGGAGAACAAGGGCCTGGCGTTCGAGGCGGTGGACGGCCTGCTCAAGTCCAACCATGCCGCGCTGAAGGCTGTGAACGGGCGTGTCGAGGTGCCGGTGCTGACCGATGGCGGCATCACGGTGGTGAACTCCGCCGACATCGTCGCCTATCTCGACTTCCGCTACCCCGAAAAGCCCGTCTATCCGGTCGACCCGGCCGCCCGTGTCGCCGCCCGCGCCTGGGAGCGTACGGCCGACACGCTGATCGATGCCGTGCTGGTCAACCTCTCCTACTGGAAGCTGCTCGATCGCGACGACACGATGCCGGCCGGCCTCCTGGACAAGGCGCGGGCTGACATGGCGCTCGTCTACACCGCGCTCGAGCGTTCGCTGACTGGCCGGGAGTTCGTTTGCGGCGCCCTGTCGATCGCCGACATCGCGCTGTTTCCCCACCTTACAGCCACGCGCGCCATGGAGGTGGAGTTCGCCAAGGAGTCGCACCCGAACCTGGCGCGCTGGTTCGCGACGATGCGCAAGCTTCCCATCTGCGTCGAGGATCAGCGCCGTGCCCGCGACTACATCGCTGCCATCAAGGACCACGACCTGGAGAAGACGCGCATCTTCTGGCGCGGCGACCGCATCGAATGGATGCTCGCCCGCGGCTTCCACGACTGGTTCTTCAAGGAGATCGCCGAAGGCCGCGCGCTCTGGCCCGGCCCATCGGTGCCGTAGCCGTCATCCCGGGGCTTGTCCCCGGGATCCATCTCTCAGCTTACGCCAGCGTTCGTTGGCCGCTGGATCCCGGCAACAAGTGCCGGGATGACGACTAAGCCGCCTTCTCTTGCTTCTCGTCCCACTTTCCGAGCGTGGCGACGCCGTTCATCTTGGCGCGGTGGGAGAAGGCGCGCTGGCCGGCGGCGACATTCTCACTCTTGCCGCCCCAGGCCTTCAGCGCAGCCGCCTGCAGGGCGCGGCCGTAGGAGAAGGACAGCTTCCACGGCAGCGGGCCGAGCGCGTTCATGTAGTGCAGGTGGGCGGTGGCATCCTCGTCGGACTGGCCGCCGGAGAGGAAGGCGATGCCCGGTACCGCGGTCGGCACGCAGCGCTTAAGGACCTTCACCGTGCGCTCGGCGACTTCCTCACGGCTCGCCTGCTTGGGCGATTTCTTGCCGGCGATCACCATGTTGGGCTTGAGGATCGTCTTCTCCAGCGGCACGTTGGCGTAATAGAGCTGCTGGTAGACCTCCTTCAGCATCCACTCCGTCACCATCTCGCAGGCGTCGATGTCGTGGCTGCCGTCCATCAGCAGCTCCGGCTCCACGATCGGCACCAACCCGCCTTCAACACAGAGCGCCGCATAGCGTGCGAGTGCGTGCGCGTTGCTGTTGATGGATGCATAGCTCGGCTTGCCGGGGCCGGTGATGTCATAGACTGCGCGCCACTTCGCAAACTTGGCGCCGAGGCCGACGTAGTCCTTGATGCGGTCGGCGAGCCCATCGAGGCCTTCGGTGATGGTCTCGCCCTGGTTGAAAGGCAGCGGCTTGGTGCCCTTGTCGACCTTGATGCCCGGCAGCGAGCCCGACTGCTCGATCAGCTTGGTCAGCGGCGTGCCGTCCTTGGCCTTCTGGCGGATGGTCTCGTCGTAGAGGATCACGCCCGAGATGTGGTTCTTCATCGCGTCCGTGGAGCGGAACAGCATCTCGCGGTAGTCGCGGCGGTTGTCCTCGGTATTCTCGGTCTTGATGCTGTCGAAGCGCTTCTTGATGGTGCCGGTGCTCTCGTCGGCGGCGAGGATGCCTTTGCCGGGGGCCACCATGGCCGCGGCCACCTGCTCCAACGTCATCGCTTTCGTCATTATCGGATCTCCCGCCACGCGCGTTCTCTGAGGGCTGTTGGCCCATGGCATAGCGCGGAAGCCGCGCGCTTGCCAACGGGTTCTGCCCGCCGGAAAAGCTGCCCTTCCGCGGTTGTTCTGTGCTGGGGGTTAACGGGTGGGAAGGATACGGGTTCCCGCCCTACCCCTGCGTGCGCAGGGCTGCCGGAGCGCGGCGCCGTCAGGCGCCGCGCACCCCGAACTGGCGCCGGACCCCGTTCGGGGCATCGGGCCTGCGGCCAAAAGCCTTGCCTGCAGGCAGGGATACCGGGGCGGCGTGCTGCGCCGTAGCCTGGTTGCGCGCAATCGCTTCACGCAGCGCATCCTCGCCCCACGCGGCGGCGTCCGCGGTTGCCGTTTGCGCAGGCGCGCGATGGAACAGGCGCAGGACCTGCGGCAGCAGCGCGAGCGCGACCATCAGCAGGCCGCCGGCGAGCATCATCAATTGAAAAGACGCGGAGCCGAGGTTGGGCCGGGCCCGCACATCGTCCGGGTTTGCCGGATCGTAGACGGCATCGAACGTCGTCCCGACCGGCTTGCCGCGCGTCTCGACCTTGCCTTCATAGACGCTCGCCACGCGCGAGCTGCCGTCGCTCAGCGTGTAGCGCACTTGCGCGTGGTCGGTCTTGTGCACCTTCACCTTCTTGGTGCCGGCCCATTTCTGGAAGGCGTAGGCCCTGTCGCAATCCATCGCTTCCTTGCGCCGGCTTTCGCCCTTGGGATGGAACTCCGCCTGGCAGCTTGCGAAGCGCTCGACAAGTACGGCGGAGGTGTCCACACCGTTGAGACTGTGCGCCGCGGCCGAATACATCGACCACGCGCCCGCGGCCGCGACGATGACGCCAAGCCCGCCGAGGAAGAAGCGCCCGCGCAGAATGAGCCCGCCTATCCATGCGGACAGGAAGTTCGCCAGGAAGTTCATGATCGCCGCCCCGTTTTTTGTTGGCGGCAGCGTGGCGATGAAACCTTGCCATTGAATTAGGACGCGGCGGGTAGGGGACGATCGCGCGCCGCGTTGCCTGCCGACCGGTAACCGGGCGTCCCAAGTTGCGACAGGGGCGGCCTAGCGCATCATCTGGTTGGGCAGCCAGGTGATCGTCTCGGGCCATGCGAGGAAGATGGCGATGGCCAGAAAGTCCGCGATCACGAACGGCAGCGCGCCGCGGAACACGGTCGCGAGCGGGATATCGGGACGGACGGCCGCTACAACAAAGCAGTTGAGTCCGATCGGCGGCGTGAGCAGGCAGACGCCCGCCATCTTGACCACGATAATGCCGAACCAGATGGGGTCGTAGCCGAGCTTGATGACGGCGGGATACACCACCGGCAGCGTCAGCAGCATCATGCCGATGGCGTCCATGAAACAGCCGAGCACGAGGTAGACGCCGAGGATGCCGATCATGATCACGGTCGGCGGCACCGGCAGCGACAGCACCCACTCGGAGAAATGCTCGGGCAGGCTGACGAAGCCGAGGAAGCGCACGAAGATCAGGATGCCCCAGATGATGGCGAAGATCATCACGGTGAGCTTGGCCGTCTCCAGCAGGGCGTCGTTGAAGGTCTTCCACTTCATGCCCTTGGCCAGCGCCAGCACCCATACGACGAAGGCGCCGAGCGCGCCGGCCTCCGTCGGCGTTGCCCAGCCGTAGTACATGGCCGAGAAAATGATCACGATCACGCCGAGCACCGGGATGGTGCCCGGCACCGAGCGCCAGCGCTCGCCCCAGGTGAAGCCGGTGATCGGCTTGCCGACGTCGGGCTTCCACATGCTCCAGATGACGATGATGAGCGTGTAGCAGAGCGCCGAGATCAGCCCCGGCAGGAAGCCGGCGATGATGAGCTTGCCGATCGAGGCCTCGACGATGATGGCGTAGACCACCATCACCACCGACGGCGGGATCAGGGCGTCGAGCGTGCCGCCTGCGGAGACGACGCCGGCGGCGAGGCGCTTGGCATAGCCCGCCTTGAGCATCTCCGGCACGGCAACGCGGGCAAACACTGCGGCGGCGGCGGTGGAGGCGCCCGACACGGCCGAGAATGCGGCAACCGCGAATACGGTTGCCACTGCGAGGCCGCCGGGCATCCAGCCCATCCACTTCTTGGCGGAGTCGAACAGGGCCTGCGTGATGCCGGCGTGGTAGGCGAGGTAGCCGATCAGAATGAACAGCGGCAGAACGGACAGCGTGTAGTTCACCGACTTGGAATGCGGGATAGTGCCGACGATGCCGGCGCCGGCGTTCCAGCCGATGATGGACACGACGCCGACGAGCCCCACCAGCGCCGCCGCGAGGTAGACGCGCACACCTGCAAACACCAGCACGATCAGGGCTGCGCAGCCGATGAGACCGATGGCGTCCTTGCTGAGGCCCATGGCTCAGGCCCTCCCGCCGGCAGCGTCACGATCGACATCGACGCCGACGGTCTCCGCATCGCGGATGGCCTGCTCCTCCACATCGATGATTTCGGGAACGGCGGCCGGCTCGCGCGTGGGATCGGCAAGCAGCCGGACATAACCCCAGAAGCTGACCAGCAGGCGCAGGAACAGGAGGCCAAGCGACACCGACACGATCATCTTGGACGGCCACAGCAGGAACTGTGCATCGATGGTCGTGTCGCCAGAGTGGTAGGCGCGCATCGCGTGCGTGTAGCTGAAATAGGTGAGCACGGCCGTGATCACCAAGCCGATAACGACCCCCAGCAGCTCGAACGCCCATAGCCAGCGGCCCTTGAGGAACGAGACGAACAGCTCCATGCGGATGTGCCCGCCGAGCCGCTCCGTGTAGGCCAGGCCCAAGAACACGAGGGCCGACATCATGACCTCGACGATGTCGATGTAGCCGAAGATTGGCGCGTTGAAGAGCTTGCGGCCGAAGATATGGGCGACGCCGATGAGCATCAGCGCGAAGATGCCGTAGCCCGAGATCAGCGCCGTCAGCTTCTCGAGCGCATACATCGCCCGATCGACAGCACCCAACGCACCGGTGCCGTGCCGGACGTCGCTGGCACCGCTCATGGCGCGAGCCCGCTGGGTGTGTGCCGGGACCGCATGTCAGCCTCCATCAGGGCCGGGCAGCTCTGCGGCTCACGTCTTCTTCAGGTGCTTGGCCTGCGCCTTCTCGATTTCCTTCAGCAGCGTGTCGAGCACGTTCTGGGCATCGAAACGGCCCTTGTTGTCGGCGACCCACTTCTCCCACACCGGCCGGCCGACGCTGTCCTCGAACTTCTTCAGGTCGGCTTCGGTGAAGACGATCTCGGTCAGCTTGGAGCGGAACAGCGGCTCGTTCACCTTGTCGATGTCGACGTACGCCTTGATCAGGTGCGCATAGGCCGGCTCCTTCGCCTCATCGAGGAGCTTCCTGTACTCGGCCGGCAGCTTGGCGAGCGCGTCCTTGTTGAAGACGCTGGCGCATTCGCTGGTGCCAGGCGACATGTTGGAGGTGAACCACGTTGCCACCGTGTGAATCTGGTAGGCGGCGTGCGCGTAGGTGTAGGGGAACGACACCGCGTCCACCGTGCCGCGTTCAATCGCGGTGTAGACCTCGGTGGCGGGAACCGTCGACAGCACGGCGCCGAGGCGCTTCATGGCGTCGCCGACGCCGCCGCCGGCACGCACGCGCAAGTTCTTCCAATCGTCGATGGTCTTGGGCGCCTTGCCCTTGCCCAGGAACTCGTACTGCGGCAGCAGGCCGGACATGTAGGCGACCGCATTCCACTGATCGAGGTCGGCGACGAAGGCGGGATGCTTCATCATCGCCTCGCGCACGTCCTTGGAGACGTTCCAGTCGGCAAGCTGGAGGAACGGCAGCGTGAACACCATCCACGCCGGCACCTTGCCGGGATGATAGAAGTTGCAGAAGTCGGCCGACTCGAAGGCGCCGAGCTTGATGCCGTCGAGGTTCTCCTTGTCCTTGGAGAGCGCCTCGCCGTAGTGGATCTTGATGGTGAACTGGCCGCCGCTCTTTTCCTTGACGATCTCGGCGACCTTCTCGATGCCGGCCGTGAATGCGCGGGCCTTGCCCCAGGTCGAGTGGTTCCACTCCACCTTCGGTCCGCTCACCGTCTGCGCGTTGGCTGAAAGCGGCATCACGACGGCAATAGCTGCCGTCAGCGCGGACAGCGCCCTAATCCTCATAGCGTTCCTCCATGTCGCGCGCTCTTTGCCGGCGCGGACTTTTCTGATTTGGCCGGCCGAGTGTTGCAAATCGCAGGAACGAACACAACGCCGTTGTCCGCAGGCTGCCGGTTTGGCCGGCGACGAGGCCGTGTAGCCCGCTGTTTGCCGAAGGTCCTGCGGCAGAGCATAGTGGCGGCATTGGTGAATGGCGGATTGGGGGAGAGCGAATATGTTGGCGTTTCTTGCCGCAAAGCGATTGTCTCTGACCGTTTGCGTGGCTTTGGGTTTCGCCGTCGCCATGGCGGCCGGCATCGGCACGGCCGGGACGGCAGCGGCGCAAGGGGCCGTTCGCATCGTGGCGCTCGGCGCGAGCAACACCTACGGCAAGGGCGTATCGCGCGCTCAGGCCTATCCCGCCCAGCTGCAGGCGCTGCTGAAGCAGCGCGGGATCAACGCGGTCGTCTCCAATGCCGGGATCAACGGCGACACGACGGGCGGCATGCTCGCCCGCCTTGCCACGGCCGTGCCCGCGGGAACGAAGCTGGTCATCCTGCAACCGGGCGGCAACGATCGTCGTGCCGGCAGCGAAGGCGCGCGTGCGAGCAACATCGCCAGCATCCGCAGCCAGCTCGCAGCGCGTGGCGTCGCGGTGGTGATGATGGAGAACAACGCCCTGCAGGCAATACCGGCGAGCGAGCGCGCCGCCGACGGCATTCACTTCACGCCGCGCGGCTACGCCATCCTGGCGCAGAACGTGCTGCCGCAAGTCGTGGCAGCGATCGGCAAGTAGAGATCTCGTTGCGTGCACGCAGCGGCGGCGTTGCCGCGCGCGTTCGCGTGCTTGTTACATTGCTCCACACTTCGTGATGACAGATGCCAAGGTGCTGACACTGTTCGCGAACAGGGTGCGCGCACACAAGCAGCGAGGCCAACTCCTGGAGTTCAGTCATGAGTATCGAACGCGACCTCAAGCTCGCGCAGGCGGAGAGCCGCATCGAACAGGCAGAGCGGAACATCCGCCAGGTCGAGTCCCTGGTTCCGCAGTTGACGGCGCAAGGCTATTCGACATCGGAGATTGAGGGCCATCTCGACCTGATGACGGAAGCCCTGTTTCACCTGAAAGAGCAGCGCAGGCTGATCCGGTCCAGCTACCATTGATCGGAGGCGTGGCGGGCGCTGCGGCGTCCGCTACGCCGAACTGGCGCTGAGCTTCAACTCGAGAATGACGATCATCGAGTCCGGGGTGTTGTCACCCCGCTCCACGCGTCCGACCTCTTCCTTGAGCGGCTGCAGGACGATGTTGCTCACGCGGCTGCCGACCAGCGGCGGCGCGGCGCCCTTGGGCGAGGTATCCACCGAATAGGACTGCTGAAGCCGCCCGGGCGGAAGCGCGCCGCGCGGGGTGCCGGTGGGCGCCCTTACCTCCAGGAGGATGGCGCCGCCTGCGAACAGAGCATCAGCTTTGCCAACGCCTTGAACGGTGCCGACATACGTCTCCGTTGGAGCGTCTCCGTTCGGCAGGAACCGGCATACCACGTCGCGGCCCTGGGCGGCCGGGTTGGCGTCGCCCGACTTGCTCTCAGCGCCCAAGCTGCAGGACAGCGTGCCCATGGCGGCCATGGTGGCCGCAGGGGCGATTGCCGTCTCGCGGGCCAGCGCGGCACCGCAGGCGGCACCGATCGCTAGCATGCCTCCCGCGAACAGGACGGCCTTGGGCTGAGCTGTAACGCGTTGATGTACCATGCCGAAGCAACGGCGGCGGAGACCGCTTGTTCCAACGGGCACGCCAGATGTGATCGGCTACGCGGCCATGCCGGTCTCGACCAGGCGGGCAAAGTAGGAGATGCCGTAGGGCAGCACCTCATCGTTGAAGTTGAAGCCCGGCGTATGCAGCCCCGAGCTTGGGCCGTTGCCGATCAGGATGTAGGCACCGGGGCGTTCCTTCAGCATGTGGGCGAAGTCCTCGGCCCCCATCGCCGGCGCGAGGTCGTCGCGCACGTTGTTGGCACCCGCGACCTCGCGCGCGACGCGCGTGGCGAGGGTTGTCTTGTCGGGATCGTTCATGGTGACCGGGACGAAGCGCTCATAGCGAACCGACGCGGTGGCGCCGAACGCTTCGGCGGTGGATCTGGCGAGATGTCCGAGGCGCTGCTCGGCGGCATCGCGGACGCGCTCGTCGAGCGTGCGCACGGTGCCGGTCAGGGTGGCGTGCTCCGGGATGATGTTGAAGGCATCGCCGGCGTGCACCATGCAGGTGGAGACCACCACCGCGTCCAGCGGGTTGGTGTTGCGCGAGGCGATCGTCTGCAGCGCCATGACGGTCTGCGCGGCGACGATGACGGGATCGATGCTGGTGTGCGGCGCCATCGCGTGCGCGCCCTTGCCGGCGATCTCGATGGTGAAACGGTCCGCCGCCGCGAGCAGCGGCCCCGGGCGGATGCCGAAGGAACCGACCGGCGTGCCGGGCCAGATGTGCATGCCGTAGAATTCCTGGATGCCGAAACGCTCCAGCAGCTTGTCGGCGAGCATGGCGGCGCCGCCGGTCAGGCCCTCCTCGTTGGGCTGGAACACCACGCACACGGTGCCGTCGAAGTTGCGCGTCTCGCACAGATACTTGGCGGCGCCGAGCAGCATGGTGGTGTGCCCGTCGTGGCCGCAGGCGTGCATCTTGCCGGGCGTCTTGGAGGCGTAGGGCACGCCGGTTGCCTCGACGATCGGCAGCGCGTCCATGTCGGCGCGCAGGCCCATGACACGGCCCGACTGGTTTCGGCGGCCCTTGATGACGCCGACCACGCCGGTCTTGCCGATGCCGGTTGCCACCTCGTCGCAGCCGAACTCCCGGAGCTTCTCCGCCACGACGCCGGCGGTGCGATGCACGTCGAAGCCGAGCTCGGGGTGCGCATGCAAGTCCTGCCGCCAGCCGGCAACCTCCTCCTGCATGCCGGCGATACGGTTGATGACGGGCATGGGCGAGCCTCGCTGAAATTGGGCAGGGATCGAAGCGTTAACGCCTCGCAACCACGACGGCAGCCCGTATCCGTACCCTGACAGTTCCGACAGGTGATGGCGGCCGACCCGAATGTTAGCGTCTGGCCACGGTCGAACAACTCAATTCCAAGTCACGGAGCCGAGTTTCATGTTTCAGCAGCGCGCATCCGAGCGGCATGGGGTGGTCATCGCGGGCAAGATCATGTCGCCCAAGCTGACGGACTTCCTCGGCTGCGTCATCCAGGACATCTCCGATGGCGGCGCGCGCGTTGCGGTCGAAGAGGGCATGGACCTGCCGGACAGGGTCTATCTGTGGCAGGAGCAGACGGGAACGATCATCGAATGCGAGGTGCGCTGGCGCAAGCCGGGCGTGGCGGGGCTGAAGTTTGCCGATGCCAATGCGCCGGCCGTGCGGGCTTTGACGCGCATCTGCACGCCGGGCGCGCCGCAGGTACTGCCGCTGCATAAGCCGCGGCGCAGCGTCATGGTGCCGTCGCCGGCTGCGTCGGCGCGCTATCTGGCCGAGGCCTGCTGACGGCAACGCAACAACTAGACGCGCCGTTGCCGCGGCATCTCCACCGGCAGGAACTCGACGCCCGACTGCTGAACCGGCTGCGGATAGAGCTTCATGAGGTCGAGGACGACCGACGGCATGTGAACCTTGACCGGCAGGCCGAGCGCGGCCGCCTCCGTCGCCGTCAAGGCGTAGTCGTGGGTCCAGTGGCCGCCGGCGAGCTTGTCGGCAAGGGCTTCGGCCGCCGCTTGATCCAATCTCGGCGTGAGCAGCTCGACGGCGCCGCGCTTCACCTGCGCCAGCGCCTTCTCGCTGACATCGGCCAGCACCAGGGTGAGGTCGAACACCTCGCCGACCGGTTTCATGTCGCGTGCCTTGACGATGCTGGCGGCGGGGAAACCGGCGATCTGCGGGTCGATGGGGCCCAGGACCGAGAACTCGCCGAGCGCGATCTCGTCTGCGGCCAAGGCAATCAAGGTGCCGCCCGACATGGCATACACCGGCACGTAGACGGTGACCTTGGCGGGATGCGCCTCGACCGCGCGCGCGATCTGCATGGCGGCCAGCACCAGGCCGCCGGGCGTATGCAGGATCAGGTCGATCGGCATGTCGCGCGGCGTTTCCTTGATGGCGGCGATGATGGTCTGCGCATCCTCCAGGTCGATGTGCCGGGAGACGGCATAGCCGAACAGGCTGCGTTTCTCCTGGCGGTGGATCATGGTGATGACGCGCGTGCCGTGCGCAGTCTCGACCGCGCGGATGGCCTGCATGCGGCGCACCGCAAACCATCGGCCCATGAGCAAGGGCTGCAGCGCGAAGAGGGCGAAGGCGATCAGAAGCAGCGTCGAGACATCGAAGCTCATGGCATCCTCGCGGGTGGCACTGTGGTTGTAGCGCGGCCTGCAGGCGATCGTCATCGCCAGAGTAGGACTGGACCGGTGCCGTTTCCGACAGGTTTCTCATGGTCAAGCCCATGCTAGGTCCAAGAGCATGGAGCACGCACCCCAGTCCTTTCTCCGTTCCGCCAAGCCACGCGCCTTCCGCCGCCAGCCGGTGACGGTGGCAGCACGGATGTTCACCTGTGACATGTCCACGGCCGTCGACTGTGTGGTGCGCGATATCTCCCCGGGCGGCGCGCTGGTGATGGTGGCCGATACCGCGTCGGTGCCGGATCGCCTGTACCTGTGGCAGGAGGACGCCGGCGTCATGGTGCCGTGCGAGGTGCGCTGGCGGCGGCACGATGTTGTCGGCCTCAAGTTTCTCGGCGGCGACAAGGAGAAGGTGAAGGCGCTTATTGCCTGCTGCCTGCCTGAGCCTCCGAAGGTCATTGCGTTCGGCACGCGCAAGCCGGTTTGAGCGACAGAGGCGTGTGCCTATGGCATTGCGGACGTTGGGCGGTATTGTGCCGTCGAACGTGGAGATGCCATGCAGCCCGCTCACCTGCCGCGCCCGCCCTCGATCCTGGGGGCGCACAGCCTTCGTGAAATAGAAGCGCGGCCACTGGAGCAGTGGCTGCGGGTGTCGTCGATGTACGGGCTTCTGCAGCACGCGGCGGCGCGGCATGGCGACCGTCCGGCGCTCACCTATCTGACGAGCGGCGATCCGGACACCGAACCCGAGGTCACGAGCTACGCGCAGCTGCTCGCCAACGTGACGCGGGCGGCAAACCTGTTTCATGCGCTCGGCGTCGGACCGGACGACTCCGTCGCCCTGATGGCACCCAACATGCCGGACACGCACTTCGCCCTGTGGGGCGCAGAGGCGGTGGCGCGGGCGTGCCCCATCAATATCCTGCTCGATGCCGGGCATGCCGCGGAGCTGATGCGGGCGGCGCGGGCCAAGGTGCTGGTGGTTCTGGGGCCTGATCCGGACTTGCCCGTCTGGTCGCGCGTGCGCGACTTGATGGAGCGAAGCGGCGTCGCGCACGTGTTGGCGATCGGCGCGCCGGCGAACGGCGGGCAGGGCGTTGCGGACTTTCGCGCCGCGCTGCTTCAGCAGCCGGCGGACAGACTCAGGTTCGACCGCGTGCTTGGCCGCGACACGCCCGCGGCGCTGTTTCATACCGGCGGCACGACGGGCACGCCGAAGCTGGCGCAGCACACGCACGGCAACCAGCTGCACACCTCGTGGTGTGCGGGGCTGTTCTACGATCTCGGCCCGCAGGACGTGATGCTGAACGGCTTCCCGCTGTTCCACGTGGCCGGCGCCTTCGTGTACGGGTCGGCGTGCTTTGCCGTCGGTGCCAACCAGGTGCTGCCGACGCGGCTCGGCATGCGCAACGGGGACTTCATCCGCAACGTGTGGCGCTTCGTGGAGAAGCATCGCGTTTCGGTCATCGGCGGCGTGCCGACGGTGCTGGCGGGCCTGATGAAGACGACGGCCGGCGACGCGGACATCAATTCGTGGCGGCTGATGCTGACGGGCGGGTCGCCGCTGCCGACCGAGCTTGCGGCCGCGTTCGAGGCGCAGTCCCGCCGCCCGGTGCGCAACATCTTCGGCATGACGGAGAGCGCGGGGCTCGTCACCATCGAGCCGGCGCTGGCACCGCGCGTGGCGGGCTCGACCGGCATGCGGCTGCCTTACAGCACCATCAAGGCGGTGCCGGTCGCGGCTTCGGGCGTGGACGTGAGCAAGGCCTGCGCGCCCGGCGAGACCGGCGTCCTGGTGCTGTCGGGGCCGCACGTGGGGCCCGGCTATACCGATCCTGCGCGCAACGCCGGCACGTTCGTCGACGGCTGGCTGGTGTCGGGGGATTTGGGCCATGTCGATGCCGAGGGCCGCGTGTTCGTCACCGGGCGGGCCAAGGACGTCATCATCCGCGGCGCGCACAACATCGATCCCGCCGTCATCGAGGAGGCCGTGAGCCAGCACCCGGCGGTGGAGATGTGCGCCGCCATCGGTCAGCCGGACGGCTATGCGGGCGAGCTGCCGATTGCCTACGTGACGCTGAAGGCGGGCGCGTCGGCGACGGCGGAGGAGGTGATGGCGTTCGCCAACCCGCGCATCGCCGATCCGCCAGCGCGGGTGAAGCGCATCGAGATCGTCGAGGCGATGCCGCTGACGGCGATCGGCAAGATCTACAAGCCCAAGCTGCGTCGGCGTGCGACCGAGTGGGCGTTCGGCGAGGCGTTGGTTTCGCTCGGCACGCCGCTCAGGCTGCGGAGCGCGGAGAGCAACGGCGTCGTGGAGATGGCAATCGTCGTGCCGCGACAGGACGCGGCTCTGGAGCAGGCGATCCGGGCGGCGTTGCGCGATTTCGCCGTGCCTTACACGATCGTCACTGGGGAAGAAGAGACAGGGACACCGGCATGAGCAAGACCTTCGATCAACTCGCCATCGGCGACACCGCGTCGGTCGCGCGCACGATAACGGCGCGCGACATCGACCTCTACGCCGAGCTGACGGACGACTACAACCCGGTGCACATGGACGAGGCCTACGCCAAGACGACCGTGTTCGGCGGGCGCATCGCGCACGGGACCATCACGCTGGGGCTTATCGCGCCGGTGATCGGCATGAAGCTGCCGGGGCAGGGCAGCGTGCTGCTCGAGATCACGTCCAAGTTCTTCAAGCCGGTGAAGATCGGCGACACGATCACGGCGTCGGCGACGGTGTCGGGCAAGGACGACGCGCGCCGCAACATTTCCATGACGCTGCGCTTCGTCAATCAGAAGGGCGAGGAGGTGGCACTGGGCGAGGCGCGGGTGAAGCCGCCCAAGGCACCAGCGGGCCAACGTCCCAGTTGTCATCCCGGCCGAGCGCAGCGAGAGCCGGGACCAAGAGCCACGAGCACCAACCCCACCTGCAGCCCTGGGTCCCGGATATTGCGCTGACGCGCAATTCCGGGATGACAACAAGTGGCCAGCCGATCTGATCGGATTTCCGCTCTAGGTGTTGTCGTCGAAGCGGATGCCCATCAGGTCGGCCTTGCGCCACATGACGGTGGCGGGGCGCCGCTTGCCGCTCGCCGCCTCCACGAACTCGAACCTCTCGGGGATGGCGACCGAGGTTGGCACCTGCAGGCGCGCGCCGGTCTCCGACAGGTTGCGGATCGTGCAGTCGATCACGATGGACCCGTTGGCGTAGACGATTTTTCCGGCCTTCAGCACGCGCTGCCGCACGGCCCGGCGCTTATCGTTGTCCTCCATGCGGAGAGAACGTGAACTTGGCCGTTGGGGTTCCTCAGGCGGCGCTAGGATGATGCGGCGGAGTTGCGGTATTCTCGGGGCAAGAAGACGATCAGAGGGATCGCGCGGGTGGAAACGTTTGACTATGTGATTGTCGGCGCCGGCTCGGCGGGCAGCGTGCTGGCCAACCGCCTGAGTGAGGATCCTGATACCTCCGTTCTTGTGCTGGAGGCAGGCCCGCGCGACTGGCATCCGTTCATCCACATTCCCGCCGGCTTCATCAAGACCTACAGCGATCCGCGCGTGAACTGGCTCTACAAGATGGAGCCGAGCGAATGGACCGGCGGCCGGCGCATCGCCGCGCCGCGCGGCAAGACGCTCGGCGGGTCGAGCTCCATCAACGGCCACATCTACAACCGCGGCCAGCGCATGGATTTCGATACCTGGGCGCAGATGGGCAATCGCGGCTGGGGTTATGCCGACGTGCTCCCCTATTTCCGCCGTATGGAGCGGCGGCTCGGCGAGGGTGATGAAACATTCCGCGGGCGCGAAGGCAGCCTCACGGTGTCGGACACCGACTGGCGGCATCCCTTGTGCGATGCGTTCATCGAGGGCGCGACCACGCTCGGCATCCCGCGCAACCCCGACTACAACGGGACGATCCAGGAGGGCATCGCCTACGCCCAGCGCACGATCGAGAAGGGCCGGCGCGTGAGCGCGGCGCGCGCATTCCTGAAGCCCGCGATGCGGCGGCCGAACCTCGATGTCGTCACGCATGCGCACACCACCGAGATCGTGCTGGAGGGCAAGCGCGCAGCGGGCATCCGCTATCGCAACGGCGGGCGCAACGGTGAGCTGAAGGAGGTGCGCGCGCGGCGCGAGGTGATCCTGGCCGCCGGTGCCTACAACTCGCCGCAACTCATGCAGCTGTCCGGCATCGGGCCGCCGGAGCTGCTGGCCTCGCTCGGCATCCCGGTGAAGCATGCGCTGGCGGGCGTGGGCGAGAACCTCCGCGACCACTACGCGCCGCGCTTTTGCGCACGCGTGAAGAACATCGAGACCATCAACGAGATGGTGCGCGGCATGCGGCTGGCAGGACAGGTCGCCAAATGGATGTTCCTGCGCAAGGGCGTGCTGTCGGTGAGCCCCACGCACGTCTACTGCTTCTGGCGCTCGGAGCCGGATGTCGCCAACTCCGACCTGCAGCTCACGTTCACGCCGGCGAGCTACATGGAGGGCGTGCAGGGCCAGCTCGAGCGCGAGCCCGGCATGACGGTCGCCTCCTGGCAGCAGCGGCCGCAGAGCAAGGGCTATGTGCGCGCGCGCTCGGCCGATCCGTTCGAGGCGCCGATCATCCAGCCGAACTATCTGGTCGAGGAGAGCGACCGGCGCGTGCTGCTGGCGGGCATGAAGCTGGCGCGGCGGCTGCTGCGGACCAAGCCGCTGGAGCCCTATTTCGACTACGAGGATTTCCCGGGCGACAAGGTGCAGTCGGACGACGAACTGCTGGGGGCTGCCAAGGAGCGCGGCACCACCACGTTCCATCCCTCGGGGACGTGCCGCATGGGGCCGGCGACCGACCCGCTGGCTGTGGTCGACGACCAGCTGCGCGTGCGCGGGCTGGAAGGCCTGCGCGTGATCGATGCCTCGATCATGCCGACCATGCTGTCGGCCAACCTCAACGCCGCGACTTTGATGCTGGCCGACAAGGCCTCCGACCTGCTGCGCGGGCGCGCGCCGCCGGAGCCGATCGTGGTGGCGGGCTAGATCTCGGGCAAATTGATCGCCATGTTTCCGTTGCGATTGTGCATCAGCAGTTAGCTGATTGTCTGAGTTCGCACTGCACCATGCAGCCCGGCCTCGACAGTGTTGGCCGCCGCTAGATACAGTGAGCTAACTGGGCTCCGACGGGTTGGTAGCTGTGTTGTTTCGTTCCTTTGCCAGTTTCTTCATACTGGCCGCCGGCTTGTTTGCGCTTTCTATCATTTTCGTCTTGATGGTTTCAGTCGGCGCTTTTGGCGATGGCGCAAGACAGGCGCTCGCGGAACTTCTTGCCCCAATCCAGAAATTCTACGGCGACAACAACAACGATGTCGATTGGGCTATTCGTTGGCTTGGAGGCTTGATTTCGGCGCTAACCGGCACGTTCGCAATTTATAAGAGTTGGTATTACGCCGAGTTCAGCCTTCCGCGTCGGCTCAGCCAACTCATAAAGCGCAGAAATGCATTGTTGTGGGATGCTCGTCCCCTTCTCTTGGCCGGTGTGAACGACTCGATCGGAGACAGACAACGAGTCGCGCCCCTCATCTACTTCATCCAGTTCATCGACTACTACGAGACCTTGGCTTCGGGCGCCCAAGATATCTAGGGAGCGAATTGGTTGATGCCATCGACGACAATGAGCGAGAGCTAGCTGTCGTACGATCTCGGATGCATGAGATCGAGAATGAGATAGTGACCGGACACATACTTAAAGGCAGCATGTTGGCCGCAGAAGCGACGCTCCATCCACACAGCAGCCTAGAGCGCAGCTCAAAAAACCGTCAGGCGCTGGGCGAGTTCAAGGCGGCTCTTGGCCGCGCGAACGACGACGTAGATGCTCTGATGTTTGCCGCTAGGCAGTCCGAGATTCTGGGCGATGACGGAAGTGCGCTCGACTATCTTGGTCAGATGGCCGCTGCGGCCGCACAGCGCGAAATGCCGATGCGGCAAGCAGTCGCTTTCAGACTGCAGGCAGAAATATCGTCGAAGCGAAACTGGAATGAGGCGAGAGTTAGCGCGACGGCTGCGCGGGATGTTCTCGACGGCATGGTGGAGACATCACCGGAGAAGACCTGCGAGCTCCTTAGAGCACTGCTCCTTCTAGGCCAAATACAGACCAAGCGAGAAAAATTTACAGCGGCACGGCAAGCGCTTGGCCGTGCTCGCATGCTCCTTCCTCAGGTAGGCGATATGCTTCGCGAGGAGTTCTCCTCCGCACTTGGCCGAGCAGAAGCCGGCTTGCGCAGCGCCCAGCAGGACAAGGAAGAACCGGGCGACTAGTACTCAGATGCCAAATGCCCATGATATTCCTCGGCCGAGTAGGAACGCGGCAGAGGCTGCAGCGATGGCATTGACAGCGGTGGAAAGGTATAGCCCCAGCGGGGAGGTAAGACCGCGCACTCTACCGTAGTAAGCGTGCGCCCCATGACCATCGGCCAGTGACAATAGTGCGAGCAAAGAGCCGCCCGCTCCGACAGCCCAGATCGAAGAACTTAGAATTCCAGCGATGCAGGTTGCAAAGATAGCTGCGTAGGCCAAGACGCCGCTCAGTCGAGTGCTGCCAATTTGGATCGGGTTTGTATGCGCGTGTCGAACCAAGGGTTCCGCTCCGAATCATACGCGCACTGAACCTTATTCCACCCCCGAATGTTCCATTCGCAAGTTATTCAGAAAATTGCCCACAGCATGCCAGCTGCCAGGGCGAGCTTTGGTCTTCGCCTTGACACCTAGCGCCCCACCTCATACGGGCCGCCGCGGTCGATGGCGCGTTGGTAGGCGGGGCGGGCGCGGAGGCGTTGATCGAGGCGGACGAGGTTGGGGTAGTCCTTCAAGGGGCCGCGTGAGCCACCCGCATCCAGCACGAACGAGAGCTGGATATCGGCGGCGGAGAAGGTGTTGGCGACGAAGTAGTCGTTCTCTCCGAGCGCGCCGCTCATGTAGTCGAAGTGGTTCTTCAGCTCGCTCTCGATGCGGGGCGCGAGCGGGGCACCTGCCTCCTTCAATCGCCCGACATATAGTTTCAGCAGCAGCGGCAGCATGGCCGAGCCTTCGGCGAAGTGCAGCCACTGCAGGTAGGCGACGTAGTCGGGCGAGGTGAAGTCGGCCTTCGGTGCCAGGCGGCCGTTGCCGTACCTGCCGACGAGATATTCGACGATGGCGCCGGACTCCGCGACCACCAGCCCGCCGTCGCGAATGACGGGCGACTTGCCGAGCGGGTGAACGGCCTTGATGGCCGGCGGCGCGAAGCGCGTCACCGGATCGCGCTGGTAGCGCACGATGTCGTAGGCAAGCCCGAGCTCCTCGAGCAGCCACAGGATGCGCTGCGAGCGCGAATTGTTGAGGTGGTGGACTTCGATCATGGCGGCGTCCCTTGTGGCGGTTTCCTCCGGCGGCATTTGACCACGCCCGTCATGGCCGATCCAGGGCGGCGGCACCCGCGCCGGCTCGGCCGTCACGAAACCTGCACGAACCCGTCAAACGCCAGTTACCGAACGCACGTAAATCCCGGCCAGTCACGGCGTCCCGCGCTTGCACGCAGAGGACACATGGAACGCAGCCGGCCGCGCCTTTGGACGCCTTCGCGGCGTGAGGTGATAACAGCGGGGGCCTCGACCCTCGCCCTCAGCACCGTCTCGGGTTTCGCGCCGCCGCCGGCGGTGGCGCGCGGGTTCGTGTTCGCCGATGAGGACGGCAGCGGGCTTCGCCGCCACGGCGCGCGCGGCCTGCCGGGCGTGCTGGTCTCGAACGGGCGCGAGGTGGTGCGCACTCACGCGGACGGGCGCTGGGCGCTGCCGGTGGCGGAGGGCGACGGCGTGTTCGTCATCAAGCCATCCGGGTGGAGCACGCCCCTGAGCCGGCACGGGTTGCCGCAATTCTCCTATCTGCATCGTCCCGCCGGCAGCCCGGCGCACCTGCGCTACGCCGGCCTTGCGCCCACAGGTGCGCTGCCGGCGTCGATCGATTTCGGGCTGCGGCGCGAGAGCGAGGCGGATGCCTTCCAGGCGATCCTCGTCAGCGACACGCAGCCGGAGAACGAGACCGAGCTTGGCTACCTGCGCGACGACATCCTGGTCGGTATGATCGGGTCCGGCGCGGCCTTCGTCATCAATCACGGCGACGTGGTGGCCGACGACCTGTCGCTTTACCCACGCTATCTGGAATTGCTGCGGGCCACCGGATTGACCTGGCATCACTGCGCCGGCAACCACGACCTCAACTTCGACGTGGCGAGCCCGCTGCAGGGGCGCGAGACCTGGAAGCGCACGTTCGGGCCGCCGCACTATGCCTTCCAGCATGGGCAGGCGACGTTCATCGTGCTCGACAACGTGCACTATGCGGGCCGCGGGCCGCAGGCGCCGGACGGCCCTCGCTATGCGGGGCGCATCGGGGCGACGCAGCTCGCCTTCGTGCGCAACCTGCTGGCGCACGTGCCGCAAGAGCACCTGGTCGTGGTGTCGATGCACATCCCGCTGGTCGCTGCACAGGGCGACAACGCGCCGGGGGATCACACGGCTGACAGGCGTGAACTGCTGGCGCTGCTGTCGGAGCGGCCGCATACGCTGAGCCTGTCCGGCCACATGCACACGACCGAGCATCACTATCTCGGTGCCGAGATGGGGTTCACCGGCGCGCGGCCGCACCATCATCACGTGCTGACGGCGGCGTGCGGGAGCTGGTGGTGCGGGCCGCGCGACCGGCGCGGCATCCCGTCGGCCGACAGCGTGGACGGCACGCCCAACGGTTTCCACATCCTCTGCGTCGAGGGCAACCGCTATACGACGCGCTTCGTGCCGGCGGCGGGCAAGGGCGACGCCCAGGTGCGCGTGTCGGTGGTTCATGGCCGTGAGGGCTGCCGCATCGTCGCCAACGTGTTCGACGGCGGACCCAGGACGACAGTCACGTGCGAGGTTGCCGGCCTGGCGGCCGCCGTACCCATGCAGCGCTTGCAAGGGCACGATCCGTTCCTGCAGGGAGTGCTCGCCCGCGACGACGCCGTGCGCAAGCCATGGGTCGCGCCGGTGGATTCCACGCATTTGTGGTGCGCCGATCTCGCCGCGATGCCAGCGACGGCCCATCGCGTCACCGTGCGCGCGCGCGATGAGTATGGCCGGGTGCACGTTGCGCACACCGTGCTGGACCGGCAAGCCTGAGCGCAGCGCGAGGGAACATCGTGCAGCGCGCTTCGTTTGGCTTCAAAAGCCAATGGAGATTGCCATGCCCACCCCGCAGGAGCTCGAAGCAAAATTCTGGAAGGCCCTCAAGTCCGACATGACGATGATGATCGGGCTCGACGGGGTCGAGGACGGCCATGCGCGCCCGATGACGGCGCAATTCGAAGACAACCACGGCCCGATCTGGTTTTTCACCTCACGGCAGACGGAGTTGGCGCAAAAGGTCGGCGGCCGCGGCGCGCGCGCGATTGCGACCTTTGCATCCAAGGGACACGATCTGTTTGCGACTGTGCATGGCACCCTGCGCGTGGACACCGATCGCGCAGTCATCGACAGGTTCTGGAACCGCTTCGTAGCCGCCTGGTACGAAGGCGGGAAGGACGACCCCAATCTGATGCTGCTTCGGCTCGATCCCGAGCGTGCCGAGATATGGCTCGATGCGTCGAGCCTCGTGGCTGGCCTGAAGCTTTTGCTCGGTAGCGATCCCAAGCAGGACTACAAGGACAAGGTGGCGAAGGTCACGCTCTCCTAGTCCCGCTCCCTGCATGCGAACGGGAGCTGCTAGCGAAGCGGCAGGTCGAACGGCAGATAGTCCGGAAACTGCTTCAGGACGCGGCAGGGAAACATGAGGACCTCGCCCGGACCGAAGCCGTGCGGCGGCGGCGTCACGGCGATCCGTGGCGCGCGCTCATCCGGCGGGTGCTCGCCGATCGGCAGGTAGACCCAGCCGTTGCCGGTCCAGGTGGCGCCGCGCCGGTTGTCGTACACGTAGCGCGGCGCGGGCGGGTAGTAGCCGAGTTCCGCGGCATCCTCCTCGCAGACGCGGGGCATGCGCAGGTTGAGGTCCGCTCCGCGCAGGTCCAGGCCGCCCGACCTGTCGCGCGGCGCGTCGAGGTCGGCCGAAGTGGCGGCGGTGGCGCTGAGAAGCGCGGCCGACAGGACGAGGGCGATGCGGGCTGCTGAGGTGCGTGAGCCTGGCATGGTGTCTCCGGCGAAGCGCGTGATTCGCAAATCACAGCATCAAGCTTTTGCCGGATTGTTAATTGCTGCACATTGCGCAGGGCTTGAGCGGAGTGTTTCGGTGCGACAGCTCCTGGTCTGGTGCCTGGGCGGTATGGTCGCGTTCGCGTCCGTGGCGGGCGGGCAGACGCCGCCGGCGCAGGCCGTCATCCTGGCGCTCGGTGCCAGCAATACGGCCGGCTGGGGCGTGGCCCTGGCGGAGGCCTATCCCACGCAACTGGAAGCGTTGCTGAGGGCGGAGGGCATCGACGCCACCGTGCACAACTTCGGCATTCCCGGCGATACCACGCGGGGCATGTCGGCGCGGCTGCAGGCGGGGATGCCGATGGGCACGCGCGTGGTGATCCTGCAGCCGGGCACCAACGATGAGCGGCTGGGGCAGCTTGCAGAGCGCGCGGTGTATATCGCGGAGATGCGGGCGTGGCTTGCGGCGCGCAGTATCACGCTGATCATGCTGGAGAACGAGATGCTGGATGCGCTGCCGCGCACGGAGCTGCGCGCGGATGGAATCCACTTCACGCCGAAGGGATATGCCGCTCTTGCCGAGCGAATTTTGCCCGAGGTACTCTCGGCACTGAGAAAATAATGGAACCGCGAGGAGGACGCCAACATGACGCCGGAGCTTGTCTATCTTGTCTGGTCGACAGCCCTGACCCTGGTGCTGGCCGTGATCGCCGTGTCGGGCGCCACCCTTGAGGTCGGCCTGCCGCGCCTCGCCGGCAACCGTGAGAACATGCCGGAGATGCCGGGCTGGGCCGGCCGCGCCGCGCGTGCCCATCGCAACATGCTTGAGAACCTGGTGCTGTTTGCGGTGCTGGTTCTGACAGCGCGCGCCGTCAATGTCAGCAACAGCATGACGGTGCTGGGCGCGCAGCTCTTCTTTTGGGGGCGGGTGGCGCACGGTGCAATCTACATTGCCGGCATCGCCTGGCTGCGAACCGCTGCCTGGGCCGTCTCGATCCTCGGCCTGCTGCTCATCTTCCTGCAGCTGGTGAAATAGGCAACAGCAGGCGCCCTCGCGGGTTACGCGCGCGAGGGCCTCTGCAACCAGGTTGGCTGGCGTCGGCGCGCTGGATCTGCCGCGCACGGAGCTGCGCGAGGGCGGCGTCCATTTCACGCCGCGCGGATACGCCATCCTGGCCGAGCGCATCCTGCCGCAGGTTCGCGCCGCACTGGCGCAGCGGCCTTAGTTCGGGCGTGCGAAGCGGAAGCTGAGCTCCGACACCGCGTCGTTGTAGGACGTGACGCCGTTCCGAGTCACCCCGGGGTAGCTCTTGCGGCCGGCATCGGAGATCACCGTCACCGACCCTCCCGCTTTGCCGATAACGCCGGCATGCAGCGCCGCCCGGCATATGGATGAGTTGGATGTGTAAACATCCATGCCGCGCACGTAGCCTCTCTGCGCGGCCTCTGCCGAGCAGGTGCAGGCGAGCCGCTCGGCGCTGTCTGCAAAGGCTAGGAAATTATCGGGGCAATCGGAGATGGCAGGCAGCGTCGTGAAGCGGAAGCTGCTCTCCGTTTTCTCGTGGTTGTAGGACGTCACATTGTTCCGCGTCACGCCGGGGTAGCTCTTGCGGCCGGCATCGGGGATCACCGTCACCGGTCCACCCGCCTTGGTGATAACGCCGGCATGGAGTGCCGCCCGGCATATGGATGAGTTTGGCGTGTACGCGTCCATGCCGCGCACGTAACCTCCCTGCGTGGCCTCGGCCGAGCAGGTGCAGGCGAGCCGCTCGGTGCTGTCCGCGAAGGCTGCGAAGTTATCGGGGCAATCGGAGGTCGTCGGCGAACCCAGCGCGGGCTTGCCGCTCGACTCGCGGGCTTCCTCTGACCCGGGGGGCCGCTGCGGCCTTGACGGCGTTTGCAAGACAACGGACTTCTCCGCGCTCTGCGCCGGAACGAAATAGAAGCGGGCCCGCAGGGCGGAGTGCTCCCACGGAACCTGTCGATTGCCCGTCGCGGCCATCACGTCATTGCGCACGCGGATGAGCAGGCTCGAGAGGTCCTCGCCCGGTGTCCCGACCGCCTTCAGCAACGCCGCGGCGAAGGGTGAATTGCCACCCGCGCCATCGAGCGCCACATTGCCGGGCTGGGTGGAGAAGCTGATGAGCGTGCCGACGCCGGATTCGGCGGCCGCCAAACCCCTGCCGATCTCGGCCGAGCGCGTGCCCATGCCGCGCGCGAGATTGCGGGCGAGCGGGTTGTCGCGACAAGCGTCAAGAAACAGCAGGTTGGTCGCCGCTTCCCGCTCCATGCTGCGCTGCACGAGCTCGAGCCGGACCGTTTCGAAGTCGAGTGCGGCGGCGCTTGCAAGCTGGGCGTCGACCGGCACCAGATAGTTGCTGCCGGCAACCTGGAGGCCGTGTCCGGCGTAGAAAAACAGGCCGACATCCGCTCCGCTCAACGCAGCCGCAAAATCGCGCACCGCGCGATCCATGCCGGCCTTGTCGAGATCGAGCCCCTTGATCACCTTGAAACCGTGCTGCTCGAGAGATGCAGCCATGCCCACGGCATCGTTGATGGGGTTCTTGAGCTCAGGGGCATTCCGATAGGCAGCATTGCCCACGACGAGGGCGACACGATGCTCCGCAAACGCGGTCGCGACAGGCACCGTCGCGCAAAGGGCGAACAACAAGGCTCTCGCAATTACGGCAGGCGTTTGCGTGGTGCGCATGTTGACGACATCTCACGCACTAGATTGTGGCCGATCTTCGGACCGCCATGCGTCGGCAATGTCGAAGGTCGCGACCCAGTTGAGGCGCCGTGTCTCGGATGTTGCATCGCCGCGCATCACACTCCGCCACCGCGTCAGCTGGGAAGTGCAAGCTGCCGCGCAAAAAAAGGCCCCTGCGCCAGGCAGGGGCCGATGCATGCGGAGATGACCGAAGACTTTATTCGTCGACGACGAGCACGACCTCGTGGCTGCGCGGGTCGACGATCAGGACGCCGTCGTCGGAGACGACGTAGCGATAGCGGTCGAGCTCGGGGACGCGCTGGACGACGTCGCCCGGGAACACGACCAGCTGGACGCTACGCGGCACTTCCGCGCCGAGTGCCAGTCGCGCCCGGATCTCCGCCCGCGGCTCGCGCGACAGCGACCGGTAGACGAAGCGCATCTGGTCGGACGACAGCACCAGGTGCTGCGTGCCGGCGCGCTGCGAGGAGACCGGGATGTAGTCGACGATTACGTACGTGGTCGGGTGCACGATCACGATGGTTTCGTCTTCCAGCACGATGTAGCTGTAGCCGCGATATTCCGGCGCATACTCGACGATCGTGACCGGGAGCACGTGCAGCCGGACCGAGCGCGGAATGTGCGTGCCGACGGAGATGTTGACGTTGATGCGCGTCTTCTCCACCCGCGTCTGGCGGATGCGGTCGCGGACGGTGGTGCGCTGCTGCTCGGTGACCTTCAGGCGCTCACCCTGCTTGGGCTCCTTCGGCTGCTCGGCGGTCTTGCTCTGGTCGCGGCCGGGCTCGCCCTTGTCGCGCGTCGTCTTCTGCTTGTCCTTGTCCATATCGCGCTGCTGCGGCTCGGCACGGCGCGGCTGATCCTTGCTCGGCTCCTGGCCGGTCGTCTTCTCACGCTGCTGCTTGCCCGGCTCAGGGTTCTCGGTGCGCTTGTTGGTGTCGCGGGCGCGCTCCTGCGGCTGCTGCTGCGTGGACTTCTGCTTGTCGGTGTCGCGCTGCGGGCCTTCCGTGCTCTTGGGCCGGTCGGTGGTCTTGTCCTGCGCGCCCTTCTGGCCATCCATCCTGGTTTCAGGCTGGGCCGCGCGCGGCTGCGCCTTGTCGCCGGACTGAGGCTGAGCGGCGGCGGGCGGCTTGCCTTCCGCAGCGGGGCCCTTGTTCTTGTCGTCCTGGCTCTGGGCGTGCGCAAACGTCGCTGCCGCCAGGAGCGCCATCGTTGCCGTGGCGGTCTTCAAACCGGGTCTCATATCGAACTCCTTCATCCAGGGATGGCCGCTTGTGTGTGCGTGCACGGCCGGTGTCGTGGGCGATCAACGTTGCGCTCAATGTTCCGTTCCGCCGCGCAGCGACTGCAGAAATCGGCTAAACGTGGCCTAGACCGGCGCGCGCGGCACGCTTAGAACGGCGCCCTGGAACCACCGCTCACGCTTCTATGGATCGCCCATGGCCGGCCATTCCCAGTTCAAGAACATCATGCATCGCAAGGGGCGGCAGGATGCTGCGCGCTCCAAGATGTTCGCCAAGCTCGCGCGCGAGATCACGGTGGCGGCCAAGACCGGGATGGCGGACGCGACCATGAACCCGCGCCTGCGCCTCGCCATCCAGGCGGCGCGCGCGGAGAACATGCCGAAGGACAATATCGAGCGCGCCATCAAGAAGGCGGCGGGCGGCGACATGCAGAACTATGACGAGATCCGCTACGAGGGCTACGGGCCCGGCGGCGTGGCGATCATCGTGGAGGCGCTATCGGACAACCGCAACCGCACGGGCGGGGCGGTGCGCGCGGTGTTCACCAAGTACGGCGGCAACCTCGGCGCCACGGGCGCGGTGTCGCACATGTTCGCGCACGTGGGCGAGATTGCCTATCCGGCCGCGGCGGGCTCTGCGGATGCGGTGCTGGATGCGGCCATCGAGGCCGGCGCGGACGACGTGAAGTCGGACGAGGGCGGGCATCTCGTCACGTGTGCGTTCGAAGAATTGAGCAGCGTGTCGAGCGCGCTGGAAGCCAAGCTCGGGGAAGCGGCCTCGGCCAAGGCCGTGTGGCGGCCCTCGCTCACCACGCCGGTGGACGAGGAGAAGGCGGCCTCGATCCTGAAGCTGATCGCGGGCCTGGAAGAGGATGACGACGTGCAGAACGTCTATTCCAACTTCGAGGTGTCCGAGGACGTGCTGGCGAAGCTGACGGCGGCCTAGAAGCCGGCGCGATTGCAGCACTGTGAAGCCGTCCCCGTTGTCATCCCGGCCGAGCACGGCGAGCGCCGGGACCAAGGGGCTGCAAGCTCCGAGGCATCTGTAGCCCTGGGTCCCGGATATTCGCCTGCGGCGAATTCCGGGATGACAACAGATGGGTGCGCCGGAACTTCCTAGCTCAGAGCAGCTTCCTCGGGGGGCCGCCAGCCATCTTCCGGCAGCATGGGTGCTGCTGAAGCTAAGCCCCCGCGCGGATGACCTTGGCGAGGCTGTCGCGGATTTCGGCGATGTCGGATTCGGTGGCGATCAGCGGCGGCGCGGCGACCAGGGTGTCCATGGCGACGCGCACGTAGATGTTGAGGTCGTGGTACATGCGCTCGGTGGCCTCGTAGCCGCGTAGACCGGGCTTGCCGCCGGTGGGCGCGAGGTCGATGCCGGCGAGCAGGCCGACGGTGCGGATGTCCTCGACGCCCGGCTCGCCCTTGAGGCTCATCATGGCGTCGGCGAACACGGGCTCCAGCTTCTGCGCGCGCTCGAACAGGCCCTCGTCGCGGTAGACGTCGAGGGTGGCGAGACCGGCGACGGCGGCGAGCGGGTGGCCCGAGTAGGTGTAGCCGTGGAACAGCTCCACCAGGTGCTCGGGGCCGGTCATGAAGGCGTCGTAGATGGTCTTGGAGGCCATCACGCCGGCCATCGGCACGGCGGCGTTGGTGACGCCCTTGGCAAACGTGATCATGTCGGGCACCACGTCGTAGCGCTCGGAGGCGAAGCCGTAGCCGAGGCGGCCGAAGCCGGTGATGACCTCGTCGAAGATCAGAAGGATGCCGTGCTGGGCGGTGATCTCGCGCAGCTTCTTCAGATAGCCCTTGGGCGGCGGCAGGATGCCGGTGGAGCCCGCGACGGGCTCGACGATGACGGCGGCGATGGTGGAGGCATCGTGCAGGTTGATGAGGCGGGTCAACTCGTCGGCCAGATGCGCGCCCCACGTGGGCTCGCCCTTGGTGAAGGCCTGCTCGGCGCGATTGTAGGTCGCCTGCAGGTGGTCGACGCCGGTGAGCATGTTGCCGAACTGCTTGCGGTTGGCGACCATGCCGCCGACCGAGATGCCGCCGAAGCCGATGCCGTGATAGCCGCGCTCGCGGCCGATGAAGCGCGTGCGGGCGCCCTCGCCGCGGGCCTTGTGATAGCCGAGCGCGACTTTCAGCGCGGTGTCGACGGCTTCCGAGCCGGAGTTGGCGAAGAACGCGTAGTCGAGATTGCCGGGCGCGAGCAACGCAAGCCGCGAGGCCAACTCGAACACCTTGGGATGGCCGTACTGGAAGGCCGGTGAGTAATCGAGCTTCGCCGCCTGTTCCTGGATCGCCTTGACGATCGGCTCGCGGCAGTGGCCGGCATTGACGCAGAACAGGCCGGAGGTGGCGTCGATGACCTTGGTGCCGTCCGGCTTGAAATAGTGCATGCCCTTGGCGCCGGCGAACAGACGCGGGCGCTTCTTGAAGGCCCGGTTGGCCGTGAACGGCACCCAATAGGGCTCAAGTTCATTGGGGCTGAGGTCGAGCGGGGCCATGGCAACTCCGGGGGCGTTTCGCTAAAGACTTTTTCATTCTTGTAGCAGCCACGGCGAGGCGCTCCAAGCGCGGCTCCGGCGACGGCAGTCCATCGGTGCGGGCATGGCTTCCGTCGTGCGGCCTTGTGGAAAACTTCGGGTGCCGCCAAAGGGACACACCAAAGCCGGGGGTTCGTACGGATTCCAGCACAAGGCCACCCGAATCGGGCAAGCATTTAGGTCCTGTTAGCCGAATCGGCGCGAGAAGCGAGGGACTACCCGCCCCAACCGTTTCCAAGCCGACGTGGCCGCGTCCAGGAGGAAGTTCCCATGTTGATGAGCGTAATTGAAGATGCCCTGTCGGCACCTGCGTATCCCGACCTCGCTGGAAAGCGCGTTCTCATTACCGGATTGAGCAGCCGCTGCGGCGTCGACATCGCCCGCGCCTTTGCCGAGCATCGCAGCCGCCTCGTCCTGCAGTTCTCCGAGGCGAGCAAATCCATGCAGACCGTCGCCGAGCTGATTGCGCCCGATGCGCTGGAGACCAGGATGTACGGTCCGGTTGCGCCGCGCGAGGAGGAGGCGGTGGCGTTCGCCAAGACGGCGGCCAAGGTGCTGGGCGGGCTCGATGCCGTCATCAACCTCGTGCCGCTGGTTCCCGGCGACCTCGATCCGTTCGCGAGCATGGAGGATGTGGAGCGGATGGTGGCGCGCCAGCTGGCAGTGCCGTTCCTCACCTCCAAGATCGCCGCCAACCGCATGAGCATGATGCTGACCGACGGCGTGGTGCTGAACGTCGCCACCGTGAGCGGCATGCCGCAGCGGGCGAAGACGGCGTTTGCCACCGTTGCCAAGGCCGGGCTGTCGGCGATGACGCGCGCGCAGGCGGAAGAGTGGGCCAATCGCGGCATCCGCTTCAACGCGGTGGCGCCGCAGGCGATGACGGGGCTCGGCGGCTCGGGATTGAGCAGCGAGCCGGATATTGCGTCGCTGGCGCTCTATCTCGTGTCCGGCCAGGGCAAGCGCCTGTCGGGCTGCGTGTTCGAAGCCGACATGCATTGAGGCTCGCGCGCGCCGGTGCCTCCGGTGTGCCTGGTGCCCGTCGGGCATGACGTTCGTTATGGATGTCGGTCCTCTCAACTGACGTTATCCCCGAAGCCGAGCCGTGCGAGGCTATCGGGGATCCACCTGCGCACGTCGGGCTGGGGTTCGGAGCTGGATTCCCGCTTTCGCGGGAATGACGTTTTGGGGTGGAGGGCCCATCCTCGAAATTGCGTCATGCCCGGCCCGGATCGAGTCCGGGCTGAACTGCGGCGGGCATCCAGCCACGGCTCTGCGTGGGTGCGGGTGCCTTCGACGTGCACGATTGCACCCAGCACCGCAGTGCTCCTCTCCCCATACTTCATCAGGGCTAGAGCCTGCCCCCGCGAGGGCGGGGGGTGAGGGGTGGCTGAAGATGCTGACGCGGATCGTGTGGCCGCCCCTCACCCCGACCCTCTCCCCGTAAGAACGGGGAGAGGGAGGAATGCGTGGCGCGTACAGTCGGCGAAGGACGGGGATTGCACTGCCACTTATCCCCGCTGTCTGCGGCCGTGGTTTAATGACGGCTCCTTGCTCGCGACGGGATGACCGCTAGCAGCAATCGGCGTGGCAAGGAGATGGCGAACTGGCAAGAGGCCGCGTGCTGATGCATGGCCTAGTCCCAGGAGTCACCGGCTTTGCCGCCGGCGGTAACGCCCGTAGACGACCGTCGGATAGATGAGCGGGCCAGGCAGAAAACGCCGTCACGCGGGGCCGCACTGGCGGCCCAAGGGACCTGTGAAGGTCTCAGGGAGCCCGACGGGGTTCCCAGGGAGGCGGGAAACCGCCGCCTCCCGGAGCCGGATGGTGCCGGCTCCCGGGCTGCCCGCGAGGGCCCCGCGTACCCGTCGCACCCCCGGCCTTGCGGCCGGGGAGGGACGGCGCGTGCGCGTGAAGGGAGGCAAAGGGCAATAGCGCGTGTGCGGTGTGCGGCTCTGGGTCCCGGATACGCGCTTGCGCGCGTTCCGGGATGACAGACGCGACTAGGCCTTCGGAAATTGCGCAGCCGGGGTGGACAGCGAGATTTCCAGTTCCTCCGGCGTCATGTCGGGCGGGATGTTCTGGAACAGCGGGGTGGAGAGATAGCGCTCGCCGGTGTCGGGCAGCATGGCGAGGATGTTGGCGCCCTTCGGCGCCTCCGCAGCCACCTTCAGCGCACCGGCGAAGGTGGCGCCCGAGGTGATGCCGACGAAGATGCCTTCCTTGGCCGCCAGCGCGTTGCTCATCTTGATGGCCTCGGCGCCGGGGATCGGGAGCAGCTTGTGGATGACCTTCATGGCCACCGCGTCGCTGGTGATCTTTGGAATGAAATCCGGCGTCCAGCCCTGCATCGGGTGCGGCTTGAAGGCGGGATGCGGCTCGGCGGGCGAGCCGTCGGGATTGCGCACCTGCTCGGTGCCGCTGGCGATGAGCTGCGCATCCTCCGGCTCGCACACGATGATCTTGGTCTCCGGCATCTCCTTGGCCAGCACGCGCGCCACGCCCTTGAGCGTGCCGCCGGTGCCGTAGCCCGTGACCCAGTAGTCGAGCTTCTCGCCCTTGAAGTCGTCGACGATCTCGCGCGCGGTGGTCTTGGAGTGATAGTCGGGGTTGGCCTCGTTCTCGAACTGGCGGGTGAGGAACCAGCCGTGCGTCTTGGCAAGCTCGATCGCCTTCACCACCATGCCGAAGCCGCGCTGCGCCTGCGGGGTCAGCACCACCTTGGCGCCGAGGAAGCGCATCAGGCGCCGGCGCTCGACGCTGAACTGCTCGGCCATGGTGACGACCAGCGGGTAGCCCTTGGCGGCGCACACCATGGCCAGGCCGATGCCGGTGTTGCCGCTGGTGGCCTCGATCACGGTCTGGCCGGGTTTCAGCTCGCCGGATTTTTCCGCGGCCTCGATGACGCCGAGCGCGAGGCGGTCCTTGACGGAGCCGAGCGGGTTGAAGGCCTCGACCTTGACGTAGAGGTTGACGCCCTGCGGCGCGAGCCGGTTGATCCTGACGACGGGGGTGTGGCCGACGGTGTCGAGGATGCTCTGATACTTGGCCATGGCAAATCTCCTGTCCGCGCACGACGGCGGCGCGCGAGCATAGTCCAGAGGCTCCACGCCGGAAACCAGACCTTAGGAATGGGCGCGACGCGAAGGTGGACAGCCGTCAGGTGCTGCACGCTTCGTAGGCATGCGCGGCCCCTGGGTCCCGGATATTCGCCTGCGGCGAATTCCGGGATGACAAGTTTTGTGGGCGGGCCCTTCTCTCGCTGTCATCCCGGCCGGGGCGCAGCGGAGAGCCGGGACCCAGGGGCCGAGGACCGCAGCGAGGCGTGTGCAATCCCGGGTCCCGCATGCGCGCGGCGCGCGTTGCGGGATGGCGTCGGGGTGCCGGGGACGTCAGCGCACGGTCTGGATGCCGGCGGCCTTGTGCACGGCGACCCACTTGTCGAGCTCGGTGCGCAGGTACTCCTGGAAGTAGGCCGGCGAGGACGGCTCGTAAGGGTCGAGGAACAGCGCCCTGGCTTTCTCCTTGAACGCGGCATCCTTGATGATCAAGCCGATCTCGGCGTTCATTTTTTCGATGATCTCGGCGGGCGTGCCGCGCGGGGCGAGCACGCCGGTCCAGGCGTCGATGTCGTGGCTGACGGGGACATTGCTCTCGCGCAGCGTCGGCAGATCGGGCGCCAGCGCGGAGCGCGTGCCCGAGTTGACGGCGAGCCCCCGGACGGTGCCGGCCTGCACCTGGGGCAGGCTCGACGTCATGCCATCCCACATCAGGTGGATGCGGCCGGCGATCAGCTCCGTCATCACCTCGCCGCTGCCCTTGTAGGGAACGGCCGTCATTTCCAAGCCGGCGGCCCGGATCATCAGCGCCATCGACAGGTGGCTGAGCGAGCCGGTGCCGATATGGCCGTAGTTATATTTTCCCGGCGAGGCCTTCACGTCGGCGAGCACGTCTTTCACGGTCTGGCCGGACAGGGACTTCGACGAGACCAGCGCCATCGCGGTGCGGCCGACCAGGGCGACGCCCTGAAAGTCCTTCTGCGGCTCGTAGGGCAGGTCCGCGCGCGTCGCCGGCATGACCACCATCGGCGACAGCGACGTGACGAGGAAGGTGTAGCCGTCGGGCTCGGACGCCTTGACGGACTGCGTGCCGATCAAGCCCGATGCGCCGGCCCTGTTCTCGACCACGATTGACGTGCCGAGCTTTTCGGACAGGCGCGTGCTGATGAGGCGGGCGGTGATGTCGCCGGCGTTGCCCGCGGGAAACGGCACGACGAAGCGGATCGGCCTGGCGGGCCAGGCCTGCGCCGACACGCGGGTGGCGGCGAGACCGAACGTGGCGAGAGCGCCGGTGGTGACCGCGCGGCGCGTGAACTTGCGGGGCATAGCGTTTCCTCTTCAGTAGCCGGCTTTGGCGTAAGGCGTTTCGGCGGCGCGCCGATAGACGAGCAGCGAGCGCGTATAGCGCATGACGAGCTTGCGATCCTGATTGTAGGCCTCGGTTTGCACCGACAGAATGCCCTCGTTGGGGCGCGAGCGCGAGGTGCGGGCATCGAGCACCTTGGATTGCGCCTCGATGGTGTCGCCCGCGTACACGGGATTGGGCAGGGCGATGTCGGTCCAGCCGAGGTTGGCGACCACGCGGCCGAAGGTGCGCGTCGTCAGCGGCGTGGCGGCCGCGATCAGGAAGGTCTCGGCGATGCGCTGCTTGCCGTCGGCGTGTTTCTTGATCCAGTCGAGGTCGTGATAGGCGGGGTTCCAGTCGAACGAGCGCCACGCGTGCTCGACGGCCTCGCGCCAGTAGAAGGTGCGGCGCGGGTTGTGGACGAAGGTCTCGCCCGCGTTGAAGTCCTCGAAGAAGATGCCGACCTGCTCGGTGAAGGCGCCGTTCTCCTCGCGGCGCCAGCCGTGGAAGCGCGGCTCCGGCGCCATCTCAACCTTGCCGTCCGGCCCGCGGCCGCGGCGCCAGATGACGGCGTCGTAGGTGAGTGCGGCGACCTCGGTTCCGTCCGCCTTGCTGACGGCGGTGCGCACCTCGACGGTGCCGGTGTCGGCGTCGGGGCCGTCCTTGCAGGCGATGATGTCGGACGACGCGTAGATGGTGTCCCCGCCGAACAGCGGGCCGGTCATCTTGATTTCCTTGAAGCCGGTTATGGCGCGGCGCTGGCCGAAGGTCTTGGTGGCGAGACCGATGGCGCGCTGCAGCGTGATGGTGCTGACCATCAGCGGACGCTTCCAGGTGGTCTGGGCGGCGTAGTGCGCATCGTAGTGCAGCATCGCCGCGTTCATGGTGTCGAGGGACTCGTCCACGTTGTCCTGCTGCGAGATCGTCACGCCCGGACGGTGCACGAAGCGCTGGCCCGGGGCGAAGTCCTCGAAGTCGAGGCCGTGCCGCTCGCGATAGCGGCCGTCACCGAGCAGCGCATAGGCGGAAAATGTCATGTCGGGTCCTCCGCCGCGGTCATGCACCAATCACGGGGCAACATCAATGCGCGCACCCCCAAAGCGCGCGCAGAACAGCGTTGCGCTGGCGACGTGAATTGCGGCTCAGCCGGTCGGCGGCTGGTTGACCGCCAATTGCGCCGCGAACGCCCGCTGGTAGGCGGGCCGCGCCTCGCCGCGGGCGATATAGGCTGCGAGGTTGGGATACGCGTCCAGGATGCCCGACGACCTCAACCTCAGCAGCACCGACACCATCATCAGGTCGCCGGCGCTGAACGCACCGTCGAGCCAGTCGGCCTTGCCGAGGCGGGCGGCAAGCCGGCTCAGCCGGCCGCGGACGCGATCGGCCACCAGCGGCAGGCGCTCGGCATGCCAGGGCTTGTCGGCCTCGAGCAGCTTGGCGTTGGCAAACTCCAGGATCGGCGGCTCCACCGAATTGACCGCCGCAAACATCCACGCGATCGCCCGCGCCCGGGCATTGCGATCGGTTGGCAGCAGGCCCGCATGATGCTCGGCGATATGCAGCACGATGGCCCCGGTCTCGAACAGAACGAGATCGCCGTCCTCATAGGTCGGGATCTGGCCGAAGGGATGCAGCGCCAGATGCGCGGGCTCCTTCATCGCGCGGAAGGAGACGAGGCGCACGTCATAGGGCTGGCCCGCTTCTTCGAGCGCCCAGCGCACGCGCGTATCCCGCGCCAGTCCCTTGCCGCCGTCGGGAGAGCGCTCGAAGGCGGTGATAGTGATGGGCATAGCGAGGCTCTCTTGGATGAAATGGCGGCGAATTCCGAATGACAACTTCTACCGCCCTTCCACGTCTGTCATCCCGGCCGAGCGGAGCGAGAGCCGGGACCCAGGGCCAAAAACATTCAGCGTGTCACGCGGTGCCCTGGGTCCCGGATACGCGCTTTGCGCGTTCCGGGATGACAACATTTGTCGACCGCCGCTCTCCTGTCATCCCGGCCGAGCGCAAGCGAGAGCCGGGACCCAGGGAAAAGAAGATCAGCGTGCCAGGTGTTGCCCTGGGTCCCGGATATTCGCCTGCGGCGAGTTCCGGGATGACAATTTTCTACGACCCTTCCACTTCTGTCATCCCGAGCGGAGCGAGAGCCGGGACCCAGGGCAAAGAAAATCAGCGTGCCGGGTGTTGCCCTGGGTCCCGGATATTCGCCTGCGGCGAATTCCAGGATGACAAACATGTAGCTGATTCTGAAACGGACGCTGCTCTAACTGGCCGCAGGTTCCGGTCGGCCCGTGGTCTCGCGCCGGCTGCCGGGCTCGTTCAGCACCATCAGCAGCGGCGTGAGGCCCTCGGTGTCGACGAGGCGGAACACCTCGACGTCGTTGCGGGCCTTCTCGCTCCAGCCGGCGATCTGCAGCGCGTGCTCGGCCTTGGAGAACAGGCCGTGGTTGCGGATCGGGCGGTTGCTGTGCTCGGGCAGACCTTCGGCTTCCAGCTTGTTCTCTTCGCGCCACTTGCGGCGCACCTCGCTGAGGTCGGTGGTGCTGGAGACGCCTTCCTCCGTCCGCAGTGCAGCGAACTCCTTCTTGTTGGGCCAGCGCAGCAGCTGCAGGTCGGTCAGCACGCCGGCGAGATGGTTCATCGCCAGCGCTTTGGCGGCCTCGTCCTCGTTGGCCCCGTCTGCGGCGTAAAGGTTCGGGATGACGAGATAGGAACCATCGCGGTGATGGATGAAATGGCCCTGCAGCCAGTGATGATCGACCTTGGCGCGCGACAGGGCGGTCTGGATGGCGCCGGCAACCTGCCGCGACTGGTCGCCGCCGAAGCGGATCGGCAGTTGCTTGGGCGGATTGACGATCGCGAGTGCGAGCAGGCCCAGATCAATGCCGATGGTGGCGAGCAGCGCGATCAGGTCGCGGCCGGTGATGGGCTCGCCGGAATCGGTGCGGCCCAGCGCGACGTTGCCGCCGGAGAACACGTAGCGGCCGAGGCTGGCGCCATAGGCGCCCATGTTGCTCCAAAGATTTTTCACGGCGTTGGCGACGCCGGCGGGGCCTTCGTTGAACACGGCCTCGCGCAGCTTCAGTTCCGCCGGCTGCTCAGCCTGGGCGGCGGCGAGCGTGAGGCGCTCGGCGAGCGTGGGGTCGTAACAGGAGAAGCCGGTCTTGCCGGGCGCGACGTTGACGGCGGAGGCGAGCGCGCGCATCTCGGCGCCCGTGGATTTGCCGAGCTGGTTGGAGCGCGCGGCGATGTTGCGGGCGCGGCCGCGGATATCGGAGGCGCGGTTCTCGAAGTTGCGCTGGCGCTCCTCGACGGTGGCGCCGCCGAGGCCCTCGGCGGCCTTCCTGAGCTGCTCGACGTCGGCCTGCACCGGCTCGAGCCAGGCGCGGGTCATGCCGTCGCGCAGGGTGATGATGCTGTCGCGCACGCCGCGCCGCGCGTTGTAGAGCGGGCCGCGTCCGGCGCCGGAGGGCTGGCCGCAGCTGCCGCCGCTCGTCTCCTCGCGCGACATCTGCCCTTCCGACCAGGTGACGACGTTGTCGAGCTGGGCTTTGACCGCATCGAGGCGCGCGGCGATGACGGCGCTGGTGTCGCGCGCGTCCTCCTGCAATCCGGCGAGGCCGCTGCGGGTTGCTTCCTCGCCGGCGATCAGGCTCCACCAGAAGCCGTAGCCGAAGCCGATCGACCAGATGGCGAGGAACACATAAAGCGGGAAGGTGATCAGGCGCTCGCGCAGGTGGCGGCCGGCGCCGAAGGTCTCGCGCAGCATCAGCCACATCAGGAACGTGAGCGCGACCACGACGGCGACGACCAGCACGTCGGTGGAGAAGGACACGCCGCCGGGAAGGATCTGGCCCTGGCTGGTCTGGGTGGAGGACACGCCGATGATGAAGTCGCGCATGCCGTGCCAGGTGGCGTAGCCGGAGATGATCAGCAGCATGAAGGAGGCAATGCCGATCAGCGTGTTGCGCCCGAGCAGATAGTCGAGAACCCGGCCTGTGAGCGAAGGCGCGCGCATTTCGGCCATGGCGAACTCCTTACCGTTTACAAGCGCAATAGCGGAAATCGACGGGCATGTCCTGCGCCGGGGCGCAGCTCAAGGAAAGCGTGTGGACGGTGTGGCCGCGGCGCCAAACCGCGGCCGTGATCAAGGCTGGGCCTTGTCGAGCAGGTCCTTGAGCGCGGCGAGGCGCGCCTTGTCCGCGGCGCCCTTTTCCTCCGAGATCGGGATGCTGCGGCGCGCAAGATCGAGGTAGGCCGGGAGCAGGTGCGGCGCGTGCGCGCGCAAGCCCTCGATGTGGCGCGCAACCGTGCCGAGATCGGCGCGGGCGATGGGACCGGCCAGCGCGCGGACCGGGCCGTTGCTCTCGAGGGCAGCGACGGTGCCCTTGGTCAGGGGAAGCAGCGCCTTGAAGGCCTCCTCGCGGCTGGCGCCGAAGGCGCTCCAGAGATCGAGCGCGTCGTTCATCAGGCGCACCAGGAACGATGCAGCAAAGCTGCCGGACGCGTGGTAGAGCGCGCGTGCGCCGGGCGGCAAAGCTATGGGACTGCAGTGGAGCGCCTGCGCCATCGCCCACAGCACAGCACGCAGCTCGCCTTCAGCTTCTATGGCGACCGTGCAGCCGGGAAGCGTCGCCATGGCGGCTTCGGTGTTCGTGAACGTCTGCAGCGGATGAAAGCCGCCGGTTGCAGCACCGGCTGCAGCGGCCGCTGCCAGTGCAGTCACTTCGGTCGCACCACTGCAGTGGACAACGCTGTGTCTTGGCTGCCAGACAGCAGCACGCACAACCGGCTCGATGGCGTCGTCGGGCACGGCAACGATGACGAGATCGCTGTCGTCGACCAGCGCCTGCACCGCGGCGTAGGCCTTGGCCTGTGCGATGCCGCTTGCGAGCGTCTCCGCCGATGCACGCGCGCGGCTCGCAGCGCCGACAATGTGATAGCCGGCGCGCGACAGGCTCCACGCGAGCGGCGTCGCAAGCTGCCCGGCGCCGATGAAGCCGATGCGTGGTGTCCGGGGCTCTTTCATGCCCAACCTGCAAGTGCGATGCGCGCGGCCTCCCGCGCATGGGCGCGCGCCGCATCGATCAGAGGCACCGTGGCCGCGCTTTGCAGCTCCTCGGTCACGAGTGACATATCGGTGTTGCCGAGAATGATCGAGGCCGCGCCTTGCGCCGCCAGCTCCTTGATGGCGGTGGCGAGCACGAGAATGCACGCAGGCGAGGGCTGGCCCAGGACCAGCTCATCAAAGATCGCCCGATCGACGCCTTCAGCCGTTGTCGCGGCAGGTAGCAGCAGCGGTATGCCGTGACGGGCGGCAGCCCGCTGGAAGAGCCCGCCGGCCGCGGCGTAACGCGTGCAGAGCAGGCCAACGGGGGCGATCGGCTTTGCCTGTTTCCAGCACGCTTCGGCAAGGTCGAGAAACGGCGCGGAGATTCTCTGACGCGCCAGAGACGTGAGTGTGCTTGTGGTGCCTGATGTGACAACCATGAAGTCAGAACCGGCTGCCGCCAATGCCTGGCACGCAACGGCGACTTGCTCTTCGGCCGCTTGCCTGCGCCCGGCTTGCAGGTTCGCAATGAGCAGGCTGAAGTCGAGTGTTGCCGTCACCGTGCGGAGTTGATTGATCGCTCCCTTGGTGCCCGCTGCGGCAACGGCCGCCTCCTGCATCTCCCGCTGGTAGACGAAATCGACATAGGTCGAGATGCCGACGATGCCGGGGACCAGCCTTTGTGCGAGTGCTCCCATAGTCCCCGGCCGAGCGCCTGTTCCTATTCCCGCACGTCCGTGCGGTAGGTCTTGGACACGACCTTCCAGCCGCCGTTCAGCTTGAGCAGGGTGAGGTAATCCGTGAAGTAGCGCGGATGGATCGAGCACTCGACCTTCACGAACGCGGTCTCGGGTCCGGACAGGTCGATCGACACGATCCGGTCGGTGCGCTTGAGCCCGCGCGACTTGGGTGACTCGCGGCCCTTCACGAACTCGAACCACTTCTCGCGCGGCAGGTCCGCGACGCCGCCGTCGCTCACGGAATAGAGGTGGCTCACCTCGTGGAAGGCCTTGCCGAGCTTGCCGGTGTCGCCCTCGTAGAGTCCATCGAGATAGGTCCGCACGACGCTCTCGACCGCTTCGATCTCGCCAGCCATTTCTCTCTCCTCTCGCTTCCTCAGGTCTCAGCTTAGCAGAAAAGTGCGCGCGTGCGCGCGATCAGGCCGCCTTGGTCGCTGCGAAGCGTCCGCCGCCCATCTCGCCGGACGTGACCAGATCGACGAAACGCACGTAGGACTCGTAGAAAGCATCGTGGCCGGACGGCGTGCCGGCCGTCTCCGCCTCGCCGCGCAGCTTGCGATACATGGCAAGGCGCTGGCGCAGGATTTCGCCCCACTCGGCCGTGAGGTCTTCTGCCGAGGTGACAGTGAAGCCGGCCTCGCGCAGCAACGCTTGGTAGCCGTCCAGACTGTGCAGCGAGGCCATTGCCATGCCGCGCCACATCAGGTCGCGGTCGGGCTCCGACAGCGGCTTGGCTGCGATCCACGTGCTGAAGGCGATGCGTCCGCTGGACTTCAGGATTCGATGCGCCTCGCGCAGAGCCTTGAGATTGTCCGGCACGTGCAGCAGCGCCTCCTGGCTGATGACGGCATCGGCCGAGCCATCTGCCAGCGGCACCTGCATGACGTCGCCCTCGATCACGCGCACCTTGCCCTGCAGGCCGACGCGCCGCGTCAGGTCGTTGGCGCCGGCGACGCGCGCGGGCGTCAGCTCGATGCCGGTGACGTCGGCACCGGTGCGGTGCGCGATGTAGCGCGCCGGGCCGCCGATGCCGGCGCAGAAGTCCACGACCTTGGTGCCGTTGCCGATGCCCGCGAGCCTGGCGAGCGCGTCGGTGGCGGCGGTGCCGCCGTAGTGATCCTGGTCGTGCGCGAGCAGGTCATCGGGTTGCAAGTCGTCGAGGTGTCCACGCGCCTGCTTCAGTTTGGCGAGCACGATGTCGGCGGTGATCGGATGCCGGTTGTAGAAGTCGATGGCAGACCGGATCACCACGCTCATGTCTCTTATCCTCGCCGCGTCTTGGGTGCCGCCAGCGCGCCGAGCACGATGCCGGCAATCACCAGCAGGGCGCCGGCCAGCCGCGCCGGACCGATCGTCTCGCCCAAGTATAAAGCCGAAGTCGCCAGCGCCGCGACCGGGATCGCCGCAGTGGCCAGTCCGGCCAGCCAGGTCTCCACGTACGGCAGGCCCCGATACCAGAGCCACAGGCAGATGACGCTGGCGGCGAGCGAGTACCAGATGCCGAGCGCCCACATCTCCAGCGGGACCGCGCGCGCATCGAAGGCCGGAAGCTGGACCGCGGCAAGCGGGATTGCAAGCGCAAGCCCGACCACGTTGGCGCCCAGCGCCAGCCGCAGCGGCCGATAGGGCGGCGCCAGCCGCTTGCCGAGCAGGACGAAGCTCGCCTCGCACAGCACCGCGCCGCCGATCAGCAGATTGCCGGCGAGCGACGTCGTGCCGGCCTGCGCGCCCGTGGTCTGCACCAGCAGCAGGCCCGCAATCGCCAGCGCAACTGCACCCATCTGCAGGCGCGAGAGGCGGTCGCCCATCAGCACGACCCCGAGCAGCGCCACCACCGCCGGCAAGGTGGCCGTAATGATGCCGGCATCGGCGGCGGAGGTGCGCTTCAAGCCCTCGAACATGAGCACGGTGAAGCCCACCATGCCGAGCAGCGACATCAGCACGAGGTCGCGCTGCTTTCGGCCGGACATCGCCTTGAGCTTGGGACCGTCCTCCGCAGGTGCGACGGCCATCAAGGCGAGGCACGATACCGCGAAGCGGAACAGCACGAACACATAGATCGGGAAGGCCGCCACGACGGCCTTGCCGAACGCGACGTTGGCGCCGGTGAGCGTCATGGCGGCAATCAGCGAAAGTGCTGCGGCCGCCCGGGTAGAGGACATGGCCGCACGTCATGCCTTCGCCACGACTCACTGGCAAGCACGCTCATCCAGCTTGGACGCAGGGCCCGCAGGGACTCGCGGTTCTCCGGGCTGTGGGCGGCATGATAGGGGATGCGCCGTGCCCGATACCGTGCTCGAGGTCGCCATCTGCGCGGCGGCTGGCCTCGTCTACGCAATCATCTGGTTTGCAACGCGGAATCTATCCCGCGGGGTGCGCATTTTCGCGCGCGTGGCGCCGCTGCTCGTGCTCATCCCGGCGGTGCTCTTCGTCTCGCTGGAGATGTCGCCGCACCGCGAGGAGGCGCGCAAGACGGAAGCCGCCCGCAAGGAAGCGCCGGCGCAGGAGACCGCGTCTCAGCCTGCGCCGCAGAGTCGGGCGCCGGACGCTGTGCCTCCACCGCCGCCTCCAGCCCCGTCCGATCCGGCGCGCCCACCGCAGAGCGAGCGGTCCACCGGGACGCGACAGGACCCTGCGGGCGGCGCGGGTCCGCCGCCCGGCGTTCCCGCCGCCAAGGAGGAGAGCTGGGATGTGGTACCTGTCTTCTATGGCACCGACCGCGTGGCAAAACCCGAGCCGGCGCGCATCACCTATGTCGCCGACCGTGCACGCCGGCTGGAGCTCGGCCGCGCGCTAGTGACGGTGCCGAAGGTGCACCAGGTGCCCAACATCGAGCGGCCGTTTGCCATCCGCGTGCCCTACCTCAACATCACCATCTACGAGCAGGCGGAGGACCCCAAGCTTCACTTCACCCTCAAGGAGCTGAAGTCCCTGTCGCGCGAGGATTTTCTAAGGCTCGCGCGTGAGCGCATTGCCGGCGCCAAGGCCTTCAAGGAGCAGGCCGTCGTGTTCGTGCACGGCTACAACACGGGCTTCGACTATGCGCTCTACCGCACGGCGCAGATGGCCTACGACCTCAAGTACGACGGCGCGGCGTTCCTCTACAGTTGGCCGTCCGGCGGCGGCGTTGCCTCCTACGGCTACGACCGCGAGAGCGCCACGCAGAGTGAGCCCTACCTCAGGGATTTCCTGTCGCTGGTGCTGAAGGAGACGGGCGCCAAGAGCGTCAGCGTGATCGCGCACAGCATGGGCAACCTGCCGCTGCTCAACGTGCTGCGCGAGCTGGGCCCCGCGCTGCCGCCCGACGTGAAGCTCAACCAGATCATCATGGCGGCGCCGGACGTCGATCGTGACGTGTTCGTCAATCTCGCGGCCAACATCCGCCAGTACGGTCGCGGCGTGACGCTCTATTGCTCCGCCAACGATCGCGCCATGAGTGCCTCGCGCCGCGTGGCGGGCGGCGTGCCGCGTGCCGGAGATGTTCCTGCCGACGGGCCCGTCGTCATCGCCGGCATCGACACCATCGACGTCACCCGCACCAGCACCGACGTGCTCGCCCTCAATCATTCCACCTACGCCGAAAAGAGCGCGCTTCTCAACGACATCGGCCTGCTGCTGCTGACCGGCGAACGGCCGCCGGAGAAGCGCATCCCGATCCTGGAGACGGTGCAGGCGCCGGCCGGGTCCTATTGGCGTTATCCCTAGCCGTGTACGTCCCCGGCTTGTTGCGACTGCGCGAAGCGGGTAGGCCTTCGCCTGAGAGGAAGGTCCATCCCCATTGACGATTATAGCGCCCCTCGTTGACCGGTATGAGCGGCTGTCGGTGGTCACGCGCGGCTGCCTGCTGATGGTGGTCGCGACCCTGCTGTTCGCCGCGATGCATGCATCCATCCGGCACGCCACGCAGCATCTGCCCGGCGTCGAGGTCGCCTTCTTTCGCAACCTGTTCGGCTTGGTGGTGATCGTGCCGTTGCTGGTGCGGTTCGGGCCGCGCCTGTTCTACACCGAGAAGTTCGGCCTGCACCTGCTGCGCTCGCTCATCAACGCGGTGTCGATGGTGGCCTTCTTCATCGGCTTGTCGATGACGCCGCTGGCACGCGCAACGGCCATCGCCTTCACGGCGCCACTGTTCACCGCGCTGCTGAGCGCGCTGTTCCTCGGCGAGGTGTTCCGCTGGCGGCGGTGGACGGCCATCATCGTCGGCTTCATCGGCGCACTCGTCATCCTGCGGCCGGGCGCTGACGTGATCGATACGGGCTCGCTGCTGGTGCTGTTCTCCTCGCTGCTGTGGGCGATGGCGATGATCGACATCAAGGTGCTCGCGCGCTCGGAGTCGAGCGCCACCATCACCGCCTACGTCACGGTGCTGATGACGCCACTGACGCTGGTGCCGGCGCTGTTCTACTGGCAGACGCCGTCGCCCGAGTTGTGGGGCTGGCTCATCTTCATCGGCGTGATCGGCACGCTGGGGCAGTTCATCGTCACCGAGGCGATCAAGCTCGCCGACATGACCGTGCTGATGCCCTTCGACTTCCTCAAGCTGGTCTGGGCGGCATTCCTCGGCATGCTGTTCTTTGCCGAAGTGCCGGATTCGCTGACCTGGATCGGTGCCGGCATCGTCTTCTCCGCCTCGTTCTACATCGTCTGGCGGGAGGCGAAGCTGCGGCGCCTGCAGTCGAAGGCCACCGACCCCAAGGCGGAATGATCACGCCAACGTTAGGTTTGGTGAATGATCGCGCGTTTTCAATTGGCCGTGACGCGGCAGATTTCCAGCTTCCCGATCCGCGGCAATCACCGTATCAACACGGGATCAACGGATGGTTGCCATGCTGATAAAAAATCGCCCCGATATTTCCCCTTCAGAGATTACGCCCCGTTCCGTCTACCTGCGCCGCCGCGAGTTTCTCACCGGAGCCGCTGCGGCCGGGCTGATCGCCGGTTTGTCTCCGGCCTTTCTCCGAGATGCCCAGGCCGCGCCGATGAAGGGCGCGCCGAGCCCGCTCTCGACGACGGACGAGACGCTGACGCCACTGAAGGACGTGACCACCTACAACAACTTCTACGAGTTCGGCACCGACAAGGGTGATCCGGCCAAGAACGCGCACACGCTGAAAACATCGCCCTGGAAGGTGAAGGTCGACGGCCTCGTCAACAAGGGCGCCGACTACGACCTCCAGGACCTGATCCGCGACGTCGCGCTGGAGGAGCGCATCTACCGCATGCGCTGCGTGGAAGGCTGGTCGATGGTGATCCCGTGGGTCGGCATACCGCTGGCTTCCGTGCTGAAGCGCGTCGAGCCGCAGGGCAGCGCCAAGTTCGTCGGATTCGAAACGCTCGTGCGTCCCGCCGAGATGAATGGACAGCGCGGCTATTTCCAGGCGTTGCCCTGGCCTTACAAGGATGGCTTGCGCATGGACGAGGCCATGCACCCGCTCACGATCCTCGCCGTCGGCCTCTACGGCGAAACCATGCCGAACCAGAACGGCGCGCCCATCCGCCTCGTCGTGCCCTGGAAGTACGGCTTCAAGAGCATCAAGTCGATCGTGCGCATCAGCCTCACAGAGGCGCAGCCCGCCATGTCCTGGCAGGAGCAGAATGCGCGCGAGTACGGCTTCTACTCAAACGTCAATCCGCAGGTCGACCACCCGCGCTGGAGTCAGGCCACCGAGCGCCGCATCGGCGAGGGCAGCGGGCTGTTTGTCCGCCGCCGCCCGACGCTGATGTTCAACGGCTACGGCGACCAGGTTGCAAGCCTCTACGCCGGCATGGACCTGAAGAAGTTCTACTGACATGAGCCGGGCGGCAGCAGCACACAGCGGGTCGGCTCTGCTGCTCGGATCCGACCCGATCCGGCGTGCGATCTACTTTTTCGGCATGATGCCGGCGATCTGGTACTTCTATCTCGGCTTCACGGATCAACTCGGCGCCGACCCGCAGAACACCCTGGAACGCGCGCTGGGCCTTTGGGCGCTGCGTTTCATCGTCGTCACTTTGGCGATCACGCCGCTGCGCCCCTACTTCGGTCCGCGCCTTATCCGCTACCGGCGCACTTTTGGCCTCCTCGCCTTCTACTACGCAGCCCTGCATGTGTTCGTCTATCTGGTGCTCGACCAGGGCCTCAACGTGCAGGCGATCCTCGCCGACATCGTCAAGCGGCCTTACATCACAGTCGGCATGCTGGCCTTCCTGATCCTCGTGCCGCTGGCGGTCACGTCCAACAACACGATGATCCGCAAGCTCGGCGGGCAGGCGTGGAACAAGCTGCACCGGCTGGTGTACGTGGCCTCGATCGCGGCCGCGGTGCATTTCCTGATGGTGGTGAAGACCTGGAACTTCGAGCCCATGCTCTACGCCTTCCTGATTGCGGTGTTGTTGCTCTACCGCCTGGCGAAGTACGCAAAGAAGCGCGCACGCCGCCTGAATGAAGCGCGTGCCTGATCGTTATCCAAAATCAGGCAAGCCCGATCGTCCTCTCATTGTCATCCCGGAATTCGCCGAAGGCGAGATATCCGGGACCCAGGATTACAGATGGAGCCCGTAGCCCTGGGTCCCGGCTCTCGCTGCGCTCGGCCGGGATGACAAATCTTGCGATGTTCTAAGTTTTCAGGTCAGCCGGAAACATGTGCTGCCCATCTTTCCATGGCAGCGGCTTCACCCACACCGCCGCCTGCACGGGCAACTCCGCATAGAGATGCGGGAACAGCGCGCCGCCGCGCGACGGCTCCCACGTGAGCTTGTCTCCCAGCCCGTCCGCATCGACGGCCACGAGCACCAGGTCCGCCTGCCCGGCGAAATGCTTGGCCGCGGTCTCTGCAACTTGCGCCGCCGTTGAAAAATGAATGTAGCCGTCGCGCACGTCGACGGCGGAGCCGCGAAACGCCCCGTCGCGAAGCGCGTCCTCCCACTCGGCGGCCCGGCAGATCTTGTAGATCGTCGTCATCAGCGCCGCTTCTTCGCCCTGAGATCGATGATGCCTGCGCGCTGCCGCGGGTCCTCGCCGGGGGCGAAGATTTGCGTCTTCTGCACCTTCTGCGTTCCCGTCGTCGGCAGCGTGTCGAGGAACAGCACCCAGCCGGGCGCCTTGAAGTAAGCGAGCCGCGCATTGCACTGCTCGAACAGCGCCTCGGCCAGCGTCCTATCGCCTGCGATGCCCGGCATCGTCACGATGCAGGCCAGCACCTCCTCCTCGCGCAGCTCGTCGGGCGCCGCCACCACCGCCACCTGCGCCACCGCGTCGTGCGCCTGCAGTACGGCCTCGATCTCGGCGGCGGCGATGTTCTCGCCCGCGCGGCGGATGATGTGCTTCTTGCGATCGACGAAGAAGATCATGCCCGACGCGTCCTGCTTCACGACATCGCCGGTATGGAACCAGCCGCCGCGCCAGGCCTCCTCGGTCGCCGTCTCGTTCTTGAGGTAACCGGAGAAAAACCCATAGCGCGGGGTCTCCGCCGAGTGCCGCACGAGAAACTCGCCCGGCGTGCCGGCGGCCACGTCCTGGTCGTTGTCGTCAACCACGCGCGCCTCAAGCCCCTGGAACGGCCGGCCGAACGCGCGCGTGCCGATCATGCGCGGTTCGTGGCAGTCCGCCGTGATGCGCCCGGTCTCGGTCATGCCCCACACCTCGATCATGGGGAAGCCGAAGCGTTCCTCGAACACGCGATGCAACTGCGGCTCGATGCCGGCGCCGATGCCGATGCGCACCTTGTGATTGCGGTCCGCCGGCCCTGCCGGCTGGTTCAGCAGCATCGGCGCGACGATGCCGAGGTAGTGGATGACGGTGACGTCGTGCGTGGAGACCTCGTGCCACCAGCGCGTCGGCGAGAACCGCTCCGGCAGCACCAGCGTGTTGGCCGTCTGCATCGCCGCCGTCGACATGATGTTGAGGTGGTTGATGTGGAACAGCGGCAATGGATTGTAGAACCGCTCCTGGCCGTGCCGGATCTCCATCAGCCCGCCGTGGTCGCAATAGGTCTTGCCGGCATTCAGCGTGTAGAGGTTCGACAGCCGGCACCCCTTCGGCCGCCCGGTCGTGCCGGAGGTGTAGAGCAGCGTGCATTCGCTCTCGAGATCGGGTGCGCCCTTGCCCGGCGCGGGCGCGGACGGCCTGGGCAACTCGGCCGGCATTGCATGCGCATTCACAACCGGCAGAGGCTTCGCCCGCTCCGCTGCCGCCGCCTTCACGTCCTCGACGCGATGCGGCAGCACCACCGCCAGCTCCGCGTCGCTGTGATCGAGCACGTAGGCGATCTCGTCGTGCCGGTAGTCGGGATTGACCGGCACGATGCACACGCCCAGCGCATTGAGCGCGAGATAATGAAAGAAGAACTCCGGCCGGTTCTCCATCAGGATCGAGACGCGGTGGCCGTGGCCATACCCGGCCGCGGCATACGTCTCCCGCAGCCGCTCCACCTCCGCCAGCGCCTCTCCATAGCTGTACGCGACACCGGCCGGATGCCAGTCCCGATCCGCCCGCGCCGGCACGATGAGAAAGGGATGCCCGGTCGCGCCCTTGGCGGTATCGAGAAAGAGCCCTGCTACCGTGTTCGCCATCGCGCGTTGCTTCCCCCTCTTTTTGCCCGTGAAGCTAGCCGATGGCGGCGCGATGTGCGAGTTGGAACGGATGATCCAAAATACCGAGGCGCCGAAGCCGGCGCTGCGCATGCGCCGCGTGCTGACCGCGCCGGTCATGTCCCCGGCCTGGCCCGAGGGTACGCGGCTGGTGATGTTTACGCCCGAGCAAGCGACCGGCGTGCACGCCCTGCTGGCTGCCGCCTACGCCAACGGGGGCGGTTCCGTATTGCCGTTTGCCCAGTGGTGGGCCGCCGTGTCGCATGATGCGGAATTTGATCCCGCACTGTGCTTCGTGGCGCAGGATGCGAGCGGCCGCCCAATTGGCGTGGCTCACTGCTGGACCAGCGCGTTCGTCAAAGACCTTGCCGTCCACCCCGACTGGCGCCGCCGCGGGCTCGGACGCGCGCTGCTGCTGCATGCGTTCGGGGTCTTCTCGATGCGAGGCGCCGGCGCCGTCGATCTCAAGGTCGAAGCCGGCAATGCGGCAGCCATCGCTCTCTACGAGAGCCTGGGCATGCACGCCGTGTCGGCTGACGCCTAGTCCTTCGTCCGCTTGTCCACCACCCGCCGCGCCTTGCCCTGGCTGCGTTCCACGCCGCCGGGATCGGTGACGGTGATCCTGGCCGTGACGCCGATCAGGTTCTTGACGAGCTGGCCCAAGTCGCCCGCGGAGGCCTGCCGCGCCTCCGCCTGCGCCCGGTCGGGCGAGGCCTCCACCAGCACCTCCATCTCGTCCATGCGGTTCTCCCGCGTCAGAACGATCTGGTAGTGCGGCGCCAACCCGTTCACCTTCAGGATCTGCTCCTCGATCTGGGTCGGGAACACGTTCACCCCGCGCACGATCATCATGTCGTCGGAGCGCCCCGTGATCTTCTCCATGCGCCGCATGCTGCGCGCCGTGCCGGGCAGCAATCGCGTCAGGTCGCGCGTGCGGTAGCGGATCACCGGCATGCCTTCCTTGGTGAGCGTGGTGAACACCAGCTCGCCCTTCTCGCCGTCCGGCAGCACCTTGCCCGTGACGGGATCGATGATCTCCGGATAGAAGTGGTCCTCCCACAAATGCAGGCCGTCCTTGGTCTCAACGCACTCGTTGCCGACGCCCGGCCCGATCACCTCCGACAGCCCGTAGATGTCAACGGCGTGCATGTCGAACGCCTGCTCGATCTCCGCCCGCATGGAGTTGGTCCACGGCTCGGCCCCGAAGATGCCGACCTTGAGCGACGTTTTCGTCGGGTCGATGCCCTGCCGCCGGAACTCATCGAGGATCGCCAGCATGTAGGAGGGTGTCACCGTGATGATATCGGGCTCGAAATCTGTGATGAGCTGCACCTGCCGCTCCGTCATGCCGCCCGAGATCGGGATCACGGTCACGCCCAGTTTCTCCGCCCCGTAATGCAGGCCGAGCCCGCCCGTGAACAGGCCATACCCGTACGCATTGTGCAGTTTCATGCCGCGCCGGCCGCCCGAGGCGCGGATCGAGCGCGCCACCACCTCCGCCCACACGTCGATGTCGCCCTTGGTGTAGCCGACCACGGTCGGCTTGCCCGTCGTGCCCGAGGAGGCGTGGATGCGCGCCACGTCCTCACTGGGCACCGCGAACAGCCCGAAGGGGTAGTTCGCGCGCAAGTCCTCCTTGGTCGTGAACGGAAACTTGGCGAGGTCGGCCAGCGTCTTCAGGTCGTCGGGATGCACACCCGCCGCGTCGAATTTCTTCCAGTAGGCCGGGACGTTGTCATAGACGCGCCGCAACGTCGTCTTGAGCCGCTGCAGTTGCAGCGCCCCGATCTCGTCGCGCGAGGCAATCTCGATCGGATCGAGATCCTCCTTGCGGGGTGTCAGGTCCAGCACGCGCGTCCTCCGATCATGGTCTTTCGAGATGTTGCGTTACATCGTTGGGTTGGCGTAGGCGCCGCCGAGCGCGTTGAGACCGAATGCCGAGCCCGCGATGTCGAAGTTGAACGAGAAGTGCTGGCTGATAGCCATCACGTCGCGCAGGTGCCGCTGCAGCGGATCGCGCGTATACAGCCCCTGCGCGCCGTAGCATGACCACAAGGTCTGCACGGCCTCGCGCGCTTGGCCGACGGCGAAGGCCGTGTGCGCGCGATAGCGCAATTTGGTTGCAAGATCGGGTGCTTCATTGTTGGCCGCGCCTGCCTGCAGGGCCATCGCAGACTGGCGCAGCAGCTCCCGCGCTGAATCAATAAGGCACCGCGCCTGCGCAACCTTGATCTGCACCGCCTGGAAGTCGGAGATCCTTGCGCCGGTGTAGGTTCCCATGCGCTTGGCCATCGAGTCCAAAAACAGCTCGTAGGCACCCTCGGCGGCGCCGACGGCTGCAGGCGCGATCGGATGGCTCGATGCCGCTACCACCGGAATGCGATACAGCGGACCGGGCGTCAGGGTGGCCCCTGGATGGTCCGGCCCGCCGCGGCAACGCTGCAGGGGGAGTGCGCGCCGCTCCGGCACAAACTGCTCCGTGACCTTGATGTCCTTGCTGCCGGTGCCGCTCATCCCCATCGCGTACCACGTGTCGATGATCTCGTAGTCGGATTTGGGCACCAGACACAGGCGCCAGTCGATTGCCGTCTTGCCATCGTCGCCGTAGACGGTCACGGCCAGCATGTTCCACTCGGAGTTGTCGACCCCGGACGAGAACGGCCAGCGTCCATTGACCACGAAACCGCCATCCACCTTGCGTCCCCGCCCCGCGGCAAGCGCGATGGATGAGGCAATCAATGCATCGGGATTGGCCTCCCACACTTCCCGTTGGGTATCGGGGTCGTAATAGCCAAGTATCCAGTGGTGGCAGCCGAGATTGCCGACGTTCCAGCCGGTCGAGGGACAGCCGCGTGCGATCTCGGCCGTGATATCCACCACGGCTACGAAATCAAGCTCCATGCCGCCGAACATCTTCGGCTGGTGGTAGCGGAACAGACCGGTCTCGTGCAGCAGTTGCTCGTTGTCGCGAATGAGGATGCGCGCGTCTTCCGCTTTCTGGGCACGCTCGCGCAGGATCGGCACGATCTCCCGCGCACGCCGCATGGCCTCATCGTAGCCGACGCCAGAGAAATTGCGCCGCTCCGATTGCGGCAGCGTTCCGGTATCCCCTGTGCCAGCCATCCGTTCCGTCCCTAGCGCATCGCTCGCGCCAGGATGGTTCAGCTCACGGCACAGTTCAACGGGTTATCCCGGTGGCGCGCTATGGAGTGCCGTCGATCAGGCTGCCGGGCAGCGTGCGCGAGTGTCCGCGGAACTCGGCGATCACGGTGCCGGCCTCGTCGCGCACGGTGATGTCGTAGATGCCGCTGCGCTCGCCCCGCTGCCGTTCCCTGGCGTCGGCGATGAGCCGCATGCCGAGACGCCCGGGCGTGACGAAGGTGACGCTGCAGTGCTGGGCGACCGCGGGCTGACCGTGCGAATTGCACGCAAATGCGAAGGCGGAGTCGGCCAGCGAGAAGATGAACCCGCCGTGGCACATGCCGTGGCCGTTGAGCATGCGCTCGGTCACCGGCATGGCGAGCTTGGCGGTGCCGGGGCCAACTTCCAGGATCTCCATGCCAAGGCCTTGGCTGGCCTTGTCGTCGCGCCACATGGCAACGCCGCTCAGCCGCGCGATCTCGTTTGCATCAAGCGCCATGGGTCAGGACTTCTTTCCCGTGTAGCGCGGCGCGCGTTTCTCGAGAAAGGCCGTGATGCCCTCCTTGGCGTCGGGAGACGCTCCGGCGAGCCGCTGCAGGTCCCGTTCCAGGTCGAGCTGCTGCGCAAGCGTGTTGGTGGAGGATGCCGCGATCGCCTGCTTCGACAGAGCCAGGCCGTAGGTGGCGGCGGTGGCCAGCTTGGCGGCGACGGCAGACACCTCCGCCTCCAGCTTGTCGTCGTCGACGCACTTCCAGATCAGCCCCCACGCCTCGGCCTGCGCGGCGGGCAGCGGCTCCGCCAGCATCGCCAGGCCGCGCGCCCGCGCCGGGCCGACAAGTCGGGGCAGCACCCAGGTTCCGCCTGCGTCGGGGATCAGCCCGATACGCGCGAAGGCCTGCAGGAAGCTTGCGCTGCGCGCCGCGTAAACGAGATCGCAGGCGAGCGCGATGTTGGCGGCGGCGCCCGCGGCGACGCCGTTCACCGCGGCGATGATCGGCTTCTCGAGAGTCGTTATGAGTTTAACGAGCGGGTTGTAGGCCTCCTCGAGCATCTTGCCGGCGTCCATCTGGCTGCCGGATGCCGCGCCGGTGTCAGCAAGGTCCTGCCCGGCCGAGAAGGCGCGCCCCGCTCCTGTCAGCACGACGACCCGGCAGGCCGGATCGCTTTGTGCCGCATGCAACGCGTCGCGCAGTTCCGCATGCATCGCGCGCGTGAACGAGTTCAGTTTGTCGGGGCGATTGAGGGTGAGCCGCGTCACCCCGTTGCTGTGCGAAACGAGAACAAGATTGCTCACTCGGGTCTCCCATGCTCATCCACGACTTGCGGTCGCAGTACGATGCCGGTGCACTTTTAGCGCACTCCGGCTGTGGCCGAAATCTTTCGGCCGCACGGTAAATGGCGGCCAAGGCCCTGGTTGGAATGCTCGTTTGCATTGGCCTATAGTGCGACGGCCTCCAGGCGTGCAATAGAAAGAAGGCGTCCAGGGCCGGCCTTTGTGCTCCACCCTGCGTCGCACCGGCACAATGAATGTTGCGACGGGGAGTGAGCAACGGCATGCGGTGTAACTGGCGGCGTTGGCTGTGGGGCCTGATACCGCTCGCGATGGTGACCTGGGTCGCCGTCACGCTGGAGCACGGCCGCATCGAGCAGGATCTCGGTGCCCGCGCCCTGCAATCGCTGTCGGACGGCGGCGAGTCGTGGGCGACGGTAAAGTTCGCCGGTCGGGATGCCGTCCTCTCGGGACGCGCGCTCTCCGATGAGCAGCCGGCGGATGCTGCCAGGTCCATCCGGCGGGTCTGGGGCGTGCGCGTGGTCGAGAACAACGCCGCACTGCCCAAGAAGGTCGAGCCGTTCCAATGGTCCGCACGGCGGCGCGGCAATCGCGTTCGGCTGATCGGCTATGTGCCGAACCGCGCCACGCGTCAGACCATTATCGGCGTGGCCAAGGCCGCGCTGCCCGGCCTCGACGTGGTCGATCAGATGAGCACCGCGCGTGGCGTTCCGGCGATCGACACCTGGCTGGCTGGGCTGAGCTTCGGGCTGAAACAACTGCCCATGCTGAAGCGGGGCGATATTCGCCTGGAGGGTCTGAACCTGACGGTCTGGGGCGAGGCAGAGGATACCGACGCCTACCGGAAGCTGATCGCAGGCCTGACCAGCGACCGCATGCCGAAGGGCATCACCCTTGCCTCGGCGAGCATCACCCCGCCGGTCGTGAGCCCGTTCGTCTGGTCGCTGCAGTCCGCGGGCGGGCAGGTGGTCCTCACCGGTCACGCGCCGGAGGCCGCACGCGGCGCCTTGCGCGACATCATCAAGTCGGAAGCGCCGAGCACCACGGCGGTGGACAAGACGCAACCCGGCGAAGGTGCGCCGCAGGGCTGGCGCGAGGTTGCCGAAGCCGTGCTGAAGCAGGTTCTGCGCCTGCAGGCCGGCGAGGCGGAGATGAAGGACACCGCCGTAACGGTGAGCGGTGTTGCCGCTGACGACGCAGCGGCCAAGTCCATCCGCGCGGCGCTGCGTTCGGCCGTGCCGTCGGGGTTCAAGCTGACGCACCAGATCTCCGTAAAGGAGACACCGGCCCCGGCACCTCCGCGAACCGATGCGCCGGCGAGCGCGCCGACCATTCCGCCCCCTGAGAAGGAGGCCCAAGCCAAGGCGCCTGCGGTCGCAGCGCCCGCGCCGTTCCCCTCACTGGAGCTGGAAAGCCCGCCGCCGATCCCGCCCACGAAGGATCTCGAGCCGCCGGTGCAGCAGGCGAAGCCGGCGTTGCCTGCGCCGCTGCCGGTACCGCCTCCCGTCGCCGCTCCGGAAGCCAAGACGGCTAAGGCGCCGGAGCCGCCGCCCGCGGTCCCGCCGGCGAAAGACCTGGCGCCGCCGAGCGCTCCGCCCAAGCAGGAGCCGCCGAAGGCTGCGGCTGAGCCCAAAACGTCCGTGGCTGTATCGCCGCCTCCCGCGGCAGCACCGCCGCCGCCGGCGCCCGCGCAGGATGCCTGCGCGCGCGAACTCGCCAAGGTCGACACCTCCGGTCACATCCTGTTCGACACCAACAGTGCCAAGCTCGATGCGGCGAGCTTCGACCTCCTCAATCGCCTGGCAGCGGCCGCGAAGTCCTGCAACGGTCTGCGCATCGCCATCGAGGGCCATGCCGACACCGACGGCAGCGCGCGCTACAACAAGCGCCTGTCGGTCAGGCGTGCGCGCGCCGTCGAGAAGTATCTGGTCGAGGCGGGCATGCCGCGGCGCCAGCTCGAAACCATCGGCTACGGCTACGAGCGTCCGGCGGTGCCGAACGACACGCCCGAGAACATGGCGAAGAATCGCCGCATCGAATTCGTGATACGGCGCTAGCGAGGCAAGAGGCGGACATGGATTATCTGGCGGTCCAGCTGACGTGGTGGCTGCTGCTCGCGTTCGCAATCGGACTGGTGGTCGGCTGGCTGTCGTGCGGGCCGGCAGACAGCGACAATGCCTAGGCGGCAGCGGCCAGAGTGTGAGTCATGACGGCATTCGTTCTTCAAACCTCGCTGCTGATGCTGGTGGCCTATTTCCTGGGTGCAGCCCTGGCGTGCCTCATTCGGCGCAGCTTCCACCGCGCGGTGCGGGGGGAAGCCTCAGAGCGGCGCGTTGATCCGCTGCCGGAGTACGCGCATCGCGCCGCGCCGGTGGCAGCACCGCGCCCCATGCCCGCCGCAGCGCAGCCGGCGCCACCTCCGCCTCCACCGCCGCGTCCGCAGCCGGCCCCGGTGGCTCCGCCAGCCGAGGATCTCAAGCGCATTCGCCTGATCGACGCGGACATGGAGTCTGGCCTCAAGCGGCTCGGCGTCACACGCTACGAGCAGATCGCCGCTTGGACGCGCGCCGACGTCGAGCGTATCTCGAAGGCACTCAATCTGGGCCGGCGGATTGCGCGCGAGAACTGGATCGAGCAGGCGCAGGTTCTGGCCAAGGGAGGCGACACCTATTATTCCGCGCGGCGCGCTCGCGGCGAGGCGGCCGCGGCGGCGCCCACGCGCGACGAGGCCCCGGCGCCTATCACTGCGGTTGCGGCCAAGCCCGCCGATCTTCCGCGCCCCATGTCCAGCCGGGGCGTCGCTGCTGTCGTGGTTCAGCCGGAAAGTGCGCCGCTCGTTTCCGACCGTGCGGCCTTTGCGGCCGCACCGGACGCCACGCCGCCGCCCGCCACGCCGCGCCGTCCCGTCCCGCCCGCCGACAGCGACAACTTGCTGAGGATCGGCGGCATCACCAAGGAGATCGCCGCAAGGCTCAGCGACCTTGGCATCACGCGCTACGGCCAGATCGCGCAATGGAGCGCCGCCGACGTTACTGAACTCGAAGGGCGGCTGGAGGTGCGCGGCCGCATCGCGCGCGAGAACTGGATCGAGCAGGCGCAAATCCTGAGCCGCGGCGGCGACACGCGATTCTCGCGTGAGTTCGACGGCCAGCCGCCGGGCTTCCTGCCGACCAAGCTGGCCGACGCCATTCGCGAAAAGAAGGCGGATGCCCCCGCGCCGCCGTCACCCTCGCGTCAGGACCTGGGCAGCCTGCGCTCCGTGCGGTCGCAGGTGTATCGGGATATGCCCGAGCCAGGCCCTGAAGCCGCGCGCACGGCCGCCAGCCGGCGGGTTGCCGCCTCGGGCCCGGACGACCTGAAACGCATTCGCGGGATTGGGGTGCTGATCGAGAAGCGCCTCAATACGCTCGGGGTAACGGGCTATGAGCACATCGCCAACTGGACGGCAGCCGATATCGACCGCATCAGCCAGTCCCTCGACTTCAAGGGCCGCATCGAGCGGGAGAACTGGGTCGAGCAGGCGCGGATTCTGGGTGCCGGCGGGCACACGGAGTTCTCGCGGCGGGTGGATCGCGGCGAGGTGGAATCGAGCAAGCCGAAGTCTTGAGCCTCAGTCCGCCGAGGCCAGGAACTCCGATACCGCCTTGATGGTGGGCGCGTCCTTGAGAAGCGGGGCGTGCCCTTGCCCCGCAACCGTCACGGCCGTGAGGCGCGGGTGCCGTGTGCGCATCTCCTCGAGGGTCTGCGCACTCAAGATGTCGGAAAGCTCGCCGCGCAGCGCGAGCGCCGGTACCCGCGTCAGCGATGCAAACTGCGGCCACAGCTCCGGCATCGGCCCGTCCATCGGCGAGAACGATTTGGCGATGGCGGGATCGTAGCCGAGCGCGGGGTTGCCGCGCTTGTCCTCCGTGAACCACGCGCGGGCAACCTCGGCCCATTGTGCGCTGGGCACGCCCGGAAAATGCCGGTTGCTCATCTCCTGCACGAGGCTCGCTGCCTCGTTCCAGGTGCGCGGGGTTGGAATGCGGCCAACATATCCGGCGATCCGGGCCAAGCCGTCCCGCTCGATGACTGGGCCGATGTCGTTCAGCACCGCTGCACCGAGCGAGCCGGGGCGCAGCACGGACATCAGCATGGCGATGAGGCCGCCGCGCGATGTGCCGACGATGGCCGCGCCGTGCAGCCCCCTGGCGGCGCTGAAGTCGAGCGCGTCGTTGACCTCGACCAGGAGGGAATAGTTCTTCCAGTCGGGGTCATGCTCGGATTTGCCCCGGCCGCGGCTGTCGAGCGCATAGACCGTCCGCTCTCCGGCGAGTGCAGCGGCAAGGTCGTGGAAATCGGCCGAATTGCGCGTCAGTCCCGCCAGGCACAAGACCGGCCGGCGCTGCGAGCCGGAGCAGGGGTAGTGCCGCGCGTACAAGCGCAGTCCGTCACGTGCCGAGAAGTTCACGTCGGTCCAGGATTGCATCGCGGCTCTCTGGCTGGGCTGCTGGACGCGGCACAACGCGGCAAAGTCCAAGCGGCCGTTACCGCTCGGTATTTCGCCGCAGGTCGGCGTTGATGCGCACCGCATCCGCGCCTTCGCCGAGGCGAGCGCGGTACACCTGGACGTTGGAGAGAACCTTCTGGATGTAACCGCGAGTCTCGGCAATGGGTATGCGGTAGATCCAGTCGATGGGATCCACTCCCGGCTGTCGTGGATCGCCGAACTCCCCGATCCACTCGCGGGCGCGTCCCGGCCCTGCGTTGTAGCCGGCCAGGCTCAGGATGTAGGAGCCCGAGAACTCGTCCATGCGGTCGGCGATGTAGGCGCTGCCCATCATGGTGTTGTAGGCGTTGTCCTTGAGCAGGCGCTTCATGTCGCACTTGAGCTTGTACTCGCGGCAGATGTGCCGCGCCGTGCCCGGCATAACCTGCAGGATGCCTTGGGCGCCGGCACTCGAGATCGACGACGAGCCGAACTCGCTTTCCTGGCGCGCGATCCCAAGCACGAGGGCCGTCTCCGCCGGCGTCCGCAGCGGCGTATAGGCGGGCAGTCTGTGGATCGGGTAGGCGTAGTAAATGAGGTTGAAGCCGCGGGCGATGGCCGCCTTGCCGACACGCACAGCCATCTGCGTGTCGTGCAGCGTCTCGCACAGGTGCGCCAGCATCGCAAACTCGGCTTCGGTCGTGACCTGCGAGCGAACGTGGCCGAGGAAGGCCCTGACCAGCGAATGGTCGAGGCCGGCCTTGTGCATGATCACGGCGGCACGCACGACGTCCAGGCTGTTGAACCGGGCAATCTCGGCGGCGCTCGGCGCATTCGGCGCCGTGATGCGCAGCGCCGTCGCCTTCGGGTCGAGCTTCAATCGTGCGAGATGCCCGTGGAACGTATCGACGTGCTCGGCCGCGCTCCGATAGGAGTCGCGTGCGTTCTTCTCATCGCCGAGCGCTTCGTAGGTTCGGCCCAGCCAGTAGGCCGAGCGCGCGCGACTGAGCGGTCCGTCCGCGGTCCGCACGAAATCCTGGAAGTGCTTGAGCGCGAGCTTGGGGTCCTTGAGATGGCGCAGCGCCAGCCAGCCCGCCATCAGTTTCGCGTCGTTGTGGGAGTTGACCGAAAGTTGGCCGGTGTCCGCGACAAGGTCGTAAGCCGTGCGCGCCTTGCCCGCTTCCAGCGCGGCATAGGCGTGAGCCCGCCGCTCCAGCCACCAGCCGTCGGGCTTGACGTTGAGTGTTGCCTGCGGCTCGGACAGCAGAATCTTCCAGGCGGCGGCATCCTTGTTCTGGCGCCGGAGCAGTTGCGCCTTCTGAACGGCAAGGCCCCACTCGCTGGCAATCGCCTCGGCCGGAAGTTTTGCCATGAGCTGGCCGGAGTTCTTGGCGTGCAGGAAAACCGCCAGCCGTGCCTCGGCCTTCTTCTTCTCCGGCGGCGAGAGGAACGCGATGGTCCGCCGCACGACGATCGCTCGGCCGGCGCGCTCGCTTTTTGAGCGCACCTCCGTGAGAAGCAGACGGTCGAGGCGGCGCTTGTGGTCGGCCTCCGTCAGCAGATGGCCGGCTTTCCTGAGGAACGCGGCCTCCTGGCTGCTGGAAATTTCGTACTCGACCCAGGCCTTGGCCGCGAGCGCCTTGGCCTCCGCCATCTCGTTGTTGGCTGCGAGTGCCGTGGCCAGGATGCCCAGCCCTGCGCCTGTGACGGGCGGCACGTCGGCGAAGAAGGCCTTGATCGCGGCGCTCGAGGCTGAGCTGTTGAGCAAAGCCTCCTCGGCGCGCTTCTGCAGCAGCGCCCGATCCGGCCAGTTCGGATGCGCGTTGGAGAATGCGCGTATTTCCTCGGCCGTGCCGTAGCCGCCGCGGTAGAGGTACCAGTCGATGAGCTTGCGCCCAATCTCGGTCGTAACCTGGTCGCGCAACTGCTTGCCGTAGGCCAGATCGGACTCCGAGATCGCCTCGATGGCGTTGCGGATGCGCTTGGCGTCGGCCTCGTCCAACGCCGTGCTCATCACGCCCGCTACGGCTGCGTCGTAGCGCGCGGCGTGATCCTTCTCCTCCTTGGAGAGGGAGAGGGCCGGGCGCGGAGGCGTCGCACCTGTCAGCGGTTGATTTGAGAGTTCCTTCGCCTTGCTCTTGTCCGGCGCGGCACCCAGCTTTGCCGGTGCCGCCTTCGCGTCGGTTTTCTTGGCAGGGGTCTGTGCCCACGCCAGAGGCGCAGCCAAGACGGCCGAAATCGCAAGCATTGCGAGGAGATTGAAGGAATGTTGCACCAGCCCCCCTTGGGTCGGTCAATCTTCGCTCACGCTCGGCGTGCTGCGGCGCAAGCCCCCTGCTGCATCAAGCGCGAAACAACGGCATCACCATGACCGGTGCACAGGCCCCCCAGCGACCTTGCCCGAACTCCCCGCGGATAGCATAATGGTCTGTAAACCATGCGCATTATGATGCCCTTCATTTGTAGGTTGCGCACGGATTCGTAAAGGCTATCAAGTAGACGCTGTTCGTCAAGGCGCGCGTCCACGCCGTGTCGGCGGGGCGGCAAAATCGGGAGCACCCAGATGTTGAGGGGTTCGTTCACGGCCCTGATCACGCCGTTTAAGGCGGGAAAGGTCGACGAGAAGGGGTTCCAGCAGCTCGTCGAATGGCAGATTGCCGAGGGAACGCATGGACTGGTGCCCGTGGGCACCACCGGCGAAAGCCCGACGCTGAGCCATGACGAGCACATGAAGGTCGTCGAGATCTGCGTCGAGACGGCCAAGAAGCGGGTTCCCGTCATCGCCGGCGCCGGCTCCAACTCGACCGACGAAGCCATCGCATTCTCACGTCACGCCAAGAAGGTTGGCGCCGACGCGGTTCTGCACTCGACCGGCTACTACAACAAGCCGACGCAGGAAGGCCTCTTCCGGCACTTCGAGGCGATCAACAACGCCGTCGACATTCCCATCGTCATCTACAACGTGCCGGTGCGCACGATCGTCGATATCCAGGTTCCGACGCTCGCCCGCTGCCGGCGCGAGCTGAAGAATGTTATTGGCGTGAAGGATGCCACCGCCAACGTCGCGCGCGTCACGCAACAGCGCCTCACATGCGGCGAGGATTTCGTTCAGCTCTCGGGCGAGGACGGCACGGTGCTCGGGTTCATGGCGCATGGCGGCATGGGCTGCATCTCCGTCACCTCCAACGTGGCGCCGCGCTTGTGCTCCGACTTCCAGAACGCCTGCCTCCGCGGAGACTGGAAGACGGCGCTGGCGCTGCAGGATCGGCTGATGCCGCTGCACGACGCCCTGTTCGTCGAGACCAATCCGGGGCCGGTGAAGTACGGCGCCTGGCGCCTCGGCCTCATCGCCTCGCCGGAGGCGCGCCTCCCGCTCGCGCCGGTTTCCGACGCGACCAAGAAGGCGATGGACGAGGCCCTCGGCCGGGTCGGGCTGCTGCAGGCGAAAGCCGCCGAGTAAGCCAAAGTCCAGCGAGCCGGAGACATGGCGGCCAAGAAGGATGACGGCCGCAAGACCGTCGCGGAAAATCGCAAGGCGCGGTTCGAATATCGCATCGAGGACACCTGGGAGGCGGGCATCGAGCTCACCGGTACCGAGGTGAAGTCCTTGCGTGCCGGCCAGGCCAACATCGGCGAGAGCTATGCCAGCGCCGAGAACGGCGGCATTTTCCTGATCAACGCCTACATTCCCGAGTACAAATCGGCTGGAGACTTTTTCCAGCACGATCCACACCGCCCACGGCGCCTTCTGCTGCACAAGAGCGAGATCCATAAGCTCAGCATCGCCGTTGATCGCCAGGGCATGACGATGGTGCCGCTCGAGCTCTACTTCAATGCACGCGGGCGGGCGAAGGTGAGGATTGCGCTGGCGCAGGGCAAGAAGCTGCACGACAAGCGCGAGGATACGGCCAAGCGCGATTGGCAGCGGCAGAAGGCACGGCTCATGCGCGGGAAGGACTGAGGCGGCTAGGTCCCTGCGTCGGTCGTCAGCGCAACGCCGCGATTGAAATAGGCCTCAAGGCGCGCGTTCAGCCCGGCGGCGCCCCCGGCGAGCGAGACGTTGTCCGTTCTCTTGATGGTGACGCGGACGGGCAGGCGCTGGAATAGCGGTGCAGCCGGGCGCTTCTTGCCGAAGCGGCTGCGCTCGAGGCCTTCGATCTTCACAAGCAGCACCGGCTTGTCGGGATGCGCGCTGATCAAGTCATGGATTCCTGAAAGGTGGGACGGAATCTGCACACCCGATCCATCGCCGATCGCGCCTTCGCAGAACACGAGCAGGTGGCGTCCTGCGGCCAGTATCTTGTTCATGATCTCCTGCGACTGCGCCTTGCGGCGCACGCGCTCCTCGATCCAGAGCGCTTCCCGGTCCGGCGCTTCGCGCTTCCAACCCTTCGGCGGCTGCCGGGGGCTTCCGAGACATACGACGCTGAAGAGCTTCATGATCCACCACTGGGCGGGGTCGTTGTACTCGGCGTGCCAGGCTGTGGGGCGAATGTGCGCGTAGGGCCAGGCGGCGCTCATCAGAAACGGCCCATCGAGAAAGGAGACGTGGTTGGCCACCACCAGGGAGCCGTCCGTGCAACTCAGCGCGTCTTCGGTGCCGACGATCTCCACGGCGTAGTTGGCGGCAATGAAGGGACGAGCGATGACGTTGGCGACCGCGGCGCGGGCAATAGCCCCGAAAGTCCGGTCGATGCGCTTGACGAGGGGCTTGGACCCGCTGCCGGCACTGTCGGTGGCGTTCGGCACTGCGCCTCTCCCGCGAAACTTTGCTTCGTGCCACAATTGCTCTAGGGACAATCGCGCTGCAAGGCCTCTTGGCGGCCCTGTGGCTTTGGCTGGTACAAGGAGTGCGTCATGGTCTCGGCAAACCAGCCCAGCCTGCTGGACGTCGACTGGTCCAAAATCCCAGCGCCCACGGATGATGGTGCGGCCCGCCACCTCACCGGTACGGCCGTTCCGGCGGTGCCCCTCGCGGCGACCGATGGCACGGTCGTTACGCTGGCCAGTATTCCGGGCCGCATCGTGATCTTCGCCTATCCCCGCACCGGCGTCCCTGGCCAGCCGTCCGCTGTCGACGACTGGGACATGATTCCGGGTGCGCGCGGCTGCACGCCGCAAACGTGCGCCTTCCGCGATTTGCACAAGGTGATGATTGCGGCCGGCGCCTCCCGGGTGTTCGGCCTCTCCACCCAGGATTCCGGATATCAGCAGGAAGCGGCGGACCGGCTGCATCTTCCCTTCCCGCTGCTGTCGGACGAGAAGCTTGCGTTCACCAATGCGCTCCGCCTGCCCACGATGCAGGTGGCCGACATGACCCTTATCAAGCGGCTCGCACTCGTCATCGACGACGGGACGGTTTCCAAGGTGTTCTACCCCGTGTTCCCGCCTGATCGAAACGCGGGCGACGTGCTCGCCTGGCTCGAGCAGAACCGCCGCTGATGCCCGCCACGCCACGGCTTTCTGACGATGGGGGCGCTTCACACCTGAAGCGTGGATTGCGCCTCCCCGATATCGATCTCCCGACCTCGCGCGGACGCACGGTGAACCTTGCCAGGATCGCCGGTACGGCCGTCGTCTACCTCTATCCCTGGACCGGCCGTCCGGGTCTTCCAAATCCCCCAGACTGGGATGACATACCCGGCGCGCACGGCTCGACGCCGGAGGCGGAAGGGTTTCGCGATCTCTATGCCGGCTTCCGGCAGGTCGATGCGGATGTGTTCGGCCTGTCCACGCAGCCGACGGCCTACCAGCAGGAGTTCGCCGATCGGCTCTCGCTCCCGTTCGAATTGATCAGCGATGAGAATTTTGCCCTGCAGCGCGCGCTGGGCTTGCCGACGTTCACGACCGGTGGCGTCACGTATCTCAAGCGCCTGACGATCGCGGTGAGCGACGGCCGCATCGTTCGCGTTTATTATCCGATCCCGATGCCGGCCGCGCATCCGCGCGAGGTCTGCGCCTGGCTCGGCATGATCGACCGCTCCGACCTGCGGCCGGGTGGCCGCGTCTAGCGCGCCGGCAGCGCCTGCAGATGCTGCTTGATCTGCGCGAACACCGCGCGAAACATGTCAGGCGTCAGCCTGCCGGTGTTGGTGTTGTAGCGCGAGCAGTGAAAGCTATCGAACAGCACAAGCCCGTCGCGCATTGGATGACCTGCGCCGTGCTTGAACGGGTGCGCTGATTTTTTCGCAGCCAGCGCAGTCAACGTGCTGTCGTGGGCGATGCGACCAAGCGCAACGATCGCGGCAAGCTTGGGAAGCGAGGCGATGCGTTCTGACAGGAACGGGCGGCAGGCCGCAACCTCGGCAGGCAGCGGCTTGTTCTCGGGCGGCACGCAGCGAACGGCATTGGTGATCATGCAATCGACGAGCGTCAGGCCGTCGTCCGGTCGTGCCTCGTAGCGACCCTTGGCGAACCCGAATTCAAGCAACGTCTGGTACAGCAGGTCACCAGCATAGTCGCCCGTGAACGGCCGCCCGGTCCGATTGGCCCCGCGCAGTCCTGGCGCCAATCCGACGATCAGCAGCCGCGCTGCATCGGCATGCTCTCGGCCAAAGGAAGGTACCGCGCCGTTGAACCAGAGGGGTTCCGCCGCGCGATTGGCAGCGCGAAAGGAAACCAGTCGAGGGCACCGGGCGCAGTCCTTCGGGGCTTCGGCCGCAACTTCCGGCAGGTCTCGCCCCGAAGTCATGACATACGGGCCTGCTGGGCTCAGCCCCGCCCGTCGTCCTCATCCTCGGGATAGTCGAGGGTCGCCGGAGCCGGGGCTGTGGCGCGCCGGGTGCTGGCGGGACGCTGGGCAACCTCACGGGGCTCGCGCGCCGGCCGGGACGCGGGATCCCTGCAGATCTGCTCTTCCAGATCGGCCAGGTCGACGAACTGGTCTGCCTGCCGCCGAAGCTCGTCGGCGACCATCGCTGGCTGGGTTTGCAGGGTCGAGATGACGCTCACGCGCTTGCCGGCTTGCTGCAGCGATGCCACCAGGGCGCGGAAATCGCCGTCGCCGGTGAAGAGGACGACGTGGTCCAGCCGTTCGGAGAGCCGCATGGCATCGACAGTCAGCTCGATGTCCATGTTGCCCTTGATCTTGCGGCGGCCAAAGGAGTCGGTGAACTCCTTGGTTGGCTTGGTCACCATCGTGTAGCCGTTGTAGTCGAGCCAGTCGACGAGCGGCCGGATCGACGAATACTCCTGATCCTCCGCCAGGGCGGTATAATAAAGCGCGCGAACGAGCTGACCCTTTGTCCGGAACAGCGCGAGCAAACGCTTGTAGTCGATGTCGAAGCCGAGAGCTTTGGCTGTGGCGTAAAGATTGGCGCCGTCAATGAACAACGCAATGCGCTCAGTCGGGTAGAAATGCATTGAGGCCTCTGCAAGGGAATAGCATGAAGGCCCCGCGCCAAGCCTTCATGCCGTTGAATAACGATTGCGAAATGACGTAATGCTTTGTCCGTCAGTTGCCAAGCGTGCTTAGATGCATTCTAGCATTGCGATGCACGCGTCAGAATGCCCTGCGGCAACACAGTGAACGCAGTCATTTCTCATTCAACGAAGGTTAATTGGGTATATTTGGCTCTCGGGGCCAACGTTGCGGGTGTTTGGGGTACACCGCGGCAATCGTTGCAACGCGCTTGCCGCGAGCTGCAGAGCGCGGGACTGCAAATCGTCTCCCGGTCCAACCAATACCTGACCGAGCCCGTCGGTGCGGGGGGGCAGCCGCAGTATCTCAACATGGTCCTCGCCGTCACCGGGTCGATCGCACCAGGGTCGCTCCTGCGTCTGCTCAAGCGCATGGAGCGGCAGGCCGGCCGCCGGCAAGGCGCACGCATGAGCGCGCGGCCCCTGGACATAGACATCCTCGATTTTGGGGGGCGTAAGGTTTCAGCGCCTGCCGCCCGCCGTCAGCTCGGCCAACTGATCCTGCCCCATCCTGAGTTGAGGGGCCGTGCCTTTGTTCTGCAACCCTTGCGGGACATTGCCCCAAACTGGCAGGACCCGGTTACAAAGCGGTCTGTAACAGCGCTTCTAGCCCGTTTAAGCCCCAGGGCAAGGGCGGGGGTTACCCTTGATTCGGCCGGCAACTCGTGTAGAAGCTAGCGGTTATGGCCGCACTCCGTCGCCACCCCGGAGTTGCCTTGCGCGTGCAGCGCACCAACCCACGCAAAGGATCCCAGAATGGCGCGCGTTACGGTTGAAGATTGCGTCGACAAAGTACCGAACAGGTTCGAGCTCGTTTTGCTTGCCGCCCACCGCGCACGCTCGATCGCAAACGGTGCCCACATCACGATTGACCCGGACAATGACAAGAACCCGGTGATATCGCTGCGCGAAATTGCCGACACAACGATACCTCCCGACGACCTCCGCGAGGGGCTCATCCATTCGATCCAGAAGAACGTCGAGGTCGACGAGCCGGAAAAGGCCGCCGCCCCGTCCCTGCCGCAGGACCGCCGCCCGATGCTGGGCCGCGACGATCAAACCAGCGACACGCAGGTCGACGTGATCACCGAAGAGCAGCTTCTGCGCGGCATGGAAAGCCTTACGCCCACAGAGCCTTCCGCCAATGGCGGCGGCTCGGGCTCGGGGCGCTGACGTCTCGCCGGAAACACTGCTCGCAAGCATCTCGAAGCTTGCTGCCAAGAGGGACTAGGGCTCGTTGCAGGGCGGGCGGTAAGGCGTGCCATGATGCGCCAGTATGAGCTTGTCGAGCGTGTGCTTGGGTATGACCCGAGCGCCAACGAGGCATTGCTCAATCGGGCGTATGTCTACGCCATGAGGGCGCACGGCAATCAGGTGCGCCAGTCTGGCGATCCCTACTTTTCGCACCCTCTCGAAGTGGCGGCCATCCTGACCGAGCTCAAGCTCGACGATGCCACCATCGCGACTGCCCTGCTGCACGACGTCATAGAGGATACCGACGTCACCCGCGCCGAGATCGATCAGATGTTTGGCCAGGAGATCGGTGCGCTGGTCGACGGTCTGACCAAGATCAAGAAGCTCGATCTGGTCACCAAGAAAGCGGAGCAGGCAGAGAACTTCCGCAAGCTGCTGGTTGCGATCTCCAGCGACATCCGGGTTCTGCTCATCAAGCTGGCGGACCGGCTGCACAACATGCGCACGCTCGCGCATATGAAGCCGGAGTCTCGCAAGCGCATTTCCGAGGAAACCCTCGAGATCTATGCGCCCCTCGCTGGCCGCATGGGCATGCAGGGCATGCGCGAGGAACTGGAGACGCTGGCCTTCAAGTGGGGATACCCGGAAGCCTACGAGGCCGTCACCAGCAAGCTCGCCGACATGCACCGGCGCAACGCCGGGCTGGTACAGGCCATCGAAGCCGCGTTGACGTCCAAGCTGGCGGAGGCCGGCCTCAACGCCGAGGTGCACGGCCGGGAGAAGAAGGCCTATTCAATCTGGCGCAAGATCGAGAACCGTCGCATCTCCCTGGAGCAGCTGTCCGATATCTACGGCTTTCGCGTCGTGGTCGGCAGCATCGACGAGTGCTACCGGGCGCTCGGCATCGCACATGCGACGTGGCGTGCGGTGCCGGGGCGCTTCAAGGACTACATATCGACCCCGAAACAGAACAACTATCAGTCGATCCACACCACCATCGTCGGCCCGCGCCATCAGCGTGTCGAGCTTCAGATCCGTACCGCGGAGATGCATCGCATTGCTGAATACGGCGTTGCTGCGCATGCCCTCTACAAGGACGGGCTTGCCGCTTCCAGCAATGGTCTCAACGGCGTTGCGGCGGAGGCCGGCAAGACCAACCCCTATATCTGGCTTCGCCGTCTTGTCGATACGCTGCTTGAGGGCGACAATCCCGAGGAATTTCTCGAGCACACCAAGCTCGAGCTGTTTCAGGACCAGGTGTTCTGCTTTACGCCCAAGGGCGGCCTGATCGCGCTTCCCATGGGCGCGACTCCCATCGACTTTGCGTACGCCGTCCACACCGATATCGGCAATTCCTGCGTCGGGGCCGTTATCAACGGCAGGCAGATGCCGTTGACGACGCAGCTCCGCAACGGCGACGAGGTCGAGATCCTGGTGGCGCAGGGGCATACGCCGCCGGCGGCCTGGGAGCGCATCGCGGTGACGGGGAAGGCGCGCTCCGCCATCCGGCGCGCGGCGCGCGAGGCGCTCAGGGATCAGTATTCGGAGCTTGGGCGGCGGCTGCTCGTGGCCAGGTTCCGCCGCATAGGTCAGGAATTTTCCGAGGACAAGCTGAAGAAGGCACTGCACCGGCTCACGCAAAAGTCCGTCGACGAGGTCCACGCCGCCGTGGGCCGAGGCGAGCTGCCCGTGATCGATGTCATTCGTGCGCTCGTGCCGGATGCGGACCTTTCCAAGCTCGAAGCGTCGCCCCGGCAATCCCCGCGCCGGCGCAGGCAGAACGAGGACGGCTGGTTCAATATTGCCAGGGGACTGGGCCTCAAGTTCCGCTGGCCGGGCGCCAGTGCGGTCAAGGGCAAGGAGGAGCTCAATCAAGTTCTTCCCATTCGCGGCATTCGCGGCGACGTTCCTGTGAAGTTCGCGGACGGCGGGGCGTTGCCGGGCGACCGGATCGTCGGCGTGCTTACGGAGGGTGAGGGGATTCGCATCTTCCAGATCCATTCGCCGAAGCTGAAGGACTACGAGCATGAGCGCTGGATCGATGTCACCTGGGACTTCGACACGCCGAACGCCCAGCGCTTCCCTGCGCGTGTCGCTGTGACGGCCCTCAACGAGCCTGGTACGCTGGCGCAGATCGCCCAGGTGATCGGCGAGGCGGATGGCAACATCGACACCGTTCGCATGGCGCGGCGTGCGCCGGATTTCACCGAGATGCTGATCGAGATCGAAGTCTGGGATCTCGATCATCTCAATCATATCATCAGCGGGCTGAAGGCAAGGTCTGTCGTCAGCAAGGTCGAGCGCGTGTTCTCGTGAGCATTCCTGGAAAAGCGGCACCGGCGCCGATGTCGCGCACACGTAACCTGCGGCTCGGTGTCAACATCGATCACGTCGCCACCATTCGCAATGCGCGGGGTGGGCGCCATCCCGATCCGGTGAGGGCGGCGCACCAGGCCGCGAGCGCGGGGGCGAACGGCATCACGGCGCATCTGCGTGAAGACCGTCGCCACATCTCGGATGCCGACATCGCGCGTCTCAAGTCGGAGCTGACCTTGCCGCTCAACCTGGAGATGGCCGCAACCGAGGAGATGCTGGGTATCGCGCTGCGCCACGTGCCGCATGCCTCGTGTCTGGTACCCGAGAAGAGGGAGGAAAGAACCACCGATGGCGGTTTGGATGTGGTGCGCGGCAAGGATCATCTGCGCCGCTATGTGGAAGCCCTGAAATCGGCTGGGGTCCGCGTTTCACTCTTCATCGAGCCGGATGCCGCCGCAATCGCTGCGTCCGCAGCTCTGGGGGCGGACATCGTCGAGCTGCACACGGGTGCCTATTGCGAACGCGCCCTTGAGGGCGACACGGCAGGCACAGCCCGTGAACTCGCCCGGATAGAGCATGGTGCGGCCGCGGCTGCGGCCGCAGGCCTCGAGGTGCATGCGGGTCACGGCCTCACATTCAATACCGTTGCTGCCATCGCGCGCATACCGGAGATCGTCGAACTGAATATTGGCCACTTCCTGATCGGGGAGGCGATCTTTATCGGATTGGATTCAGCAATTCGGCGAATGCGTATGCTCATGGATGAAGCCCGTGGTGTGCGGGATCGACCATGATTTTGGGTTTGGGCAGCGACATCATCGATATTCGCCGGATCGAGAAAACCATCGCGCGCTACGGCGACCGCTTTTTGCAACGCGTTTTTACCGAGGCGGAACGCGAAAGGTCGGACCGCAGAGCTGCGCGGGCGGCGTCATACGCGAAGAGGTTCGCCGCCAAGGAAGCGTGTGCAAAGGCGCTGGGGACCGGATTGAGGCGCGGGGTCTATTGGCGCGACATGGGCGTCGTCAACTTGCGCAGCGGGCGCCCGACGATCGTACTGACGGGTGGAGCCGCCGCCCAGCTTCAGCGCATCACGCCCCGGGGCTATCGGCCGCAGGTTCACGTAACATTGACGGATGACTACCCTTTAGCCGAGGCGGTCGTGGTGATCGCGGGATTGGCTGAACATTCCGACGCCACGTCGCCGTGAGACGGTCGCGGCCGCGAATTGCCCAGGCTGCCTTAACCCGCTATACGGGGTCCGGACGCTACGCCTGCGGCGGGAAGGATTGAACGGACAAATGAGCGTGGATTCCGAAGCCGCGAGGGCAGGTGACGGGGGGTGGCGTGAGACGGTCAAGATCGTCATTCACGCTCTTATCCTTGCCGTTATCGTCCGAATTTTCTTCTACCAGCCTTTCAACATTCCTTCGGGCTCGATGAAGGAAACGCTGCTCGTCGGCGATTACCTGTTTGTTTCCAAGCTGTCGTATGGATATAGCCGCTATTCCTTTCCCTTCGGTATTGTCCCGTTCAAGGGCAGGATTTTCGGGGCGGCACCCAAGCGCGGCGATGTCGTGGTCTTCAAACTGCCTCGGGATAACACCACCGATTTCATCAAGCGGATATTGGGCCTCCCCGGCGACGAGATATATGTGCGCAACGGGATCGTTCACATCAACGGCAAGGCGGTGCAGCGCGTCCGTGCCGGCGATTACGTCGGTCCTGAAGAGGATGGCCGGCCCATTCCGCGCTTCAAGGAGACGCTGGACAACGGCGTGTCGTACTACGTTCTCGATGCGGAGCCGGATGGCCGTTTCGACAATGTCGGGCCCTACGTCGTGCCGCCCGGCCACTATTTCATGATGGGCGACAATCGCGACAACTCCACGGACAGCCGCGAGCAGTCGCCGCGCTTCGGCGTTGGCTACGTGCCCTACGAGAACCTCGTGGGCCGCGCCGAGATCATCTTCTTTTCTGCTGCTGTTGACGATCCGGGAGCATTTCATCTCTCCAGGCCATGGACGTGGCCTTTCGACGTCCGCTGGCGCCGGATTTTCGGCCTCGTTCGGTGAGTCTCGTCAGTGGCCCCCTCGCGCAAGTTCAAGGAACTTGAGGCCAGAGTCGGACATAAGTTCCGAAGCCGCGATCTTCTCAAGAAGGCACTCACGCACGCCAGCGTGCGCCAGGGCGGCGGCACTAAGCGCCGCGACAACGAGCGCCTCGAGTTCCTCGGCGACCGGGTGCTGGGTTTGGTGATCTCGGAATTGCTGCTCGAGATCTACCCGACGTTGAATGAAGGCGACCTCGCCAAGCTCTACAACCGCCTCGTACGAGGTGGAACCTGTGCTGCCATCGCCCGCGAGCTGGATCTCGGCGCCTATCTCGTCTTGAGCGAGGCTGAGGCGGGCAGCGGCGGCCGCACCAAGGAGACAATTCTCGCCGATGCGTGCGAGGCACTTCTCGGCGCGATTTTCTTGGAGGCCGGCTACGACGCCGTGAAGCGGGTCGTGCGCCAGCTTTGGGATTCCCGGGTTGGAGCCTCGCCGGCCGATGCCGCCGATGCCAAGTCGCTGCTGCAGGAGTGGGCGCAGGGGCAGGGGCTCGACCTTCCGGTGTACGTCGAGGTCGACCGCCAGGGCCCGGATCACGCGCCGCGATTCACCTCGGAGGTGAGGATCAAGGGCCGCAAGCCTGCCCGCGGCGAAGGGGCAAGCAAACGCGCTGCGGAGCAGGCGGCCGCCTCCGCCATGCTGTCGCGCGAAGGTGTATGGAAGCGACTCGATGGCTGAGATGGCAGACCAGCGCCGCTGCGGGTTCATCGCCGTGATCGGCGCGCCGAACGCAGGCAAGTCGACCCTCGTCAACGCGCTGGTGGGGGCCAAGGTGGCCATCGTCAGCCGCAAGGTGCAGACAACGCGGGCCGCGCTGCGCGGCATCGCGGTCGAGGGCGACAGCCAGCTCGTCTTCATCGATACGCCCGGAATCTTCCGGCCGCGCCGGCGCCTGGATCGCGCGATGGTCGACGCGGCGTGGAGTGGTGCGGGCGATGCCGACATCATCCTGCTTGTCGTCGATGCTGCCAAGGGCATCGACGAGGAGTTGGAGCGCATTCTGGAAAGGCTGGCGAATACCCGGTTGCCGCAGCTTCTGGCGCTCAACAAGATCGATCGCGTGAAGAAGGACCAATTGCTGGAGCTGGCCGGCGAGCTGAACAGGCGCGTAGCCTTCGGCAACACGTTCATGATCTCGGCCCTGGAAGGGGACGGCACGGGAGATTTGAAGACATATCTCGCCGGCAACGTTCCGCTTGGTCCGTGGCACTATCCCGAGGATGAGATTTCGGACGCACCGCTGCGCGTGATGGCGGCCGAGATCACCCGCGAGAAAATCTACGACCGCCTGCACGACGAGCTGCCCTATCAGGCGACGGTCGAGACCACGAGCTGGCAAGAGAAGGCGAACGGAATCCGCGTCGAGCAGACGATCTTTGTGGAGCGCGACAGCCAAAAGCGCATCGTGCTGGGGAAGGGCGGCAGCATGATCAAACACTTGTCGACCGAGGCCCGCCGGGAGCTCACGGAGATCCTGGAGAAGCCCGTCCACCTGTTTCTCTTCGTCAAGGTGCGCGAGAACTGGGGCGACGACCCCGAGCGGTACCGGGACCTCGGCTTGACGTTTCCCAAAGACTGACGGCATCAGCCTCAGGCGCCTTGCGCGCGGCCGCGGATTGGGCAGAAACAGACCTGCATGGAATGGCGTGACGAAGGGATTGTGCTGAGTGCGCGGCCGCACGGTGAGACGTCGGTCGTGCTCGAGCTGTTCACGCGCCGCTACGGCCGCCATCTGGGTCTGGTGCACGGTGGGCGCTCGCGCAAGATGCGGCCGGTCGTACAGGCCGGCAATCATGTCGATGCGTCCTGGAAGGCGCGCATCTCGGAGAACCTGGGCCACTACTCCGTGGAGCTGCGCGAGGGTCTCGCGGCGAAGGTCATGGACGACCCCGGTGCGCTCGCGGCCATGTCGTCGATGGTGTCGCTCTCGCGGCTGCTGGCTGAGCGAGATCCGCATCCCAACCTGTTCGAGGTGACGCTGTTCGTTTTGAGCTTCCTCAAGGAAGGCGACGTGTGGCCGGCCCTGGTCGTGAGGTGGGAGCTGGCGCTGCTCGATGAGCTGGGTTTTGGACTGGACCTGGCGTCGTGCGCTGCGACGGGCAAGACCGAAGACTTGATCTATGTGTCACCCAGGTCCGGCCGTGCCGTTTCGGCTGAGGCGGGCGAAGCCTACAAAGATAGATTGCTGCGCCTCCCGGACTTTCTGCGCACCAGCGGGCCGGCCAGCGTTGGCCCTCAGGATGTGCGGACCGGCCTCGAGTTGACGGGGCATTTTCTGAGCGCTCGCGTGCTGGCGGCTCGGGGCATTGACCTGCCTGATGCGCGCAATCGGTTGATGCGCTACCTTGCGCAGGTTCCGGTGGATGGTTCACCGAGGCTCTGATCCAGGAGGGCTGGCTATTCGCGTTGCGCGCTCACCGATGCCCTGGTCCCCGACAGCAACGCTGGCAGGGTTGGGTCTTGTGTCGGGACTCCTGTCCGCGGCGTGGGGTACGCAGACCTACATGGGTGCCTACTATCTGGAGCCCCTGGCCAGGGTCTTTGCTCTGGTGCCCGACCTGCTGCCGATCGGGGTCTTGTTTGGAGGCGCGCTTGCGCTCGGCGTGTGGTGGTTCAGCGGCCGGTTGCTGGCGGTCCCATTCGTTGTTGTCGTGACGTTGTATGCCTGGAGCGCAGCCGTCCAGGTGGCCATCAGAACTCAGCGCCACGCGGACGACGATCCGCATCTGTTGGCTGCAAGCCTCGGCGCAGGGGCGATCGGGGCGGGCATCACGCATTTTGGTTGCGCGATGTTTGCTTCGGGCTTGCGCCGGCCGGCACGCGTGCTCATCACGATCGTAATCGGCGCGCTGGCGGGGTTGCTGCTGTACGCAAGCCAGCGAAAGTATGTGGGCGAAAGCTGGCTCTATATGATCTGGCAGCCGGCAGTTGCCGCTGCGATTGGGGCGGGCATGACGCCGACCCGCCATGCCCCGCCTGGCTAGGGGCTATTTCGCCTTCACGTCCACCTTGAGGCCTCGGGCGGTTTCACGGCTGACGGTGATCAGGTCGCCGTCGCGCGGAAGGATCCGTATCGGGCTGGCACCGGGCTTCTCGAACACGAGTTGAGGCGTGTCGCATCGCTCGTGCGTGATGGAGGCCGATGAATCGACCGTGTCCGACTCCTCGCCGATGGCATAGTGCACGCTGCCGCCGGATATGTTGCGGATGGTGAAGCGTATGCTGTCGCGTTCGGGTCGGGCCAGGATCTGCACCGCGATGAATTTCAGAACACGGTAGGGCGCGGGAACAACGGCGACGCCGATCTCGGTCGCGTCCGGCAGAAGCATATTCTCGCGATGGCCCGGGGACTCCTTCCAGCCCTGTACGATCTCGCCGGCAAGCTGCCGGGTCTGAAAGCCTTGACTGTCGGCGTTCCAGGCCAGGTTCTCCGCCACGAGACAATGGCGATAGCCGCGCTCCTCGGTGCGCTGGTGGGGCTCCCGGCCGTCAGCGGAATGTCCGAATTTTCCCGACGTGGCGAGATAGAGCGCGAAGGCGCGCGCGGCCTCGGCGAGTACAGGGTTAGGCCGAACCTCCTGCAGGGCGCTGGACCTGCGGAAGGTGTTGGTCATCTCGACAATGGCGATTTCGGTTTGCGGCAGATCGGGCTGCATGAACGCACCATGGCGAGTCGTCCTCCCGCGGGCAAGCACCACCATGCCGCTGGCGCAGACCTGTTGATGTCAGGGTTTACGGCGGCGGACGGAGCAGCCTCCTAGCCGACGCGCTGCGCGATAAAGCGGGCGAGCGGTGGGCCGACGATGAGCACGATCATGAAGCGCACGGTCTGCAGCGCCATGACGAACGACAGGTCGACCTTGCTGGCGGCGCCGATGATCGCGACCGTGTCCATCCCCCCGGGACTGGTCGCGAGATAGGCCGTGAGGGGGTCTATGCCGGCCGCCTTCACGAGGATAAAGGCCAACACCGCGCTGACGGCGATAAGGATCAGAATGGAAAGGAGGATTTGCGGGAGCGCGCGCCACGCGTGGCGGACGATGTCACGCGTGAAGGCCAACCCGACGCTCCACCCCAACGCGGCATAGGCCGCAGCCAGCAGCCAGGGGGGAAGTATGATGGTCACGAGACCGGTCCCCTGCAGCAGGGCCACGGCAAACAGGGGGAAAAAGAGGGCGCCGGCTGGAAACCGCGCGAGGAGGCCGATGGCGCCGGCCGTTGCGCCGATGGCCAACGTGACGGCGAAGTCGGTCCAGGGGATGGCCGGAAACCACCAGGACAGGCCGTGGTCGGCGGCGCCGACCGGTCCCACCCACAACCGCGTGACGATGGACGCCAATCCGGCCACGCAGACCACGCGGAGGTACTGCATCAGGGCGACCAGGCGCATATCGGCCCCGAAGCTCGCCGACATGATCATCATGGCGGATGCGGCGCCGGGCGCCACGCCCCAGACGGCTGTCGTGCCGGGCAGGACCTTCAAGCGGCTGATCATCCAGCCAAGCAGTCCGCTGGTGACGATGATCACAAGCACCACGCCGAGAAACAAGGGCCAGTCCCGTGCGAAGGAGTGCACGATGTCGGCGGTCAGAACGTGGCCCATGAGGCAGCCGACGATGATCTGTCCGCCGATCACGGGCGCGCGGTGCAACCGAATGACGCTGCCGTTGGTGCCGGCGAAAATGCCGGCCAGCATCGGTCCGAGGAGGAACGCCGCCGGCAGCCCGGCGACCTCGAAGATGCCGGCCAGCAGAAGGGACACCGCAACCAGGACGAGCCACTGCGCCGGACGCGGAAAGCGCGCAAGCCAGCCTTCGTTCGATGTGTGCGAAGGCTCCATGCCCTCTGGGTCCCTCCCAATTTCCGGGCTGTGTAGCAGGCGGCGAGGGAAAGTGCGAACATGCACAGGTCTCAGGCCCAAGGCGGAAGAGAACCGATGCCCCAGCACAAAACTGCGTCGCAGGACGTAATCGAGGTGGCCGTCGACGGCGGCGTTGCGCACCTCAAGCTCAATCGGCCGGACAAGCTGAATTCGATGAACCGGGCGTTCTGGAGCGCATTGCCGGCAATAGTGCGGGATATCGACCGGAATGCGCGGGCCCGGGTGATCGTGATCTCGTCGACGGGCAAGCATTTCTCCGCCGGCATGGACCTCGACGTGTTTGCCGAGAACGGAGCACTGGCGGCCGGCCAGCAGGACCCGCACGTGGCCGCGGAGGCATTCAGGCACCTTGTGCTCGGCCTGCAGGAGACGTTCTCCTGCCTGGATGAGGCGCGCATTCCGGTGATCGCCGCCATCCAGGGCGGGTGCATCGGCGGCGCCGTGGACATGACGTCGGCGTGCGACATCCGCTACTGCACGGCGGATGCGTTCTTCTGCATTCAGGAGATCAATCTCGCCATGACCGCGGACGTGGGCACGTTCCCGCGGCTATGCAAGCTGATCCCGGAAGGTTGGGTGCGCGAGCTTGCCTATACGGGCAGGCGCCTGCCGGCAGACAAGGCAAAGGCCATCGGCCTCGTCAACGAGGTGTACCCCGATCACGCAACCATGATGGCTGCCGTGATGGAGACGGCTAGGGAGATCGCCGCCAAGAACCCGCTGGCCGTGACGGGGTCCAAGGTGATGATCAACTATGCGCGCGATCACGCCACCAAGGAGGCGCTGGACTACATCGCCCTGTGGCAGACGGGGATGTTCGCCCGCGGTCACATGGCGGAGGCCTTCAAGGCCCAGCAGGAGCGCCGCCATCCCCGCTATCCAGACCTGGCCAAGATCAGGACGGCGCTGGAGAGCTGATTTCCCGGGATTTCCAGGGTTTGGGCCGCGATTCTGGGGCTTGTGGCGTTCCGGCACTTGAGGCTGCGGGTGGGCACCGCTAACCAACGGCCATGAGCACCACCACGATTCCCGGCAAGCCGATCGGTTCGGTCGATCTCACGGATGCGCTGGAGGAGCGGTATCTCGCGTATGCGCTCTCCACCATCATGCACCGGGCCCTGCCCGACGTGCGCGACGGCCTCAAGCCCGTGCATCGGCGCATCCTCTATGCGATGCGCGAGCTGAGGCTCGATCCGGCCGGCGCCTACAAGAAATGCGCGAAGATCGTCGGCGAGGTGATGGGCAACTTCCATCCCCATGGTGACCAGGCGATCTACGACGCGCTGGTGCGTCTCGCCCAGGACTTCGCCGTGCGCTATCCGCTGGTCGACGGCCAGGGCAACTTCGGCAACATCGACGGCGATAACCCAGCCGCCATGCGCTACACCGAAAGCCGCATGACGGCCGTGGCCGGCCTGTTGTTGGACGGCATCGACGAGGACACCGTCGACTTCCGTCCGACCTACGACGGCACCAACCAGGAGCCGATCGTCCTCCCGGCCAACTTCCCCAACCTGCTGGCGAACGGCACGTCGGGCATCGCGGTCGGCATGGCGACCAGCATTCCGCCGCACAACGTCGATGAATTGTGTGCGGCGCTGCTGCATCTCATCAAGCATCCCAATGCACACATCGACAAGCTGGTCGAGATGGTGCCGGGGCCGGATTTCCCGACCGGCGGCATCATCGTCGAGCCGCGCGAGCAGATCCTGGAGGCCTACAAGACGGGCCGCGGCGGCTTCCGCCTGCGCGCACGCTGGGAGAAGGAGGATACTGGCCGCGGCGGCTACCAGATCGTCGTCACCGAAGTTCCCTACCAGGTACAAAAGGCCAAGCTGGTCGAGCGCCTGGCCGAGCTGATCAACGAAAAGAAGTTGCCGCTGCTGGGCGACGTACGCGACGAGTCCGCCGAGACGGTGCGCCTGGTGCTGGAGCCCAAGAGCCGCGCGGTCGATGCCACGGTGCTGATGGAGAGCCTCTTCAAGCTGACCGAGCTCGAGGTGCGCTTCTCGCTCAACATGAACGTGCTGTCGGCCGGACAGGTGCCGGGCGTGCTGTCGCTGCGCGACGTGCTGCGCCAGTGGCTCGAGCACCGCAAGGTGGTGCTGGTCCGCCGCTCGAAGTTCCGGCTGGAGAAGATCGAGCACCGGCTCGAAGTGCTCGACGGCTACCTGATCGCCTACCTCAACATCGACGAGGTGATCCGGATCGTGCGCTTCGAGGACGATCCGAAGGCCAAGCTCATCTCCAAGTTCAAACTCACCGAGGTGCAGGCCGACGCCATCCTCAACCTCCGCCTCAAGTCGCTGTCGAAGCTGGAAGAGGTGGAGATCAAGGCCGAGCACGACCGGCTTTCCAAGGAGCGGCGCCAGCTGAAGTCGCTCATCAAGTCGGATGACGAGCAGTGGGAGCGCATCACCGACGAGGTCAAGGCGACGCGCGAAGCCTATTCCAAAAAGACCGAGATCGGACGGCGGCGCAGCACGTTTGCCGACGCCCCGAGCATCGAAGTCGACCTCGAGCAGGCGATGATCGAGAAGGAGCCGATCACGGTGATCCTGTCCGAGAAGGGCTGGATCCGCGCCATGAAGGGTCATGTCGACGACCTGGCGAAGCTCGATTTCAAGCAGGGCGACAAGCTGCTGCGCGCGGTCAAGGGGTCGACGACCGACAAGCTGCTGCTGCTGGCGACCAACGGCAAGGTATTCACGCTGGCGGCTGATCAGCTGCCCGGCGGGCGTGGGCATGGCGAGCCGGTGCGGCTGATGGTGGATCTGGAGGAGAACCACGCGTTCGCCGAGATCTTCGTGCACGAGCCCGGCCGCAAGCTGCTGATCGCGGCGACGTCGGGCCACGGCTTCGTGGTGCCCGAGGACGAGATGATCGCCATGACGCGCAAGGGCAAGCAGGTCCTGAACGTCGACGAGCCGGCCGAGGCCTGTTCCTGTGTGCCGGCCGACGGGGATCAGGTCGCGGTGATCGGCGAGAACCGCAAGATGCTGGTGTTCGCGCTCGATGAGGTGAACGAGATGACGCGCGGCAAGGGTGTCCGCCTGCAGCGCTACAAGGATGGCGGGTTGTCGGATGTGCGCGTGTTCAAGAAGTCAGAAGGGCTGACCTGGCTCGATCCGGCGGGCCGGAATTTCACGCTCCCCTACGGCGAGTTGCGGGACTGGGTGGGCGAGCGCGCCCAGGCCGGTCGCCTTGCACCGCGCGGGTTCCCGAAGTCCAACAAGTTCGGCCGCGCGTTCTGAACGCGAATTTGCCGTTGACCGGGTCTTTTTTGCGCCACTTGCGCATCCGCTGCTTCCGGTTAAACGGTAGATGCAACAGGGGCGATGGGGGAGCCTGACCGATGCGGGCGTTCTTGGGAACGCTGATCGCACTGCTGCTGCTGCTGGGAGCGGCGGGTGGCAGGCATCAGGCCGTCGCCCAGGGCCCGGGCTGCGCCAAGAGCGATTTCGAAAGCGTCGTCAACGAAGCGGGCTCCGTACTGCGCGATCTCAATCGCAAGAACACGCCCGTGTTTCAGGCCAAGCTGCGCACGCTCAAGGAGAAGCGCAACTGGGGCAACGACGAGTTCCTGAAGCAGGCTGAGCCGTTCGTACGCGACGACCGCATCGTCGCCTACGACCAGAAATCGGAAGAGCTGCTTGTGCGCATCACGGGCGGCGGCCAGACCGGCAGCGCGGCCAAGCAGGCGGACTGTGCCCTGCTTGCGGAACTGCGCGCGGCGCTGGGCGTGCTGCTTGAAACGCAGAAGGAAAAGTGGACCTACATGTTGACCAAGATCGAGCAGGAGCTGGCGAAGTAGCGCGCCGCCCTAGAGCCGCGTCCAGCCATTGCCGGTGAGTTGCTCCTGCGGACGGAAGCGGCGCTTGTAGCTCATCTTGGGCGAGCCATTGATCCAGTATCCGAGATAGACGTAGGGCAGCCCGAGGCGCTTCGCGTAGGCGATGTGGTCGAGGATCATGTACGTGCCAAGGCCGCGCTTGAAGGCCTCGGGCTCGTAGAAGCTATAGACCATCGAGATGCCGTCCGAGAGACGGTCGCAGAGCGCGGCGGCGACAAGCGGGCGCTTCTGTCCCGGGTTGCGGGCGCCCGGCTCCGGCTTCAGCCGGTACTCGGTCATGAAGGTGTCGATGATGCTGTCCTCGACCATCATCGCATAGTCGAGCACGGTCATGTCCGCCATGCCGCCTTCAGCGTGGCGTGCATCGATGTAGGCACGGAACAGCGAGTACTGCTCTGAGGTCGGCGTCGCCTGCAGGTGCTGCGGGACGAGGTCCTCATTGGCGGCGAGAATGCGCCGCATCGAGCGGGTGGTCTCGAACTCGTCGACGACGACGCGCACCGACACGCAGGCCTGGCAGCCCTCGCAGTAGGGCATGTAGGCAATGTTCTGGCTGCGGCGGAAGCCGCCCTTCAGGAGATTGTCGACGAGTGCCGGTGTCTTGTCGTGCGTGAGGTGGGTGAACAGCTTCCGCTCGAGGCGGCCCGACAGGTAGGGGCACGGCTGTGGCGCGGTGACATAGAACTCAGGGAAATGCTTCCTCTGCTCGGTCATCTACGCCTTCCACACGCAACGCTACAACGGGCCGGATGATAAGTGAGCGGCTGGTGCGCGATCAAGGGCCCACATGCGCGCAGCATCACATCGTGTATGCAACCCGAGAACGGCTCACTATCGGTGCCACGTCAGGCCGATTTGAGGAGCCTAGCGGCGCGTGGCGCGAAGTAGGTCAGCACGCCGTCGGCACCGGCGCGCTTGAAGGCAAGCAGGCTCTCCATCATGACCTTGTCGCCATCAAGCCAGCCGTTCTGCGCGGCTGCCATCAGCATCGCGTACTCGCCGGACACCTGGTAGGCGAAGGTCGGCATCCCGAACTCGTCCTTCACGCGGCGAACGATGTCGAGATAGGGCATTCCCGGCTTCACCATCACCATGTCGGCGCCCTCGGCAATGTCGAGCGCGACCTCGCGGAGCGCTTCGTCCGAATTGGCGGGGTCCATCTGGTAGGTGCGCTTGTCGCCGGTCAGTGTGGCACTCGAGCCGACAGCGTCGCGGAACGGGCCGTAGAACGCCGACGCGTACTTCGCCGCATATGCCATGATCTGAACGTTGCTATGGCCGTGGGCTTCCAATGCCTTGCGGATCGCGCCGATGCGCCCGTCCATCATGTCGGACGGTGCGATGACGTCGCAGCCGGCATCCGCCTGGACGAGGGCCTGCTGCACCAGCGCGGCAACGCTCTCGTCGTTCAGGATCTCGCCGCCGCGCATGAGGCCGTCGTGCCCGTGGCTCGTATAGGGGTCGAGCGCAACGTCGAGCAGCACGCCGATGTCGAGGCCGGCTTTGCGAATGGCGCGCGTGGCGCGGCAAACGAGGTTGTTGCCGTTGAAGGCTTCGCGTCCATCGTCGGTGCGCAGCGTCGGGTCGGTATAGGGGAAGAGGGCGATCACCGGGATGCCGAGCTGGAGTGCTTCCTCAGCCGCCGCGACGGCGAGGTCGACACTGATGCGGTCGACGCCCGGCATCGACGCGACCGGTGCCCTGACGCCTTTGCCTTCCACGACGAACATCGGCCAGATCAAGTCGGCTGGCGTGAGCACGTTCTCCGCAACCAGGCGGCGCGACCAGCCGGTGCGGCGGTTGCGGCGCATGCGCGTCGCGGGAAAGCCGGGCTCTGTCACCGCCGGTTCGGAGCCGACGCTGCGCGGTTCGCTGCGCTCGAGACGGTGCTGGGCAAGTGACTTCATCGCTAGCGGCTTCCGAACACCCTGGGCCGGCCTGCTACGGCGGTCGGCAGCCTCAATTTCCCGCGGGCAAGTCAGTGAAGCAAGCGATAAGGAGGCCGTTCATCATTCGCAGATGACGCGGACCTTGCGTTCGGCCATGTCCAGGTGGAAATGGTTATTGTGCGCGGCATTGGCCTCAGGCCCCAGAACGGTGCCGAAGATGCTGCAGGCCGACGTGTGGGCTGCGCGCAGGAACTGGGCGGTCGTGCTGAGGGCGGGTGCCGGAGCGGGAGCAGGAGCAGCCACTACCGGGGGGGCCTTGGGACCCCCGAGCCGTGCCTGCTCGGATATGCTCAAGGCGGCAGGTGGCGCAGTCGGCATCTGCAGCGTGATGCCAGGGATCGAGGCAGCAATGCTGGGCCGGAGCGGCGCGGGCGCCGGGACGGCCGTAATGGCGGGCGTCGTCGCGACCTTCTGATCGCCGGCCTTCTTCGCTGCCTCCGCCTCGGCCAACTTTTGCGCGGCTTCGGCTGAGGCCTTGGCAGCAATCTCGCGGGCGTTGGGGCCCCAGTCCGCCAGCACCATCGCGGTCTTGCCGCTCGCGGTTATGAACGCGCCGATGTCGATGGCGTTCATCCGCCCGTGCTCGCTCAGGCGCCCCTTGGCGCGTCCGTAGGCGTTGCGGCAGGAGTAGGAGCTCATGGTCGCCACGCGCACCACTGGTCCGCCCAGGTGCTTGCGGGCGGCCGGCTGCATCCCCGCGTGCATCCACTTGTGCAGCGCGGCGATCATGTCGCAGGTAAGGGTCGGGGGCGGTGAGAAGGAGACCTGCGGACTGCTGCCGAGGCTTACAAGCTGCATCGGTGCCGGAGTACCGCATTCCGCACCGTCTCGGACCGGCGCTTCGGGCACCACCACGACATCCAGATCCTTCAGCAGCACAGCGCAGCGGGCGCGGGCGTGCTCGATTTCTTGGTTGGTCCAGGTTTTCGCGGTGTTTGCGGGCTGAGGTTGCTTCTCGGGTAGCGGCGGCCAGGCAAAAGCCGGCTTGCCAACAGCCACCTTGGCGGTCGACTGGTTCGTCACCGCCGTCCATCCCGACTCGCCTGTTCCGGCCTTCTGCTGCCCGAACGCAGCAGGAGCCGCGGCCACACCGCAGAAAAATGCGGCGGCCGCCCAGCGCGCGACATGCATTCTGAAGATCACCCCTACGTGCCAATCCGACGGTCCGGCGACGCCCCCACGAACAAGGACCTGGAACTGGCTGACTCGACCGACATATATAGCAGAACTTTGGCAAGTTCGCGAGCCGGCGCGCCCTGGCGTTCGAAGAGAGGAAGTTTCTGTGGAGGGAGCGGAAGCGGCGTCGGGGGGGTCGTCGGCGAACCTTCAATCCATACCGGGACTTGATGGCATCGAGACCCGCATCGACGGAGCGGCCGGCGTCATCACGCTCAACCGGCCGCGCGCGCTGAATGCCCTTAACGCGACCATGCGGACGCGAATCAGCGAGTCGTTCGCGGCCTGGCAGCGCGATCCGCAGGTCTATGCCGTCATCATTGCATCTGCCACCGACCGGGCGTTCTGCGCTGGGGGCGACGTGCGCGAGATGGTCGATTGGTGGAAGGCGCGGCCTGACGATGCCGTTGCGGCCGTCGGCGCGGAGTACGCCCTCAACTGGCAGATCGATTGCTTCACCAAGCCGACGGTGTCGCTGATCGACGGCACGGTGATGGGGGCCGGTGTCGGGCTGTCGCTGTACGGCACGCATCGTGTTGCCGGCGAGCGATACCGGTTCGCGATGCCGGAAACGGCCATTGGGCTGTTCCCGGATGATGGCGTGTGCTCGGTGTTTGCCCACATGCCGGACGAGATCGGCATGTATCTCGCGCTGACAGGCCGATCGATCGGGCCGGCGGACGCCTATCACCTCGGGTTGGTGACGCACTGCATACCCGCGGCTCACTTCCCGGAAATTCGCGCAGGTTTGGTCGCTGCCGACCCGGTGGATCCGATTCTCGACGCGCGGCACATGCAACCCGACGCGGGCGACCTCGAGCCCCATCGCGCCGCCATCGCGCGCTGTTTCGGTGCCGACAGCGTGGAGGGGGCTGTTTCCCGATTGCAGGCGGAAGGCGGACTGGCGCAGGCCTGGGCCCAAGAGGTGCTCAAGGACCTCGCGGCGCGCTCACCGACATCCCTGAAGATCACCTTCCAGCATGTTCGCAATGCCAAGGCGCTGGATTTGCAGCAGACGCTGAAAATGGATTTCCGCCTGGCAGTCCGGTGCATGGAGGGGCACGACTTTGCGGAGGGCGTGCGCGCCAGCCTGATCGAACGCGACCGCAACCCCAGATGGCAGCCGAGTCGGCTGCAGGATGTCACCCAGGCGACGGTGGAGTCTTACTTTGCCCCCCTCGACCGTGGAGAATTAGCGCTTCCCAGCAGAGCGGAAATGCAGGCACCTAGACCTTAGGCGTGCCAGCGCGGCATAGCCAATAACCCCCTGCTAACCCAGTAATTTAAACGAGATTTAGCGGCTTTCGCTTAGGGTTGGCTTCAACCTGGAATACCAGGAGAGCGTCAAACACTAGCTAGTCGAGGCAGGGTAATGAGTCTTGCGTTGGACGTTGCGCATGCACGCGCACCCGCGACCGCAACCGAGGACACGCTCAAGGGCGAGTACTTGCGCGCATTGCGGCTGGTGGAACGGCTTCACCGCCTTCTCCTCGATGTCATCAAGGACGAGTTCGATCGTCTGGGTGGCGCTGAACTTAACAGCGTTCAGGCCTTGCTCTTGTACAACATCGGCGAGAGCGAGCTGACGGCTGGAGAGCTCAAGACGCGCGGCTACTATCTCGGGTCGAACGTCTCCTACAACCTCAAGAAGCTCGTCGATATGGGCTACATCCACTACAAGCGGTCGGACAAGGACCGCCGGTCGGTGCGGGTGAGCCTGACGGACAAGGGGCTGGAGGCGCGCGGCGTGATCCAGAAGCTGTACCAGCGCCAGCTCGGCTCCATCGAGCAGGTCGGCCAGATCTCGAAGGAAGAGTTCCACGGCCTCAACAAGGCGCTTGTCCGGCTCGAGCGCTTCTGGACGGATCAGATCCGCTTCCGCCTGTAATCCGGGCGAATGGGCGGCGACGGATTGAGCTTGCACTGCCGTTAAACGGGCACTCGCCACAACAGTTATTGACAAGTGCCCTCTCGCGTCCTTCCTCGCCAGCCCTTAGACTGGGCTGGGAAGGGCGACGTTCCCGGGCCCCCGGTATTTCAGGGCCTGGCAGGACGTCAGGCGGTCGTGAGCCATGCAGGCTAAACGGGCAGGTCTATTTTTGGGCTGCGCGGCCATTGCGGCTGGCGCGGCTTATTTTTTTTGGCTCGGTCCAAGCACAAGTCCGGCCGCTCCCGGCAAGATCGCCAAGTCTGACGGCAAGGGGCGCACGGCGTCGGCTGCACCTGTAAGCGCTGCAACGGTAGTCGAAAAGGACATGCCCGTGATCCTTTCCGCGCCCGGGACCGTGGAAGCCATGGCCACCGTGGCGATCAAGCCGCGCGTGGACGGCCAGATTATCGAGGTTGCTTTCAAGGAAGGCGATCTTGTCGAGGACGGCAGCGTACTGTTTCGTCTGGATGATCGTATCGCCAAGGCGCAGATCGCACAGGCCCAAGCCGCGATAGCCAAGGACGAAGCGAGCCTGCGGGATGCGGAAGCAACCCTGTCGCGCCGGCAGGCCTTGATCGACAAGCAGGTGGTCAGCGAGGCCATGCTGGACCAGGCGCGGTATGCAGTGGAGGGGCTCAAGGCGAGCATCTCGGCTGGACGGGCGCAGTTGGAATCTCAGAAGACACTGCTCGACTACCTGACGATACGTGCTCCCATTACCGGCCGCACCGGCAGTCTGCTTGCGAAGCTCGGCGCGACCGTGCGCGCACAGGATGCAAACCCGCTCGTCACCATCAACCAGACCCGCCCCATCCTGGTGTCGTTCGCCCTGCCGCAGAGTGATCTGCCGGCGCTCAGGCGCGCTTTCACCGCCAAGGCGCAGGCTGCGATCTATATTCCCGGCCGCAGGCAGGCGCCCGTGCGCGGCACCATCACCTTCATCGACAACCAGGTCGACAAGCAGACCGGCTCGATCATGGTGAAGGTGCAGGCCGAGAACGACGACGAGGCGTTGTGGCCCGGTCAATCCGTGGATGTGGGCCTGACGGTCGAGGTCAAGCCCAACATGCTGTCCGCACCGGCAAGTGCTGTGCTGCCGGCGCAGCAGGGCATGATCACGTGGGTGATCGATGCCAACAACAAGGTGATGCCGAAGGTCGTGACCGTCGAGCGCATTGTCGATCAGACGGTGTTCCTGGCCAGCGGCGTTGCCGCCGGCGACCGGGTGGTGACGGACGGCCAACTTCGTCTGGCACCTGGCGCGACCGTTGTCATTGATGAGCCGCGACAAAAATCTCCTCCGCGCGAGGAACGTCGCGGGGCCGGCCGGACCTAGAGGGCGATCGCATGAGGCTTTCCGAGCTCTGCATTCGACGCCCGGTGATGACGACGCTGCTGATGGCGTCGCTGCTGCTTGCGGGCTTCTTCGGCTACCGGCAGCTGCCAATCGCGGCGATCCCCCGCATCGAGGTGCCGACCATCACGGTCAGCGTGCTCTATCCCGGTGCCAGCGCCGATACGATGGCTGTGTCGGTGGCGGCTCCCCTGGAACGGCAGTTTGCGACCATTGCCGGCATCACCTCGATCACATCGCTGAATACGCAGGGCAGCACGCAGGTCACGCTGGAGTTCGATCTCAATCGCAGCATCGACGCCGCCTCGCTCGATGTGCAATCGGCGATCTCCTCCGCCGCACGGCAGTTGCCGGAGGACCTGCCGACGCCGCCGGCCTATCGCCGGGTCAATCCCGCGGACGCGCCCATCATCTTCCTGGCGCTGACATCCGACACGACGCCGTCGCAGGATATGAACGAGTTTGCCGAGAAGGTGATGAGCCCCAAGCTCTCCACCATCACCGGCGTGGCGCAGGTCAACATCCAGGGCGCCCAGAAGCGCGCGGTGCGCATCAGGTACGATCTGGATGCGCTGGCAACGCGCGGGCTCTCCGTCGAGGACATTCGCCTGGCCGTGGCCGCACAGGCGACCATCGTGCCCGTCGGCACCATCCGCACGACGCAGCAGCTTTATATTCTCGAAGTGAAGGGCGCCGAGCCCACGGCCGACTACTTCAAGCCGTTGATCGTGGCATGGCGCAACAATGCGCCCGTCCGCCTGCAGGACGTGGCCAGCGTGCAGGACTCGGTTGAGAACGACGAGGCGCGGGCCGAGTTCAACGGCACCCGCTCCATCATTCTCTCGGTGCAGCGGCAGCCGGATGCCAACACGGTTGCCGTCACGGATGCCATCAACGCGGCGCTGCCGGACTTTCAGCGCCTGCTGCCGCCGACCGTGAAGCTGAGCGTGCTGAGCGACCGGTCCATCTCCATCCGCGATGCCGTGCACGACGTCGAGATCACGCTCATTCTGACGGCGGTGCTCGTGATCCTGGTCATCCTGGCTTTCCTGCGCACGTGGCGCGCAACGTTCATCCCGGCGCTGGCCTTGCCGTTGTCCATCATCGGCACGTTCGCCGGCATGGCCATGTTCGGGTTCTCGCTGGACAACGTCAGCCTGCTGGCCCTGACGCTGGCGCTGGGGTTCGTGGTCGACGACGCCATCGTCATGCTCGAGAACATCGTGCGCTACGTGGAGCAGGGCATGCGGCCGTTCGATGCGGCCATCCGCGGCGCGCGCGAGATCGGCTTCACGATTATCTCGATCACCTTCTCGCTGGTGGCCGTCTTCATCCCGATCCTGTTCATGGGCGGGATCGTGGGGCGCTTCTTCTTCGAGTTCGCGATGACGATCAGCATCGCGATCCTGCTCTCGGGCTTCATCTCGCTGACGCTGACGCCGATGCTGGCGTCGCGCATGCTCAAGGCGCACCACGCCGAGCAGAAGCGCCCGGGCCTGCTGTCGCGCGCGTTCGAGCGCGGCTACGACGGGATGGCGACCGCGTATCGCGTGACGCTCGACTGGTCGCTGCGCGTGCCGTGGCTGATGCTGCTGGTGACGCTCGGCACGGTGGTCGCCACAGGCTGGGCCTTTGTGGTCGTCAAGAAGGGGTTCCTGCCGACGGAGGATACCAGCATCATCATCGTCCGTACGGAGGCGGCGCCTGATATCGCGTTCCAGGCCATGCTGGACCGGCAACGCATCGTCTCAGATCGCATCCGCGAGGATCCCGACGTGCTGTACGTCAACTCCAACGTGCAGCAGACGACGTTCAATCCCACGCTCAACCGCGGGTCGATCTTCGTGCAGTTGAAGGCACGCGGCGATCGCGTGAATCGTGCGACCATCAGCGATGTGCAGAACCGGCTGCGCCGCAATCTGGCGGGTATTCCGGGCGTTCGCGCGTTCCCAGTTCCCCTGCAGAACCTGCGCATCGGTAGCCGCGGCGGTGCGGCGCTCTACCAGTACACGCTGACGAGCGTCGACCAGGCCGAGCTCTATGACTACGCCCAGCGCCTCATCGACACTGTGAAGGCGGCGCCCGGTTTCGCCGACGTCACCAGCGACCTGACGCTCGGGGCGCGGTTGCTCAAGCTTGACATCGATCGGGACGCGCTGGCGCGCTATGGCCTGACGACCGACCTGGTGCGGTCGACCCTCTACTCCGCTTTCGGTACACGCAAAATTGCGACGGTCTACACGCCGTCCAACGACTACGCCGTGATCCTCGAGGCCGACAGGGTGCAAACGCTCGATCCTAGCGTGCTGTCGAAGGTCTATATCCGCAGCAGCACGGGCCAGCAGGTGCGCCTCGATGCGGTGGCGAAGTTCACGCTGCAGCCCGGGCCGGTATCCGTCGCGCGGCAGAGCCAGCTGCCTGCCGTGACGATTACCTTCAACCTCGCTCCGGGATTCACGCTCGGCGAGGCGGTGGTTGCCATGCGCGACCTCGAGCGTGACGTGAAGATGCCGGCGTCCATCACCGGCCAGTTCGCCGGCACCGCGCAGGTGTTCGAGAATTCATTCCGCGACCAGCCGCTGCTGATCCTCGCGGCCATCCTCACGATCTATATCGTGCTGGGTATCCTCTATGAGAGTTTCATTCACCCGATCACTATTCTGTCCGGCCTGCCCTCGGCCAGCCTCGGGGCGTTGCTGACGCTGTATCTGTTCGATGTCGAGCTGACCATCATCGCCATGATCGGCATCATTCTGCTGGTCGGCATCGTGAAGAAGAACGCGATCATGATGGTGGACTTCGCCATCGAAGCGCGGTCGCGCGGCGCGGCCCCCAAGGACGCCATCCGCGAGGCCTGTCTGCTCAGGTTCCGCCCCATCATGATGACGACCATGGCTGCCCTGTTCGGCACGTTGCCGATTGCAATCGGCTGGGGTGCGGGCGCGGAGTTGCGTCAGCCTTTGGGGCTTGCGGTGGTCGGCGGCCTCGCCGTGTCGCAGCTGCTGACGCTGTACATTACCCCGTCCGTCTACCTGTTCATGGAGCGCGTCGGCGCGGCGCTCGGTGCCGGCCGGCGCGAGCACATCCCGGCCGAGGAGACGGCAACCGAGCCTACGCGGGCTGCCGCGGAGTAGGCGCTATTTCCGCGCGGCGCGCGCCGTGCCGATCTGAAGGACGAGCACCGCGCACATGATGAGGGCGGCTCCCGACCAGCCGATGAGGTCCAGCCGCTCGCCGAGCAGCCAGTAGGCGGCCGCGGCGGCGAACACCGTTTCCAGGCTGACGATGACGGCGGCCTCCGCCGGTGGGGTGTACTGCAGCGCCACCGTCAGCAGCGTGAACGTGAGCGCGCTGGATAGGAGGCCGACATAGGCGATCTCGGGTGCGGCTGCGATCAGGCCGTCGAGGCTGGTGCTCTCCAACCCGAACGAGAAAATGGCACCAAGTGCGGACACCACCGCAAATTGCACTGCCGTGTAGGCGATGGGGCGCCGGAATGGCGATGCCCTGCCTGTGACGACCACGTGCAGCGCCCAGAAAAACGCCGACAGCGCGACAAGCTTGTCGCCGTCGGAGAAGGCGGCGAGCGCGCCGCCGCCGAGCAGCCAGGTGCCGACGGCCGAGAGGATGACCGCAGGCCATACCGCGGGGCTTGGCCGGATGCGGTTCCACGTCCAGGCGATGAACGGCGTGATGACGACGTAGAGCGCGGTGAGAAAGCCGGTGTTCGTAACTGTGGCGGTGCGAATACCGGCCTGCTGCAGCCAAGCCGCGATGAAGAAGACCGTGCCGCCGGCGATGGCAATGCTCCAAAATCCGGAACTGGCGGGCTTGGCACCGGGCCGCGCGCCTTCGCGCAGGGCGAGTGGCGCCAGCGCCAGGGCTGCCACCGCGCCCCTGCACGCGATGAACGCGAGCGGCCCGATGTCCGCCATGGCCGACTTCTGAAAGATGAAGGCGACGCCCCAGATGGCGGCGGCAAAAAGCAGGGCAATGTCGGCGTGCAGGCGGGACATGGAGGAGCGGTCCAGAAGGTGGGCGGCGCGTTTATGCCCGTTCCGCCACCACGCAACCAGGGAAATGCACGCAAACTGAGCAAAGCTTGACTTGCGGCATATTTTCCAGGGGAAATGGCTCGGCAGATACGCCAGGCGCCTCGGCTGCGTCGTGGCATGCCACTTGCGATTGATGAAATCTTGGACGCCGTAGGGCAGGGGAGATTGTCATGAACCGTCGCAAATTCATTCGAACAGGGCTCGCGGCTGGTGCCGCCACAACGGTTGCGGTGGCCGCGCCGAATGTGGTGACCGCGCAGGCGCGCACCTTCACCTGGAAGATGACGAATGCCTACGGTCCCGGCGCGCCGTTCTATGTGACGGGCCCGGGCAGCCCGACCGACTTCATCAAGATGGTCGATGTCATGTCGCAGGGCCGTCTCAAGATCCAGCACTTCGCGGCGGGAGAGCTGATCCCGGCGCTCGAGGGCTTTGACGCGGTGTCGAAGGGCACGGTCGAGATGAACTGTGCCAACGCCTACTTCTGGGCGGGCAAGACCTTTGCCGCGCAGTACTTCACGGCGGTGCCGTTCGGGTTCAACTTCCAGGGCATGAACGCGTGGCTCTATCACGGTGGCGGCTTGAAGCTGTGGGAGGAGGTGTACGCGCCCTTCAATCTCGTGCCGATCCCGATGGGCAACACCGGCGTGCAGATGACCGGCTGGTTCAAGAAGCCGGTGGAGAAGGTCGAAGACTTCAAGGGCCTCAAGATGCGCATTCCGGGCCTCGCGGGCCGCGTGTATGCGGCGCTCGGCGTGGACGTGAAGCTGCTGCCCGGCGGCGAAATATTCCCCGCGCTGGAGCGCGGCGTTATCGACGCGGCGGAGTTCGTGGGGCCGTACCAGGATCGCCGGCTCGGACTGCACAAGGCGGCCAAGTTCTACTACACGACGGGATGGCATGAGTGCTCCACCGCCACGGAGCTCATCATCAACAAGGCCGCTTGGGATACGCTTCCGGCGGACCTGAAAGAAATCGTCAAGCAGGCAGCCGCCGCCTGCCAGGCCATCAGCCAGTCCTGGTGCGACGCGACCAACGCCGAGGCCTTGCAGGAGCTGGTGACGAAGGAAGGCGTGAAGGCCGCGCCGCTGCCCGCAGAGATCCTGACACGCTTGAAGGACGTGACGGTGCAGGTTCTGAACGAGAATGCCGCCAAGGACCCGCTCGTGAAGAAGGTCCACGACAGCTACATGGGCTTCAAGAAGAACTGGGATACCTGGGCTGGCTTGTCCGAGGGCGTCTACCATTCGCAGATTCGCGGACAGATCTAGCGATCTGCCCATAGTCTAGGCGCTACTGGCGTCGCCGGTGCTTCGGACCGGCGACGCTCTGTTGAGGGGAGCGCAATGGGGTTCACCGGCAAGCTGATCGCCATCGCGCGCGTGCTCGACACGATCATCGACCGCATCGGCCGCGTGACGGGATGGTTCTCGCTCGCGATCGTGCTGGTCATGGCCTACAACGTGCTGCTGCGCTATTTCTTCCGCACCGGCTCCGTGGCCATGCAGGAGCTCGAGTGGCACCTGATGGCGCCCATCTGCATGCTGGGCCTGTCCTATGCCATCCTCAAGGATGGGCACGTGCAGGTCGACATCCTGTACGGCCGCTTTCCCGAGCGGATACAGCGCATCATCCAGTTCGTATCGATGGTGCTCGTGGTGGTCGTTACCGCGATCCTGCTCAAGCTGTGCATTCCTTATGTCATGCAGTCCTACAGGATCGGCGAGATATCGCCCGATCCCGGTGGCTTGACGCACCGCTGGATCCTCAAGTCCATGTTGCCCATCGGCTTTGCGCTGCTCCTGATCCAGAGCATCGCGGCAATGCTGCGCGCCCTCGTTCCCATCCTCGACCCGTCCGTGAAGGTCGAGAGCGCAACGCATACGGTGTGACATGGCTTATACCGAGCTGCTCGCGATCCTGTGCATCGTCTCGTTCTTCGGTTTGCTCGCTATCGGCGTGCCGGTCGCCCTCACGCTGGCGGTGAGCGGGTTCTTCTGGGGATACCTGGGCTTCGGCGCCGGGCTGTTCGATCTGCTGCCTGCGCGCATCTTCGGCGTGACGGCGAACTACACGCTGATCGCCATCCCGCTGTTCGTCTTCATGGGCGTGATGCTGGAGAAATCCAAGATCGCCGACGACCTCATGGACGTCATCGGTCATCTCGCCGGCGGGCTGCGCGGGGGGATGGGCATCGGCATCATTCTCGTCGGCGTGCTGATGGGCGCCACCACCGGGATCGTGGGGGCAACCATCGTCACCCTGGGCCTGATCACGCTGCCGGCGCTGATCCGGCGCGGCTATCACATGCCGACCGCGTGCGGGACGATCTGCGCGTCGGGGACGCTCGGGCAGATCATCCCGCCGAGCACCATCCTGATTTTGTTGGCCGACATCCTGGGGCAATCCGTCGGCACGTTATTCGCGGCAGCGCTCTTTCCCGGGCTCATGCTGTCCGGAATATTCTGCGTCTATCTCCTGCTGCTTGGGGTTTTCAGGCCCAACATGGTGCCGCCGGTAGCGGTCGAGGAACGCAAGGCCATGTCCGGGTGGCAGCTGCTGAAGTCGACGCTGCGCATCGCGCTGCCGCCGATCAGCCTCGTGCTTGCGGTTCTTGGATCGATCATCGGGGGCGTTGCGGCGCCGACGGAAGCAGCCTCCATGGGGGCGCTCGGCTCCATCGTGGTCGTCGTCCTGGCAGGCCGCTTCAGCTTCAGCGTATTGCGCGACACGGTGCTGGCGACCACGCGCATCACGGCCGGCATGATGTTCATTCTGATTTGCGCTCAGGTGTTCGCGCTGTCGTTCCGCGGTCTGCATGGCGAGCAGCTCGTCGCCGACCTGTTCAAGGTGGTGCCCGGCGGCGTCGATGGCGTGCTGATCTTCATGCTGGCGCTGATCTTCGTGCTCGGCTTCTTCATCGAGTGGATCGAGATCAGCTATATCGTGGTGCCCCTGTTCCTGCCGCTGCTGCTCAACCTCAATGTGGATCTGGTCTGGGTGGCGGCGCTGATCGCGGTAAACCTGCAGACATCATTCCTGACACCGCCGTTCGGATGGGCGCTGTTCTACCTGCGCAGCGTCGCGCCGCCGGAGGTGCCGACCATCGCCATCTACAAGGGCGTGGTGCCCTTCATCTGCCTGCAGTTGATCGCGCTGGTGCTGGTCTACCTCTATCCGGGTCTTGCAACCTGGCTGCCGCGCGCGATCGGCTGGTAAGACGCTACGCTTTCGGCGAGGCGGGGGCCGGCAAGCTTGCGGGCTCGGGCGTTTCGGCTTCGATGATGAACCTGACCGGGGCTTTCACCTCCGTCTCGCCGTCGGTGGCAACCACGCGGCACGTCACCATCAGCAGACGTGCCGGCGCCGAACCCGTGACGGCGGGGACGACAGGCTCGCCGACGATCTTGATATCCACCACTTCGAGGACGCGTTCGCGCCCGTCGCGGCCGGCGATGGTGATGCGGTCACCCACGGCAAGCTGCTTGTCGAACGGGGAGGGACTTGCGACCTCTGAGCGCGTCAGCCAATAGCCCTCATCGCCGCTTTGGGCGCCCGCGACGCGCGGGGCTGCGTGGGGTTCCATGTTGGCCAGGCCCTGGCGGCTCAGCGCCTGGGTAAGCCCCTGCGCGACAAAAAGATCTGCGCGCCACGCGCCGACGGCCAAGGTAACGGTGGCGAGGCCGCCCGCAGCCAACACCAGACGACCCTTGAGTGCAGCACTCAGCAGCATGGGTGAGTCCCCTGAGAATCCCGCAACTTCACCCATCAATATAGGAAAACTTGGTCGAAGTGTGGAGGAGGGTTCGGGGGATTTGCCCCAGTGAACTTCGCCCCTCCCCCACACACCGCGCCGCGGGGAGGCTTGACGCGGCACGGATCCCATTCCCGCCGCCAGGGCTCCGAACGGCCCTGGAGAGGCGCCAAAAGCTGAGCTTTGGAGTGCGGCGCGCGTATGCCGGGATTGTGACCCCACCGGCGTTTTGTTGTGGCAGCACCCATTTGGGACAAGGCGTTCACACGCAGTTTACCGCGTGCATTTGTCATGCCCGGCAAGTCGGCCGGTCGTCCTATCTTGCCGGCTGACGGCAGGAGGAAACATGGCGAGAGACATGTTGGGCAGCGGGAGCTCCGCCGGCCGCCGCAGCGTCTGGCAGGCCATGCTGCGCGGCTTCCTGCAGAGATGCCCGAACTGCGGCAAGGGGTCGTTGTTTCAGCGCTATCTGAAGGTTGCTTCCGCATGCCCGGTGTGCGGGGAGGAGCTGCACCACCACAGGGCCGATGACGCGCCCGCGTATTTCACCGTCGTCATCGTCGGTCACGTCGTTATCGCGGCCGTTCTCGCCGCGGAGAAGGCCTTTCAGCCAAGCACGCTGGTTCATCTCGTGCTGTGGGTGCCGCTGACGCTCGGCATGTCGCTGTGGCTGCTGCCGCGCGTCAAGGGCGCGCTGGTCGGCCTGCAGTGGGCCTTGCGGATGCATGGGTTCGGTGCCGAGGCGGACGCGCCGCAATCCGGCCCTGCTGCCGACTAGCGCACGCGCAAATTCTTCTCCGATGTGAGCGTCGCCGTTGCCTTTCGGGCGGAGGCTGCCCATGATCGCGGCGATTTCCCGCCATGCTCTGTTGATGCTCCCCCTATGGCCCTCGAACGCCCTGCCAGCGATGCGCCGCGATCCGGGTTCTGGGATGACTTCTCCACCACGCATGCCGCCAACGGTCTCGTCGCCTTCCTTTTTGCGGCCACCGGGCCGGTTGCGGTCATCCTGGCGAGCGGCGTGCGCGGCGGCCTGAGCGAAGCCGATCTGGCCTCATGGGTGTTCGGGGCATTTTTCATCAACGGCTTCATCACGATCCTTTTCTGCCTGCTGTACCGCCAGCCGCTTGCCTTCTTCTGGACGATCCCGGGCACGGTGCTGGTCGGCCCGGCGCTTCTGCATGCGACGCTGCCGCAAGTGGTGGGCGCCTTCATCATCACCGGTGTGTTGATGCTGGTCCTTGGACTGACCGGCTGGGTGCGCCGGGCCATGGACGCGATTCCGATGCCGATCGTGATGGGGATGGTCGCCGGCGTGTTCCTGCAGTTCGGGCTCGACTGGGTGAAGGCGTTCCAGAGCGACGTGGTGCTAGCGGCCGCCATGACCGTCGCCTTCCTCCTGATCAGCTTGCGGCCGTCGGTTGCCGCGCGGGTGCCTCCGCTGATCGTTGCGCTTGCCGTGGGCGCCATCGTGATCTGGCAGGCAGATGCCTTCGCTCCGCGCCTCGGCGAGGCGCAGCTTTTGGCGGCGCCCCGGTTCCACATGCCGGAGTTTGCGTGGGGGCCGATCGTGGAGCTGGTGGTGCCAATCGCCATCACGGTGCTGGTGGTGCAGAACGGGCAGGGCGTGGCGGTGCTGAAGGCCGTTGGGCACGACGCGCCCGTGAATGCCGTTGCGGTCGGCTGCGGCATCGGCGCGGTCCTCAGCGCGTTCGTCGGCGCGGTGTCGACCTGCCTGACGGGACCGGTGAATGCGATCATCTCGTCGGGCGGCGAGCGGCGCTCCCAGTACACGGCGGGCGTGGCAGTCGGCGTGCTTGCGATCCTGTTCGGGCTGTTCTCGCCGCTGTTCACCCGGCTGCTGCTTGCGGCGCCGGCGGCCTTCATTGCGACGCTGGCGGGGCTGGCGATGCTGCGGGTCCTGCAGTCGGCTTTCACGATCGCGTTCAAGAGCAACTTCACGCTGGGGGCGCTGGTGACGTTCCTGGTGGCCGTCGCCGGCATCCCGATCTTCAACATCGGGGCGCCGTTCTGGGCGCTGGTGGCCGGTACCATCGTCTCGCTTATCTTGGAGCGAAACGACTGGCAGGCGGGCCGCGCGCCGTCCTGAAGGCCCGCCGGCGTGCGGCCTTAACCTTCGGGAAGGCCGTTGCGTGGACGATATGGAATTGTGCGTTGGAACGTGCACAGCTAGTGCATCGTTTGACGAACGCCGCCCCGAACGACCGTCCGCACGCTTTCATGGCCAACAAGAACCTCGCGAAGTATCGCGCCAAGCGCGACTTCAAGAAAACGCCCGAGCCGACGGGTGCGGGCAAGGTGCGGCCGGCGCAGTATCCGCGCTTCGTCATCCAGAAACATGCCGCGACCCGCCTGCATTACGATTTCCGGCTCGAGCATGGCGGCACCTTCAAGTCGTGGGCGGTGACGCGCGGACCGTCGCTGGACCCGCGCGACAAGCGCCTCGCCGTGGAGGTGGAGGACCATCCGCTCGACTACGGCGACTTCGAGGGCACCATTCCGAAAAGCGAATACGGCGGCGGCACCGTCATGCTGTGGGACCGCGGCTTCTGGATGCCCGAGGGCGACGGCGATATCGACGCGGCGCTACGCAAGGGCGACCTGAAATTCACGCTGGCGGGCAGCAAGCTCAAGGGCAGCTTCGTGCTCGTGCGCATGAAGCACGATCGCGACGGAGGCAAGCGCACCAACTGGCTGCTCATCAAGCATCGCGATGGGCTGGAGCGGGACGGCGAGGATGCCGCGTCGCTACCCGATGACGACAGGTCCGTCGCGTCGGGTCGCAGCATGGCCGAGATCGCGGCCGGCAAGGGACGCGGGCCGAAGCCGTTCATGGCGGCGGGTGCGAAGGTGGCAAAGCCGTCCGCCGTCTGGCACTCGAAACCGAAGGAGAACACGCGCAAGGCGCGCGCCATTGCCAAACTCGAGATGCCCTCGGCACGGCGCTCCGCGCAAGCAGGGCGCGCGGATGGAGCAATACCGGCGTTCATCCCGCCGCTGCTGTGCAAGACCGCGACCAGGCCGCCCGAGGGAGACGGCTGGGCGCACGAGGTCAAGCTCGACGGCTATCGGCTGCAGCTGCGGGTTGCTGGCGGCGATGCCGTGCTGTTCACGCGCACCGGCCTTGATTGGACGGATAGGTTTGGATCGATCGCAGAGGCTGCCGCGGCGTTGCCGGATGCCGTGCTGGATGGAGAAGCCGTCGTTTTCGACAAGACGGGCGCGACGAGCTTCTCGGCGCTGCAGGTCGCGCTGTCGAACGAGGACACCAGCGGCGTGACCTACGGCGCGTTCGACCTGCTGTCCGAAGGCGGCGAGGATCTGCGGGCGCTGCCTTTGAGCGAGCGCAAGGCGCGCTTGCGGTCGCTGGTCAAGGCGCTTCCATCCGGATCGCCCATCCGGTTCGTCGAGCATATCGCCGGGTCCGGCAAGTCGGTGCTGGCCTCGGCGCGGCAACTCGGTCTCGAAGGCATCATCTCGAAAAAACTGGATTCGCCTTACCGGTCGGGCCGGCATGCCGTGTGGCTCAAATCCAAAATCCGCGTTGGCCACGAGGTGGTGATCGGCGGATGGAGTGGCAGTGCCACTAACCTGCGATCCCTGCTCGTGGGTGTGATGCGAGGCGATCACCTTGTGTACACGGGGCGCGTCGGCACGGGCTTCAACGGACGCAATGCGACGTCGCTGCTCGCCGAGTTGAAGGCGCTGACCACGTCAAGGCGCCCGTTTGGGGGGGCGGACGCGCCAGTACGCGACGCGGATGTCACCTGGGTGAAGCCGCAGCTTGTGGCGGAGATCGAGTTCGCCGGCTGGACTGACGGCGGCAACGTGCGCCAGGCGTCGTTCAAGGGCTTGCGCCGGGACAAGCCGGCAGACGAGGTGACCGCGGAAATCGCAGCCGACCCCGACAGCGTCGAGATCGCAAAGCCAGGAGATGCTGCCATGGCCAAGGCGAGGACAACCGCTTCCGGCAAACGCGGCAACGATGCCGTGCTCGGCGTATCGATTTCCAACCCGGACAAGCCGCTGTGGCCGGCGGAGGCGGGCGACCCGGCCTACACCAAGCTCGATCTCGCGCGCTATCTGGAGGCGGTGGGCCCGTGGATGCTGGAGCACATCAGGGGCCGGCCATGCTCGGTGATCCGGGCACCGGACGGCATCAAGGGGCAGTCGTTCTTCCAGCGGCATGGCATGGCGGGGCTCTCCGATCTCGTCACGCTGACGAAGGTCGAGGGCGATCGAAAGCCCTATCTGCAGATCGATACGGTTGAAGGTCTCGTGTCGATGGCGCAGGCCGGCTCGGTCGAGTTTCATCCGTGGAACAACAAACCGTTCGAGATCGAGCTGCCGGGGCGCCTCGTGTTCGACCTGGATCCGGCGCCGGAGCTGGGTTTCGAAGCGGTGATCACCGCAGCCAAGGAACTGCGCGAGCGGCTCGAGGGCGTGGGCCTCGTCGCGTTCTGCAAGACGACGGGCGGCAAGGGGCTGCACGTGGTGACGCCGCTCGCTGTCGAGAAGGCGGACAAGCTCGGCTGGGAGCAGGCAAAGACGTTCGCGCATGCGGTCTGCACGGCGATGGCCGACGACAGCCCGGATCGCTATCTCGTCAACATGTCGAAGAAGGCGCGTGAGGGCCGCATCTTCCTCGACTACCTGCGCAACGATCGCATGGCGACGGCGGTGGCGCCGTTGTCCCCCCGGGCGCGTGCCGGAGCGCCAGTATCCATGCCGGTGGAGTGGAGCCAGGTGCGTGCCGGGCTCGACCCGCAGCGCTTTACGATGAAGACCGTGCCGGCGCTCCTCGCGCGCACGAAGCCATGGGCGGCCTATGCCAAGAGCGCGCGCGGGCTCGCAGCGGCGATCCGTAAGTTCCTGAAATAGCTGCGGGCGCGGTTCGCGCTCAGTCCTCGCGGAAGACTTTCTCGCGGCGCTCGTGCCGCTCCTGGGCTTCCAGTGAGAGCGTGGCGATCGGGCGGGCCTCGAGACGCCGCAGCCCGATCGGCTCGCCGGTTTCCTCGCAGTAGCCGTAGCTGCCGTCCTCGATGCGGGCGATGGCGGCATCGATCTTGTTGATCAACTTGCGCTGACGGTCGCGCGCGCGCAGCTCGAGCGCACGATCGGTTTCGGACGTCGCGCGGTCGGCGATGTCGGCGTGCTGCGAGGAATCCTCATGCAGCACGTGCAGGGTTTCCCTGTTCTGGCGGACGATCTCTTCCTTCCAGGACAGCAGCTTCGCCCTGAAGTACATCTTGTGCCGCTCGTTCATGAACGGCTCCGACTCCAAGGGGCGATAGTTGGGCGGCAGGACGATGGGCCCGCTGCTCTTCGCCGGCGCCTTCTTGATCTTGTCGGACGCGGCGCGCGCGGCGCTCGCCTTGGGGCGGAGGGCATGGCCGTTGGTCGCCTTCCTGGCCGGCGCCGCTTTCGCGGGCTTGCCGCGGGCGGCTCGCTCAACGCGCCCTTTTGCAGGCTTTTTCGCTTTTGCGGACCGCGCCATAGCTCCCCCGGTCGGGTCGAAATTGGTGCCCGTATTTAAGGTCCCGTTAGATCAAGTCAAGCCATGGGTATTGCCCTGCAGCAGAACCCTCCGCGTGCCCATAAAGACGGCGAAAACGGGCTGGGTGAAGCAAGCGCCACCTATTACAGGTAGTATAACTCCTATTATTCCCGTTTACCGGGTGTTCACCAGCCCGTGCGAAGCTACGAATCGGCGGTCACGGAGTGAGCGCCGGCAGCCTCAACGACGGTCCAGCTCGCGCTCTCCCCGCATCGGCGCGAACGTCGTGCAATCTCCCCGGGGCGCCAACGGACGCCCTCCCGCTCGCCCGGGAGCGGCGTCCGTTGCCTTGCCAGCTTGCTGCGGTGCACCTCGTTCCCTACAGTCGCGCGGCTTTTTCCGGCTGGAGGCTCGCGCGCACCGTCATGAAGTTCAAAGGCACCAAAGACTACGTTGCCACGGATGACCTGAAGGTTGCTGTGAACGCGGCGATTACCTTGCAGCGGCCTCTTCTCGTCAAAGGCGAGCCGGGCACGGGCAAGACGGTGCTGGCGATCGAAGTGGCCAAGGCGATCGGCACGCCGCTCATCGAATGGCATGTGAAGTCGACGACCAAGGCGCTGCAGGGCCTCTACGAGTACGACGCGGTAAGCCGCCTGCGCGACAGCCAGCTCGGCGACCCACGCGTCGCCGACATCAAGAACTACATCCGCAAGGGCAAGCTGTGGGAGGCGTTCACCATGAACGAGCGCCCCGTGCTGCTGATCGACGAGATCGACAAGGCCGACATCGAGTTTCCCAACGACCTGCTGCAGGAACTCGATCGCATGGAGTTCTATGTCTACGAGACGCACGAGACCATCAAGGCCAAGCACAGGCCCATCGTCATCATCACATCCAACAACGAGAAGGAGCTGCCCGACGCGTTCCTGCGCCGCTGCTTCTTCCACTACATCAAGTTTCCCGACCCGGAGACCATGCGCTCCATCGTCGACGTACACTTCCCCAATCTGAAGGGCCGGCTGGTGTCGGAGGCGCTCAAGGTCTTCTACGACGTGCGCGAGGTGCCGGGCATCAAGAAGAAGCCGTCCACCTCCGAGCTTCTGGACTGGATCAAGCTGCTGCTGAACGAGGACATCTCGCCCGAGACGCTGCGCGAGAGCGATCCGAGGAAGCTGATCCCGCCGTTGCACGGCGCCCTGCTCAAGAACGAGCAGGATGTGCACCTGTTCGAGCGGCTTGCGTTCCTGAGCAAGCGGCAGAACCAGGGACAGTCATGATCAATGAAGGCCCGCTCGCCCGCTTCGCGCCGCTCGGCGGCGGCCTTCTGAAGCCGATCTACGCAGACTACTCGTTCGCCAACATCGCCAACACGGTCGAGCACCTGCTGACCGGCGAAGCGCGCACGCCGCTGTTGCCCGCCGATTGCTTCGGCGGCAGCTACCCGCGCCCGCGCAAGGTGGTCACGGTCTTCATCGATGCGTTCGGATGGGCCTTCTGGAAGGCGCATCACCAGCGCTTCCGCACCACGAGCCGGATTGTGTCCGACGGCGTGCTGACGCCGATCTCGGCGTTGTTTCCGTCGACCACGGCAGCGTCCGTCTCAACTTTGAACCTCGGCGTGCCGCCGAGCGCGCACGCGCTCTACGAGTGGAACGTTTACATTCCCGCCTATGGCGAGACGATCCAGTCGCTCGCCTTCTCGCCGCTCGGCCGCCGCTTCGGCCAGGATGCGTGTTTGCAGCGCGGCTACGATCCCGGCCAGATGCTCGCGGTGCACGAGACGGTGCACCAGCGCCTCGGCCGGCACGGCGTGAAGTCGGTGCAGTTCTCAGGCCGCAGCTACGCCGGTTCGGCCTACAACACGGTGGCGAGCGCGGGTGCCGAGGTTGTCAAGCACGGCACCATGGCCGAGGCGCTGGTGCAGCTGAAGACGATGCTGGAGCAGAGCCAGGACAAGGCGTGGCTAGGGTTCTACTGGGCGTCGATCGACACCATCGCCCACATCTACGGGCCGGGCACGCCCCATCATGCGGCGGAAATCGCAAGCTTCTGGAGCACGTTCGATGCGGTGTTCCGCGACGTGCAAAGTGAGGACACGCTCTATCTCTTCTTCGCCGACCACGGCCAGGTTCGGGTCGATGTGCGCGATACCATCTACATCAACAAGCGCTTCCCGCAGCTCGCCGACAGCCTCGCCATCAGCCCGACGGGCAACGTGATCTATCCCAACGGAGCGCCGCGCGACATGTTCCTGCATGTGCGGCCGGAGCGGCGCGACGAGGTGCTGGCGACGCTGCGGCATGGGCTCGATGGCCTGGCGCTGGTGATGCCCGTCGATGCGGCGCTCGATGAAGGTCTGTTCGGCAGCGGGCCGATCAACCCGGAGCTGCGGCGGCGGCTCGGCGACGTGCTGGTGCTGCCGCATGCAGACCAGTTCATCTGGTGGCAGGAGCATGGCGTCATGGGCAACGCCTTCAACGGCCATCACGGCGGGCTTGCGCCGGACGAGCTGATAACCGCGCTTGGCGTCATCGACTCCCTGTAGCCGCCGCGCCACGGCACGTTCTGCTTCGTCAGTATGACAGCCCGTGCCTTTGCGCGGCCCAAAATCGCCTCTATCCCGCGCTCACGAGTTGGGAGGCGTCGGGATGGCCATCAGTGAGACGTCGGTGCGCGGCAGCCGTGCCGAAGCGGACGGTGCAGACGGCGCAACGGCACGCGCCTACCGCGGCTGGCTCTCGACCGCGTTCTCGGCCATCGCGCTCAGCGTCTCCGCCTTCAGTTTCTACATGAGTACATTGCAGGGTGCGGAACTCGAGACCTATGTGCCGCCGACCATTCACTACGGGCGCGATGCCGGCGGCGACACCGAGCTGTTCGCCATACCGCTCACTATCACCAACAGCGGCGCGCGCACCGGCGCCGTGCTGTCCATCGAGCTCGAGGTGCAGAACCTCAAGACTAACAGCACCAAGCGCTACTACAGCGCCTTCCTCGGCGAGCATCCGCGCGAGGGCGCCGCTCCCAACCGCCAATTCGCGCCGTTGAGTATTCCGGGCCGTGGCGTGTTCTCTGAAACGGTCCGCTTCTACCCGGCCGGGGATGCGCTGCCGCGGCTGATCGATGGTCAGGGCGAGTATGCTTTTCGCCTGCAACTCACGACAGCCGCGCCGCCGGAGCCCTCCATCATGGATCGCCTGCAGGGCCGCAGGCAGCCCGCACCCATCGTCTTCCAGATGACGCTGCCCTGGATGTCCGACCAGCACCTCAATTTCCGCCGCGGCACCATCGCCATGCACGCCAAGGACTGGAAACCGGCGGCCACCGCAGCGGGGCAGTGAGCATGCCCTGAGTCGGCACTTGCTCCAGGCCGAGGTATGGCCCACCTTGATGCGCGTGCGGCCTCACGATGACATCGCCATTCCTGGCCTGAGCGCGCTCGGCGTGCGCCTGACGGACCTGATCACGCCGACGGTGCGCCTCGGCGTGACGGGGCTCGCGCGCTCGGGCAAGACCGTGTTCATCACGGCGCTGGTGCGCAACCTGCTGGCCGGCGGGCGGCTGCCGTTTTTCTCCGCGATGGCGGAAGGCCGGGTGACGCGCGCCTACCTGGAGCCGCAGCCCGACGATGCCGTGCCCCGCTTTGCCTATGAGGATCATCTCGCGGCACTGGCAAAGGACCCGCCGGAGTGGCCGGAGAGCACGCGGCGCATCAGCCAGCTGCGGGTAACGGTGGAGTACGAGTCGGCGCGGGCGTGGCGGCGCGCGCTGACGCCCGGACGCCTGCACATCGACATCGTCGACTACCCCGGCGAATGGTTGATCGATCTGCCGCTGCTGGACCTGGATTTTGCAGCATGGTCGGCCGAGTCGCTGGCGCAATCCAAGGCGCAGCATCGCGCCAAGTCTCTGCGCCCCGTGTTGGCCGAGCTTGCGGCGCTCGATCCCGATGCCCCCGCCGACGAACAGGTGGCGTTGCGCGGTGCGGCGGAGTTCACGCGTTATCTTGAGGCCGCGCGGTCGTCCGATCCCGCACTGGCGGTGCCAGGGCCTGGCCGGTTCCTGCTGCCGGGTGATCTGGAAGGTTCGCCGCTGCTGACCTTCTTTCCGCTGCTGCCGCGGGGGGCCGGCTACGTCGAGGGGTCGCTCGGCGCGATGCTGGAGCGCCGCTACGAAAGCTACAAGACGCACGTCGTCAAACCGTTCTTCCGCAATCACTTTGCAAGGCTCGACCGCCAGATCGTTTTGGTCGACGCGCTGTCCGCCGTGAATGCGGGCAGCTACGCGGTGGAGGACCTGGAGCGGACGCTGACGTCGATCCTGCAAGCCTTCCGGCCGGGTCGGAATTCCTGGCTGTGGCGCAACATCGTGCCGCGCATCGACCGCGTCGTGTTTGCGGCCACCAAGGCGGACCATCTGCATCATGCCGATCACGACCGGCTGGAGGCGATCCTGCGCCATATCGCGGCCAAGGCGATCCGGCGCGCGGAGTTTGCAGAGGCCGAGGTCAAGGTGTTGGCGCTCTCGGCGTTGAGGGCGACGCGGGAGGCGGAGGTGCGGTCGGGCCGCGATCTGCTGCCGTGCATCGTCGGCGTGCCCTTGCCGGGAGAGCGCGTGGGCTCCAAGGTGTTCGACGGCAAACGTGAGGCGGCGGTGTTTCCCGGCGACCTGCCGGCCGAGCCGGAGCTGGCGATGCCCGGGATCAAGCCGATCGAGCTCGTGCGCTTTCGTCCGCCGCGCGTGGACGCCAACAGTGCCGGGGCTGCGCAGGCCGCGTGGCCGCATGTGCGGCTCGACCGCGCGATGGAGTTCCTGCTGGGAGACTGGCTGACATGAACTCGTCACGCGAGCGGCGCGAGCCGCGCTCCTTCAGCCCCGACGATCCTGCCGTGCTGGTCGAGCCGGTGCCGCAGGCAGACCCTTCGCCGGACCTGCCGCAGAACGCGGCCGACGACGCCGGGCTCGTGCAGCCGACGCTGTCCGACATCGGCCGGCGCGGGCTGCGCTGGGGCGCACTGCTGGCCACCGCGCTGACGGGGGCGATGACGCTGGCGCTCGGGGCGTGGTTTGCGAAGTTCGTGTCGGCGGCGCTGGCGCGCGACGATTGGGTCGGCACGCTGACATCGGCCTTGCTGCTCGTTGCGGCCTTTGCCGGCGTGATGCTTGTGCTGCGGGAGCTGGTCGGCTTCTCGCGGCTGTCGCGTCTCGGCCGCCTCAAGCGCGACATCGCGGCCGCCCTGGCCGAGCGCGATCGCCGCCAGGAGAAGCGCACCGCCTTGCGCTTGATCGAACTCTACGCCGGTCGGCCGCAGCTCGCGTGGGGCTTGAGCCGCATCCGCGAGCACGCGCGCGATGTGCACGATCCGGGCGAGCTGTTCGTGCTGGTGGAGCGGGAGGTGCTGACCTCGCTCGACCTGGAGGCACGGCGCGTCATCACCCGCTCGGCCAAGCGCGTCGCGACGGTGACCGCGCTCAGCCCCATCCTGCTGATCGGCGTCGGCTACGTTCTGGTCGAGAACGTGCGGCTGCTGCGCATGCTGGCGACGCTCTACGGCGGCAGGCCCGGAACGCTCGGCGCCTTGCGGCTGGCGCGCATGGTGTTCACGCATATCGTTGCCACCGGCGGGATTGCCATGACGGACGACCTGCTCGGGCAGTTTCTCGGCCAGGACCTGCTGCGCCGACTGTCGCGGCGGCTCGGCGAGGGGGCCTTCAACGGCGCGCTGACGGCGCGCGTGGGGCTTGCCGCCGTCGAGGTTCTGCGGCCGCTTGCGTTTACGAGCTCCGCGCCGCCGCGCATCCGCGACATCCTCGCTGAGGTTTTGAAACCTCTTGTCTCACGATCGCAGGGTCCGCAGGTGCGGACTGCAACACCGGGCACAAGGTAACGCCGCCGTTTACGATCATCGTTGGCATTTCCTTCACTGCCCGCAGCAGCCCTTCTGGCCATTGATCCGCGTACGTGCATATCTCCCCTGCAGTCTGTGGGGAATGGGAGCGATGGCACGGCGTGGAGGTGCGGACAGGACCGCACATGGGCCGCGCGTCTCCGGTCGCGAGAGCCAGGTCCTGCGGTGGGTGGCGGCGGGAAAGTCCGACTGGGAGGTCGGCCAGATCCTCAGGATTTCGGAGAAGACCGTAAACTTCCATGTCGAGAACGCCAAGCGCAAGCTGGGGGTCGCCACCCGTATCCAGGCCGTGGTTGCCGCCATGCGGGAGGGGCTGATCGAGGATGAACCGTTCTTGCCTCGTGATTTTGACCCGCCTATCGGCTAGGTTGCCGGCCGGTGGCAGCACCCAGGGCATGCAGCGATGTTCGCAACCTTCTTCCATGAGCTGAAAGCGGCCAAGGTCCCCGTGACCTTGAAGGAATACCTGACGCTGATGGAGGCGATGCAGGCCGACCTCGCCGACCGCAGCGTGGAGCACTTCTACTATCTTTCGCGCGCAGCCCTGGTGAAGGACGAGCGCCACCTCGACAAGTTCGACCAGGTGTTCGGGCACGTGTTCAAGGGCCTCGACCTGATGAACGAGGCGGTCGAGGCGCAGATCCCGGAGGAGTGGCTGCGCTCGCTGGCCCAGCTTTATTTGACGGACGAGGAGAAGGCCAAGATCGAAGCCCTCGGCGGCTGGGAAAAGATCATGGAGGAGTTGAAGAAGCGCCTCGAGGAGCAGAAGGGCCGGCACCAGGGCGGCAAGAAGTGGATCGGCACCGGCGGCACCTCTCCCTATGGGGCTGACGGCTACAACCCCGCCGGCGTGCGCATCGGCCAGAAGACCAACCGCAACAACCGCGCCATCAAGGTGTGGGACAAGCGCGAGTACAAGGACCTCGACGACAAGGTCGAACTCGGCACGCGCAATATCAAGGTGGCGCTGCGGCGCCTGCGCAAGTTCGCGCGCGAGGGGCAGCCGGACGAACTGGATCTCGACAACACCGTGCGCGGCACGGCGCACAAGGGCTACCTCGACATCCACATGCGGCCCGAGCGGCGCAATACGGTGAAGGTGCTGATGTTCCTCGACATCGGCGGCTCGATGGACTGGCACATCAAGCAGGCGGAAGAGCTGTTCTCGGCCACCAAGACCGAGTTCAAGCACCTCGAGTTCTTCTACTTCCACAACTGCCTGTACGAGTTCGTGTGGAAGGACAATGCGCGGCGCTGGACCGAGCGGACGCCGACCTGGCAGGTGCTCCACAAGTACCCGGCCGACTATAAGGTGATCTTCGTCGGCGATGCCTCCATGAGCCCCTACGAGATTTCGGTTGCGGGCGGCTCGGTGGAGCACATGAACGAGGAAGCCGGCGCCACCTGGATGCGCCGGGTGACCGACATCTACGAGCATGCCGTCTGGCTGAACCCCGTGCCCGACAACCATTGGGCATGGACCCCGTCGATCAAGATCATGCGCGATTTGATGGGGGGGCGGATGTATCCGCTTACCATCGATGGCCTTGATAAAGCCATGCGGGAGTTGATGAGGTAGGGCCGTCCCGTGGTTTTGCGTTTACGATCCGCGGAGCCGTTATTGACGGTGCCTGCAAACTTTGCACACTGCCGGATCATGGCTAAGCCAATGCACCGATTCTCCCGCCCGTTTACCTTCGGCCTGCTGTTGGCCGCAGCGGGCATTGTGGCTGGGTGCGGTGGCGGCGGCGGCGGTGACAACATCATCACCGGGACGACGGCCTCGGCGGCGGAAGTGCCGGGCAACCTGCCGCCCGAGAATCCGCTGGCGCGCCCGACCGGCGTCGCCTGGACATCGGCCCGGGCCGAGAAGTGCGGCTTCTACTTCGATCCCGGCAAGCTGCGGGCGAGCTATCTCGCCTACGAGGCCAAGCAGGGCACGCCGGACCAGTTAGCGAAAGCGCAGCAGACCTACGACAGCACCTACAAGATGATCGGCCAGCGCATCGCCACGGACCCGAACTACTGCAGCGACCGCAAGAGCGCCGAGATCAAGACCGAGCTGACGCGCCACCTCGCGGGCGACTTCACGGTCAAGGCCGTCGCCAAGCCGAAGGAGGAAAATTGCGGCTGGCTCGGCTGGGGCTGCACGCCGGCCGCGCGTCCCGACGAGAAGTGGGACAGCGAGAAGTGGTGGAAGGACGAGTCCGCCAAGCGTATGGGGCGCTGAGGGCACCGCTGCTGCATCAGGCTTGGCTCAGCGGATGTCTTCGCACGCGTTGCGAAGCTCCAAAGCTTGCTGATGGCTGGATCCTCGGGCCAAGCCCGAGGATGACGAGAGTTAGCTGACGCCCAGCTTTTTTTGCAGCGACGACGACGATGTCGTGTACTGGAACAGCAGCTTCTTGCCCGGATAGACGATTTTGTGGGCCGCCTGCGCCATCAGCGCCGCCTCATGGAAGCCCGACAAAATCAGCTTGAGCTTGCCCGGGTACCAGTTGATGTCGCCGATGGCGAAAATGCCGGGCGTGTTGGTCTCGAATTTCTCGGTGTCGACGAGAACCAGGTTCTCGTTGAGGTTCAGGCCCCAATCGGCGACCGGGCCGAGCTTCATCGTCAGGCCGAAGAACGGCAGCAGCCGGTTGGCGGCAACGTCGGTCTCGCCGTCCTTGGTCTTCACCGTGATGGCCGACAACGCACCGTCGCCGCCCTTGAGGGCGGTCATCTGGCCGATCAGGAGCGATACCTTGCCGTCGCGGACGAGCGCACGCATCTGCTCCACCGAATGCGGCGCGCCACGGAAATCGTCACGGCGGTGCAGCAGGGTCAGCGATTTGGCGACGGGCTGAAGGTTGAGCGTCCAGTCGAGCGCGGAGTCGCCGCCGCCAACGACGAGCACGTCCTTGTCGCGGAAATCGTCCATGCGGCGCACGGAGTAGAAGACGCTGGTGCCCTCGAAGGCTTCTATGCCGGCCAGCGGCGGGCGCTTGGGCGTGAAGGAGCCGCCGCCCGCGGCCACCACCACGACCTTGGCGATGAACTCGGTACCGAGGTCGGTCTTCAATCTGAAGCGGCCGTCCTCCAGCTTGGCGAGCTGATCCACCCGCTGGCTGTAGTGGAAGGTGGCGCCGAACGGCTTGATCTGCGCCATCAGCGAGTCGGTCAGCCCCTGGCCGGTGACGATGGGCAGGCCGGGAATGTCGTAGATCGGCTTCTCGGGATAGAGCTCCGCGCACTGGCCGCCCGGACGGTCGAGGATGTCGATGACATGCGCCTTGATGTCGAGCAGGCCGAGCTCGAACACGGCAAACAGACCGCAGGGGCCGGCGCCGATGATGACGGCGTCAGTTTCGATCGGGGCAGGGGTTCCGGTTCCGTCGGCCATCACACACTCACTTCAACGAGGGTCCTAGAACTGCTTTTCGGGAACGCGCACGATCAACCCGTCGAGCGCATCGGTGACCTTGATCTGGCAGGAGAGGCGGCTCTCGGGGCGGACGTCGAACGCGAAGTCGAGCATGTCCTCCTCCATGTCGCTCGGTCCGCCGGTCTTCTCGCGCCAGGCCGCGTCGACGTAGACGTGGCAGGTGGCGCAGGCACAAGCGCCGCCGCACTCGGCCTCGATGCCGTCGATCATGTGCTTCTTGGCCGTCTCCATCACCGTCATGCCGGCCGTGGCATCCACGGTCTGGCTGCTGCCGTCAGGCTGGATGTAGGTGATCTTGACCATGCAGGAGGCAACGCGCGGTTTGTGGAGTTTCGCGGGCGCAGCATGCGCCCCGCCGCGTGTTAACTTCCACGGCGGGCAAATTCAAGCAAGATAGTTTGAGGTTCAAACCGTATGCCGCCTATCAGGCCGCGGCAAATAGGCCCGCAACCGAACGGCGCGCTTCGTCGGCCGCTTCCTGCACGGCTGCAAAGGCACGCTCGCGCTCGATGCTCGCCGCATCGACCTGCTCCGCGACGCGTGCGATGACCGCCAGCCGGCGCGCGCCGACGGCGGCAGCCGAACCCTTGATGCTGTGTGCTGCATTGCGCCAGGACTTGGCATCGTGCGCGGAACGCAATTGCTCAAGATAGACGGGAAGCTGAGCAACAAATAGCTCGAGAACCTCGCGCTCGAGGTCCGCGTTCCCCAAGGTGAAGCGCGAGAGGTACGCGCGATCGATCGCTTCGCCGGCGGGCACCGCGTCAGACGCGATACCCGGCGCGCCCGATTCCGGGGCCGTAGCCTCAGACACTCTACCCTCCTCCGCCGCCGGCACCCGCGTGCGCTCCATGCACCCGCGGCGAGCCATTCGCATCGATGCATGCCGGGGCATAACCAGCCGTTAAGGTCGGCCGACTACTGGAGCTGTTGGTAAATCCGGCCTTCCCGGGTTCGTGCTGCTGCGCCGCACCTTCGTTTTGCCCCATTGGCTGCCTAGCAAAGCCTGGAACGGGGCGGGCGCGCAGGGGAATCTGTGGGCCGAAACAGAGCTTTCCGGGTTGCATGATCACCAGCTTTTCGTGGTCGGCCACCTGTGCCCGGCGGGCCGAATACGCTATGTGTCGGTGCGGGGGCTTCGGGCCTAAAGCGTACCGAAGATGGACGGGGAATGGCTCACGACGGTAACACCCAGCGCGACACGATCGCGAAACTGCCGGAGCCGACGCGTGACCAGGACCCGAAGAAGCCGGACGCCGCCGACGCGCCGGCCTCCGACAGTGCCAAGCCCGCGAGCGAGCCGCCTGCCGTAAAGCCGGCTGTTGCGGAAGCCCTTCCCAAATTCAATACCATCCCGCGGCCCGGCGAGGCCAAGAAAGGTCCGACCTCCGGCGCGATCCCGCTGCCCAGGACGGCCGTTCAACCCAAACCCGCCCAGGCGGCGTCCGCGTCATTGCCGCCGCCGCCCAAGGCCGAGAAGCCATCCGCGACGGCGCCGGCACCCAAGCCGGGCCTGCCGCCGGCAACGCCGGCGCACAGCAAGACGAGCAACGATGCCGGTGATGAGTCTGCATCGCCGCGGCGCAGCGCGCGGCGACGGCCGGCAGCGCCGCCGCGCGCGCGCATAGCCGCCAACGACGATGCGCCCTCGATTGGCGGCCTGATCTTCGCGCTGCAGCAGAAGCCGTCGAACCGTGCGTTCATGCTGGCGGCGGCGGGCTCGGGCGGCTGGTTTGCCGTGGGCGGCCTGCTGGCGTGGGCGATGCTGGCACCGGAGATCTCGCGCAGCGGCTTCCTCGGTGCCGCCGGCAGCCCGACCATGATCATCGTGGCGGCGACCATCTTCCTGCCGATCGCGCTGTTCTGGTTCCTGGCGCTGCTCGCCTGGCGCGCGCAGGAGCTGAAATTGATGTCCTCCGCCATGACGGAGGTGGCGGTGCGGCTGGCCGAGCCCGACCGCGCGGCCGAGCAGTCGGCGGCGTCGCTGGGGCAGGCGGTGCGGCGGCAGGTCTCGTTCATGAACGAGGCCATCTCGCGTGCCCTCGGACGCGCAGGCGAGCTGGAAGGCCTCGTGCACAACGAGGTGGCGTCGCTCGAGAAGTCCTACCACGAGAACGAGCACAAGATCCGGGGCCTGATCCAGGAGCTGGCCAGCGAGCGCCACGCCCTCGTCAGCACCACGGACAAGGTGTCCGACACGCTGAAGGCCATGGGTGGCGAAGTGCCCATGCTGATCGAGAAGCTGTCGAGCCAGCAGATCAAGCTCGCCAAGATCATCGAGGGCGCGGGGCAGAACCTGATCGCCTTGGAGAACCAGCTCAGCACCGCCAGCGGCGGCCTCGAGAACACGCTCGCCAACCGCACGCAGCAGCTGCAGGCCGTGCTCGACGACTACACGGTGGCGCTCGATGCGACGCTGGCGAGCCGCGCCGAGGCACTCGACATCCAGCTCGTGGAGCGGACGCGGGCGCTGGATGCAGCCTTCGCCGAGCGCCTGTCGCGCTTCGACGACGCCATGATGCAGTCGACACTGGCGATCGACACGGCGGTGAGCGAGAAGGCGCGCGCGTTGACCTACGCCATGGAGAACCATGTACGGTCATTGTCCGACACGCTGGGCCAGCAGGCGAACAATCTCGACGAGTCCATGATGCACGGGCTCGACGCGGTGCGCCGCTCCAGCGACAACATCAGCCGCCAGTCGCTGCATGCCATCGAAGGGCTGTCCAATCAGGCCGACCTGTTGAAGCGCGTGTCGGAGAATTTGCTGAGCCAGATGTCGGGCGTCGCCAACCGCTTCGACGACCAGGGACGCACGATCGTGCATGCCGCCACCGCGCTCGAGTCGGCCAATATGCGCATCGACGACACGCTGCAGAAGCGGCACGGCGAGCTGAACGACACGCTGCAGAGAATCTCCGGCAAGGCCGACCAGCTCGACCAGGTGATGCGGGGCTATTCGCAGCGCGTGGAAGGCAGCATTGCCGAGACCGAGGAACGGGCGCGCCAGATCACGCGCCAGCTCGCCGACGGGGCGGCCGCGCATTCGCAGGCGGCGGCGCTCGAGCTGGAGCGGCTGAGGAGCCAAACCGACCTGCATGCTGCGCGCGCGCTGGAGGATATGCGCTCCAAGGTGACCGGTGTTTCGCAGGAGGTCACGCAGCATCTGGGCTCGATGGCGAGCCGCTTCAACGAGACGTCCGAGGAACTGAAGGCGCGCGCCGCGCGCGCGGCCGCCGACCTACAGATCGAGCAGGAGCGCATCCGCGCGGAAGCCGACCGCTTGCCGTCGGTGGCGCGCGAGACGGCCGAGAGCATGCGGCATGCTTTGAGCGACCAGTTGCGCGCGCTGGAGCAGCTCTCGAGCTTGTCGGCGCGCGAGCGCCGCGAGGTGACGCCGCCGGGGCCGATGGCCTCCGCCTCGCCGGTTTCGCTGACCGCTGCCTTTGCCGCGCACCGCAGCGAGCCGTTGCCGCCGGCACCCGCGTCGCTCGATGGCGGCGGCGACCGCTGGTCTCTGGGCGACCTGCTGGCGCGCGCCTCGCGCGAGGACAGCAGCATCAACATCGCCAGCATCGCCAAGGCGCTGGATGCGACCACGGCGGCGGCGATCTGGTCGCGGTTCCGTGCCGGCCAGCGCGGCATCATGGTGCGCAGCATCTACACCAACGACGGCCGCGTGCTGTTCGACGACATCACCTCGCGCTACAAGAGCGACACCGACTTCCGGCGCGTGGTCGATCGCTTCCTGGTCGACTTCGAGTGGCTGATCCGCGACGTGGAGCAGAAGGACCCCGGCGGGCGCACGGTGCACAACCACCTGATCTCCGACAGCGGCCGCGTCTACCTGTTCCTCGCCCACGCCAGCGGCCGGCTGCGCTGATCTCCCATGTCTCGGTTGACCATATCGGCCTCCATCGAGCGATGGCCGATCGCCGGCTCGTTCACCATCGCGCGCGGGAGCAAGCGGGAGGCGGTGGTGGTCACGGCAACGGTCAGCGATGGACGCAGCTCGGGACGGGGCGAGTGCGTCCCCTATGCCCGCTATGGAGAGACCGTGGAGGCCGTACGCGACGCAATTCTAGCAATGGGCGGGGTGCGGGACCGGCTCGATCTGCACCGGAACTGGCCCGCGGGCGCGGCCCGCAATGCGCTGGACTGCGCGCTCTGGGACCACGAGGCCAAAAGTACGGGCCGGGACGCGGCTCGGATCGCGGGTCTTGCCGGGCTCGGACCGCGCACCACCGCCTATACGATCAGTCTCGGCACCGCGGACGAGATGGCGGCCAGGGCGGCAGGGGTCGCGGGGCGGATGCCGTTGCTCAAGATCAAGCTCGGGGGCGAGGGCGACGCAGCGCGCATGCGGGCCGTGCGCGCGGCCTGTCCGGAAACGCGCCTGATCGCCGATGCGAACGAGGCTTGGACCGCGAGCACGCTGGTTGAGCTCATGGACGTCGCGCGGGACTGCGGGTTCGAGCTGATCGAGCAGCCGTTGCCGGCGGAGGGAGATGGCGCATTGGCAGGTATGGCGCGGTCGGTGCCGGTGTGCGCCGATGAATCGCTGCACACGCGCGGCGATCTGCGCGCGCTGCAAGACCGCTACGATGCCATCAACATCAAGCTCGACAAGACCGGCGGCTTGACGGAAGCGCTGGCCGTGATGGCGGAAGCGAAGGCGATCGGCTTCAAGACGATGGTGGGCTGCATGGTGTCGACCTCGCTGGCGATGGCGCCGGCGGTGCTGCTGGCGCAGGATGCCGACTGGGTCGATCTCGACGGGCCGCTGCTGCTGGCGCAGGATCGCACGCCGAGCTTGCTTTACGACGGGGCCATCGTGCATCCCGCATCGCCGGAGTTGTGGGGTTAGCGCGCATCGTGCCGGCGCGACAGCGCGATGGCTGCCGCCAGCCCTGCAAGCGCGATGAGCGCCATCACCCAATACGCGCGGCCGGCAAAGGCGGCATACAGCGGTCCGGAGGTGAGCATGGCGCTGCCCATGGCGATGCCACTGGTGACGGAGGCGTAGAGCGCCTGCGCGGTGCCGCCCTGCGATTCAGGCACCGCGCGGCCGATGTAGTGGATGGCGCCGAGATGCGTCGCGCCGAACGTCAACCCGTGCAGCACCTGCAGCGGTAGCAGCCAGGCCAGCGACGGATCGAAGCCCATGGCAAACCAGCGCACGACCGCCGCCGCGCCGCCGAGCGCGATCAGGCCGACCGGGCCGATGCGCGCCAGCACCGGCGCCGAATACATGAAGAGGGCGATCTCGGCGATGACGCCGATGCCCCACAGCGCACCCGACCAGCTGGCCGAGATGCCGAGCGTCGCCCAGTGCACGGTGCCGAAGGTGTAGAAGGTACCGTGCGCAGCCTGGATGGCGCCGGCGGCGAGCAGGAACAGCAGGAAGCTGCCGTTGCGGAGGAGGCCCGCGGCATCCGAGAGGCGCAGGCGCGGCGCTGCATTTTTCGCCTGGCCCCAGCCGGAGGGGCGCACGACGGCGTGTGCCGCCATCGTCACCAGCACGCCGCCCGTCACGGTGAGCCAGATGATGGCCGGCGAGCCCAACGCCGCGATCACCCAGCCGCCGACGAGGGTGGCGGCGATGAAGGTCAGCGAGCCCCACAGGCGCATGCGACCGTAGTCGAGGCCGGCATTGCGCACGCCGCTCAGCGCCAGCGTCTCCGTCAGCGGCATGACGGTGGTCCAGGCCAGCGCGAAGGCGACCGTGCACAGCAGGATCGGCCAGAAGCCGGACGATTGCGACAGCGCCAGGAGGGCGGCCAGCGCGGCCCAGGCGAGCGCGACCAGGAACAGCCGGTGGTCGCCGCTGCGGTCGGCGGCAAAGGCAACGGCCGGCGTCACGAGCACGCGCACGAACAGCGGCGCCGACGTGATGATGGCGATGTCGCGCGGGCCCAGGCCCTGCCCGTCGAGCCACACGGGAAAATAGGGAAGGTTGATGCCGGCAACGACGAAGATCGCCCCGAACAGGAGCGATATCCGGACCGCGAAGGTGCGACCCTCGCGGCCGGCAGCCTGTTCGCTCATGCGGCTTTGGGCTGGTCGAGGATGATGTCGGCGAACAGCGCCGGATCGATGTTGCCGCCGGACAGGACGGCCGCGACCGTGCGGCCGTTGAGTGGAATCTTGTTGGCCAGGATGGCCGCCAGCGATACGGCCCCGCCGGGCTCGACGACGAGCTTCAGCTCGCGGAAGGCGAAGCGCACGGCGGCGCGTGCCTCCGTGTCGGTGACGGAGATGCCGCCGGCGAGGTTGCTTCGCGCCATCTCGAAGGTGAGCTCGCCCGGCGTGACCGACATCAGCGCATCGCAGATCGAGCCGGCGAGCGCGGGGTTCCTCTGCCGCGTGCCTTTCTCCAGCGAGCGGGCGAGGTCGTCGAAGCCCGCAGGCTCCACGCTGTAGATCTCGGTCGACGGGCTGGCCTGCTTGACGGCAAGGGACACGCCGCCGATGAGGCCGCCGCCTGAGGCGCCGACCAGCACCAGGTCGGGCGTGGCGCCGAGGGCCGCGGCCTGCTCCATCATCTCGAGGCCGACGGTGCCCTGGCCGGCAATCACGTCCGGGTCGTCGAAGGGATGCACGTAGGCGGCGCCGCGCGTGGCGCACAGCTCGCGGGCGATGGCGTCGCGATCCTCCGTCGTGCGGTCGTAGGCAACGACCTCGCCGCCGAAGGCTTTGGTGCGCTCGATCTTCAGGCGCGGCGCGTCGGCCGGCATCACGATCGCAGATTTGAAGCCCATCAGGCTGGCTGCGGCGGCAACGCCCTGCGCATGGTTGCCGGACGAGCAGGCGACGACACCGCCGGGATAGGCGGCCTTGTCGACCTGCGCGATCTTGTTATAGGCGCCGCGGAACTTGAAGGCGCCGATGCGCTGCAGGTTCTCGGCTTTCAGCAGCACTCGCCCGCCGGCGATGGCGTTGAGCGCGGGATGCTCAATGAGCGGCGTGCGGCAGGCCAGCGTGCCGAGACGCTGCTTGGCCGCGAGCACATCGGCATATGTGGGCAACGACCGAGCCATGGCTGGAACCTCTAGCGCACCCGAAATGTCATTGATGTCAGAAAGGGGCCGCAAGGCCCCTGGTGTCAAGGCGCGCGCAGCCTCGGTCCACGGCATCCCAAAAGCAAGAAACCGGTCCGATGACCGGACCGGTTTCCTCTGGGGCAGAGACTGGTTCCCTGGACGTCCAGGCTCTGCACGCCCCCCAAATCGGCGCTCGCCGCGAAGCGAGAACTCCCCCGAATTCTCGCAGGGCTTTGCGCCGGCTCCCCGGATCATCTTGTGTCAGGTATACCCGCATCGGCAACGGGTGTTGCTCATTCGCGGCCGTCGAGTGGCTTACCCGCCACAGCGCTCTTTTGCGAGCGCCATCGTCACGCGCGTCACCTCGAGGCCCTGGGGCGAGATGTTGATCGACTGCTTGCAGCTCGACAGCGTGACGTTCATGGCCGCGGAGAAGTTGGCGCCCTGGATGGTGAGCGCAAACGACTCGCCACTGTAACGGCCGGTAACGTCGCCCTTGGCCGCGTAGGTTTTCTCTTCCCAGCTACCGCTGACCTGACCGCCCTTGATGCGCAGGTCGGCCAGCGAGTTGATGCTGTAATCCGCGCTCGCGCAGCGCATCGTCTGCCGCAGGCTGCCGCCGTCCGCCTTATAGATGACGTTGCACTTCACGCGCTCGGTCTTGCCGTTGGCGAGCACGACGGAGCCGCTGCCGGTCCAATAGCCGGCAAGCTCGACGGCCGGGTCCGCAAGACCGACACGCGACAGGCCGAGGACCAGCAGGCCGCCGATCAGCGCTCTCGAGAGATACTTCATCAGTCGCAGCCTTTCGGTTGTTCAGGCCGTCCGGTGGTGCAGATTTTCGACGGCGATGTTGCAGATTATCCGTGTCACGGCAAAGGAATTTTGCGCTCCTGAGCGGCCAGTCCGTTCGTTGCCTACTCGGTGTGCGGGGCTCGTATTGCGAACAGGTGATCGACGGGCCCGCGCCCGCTGCCAACACCCAGCCTGCGGCCGTGTTCCAGGCCTTGCCAAACATAGGCCTTGGCGCGCTCGACGGCGGGCCGCAAAGCCACACCCTGCGCCAGCAAGGCCGCGATGGCGGCCGAAAGCGTGCAGCCGGTGCCGTGCGTGTGGCGCGTGTCGAGGCGCGGCTGCGCGAAGCGGTCGATACCCGACGCGCTCGCCAGTATGTCGACGGCGGTGTTGTCGGACCCGTGGCCGCCCTTCACCAGGACGGCGCGGGCGCCCAGCTCCAGCAGCGCTTTCGCCTGCGCGATGACCTCGGCTTCGCTTTCGGCCTGCCCGCTGCCGAGCAAAACCGCGGCTTCCGGGATGTTGGGGGTGATGACGGTGGCGATGGGCAGCAGGCGCCGCCGGACTGCATCGACGGCCTTCGGATCGAGCAGCACGTCGCCGCTGGTCGCAACCATGACGGGATCGACCACCAGCGGACGGCCCGCCGCCTGCGCGAGGCCGGCGACCACCGTTTCGACGATCTCGGTGGTGGCCAGCATGCCGGTCTTGATGGCACCGACGTCGAGATCGGACAGCACCGACGTCATCTGTTGCGCGACGAAGTCCGGCGGCACGGGATGCACGCCCTGCACGCCGTGCGTGTTCTGCGCAGTGAGCGCGACGATCACCGATGCACCATACACGCCGAAGGCGGAAAAGGTCTTCAGGTCCGCCTGGATGCCTGCGCCGCCGGAACTGTCCGAGCCGGCGATGGTGAGCGCGATGGGAATCTTTCCGCGCGCGCTCATCGTGCGCCTTCCTTCAGGATCTCGGTCTGCAGCGACTTGGGCGTGAACATCTCCTCGATGCGGCCGAGTATCGGCACGTTCTCGATCATCCAGGTGCCGAACCAGTTGAGCCCGCCGGTGAGGATGAGAACGCCGGTGGCAATCATCAGGAGGCCCATCACCATCTCGACGCGCCCGAGGTGGCGGCGGAAACGCTGCATGAAGCCGAGGAAGGGACGGATGGCAACGGCTGCCAGCACGAACGGGATGCCGAGGCCGAGCGAATAGACGAACAGCAGGCGCACGCCGGCGCCGAGGCTCGCCTCGTTGGCGGCCACCGCGAGCACGGTTGCGAGCACGGGGCCGATGCACGGCGTCCAGCCGAAGGCGAAGGCCAGCCCCATCACGTAGGCACCGGCAAAGCTTGCCCCGCGGTTGCCGGTTTGCATGCGGGCCTCGCGGTAGAGCAGCGGGATGCGCAGGAGACCGAGGAAGTGCAGGCCGAAGCCGATGACGATGAGGCCGGCGACGATCGACAGCTCGCTCTTATAGGACTGGACCCACTGGCCGAAGGCGCTGGCGCCGGCGCCGAAGCCGACGAACACGGTCGTGAAACCGAGCACGAAGAACACGGAGGCGATGACGACGCGGCGCCAGAGCTGCTTGTCGATCTCGGCCTGGTTGTTGATCTGGTCGAGTGTGGTGCCGCCGAGATAGCTCAAATATGGCGGGACCAGCGGGAGCACGCAGGGCGACAGGAAGCTGACGAGGCCGGCGATCGCCACGCCGACGTGGATATAGACCTGGGTCAACATTGCCGGACCAGATAGGCCAGGGCGGGCCGGGGGGCAAGCCATGCCCCGGTCAAGCTTGCGCGAGCCGCGCGTCAGAACCTCGCGTTGGTCGCAATGCAGGCCGGGCTCAATACCGGTTGTCATCCCGGAATTCGCCGGAGGCGAATATCCGGGACCCAGGGTTCCAGATGACACCCGGTGATGATGCCCGCTGCTTGCGGCTCCTGGGTCCCGGCTCTCGCTTCGCTCGGCCGGGATGACAGGAAGGAGGGGCCGGGACGACAAACTGGGACCGGCATGTCCGGTTAACGCCGCACCCTACTTGCTGTCCTTGCCTTCCTTGCGGTCCGCCTCGGGGGTGTTGACGGGGCTCTCCGGCGACATGACGTAGGCGACGAGATCACGGATCTGGCCGATGGTGAGGAAACCGTTGCTGCCCATGCGGGGCATGTTCGCGCAGGCGGCGAGCGCCTGCGGGTTATAGATGCGCTCGTAGACGGCCTTCACCTCCTCAGGTGCGAACTTGCGGCTCTTGCCGTAGTTGAGGAGCGTCGGCCCCAGCGTGCCGAAGCTCAACTCGGAGGGGGCGAGCTGGTGGCAGGCATAGCAGTTGCCGCCGTTCTCGGCGCGCGCGGGATAATCGGTGTAGCGGCCGCCGTAGCCCGACTGCGAGAGCGTCTCGCCGCGGCGCCAGTCACCCATCAGCTTGCCGTCGGCGGGGTAGCGGATGGTGGCGCGCTCGCGGGCGAGGATGGCGTCGGCAATCGCCTTGGGTGGCTTGTTGCGGTAGAGGCTGCACAGCTTCTGCGTTTCATCCTGCACGAGGCGCGCCCGCCAGTCCTTCGATGCGGCTGTCCAGCTCTCCTTGATGGTCTGCTCGACGAGGTCGGACGGCTGGGCGACAGCGTGTGCGGCCGCCATGGCTCCGAGAGCGACAACGAGAAGGGTCATGGCGAGGCGCGGTGGCATACGTTCGCTAGCGCTCGATCTGCGGCGCAGTGATCTCGCCGCCCTTGGCCTGGTTGGCGAGGTACATGGTGAGCGCGATGGTGGCGTCGGACCCATAGTCGATCTGCGGCAGGCGCATCTGCCGGTAGCAGTCGGCAATACGGTGCTGCATGGTCATGACGGTGCCCTGCGAGACGCGGTAGGCGGGCCAGCCGCCGATCTCCTCGCGGGCGACCTCGGGCTTCACCAGAATCGGCAGCTCCTGCAGGCGAATGCGCTTGTTGGGCTCGACATGACAGGAAGCGCACGAGAAATCCATCGGCCCCTGGCGGCGGAAGAACAGCGCTTCGCCGATGGCCAACGCCTCCTTCTCCTTGCGATAGCGCAGGCTCGGCTGGAACTTGAAGCCCTTCGATTGGTGCGCGACGTAGGTGGCGAGCGCCTCCAGGTCGGTGCCGGGCTCGTTGGCTTTCGAGTAGGGCTGCTTGAGGATCTCGGTGCGCGACAAGCCTTGCAGTTTTTCCATGCACCAGACGAGGCGGGTTTCGACATCCATCACGCGCTTGGCGTCGCGGAAGTAGCGCGGCAGCACGGCAAACGCGCCCTTGACCTTGCCGGGGCCGCGGCCGAGATCGCAGCGTTCGAGCGAGACGTTGTTGGGGCCGCGCTTCTCCTTCCACAGCGCCGCGCCGCGGTCGACGTCGAGCAGGCCGGGATTGGACCAGGGATCGGCCTTCAGCATCTGCCGGTAGCGTTCCAGCTCACGCTCGATGTCCTGCGCGGCCGCAAGCAGGGGAAGCGCCGAAACGACGGCGGCAGCGATCAGCGCGCGCTTTCCAAACCACGGCATCGGTCGGCTGGACGAGCCCGGAACAAAGCCAGCCGCGTGCATGCGGCAGCGTGCGCGATGATGCGCGCGCCCACTGCGCCCAGCAAGTGAAAGGTGCGTTATGCCCGCGTGAGTGCCGCGATGCCGGGAAGCGTGCGCCCCTCCAGCCACTCGAGGAAGGCGCCGCCCGCCGTCGAGACGTAGGTGAACTGATCGGTGACGCCGGCGGCGTTGAGCGCGGCGACGGTGTCGCCGCCGCCGGCGACGGAGACGAGCGTGCCGGCCTTGGTCGCGGCAGCGGCGGCGCGCGCGACCTGGAAGGTGCCTTCGCCGAAGGGATCGATCTCGAAGGCGCCGAGCGGGCCATTCCACAGCAGCGTCTTGCAGCGGCTCAGCACGTCCGTGTAGTGGGCGATCGCCTTGGGGCCGACGTCGAGGATCATCTGGTCGGAGGGAACTTCGAGCACCGGGCAAATCCTGCTCGGTGCGCCGGCCTCGAACTTGGGCGCCACGACAACGTCGGCGGGCAGCACGATCTCGCAGGAGCGCGCCTTGGCGGCGTGCATGATCTCGAGCGCGGTCTTGGTGAAGTCGGGCTCGGCCAGCGACTTGCCGATGTTGACACCCTGCGCGAGGTAGAACGTATTGGCCATGCCGCCGCCGATGATCAGCTTGTCGACCTTGGCGGCGAGGTTGGTGAGCACGGGGATCTTGGTGGAGACCTTGGCGCCGCCGATCACGGCCGCGGTCGGGCGCTGCGGCTTGTCGAGCACGCTGCGCAGCGCCGTGATCTCCTCCATCAGCAGCGGGCCGGCGTAGGCCGGCAGAAGGCGCGCGACCGCGTCGGTGGAGGCGTGTGCGCGATGCGCGGCCGAGAAGGCATCGTTGACGAAGATGTCACCCAGCGCCGCGAGCTTTTGGGCGAAGGCGGTGTCGTTCTTCTCCTCGCCGGGGTGGAAGCGCAGGTTCTCCAGCACCGCGATCTGGCCGGGCTCGAGCGCGCTGACGACGCTCTGCGCCGCCTCGCCGATGCAGTCGGCGGCGAAGGCCGCGGGCTGTGGCAGCAGCTTGCTCAAGGCGTCGGCGACGGGGCGCAAAGTGTATTGCGGATCGGGGCCGCCTTTCGGCCGGCCGAAGTGGGAGATCACCACCACACGCGCGCCGCGCTTCATAAGATCGGCGAGACCGGGCACCAGGCGTTCAAGGCGGGTGGCGTCGGTGACCTTGCCGTCCTTGACGGGAACGTTGAGGTCGGCGCGCACGATGACGCGCTTGCCGGCGACGTCGAGGGCGCCGGTCGTCTTGAGCTTATCGAGGTCCATGACGCAAAACTGATCTAACTTACTTCTTCACGAGTTACTTTTTCACGAGCTTGCGGGCGGCCTCTGCAACCTTGGCGGCGGTGATGCCGAAGTGCTCGTAGAGCTTGGGCGCGGGCGCGGAGGCGCCGAAGCCATGCATGCCGACGAAGGTGCCGGTGTCGCCGAGCCAGCGCTCCCAGCCGAATTCGACCGCGGCCTCGACGGCAACGCGCGGGGCGTTACCCAGAACGCTCTTGCGGTAGGCAACAGGCTGAGCGGCGAACAGCTCCCAGCACGGGAAAGAGACCACTGCGGCCTTGATGCCGTCGGCGGCGAGCGCGGTGCGGGCCTCCACCGCGAGGCCGACCTCGGAGCCGGTGGCGAGCAGCGTCACGTCGCGCTTGCCGCCCTCGGCGTCCAGCAGGACATAGGCGCCCTTGGCGGAGAGGTTCTCATCGCCCGCGGCAGTGCGCAGCGCCGGCACCGCTTGGCGCGTCAGCGCGAGCACGGAGGGCGTGCCGGCGGTCTGCAAGGCGAGTTCCCAGCACTCGGCCGTCTCGACCGGATCGGCGGGGCGGAACACGTTGAGGTTGGGGATCGCACGCAGGCTGGCCAGGTGCTCGACCGGCTGGTGCGTGGGACCGTCCTCGCCGAGACCGATGGAGTCGTGCGTCATGACGTAGACGACGCGCTGGCCCATCAGCGCCGAGAGGCGGATCGACGGGCGGCAGTAGTCGGTGAAGACGAGGAAGGTGGCGCCGTAGGGCACGAGGCCGCCGTGCAGCGCGATGCCGTTCATGGCCGCCGCCATGCCGTGCTCGCGCACGCCGTAGTGGATGTAGGTGTTCTGGAAGGCACCGGCCGCCACCGGCGTGTGCTGGCTGATGCGGGTGCCGTTGGAGCCGGTGAGGTCGGCGGAGCCGCCGATCAGGCTCGGCAGCGCGGGCACGAGCTTTTCCAGCACCTTCTGCGAGGCGACGCGCGTCGCGATCTTCGGCGGCGTGGCGGTGAACTCGGTCTTGGCCGCCTTGACGGCGGCGGCGAGCGCCTTCTTCGCGTTTGCGTCGATGGGATCGCGCAGGCCGCCGATGCCGCCGGGAATGTTGGCGGCACGCTTCTCCCAGTCCTTGCGCAACGCGGCACCGCGCGATCCGGCGGCGCGCCAGGCTTCGAGCACAGGCTCGGGCACCTCGAACGGCGCGTGCGCCCAGCCGAGCTTCTCGCGCGTGCCCTTGATTTCCTCGGCACCGAGCGGCTCGCCGTGCGTGGAGGCCTTGCCCTGCTTGGTGGGGGCGCCGTAGCCGATCACGGTCTTGCAGGCGATCAGGGTCGGCTTGTCGGAGCGGCGCGCCCACTCGATGGCGGCGGCGACCGCTTCCGCATCGTGGCCGTCGACCGCGCGCGTGGCCCAGCCGGAGGCGGCGAAGCGCTGCTGCTGGTCATCGGACACAGCGAGCGAGGTCGGGCCGTCAATGGAAATGGAATTATCGTCGAACAGCACGATCAGCTTGTTGAGCTTGAGGTGGCCCGCGAGCGAGATCGCTTCCTGGCTGATGCCTTCCATCAGGCAGCCGTCGCCGGCGATCACGTACGTGAAGTGATCGACAACCTGGTCGCCGAGCCGCGCATTGAGCAGTCGCTCCGCCAGCGCCATGCCGACCGCGTTGCCGAGGCCCTGGCCGAGCGGACCGGTGGTGGTCTCGATGCCGGGCGCGTGGCCGAACTCGGGATGGCCAGCGGTTTTGGACCCGAGCTGGCGGAAGTTGGAAAGCTCGCTCATCGTCATGCCGGGCGTGCCGGTCAGGTGCAGCAGCGCGTACAGCAGCATCGAGCCGTGGCCGGCGGAGAGCACGAAGCGGTCGCGATCCGGCCAGTCGGGCGCGGCGGCGTCGAACTTCAGGAAGCGGGTGAACAGCACGGTGGCGACGTCGGCCATGCCCATCGGCATGCCGGGGTGGCCGGACTTGGCCTTCTCCACCGCGTCCATGGCCAGCGCGCGGATGGCATTCGCCATGTCCCGGTGCGCGACCGCGTTGTCAGGCTGCTGCTTCACCGCCGGTTTTCCCATTTGCCTGCCCCCGCTGGCGCCGCCGTTTGGTCCTTGCGCGGGGAGCATTAACGGGGGGCGGAAGGCGCGTCTACCCGCAAGGGCGTGGCCTGCGGGCGCCTATGCACAGGAGGACCCGTGATTCACTGGGTTCCGGGAACCCGCCGGCGGGAAAAGCCGTTCTTCTCCCTGACAAAAGCTTGAGCGAGGCCACCCCGTGACGCAGGACAAGGCGAAGACCGACAAGAAGATCGACAAGGCCGTGGACATGACATTCCCGGCCAGCGACCCGGCTGCCACGGGCAAGGCCACCGGCACCGAGCCGCCCGCCCGGCCGTCGGACCGCAAGGCGCCCGTGATCACCCGCGAGGAGATCGAGCGCGCGCAGAAGGGCGAGGGGCATAAGCGGGCGGGCTAGCACCGCAAACCTCGGTTGATGGGTCGGTGATCGAGGCTCCTGGGTCCCGGATATTGCGCTTCGCGCAATTCCGGGATGACAAGCTTTCCTGCTGCTAGAGACCTCAAACCAAACTTGTCATCCCGGCCGAGCGCAGCGAGAGCCGGGACCCAGGGGCCAGGGATAGACAGGGCGCTACGTGCTGCCCTTGGGTCCCGGAGATTCGCCTTCGGCGAATTCCGGGATGACAGTTATTTGCAACCAAACTTGTCATCCGGCCGAGCACAGCGAGAGCCGGGACCCAGGGGTTGCGAACTCAACCTTCGATCAGATCAGGCCACAGGTCGCGCCATTGGGGATTGCTGGATTCGATCAGCTCCAGTTTCCATGCTCGCTGCCATCGCTTGATGCGTTTCTCGCGCAGGATTGCTTCGTTGATGTCGCGATGGAGCTCCCAGTACACCAACGTCTTGATGCCGTGCTTGCGCGTGAAGCCTGGAACGAGACCTTCGCGATGCTCTTGCACGCGCTTGGTGAGATCGCTGCTTACTCCGACATAGAGTGTGCCGTTGCGTCCGCTGGCCAGCACGTAAACGAAATAAACGTGATCGCGCATCGAGAGATGATGCGGCAACTGACAATCGTTGACAATTGCAGCCCCTGGGTCCCGGATACGCGCTTTTTGCGCGTTCCGGGATGACAGTTTTTTGTTGGGCTCGGAGTCTCAACCAAGCTTGTCATCCCGGCCGAGCACAGCGAGAGCCGGGACCCAGGGGCCAGGGATAGAGAGCGCACTACGTGTTGCCCCTGGGTCCCGGATATTGCGCTTCGCGCAATTTCGGGATGACAGTTTTTGTTGGGCTCGGAGTCTCAACCAAGCTTGTCATCCCGGCCGAGCGCAGCGAGAGCCGGGACCCAGGAGCCAGGGGCAGACAGCTCGCTACGTGTTGCCCCTGGGTCCCGGATATTGCGCTTCGCGCAATTCCGGGATGACAAGCTTTGCTGCTGCTAGAGACCTCAAACCAACGTGTCATCCCGGCCGAGCACAGCGAGAGCCGGGACCCAGGGGCCAGGGATAGACAGCGCGCTATGTGTTGCCCCTGGGTCCCGGATATTGCGCTTTGCGCAATTCCGGGATGACAAAGGGTTGCGACGGGTTTCGTTCTAACGGTTCCCCTTGATCGGCTCGTAGCTTGTCCAGTCGAAGGTGCCTTGGTCGCGTTCGTCGACGGCGTGCTTCCAGCCTTTCTCCTCGGCGCGGCGCTTGAAGTTCAGGCCTTCGGGCGAGTGGCGGGTGATGCCGTCGAAGACGGTGGCGATCATCTGCGTGGTGTGCAGGCCCATGTTGCTGAGCGCCTGGTTGACCATCAGCTTCTGCATCATGAGCTGGTTCTGCGGCACGCTCGCCATGCGATGGGCGAGGCTTTCCACCTCTTCGTCGAGTTGGTCCGCCGGCACGGCCTTGAGCACCAGGCCCAGGCGCTCGGCCTCGCGGCCGTCGATCTTGTCGCCGGTGAACAGCATGCGTTTCGCCCGCTCCGCGCCCATGCGGTAGACCCACATGGCCGTGGTCGGGCAGCCCCAGACGCGGACGGGCATGTAGCCGATGCGCGCGTCCTCGGCCATCACGACGATGTCGGAGCACAGCGCGATATCGGAACCTCCGGCGACCGCGAAGCCGTGCACCTTGCAGATGACGGGGCGCTTGGAACGGAACAGGCTCATGAACTGTTCCGTGTTTTTCATCATCGCGGCATAGTCTTTCATGGGGTCCCAGGGCATGTCCTGGGTGTAGCGGTTGGCGCCGTCGGCTTGCGCGTAGTGCAGCAGGTCGTAGCCCGCGCAGAAGGCGCGGCCGGCGCCGGACAGCACGATCACGTGCACCTTGTCGTCGGCGTCCGCGCGCCCGACCGCGGCGGCCAGCTCGCGCGGCACGTCGTCGTCGATCGCGTTCATGACGTCGGGACGGTTCAGCGTGATGCGGGCAATGCGTCCATCCCGCTCATACAACACCTTGGCCATGGCCGTGCTCCCTGCGTGGCTTTCGCAGGGAGACTAGGAGACAACGGGTGCGGACGCACGCGCTTGCGCGCCCCCGAGGCTGGGGCGCGTTGCAGCGGAATTCGGCACTTGAGGCCAGGCTAGTTGTGCAGGCGCGTCGTCTCGCGCGCGGCTTCCTCGGCACGCGTCTGCATGGCGTGCATGGTTTCGTCGGCGATGGCCTTGCCGATCTTGCTCATCTGCTCGAACTCGGACTGGTAGTCCGAGAGCGCGGTCTGGAAGAAGTCGGCATAGACGCCGTACATCTCCTGCACCGTCTTGCACGAAGCGAGCTGCCTCGGCATGCCGAGGTCTTCCTTCAGGCGCCGGTTCAGGAACGAGGCCCAGTTCTTGTTCAGCGTGGCGATGTTCTCGTAGACCTTGCCGTTCATCTGCGCCATGGCCTCGAGGGTGGGACGATGGATGTCCATGAAAGCCTCGAGGCCGAAGGGCACCATCACCGTGGGGAAGCCGCTGTCGGTGTGCCCGTTGCGAGTCTTGTCAGCCATGTCGTCGTTCTCCGCTGCTTGCACGCCCCCAAGCGGACTCTACGTCGGCCCGCGCGCGTTGCACGAAGTTTCAAGTCACAAATGGCTGATCTGAGTACGGACGTGCAGAATACCTGTGGATAGTTTTGGATGTGAGCGCCGCGAGCATTACGGCGGCGTCACGTTCAAGCATGCGCGCCCGAGAACGCGTCCAGCTCACGGCGCGAAGGAAGCCCCGCGCGCGATCCAAGTCGCGTGCATTTCAGGGCGGCGACCGCGGCCGCCACGCGCGCGCTTTCCGCCGCGCTGCGGCCTTCGGCAATCATCAGCGCAAAGGCGCCGTGGAAGGCGTCGCCGGCGCCTGTGGTGTCGGTTACGGCAACGGCGAAAGCCGGGATGCGGCCGTCGCCGCTGGGCTCGCGCCAGGCGTAACCGTCGCTGCCGAGCGTGACGCCGGCATGCTTGGGGCCGAACGAGAGCACGTGGCCGAGGCGCTCGGCATCGGTGGCGCCCGGCGCGAACTCGCGCAGCGCCGGCGCGGAGAAAATAGCGTAGTCCGTGAGCTTGAGCAGGCCGTCGAGCGCCTCGCGCGCGCCGAGATCGGCATCGAGCACGGTGGGAACGCCGGCCTTGCGCGCGGCGGAGAAGACGGCGCGCACGCCCTCGAGCCAGCGCAGATCGCCGAGGACGGCGCTCGCCTCCTTCACGCGCTCGAGCGGCAGCCAGCTGGTGTCGGAGGGCATGCCGGTGTCGCGCAGGCCGACTATGAGGCGCTCGCCCGCGTCGTCGACGATGATGGCCGAGGTGGAGGAGCGCGCGCCCTCGAAGGCCTGCAGGTAGCGGATGTCGACATGCTCTGCCTTGAGCCCGGCCCGGATGCCGGCCCCGGATGCATCGTCGCCGATGCGGCTCCAAAGCTCAGGCTTGCCGCCGAGCCGCGCGATGGCGACCGAGGCGTTGGCGGCCATGCCGCCGCCGGATTCGATGTGCTCCAGCGCGCGCACCTTGGTCGGGGCCGCAGGAAAGGCCTCGATGCGGTAGACGCGATCGAGGGCGGCGTGCCCGACGCAGATGATGTGCTTGCCCGCTGACACTCGAATTTAAGCCTTTCCAAAGCCTGGCGCCGGAAACGGCGACGCAACAACGATAGTCTTTGCCCGCGCAGGCGCCTAGCGGCTCTGGCGGCGGCGGCTCACGGATACGTTAACTGTGGCCGTGATCCGACGCTGCGTTCCAGCCGTAGACTTTGCGTCACAACGCGATACTCCGGTATGGTCGGTCTCTCTTTCGCTCCTGGTACGGGTGGGCAGCAGCCCCCCTCGGCATATCGCGGCATCATGGCAGACCTGTTGCGGCGCGTCGCAGATCAGGCCGATCCGGCGGCCTTTCGCGAGCTGTATGAGGCGTTCGGGCCGCGCGTGAAGGCCTACATGATGCGCATGGGGGCCGATCCGGGCACGGCCGAGGACCTGGCGCAGGAGACCCTTCTCGCGGTGTGGAACAAGGCGGCGCTCTACGCGGCGGACAAGGGCAGCATGACGACGTGGGTGTTCACCATCGCCCGCAACCTCAGGATCGACCGGCTGCGGCGCGAGGTGCCGTGGCAGGAACTGCCCGAGGATCGCCTGGCGGAGGCTTCCGCGGAAGCGCTGCCGGACGAGAAGCTTGCCGAGAAGGAGAGGCAGGAGCGGGTGCGCCTGGCACTCGCCGACCTTCCGGACGACCAGCGCGAGGTGGTGGTGCTCGCCTACATCGAAGGGCTTTCGCAGAGCGCGATCGCGGCCCGGCTCGGGTTGCCGCTCGGCACGGTCAAGTCGCGCATGCGCATCGCCTACCAGAAAGTGCGCACCGCGCTCGAGGGCATGCAATGACCATTACGCACCATCTGGACGATGCAACCTTGATGAGCTTCGCGGCCGGATCGCTGCCCGGAACGCTGGCGGCGGTTGCCGCGGCGCACGTCTCCATGTGCGGCCGGTGTCGTGCCGAAGTCGCGGTGCACGAGCGCATGGGCGCTGCATTGCTGACGGAGCTTGCTCCGGAGAAACTCGCAGCACACCTGCAGCCGAGCGCTCCGTCTGCCGGCAGCGGCGACGCAAGACAGCTGCAGCCGATCGAGCGCATGATCGGAGGTCAGCTCGAAGGCGTGCGCTGGCGGTGGATCGGTCCCGGCCTATGGCATCGCCCGCTCGCGTGCGCCGGCGGCGGTGCCCTGCAGCTGATCAAGGCGGCGCCCGGCGCCAGCGTGCCGGATCACACGCATGGCGGCAGCGAGTTGACGCTGGTGTTGAGGGGCGCGCTCGTCGACGAGACCGGCACATACAAGCCTGGTGATGTCGCGGACCTGGACGAAAGCGTGCAGCACACGCCCGTGGCCGACGGCGGCATGGGCTGCATCTGCCTGATCGCAAACGAGCAGCCGACTCAATTTCGCGGGGCCCTCGCCCGCCTGATGCAGCATTGGCACGGGCTGTAAACGCGCGCCGGCAGGTGTTTGCGGCGGCGGCAGCGCACGTGTCGCAGCCGGAAAATCCCGTTCGCGCGCGCGTTTTCGCACTCCTGCACGCACGTCAAGTGAAGAAACCCCCTAAATTCGTGCGTATTTCTGCACGGAGGGGCTAGTTTCGCCCATTCTACCTATGCTAGGCGCTGCAAGTTCTAAGATGCAGGACCCAAACGAGGGAGATGCCTAATGGCTGCTGGTTCGACTGCTAAAGTTGAGACGATCACGCTGAAGCACCTTGCGGAAGCCCTGGCGGAATCGAATGAAATGCCGAAGAAGCAAATGGTTGGCATTCTCGAAGAGCTGGTCGGCAACATCACCAAGAACCTCAAGCGCGGCACGCGCATCCGCATCGGCGGCCTCGGCATCCTCCAGGTTCGCAAGCGCCCGGCACGCATGGGCCGCAACCCCGCCACCGGCGAGGCCATCAAGATCAAGGCCAGCAAGAAGGTCGCCTTCCGCGCGGCCAAGGAACTCAAGGAATCGATCTGACCGGTTGCCGCGGGGTTGCGGACCGTGAGCCCGCAACCCGCCGCGTGCAACTCTCTGCGTCGCCTACTTGAGCGGCGAGCACGGCGCCGGCAGCATGATCGTGGAGTGCATCTCTTCGACCAGCGGCGCCGATTCCTTCAGGAAGGCCGAGAAATCCGGATCCTGCACGCCGGCCGCGCGCACCTGCGCCCGGTGGTTGAGGTCCTTGTAGGCCCAGATGTGGCAGGCCTCGTTCACCTCGGGTGACTCGGTGATCCAGAGGCCCACGATCTTGGACAGCTTCTCGCGCGCGGGAAGCACGTTCTTGAGCAATCTCGCCCACTGCACCACCGCGCCGGGCTTGGTGCGATAGTTGCGGAACTCGTAGACGTTGGGCGTGCCATCCGGCGCCTTGGGCGCGACCACGCCGGTGAGCAGGCGCGTCTGCTGGCGCAGGAGAAGCGCGCGGGCCGCCGGCAGGTACTCCTTGTTCCAGCGCTCGTTCTTGCCAAGCTCGGCGCGCAGGCGCGTCCGCTCGTTGAAGTCTGCGAAGCTCCACAGCTGCATGACCTGGTTGAGCGGGCCGATGTCGGTGAACCAGTAGCCCTCGAGCTTGCCGTAGTTGTCGCCGCGCGATTCCCGGAACACGCCGCCCGCGAGCTTCATCATCTCCGGCATGGTGCCCTGCCGCACGGTGTAGGTTCTGAGCTCGTAGATCATCGCGGGGTGTCCTCCAGGCCGGCGGCCGTTTGTGCATGCGTCATGCGCGTCAGTGTAACTGGGGGTGTCCAGGAGACAACGGCGGCGGCTGCAATTCGCATGTGACGGGCCCGCGGGACTGCTCCCACGCCTGGGCTGTCTTGTCCGCCGCCCGGCGCGCTATAAACCCGCAGACGCCCAACCAACAAAATCGGGGGAGAGACGATGCTGCACAGCCGCGACCGGATACTGACCACCCACGTCGGCAGCCTGCCGCGCAACGACACGCTGACGGACCTCCTCATCCGGCGGCAGGCGGGAGAGAAGGTCCCGGCCGCGACCATGGACGCGGAGATGGATCGCGCCGTTGCCGAGATCGTGGAGAAGCAGCGCGCGACCGGCGTCGACGTCGGCAACGACGGGGAGCAGCAGCGGGTCGGCTTCCAGACCTACATCCCCGAGCGCATGTCGGGCTTCGGCGGCGAATCCAAGCGCAAGGTCGGCAAGGACTTCCAGGAAGTGCCGGAGCTGATCGATCAGTTCCTGCGCCGCTTCCCCAAGCGCAGCAAGATCTCGAACGCACCGCAGGCGATCGGCGAGGTGCGCTACCTCGACACCAAGGACATCAAGGACGAGCTGGCGCGCTTCAACAGGTTCGCCGGGGGCAGCAAGCCGGCGTTCGCCGAGACGTTCGCCACCGCGCCGTCACCCGGCATCGTCGCCACCACCATGATGAATGCCCACTACGCGAGCCACGAGGACTACCTGATGACGCTCGCGCGCGAGATGCGGCCCGAGTACCTCGCCATCCACGAGGCAGGGCTGCTGCTGCAGATCGATGCGCCGGATCTTGCCATGGAGCGCACCATGACGTTCCAGGACCAGACGGACGCCGAGTTCGTCAAGACCTGCGAGCTGCACATGGCGGCGCTCAACAAGTCCATCGAGGGCATTCCGCGCGACCGCATCCGCCTGCACTGCTGCTGGGGCAACTGGGAGGGCCCGCACGTGCACGACATCCCGCTGGCGCCGATCCTGTCCGTGCTCTACCAGGCCAATGCCGGCGCGCTGACCATCGAGTTCGCCAACCCGCGCCACCAGCACGAGTACGAAGCCCTGCGCGCCAATCCTCTGCCCAAGGACTGGGTGCTGATCCCGGGCGTGATCGATACGACCACCAACTTCGTCGAGCACCCGCAACTCGTGGCGCGGCGCATCGCGGAGGCGGTGGCGACCGTGGGCGACCGCGAGCGCGTGATCGCCTCGACCGACTGCGGCTTCGGCACCTTCGCCGGCCGCGAGTGGGTCGCCGCGCCCGTGGTATGGAAGAAGCTGGAGGCCCTGCGCGAAGGCGCCGACATCGCCAGCGCCAAGCTTTGGGGACGGGCCACCTGACTGAATGCGGTGCCATTCCGCAAAGGGTGTCATCCCGGGCCTTGTGCCCGGGATCCATCTTACAGCTGGCTCCGGCACTGGTTGAAGGCTGGATCCCGGCAACGAGTGCCGGGATGACGTTTGCAATAGTGGGCGCCTCAAAGAAATAGGCCTCTCCGGGATTTTGCCCGAAGAGGCCTATCGCTTCGTTCGCTGTCCTACTACTTCGCCTTGTCGTAGGGGTAGATCATCTTGCCGGTCTCGAATTTCTTCGGGGTCAGGATGGTCTGCACGTTCATACCCTTGAACTGCTCGAGGTCGTTGCCCTTGATGCCGTGATACTGCACGGCGATGAAGCGCGACTCGGTCCACTCGCCGTCCGGGCCGAAGGCCACGTCACCCATGATGGTCTTGAACGTGGTCTTGCGGAAATACTCGGCGAGCTTTGCATCGTCGACGCTCTTGGCGCCCTCGATCGCCAGCCCCACGAGCTGCGCATAGGCGTAGCCCCAGGTGCCGAGGTAGTAGCCGAGCGGGTCGACGCCCTCGGCGCCGGCGCGGGCCTGGTACTTGGCCAGGAACGCATTGACGCCGGGATACTCCATGGTCTTGGCCGGCACCCACGTCTCGTAGTTGGAGATGCCGTTGAGCATCGGTCCGAGCTGCTGCTTGATGGCGGTGGCCTGGATGCCGACCATGGCGCCGCCGACGACCTTGGCCTTGAAGCCGATCTCGTTGATGGAGCGGATGATGCCGACCGAGTCCAACGGATAGGAGCAGAACACCGCGATGTCGGGATTGGTGGCCTGGATGCCGCGGATGATCGGCGCGAAGTCCGTGGTCGGCGGCGGATAGGTCTTGTCGTAGACGATTTTGAGTCCGGCAGCCTTGGCGTTGTCGCGTGCGCCTTCGCACACGTTGCGGCCGAACTCGGCGTCTGCCGCCGCCAGCGAGATGGTCTCGGGCTTGGGAGACTGCGCCATCGCCGCGTCGAAGAACGGCTTGGTGAAGGCCGGCTTCGGATCGGGGCCGGTCGGGATCATGGCGAAGTACTTGTCGTACTTGAACTCGCTGTTGACGCCGGTGCCGAACAGGGCCGGGAACACCTTGTTGCGGCGCATGGCGACCGGCATGGCCGGCGCGATCATGTTGGTGGCGTAGCCGCTGACGATAATATCGACCTTGTCGACGTCGAGCAGCTTGGCATAGAGCGGCGGCACCTTCGAGGGCGTGCTCTGGTCGTCGTAATAGATGAGTTGCACCTTGCGGCCGATCAAGCCGCCCTTGGCATTGACGTCGTCCTCCCAGATCTTCATGCCGAGCAGCGCGGACTTGCCGTTGGCAGCGAGCGGACCCGTCAGCGCCATGCCGAAGCCGATCTTGATCGGCTCCTGCGCGCTGGCCGGCGCGCTTGACGCGGTGATGAGAAGGGCGGCCGCTGCGGCGCCGCAGGCAAGCCCCCTCAGTATCGTTCCAAGACGATCGGTCAGTCGCATGCGGCGTCCTCCCAGACGTACGAAAGTTGTTTCGCGCATGATCGTGTGCGCGCGTTCGCCACTGTAGGCGGGGCTGCGCGCCTCGCCAAGCCGGGTGGCGGCGAGCAATGGGATCGCTCCCAAGGCCCGCGATGACGATGATGCAATGCGAGATGAACCGGCAGCGCAGACAAGCGCCGCCGGTTGCTCCCTTGTCAGAGATTGAACTGATAGGTCGCGGGCACCCAGCGATAGCTCGTGCTGGTCTTCTCGACGTGGCCGATCGAGGGGAACGGCATGTGGAAGCCCGCCACCAGGATCTTGTCGGTCGATACCATGTCGAAGATGCGCTTGCGGGTCGCAGCCGCCATGTCCTTGATGTCGTCGAAGCCCACTTCCCAATCCGGTTGCTGTATCGCCATCACGTAGTGGTTGGCGACGTCGGCCCAGATGAGCAGCCGTTGCCCGCCGCTTTCGACGTGGTAGGCCAACATGCCGGGTGAGTGCCCGAAAGCGTTCACGGCCCGAATGCCGGCAACGACCTCCCCCTCGGGCTTGAGAAACGTTGCCTTCTCGGCAAAGGGGACGGCCACCTTCGTGAATTGATCGAGGTTGGCCTTGCGGGCATCGCGTACGACGCCCTTCTTCCAGAAATCGAACTCCACTTCGCCGAACACGACGCGCGCGTTGGGATAGGCCGGTTTGCCGTCATGCATCAGGCCGCCGATGTGGTCGGGGTGGCCGTGGGTGATGACCACGACATCGATCTGCTCGGGCTGGTACCCTGCGCTGGCAATGAGCTCGCGCTGGTTGCCGGTCGTGGGCTGCCGGCCCTTGCCGTTGCCGGTGTCGAACAGGACGAGTTCCTTGCCTGTGTTCACGAGCGTGCTGACGTAAGGGTTCTCGAAGTTCATCGGAATCCCGTTCGCGCGCGCCAGAGCCTCTACGGCCTCTTTTGGCTGGTTCCCGCCGTACGTTGGATGCAGGCTCGGCGGCTGGATGAAGCCGTCGAGAATGTTGGTCACCTCGAAGCTGCCGAGCTTGAAGCGGTAGATGTTCGGTCGCATCACACCCAGCATAGGGGCGGCGGCTTGCAAGGTGCCAGGAAAAGAACCGGCGACGGCAACTGCGGCGGCTGCGCCGCCTGCAAGTTTCATGGCGTCCCGGCGTGAAGGCAGGCTTTTTTCGTACGGCATGCAGTGTCCTCCCTTGAGGTATGTCGACCGTTGCGCGGTGCTGCGTTGGCAGGCTCGAACAATGGCTTGCGGGAAATATTCAGCCTGCGGGCCGAGACTACGCCATCCGGCCTCGGCCTGCCAGCCGCGGCCGCCAACGGCTCAGATGAAGCAGCCGGTGCCGTAGTCGGGCGGGTCGGAATTGGGGCCGTTGTCGCGGTCCGTGCAGTTGGTGCGGCGCCGTTCGACGCAGGAGCGCCCCCGGCCCACGGCATCCTCGGTCGGGCCGCTGTCGTTGTCGGTGCAGGAGTTGGGCGTGCGCTGCGGCTCGCGCCCGCGGGGGCCATCACGCGGCCCCGTGCGGCAGCTGCGGCCGCCGCCGATGGGGTCTTGCGAGGCGCCGCCATCCATGTCCGAGCACTCGAGCGGCGAAGATCGGCCGGGCGGTGGCGTGCCGCCACGCGGTGGCGAGGATTGGCCGCCTTGCGTCTCGGCGCCGCCGCCGCTGGCACTGGCGACCAGGCCTGCCGCGGCGAGGCCCAGCCTGCCAAGCAACGTCCGGCGGCTCAAGGCACGCTTGGAGACGATATCGTCATCCGTCAGCGTCACGGAGCCGGCAGGGAGCTTGGCGCGCATAGGCAGGCTCCATAATAACTCGCAGCCGGACTACCATATATCTACGAAGGGCGCGCCTGCCATGGTCCGCCGATTGCTCGCGGCGGACCCCATCGTCCTAGTTGCCGAAAAGCCCCGAGAAGAAATCGTTGCTGCTCGACGGCGCGTAGCTCTTCGGACGCTTTGCCTTGACGCGCTCCGGCTGCGCTTCATCGGAGCCGGCTGACGGCGGCTCCAGCCCGAGCGGACGCCCGGCGAGCGCCAGCGCCACGCGACGGTCGTGGCCGTAGACGTCCGCGTGCGAGCGCAACTGGCCGTCACCCTCCACCACCGTTGTGAAGTACGTGATGTGCACCGGGATTTCCTTGGCCAGCGTCACGTTCTCGTTGCCGCCGGCAGCCATCATCTTTTGCACGCGCGCGGCCGGCCATCCCCGATCCTCCTCCAGCAACACCTCTGCCAGTCGGCCCGGGTCCTGCACACGGATGCAGCCGTGGCTGAAGGTGCGCACGCTCTTGGCGAACAGCTCGCGCTGCGGCGTGTCGTGCATGTAGATGTCGTGCTTGTTGGGGAAACGGAACTTCACGGCCCCCAGCACGTTGGTCGGCCCGGACGGCTGGATGAAAGCGTATTTGCGAATGTCCACCTGGGTCCAGTCGACGCGGCTGGCATCGACCTGCTGGCCGTTGTAGCTCACGCGCAGATTGTGCTTCGCGAGCACGCGGGTATCCGTACTCGTTCCACCGCCGAAGCCGAACAGTCCGGGTTCGTAGGAGGGGCGCAGATAGGGCAGGATTTCCTTGATCTTGATGGAATCCGGCACGCCCCACTCAGGTCCGAAGATCACGTAGCGCATGTTGGCCGAGAACAGGGCTGACTGCGTCTGCGGGCGGCCGACGATGATCCTGCCTTGATGGATGATCTGGCCGCGCTTCACGACGCGCATATGGTACTCCGGGATATTATCCCAGACGTGGAACTCGCCCATGTGCACGGGCATCCAGCGCCAGCGCTCCATGTTGACGATCAGGCGCTGCTCGTCCGAGCCGTACGCGGGAGCAGGTGTGTCGTCGCCATTGAGTGCGGCGCGCGTGCCTTTGCCGACGACGCCGTCGGGCGTCTGTCCAATCTGCTTCTGGAACGCGGCGACGGCGTCCTGCAGGTCGCGGTCGTAGACGGTGTCGGGGCCGGCGGCCGCAACTTTGAGGCGCTTGCGCAGCAGTCCGACGTGCGGATGGTTGATGCCCGGCTTCAGCACCGGCCCGTTGGGGATTTTCACCTCATCGGCAGCATCGCGCGCCGGCTGCGCCGCTGGGCCCGTGCCGCGCGATTTGAGAAGCGCCTGGCGCAGCAGGTGGAACTGCTGGTGCTTGGGATGCAGGTCACGCAGGTAGTCGCCGGGCGCGTCCGTCGCTGCCAGCGCGGCCATCGCGTCGTCCGGATCGACGAGGGTGGGTTTCTGATCGAAGTTGCGGCTGACCTTCAGCGGCTCGAGGCGACCGCCGCGCGCGAAGCGGGCATACTTGAGAGCCGCGAGGCTGAGCTTGATCTCGGCATCGGCCAGCGCCGCCGGCGACAGGCTGGCGCCAAGCTGCGGAAGCTCGAACGCGCTCGCCTGCAGGCCCCAGTCATCGGCCTTGGAGATCTCTGCCATGGCGTGGCGCGCGCGTGCGGTGAAGCCGTCCTGCGCTACCCACAGCAGCTTGCCGTCCTTGGCGTAGTAATCCCGGACGGCATTGCGGTCTTCGGTGTGGGCGCCACGGGCAGCTGATTTCGCCGCAAGTTGGCGAACCTCGTCGCGCAAGGGGTCTACGGTCGGTGCAGGCGCCGCCGTAGCCGGTGCCGGTGGCGGCGCTGGCGGCTGGCTTTCCGCCGGCGCAGGCTGCGCGGACGCGGGCCGTTGCCACTCGGTTGGCTGGGTCTGGGAAGACGCCTCACGTGCTGGCTCGCCGCTTGTCTGGGCACTGACGGGAAGGGTCGCGATGAGTGACAGGGCCGCTACCATGCCGGTGCAAGCAGCGAGCGAAGTCATTCTTTGCATGGGGAAAATCTCTCCGAAGGGCGCGTCAACCTAACGGTGGGCATCAATCCTGACCAGCGTTCGCCAGTCCATGATTCGCGAAGGTAGCTGCATTTGGCAATCGAGCAACAGTGGTCCCTATACACCCCACGCCATATCGCACGGTTATTGTGGCGGCTTTGGCGCGGTTGCCCTCGCAAGAACTACGGAGAAAAGGGGGGAGCGGCCGCCCGCGGCAGGGCGTGCAGAGTTGCCGGAGGGCGGGTTCTCAGTAGGATTGCCACATGGCATGGTTGCCGCCGTCCACCGGTCAGCGGCACTGCAACAGGAAGATCAGAATCATGGCGTCGAACGGCTCCGACAACAAATGGATCGGCAAGAGCACCATTCGTCCCGATGGGATGGAAAAGGTGACCGGCAAGGCCGCCTATGGCGCCGACTTCACGCTGCCGGGGATGCTGTGGGGCAAGGTGCTCAGGAGCCCGCACCCGCACGCACGCATCCGGTCGATCAAGGTCGACAAAGCGTTGGCGCTGCCGGGCGTCAAGGCCGTGATGACCGGGCAGGATCTCGTGGAGTTCCCCTGGGACAAGCCGGTGATCCTGGGCATTCAGGATCTGCGCTTCATCAGCCGCAACATCATGGCGCGCGACCGCGCCTTCTACGCCGGCCATGCCGTGGCGGCGGTGGCGGCGACGTCGGCCAAGATCGCGGCCGCCGCCTGCAAGCTGATCGAAGTGGACTACGAGGTGCTGCCCTGGGTGATCGACGTCGATGAGGCCGTCGCCGCCGGCGCCCCGGTGCTGCATGAGGACATGGCCAAGGCCATCGGCAAGGCGGGCACCGCCACCGACTCCAATATCGCCGGCAAGCTGGAGCACGTGCTCGGTGACGTGGAGGCCGGCTTCAAGGACGCCGAGGTGATCGTCGAGCACAGCTTCAAGACCGCACCTGTGCATCAGGGCTACATCGAGCCGCACGCGTGCCTGGTCGATGTCACCAAGGACGGCAAGGCCACCATCTGGAGCAGCAGCCAGGGCCACTTCATGGTGCGCGACATGACGGGCCAGGTCGTGGGCACCAAGCTCAACGACATCCGCGCCATCCCCGCCGAGATCGGCGGCGGCTTCGGCGGCAAGACCATCGTCTACCTCGAGCCGCTCGCGCTGGTGCTGGCGCGCAAGTCCGGCCGGCCGGTGAAGATGGTGATGACGCGCGAAGAAGTCTTCCGCGCCACCGGGCCGACCTCGGGCTCATCGAGCTCGGTCAAGATCGGTGCGAAGAAAGACGGCCGCATCACCGCGGTGAAGGCGACCTATCGCCTGCAGGCCGGTGCCTTCCCGGGTTCGCCCATTCGCGGCGCGGTCGGTTGCGCGCTGACGCCCTACGATTTGAAGAACGTGCAGATCACCGGCTTCGACGTGGTCAGCAACCGCCCCAAGGTCGCCGCCTATCGCGCGCCCGGCTCGCCCATCGGCGCCTTCTCCATCGAGAGCGCGCTCGACGAATTGGCCGCGAAGCTCAAGATGGACCCGCTCGAGCTGCGTTTGAAGAACGCCGCCAAGGAAGGCACCAAGACCGCCTACGGCCCGACGCTGCGCAAGATCGGCTATGAGGAGACGCTGCGCGCCGCCCTCGAGCACCCGCACTACAAGACACCGCTTAAGCCCAACCAGGGACGCGGCGTCGCCAGCGGCTACTGGTTCAACGCCGGCGGCGAATCGAGTGCGCAAGTCAACGTCAACGAGGACGGCACGGTCGTCGTGGTGACGGGCCATCCCGATATCGGCGGCTCGCGCGCCTCGATGGTCAACATCACCGCCGACATGCTGGGCATCGACTACCGGCAGGTGCAGGCGCTGATCGGCGACACCAGCGTGGTGGGCTTCAGCGCGCTCACCGGCGGCAGCCGCGTCACCTTCGCCGCCGCCATGGTGGTGACCAAGGCGACCGAGCAGGTGATCGCCTCGCTGCGTGAGCGCGCCGCCAAGATCTGGAAGATCGACCCGGAAGCCGTGGTATGGGAGCGCGGCGCGGCGCGGCCCGCCGGTGCCAACGCCGGTGACTTCGAGCCGCTGACGCTCCCGGAACTTGCCGCCAAGGCCAGCGCCACCGGCGGTCCCATCTGCGGGGCCTCGGCGCTCAACACGCAAGGCGCCGAGGGCGGCTTCGGCACGCATATCTGTGATGTCGAGGTCGATCCGGAAACGGGCAAGATCAGCGTCGTGCGCTACACCGCGTTCCAGGATGTCGGCCGGGCGATCCATCCGGCCTACGTGGAGGGCCAGCTGCAGGGCGGCGTCGCGCAGGGCATCGGTTGGGCCATCAACGAGGAGTGCATCTTCGACAAGAACGGCAGGCTCGATAACCCGAGCTTCCTCGACTACCGCATGCCGGTGGCGAGCGACCTGCCGATGATCGAGGCCGTGATGATCGAGGTGCCGAACGACAAGCACCCGCAGGGCGTGCGCGGCGTCGGCGAGGTGCCGATCGTGCCGCCGCTGGCCGCCGTCGCCAATGCGGTGAAGATGGCAACCTCGCTGCGCATGCCGCAGCTTCCGATCTCGCCGCCGGTGATGCTCGCCGCCCTCTCAGCCGCCCGCCGTCCGAAGGCGGCCTAACGAGCTTTTCCCCTCCACTGTCATCCCGGAACTGCGCAAAGCGCAGTATCCGGGACCCAGGGGCTTTGGACGGACGTCGCCCGGGTCCCGGCTCTTGCTGCGCTCGGCCGGGATGACAGAAATTGGCAGCGAGCAACGAGAGTTGTCATCCCGGGGCTTGTCCCCGGGATCCATCTCTCAGCTTGCTCCGGCGTTTGGCAGGATCCCGGCAACGCGTGCCGGGATCGCTGTGTTGGCTTGGTTTAGCCCGCCTGCGCCACCGCCCGCTTGGCCATCACGCCGACGAGATGCGCGCGGTAGGCGGAATCGCCGTGGATGTCGGTCATCATTTTGCCGGCGTCCGTCGTGACGCCCGCGAGCGATTGCGCCGACCAGCCCTTGCCGAGCGCACCTTCCATCGCCGTCTGCCGGAATACGCCACTGCTGCCGGCGCCGGTGACGGCGACACGGGCCGACGAGCCCGTCTGCGCCACTGCGACACCGACGAGGGCGAACAGCGACGCCGGCTGGGCGAACTTGGCGTAGCCGAACTTGCCCGGGATCGGGAACGAGAAGCGCATGATGATCTCGCCGTCCTGCAGGGCGGTAGAGAACAGGCCCTTGAAGAAGTCGTCGGCCTTGATCTCGCGCTTGTTGGTGACGACGGTTGCGTTGAGCGCCAGCACCGCGGCCGGATAGTCCGCAGCAGGGTCGTTGTTGGCGACCGAGCCGCCGATGGTGCCGCGGTGGCGCACGTGCGCATCGCCGATCATGGTGGCAAGCCGCGCCAGATTCGGGATCGCGCCCTTGATGACCTCGGAGCCCGCGACCTCGGCGTGCGTGGTCATGGCGCCGATGACGAGCGCGTTGCCGCTCTTGGTGATGCCCTTAAGCTCCGCGACGCGGCTGAGATCCACGATCGCCTTCGGGCCCGCGAGCCGCTGCTTCATCGTCGGCAGCAGCGTGTGGCCGCCGGCGAGGATCTTCGCCTCGCTGTTGGCGGCCAGCAGGGCCGCCGCGTCAGCCACGGACTGGGGACGGTGATATTGGAATGCGTACATGGTGACCTCCCTTATTCCGCAGCCATCTTGGCGGGCGACTTCTGCGCCGCCTTCCACACCGCAAGCGGCGTCGCCGGCATGGCGATGTTCTCATGACCGAGCGCATCGGTGATGGCGTTCATGACGGCGGCGGGTGCCGCGATGGCGCCGGCCTCGCCGCAGCCCTTGATGCCGAGCGGGTTCGATGGGCACCGCGTATGGCTCATGGCGAGCTTGATCGACGGCAGGTTACTGGCCCGCGGCATGGCGTAGTCCATGAAGCTGGCGGTCACCAGCTGGCCGTTCTTGTCGTAGACCGCGCCTTCCAGCAGGGCCTGGCCGACGCCCTGGGCGACGCCCCCGTGCACCTGGCCTTCCACGATCATCGGGTTGATGAGCTCGCCGAAGTCATCGACCGCGGTCCAGCGGTCGATGCGCGTGGCGCCGGTATCCGGATCGATCTCCAGCTCGCAGATGTGCACGCCGGAGGGGAAGGTGAAGTTGGTGGGATCGAAGAAGGCGCCTTCCTTCAGGCCCGGCTCCAGCTGCGCGCCAGTGAACTTGTGGGCGATGTAGGCCTGCAGCGCCACCTCGGGGAAGGTGAGCGTGTTGTTGGTGGCCGTTGAGGAGAAGATACCGTCCTTGAAGTCGACGCTCTCCTCCGGCACCTCGAGCACGAAGCCCGCCACCTTCTTGGCTTTCACGATCACCTTGTCGATGGCCTGGTAGATGGCCGACATGCCGACCGCGCCCGAGCGCGAGCCGTAGGTACCCATGCCGAACTGCACCTTGTCGGTGTCGCCGTGCACGACGGTGACCTGCTCGATCGGGATGCCGAGGCGGCCCGAGACGAGCTGGGCGAAGGTTGTTTCATGGCCCTGGCCGTGGCTGTGCGAGCCCGTCAGCACCTCGACGGAACCCGTCGGGTTGACGCGCACTTCGGCCGACTCCCACAAACCGACGCCGGCGCCGAGCGAGCCGACAGCCGCGCTCGGTGCAATGCCGCAGGCCTCGATGTAGGCGGAGAAGCCGATGCCGCGCTTCATGCCCTTCTTGGCGCTTTCGGCCTTGCGGGCGCCGATGCCGGCATAGTCGGCCAGCTCCAGCGCCTTGCGCAGGCAGGCGTCATAATCGCCCGCGTCGTAGGCCATGATCACCGGTGTTTGGTGTGGGAACGACGTGACGAAGTTCTTGCGGCGGAACTCGGCCGGGTCGGCGCCGGTCTCGCGCGCCGCCACCTCCACCAGCCGCTCGACGACGAACGTGGCTTCCGGTCGTCCGGCCCCGCGATAAGCGTCGACCGGGGCCGTGTTGGTGTAGACGCCGTCCACCTCGCAGTAGATGGCCGGGATATTGTACTGGCCCGACAGCAGCGGCGCGTAGAGATAGGTCGGTACCGACGACGCAAAGGTCGAGAGGTAGGCACCGAGATTGGCCTTGGTGGCCGCGCGCAGCGCCAGAATCTTGCCATCACCGTCCAGCGCCAACTCGGCATGCGTGGCATGGTCGCGGCCGTGCGCGTCGGCGAGAAAAGCCTCGCTGCGATCGCCGGTCCATTTCACCGAGCGGTTGATCTTGCGCGCAGCCCACAGGCAGATGACCTCCTCCGCATAGATGAAGATCTTGGAGCCGAAGCCGCCGCCGACGTCGGGTGCGATCACGCGCAGCTTGTGCTCGGGCGCCAGGCCGATGAAGGCCGCCAGCACGAGGCGGGCGACGTGCGGGTTCTGGCTGGTGGTGTAGAGCGTCAGGCTGTCGGTGCCGGAGTCGTACTCGCCGATGGCCGCGCGCGGCTCGATGGCGTTGGGGATGAGGCGATTGTTGACGAGGTCGAGCTTGGTCACGTGCTTGGCGCTGGCGAAGGCCGCATCGACCGCGGCCTTGTCGCCCAGGTGCCATTGATAGACGGTGTTGTTGGGTGCCTCGTCGTGCACTTGCGGCTGGCCGTTGCCTTGCGCGGTGGCAACGTCGACCGCCGCGGACAGCGTGTCATAGTCGACGGCGACCTTCTCCGCGGCGTCCTTGGCCTGGGCCAGTGTTTCGGCGATGACGACGGCGACGTGGTCGCCGACATAGCGCACCTTGCCGGAGGCGAGGGCGGGATGCGCGCCGGCCTTCATCGGTGAGCCGTCCTTGGAGTGGATCATCCACCCGCAGATGAGCCCGCCGACCTTGTCGGCGGCGACGTCGGCACCGGTGTAAACCGCCAGGCAACCCGGCGATTTCAGGGCTGCGGCGGTATCGATCTTCTTGATCTTCGCGTGTGCGTGCGGGGAGCGCACGAACACCGCGTAGGCCTGTCCCGGTCGGTTGATATCGTCGGTATAGTGGCCCTTGCCGGTAATGAAGCGCTGATCTTCCTTGCGGCGGACGGAAGCGCCGATGCCGGTTGCGCTCATGAATTCCTCCTTCGAGGTGTCGGGTGATGGATCAGGCGCCGCGCTTGCGCGGCGCGCACGCAAATCGCAGGGTTACTCGGCAGCCTGGCGCGTGCCGCTCATGTTGGCGGCACCGGCGCGAACGGCGGCAACGATGTTGTGGTAGCCCGTACAGCGGCAGATGTTGCCTTCGAGTTCGTGGCGCACAGTCGCCTCATCGAGGCTCGTGCCCTTGCGGTTCACGATGTCGATCGCTGACATGATCATGCCGGGCGTGCAATAGCCGCACTGCAGCCCGTGGTGCTCGCGGAAGGCCTCCTGCATCGGATGCAACTTGCCATCCTTGGCGAGCCCTTCGATCGTCGTGACCGTGCCGCCGTCGACCGATGCGGCAAGCACGGTGCAGGATTTCACAGCGCGGCCGTCCAGATGCACGACGCAAGCGCCGCACTGGCTGGTGTCGCAGCCGACATGCGTGCCGGTGAGGCGCTGGTTCTCACGAATGAACTGCACGAGCAGCGTGCGCGGATCGATGCTGGCGGTGACGGGTGTACCGTTGACCGTCAAGGAGACGGAGACCTTGCCGTCACCCGGCATGGCTGCCGCGCCTGGAAGAGAGGCGGCCTCCGGCGCCCGGTCGGAGTCCTTCTTGCGAAAAAACATGAGCCGTCTCCTCTGTGCGCAAGCCTTAGAGCTTTTCTTATTTTCATTACGCCACACTCCCGATGCTGGCGCAATCAGTGCCGTGAAGGGGGCGCACACTTCCGGGTGATCCCTCGGCGCGGATCGCTTTGCCCCAGAACAAACTGCGGTTCGCAGATCGCGAGGGGCTCGGACACGCGTGTCGGGGCGACCTGCGGCGAAGGGTCCGTTGCCGGTCCCGCTGCGGGCAACTTTGTCCCCGGCCCCGCCTATCGAAGCATGCCGTCGACGCTGCGGGTGCTTTGCGGGGCGACCGAGCCTCCCGCGCATCCTGGCATGCCACCGGTTAACCTGGGTGTGCGGAAATACCCGTGTCTGCTGCGTTGACAGTTTCGACTTGGAAAGAATATGAGGGATTTGCGTCCGTCCTCCTGCATGTGCCGGGATTGTGCGTTGCAGGAACAAGCTGCTACGTTCCCTAGACGGGTGGTTGAGAGAGCGCTTGATGGCCGGCGAATACGTGCTTCAGACCCATGGACTTACAAAGGAGTTCCGCGGGTTCACGGCAGTCAAGAACGTCAACCTGAAGGTACGCCGCGGCTCCATTCACGCCCTGATCGGACCCAACGGCGCGGGCAAGACGACCTGCTTCAACCTGATTACCAAGTTCCTGCAGCCGACCAGCGGGCGCATCCTCTATGAGGATCGCGACATCACCTCGGTGCCCGCTCATGCGATCGCCCGGCTGGGCCTGGTGCGCTCCTTCCAGATCTCCGCTGTGTTCCCCCATTTGAGCGTGCTCGAGAACGTGCGTGTGGCGCTCCAGCGCGCGCTCGGCAGCAGCTATCACTTCTGGCGCTCGGAGAAGTCGGTCGAGGTCCTGAATGGCCGGGCGATGGACCTGCTCGATGCGGTCGGGGTGAAAGCCTACGCGGACCTGCCAGCGGTCGAGCTGCCCTACGGGCGCAAGCGGGCGCTGGAGATCGCGACGACCCTTGCGCTCGATCCGCAGATGCTGCTGCTGGACGAGCCGATGGCCGGCATGGGTGCAGAGGATATCGCGCGCACCTCGGCGCTCATCAAGCGCGTCTCGAAGGATCGCACGGTGCTGATGGTGGAGCACAACCTGTCGGTCGTGGCCAACCTGTCGGACACGATCACGGTGCTGGCGCGCGGCGAGGTGCTTGCCGAAGGGCCCTATGCCGAGGTGTCGAAGAACCCGCAGGTGATCGAGGCGTACATGGGAACCGGAGGCGGTGGGCATGGCTGACGCGCAGCTCGCTGTCCGCGACGTGCACGGCTGGTATGGCGAGAGCCATGTCCTGCATGGCATGACCTTCGAGGTGAAGCCGGGCGAGGTGGTCACCCTGCTCGGCCGCAACGGCGCCGGCAAAACCACCACGATGCGTGCCATCATGGGCATGCTCGCCAACCGCAAAGGGTCCATCACCTACGGCGGCAACGAGTTGATCCACCTGAAATCGAACAGGATCGCGCGCCAGGGCATCGCCTATTGCCCCGAGGAGCGCGGCGTGTTCGCGAGCCTCAACGTGAAGGAAAACCTGCTGCTGCCGCCAGTCGTGAAGAGTGGCGGATTGGACCTGGACAAGATCTTCGAGCTGTTTCCGAACCTGCGCGAGCGTCTTTCGAGCCAGGGCACCAAGCTGTCGGGTGGCGAACAGCAGATGCTGGCGATCGCGCGCATCCTGCGCACGGGCGCCAAGCTGCTGCTGCTCGACGAGCCGACGGAAGGGCTGGCTCCCGTCATCGTGCAGCAGATCGGGAACACAATTCGCATGCTGCGCGAGCAGGGATTTACCATTCTGCTGGTGGAGCAGAACTTTCACTTCGCGGCGACAGTGGCCGACAGGCACTATGTCGTCGAGCACGGACGGGTGATCGACATGATCCCGAATTCCGCACTCGATGCGAACAGGGGGAAACTGCAGACGTATCTCGGAGTCTAGTGGAAAAGGAGCATCATATGTATTCGCGGTTGAAGGCACTGCTGGCAGCAGCGGCGCTCTGCGTTACGGCAGGGGCGGCGCAGGCCCAGTACAGCGACGGCACCATCAAAATTGGTGTCTTGAACGATCAATCGGGCCTCTACTCCGACCTGACCGGTCAGGGCTCGGTCTGGGCGACCCGCAAGGCGATCGAGGACTTCTGCAAGTCCACGACTTGCCACAACAAGATCGAGGTGGTGTTCGCCGACCATCAGAACAAGCCGGACGTCGGCTCCAACGTCGTGCGTCAGTGGTTCGACGTCGACAAGGTCGACGCGGTCGTCGACGTCCCCACATCGTCGGTGGCGCTTGCCGTCAACACCATCACCAAAGAGAAGAACAAGGTATTCCTGAACTCGGGCGCGGCTACGTCCGACCTTACAGGCAAGGCGTGTTCCCCCAATACCGTGCACTGGACCTATGACACCTGGGCGCTTGCCAACGGTACGGGCAATGCCATCGTCAAGACCGGCGGCGATTCCTGGTTCTTCCTGACCGCCGATTATGCGTTCGGTCATGCGCTTGAACGCGACACAGCGGCGGTGGTGGAAAAAGCCAACGGCAAGGTCGTGGGCAAGGTGCGCACGCCATTCCCGGGGCAGGATTTCTCGTCGTTCCTGCTGCAGGCGCAAGCCTCCAAGGCGAAGATCATTGGTCTCGCGAATGCCGGCGGCGATACGATCAATTCGATCAAGCAGGCTTCGGAGTTCGGCATCGTCAAGGGCGGGCAGAACCTCGCCGGCTTGCTCGTCTTCATCACCGACGTGCATGCGCTGGGCCTGCCTATCGCCCAGGGGCTGATCTTCACGGAAGCTTGGTACTGGGATGCCAATGACGCCAATCGTGCATTTGCCAAGGAATTCGCCCCGGCGAACAAGGGCAACATGCCGACCATGATCCATGCCGGCGTCTATTCGGCCGTGCTTCACTACCTGAAAGCTGTACATGAGATGAAGTCGGACGCCGATGGTGCCGCCGTGGTCGCGAAGATGAAGTCCATGCCGACAGACGACAAGCTGTTCGGCAAGGGCGAGATCCGTGTCGACGGGCGCCACATCCATCCCATGTATCTGTTCGAGGTGAAGAGCCCCGCTGAGAGCAAGGGACCGTGGGACTATTACAAGACCCGCGCCACCATCCCGGCCAACGAGGCATTCCGCCCGCTCGCCGACGGCGGCTGCCCGCTGGTGAAGTAATCGATGCAATCCATGCTCCGGGCGGACCAGGTCTGCCCGGAGCCCATTGCTGAAGCCAAAAGAAGCGCCGTCACATGTTCGAACTGCTCGGCGTACCGCCGCAGGCTCTTTTCGGTCAGCTCCTGCTGGGGCTGATCAACGGCGCGTTCTATGCCCTGCTGTCGCTCGGGCTGGCGGTGATCTTCGGGCTGATGAACGTCATCAATTTCACGCACGGCGCCCAGTACATGATGGGCGCGTTCGTCTCGTGGATGCTGCTGACCTATCTCGGCATCCCCTACTGGGGTGCGCTGATCGTGGCGCCGATCCTTGTCGGCATTACCGGCGTGATCATCGAGCGCGTGTTCATCTCACGCCTCTATCATCTCGATCACCTGTACGGCTTGCTTCTCACCTTCGGCCTTGCGTTGGTGATCGAAGGCCTGTTCCGCCGCGAGTACGGCATCTCCGGATTGCCCTACAACAATCCGCTGCCCGGCGGCACCAACCTCGGCTTCATGTTCCTGCCCTGGTATCGCGCCTGGGTGGTGGTGCTGTCCCTGGTGGTCTGTCTCGCGACCTGGTTCGTGATCGAGAAGACCCAGCTCGGCTCCTACCTGCGCGCCGCCACCGAGCGGCCCGATCTGGTGCAGGCGTTCGGCATCAACGTACCGCGCATGATCACGCTGACTTACGGCTTCGGTGTCGGCCTTGCCGCGCTGGCCGGCGTGCTCGCCGCACCGATCTACTCCGTCAATCCCATCATGGGCGCCAACCTCATCATCGTCGTGTTCGCGGTGGTGGTGATCGGCGGCATGGGCTCCATCATGGGCTCGATCGTCACGGGCTTCGGCCTCGGCATTATCGAAGGCCTGACCAAGGTCTTCTACCCGGAGGCCTCCAACACCGTCATCTTCATCATCATGGCGATCGTGCTGATGATCCGGCCGCAGGGCCTGTTCGGAACACCCAAATGAGGCTGCCGTGATCTCGACCTCCAAAACGGTGGATATGTGGGTGCTGGCGGTACTCGTTATCGTCGGACTGGTCGCGCCGATGTTCGTCTACCCCGTCTTCCTGATGAAGGTGCTGTGCTTCGCGCTGTTTGCCTGCGCGTTCAACCTTCTGGTGGGCTATGTGGGGCTGCTGTCGTTCGGGCACGCGATGTTTTTCGGCTTTGCCGCGTACATTGCGGGTCATCTCGCGAAGGTCGGCACCGTGCAGCTGCCGGTCGGCATTCCGTTCGTCGGCTGGGCGTGGCTCACGATTCCGCTGCCGCCGCTGACGCCTGAACTCGCCATACTGCTGGCAACCGCAGTTGCCGCCCTGCTCGGGCTCATCGTCGGCTTCATCGCCATCCGCCGGCAGGGCATCTACTTCGCCATGGTCACCTTGGCGCTGGCGCAGATGGTGTTCTTCCTGTGCGTTCAAGCGCGGTTCACGGGCGGCGAGGATGGTATCCAGGCCATTCCGCGCCAGCCCCTGTTCGGGTTGCTGCCGGTCGGCGACGACTTTGTGTTCTACTACGTGGTGCTGGCGATCTTCCTCGCCGGGTTCCTCATCATCTACCGCACCATTCATTCGCCGTTCGGCCAGGTGCTGAAGGCGATCCGGGAGAACGAGGCGCGTGCCGTCTCGCTCGGCTATGCGGTGGACCGTTTCAAGCTGATTGCGTTCGTGCTCTCCGCCACACTGGCGGGTCTCGCGGGGGCCACCAAGGCGATGGTGTTCCGCCTGGCCTCGCTCACCGACGTGACGTGGCAGATGTCGGGCGAGGTGGTGCTGATGACGCTGGTCGGCGGCATGGGCACGGTGTTCGGGCCGATCGTCGGCGCCGGTGTGATCGTCGCCATGCAGAACTACCTCGCCACCTTCGGCGAGTGGGTGCTGGTGATCCAGGGTACCATCTTCATCGTCACCGTGCTGCTGTTCCGGCGTGGCATCGTTGGCGAGATCATCGCGCTCGCCAATCGCCTTAAGGGCAAGCGCGAGCACCAGGCGGAACCGGCCGGGCAGCCGCACCCGGCAGAGTAGCCCTCGCTCGCAGGCATGAGGCCGTTGCCTCTGCGCACTTGACGTCCGCACCGTCAGCAGATTGTCATCCCCGGTGCAATGCGTCCTGGGGAGGAAGACATGCGTAGAGGTCTTGTCGCTGTTGCGGCCGTATTTGCCTTCGCTGGCCTGTTCTCGCTTGACGTGCCGGCCCAGACGTCGTGCACGGGCTACTTCAATCAGTGCAAGGCGCGCTGTCCGGAGTGGAGCAAGGAGCCTGTGGCCAAGTGCGCCGCCGATCACTGTGCCCCCAAGCTCAGGACGTGCCGCAGCACGGGTTGCTGGACAGAAGGTCCCCGTTACGGCGGCGGCAAGTTCTGCAATCTGCAAAAGAGTTGACCGGTAGCTGCCGGCTCAAACGCTTTCGCCAAGATACACGCGCACGACGTCGGGGTCGGCCAGCGCTTCTTCCGGCGTGCCGGCGGCGATGACGCGGCCGGCATTCAGCACCACGATGTGGCTGCACAGCGAGCGGATCGCGTGCATGACGTGCTCCACCATGATGATGGTGAGACCCTCCTCGTTGAGCGAGCGCACGAGGGCGATGCCGTCCTCCAGCTCCGTCGGGTTGAGGCCGGCGAGCCATTCGTCCAGAAGCAGCAGGTCGGGCGCGCAGGCGAGCGCACGGGCGAGCTCGATCCGCTTGTGATCGAAATAGGTCAGTGAATCGGCATGTGCCGCGGGGTTGCTGGTGAAGCCGACGCGCGCCAGCAGCCGCCTGGCCTCCGCGCGCGACTGGGCAACGCCGAGCCGCCGCCGGCCGTACATGGCGGCAATCGCCACGTTGTCGACCGCATCGAGCGCATCGGGAATGCGCGCCAGCTGGAAGGTGCCGGCAATGCCCGCGCGGCAGATCGCCTCCGGCATCAGGCCGGTGACCGGCGCGCCGTTGAAGCGCACGTCGCCGGCCATCGGCGGAATGCGGCCCGAGACCACGTTGAGCAGCGTCGACTTGCCCGAGCCGTTCGGCCCGACCAGCCCCATCACCTCGCCGCGGGCAACCGTGAACGACACCCCGTCGACGGCAGCGAGGCCGCCGAAATGCCGCTTGAGGTGCTCGACCTCGAACAGGGGCTGCGCCGAGCCGATCATGGCGTTGGCCCCCGATCGCTCCCGCGCAGGCGCCGCGCCATGGCTTCCAGCCAGTCAGCCAGGATATGGGTGCGCACGGCACGGCGGCCGGACTGCAGTAGGCCGATGATGCCGTTGGGGATGAAGAACACCACGGCCAGCAGCACGAGGCCGAGCACGACGCTGAAGTAGCTCGGGAACGCGACCGACAGGTAGTCTTTGATCAGCAGCAGCGGCACGACCCCCAGCATCGGCCCCCATACCGATGTGGCGCCGCCGAGCAGCGCCATGATCACGGTCAGGAACGAGGTGCTGGGATCGAAGGCGTTGGTGGCGTCCATGTAGGAGCGGCGCGGGGCGAGAATGGCGCCGGCCAGCGTCATGACCACGCAGCTGACCACGAAGGTGCCGATCTTGAGCGCGGTGGTGTTGATGCCGATCTGCCGTGCCACGGTCTCGTCGGCGCCGAGCGCGGTCATGGCAAAGCCCATGCGGCTGCGGTCGCGCCACAGCCAAAGGGCGACGACGGCCACGCATAGCGCGAGCAGCTGGTAGTAGATCTGGGTCGGCGTGATGGTCAGGTAGAGATACCAGCCCGCCTGCTTGGCGATGTTGAATTCCCACCAGTTCACGGCCGCGCTCACGAGCGAGGCGAGGCCGAAGGTGAAGATCACGAAATACATGCCTGAGAGCCGCAGCGTCGCCAGCCCGACGAAGGCCGCGAGCACCGCCGAGATGCCGGCGCCGGCCAGGAGTGCGACGGGGTAGGAGTAGTCCGTCGCCAGCACGGCGACCGCGTAGGCGCCGATGCCGTAGAATGCCGAGGCTGCCAGCGACACGTAGCGCGTCGGCCCCGAGAAGAACGCCCAACCCGTCGCCAGCGCCACGAACGTGAGGATGTTGACGCCGAGCGAGATCCAGTAGGGGCCCACGAACAGCGGAACCGCGAGCAGCACCAACAGCGCCAGCACCGCGAGGATCCACTTGGATGCAAATATGCTGCGCCGGCTGCCGACGGATGCCCTGGGGCTGAACAGGCCCTGCGGCCGCCACAGCAGCACCGCCGAGAAAATCGCAAAGCTGATGATGGTGGTGAGGCCGGGATCGATGAACAGCACCGCGCCCGTCTCGGCCAAGCCGAGGATGAAGGCGGCAATCAGTCCGCCGATGATGTGCCCGATGCCGCCCATCACCACGACGATCAGGGCCTTCACGGTGAAAGCCGCGCCGACTGTGGGATTTATCCCGATGAATGAGGAAAGCAGGATGCCGGCAATGGCGGCCAGCGCGCCGCCGAGCGCAAAGGCGAAGGCGCTGTAGCGCACCACGTCGATGCCGACCAGCGGGGCCGTATGCGGGCCGGCCGCAATCGCGCGCAGCGCCCTGCCGGCCGTCGTATAGCGCAGGAACGCAAACGTGCCGGCCGACAGCACGATCGCGGCGATGATGACGATCAGCCGGTTGGCCGTGATCACGCTGCCGAACAGGTAGACCGGAACCGAGAGGTAGCTGTAGGGCCGGTCCGTTCCTGTCCAGGCCACCAGCGCCACCCCCTGCAGCAGGAACAGCAGGCCGAAGGTGGACAGGATCGAGTCGATCTCGCGTTTGCCCTGGTCCGATGTGCGGCGAAGCAGCGGATGCAGCACAAAGCGGAACAGCAGCCAGCTCAGCGCAAATGCGAGGGGAGCACCCACCAGCATGGTGAGCAGAGGTGGCGCGTCGATGTAGGTGAAGGCAAAGAAGGCAAGATAGCCGGCCAGCATGAGAAACTCGCCGTAGGCGAGGTTCAGCACGCGCGCGACGCCATACTGCAGATTGAGGCCGATCGAAATCAGGGCATAGATGCCGCCGATGACGAGGCCCCCGAGGAGCAGATCGACCAGCATCACCCGGCCTTGTTTACCCTAATGCCTGCCCCTCTCGCAGGCGTGTTGTTCTGGCCCGGGAGCAGCTCGCCTGCCGCAGCGAGCAAGAAGCGGGCCCGCGCTGCCATCGCACGGGCCCGCCGATAGTGTTGGTTTATTTCACCGCCGGCTGCTTGGCGCCGGGGCGGTTGGGCGCGATTCCGTAGAACTCGCCGTCCTGCCATTGGCCGATGTGCCATGCACCGGCATCACGGTTGCCGGCGAGCTTCAGGTCGCCCTGCACCGTTTTGAACGTGCCCGTCCGCATCTCGTCCAGGATCTTGGCACGGTCGATCTCGCCGACCTTTTCGATCGCCTGCTGCAGCATCTGCAACCCGGCGTAGGTTGCGGCGCTGGCCCAGCGGTCGGGCTCCTGGCCCTTGTTCACCGCCTTGTGGCGCTCGAAGTAGTCCTTCATGCCGGGTCCGTTCGGATCCCAGCCGCCGAGGCCGAACACGCCGTTGATCTTGTCGCCGAACTTGCCCTTGTAGCTCGGGAACGCAGAGCCGACGCCCAGGAACTTCATCTTCGGGTTGAAGTCATTGGCGATCGACTGCTCGGTCAGCATGAACGTATCGGGCGGATAGGAGAGCGCCAGCATCGTATCCGGGTTGGCCCCCTTCGCCGCCTTGATCTGCGCGGACAGGTCGGCAACGCCGAGCGGATAGCTCGTCTCATAGACCACCTTGAATCCGGCGGCCGTGAGCTGCGGCTTCAGGGTCGCGCTGTACTCCTGGCCGAACGGATGCTGCACGACGAAGATCGAGACGGCGTCGTTGATCTTTCCGGCCTTCTTCAGCGAGGCCATGGTGTCGACCAGCGACTTCACCTGATCGTCGGGCTTGGCCAGGTACCACAGCATGGTCGGGAATTTGCTGACGAGATCGTCGATCTTGTTGCTGCCGGCGGTGCCCATGATTTGGGGATAGCCGTTCTTGGCGAAGGTCGGCGCGGCCTGCAGGTTGGGCCCCGTTCCCCACGGCGACAGCACGATGTCGACCTTGTCGACCGTCATGAGACGCTCGACGAGACGCACCATGTCCTCGTTGTTGGAGCGGTCGTCGATCTCCGTCACCTCGACGGGAACGCGCTTGTTGTATTTCTTCAGCATCAACCCGCCGGCCTTGTTCACCTCGTCGACCCACAGCCGGTAGTTGGGCACAGTCGTCAGCATGGCGCCGGCCGCCTGCGGGCCGGACAGCGAGATGGCGTAGCCGATCTTGATGGATTTCGGCGCTTCCTGGGCGAAAGCTGAGCCGCATGCGAGCGTCACGGCGCCGGCCGCGAGCGCAAAACTTCGTCTGGTGAGTCCTGGCATTCGTCCCTCCCTAAGGGCTGCTTGGCGAGCGGTTTTGCGAGACCCTATTGGTTTGCTCCCCCATCGGTCAAGGACACGCTTGGTTTCAGCGCTTTTGTTGTTTGCAACTGCGTGCGCCGACATGGGGACGTCGCTTGATGAGGCTATGGCGGATGACGGTCGGCGGTGCTATCGCCATCGCAGATGCCGGGGCAAATGCCCTGAGCGGGCAATCGGATGCAAGACGAGACAGAAATCAGGCCTGCCGACACCGGCGCGCAGGGCGCCGCCGAACTGGCGCGTCCCGTCGACGAGGCGCTTGCGGCGGGTGATCGTGCCCGTGCCCGCACGCTGGCCGAAGGGCTGGCGGCGCCCGATCTTGCCGACCTCGTGGAGCTGATCGAACCGGAGCATCGCATCCCGCTGATCGAGGCCCTGGGCGCGGCCTTCCCGTATGAGGTGCTGTCGGAGCTCGACGAGACGGTCCGCGACGAGCTGCTGCGCGAGCTGCCCAAGGAGAAGCTGGCAACGGCGGTCGCCGATCTGGAGTCGGACGATGCTGCCTACATCCTGGAGAGCCTCGAGGAGCCGGACAAGCAGGCGATCCTGGACCTCATGCCGGCGGGCGACCGTGCGGCGCTGGAGCGCAACCTCGAATATCCGGAAGAGACCGCCGGCCGTCTCATGCAGACGGATTTCGTGGCGGTGCCGCCCTTCTGGAATGTGGGGCAGGTCATCGACTACATGCGCGAGACCGAGGATCTGCCGGAAACCTTCTCCGACATCTACGTGGTGGACCCCTCTCATCACGTGGTCGGCGGCGTCGACCTGAGCCGGCTGCTGCGCACAAATCGCGAGGTGCCGATCGAAAAGATCATGGACGCGGAGCGGCAGGTGGTTCTCGCCACCGCCGACCAGGAGGCCGTGGCCCGCCAGTTCGAGCGCTATGACCTGAAGTCCGCTCCCGTCGTCGATGCGGACCGCCGCCTCGTCGGTGTCGTCACCGTCGATGACGTGGTGGAAGTCATTCAGGAGGAAGCCGAAGAAGACCTGCGGCGCTTGAGCGGCGTCGGCGACGAGACCGTAACGGACAATGTCGTCTACGCGGTCCGCAATCGCTTTCTGTGGCTGTTCATCAACCTCGGCACGGCGCTGCTTGCCTCGTCCGTTATCAAGCTGTTCGACGCCACCATCGACCAGATGGTTGCGCTGGCGGTGCTGATGCCGATCGTCGCCTCGATGGGCGGCAATGCTGCCACCCAGACCATGACGGTGGCCGTGCGCGCGCTGGCAACGCGGGAGCTGGGCCCGGTCAACGCGACGCGCGTCATCATGCGCGAGACCTATGTAGGTCTCATCAATGGTCTCGTGTTCGCCGCCATCATGGGGCTGGTCGTGCTTGCCTGGTTCGGGATCGGCACGCTCGGCATGGTCATCGCGCTGGCGATGGTGTGCAATTTCCTGGCGGCCGCGCTCGCCGGCATCCTCATTCCGCTGGCGCTCGACCGCGCCGGCTTCGATCCTGCCGTAGCGTCGGGTGTATTCGTGACGATGGTGACGGACGTGGTGGGCTTCTTCGCCTTTCTCGGCTCCGCCTGGCTGTGGCTGCTCTAGCGCCCACGTGTTCCGTTCAGCCGACGCTTGCTTTAGGAAGGATCCAGCGATTGAGGACGAGGAGAAGCGCCGTGAGCGTGCGTGTGCGCCGTCTGGCCGAGAAGGACAAGGCGGCCTGGCTGCCGCTCTTCAAGGGCTACATCGCCTTCTACAAGGCCACCGTCGCCGATGACGTAGTCGAGAAAACCTGGCAGCGCCTGATGGAAGGTGCCGCCGATTTCCACATCGGCCTGGTCGCCGTCGATGAAACCGACACGCCGGTCGGCCTCGCGCACGTCCTATTCCACCGCTCGACCTGGTCGCCGACCTCCTACTGCTACCTGGAGGATCTGTTCGTCGATCCCGACCAGCGCCTCAAGGGCGTCGGCCGCGCGCTGATCGAGGCAACCTATAAGGAAGCGGATGCGCGCGGCTGCACCCGCACCTACTGGGCGACGCAGGAGTTCAACTACCGCGCCCGCGCTCTCTACGACCAGGTGGCGACCAAGTCGGTGTTCGTGCAGTACCGGCGCTAGTGTGATGATCGAGAAATTCGCCGGTACGTGCAGCGCGGTTCGGAGCGAATTTCTCGATCTGAATCACACTAGCCAAACTGTGACTCTAGTGTCTCTTGTGATTCCGAAGTTCGCTCGGAACGTTGGCATCGAGGTGTGGCGAACTTCGGAATCGGGACACTAGCGCAGGCGCGACAACAGGTCTTGGACGCCGTCCTGCCAGGCTTGCCTGTCAGGGCTGTCCTCCCACAAGTCTTTCAGCTCCGACTCCTTGAGGACGCGCGCGACCGCACGGCGCGCAGTGTCCAGCAGCATCGCGCCGGTCAGCGATGGCTGATGCTGGGCGAGCATCGGGGCCGCGTCGGCAGGCAGCCTGGAACTGTCGCCGCTGCGTGCGGCCGCGACAAGTTCCGCCGCGGCAAGGGCCATCGAAGCCTCCGGGGCCTCCAGATAGTCGCCCTCGTTGAGCGAGGTAACGTGGCTGAGCGCAGTGGTTGCGGCCGCCGCGCCGGCGGCGTCGAACTCCTGCAACCAGTCCATTGCGTCGTCGTTGTCGAAACTTCCGTGGCCCCATGCGCCCATCTGCCGTGTCTCCTCTTGCGCGTGCCCGCACGGCTACAAACAGGAGGAATATGGGTTGAGGATGGCTGCCGCGCCCTGCATTCTCCCACGCGGCTTGACACCCCCCGCGCATTTGGCATTGCGTACAGGCCGAGAGGTCGAGCAACACAGAGGTTCCTGATGAAAACCCGCGCCGCCGTCGCCGTCGAGAAGGCCAAGCCGCTTGAGATCATGGAGGTCGATCTCGAAGGGCCGAAGGCGGGCGAGGTCCTGGTCGAGATCAAGGCCACCGGCATCTGCCACACGGACGAGTTCACGCTGTCGGGCGCCGATCCGGAAGGCCTGTTCCCCGCCATCCTGGGCCACGAGGGCGCGGGCATCGTCGTCGACGTTGGGCCGGGTGTGACCAGCGTGAAGAAGGGCGACCATGTCATCCCGCTCTACACGCCCGAGTGCCGCCAGTGCCCGTCCTGCCTCTCCCGCAAGACCAACCTGTGCACGGCCATCCGCACCACGCAGGGCCAGGGTGTGATGCCGGACGGCAGCTCGCGCTTCTCGCTCGGCGGCAAGAAGCTGCACCACTACATGGGCACTTCGACATTCTCCAACTTCACGGTGCTGCCGGAGATTGCGGTTGCGAAAATCCGCGAGGACGCACCCTTCGACAAGGTCTGCTACATCGGCTGCGGCGTGACGACCGGCATCGGCGCGGTGCTCAACACCGCCAAGGTGGAGCCGGGCGCCAAGGCGGTCGTGTTCGGCCTGGGCGGCATCGGACTCAATGTGATCCAAGGCCTCAGGCTCGCCGGTGCCGACATGATCATCGGTGTCGATATCAATCCGGCGCGCAAGGAATGGGGCGAGCGCTTCGGCATGACGCACTTCGTCAATGCCAAGGAGGCCGGCAACGAACTCGTCGCCCATCTCGTCAACATGACCAAGCAGGGCGCCGACCAGATCGGGGGCGCCGACTACACGTTCGACTGCACCGGTAACGTGACGGTCATGCGCCAGGCGCTGGAGGCCTGCCACCGCGGCTGGGGCGTCAGTGTCGTCATCGGCGTGGCGCCGGCCGGCGCCGAGATCGCCACGCGGCCGTTCCAGCTGGTCACCGGGCGCGTGTGGAAAGGCACCGCCTTCGGCGGCGCCAGGGGCCGCACGGATGTCCCCAGGATCGTCGACTGGTACATGGACAAGAAGATCCAGATCGACCCCATGATCACCCACGTCATGCCGCTCGCCGACATCAACAAGGGCTTCGACCTGATGCACCAGGGCAAGAGCATCCGCGGCGTGGTGACGTTCTAAGAACCTTTGTTATCCCGGGGCTTGCCCCCGGGATCCATCCCTCAGCTTGCTCCGGCGTCTGCCTGCTGGATCCCGGCAACAACGTGCCGGGATGCCGATGGCCTGTGCTGGCTGCCGCAAGCCTCCTGATCTAAGCTGCTGCTTCGGGGCGGTTGTGGCGGCTGGGTTCGATGAGACGCATCCTCAAGTGGGTTGGCATCGCGGCCGGCGGGCTGGTTCTGCTGGCGCTGATTGGCCTCGCCGGTGGCTATATTCTCCTGCGCAACACCGTGCCGTCGCCGTCGGGCGCCATGGCGATTGCGGGGTTGGCGCAACCCGTCGAGGTGGTGCGCGACCGCGAAGGCGTACCGCACATCTTCGCCAAGACCATCGACGATCTCTACATGGCGCTCGGCTTCATCCATGCCCAGGATAGGCTGTGGCAGATGGAGCTGCAGCGGCGCACGGGCCAGGCGCGGCTGTCGGAGATCTTCGGCGAGCGCACGTTCACCACCGACGTGTTCCTGCGCACGCTCGACCTCTACGGCCACTCGCAACGCTCGGTGGCCGCTCTGCCGCCGGAAGCCAAGGCCGCGGCGGAGGCTTATGCGCGTGGCGTCAACGCCTACATCAATCGTGGCGTTGGGTTGCTGGAGCCGCGTTTGCCGCCCGAGTTCCTTTTTCTCCGCCACAGCCCCGAGCCATGGACAGTGGCGGACAGCATGGTCATCGCAAAGCTGATGGCCTTGCAGCTGTCCACCAACCTCAACTTCGAGACGCTGCGGCTGACGCTCGCGGCGCAGGGCCTCACCTCTGCCGAAATCGAGGACCTGATGCCGCTCGACCCGGCCGATGCGCCGCCGCCGATGCCGGAGATCGCACAGCTCTATCCCCTCAAGACTGCCGCCGTACAGAAGCGCGCCGATGCATCGACGCTCATCGACGACTTCGTCGGCAGCGGCGCCTCCAACAACTGGGTGGTGTCGGGACCGCGCACCGCTTCCGGCAAGCCGCTGCTCGCCAACGATCCGCACCTGAGGCTCGGTGCGCCGTCGATCTGGTATCTGGCGCATCTCGCCGTTGAGCAGCCGGGCGGTAGCTCGGCCAACGTGGTCGGCGCCTCGCTGCCGGGTGTGCCGGGCCTCGTGCTCGGCCGCGGCGACAGCCTTGCCTGGGGCTTCACCAACACCGGCGGCGACGTGCAGGATCTTTTCATCGAGAAGATCAATCCCGACAATCCACGCGAATACCTGACGCCGGAAGGCTGGCGCGCCTTCGAGGTGCAGGAGATGGCGATTGCCGTGAAAGGCGGCGGCGTGCGCAAGGTGGAGCGGCGGCGCACGCGTCACGGCCCCGTGCTGCCGGGCTTCTATCGCAACCTCGATGGTATGCTCGGCAAGGGTCACGTCGCGGCTCTGCAATGGACCGCGCTCACCGACGACGACACCACGCTTGCGGCAGGCCTGTTCGATCCCGGCACGCGCACCGTCGACGACTTCTTCAAGAAGATGCGCCAGTTCGTGGTGCCGATGCAGAGCATGGTGGTGGCGGATGCCGCGGGCCGCATCGGCATGATCGCGCCGGCGCGTGTGCCCATTCGCTCGGCCGAGAACAAGGTGGCGGGCCGTGCCCCCGTCCCTGGCTGGGACGCCATCTACGACTGGAAGGGCTTCATCCCCTTCGAAGACATCCCGCGCGTCGACGACCCCAACGTCGGTGCCATCGGCACCGCCAACGCGCGCATCGTGGAGGCCGGCTATCGCTACCACCTGACTTACGATTGGGACCCCGCCTTCCGTCAGCAGCGCGTCAAGCAGCTGATCTTCGATCACGACAAGCACGACATGGCGAGCATGCGCGCGGCACTGGCGGATGTCCTCTCACCGGCAATTCTGAGGTTGCAGCCGCTGATGATCGCGCAAGCCCAGGCCGGCGGCTCCGTCGACAATGCGGTCCTCGATCAGCTCACGGCGTGGGATGCGACCATGCAGGCGGACCGGCCAGAGCCGCTCATCTTCACTGCCTGGCTGCGCGAAGCCGTGCGGGCCATCTACAGCGACGATTTGGGCCCGGCCTTCCGCAGCTATTTCGACTATCGCGCTACGGCCCTGCTGCGACTGCTCGAAGGCAAGGCCACGGGGCGCGACTGGTGCGATGACCGCTCGACGCCGGAGCGCGAGCGGTGTGGATCGATCCTGGCTGCATCGCTCAACATCGCTCTCCGCGACCTTGAGCAACGCTACGGCCGCGACCGTTCAAAATGGCGCTACGGCGATGCGCACTTTGCCTACGGCGAGCATCGCCCATTCGGCGTCGTTCCCAGTATGGCGAGCTACTTCAACATCACGGTGCCGAGCCCCGGCGGCAACTACACGCTCAATCGCGGCAAGGCGGAATTCGGCGAGGAGGATGCGCCGTTCGCAAACCGGCACGCGTCCAGCTATCGCGCCATCTACGACCTCGCCGATCTGGAGAAATCGCTGTTCATCCAGACCACCGGTCAATCCGGCAACTTCCTGTCGCCGTTCTACCGCTCGTTCGCCGAGCGCTGGGCCAAGGTGGAATTCATCGAGATTCCGACGAAGCGCGAGGCCATCGGCAAGTCCGCCCTCGGTACATGGCGGCTGGAGCCCAAATAGACGTCGAAGTTCTGGGCCGGCGGCTGCCTTATCCCCGCGCATTCACGCCATGCTAAAATATGCTCAGCGTGCAGTGAATCCCGCACGCCGGTGCCGTCAAACGGCATCCGCTCTTTGACATGGTAAACAAAAGCCCCCTTGCGGGGGCTGATGCAGTGCGTCAGGCCGCGCGGCGCTCTTCGCGGGCGGCTGCGATGATGCGGTCTAGCGCCGCCTGCGCGTCCTGCTCGCTGGTGAAAGCACCCATTACATCGCGCGGGCCGGACGTCGGCGCGCCGCTTGCCGACAGCGGCAGGCGCGTAATGACGAATTGTCCGGACGGATAGCGCACCACTTCATAATTCGAAAGTTCCATGACCACCCCCTGCAGAGATCCGAAACTGCGAATTTTCAACGCGCCTTGCACTTGCCGCTGGACTCGGGTTCCGGGTCCGGCTGGGCGCATCACATAGTTGTCACATGACCTTACGTCAATGGGCTTTCTGTGCGCTTGAACGCACGTCCACTGCGACCCGCTGACCCGCTCCGAATCGCGGCATCCGGAGGCCTCGGCAACCCTGGCTCTCGTCCACAGATTGGCTAATCTGGATGCAGAAAAGCCGGGAGAATTTCGCTGATGCAAAAGGTCTGGATCGAGGCTGCCCTCAACGGCCCCTGGAGCCGCAAACGGCAGCCGGGCATTCCCGATAGCGTGGATGACATAGTCCGCGAGGGCATCGCCTGCACCGAGGCTGGCGCCTGCATCATCCACGTCCACGCTTACGACGGAGGCGGCCCGCAGACCTTCGACTGGCAGGTCTATGCGCGCATCATCGAAGGCATTCGCGCCAAGGTTGATGTGCCGGTCTATCCATCGCTGCCGACGGCGGGAATCGGCACCGGACCGCTCCCGAACGAGGCCGCCGCGCGCTTTGCACACGTGGAGGCGCTGGCCGCGCGCGGGCTGCTGGAGTTCGCGGCCATCGATCCCGGCAGCGTCAACTTCACTGAGCTTGCGATCGACAGCGACACACCCGCGGCACCTACTTACCTCAACCCCGAGTCGCACATCCGCCATGCCCTGGCGTTTGCCGTGCGCTACGGTTTCCACCCGGCCTACGCCATCTACGAGCCGGGCTTCACGCGCTCAGGTGCTGCGATTGCACGTGCGCTCGGCACCAAGACACCGATCTATCGGTTGATGTTCTCGGAGACCTTCGCCTACGGCTTCCCGCCGAAGCCTTACGGGCTCGCTGCGCATCTCGCCCTGCTGGCCGAGGAGGCGCCCGGTGCGCCATGGATGATCGCCGGCCTCGGCGTCGACATCCGCCCGTTGATCCCGGAAACGATCCGCCGCGGCGGCCACATCCGCGTCGGCCTGGAGGATGCGCCCTTCGGCACGCAGCAAACCAACGTGCAACTCGTCGAAGAAGCCGCCCGCCTCGTCCGCGCCAACGGTGCCGAGCCCGCTACCGTTGCCGAGATGCGCGCCGCCCTGGCTGCCATGTAGCTTCCCTCTCCCCATACTTCATGGGGAGAGGGATAGGGTGAGGGGCGGCTGCAGACCCCGCCGGTCAGTCCGGCGTGATCCCGGCCGCCTTGATGATCGGCCACCACTTCTCGGTCTCCGCCTTGTGATAGGCGGCGAGGCCCTCAGGCGTCTGCTGCTCGCGCGAGGCGATGTCGAGACCGAGCTGCACGAAGCGCGCCTTGGTGGCCGGGTCGGCCAGCGCCTGCACCATGGCGCCGTTGAGCTTGGCGATCACGTCCGCCGGCAGGCCCTTGGGCCCGAAGAAGCCGAACCAACCGGACATGTGCAACCCTGTGACGCCGTTCTCGTCGGACGTGGCGATATCCGGAATCGCCGGAGAGCGCTTAGGCGACAGGTTGGCGATCGCCTTCACGGTGCCGGCCTGGATCTGCGGCAGGGCGACGGCGGCCTGCACCATCAGCAGATCGACCTGTCCTGAAATAAGGTCGGTCATGGCCGGCCCGGCGCCACGATACGGGACGAATTGAACTTTGGTGCCCGTTGCCTGCTCCAACAGGATGCCGCTGACCCGAGCGGCGGCGTTCTGATTGACATAGTTCGCCTTGCCGGGATTGGCCTTCATCCAGGCAACAAGGCCCTTGAGGTCGTCAGCGGGCAGCGTCTTCTTGCCGATCAGAAGCTGCGGGTTGATCGAGATCATCCCGATCGGCGTGAAGTCGGTCGCCGGGTCGTGGTTGAGCTTGTAGATGATGCTGCCGACGTGCGTGTCCCACTGGCCGATGTCGATGGTGTAGCCGTCCGGCGCCGCGCGCGCCACGCGCCCCACGGCCGTCGTCCCGCCCGCACCGCCGACGTTCTCGATGATGACCGGCTGGCCGAGGATCGGCTGCATCTTCTCGGCCATGATGCGCGCCACCGTGTCGGTCGACCCGCCCGGCGGGAACGGCACGATCAGCGTGATGGTCTTGGAGGGAAATGGCTGCGCTTGCGCCTGAACGGCAAGTCCGAAGGCCAACAACGCAGCAGCGAATATAGCCGGCAACACCCGTCTCACAGCATGCCTCCCGAACATTGTTATCAGTATTGGCGCGATGATAGCGGACGCCTCAAACGAAGTCCCCGCCAAATTCCGGCGTACCGACCAAGCTGAGTTCCCTCTCCCCGCTTGCGGGAAGAGGGGTAGGGTGAGGGGCGGCCACGCGCACAACCTGTCCTCCAAAACCGAAACCCCCGCCGGGCTGGGCGGGGGCTCGATGAGAGAGGCAGAAAGTTTGTGAGGTGCGTCAGCTACACCCGCTCGTCCCGCCGCACGTGTCGCACTTCATGCAGGTGCCGTTGCGCAGCAGCGTGAAGTTGCCGCACTCGCCGCAGCTCTCGCCCTCGTAGCCCTTCATCTTGGCTTCCGCACGCCGGTCGGACTCCATGTTGTCCTTGGCGATGCGGTCCTTGGAGCGCGCGTCGAGCTGGTCCTTCAGCATGCGCGCTGCCTCGGTGATGGTGAGCTCCTGCTGCAGGGCCGTGAGTGCCCCCACGGCCGTCTCCATCCGCGCCGCTTCCGGCTGGAACGCCGTCGCCACCTCCTGCTGCAGCGAGGCCACCGGCCCTGCAAGATCGCGCTGCTCGGCCACCGCGACGCTGGTCGTGGTGCGCAGGGCGAGCACCCGGCTCTCCTGGCCGCGCAGTAGGCCACGCGACAGGAACTTGGCGGCCGGCGGCGGCGCCTGTTCCTCCAGCTCCTCCTCGGACGAGCCGAGGCCCGTGTTGGCGATCTCGCTCAAGTCGACATGCGCCAGGTCGTTGCGGCCGAGATACGACACCGCCAGCTCGCGGAAGATGTAGTCGAGGATCGAGGTGGCGTTCTTGATGGTGTCGTTGCCCTGCACGAGGCCCGCCGGCTCGAAGCGCGTGAAGGTGAACGCTTCCACATATTCGTCCAGCGGCACGCCGTATTGCAGGCCGAGCGAGATGGCGATGGCGAAGTTGTTCATCAGGCTGCGGAAGGCGGCGCCCTCCTTGTGCATGTCGATGAAGATCTCGCCCAGGCGGCCATCCTCGTACTCACCGGTGTGGAGATACACCTTGTGGCCGCCGACGGTGGCCTTCTGCGTGTAGCTTTTGCGCCGGTTGGGGAGCTTCTCGCGCTCGCGCTTGCGCTCAACGATGCGCTCGACGATCTTCTCCGCCATCACCGCCGCGCGCGCCGCCATCGGCTTGTCGGCCGTCAGCAGCTCGGCCACCTCGTCAGCCTCGTCGGCATCGTCCGACAGCAGTTGCGAGTTCAGCGGCTGCGATAGCTTGGAGCCGTCGCGGTAGAGCGCGTTGGCCTTCAGCGCCAGCCGCCAGGAGAGCATGTAGGACTGCTTGCAGTCGTCCACACTGGCGTCGTTCGGCATGTTGATGGTCTTGGAGATGGCACCCGAGATGAAGGGCTGCGACGCCGCCATCATGTAGATGTGGCTGTCGACCGACAGAAACCGCTTGCCCTTGCGGCCGCACGGATTGGCGCAGTCGAACACGGCGAGGTGCGCTTCATCGAGGTGCGGTGCGCCTTCCAGCGTCATCGCTCCGCACACGTGCTCGTTGGCGGCCTCGATCTCTTTCTTCGTGAAGCCAAGGTGTGCGAGCAGGTCGAAGCCCGGTTCCATCAGTTTGTCGGACGGAACTTTGAGCGTCTCGGTAAGGAACTGCTCGCCGAGCGTCCAGCGGTTGAACACGAAGGAGATGTCGAACGCCGTCTTCAGCGCGCCGTTGACCTTGGCGATCGCCTCGTCGGTGAAGCCGCGCGCCTTGAGCGTGCTGGTGTTGATGGCCGGCGCCTGGTTGAGCGTACCGTGGCCCACTGCGTAGGCCTCGATCTCGGCAATCTCAGCCTCGCCGTAGCCGAGCGCCCGCAGGGCTTCGGGCACCGCCTGGTTGATGATCTTGAAGTAGCCACCGCCGGCCAGCTTCTTGAACTTCACCAGCGCGAAGTCTGGCTCGATGCCCGTTGTGTCGCAATCCATGACGAGGCCGATGGTGCCCGTCGGCGCCACCACCGACACCTGCGCATTGCGGTAGCCGTGCTCCTGGCCGAGCGCGATGGCGTTGTCCCAGGCGCGTTTGGCCGCCACGATCAGGCGGTCGTCCGGGCACGAGGCTGCGTCGAGCGGCACCGGGCTGATCGACAGCTTCTCGTAGCCATCCTTGTTGCCGTAGGCAGCGCGGCGGTGGTTGCGGATTACGCGCAGCATATCGGCCTTGTTGGGCTCATAGCCGGGGAAGGCGCCCAGCTCGCCCGCCATCTCGGCAGAGGTCGCGTAGGCGACGCCGGTCATGATCGCCGAGAGCGCGCCGCAGATCGCACGCCCCTCCGGGCTGTCATAGGGAATGCCCGCCGCCATCAGGCAGCCGCCGATGTTGGCGAAGCCGAGGCCGAGCGTGCGGTAGCGGTAAGACAGCTCGGCGATGTTCTTCGACGGGAATTGCGCCATCAGCACCGAGATCTCGAGCGCGATGGTCCACAGCCGGCAGGCATGCTCATAGCTGTCGACGTCGAAGCGCTTGTCGGCATCGCGGAACATCATCAGGTTCAGCGAGGCGAGGTTGCACGCCGTGTCGTCGAGGAACATGTACTCCGAGCACGGGTTCGAGGCACGGATCGGGCCCGACTGCGGGCAGGTGTGCCAGTCGTTGATGGTGGTGTGGAACTGGATGCCGGGATCGGCGGACGCCCAGGCGGCGTGGCCCACCTTCTCCCACAGATCACGAGCTTTCAGTGTCTTCACCGGCTTGCCGCTAAGGCGCGAGGTGAGATTCCAGTCGCCGTCCTCCATCACCGCGTTGAGGAACTCGTCCGTCACGCGCACCGAGTTGTTGGAGTTTTGGCCGGAGACGGTGAGGTAGGCTTCGCTGTCCCAGTCGGTGTCGTAGGTGGAGAACTCGATGTCCTTGTAGCCCTGCTTGGCAAACTGGATGACGCGGCGGATGTAGTTGTCCGGCACCAGGTCGCGGCGGGCTTCCTTGACGGCGCGCTTGAGCGCGGGGTTCTTGGCCGGCTCGAAGCAGGCGTCGCCCTCCGCCTCGCAGTTCACGCAGGCCTTCATGATGGCCTTGAGGCGCTTCTGGCAGATCTTGGAGCCGGTCACCAGCGCGGCGACCTTCTGCTCCTCCTTCACCTTCCAGTCGATGTAGGACTCGATGTCGGGGTGGTCCATGTCGACCACCACCATCTTGGCGGCGCGGCGGGTGGTGCCGCCGGACTTGATGGCGCCGGCCGCGCGATCACCGATGCGGAGGAAGCTCATCAAGCCCGACGACTTTCCGCCGCCCGACAGCTTCTCGTTCTCCGAGCGCAGCTTGGAGAAGTTGGAGCCGGTGCCGGAACCGTATTTGAAGAGGCGCGCCTCGCGCACCCAAAGGTCCATGATCCCGTTCTCGTTGACGAGGTCGTCCTCGATGGACTGGATGAAGCAGGCGTGCGGCTGCGGGTGCTCGTAGGCCGACTGCGAGGAGGTGAGTTCGCCGGTCACGTGGTCGACGTAGAAATGGCCCTGGCCCGGTCCGTCGATTCCATACGCCCAGTGCAGGCCGGTGTTGAACCACTGCGGGCTGTTGGGCGCCGCCATCTGCATGGCCAGCATGTAGCGGTGCTCGTCGAAGAAGGCGCGCGCGTCATCCTCGGTGGTGAAATACCCGCCCTTCCAGCCCCAGTAGGTCCAGGTACCTGCCAGCCGGTCGAACACCTGGCGGGCGTCGGCTTCGCCACCGCTGCGCTCGGCCAGCGGCAGCTCGGCGAGTCGGCGCTCGTCGGGGGTGCAGCGCCACAGCCAGGACGGCACCTGCGTTTCCTCCACGCGCTTCAGGCGCGCAGGGACGCCGGCCTTGCGGAAGTACTTCTGCGCGAGGATGTCGGCGGCGACCTGGCTCCAGTGCTCGGGCACCTCGAAGTTCTCGAGCCGGAAGACGATGGAGCCGTCGGGATTCTTGATTTCGGAGGTGGCGCGGCGGAATGGGATCTTCTCGTATGGCGACTTGCCTGCTGTCGTGAACCGCCGCTTGATCTGCATAGGTAGAACCCCCGAAAGATTTTTTCCTGCGCCGCCGATATCGGCGCGTATGTCCGCTCGTGATCGATCTGAACGCGCATGCAACGAACGCAACAAAACGGGCTCAGCGGGGTCGCGGAGCCCAATGCGCCAATTCGGGCGCAGACGCTGGGAGACTGAGGCCTGTACTAGGTAGTTGACGCGAACGCGCGGCGACCAAACCCGGACACACCAACCCGCTCGCGGCAGAGCTCTTCTTCCCTGCCTCGGTTAAGCGCCTTGCGGTTCCCTCGATGCCGTTCCGCAATGGCGCTGCGGTGCTGTGAAGGGCGCCTCAGCCGGTCGGCCGCCGCCCGTGCCGATTTGAATATGACGATTCGTGGGCACCGTCATCTTGTGGGTGCAATGTATGCGACCTACTAGATGTAGATGTCTTGGGGGTAAGCTGGGGGTAACCTGGGGATGGAGGTGCGCCTAAACCCGCGTCGTAGCGGTATTCGGGGGTGGCTGTTCCAACCTATCCACCGGGGCACCTAGTAGGCGGGTGCACAAGCCGCCGCCGAGGAAAAGACTAGCCCGATTCCGATGACGATCTGATGTGGCAGTTCTGCCGCGTCGATGGTGCCGTGGACTTGGGAGAAGCCGGGTGCGATAAGCGCACGCAGCGCGGTGCATCTAGGCGGGAAACATGGGCGTTTTCACCGAAATCTTCAGTTGGTGGGGCGGGAATTCCTGGTCGAACAGGCTCTACACCGCGTTGCGGGGGCGCCACGTCGGCACGGATGCGCAAGGCAACCGCTACTATGTGCAGAACAAGGGTGTCGGCCCGCTCGGCGTGCCTCGGCGCTGGGTCATCTACAGGGATCTGGCGGAAGCCTCGCAGGTGCCGCCGGAGTGGCACGGCTGGATGCACTACATGGTCGACACGCCGCCGACCGAGGAAGCCTACGTCGCGCGCCCCTGGCAGAAGGAGCACGTCATGAACATGACGGGCACGCCCGGCGCCTATCGACCGTCCGGCAGCATTCTTGCCAGCGGCAAGCGGCCCAAGGCCACCGGCGATTATTCGGCCTGGCGGCCCGGCGAGAGTGCCAAGTCCGGCGGCTGAGGCAGTCACGCTGGCGCCACGTTTCTTACTCTAGGTGGCTCGGCGAACGCATTGACGATTGCGGGAGTCATGGGCGGACGCTTCGACACGACGAAGATCAGGCGCACGATCAGCAAGGCACGCGTTCCCGTCTTGGCTGCGTGCCTGTGCCTGCTCGACGTGCCGGCATATGCGCAGCGCATTGAGAATACGTCTGCGATGTTTGCCGCGCTCGACAAGGTGACGGCAGCCGTCAAGCACCTGTCCGTGGGCCTCAACCAGACAGGTGAGTTCCGCACGCTCAGGATCACGCCGCGCGCCTGTTACACGCGTGCCGCGACCGAGACGCCGCGTACCTCCACGTTCGTCGAGATCGATGAGATCATGTTCGACGGCAAGGAGAAGCGCATCTTCACCGGCTGGATGTTTGCCGAAAGTCCCGGATTGAACCCGCTGCTGCATCCGGTGTTCGATGTCTGGCTGACATCGTGCGCGCAGCCGCAGAGCGCACCTGCCGCCAAGGGCGGTCCCCAGGCCGGGCCTGGCACCGGGCCGGCGGCTCCCGAGGAACCGCGCCGCCGCCGCGCGCCGCGCTAGCTTAGCCGCGGTTCTTGCGCTCGCGGATTTCGCCGAAGATCTGCCATTCGGGCTTGCCCTCCATGCCGAGCCGCTTCTGGATGACGGGCGCGTTAGGGCGCAGGAACGGGTTGGTCTCCAGCTCCATGCCGATGGTGGTCGGCAGCGTCGGCTTGCCGGCGGCGCGCAGCTGGTCGACTTCCTTCGCCCGCTTCTGCAGGGCCTCGTTCTCTGGCTCGATGGTGAGCGCGAACTTCGCATTCGACTGCGTGTACTCGTGTCCGCAATAGACCGTGGTGTCCTTCGGCAGCGCCATCAGCTTCTTGAGCGACTGCCACATCATCTGCATGTCGCCCTCGATGACCCGTCCGCAACCGATGGCAAACAGCGTATCGCCTGCGAACGCCACTTTGGCCGATGGGATCACATAGGTGATGTGGCCCGCGGTGTGTCCGGGTGTGTCGAGCACCTGCACCTCGTGGCTGCCGAACGTGAACGTGTCGCCCTCGCCGACCTGCTTGTCGATGCCCGGAATCTTGGACGCTTCTCCGCGCGGTCCGATGACGATGCAACGGGTTGCGCACTTCAGTTCGAGATTGCCGCCCGTGTGGTCGGCATGATGGTGCGTGGTGAGGATGTGCGTCAGCGTCCATCCTTTTTCCTTGAGCGCAGCGGCGACGGCCTTGGCCTCAGGCGCGTCGATGGAGGCCGTCAGGTTCTGCGCCGGATCGTGGATCAACACGCCGAAATTGTCCGACAGACAGGGAAACTGATGGATTTGAAGGTCGGCCATGGGGATCAGGCTCTCGCTTTTGCTTGCATTTTTGCTGTCGAGCCGCACCCTAGCAGCCGAATCCGTGAATTCAACTGCTCTGCCGATCAAGCGGTTCCGCTGTACTGATGCATCCCGAGGTCACCGAGCTGCGCAAGTTCTACGGCCGCCCGCTGGGCGGCATGGTGCGCCGCCTGTTGACTCAGCGCATCCGGTCGCGCTGGCGCACCACGCAGTCGGGCGCCGTCATCGGGTTCGGCTTCGCGGTGCCTTACATCGGCATGTTCCGCAGCGAGGCGGCGCGCGTCGGTGCGTTTATGCCCGCGGCGCAGGGTGCTGTGGTATGGCCCACCTCCGAGGCCGTCCTCTCCGTAATGCTCGACGAGGCCTTGTTTCCGCTGCCGGATGCGTCGATCGATTTTCTGCTGTGCGTGCACGGCCTCGAAGCCTCGGGACGCCCCGCCGCCATGCTCCGCGAAGCCTGGCGCGTTCTTGCGCCGGAGGGGCGCCTGCTGCTTGTTGTCCCCAACCGTCGAGGCTTGTGGGCGCGTTTCGATACCACGCCGTTCGGTCACGGCCGTCCCTACAGCCGCGGCCAGCTCGAGCGGCTTCTGACGGACGCGCTCTTCACGCCGTTCGAGTGGACCTCCGCGCTCTACATGCCGCCGCTTGACCGGCAATGGATGATGCGCTGGGCGACCGTGTTCGAGCGCGTCGGTGCCAGGCTATGGCCCGCCTTTGCCGGCGTCATCATCGTGGAGGCGCGCAAGGAGCTGATGGGCGCCCTCCCCAAGGGCAAGCCGGCTAAGGGGCAGACGGTGCTGGCGCCCGCGCATGGCTTGGCCAAGGATGCGCAGTAGTTGCGACGCTAGCTGCGGGCCTGCGTGAGCATGAACACTGCCTTCTCGCCCATCAGATTGTGCACCGTCAGCGGAAGCCAGGTGCCGAGCTGCTGACCGGAGGCGTTGAAGGCAACTGCACGCTCCACCCGTGCGCCGAGAACGTCGCACAAGTTGGAGAAGTCCTTGATCGTGCACAGGTGCGCGTTGGGGCTGACGTACCAGGCGTCCGGCAGGTTCTCCGTCACTGGCATGCGGCCGGTGAAGAGAAGCTTCGCGCGCACCTGCCAGTGGCCGAAATTCGGGAAGGACACGATCGCGTAGCGGCCGATGCGCAGAAGCTGCTGCAGAACGGCCTTGGGCTGCAATGTGGCCTGGATGGTGAGGCTCAGAATAGCGTAGTCGAAGGCGCCGTCGGGATAGTCGGCGAGGTCACGGTCGGCATCGCCCTGGATCACGGAGAGCCCACGCGCCACGCAGGCGTTGACCCGCTCGCGTGAGACCTCGATACCGCGGCCGTCGACATCTTTCGTATCCGCCAGCAATTGCAGGAGCGCGCCGTCGCCGCAGCCGACATCCAGCACGCGCGATCCGTGCTTCACCATCTCGGCGATGAGCAGGTGGTCGACGCGGTGTGCGCGGGGCCCTTGCGGTGCGAGCATCAACCGCTCCGTGCCGGCTTCAAGCCGCGCCGGGCGGCGCCCGCATTGATGAAACCGCTGATGGTGGCAAACATCTCGGGTTCGTCCAGCAGGAAGGCATCGTGCCCCTTGTCGGAGTCGATCTCCACGAAGCTGACGTTGGCCGCCACGGCATTGAGGGCCTGCACGATTTCTCGGCTTTCCCGCGTCGGATAGAGCCAATCGCTGGTGAACGACACCACGCAGAAGCGCGTCTTGGTGTCCTTGAAGGCGTTGGCCAGCACGTCGCCGTGCTCCGCCGCCAGGTCGAAGTAGTCGATGGCGCGCGTGATGTAGAGGTAGCTGTTGGCATCGAAGCGGTCGACGAAGGTCGAGCCCTGGTGGCGCAGATAGCTTTCCACCTGGAAGTCGGCGTTGAAGGAGAAGCTCTTGGCGGCAAGGTTCTGCAGGTTGCGACCGAACTTGCGCTGCAGTGCCTCTTCCGAAAGATAGGTGATGTGCGCTGCCATGCGCGCCACGGCGAGCCCGTTGCGCGGCTCCTTGCCGAGCTCCAGATAGCGCCCTTGCAACCATTCCGGATCGGCCATCACGGCCTGTCGGCCGACCTCGTGAAAGGCGATGTTCTGCGACGAGTGCCAGGCGGCAGTCGCAATAGGCACGGCGCTGAAGACGCGATGCTTGTGCCGCGCGGCCCATGCCAGCACCTGCATGCCGCCCATGGACCCGCCGATGGCGCAGAAAAGCTGGTCGATACCGAAGTGGTCGATCAGCGGCACTTGCGCATTGACCATGTCGCCGACGGTGATGACCGGGAAGTCGAGCCCCCACGGCTTGTCGGTGTCGGGATTGATGCTGGCGGGACCGGTCGAGCCCATGCAGCCCCCAAGCACATTCGGGCAGATGACGAAGAACCGGTCGGTGTCGATCGGCTTTCCCGGCCCGACCAGCGTCTCCCACCAACCGGGCTTCCCGGTTACCGGGTGAGGACTCGCCACATACTGATCGCCCGTCAGGGCGTGCGTGACCAGGATGGCATTCGATTTATCAGCATTGAGGGTGCCGTAAGTCTTGTAGGCGATGCGGTAGGCGTTGAGCGTCCGCCCCGAGTCGAGACGCAGCGGCGTGCGCACGTCGAGATAGTCGCTGCTCGGCCGGTTGACCTCCTGCGTGCGGACGTCGGGCGTCAGGAAGTCTCGTGTCGGCGCCATGCTCATAAGCGCCGTTAGCTAGGCACTCGCAGGTGAAAGTCAATCCCTTTGTGGCTGGCCGGCGTCCGCCAAGGCTGCTTGAGGCCGGCCCGTCGCCGCCTCACCTAGCATCAGGGCCCGATCATCTGCTGCGGTCCACGGGCCTGGGCGACCCGCTCGGCACGCAGCGCCAGCACGGTGCGGGAGACCGACTTCTGCAGGGCCTTGAGCCGTGTGCGTGCAATCATTTCGGCGTGCCGATAGCACTGGCGCTCATAGTCGAGCTTGGTGCGCGCGTTCTCGTCGCTGTCAGATGCCGGGCTGGCTTCTTTTTTGGAGCTGCCCTTGCGGTACTCGCACCGCGGCGTCTGGAGCTGTTCCAGCAGTGCGCTGTCGGGAAGAGGTACGTCCGCGGCGCATCCTGTTAGCAGCACCGTTGCCAAGGCGGCCAGCCAGCTGGCACGGCCGAGGTGTGAAATGGCGGGATGTGGAAATGGCTTCGTGGGTCCGGCGGCGATCTGCCGCCAGACGGATGTCCTACGCATACGCTGTCACCCGTGTCTGCTTCCCCCAAAGCTCGGGTGACCCAGAAATGTGTTGAGAGATTGGTCGAGGGTGCTCAGGCCGAGCAAATGGCTATGGAATGGCCCGATGGAAGGCGCGTCCGCCTGGCAGGCAGGACAGCCAGAGGCGCTCACCCGTGACGGTTGTCAGGGTGGCCGAGATGATCCAGCCGTTGTCGATGGCTTCCCGCCACAGCGAGCGATTGCAGGTGGTTCCCTCCCACTCCTGCGCCTTGCGCTCCTTCCACGGTCCCTGCAGCGCGCCGGCCGACACATTGTAGTAGCGCTTGAAGTGCACCAACTTGCGCTCGCAGGAAATCTCGATGCCGTCGTTGCGCGTGACGCGGTCCTGCCAGGTTCCGACGTCGGCGGCAGATCGCGTCATCTCGCGTATGGCGAGGCAGAACTGGCTGTCCTCGAAAGCGTGGGCTGGTGTCAGCGCGGCACCGGCCGCCGCCGCAGCGGCAACGAGGAAGCCGATCAAAACGCCACGCACGGAATTGTCTCGCCGCCTGATACTGGTCTGCCGATCGGGATGACCCGATCCAGAGTAAGGCTTATCACGCAGCCGAGCCCGGAAACCAGAGCCACGGCAAATCCGTATCAGGATTTGTAGGCCAGGTCCGGAATGGCCTAGCCCGCCGCCGCGAGCGTCTCGTCGTGCTGCGCCGGTGCCGGCCGCTCCGGCTCCTGGGCGAGCAAGCGGTCGGCCTCGCCTTCGGCCAGGGCATGCACGACCCCACCGGGGCGCTGGTCCCGCTTGAAGACGCGCATGGTGTGCTGGGCGTGGACGGGATCCAGCACAAGGCAGACGGCCGTGCTGAGACCGCTGGAGCGATCCTCAGCCCTGCGTGTGCAACCGAAAGCGCGAATCGTCGTCATGCACCCCTCCCTAGCATCAGGTCCGCCGTGCGGCCTGATGCGTCGTCTTGGATATCCACTGGGTTGCCTGCAAAGGCCGTTCCACGGGCGTGCTTTCCCGTGAGGGTTGCAGCCTCGATGCGATGGATGGTTGACGATGGGCTAACGCTGGCAATCGCGGCCTTGTAGCCAGCTGGCGCATTGAGCGGCCGCGTGTACCAGGTCTGCCCGTCCGCCGCGATGTCCTCGACCGTGACAGGCCTGTCGAACGGCACTGTGCAGAAATGGGCCGGGTCGACGCGGAAGCCATGGCCGGTTGCCTTCAAGCGCGCTTCCTTGCGGGTCCAGATGTCAAAGAAGGCCTCGGCCTTGTCGCCGGGCGTTTGGGTGTCGAGGAACTGCCGCTCGCGCGGGTGGTAGCAAACGGTTGCAAGCTGTTCGTGGCCGCTGCTGTGGCCCACGCGCTCGACGTCGACGCCAAGGGCTTCGTGGCCAACCGCGACAACGACGCAATCGTGGCTGTGCGAAACGTTGAAGCTCACGTTCCAAGGATTGTCGGTGAGGATGGGCGCATTGCCACCGCCATCGTCGATTGCAAAGCATCTTGCGGGCGCGCCCGTGACGTTCGCCAGCATCAGGCGCAACAGTCCGCGCGTCAGCACGAACTGGCGCCAGGCCTCATGGTGCCGGATACGCGAGGCACGGGCGCGTTCTTGCCCGCTCAGCAACGCCAGCATTGTGGAAACAGGGAGGTCCTGCAGGTGCGCGAAGCACACAGCAATCCCTGCCGTCGCGGCGGTCGGCCGCGGCGTTGCGCAGTCCAGCATTTTGCATCCTTGCCGGCCCCGCAGCCGCTTTCAGTTACTCCGCAGCCTCCGCAGCCATGGGCGCAAAGCCCAGGTTGGCGAGTATGCGCTCCTTGGCACCGGGCATGCGCCATGCCTCTTGCGCAACGGTGTCGAGCGCGCGGATTGGGTCGAAGTAGTGATAGATGCGGTTCGGGTCGACCGACGGCGAGCGGAAGCCCGAGATGCCGTAGGAGTCGTCATAGAACTCGGCGCTATGCACGTCGCGCTTACCGCCGCCGCCGGGGGCATCGCACACGAACAGCGGCGTGTTGAAGCCCGCAGTGGCGCCGCGCACTTCTTTCTCCAGCCGTTGCGCGGTGGCAAGTGGCAGGCGGAAGTGCTCCGTCGCCGTCACCATGTCGCACAGGTAGACGTAGTAGGGATGGATGTTGACGCGGCCGAGCGCCTTGACGAGGGCGATCAGCGTCTTGCTGTCGTCGTTGACGCCGCGCAGCAGGACAGCCTGGTTGCGGACGTAGATGCCCTCCGCGTGCAGCTTGCGCATCGCGGCTTCCACTGCCGGCGTCACCTCATTGGGGTGATTGAAGTGCGTGTGCACGCACACGTCCTTGAACATCTCGCGGCCGCGCTTCACCACCTCGACGATGGCCGCGAACCACTCGGTATCGCTCGTGACCTTCTGCGGCAGCACCGAGATCGCCTTGGTGGCGAGGCGGATGCGCTTGATGTGCGGGATGTCGAGCAGCGTGTTGACGAGCAGGCGGATGTTGGCCGGCTTCAAGCGCGAGATGTCGCCGCCGGAGACAACAACGTCCTCGATCTGCGCATTGGCGCGGATGTACTCGAACGCAGCCGTCCAGTTCTGCGCGCTGGTGACGTTGGCCTTCTGCACGACGGCCGTGTCCTGGCCGACGGCGTAGCTGCGCGTGCAATACTGGCAATAGACCGGGCACACGGATGTGACGAGGAACAGCACCTTGTCTGGATAACGATGCACCAGACCCGGCACCGGTGACGTGTGCTGCTCGCCGAGCGAATCGACGGCGAGATAGGGATGATCGTCCTCCAGCTCCGAGGCCATCGGCAGGAACTGGCGGCGCACCGGATCGCCGTAGACGTTGCGCCAATCGATCAGCGAAAGAACATACGGATTGAGCCGGATCGACATGCCGGATTTGGTGATGCCACCGCGCATGTCCTCCAGGGCTTCCGGAGAAATGACATCCTTCAGGAGCGCTTCGAGTTGCTGAATTCGAACGACGGAGTTCTTATCCTGCCAGAAATGGTTACCGAATTCTTCGTCGCTCACGTCCTGATAAAGGGAACGCGACTTAATCGGCAGATACGCAACTTCACTCATTTTTCGCCCCTCACTGCGAAAACTTGGTTACCCGGCCGCAACTTGGCATGAACCGCGCATTGGCCGCCGAGGCTGAGTGGAATTGCAGTAACGCTTTGGGCCCGCCGCCCGATTACCGCTTCGCCTTCATACCCCTAAACGGTCTGTTAAAATGAGGATCGATAAAACACAAACTAATCCGATAATAACGCTTAATCAGAAAGCTAAACGCGTCACCAATTCATTCCCGTTCTAGTTTGCACTGAACTTGCATTGCTCCCGCGTGCGCGCACACGAGGGACAATGATGCAGTTGGAACTAAAGTCGTCCGTTTGGCTTCACGAAGACGCCGTCCGGCAGGATGCCGACGCAACATGTCTTCATGAGCTGTTCGAGCAGTGGGTCGATCGCGCGCCGGACGCGCCCGCGCTGGTGTGCGGCGAGGTTGTGCTCAGCTACACAGAGCTCGATGCGCGCGCCAACCAGCTTGCACGTTACCTGAAATCGGCCGGCATCGGCCCCGGTACGTTTGTGGGCTTGTGCTTCGATCGCTCGGAGCTGCCGATCATTTCAATCCTGGCTTCTCTGAAGGCCGGTGCTGCTTACGTACCGCTCGAGCCTGGCCACCCCGACGACCGTCTGCGCTTCATTGCCGGCGAGGCCAACGTCGCGGTCGTCCTGACCGAAATGGCACTGCTGCCGCGGGCATCGGGCCTTTCCGAGACGGCGGCGGTGGTGGCGGTCGACGACGCCTTGCTCGGCATCAACGCGCTTCCGCGCGAGCGGCTTGCGCGCACCGAGACCGGCGTTTCTGCATCAGATCTCTGCTACGTCCTCTATACATCCGGCACAACCGGCCGCCCCAAGGGCGTGATGCCCGAGCATCGCAACGTCGTGCACTTCGTGCGTGCCTTCAACGAGGTCTGCACGACGACGGCGCAGGATCGCATCTACCAGGGTTTCGCGCTGGGCTTCGACGGCTCGACGGAAGAGATCTGGATGGCCTTCTCCAACGGCGCGGCCTTGGTTGCCGGTCGCAAGGAGACGCCGAAGTTCGGCAACGATCTTGCGCGCTTCCTGCGCGAGGCCGGCATTACCTATCTCTCCACTGTGCCGACCATGCTGTCGACCATGACGGAGGACATTCCCTGCCTCCGCCAGCTCGTCGTCAGCGGCGAAGCCTGTCCGCCGGAACTCGTCGCGCGCTGGGCACGCGACGGCCGCACCATGCTCAATGTCTACGGCCCCACCGAAGCGACAGTGAACACCACGGCCGTCGCATTGCAGCCCGGCCGCCCGGTGACGATCGGCTCTCCGCTCAGGGGCTACAGCACGCTCATCCTGGACGAGCAGATGCAACCCGTGCCGCGCGGCAGCAAGGGCGAGCTGTTCGTCGGCGGCCCCGGCGTCTCGCGCGGTTATCTCAACCAGCCCGAGCTGACGGCGCGCGCCTTCATCCAGGACGGCGATCGCCGCCTCTATCGCACGGGCGATCTCGTGCGCTTGAACGACGACGGAGAGCTGGAATTCTTCGGCCGCATCGACGGCCAGGTGAAGATCCGCGGTTTCCGGGTCGAGCTGAGCGAGATCGAGGCGGTGCTGCTCGAGCAACCGCAAATTGCCAGCGTCGCCGTGCGCTTGTGGGAGCGTGAGGGCGTGCCGTCGCTTGCGGCCTATGTGGTGCTCAATGCCGGAACCGGCGATCTCGATCGCGGTTGCGTCGTCGAGGCCCTGCGTTCCCGCCTGCCGGCCTACATGGTGCCCGCGCATCTCGACGTGCTCGACGCGCTGCCGATGCTGGCGAGCGGCAAGGTCGACCGCAAGGCTCTGCCCGAGCCGCAAATGCCGCTCGTTCCCGACGCCGACGAAGGGCCGGCGCCCGAGACGGAGTTGGAGCAGCAGATCGCCGCGTGCTGGGCGCAGCTGTTCAAGCTGCCGCGCGTCGGCGCCGAGCAGGATTTCTTCCTCGACCTCGGCGGCCATTCGCTGCTGGCCGCTCATCTGGTGGCGTTGTTGCGCGACAAGGCCGCCGTCAACATCGCCGTGCGCGATGTCTACGCGCATCCGACCGTCCGCAAGCTGGCGGTCCACGTCGAAGCCCTGCGCGCGGCCAAGCCCGCCGGCGGTGCCACGTCCCGTGCCAAGACGCGCGCCGCTTCGGTCGAGCCCGTTCGCCGCCGTCCCAGCGCAAAGATGGTCGCTTTCCAGGTTGTCTACCTGCTGGCGTTAATCCCGTTCTTCGCCCTGCCGATGCTGATCACCGTGCCGGCGGTGATGGACATGCTCTATTTCCGCCAGGGGATCATCTATACGATCTTGTTCCTGATCGTGGTCGGGCTGGCACTGTGGCCGCTGATGCTGGCCATTGCCATCGGAGCCAAGTGGCTCATCATCGGCCGCTACAAGCCCGGCGTCTATCCGCTGTGGGGCAGCTACTACATCCGCTGGTGGGTCTCCTCACGCCTCATGGCGGTCAGCGGGTTCGGCGCGTTCGGCGGCACGCCGCTGGCATCCGCCATGTGGCGCATCATGGGCGCCAAGGTCGGCCGCAACTGCATGCTGCAAACCGGGTCCGCCGGGGCATGGGACTGCATCACCATCGGCGATGACACCAGCATCGGCGCGGATACGCAAATACCTTGCGCGCGCGTCGAGAACGGTTGGCTGATCGTCGGCCGCGTCGACATCGGCAGCCGCTGCTTCATTGGCGCGCATTCGGCCCTGGGTCTGGACGTCAGGATGGGAGACGATTCCCGTCTCGACGATCAATCCTATCTGCCCGACAGCGAGTCCATTCCTTCCGGCGAGTCCTATCGCGGCTCCCCGGCGCGCAGGGTAGCGGTTGCCGTTGCGGTGCCGCCGGGTCCGCCGCGGCGCCTGTCGCGGACGTACCTGACGCTGTTCTGCATCGCCCAGGTGCTGACCGTGCTTGTTCTCGGCCTCTCGCTGGGTCTGCCCTGGATCATCATCGGCCTGGCGTCGATGTTCATGATCGTCCATGTCTCGCCATGGATCTGGGTGCCCATTCTCGCCGTGGTTCCGCCGATTGGTATTGTCGTGTCGTGCTTCCTCGTGGCCTGGTACAAGCGGATGATCCAGCCGCGGCCGGAGCCCGGCGTCTACAACGTCTACTCCTTCAAGTATCTGCAGTTCTGGCTCACGTCTGGCATGATGCGCGCGGTACGCGGCGCCGGCATGCTGATGTTCACCACCGTTTACCTGCCGCCCTTCATGCGGCTGCTCGGCGCCAAGCTCGGCAAGCACACTGAGATGTCGACGGTCTGGAGTTTCTATCCGGACATGCTGGAAGCCGGTGACGGTGTGTTCTTCGCCGACGGTTGCTTGATGGGGGCGAGCCGCACACATCTCGGCCGTTTCTCGATGCAAAAGGTGACGATCGGCAACCGGAGCTTCGTCGGCAACAGCGCGATGATGCCGGCGGGGTCAAGCCTCGGTGACAACTGCCTGCTGGGCGTCCTGTCCTTGCCCCCGGAGCCCACCGCGAAGACGCCGGACAACACGGATTGGCTCGGCTCGCCTGGCTTCCAGCTGCCGAACCGGCTCAAGGTTGGCGGCTTCGCTGAGGCGACCACTTATACACCCACGCGCAAACTCTACCTGCAGCGCGCTGCGGTGGATGCCATGCGCATCCTGATCCCGGCCTATCTCGGCACCGTGCTGGGTACGGCGGCGTTCCTGACGGTGCTGGCCCTCTACAACGCCTACGGCGTGTGGGCGGTGTATGCGGCGGCGCCGTTCATCGGCTGGACCGCGCTCATCATCGCGGTGACGACAGTGCTGACCCTGAAGTGGACCGTAATGGGGACCTTCAAGCCCGTGGTCGTTCCGCTTTGGAGCGCCTACGTGTGGTTCAACGAGGCCCTGAACGGCATCTACGAGGCGGTAATGGCGCCGGTGGTGGCATCGTTCTTCGGCACCCCGTTCACGGCGCCCCTGCTGCGTCTCATTGGCTGCAAGGTCGGCAAGCATTGCTACATCGGCACCAGCCTGTTCTCCGAGTTCGACCTGGTCGACATCGGCGACTATGTCGCGCTGAATGGCGGTGCCATCATCCAGAACCACCTGTTCGAGGACCGCATCATGAAGTCCTCGCACCTGAGGATCGACGATGGGGCAACGGTCGGCAACATGGCGGTGGTGCTGTATGACACCCGCATGGGCGAGAATGCCGTTCTTGGGCCGCTGTCGCTGCTGATGAAAGGGGAGGTGATGCCCGCCGGAAGCCGCTGGCACGGCATCCCGACCGTCCAGGGCTGATCTCGCGGTTTCGAAAAGAGAAAGGGCGCGTCCCCCGACGCGCCCTTTCGTGCTCCCCCTGACCTGCTCGATTGCAGGCCTGTCGGTTAGGGTTTCAGAGGCCGGTGACGCTCACCGCCGAAGAAGAAGCTGACGTTCATCATGGCGTAGGCGCCGTCGCCACCGAAGAACGACCCGCACAGGGCGGCAAACTCATCATCGGTGAACTGGTAGCCAGCCGAGAACGTCATTTCGGCGAACAGGTCAGACCGCAGCTCGCGACCAAAGCCTACGAAGCCGCCGAGACGCTGGGCATCGCCGGACTCGTCGCCAAGCAGCCAACCTTCCACGCCGAAGATAGTACCGCCGCGGTTCGCACCAAGGCGGCCCATCAGGAAGTAGGTGTCGAAAGCGGTCGAGTAGGTGCCTTCGAGTGCGTAGTAGTAGGGCAACCCCGAGTATCTGTGGCTTTCCAGGTCAATGCCGACCTTGAAGCCCGTCTCGCGACCTTGAGCCGGGTTATTGCCATCAAATGGCGACAGATCGTGATCGATGAAATCAATGCCGGCGTACAGGGCCAGGTTGAAATGCTGGCGGACCCACTGATAGCCGATCATCAGGTCAGCTTGCCGAGAGGTACCATCAACCGCCAAGCCGAAATTGTAGTCATATTGGCCGTAGCTCCCCATGGCGCGAAGCAGGACGCCGTCCTTCGACAGGTCGCGATTCAGGGCTACGATCGTTCCGAGATAGCCTTCCCAAGAGTTCCTCGCCACTTCACCGCCGGTGAAGATCGTGTGCGAGTAGGTCGGGCCGTAGAAGTTCTGCATGACCGGGCTGCGCTTATCCATGCCGTCCGCAAAAGCGGGCATGGACGATGCGGCCAAGGCGGCCAGGGCGAAAAGTGCGTGCCTGCGCATAGTGTATGTGCTCCCTCGACGATTGGCGCGACGGGAACTCGATACAAAATCGCAGCCGGTGGATTTCTAGACCGTGATTCGCTGGCTGGAGGCAACCTAACCGCATTCAACTGCCGACGAATGCGGTCCGGTGAGGCCTTTCAGCGACAACACTGCCTCGAGGGCTGACCCTACCGGGGCGGAGGTCAAGAAGTCATTAATAGGTATCGACTGTATTCAGGGCTGTTGCGCCTGCGCACCTTTATTCCCTGGGCTAGCCGGGGCAGGCCAGGTTGGGCCTCCGGCGCCCGGCTGCAGGTTGCCAGAGGTGCAGCAAGCAATTGGGCTGGGCCACAAAAAAACATGCAGCTGTGAGCCGGAGGGACCCGGTTTTCGGCCGCGAAGAGCGGTGGCGGCGGCATGTTGCGGCTGGGGGTTACCACCGGCGTCCGGCTGTGGTAATTCGCGGTCCTGCTAAGGAGCTGTGGCCGAGAGGCTGAAGGCGGCGGTTTGCTAAACCGTTATACGCTGTAAAGGCGTATCGAGGGTTCGAATCCCTCCGGCTCCGCCACTGCCTGTGCGGTCGAAGCCGCAGGTATCCGGCCGGACATGCAACCGCTGAGCCTCCGCTCGCGTTATACCAGTCTCCGGCAACAATTCGCCTGTCACGATGGCAAACACCTCTGGTGAAGACAGCGCACCGATCGCCGATCGGGCACGGGACCTGGCGCCGGTCGTCTGGCTGCTGGGCAAGGTGCAAAGCGGCAAGACGTCGATCGTGCGTGCGCTGACTCACGCCACAGATGCCGAGATCGGCAACGGCTTTCGTGCATGCACCAGGACAGCGCGTGTCTTCGACTTTCCGTCCGATGCGCCGATCATTCGCTTCCTCGATACGCGCGGGCTCGGCGAAGCCGGATACGATCCCGCGGAGGACATTGCGTTCTGCGAAGAGCGCGCGCATCTGATCCTGGTGGTCGCACGTGCACGCGATATGCAACTTGAGCCCGTCCTGGAGACGCTTGCGGCCGTACGCCTGCGACATCCGGATTGGCCGGTGGTGGTGGCGCAGACCTCCCTCCACGAGAATTACTCAAGCGGCCAGGGCCATGTTCTCCCATACCCGTTTACGTCAGATGAGACGATGCCGAGGGAAGTGTCCGAAGAACTGGTTCGGGTGTTGCGCTATCAGCGTTCGCTCTTTCGCCCGCTCCTCGGCTCGGCTCAGACCAGATTCGTCCCCATAGATTTCACCCAGACAGGCGATGGCGTCGAACCCGCAGACTACGGACGCGAGCGGCTCATCGAGGCGCTGATTGCAACAGCCCCCGCGGCCGTGAGCATCGCCCTTGCCGAGCTGCCCGATCCTTCGGGCGTGTCTCAGGAGGGTAACGCTCACATCCTTGGCTATGCTTTGGCTGCCGGCGCCAGCGATGCCGTGCCGATAGCTGGTGTTGTCACCGTCCCGATTGCGCAGGCCGCTATGCTGCACAAGCTGGCCAGCATCCACGGTGTGAACTGGGACCGGCGCGCATATGCCGAGTTCGGTGGCGCGCTTGGCACCGGCGTCTTGGTTCGTACGGCCTCGTCGTTCGGGCTGCGGCAACTGGTCAAACTCATCCCCGTATATGGTCAAACGGCTGGCGCCGCAGCTGCCGCTGCCACGAGTTTTGCGGCCACCTACGCCATCGGCAAGGCCGCGAACTACTTTCTCGCCCGGCGCCGTCGCGGCGTAGAGGTGAAAGACGTGACTGCCGTGTACCATCGTGCCCTGCGGGACGCGTTTCGTGTGTCGAAGGCACGCGAAGAGAGCCCGCGCGCGGCAGAAACTCCTTGAGGCCCTCAGCATGACGGCACGTCATCTCCGCTTGCTGCTCCTGGCCGTGGCGCTGTTCCTTCCCGTCGCAAGCCTCATACCGCTCGGCTCGTACTGGCTTTGGCAGAACGGTTACCTTTTGCATTGGAGCATTGCGGCCTGTGCCATCGTACTGGCGTCGTATCTGCTTCAGCGGCGGCTGATCCTTCCGGCGCCCCCTTCTGCCGTGCAGTCGCCACCCGAGAACGAAGTCGCGGATGCGGCCTGGAATCCCATGCAAATGCGCGCATGGGAGGACGTCCAGCGTCTTGCCGAGGAGGCCAAGCCGGAGCGTCTCGTCAGCCGGGATGCGGCGCTTAGCCTGGGTCTGGAAACGGTGGAGGTCGTCGCGAAACGGCTTCACCCGGAGCGGCGGGATCCACTGCTTCAGTTTACGGTCCCGGAAGCCTTGGCAGTTGTCGAGCGCACATCAAAAGGGCTCAATCGCTTTCTCATCGACAATTTTCCGCTCGGTGACCGCATCACCGTCGCGCAGGTCATGTGGCTCTACCGGTGGCGCGGCGCGCTTGATTGGGCGGAGAAGGGCCACGATCTCTGGCGCGTCGTGCGGCTCCTCAATCCCCTGACCGCGGCCACGCATGAACTGCGTGAGCGCTTCACCCGCCAAATATACGAAATGGGACGCGAGCATCTTGCGAAGCGGCTTGCCCGCGCCTTCGTCATGGAAGTGGGGCGCGCGGCCATCGACCTCTACGGGGGTGCATTGCGTGTCTCGCGCGAAGATTTGGCGCGACACGTGTCGTCCGATACGGAGCGTGATCTGGCTTCATTGCAGGCGCGTGAAGCGGAACCCTTGCGGATACTCGTCGCCGGCCAGCGGGGCGCCGGGAAATCGGCCCTGATCAACGCGCTTGCGGGGGAAGTCGAGGCGGTTGTGGATGCTTTGCCTACAACGTCGTCCTACAGCGCGTATCGGTTGACGAGGGAAGGTCTGCCCGGCGCCCTCATCATCGATAGTCCTGGACTGACAACTGAAAAGGACATCAGCGATCTTGCAACAAACACCCTGGCGGCCGACATGGTGTTGTGGGTCAGTGCCGCAAACCAGGCAGCGCGCGAGATCGACCGACAGGCGATCGCTGCGTTGAACCAGCAGTTCGAGGGCGATCAACGCCGGCAGATGCCGCCGCTTGTTCTGGTCCTTACGCACATCGACAAGCTTCGCCCGTTTGACGAATGGAGCCCGCCCTACGATCTCACCGACCGCAACCGCGCCAAGTCGAACTCCATTCGAAGCGCCGTAGAAGCCGCCTCGGCCGATCTCGGTCTTGCCACCGATGACGTTGTGCCGGTGCGCGTAGACACCCCAAGCGCCGCCTACAACATCGATGCCTTGTGGGGGAAGATCATTGCGCTTGCGCCGGATGCCCAACGGTCGCGTCTGCTCCGGCTTCTGAACTCGATAAAGTCCGCATCGTCCTGGGGCACGGTTTGGTCGCAAGCCGCAAACGCCGGGCGCATATTCAGCCGTACGTTCCTGTCGCGCGATCCGCCCCACGCATCGTAGCGCATCCCCTGTCCGTCACCCGATGTTCCAAGCTGCACAACGACATCGCCGTCGTCCGTGCAAAAGCATCCGCGCGCGCTTCAGTCTGTCGCGACACAAGTTAAACGCGCTGCCAGATGGTTTTGAGAGGTGCACCGTATGGCGCTGCGCCAGCATATCCTCGTCTACGTCAACGAAACGCTGAGGTCGGAGTTTCCTTCCGGCATTCAGCGTGTGGTCAGGAAGATTGCTACGCATCTGCCCGAGTTTGCTAAAGTGCAGTTTGTCACGTGGGACTACGCCGCCGGACGATTATGCTACCTTGATGCCCGGGCTCTGAACAAGCTGTTTGGCGAGAATCGCTGGCCCCAAGGTGTCGCGCCAAGCCCGTATGCGCATCGGGTCAACTTCAGGTTCGGTGACACGCTTCCGGCCGAGCGGCCCGTCTGGCTGCTCATGCCCGAAATCTCCTATCACAGCAGGTTCGGCACCGAGGTGATGACGCGCATCATTTCGATGTGCAGGGGCTACGGTGTGCAAACAGCCGCCGTTTTCTACGATCTCATACCGCTCAGACACGCCCAATATCAGGATCTCGCGGCGCGGCACTCCTGCTATGTGACGCAGCTCTCCCGCTGCGACCGTGTGTTTGCGATCTCGCACTTCGCGCGCCAGACGCTGGTGGAACATTTCGTCTCGGCGCTGGTCGGCTCGGAAGCGCTGTCCGCCGACCTTGCGAGCCGTGTTCTGGCGGCACCGCTCGGCGAGGCGGATCATGATATACCCGCGCCATCCCGCGCCGACCCTGGCTCGTGCAGCGACATTCTCTTGCTTGGCACGGTGGAGCCACGCAAAGGGCAGCTGCGCGTTCTCGAGAGCCTGGGCAAGCTTCCGCCAGGCCTAGCCGAGCGCATCGAGGTTCACGTGGTCGGCGCGTTGCATCCGATCATAGAGGCGCAATTTCGAAGCCTTGTCGCCTCATCGCGTAGGGTCCGCTACCACGGTTACATGGATGATGCCCGGACGCGCGAGCTGTTTGATCGCGCCCGGTTCACGATCTTTGCCTCGGAGGACGAAGGCTTCGGGTTGCCGATAGCTGAAAGTCTGGCACATGGCGTGCCCTGTCTGACGGCAAATTTTGGTGCCATGGCTGAAGTCGCACGCGGAGGGGGCTGTTTCACGGTCGACGTCAGAAACAACCACGAGCTTGCCGAAGCCATCGCCCGTCTTGTGCGCGACGACTCGTTGATCGCCAGACTTCGCAGAGAAATAGCTGGGCGTTCGTTGCGCACCTGGCGTGAGTACGCCGCAACGCTCGCAAACGAGCTTGGAATGGCCGGCGAAAAGCAAGATGTAGCGGAGAGGCGTTGCCTTCAGGATGTCACTTCGGCGCTCTCCAAAGCGCTCGCTCGCAAACGGCCTCGAATTGAGAGGCACAACGTACAGCGAAGCGATGGGGCCGTTCTCACGTTGGCGATAGATGCCGCGGGCGAGGCTGTTTGTTCCCAGCAAGCAGGACAGGGTTTCGACGTTCCAGACTTTGACGTGTTTTTCGGCGATGGCCGCCTTGGGTGTAGAGACGCCGAAAGTGCCACGTGTGCTTCACTATGCGTACTCGCAGACAAGGATGCGCAACACGCCCTCATTCGCGCAGCGGCTGAAAACGGTTGCAAACGTGCGCTGCCAGACTGTCTCATAGCGGCTCCGCGCGCGGATCGTGTTCGGATGGCCGGGCGCACGATCGCCGTCATGCTCTCGGATGCGGCGCGTCGGGATGACATCGCGCGGCGTGAACGTGTACTGCGCAGCATCGCAAACGGGCAGCCGGGTGCAGGAGATCCAACTCTCCCGCTGTTGTCGGTGGTGGTGTCGACCTACAACCGCGGCCGCTTCGTGGAAGAGAACGTTCGCTGGCTCCTGCGCATCCTGCAGGAGATCCGGAGCGATGTTCGTCTGACTGTGTTGGACAATGCATCCGCAGACGACACGCTGGAGAGGTTGGCGAAACTCGAAAACAATCCGAGGCTGACGGTAATCTCCAATCCCGTCAACCTCGGGATGTTGGGGAACCTGCGTGCATGCTCGGCCCTTGTTCAGGCACGGCATGTGTGGATCACGGGCGACGACGACTTCATCACGCCGGCGGGGCTTGCGGATGTCGTGGACGCGTTGACCGCCCATCCTGAGGTGCCATTCATCTTCGTCAATTTCGGCGTCTATCGGCGCTTGGCCCTGGCGGACAATGATACGGCGCAGCGTCTAATTGCCGAACATATCCCGCTTGCCGCTAAGCCGGTGCCGTCGGGCCTGTATCCGGTGAAGCGCATCTGCGAGCAGCACGATAATTTTTTTACGGCGTTCTATCCGATTGTGTTCCGGTCCGATCTGCTTGCTGCCTGCTTCGACTATCCCTTCGATGGAAAACCGTTCGCCACTCTCGTGGAGTCGGTTCCCACAACCAAAATGATCCTTGAGAGCTACGCCGAGACCGAAGCGTACTGGTGCGCCAGGATCGGCACAGTCGGCAACATTGCCAACAGCTGGTCGCGCCATCTGCCGCGCTGGCATTCGGTCCTGATGCCGCAAGTGTTCCAACTCGCACGCCGTGTAGGGGTTGATCCAGTCAGACTGCATCAGTGGGCCAAGCTTCACATTGACCTCTTTCGCGAGGCGCAGGCGGCTGCGTCGGGCGCGGCTCTCGACATAGAGCCTGCCGAACTGGACGTTGCCCACCAGGTGTTTCGGCAGCCGCTCGTACTCGCCTGACCTCTCTCCTGATTCAAACAAGGACACGGTATGAGCGCTCGCGTGATGGATCACCGCCTTGCGCGCGGTGCTGCAACCATAGCCAGGGCGGTAGCCCGCCATGGATGGAGAGGGGTAGCCAGCAAGATCATTGCAGACATCCGCATTGGAGGTTTGGGCCTCGTGCTGCGCAAGTTCCGTATTCAGTACGCGCTATTGCCGATGTCCGGAGCATCCAGCATCGACGGCGCGCGCGGCCGAGCGTGCCCTGCTCCGGTGCAAGCGCCGCGCGCCCCCAAACCATCGCAAGCCGATGATACGTCGCGCCTAATCTTGGCGGATCGATATTCTCTTCCCGTGGCCGATTTCGAGCGATTTGTCGGGGACTGGCGGCGACACCCAGCAATGGCGCCCCTGCTTGGTGGCGAGCACCATGCGGAAGCCAGGCTAACAATCGTTGTCAGTCCGCATGCAGTGCGCAAGTTCAACGACCTCGCGCTCACGCTCAGTTCGGTCGCCGATTTGGCGAGGCAGACCGATACGAAGCCTCATGTCGTCCTGTATGCGCCCACTTCCGATCAACCCGTGCAACCGCGCTTGGACGTGGGTATCTGCATCACCCAGGCGGCAAGCGTGCCAGCCTTGAGAAACGTGCTTGCGGCGGAAAAGGACGCGCTCGTGCAATTCCTGCAAAGCGGCGATCTGCTCCCCCCCGCGTACGCGGGTATGGTCACCTCCCCCCAGCTGTCCAAGTACGATGTCATCCTGACGGACATGTATTTTCAGGATGGAGCCGACAACGTCGGCCTTATTCTGCTGCCGGGGATCAATCCGGTCCACGCCCTCAACGCCGATTATTTTTTGTCCCGAGCAATCGTGCGTGCAGGAACCGCGATTCGGGCTCTCGACAGGGATATCACGGACGTGCGCGCACTGGTCGTCACCTTGATCTGTGGCGAGGATCGGCAGGCTTGGCGTTGCAGGTCGCTGCACATAGCCTTTCCACTGCTGTTCATAGCGGAGACGCAGGCTTCATTGCTTGAGCGTCGCATGCAGCTGCTCGGACGCACGGAGCCGCTCCGCTTGCGGTGCAATCCGACTCTGGAACGCGCAATGACGCGACGCGTTTCGGTTGTGATTTGCACGAAGAACAATGGGTTTCTCCTGGAGCAGCTCATTTCGCGCCTCGCGTGCGAAAGTGCCGGTGAGATTTCCGACATCGTTGTTGTCAGTAATCGCCCGACCAATGCCTATGCAGCTCAGCTACATGAAAGGCTTGCTTCGGGTGGCCAGATCAAGCTCGTCAACTACGACGCACCGTTCAACTTCTCGTCGCAATGCAACCTCGGGGCTGCGGCTGGCAGCGGTGACGTGCTGCTGTTCCTGAACGACGACGTCGTGCCCGTGAATAGGGATTGGTTGCGCGAGCTGATTGAGCCGCTGGATGATCCCGGAATCGGCATTGTGGGCCCGCTGCTGTTGTATCCGAATGGGAGCGTGCAGCACGCGGGCATGTTCCTTGGCTTCGAACGTGTCGCAGGTCATAGCCTGCGCGGTGTGCATTTGCCGGAAGGCGATTGTGGCTTCCTGGGAAGCGCGCCGCGGCAAGTCATGTCGGTTACTGGCGCGGCATTGTGTATGCGGCGCCACGACTTCGAGGCGCTCAATGGATTCGACCACAACCGGTTTGCGCTCAACATTCAGGATGTCGATCTTTGCCTTCGTGCGCATTTCTCCGGGTTGGCGGTCATTTTCAACCCGCGCTCTATTTTCCTGCACATGGAGTCGGTCTCCGTGCGGCCGACTTTGGACGACCTCTGGGCAATCCGGCGCCGCGCATTGGAGCATGACGCGTTTGCAGAGCGATGGGGTGACGTCATCGAGCGGGATGAGTTTCACAACCCGAACTTCTGCAGGTCCGTGGAAAGCCTGAAGGGCCTGGTTTGTCCCGGATCAGAATGATGAGCCAAATGGCTCAGCGTCGTCCGACGACCGTGTAGAACTGCCAGTCGTGCCCGTCCATGTATCGCTGTTTGTGATGCAAGACCTCTACAGTCGGGAAGCCGAAGATCCGGACTGCTTCAACAACCAAGGCAGACGGAAGAAAGTACCAAGCATCTATTGCATCCTTGCGGTCTGCGCGCGGGATGAGGTGCAGGCAGAGTTCATTCTGCAAATGCGGCTTGGCACCGAGAAACTGGCGCTCCGAAACGTCCGTGATGATGATTTCCGAGTGAGACCGAGCGCACGCGAGCTCTATGGCGCGTATGGGATCGCGCAAGTGAAGAAGGACGCTGCAGAGCGTGACGACATCGAAAGTCCCGACCTCAACCCCGAGCTGATAGATGCTCCGGTAGATGCAACGTGCCCTTGATCTGCGTTTGGCGTGGTTGAACCACCAGGCATTGTTGATCCGATCCAATACGTCGTAGCGCTCTTTTGCCTGCGCTTCGCGGTTTGCATCGTGGTGGGAGACCAGGTCCCAGGCAGTGTTCCTGTCCAGATCGACACCGGTTACGCGTGCGCCTTGCTCTTCCATCCAGTAGCAGAGGTGCCCGCTGGCAGTTCCGATCTCAAGGACGCTCTTGGATGCGAACTCCACGTTGCCGAGATAGACCCGCTCGTGCCCTCGCAAATCCCATTCTCCGAAAACCAGACCATAATTGGGGATTTCCATGGTGTGGTAGAAGTGGCATGCGGACGCCTCGACCGCACGCGGTTCGGCGAAAAGATGATCTGCGATTGTCATAGTGCCCCCTGTGCGCATTGCTGACGCGCTGCCCAGTATGCAGGTGGAGCTATCGGCCGAACGTCGATTCGCTTCAGCCTGGCTGGGCCAATGCGAGGTCGGGCTGCACAGCCTCGCGCATAGCGCTGTCCTGCAACGCACGGCGAAAGCCACGCCGTCAGGGGGTAACAATGGCGGTAGGGAGCCTTACCTTGATCGCGCTCGGTCTGTTGGGCGTGCCATACCAGAATGCGTCTCCGCCGTGCTGCCGAGCGATTTGGCGAACGAGACTGAGACCCAGCCCAGTGCCGGTGGTGCGGTCTCCCTGTGCAATGCGAAAGAAGGGAGAAAAAACCTTCTCCTGGGCGTCAGGCGGAATTCCGCTGCCATGGTCGGCAACGACGATCTCGGCAATTCTTGCGTAGCGGGTGACAGAGATGTCGATGGGTGGCGTGCCGTGGCGCTCGGCATTCTCAATCAGGTTGCGCACCATGCGACGCAAAAGGACGGGGTCGCCTGCTACTGAGATTGGCTCTCCTGCGACGGAGGTTTGGTCGTAGCGAGCGGCCTCCTCGGCGACAAGCGCCAGAATGTCGATGCTTTCGCTGTGGTCGAGTGCCTTTGTTGCGTCAAGCCGGCTGGAGAGCAGAATTTCATCGATGAGTGTATCAAGTTCTGCAATGTCCTTCTCCAACTCGCGCTTCCGCTTCGGGTCGGCGTGGTCCTTTATCAGTTCAACGCCAAGGCGGATGCGCGAAAGCGGTGTGCGCAACTCATGCGAGGCGTTCGCCAGCAGAAGTTTGTGCGAGAGTACGAGTTCTTCGATGCGGGCCGCAGATTGATTGAAGCTCTTGGCAAGTTGCGCAACTTCGTCCTTGCCTTCGACCTTCACTCTCGCGGAGAGGTCGCCTGCACCCAACGATTCAACGCCGGACTGCAGGCGCTCTAGCCGCCGGGTTAGCCTCCGAACAAGGGGGTAAGCGCAAACCGCAACGGCGAGCGCTATTCCACCGAGAAAAGCAAAAACACCGAACAGGGGGCGGCGCTGACGCGAGGGAGCGCGCACGACCACCCAGCGGCCATCCGGGAGGCGGACACTCCAAGCAGGTCCCCCTGCGCCGTACAGGAAGCCGCCGCTTTCGTTTCGTGGCCTCGGTACGCGGCGTCCAGCCGCCGCGACCGGCTTAAGGTCTTGATCGTAGAGGGCGAGATCCAGTTTCAAACGATCGTACAGGCGATTGATGGCATCCTGTTGAAAGGGCCCTGGATTGGGGACGAACTGCCAAAGTATCAGTGCGAACACGACGACGAGAGCCAGGCTGGCAATGATCGTGAGGTAGATCTGGCGGTAAAGGCGGCTCATCTGCTCGCGCTCAATCCTGCGCCTTCGCGAAGACGTAACCGACGCCGCGAACGGTGATCACGCGGCGCGGTTTCTTGGCATCATCCTCTATGGCAGCCCGGATGCGGGATATGTGCACGTCGATCGAACGATCGAACGGCTCCAGCGGTGCCGCTTTGATTAGGTCCATAAGCGCATCGCGGCTCATCACGCGGCCGGCATGCTCGGCCAAGGCGAGGAGCAGTCCGAACTGGTAGGACGTCAGCGGGCGGATCTCGCCGTCGAGACGGACCTCTCGGGCACCGCGATCCAACTCAAGCCGGCCAAAGCGAAGCACGTCGTTGGCCGGTCCGGCTTTGCCGCGGCGAAGGATGGCCTTCAAGCGGGCGAGTAGTTCGCGCGGCTCGAAGGGCTTGGGTAGGTAGTCGTCCGCCCCCATTTCGAGGCCGACTACGCGGTCCATCGCGTCGCCGCGCGCCGTGAGCATCAGTATCGGCGTGGATGAGCGAGTCCGGATTTGACGACACACGTCCAGTCCGTCCATGTCGGGCAGCATGAGATCGAGCACGATTGCGTCGAAAGTCTCACGCGCATGCATGGCAATGCCGGCAGTGCCGGTGGCGGCCCGCGTTGCACGGAAACCGGCGCCCTCGAGATAGTCGCGCACCATCTCGGCCAGCCGGGTGTCATCCTCGATGAGAAGGATACGGTCTGTCACGGTCAGTCCGTCTGCTGTGGGTCGGCTGTAGCGTGCGTCAGAACGGTTGCATGGCGCAACTCAGGGATGGGTGTCAATTCGACAACGATAAAATGAGTAACGCTTTAGTCCGCTAGGAGTAGCGAAGCCTGGCACGGACGAGCGTGCCAGGCTCATGAGCGTGCTAACTGCGGTCCCAACGGCGCCAGTGGCTCCGGCGCCATTGCACGTGCTCGTGGACTTTCAGGCGTTGCTCCGGCGTGAGCACCTCGGCGACGTCAGCCAAAGCCTTTGAGAAGCGCTTGCTGGCTTCGTCAGCCAGAGCCATCTGCTCGGTACGAAAAGTCTCGATTGCGGCCCGGTCCAGCTTCGGCTGGGTGAGCAGGCTTGCTCCGCGCTCCCGGGCGGCCCTGGCCTTGTCGCGCAAGGGCATGAGATCTTTGACGGCGTCCTTGGCAATAGTGCGGAGCTTCTCCTGCTGCTCGGAGGTAGCGTCGATCTCGATGGCAACATGACGCACGGCGCGATCCACGCGGTCCTGGATCTGCTCGGGGCTCATTGTGCGCCCCCAGTGTCCCCGCCAGTGATGGCCGGGGCCGTATCCGTATTGACTGACAGCGCTCGTCGCCAGCGCTCCGCTGAAGGCGGCGGCCAAGGCAACGGTCGTTACAAACAGCCAACGCCTGCGGCCGCTGCGCGGCGTTCGCGCTGAAATGTCTGGGTTCGGTTCGGTTGGCATCTGGAACTCCTTCGATGGCGCATGGGGCACCTTGCCCTCATCGCCAATCTCGGAGGCCCGCGTTGCCTACGCGTCTCGTGCATGTAAAGTTTCGTAAAGTCGCCGCCCTTGGCCTAACGCGACGTACTTGCAGCGGGTGATGTCGCCGTCGCCTTCTGAAGCTGCTCCTTGAGGGCTTGGGACGCTTGCTTGACATAGGCAAGCTGGTCGGCCTGCAAGCGTTGCGCCGTCTGCAAATCCGGGAACGGGCCATTGATCGCGACGGCGCGCGCTTCGATCTCGGTGCGCACGAAGAATCCACTGCCGTCGTTGAAGGTGTCGACACTTGCCTCAACCCTGGGGTCGGACATCGCAAATCTCCCTCGCTCGTGCGCCGCTAGGCTGCCGGGTAAACCAGAGGGCGGAAGTTTGCGGGGTACTTGGGCGGTATCGAGGCGGGAAACCCAGCTTACGTGAGAATAAAGCCCTCGTAGCCGTTGTCGACGACCTCGCGACACTTCTTCATGTAGCGTGGAAGCCCGCCAATGTAGGGCATGAACACGCGCGGTTTGCCCGGAATGTTGGCACCCAGGTACCAAGACCCGCAACCGTAGCGCAGTGTGCGGCCAGCGAGCTCGTTGCCATGAGCGACCCACGCATCCTGCGCCTCGACCGCGGGTTCCATGCGGGAGAGGTGGTTTGACCGCAGGTGCGCGATGGCTTCCGCAATCCAGTCCACGTGCTGCTCAATTGTCGGCAGCATGTTTGTCAGCACGGATGGACTGCCCGGTCCCGTCACCGTGAACATGTTGGGGAAGCCGGCAGTCATGAAGCCGAGATAGGTGCGCGGCCCTTCCTGCCATGCCTCCTGTAGTGAATCTCCGTGAGGACCACGAATGTCGATTTTTGCAAGAGCGCCGGTCATTGCGTCGAAGCCGGTTGCAAAAACGATGGCATCTACGCCGTAGTTCCGACCCGCCGTTATCACACCGGTCTCCGAGATCTCTACCGGGGATCGGCTCACATCAATGAGGGTGACGTTCGGTCGATTGAACGTCTCGTAGTATCCGGTGTCGATACACAGGCGCTTGCAGCCAATGGTGTCTTGCGGGCTCAGCAGCACGGCGACCTTGGGGTCGCGGACTGTTCGGTGTATTTTCGTACGAACGAAATCGGCGGCAGTCTTGTTGGCCTCATCGTCCACCATGATGTCCATGAAGGCGCCTAAGAATGAAAGCCCGCCGCGGTGCCAACGGGCTTCGTACTCTGCCTTGCGTTGCTGGTCGGGGGTTTCGAGGGCGAGGCGCTCGCTGTAGTCGAAATCTATTCCGGTCGCGTTCAGCTTGGCTCGGGCGCGCAGTGCGGGATATTGGCCCTTTATCGCCTGCCGGTATGAGGGATCGAGCAGATGGTTGTGGGCAGGAACGGCGTAGTTGGGCGTGCGCTGGAAGACGTAGAGATGGTCCGCCGCCCGGGCAATGATGGGAATGGACTGAACGGCAGATGATCCCGTACCGACGACGGCGACGCGCTTTCCGGTGAAGTCGACGGGCTCATGGGGCCACAGGCCCGTGTGGTAGACATCGCCGCCAAATAGATTGGCGCCCCTGAACTCCGGTTTGTTGGGCGAGGACAAGCATCCCGTCGCCATCACGCAAAAGCTGGCGCTGATAGGGCCGTGCTGTGTAGTGAGCTTCCAGGCGCTTTCCCGGTCGTCGAATCTTGCTGCGAGAACGCGGGTGTCAAACCGGATATCACGGCGAAGGTCGAACCTGTCGGCGACGTGGTTGGCGTATTCCAGAATCTCCGGTTGAGCGGCATACCGCTCCGACCACTCCCATTCCTGCTGCAGCTCCTCGGAGAACTGGTAGGAGTACTCCATGCTCTCGACGTCGCAGCGTGCGCCCGGGTAGCGGTTCCAATACCAGGTGCCGCCGACCCCGCTGCCCGCCTCCAGAACGACGGCGCTCAGCCCAAGGCCGCGCAGGCGGTACAACATGTACATGCCGGCAAACCCGGCGCCGACGACCGCTACGTCGAAGGAATTCTGGTCACGACTGCTTGCCACGGCATCCTCATCGCTTCCGCCGCCAGCAAGCTACCGCCTGTCTCACCTGGGTGCACGGAGAATGATGCGATACCGGCAAGAGCCGCGACCAGAGTTTTCTGGCGTGCGCCCCAGCCCCTAAGGACAGATGCCGCCTAGGGGATCACGTAGCGCGCGTTGATCGCGTCCCCGTGGTCGTCCTTTCCAGTCACGACCACGATTGCGCCTTTCGCTAGAGGGGCCGGGAGCTTTCCAACCATTCGCTTGCCGTCCCGGTCGGCCATGCTGACGTTTGTTGTTTTTCCGTCTTGCTGAACCACCGCACGCAAAGTGGCGCCCTTTGTGTCGTGAGCCTTGCCATCATGCAACAGGTAGACCGTGAGCTCTGTGGGACTCACAACAAGCTCGGTCTTGTGGTCGCCCGTACCTGAGATCATTCCTCCGTTGGGGCCCTTCGACTGGGCAATGGCGACAGTCGCAAGCCCGGCTATGACAGTGGCGATTGCTAAGGATCTGCGAAGCATAGTCTACTCCTCTGAGGTTGTCGGCCGGCGTAATTCGCTTAGAAGACTTCTGCCCTGCTGCCCTCGCCCTGGGTCTCCTGGGAGGACGGTGTTTGGTGCCGCGCGGCGAGAATGCGTTGCAGCGGCGCGTTGCCGTACCTCAAGAACAAGATCGGCGTCAGGAGCGTGTCGAGCAGGGTGGAACTGATCAGGCCACCAAAGATGGTCACTGCGACAGGATGAAGAATCTCACGCCCCGGCTCGCCTGCACCAAAGAGCAACGGGAGTAGAGCCAGACCGGCCGCCAGCGCCGTCATCAGAACCGGCGACAGGCGCTCGAGACTTCCGCGGACGACCAGCTTCCGTCCAAACGTTTCTCCCTCAAACAACGCAAGATTGATGTAGTGGCTGATCTTCAGGATGCCGTTACGGGCGGAGATGCCTGCAAGCGTGATGAAGCCGATCATCGAGGCCACAGAGAGCGGCTGGTTGGCGAGCCAGAGGGCAATCACGCTGCCAATGAGGGCGAGGGGAATGTTGGTGAGAATGATGCCGACAAGCACGGCGGACTGATAGCGCTGATACAGCACCATGAAGATGAGCCCCAGCGACACAAGTGAAAGCAGCCCGATGACAAGGGCCGCTTCTTCCTGAGCCCTGAACGTTCCATCGATCTGTGTGATGTATCCGGACGGCAGCGCGGTTTTGCTCGTGATTTCCCGGATGTCGGCGACAATCGCCGACATGTCGCGCACCCCGTCGGTGTTGGCGCGAACTACTATTCTGCGCTGACCGTTCTCGCGCAGGATTTGGTTGGGTCCGTCGCCCTCCTCCACTTTGGCCAGCAGACGCAAAGGCACGAAGCCTTGCGGCGTGGAGACGAGAAGGTCCTTGAGCCCGGCCGTTGAGCGGTTCTCGTCGGAGACCCGCATGACAACGTCAAAGCGGCGGTTGCCTTCGACGATCTGCGAGACAACGCGTCCGCCGGACAGGGCTTCCAGGGCTTCGGTCAGGGCTGCTGGCGTAATCCCGTACAGGGCGGCGCGCTGGTAGTCGGGCGTGACCTTCAGCTGCGGAATCAGAACCTGCTTCTCCACCTGCAGGTCCACGAGGCCGGGGATGGATTGCAACCGGGTGCGTAGCCCCTCGGCCAGCGTCCGCAGAACGTCGAGGTCGTCGCCGAATATCTTGATGACGATCTGAGCCTGTATGCCTGACAGCATGTGATCGATGCGATGTGCGATCGGCTGGCCGATTGAGACCGCGACGGGAAGCACGCCGAGGCGTGCGCGAATGTCCTGGAAGACCTCTTCCTTCGTGCGTTTGGATCTGGCGAGGTCGACATCGATCTCGGTGGTGTGGACGCCCTCCGCGTGCTCGTCCAGCTCGGCGCGACCCGTTCGTCTGCCCACGCTTTTGACTTCGGGCACCGTCATGACAATGCGTTCGGCGACCGTTCCGAGCCTGTTGGATTCGGCGAGTGATATCCCGGGATTGTATTGCAGCGAGACCAGCAGCGTTCCTTCGTTGAATGCGGGCAGAAATGCGCGGGGCAGGAGGTAGGCGCCGATGCCCGCAGCGACCACGATCAAGCTGAGGGCCGCGAACAGAGTTTTCTGGTGGGCGAACGCCCAGTCCAGCAACCGAGCATTCCCACGCTTCAGCTGGCGTACGACGAAGCTGTCACCATGGTGCCGTGTCGGTCCGGAGAGAAAGTAGTAGGCAAGAACGGGTGTGAGGGTGATCGCGGTTACCAGTGAGCCCAGGATGGCAACGATGTAGGCAATCCCCAGCGGAACGAACAGTCGGCCTTCAATACCGGAGAGCGCAAACAGCGGCACGAAGACGAGGATCACGATGATCGTCGCATAGAAGATGCCGGACCGAACCTCCTGGCTGGCTGCGGCGATAACCTGCAATACCGGGAGCGGTGCGCTTCTCTCCCTGTTCTCCCGCAATCGTCGCAGAATATTCTCGATGCCGACCACGGCGTCGTCGACCAGTTCGCCGATCGCGATTGCGAGGCCTCCGAGCGTCATGGTGTTGATGGAGAGGCCGAAGGCCTGGAAGACCAGGACCGTCATCAGGAGCGATGTCGGAATCGCGGTCAGAGAGATCAGCGTTGCCCGCACGTTCACTAGGAAAAGAATGAGGATGACGGCGACGACGACGGCTGCTTCCAGCAGTACCTGCTCGACGTTCTGGATCGAGGTTTCGATGAAGGTCGCCTGCCGGAACTGCACCTTGTTGGCGGTCACGCCGGGAGGAAGTGACTTCTGTATGGCGTTGAGTTGCGCCTCGACGGCTCGGGTCAGGCTTATCGTGTCGGCCGCCGGCTGCTTTTGAATGCCGATAATGACGGCAGGATTGCCCATGAAGCCGGCGTCGCCACGCTTTACGCGAGCGGCGAAATCTACCTGCGCAACCTGCCTCAGAATTATGCTGTGGCCCTGGCGTGCAGCGACCACAAGATTGCGCAGGTCTTCGAGGCGATTGGTGAGACCGATATTGCGGATCAGGTATTCGCGGGCATGCTGGTCGATGTAGCCGCCGCCGGTGTTGACGCCAAACTTTCGGATAGCGCCCTCAATGTCAGCGAGCGTGATATCGAGGCGGCTCATCATCACGGGATCAGGCATGACCCGGTATTGTCGCACTTCGCCGCCGATCGGGATGACCTGCGCGATGCCGGGGATGGTGAGTATTTGCGGGCGAATGGTGAAGTCGGCGATCTCGCGAAGCTCCATTGGCGAGACGCTGTCGCCGGTGACTGCCACCAGCATGATCTCGCCCATGATCGACGAGATCGGGCCCATCTGAGGCTGCGCACCGGCAGGCAGGCGCCCTTGCAGCGTCGTCAACCGTTCCGCGACCTGCTGGCGCGCCCGGTAAATCTCAGTCTCCCAGCCGAATTCGACATAGACGATCGACAGGCCGACGCTTGAGGTTGAGCGGATGCGCTGTACGCCGGGCATGCCGCCCATGGCTGTTTCGATCGGGTAGGTTACAAGCTGCTCGACCTCCTGTGGGGCAAGCCCCTCCGATTCCGTCATCAGGACCACTGTCGGGCGGTTCAGGTCCGGGAATACGTCGACAGGGAGACGCGGAAGCACATAGCTGCCGTACGCGACAAGAACCACGGAAGCGACGAGTACAAGCAGCCTATTTCTCAGGCTTGCGGTCACCAGCAGGTTGAACATGGTCGCTCTCCGTCAACGCACCTGGTTCAGCAGCGGCGCATTGCGAACGACGATCTTGTCGCCTGCGGAAATTCCGCCCGTGATGACGACATTCTCACCGTCGAAGTCCTCGTAGCGCACAGCGCGAGGCACGAACACCTCCGGCTCCTTGTGGGTGAAAACGACCATTTGGCCGTTGGCTGCCTGAGCCAGGGCGGCACGAGGCAGAACGATGCCCCCGATGCGCTCTCCTGTGGCAGCCGCCACCGTGACCGGCATGCCCGTGCTCAAAGGTATGGGCGTCTCCACAATCTCGAACTGGAGAATGGAGTACTGCTGTTGCAGCGCCCTGCTTCGGCCGAGGAACTTCAGCCGAACATCACTGCCGCCGACGGCAGCCGTTGCGTGCTCCACCGTGTCCGGATTGAGCTGATCGAAAACCAGCGCTTCAACCAGGAGACTGGACGGGTCAATGATCTGGAACAGCTGGTCGCTTGGACCGACGACCTGGCCGGCAACAACGCGGGATGACGCGATTGCGCCGTCGACCGGTGCACGCAGGTCCTCGGGTCGTGCTTTTGCCGCCAACAGCTCGCTCCGGCGCTTCTCGAGCCCGTCGAGCTGAATGCGGATGTCCTCAACGCTTGCGCGGGCGACGACGTTTTTCTGCAGCAGCTCCTCTTGGCGCTGCAGCTTTCGTCTGTTGAGCGCGATGTCCTGATCTAGGCTGCCCAAGGTTTGCGCCATGTCCGACGTGTCGATGGATTGGAACGCCGGCGCAACGCGGCCGAGAAGATCACCCGCCTTGACGCGCATTCCAAGAAAAGGGACCCCTCCCGCAGGCGGCTCGTAGCGTCCTTGCAGGGTGCTCTGAACGATGCCACTGCGATTGGGATTGGCGACGACGCGTCCATTGAATTTTGCTGTACGCACCTTGTCCTCGACTGCGGCAATGCGCGTGCGAATTTCCAGCAATCGCTGTGTCGGCTTCGGCACGAACAAGCTGCCGTCCGGCCGACGGGACGGTGAATTGCCCGTGCTCGATCGCAGGTCCGGTCCGTGATCGTGACCGTCGTGCGCCCAGACGAATGACGAGACAAGAACCAGGCCGGCGATGGCCGCCGGGATCGCGAGCAGCTTGCGCCGGCCCGACAGCGTGGCGCCGCCAATGGCTGCGACCAGGAGCAGGGCCCCGGCTATCGAAATGGCCGCCGTGCTTCTGGGAACCGCGGATCGCCAGCCCGACAACAGATTCCGCAGTCTCGAGGCAGGCGTTGCAGCCTTGGCCCCGCTGGCGTGTATGGACAGTGTGCCTATCAGCAGGTCCTGCACATTGCCTTCGGCAATGCTGACGAGCACTTCCAGCTGGCCGGGCTTGCGCAACAATGGCGCCGTGATCTCGTAGGTGCCTGCCTTCTCCTGGATTTCGGCTGTGAACGGCTCGCCATTCAGTGAAACCTCGAGAGTCGCGGTCGTGACCGGAGCATTGTCCTCGGCACGGTCGAGATAGATGACGAGCACCTCGCCTTCGGCGATGCCGACGAGTGAATACTTTTCGGATGTCGCAACAACACGAGGGGAAGATGGTGCCCCCGCTGCTGGCTTTTGTTCGCCGTCGTCGTGACCTTCGTGCGCGGACGCCGCACCGATGTTGCCGGCAACCAGCGCGCCAACAACCAGGAGGCTCGTCGCAAATGCACGAGTGCGCGTCGTCAAGCGACGCATGAGTTCAAGAAGCATGAAAGTCTTCCGTTGCAGCCAAAATTCGAGGCGCTAAGCCCCAGCTGTCAGGCGCTAACGGAAAATCTTGGAGGTCTCTCCAAGGAGGGTGCGAGCAGCAAATCCAGGGTGCGGGATACACCCGGCTGTTCGGCCGATTGGGGGTGGCCGGAAGCAACGGCAAGGGTGGATAGAATGGCCATACCGCCGTGGCACACAAAATCGCAGGATGTTGCGTGATCCGGCTTCTTACCGTTGTCTTCGTCCATGTGTCCGAGCTGAGTCAGATCAGCAGATGGCGTCAGGTTGTCGCCGGGTGCGTCATGGTGGTGGCTGTGGTGGGCGTGAAGTGCGCCTGTTCCATGAGCGTGAGCGTGAGCGTAGGCGCCAACGACGCTAGCAAAAACGAGCGCAAGCGCGACCGTGGCTGCAACCACCCGCGCCAGACCAAGCCTGCGAACTCCCATGCGCATTCGATCAGCCTACATCAGTCGAGAACGTCTGTCATGCGCACATGACACTATAGTGACATGGGTGGAAAATGGGGCTTTTAAAAGGGGGCGTGACCGAGCACTGGGAGATTTTCTGCCGCGTTGCCTATTCAATGAAAGTTGCGGCCTTTGGGCAGCACGCGCGTGTCACGAGGGTGGCGCCACAGATGCGATGTGGCAGGGCGCGACGCGAAATCAACTGGTGGTGCCGGGTCTGCCGTTCGCATGATATCGAGCAAATCCGACGTGAGATCGAGCAGTCTTCGCGCGATCACGTGAACCACTTCTTTTTCCTTTTGCAACACGCCCTCCACCGCAACCATGTGCGCGCTTAGAACGATGCGCCGGTGATGCTCAAAGACCTTGGGCCAGACGATAATATTGGCAATACCGCACTCGTCTTCGGTGGTCATGAATATGACGCCGCTAGCGGTCCCGGGTCGTTGCCGCACAAGCACGAGGCCGCTGATCCGGACAAGTTTGCCTGGAGGGATTTCTTGCAGGGCTTTTGATTGAAGTATGCCGCGTGCAGTCAGCTGCCTGCGCAAGAACGATACGGGGTGTGCCTTCAGCGACAAGGAAAGCGAAGCGTAGTCCTCGATAACATGCTCGCCAGGCAAAAGCGGCGGCAAGGCCACATCCTGCTCGTTCTGGAAGGGAGCAGAGGTGCCTGCACGGAACAGGGGGAGATCTTCGATCGCCGCGCGTGCATTGTGATGTCCCGAAAGACCGCGGACCGCCCAAAGTGCAGCGCGACGATCGAGACCGATGGAGCGGAATGCATCGGCGCGGGCAAGACGTTGCATGGTCCCCATGTCGACACGGGCTCGGAAATAGAGATCGCGCACGCTGTCGAAGCCGCGATCCCGGCATTCGACAATGCGACGCGCCGCACTTTCGCTCATGCCGTCGATCTGCCGGAAGCCAAGCTGCAGAGCAAAGGCACTGCCTCCGCTTTCGGTGCGGGTGCGGTCTTCGCTGGCAGGCTTAAGTGTGTGGTCCCAAATGCTGCTATTGATGTCGACGGGGCGCGCCTCGCCGCCATGGTCGCGGAAGTCGCGTACGATGGAGGAGGAAGAGTAAAAGCCCATCGGCTGGGCATTGAGAAGTGCGCACGCAAACACGTCCGGGTAATGACACTTGAGCCAGGACGAAGCGTAAGCGAGAAGCGCGAAGCTTGCCGAATGACTTTCGGGAAATCCGTAATCGCTGAAGCCTTCGATCTGCTTGAAGCAGCGCTCGGCGAACTCGAGTTCATACTTGTTGTTGATCATTCCCTCGATAAAGTCGTCGCGCAGCGTGCCGATGGTGCCGTGATTGCGGAAGCTTGCCATGGCGCGGCGCAGCTGGTTGGCCTTCGAGGGCGTGAAGCCAGCCGCAACGATTGCGATCTTCATCGCCTGCTCCTGGAACAGCGGAACTCCCAGGGTCTTGTGCAGAACGTTGCGCAGAGCGTCGGAAGGATACACGACTTCTTCCAACCCATCGCGCCGGCGCAGATAGGGATGCACCATGTCTCCCTGGATCGGGCCGGGACGGACAATGGCGATCTGGATGACAAGGTCGTAGAAATCTTTGGGCTTCAGCCGTGGCAGCATGGACATCTGCGCGCGGCTTTCTATCTGGAAGACGCCGATCGTGTCGGCCTTCTGGATCATCTGGTAGGTGCTGGAATCGTCCCGCGGGATGCTGGCAAGCGTGTGCGTCAGGCCATAGTGCTGCTCCAGCAGATCGAACGCCTTCTGCAGGCAGGTCAGCATGCCAAGCGCAAGCACGTCGACCTTGAGCATGCCGAGTTCGGCAAGATCGTCCTTGTCCCATTCCACCATGGTGCGGTCCTTCATGGCCGCATTGGCGATGGGCACGACTTCATCGAGTGGTCCGCGCGTCATCACGAAGCCGCCGACGTGCTGCGACAGGTGGCGCGGAAAGCCGATCAGCTGTTTTGTCAGCAGTACGGCTTGATGGAGCCGCCTGTCCGCCGGATCGAGGCCAGCTTCACGGATGCGTTCCGTCGCGACGCCTTCGGAAGACCACCCCCAAACCATGCCGGCGAGAGCGCCCACCACGTCGGGCGAGAGCCCCATGGCTTTGCCGACCTCGCGCACGGCGCTGCGTGTCCGGTAGGTGATCAGGGTGGCGGCGATGCCGGCGCGATGGCGCCCGTACTTATCATAGATGTACTGGATCACCTCTTCGCGGCGCTGATGCTCGAAGTCTACGTCGATGTCAGGCGGCTCGTTGCGGTCTGCGGAGATGAAGCGCTCGACCAGAAGATCGATCTCCCTCGGATTGGCCGAGGTGACGCCGAGACAAAAGCAGACAATGGAGTTTGCTGCCGAACCGCGCCCTTGACACAGGATCGGCTTGGGCCGGGAGCGCGCGTAGCGCACGATGTCGTGCACGGTCAGGAAATAACGGGCGTATTTGAGTTCTGCTATGAGCAGAAGCTCGTTCTCGATTTTTTTGAGAAGCCCGTCGTCGAGGCCTTCGGGGAAGCGTTCCCGTGCTCCGATCCAGGTGAGGCGTTCAAGCTCTTCCTGTGGGGTTGCGCTCTGGCCGGTAGGCTCGTCGGGGTACTCATACTGCAATTCTCTCAGCGAAAAGCGGCAGTCTTCCGCAATTGCCACGCTGCGTGCGACTGCCTCGGCATGGCCGGGAAAAAGGCGCGCCATCTCGGCTGGCGACTTGAGGTGGCGCTCTGCGTTCCCCTCGAGGCGAAAGCCTGCATCATCGATGGTGCAGTGCTCACGAATGCAGGTCAGGACGTCTTGCAGAGGGCGTCGTTCAGGCGCGTGATAAAGGACGTCGTTGGTCGCGACGAGCGGCGTGCGGCAAAGCCTGGCGAGTTCAGTCAACCGATCGAGGCGCGCGCGGTCGTTGCCCCGATAGCCGAGGCTTGCGGCGAGATACGTTTCACCGGGAAAGAGTGTGGCGAGACGCTCGAGGCGTGCGTGAAATCTTGCGCTGAAATCATAAGGGGGCATTGCGATCAGCCGTTGTCCGCTCCCGAGCCGGTCGAGGTCGTCGAAGTCAAGGTGGCACGCTCCCTTGGGAGCCAGGCTGTTGCCGAATGTGAGCAGCTTCGTCAGACGGCCGTAGGCTTTGCGATCGGTCGGGAAGCAGAGAGCCTCGAAGCCGTCGCGTAGGACGAGCCGAACGCCAACGATCAGACGTATGCCGGTCTTCTTTGCTGCGGCATGCGCACGCACGGCGCCGGACAGCGTATTGCGGTCGGCAATGGCGACCGCAGCCAAGCCGAGACGGGCGGCATTTTCCACGAGTTCATGGGGGTGGGAGCCGCCACGCAGGAAGCTGAAGTTGCTCGTCACTCCCAGTTCGGCGAAAGCGGGCCCAGACATGCGGTTCATGCGAATAGCCCGTGCATGAACCACGCAGGGGAATTGTCGGCGCCGCGATCGTGCAGCCCGTCGCGAAACAACCAATAGCGCCGACCGGTAGCGTCTTCGACGCGGTAATAGTCGCGTGTCCGCCGGCTGGTATTTTCAGCATACAGCCACCATTCCGGCGCGATGCGCTCTGGGCCGTCGGCGCGGGTCACGCGATGCGAGACGCGGTTCCAGACGAAGCGTATCGGCGGGCCATCCGGCACCTCGGACAGGGCGACTATCGGTTCCGGAGGAGACAGCAGAACGAGTGGGCGGCCCAAGTGGTCTCCGCCTTGAAGGGCATGCAGATGCGCAGGCCAGTCGTGGGTCTTCTTGTCATTCTCCAGGATCGGCAAAGCTCTCACCGCACGTTCGGGAATGTGGCTCGCGCGAGGGGCGAACCGGACAAGGCTCTCGGCGCCAAAACGATTGACGAGACGGTCGAGCAGGCAGGCGAGCGCTTCCGGTGCAGCAGGACGTGAGCTTTTGGTTTCCAGGACCTTCTGCTCAGCCGCGTAGTTTTCGACGCTGGAGGCGCTGAGACGCATCGCATCGAAGCCGAAGCCGGCATCGAGGTCGTCTCCCATGCGGTCAATGCGGTCGTGAAACAGGCGCTCGAGATGCTCTGGCGCACAGCAGAGAGTGCTTGTTCGCACAGTGAGTGTTTCCAGATGGCCATCCACGCGGAACAACTCAAGGGTGACGCTGCGTGCGCCCTGGCTGGCGAGGACAAGTTGCGCGGAAAGATCCCGGGCCAGGTGTCCGATTGCATGCGCGATGGCTTCTGCCAGGACGATCGGCTCAACGAAGCGGCATTCGGCACGATAAAGTGGAGGGGGACTCAGAGGATGAAAGGTTTCATCCTCCACTCCAAGCGCCTGATCCAGGCGCTGCAGCAAGTGCGGACCGAAACGAGCGGTCAGCGGCGCGCGCGGTTTGCCGAGAAGGTCTCCGATGCGCTGCAAGCCCATCGCAGCCAAGTCGGCGACCATGCCGTCATCAAGACGCAAGGCGGCCAGTGGCAACGGTGCAAGGAACCGCCGTACTGCCTCGCCGGCGATAAGACATTGGTCTGCTCCGTAGCGAGCGGCTGCCCATGCGACGCCTATCGTTGGCGCGACGGCAAGACGCGCCGTGAGCCCGAAAGCTTCAAGGCGTTTCTCCAGATCGTCGCGAAGAGCAGCTTCACCGCCCAACAGATGAGCGCAACCGGTGATATCGATGGCCAGACCGTCCGGTGCATGCACTGTCGTCCAGGGGCTGTATCGACGACACCAGAGGGCAAGCCGGCGCAAGACTGCGGCATCGCTGTCAGGATCGGCGCTTTCGACCAAGACAGATGGGCAGATGGCGCGCGCATCGGCGAGCGGCATGCCGATCCGCAATCCCAGCCGTTCTGCTGCCGCGGTGGCAGCCGTGATCCGCAAACCATGCCGAGATGCCGTGACCTGGACGAGAGCCGTGTCCTCAGGACGCCATCTGCCAAGGTCGCTTGCTTGCCGGCTTTGCCATCGCCGACGCTCGATCGGCCATTGGGGAAGCCACACGGAAACGAAACGCCTCATGATCCCACTCAACCAGCCAACTGTGAGGCTGGCCTCTCTTGCAACGCACGAGATCGGCTTGCCAGCAGGGGGGGCCGATGCCCGGTAAAGAAAGTCCGCCGCGTTTCAGCGGAGCGCTTGCGCGCCCCGCAATCGACCATCGCGTGACAGCGGCAGTAGGCGCATCGACGCTGGCATGATGACGGATCAGCAGAGCCGTTGTTCCGGTTGTTGCAGCACGCAAGGACAGCCGGCGACTGGCAGTGAAATCGTAGGACGCGTCGTTTGACGGCAGGAGGCCGACCACTGCGGCAAGCGCCCCGCTGGCCAGCCCCTCTTCCAAAGCCCACAGCATGTCTTGCGGCGAAGCGATTGAAAGATGGTGCAGACGGTTTGGATCGAGGCTGTAGGACGTACATCCTATTGGATAGACAGTGCCGTACTGGAAACCCTGGGATGGCGAGCTCCAGAGTATTGGCCGCGGATCAGTCCGGGTCAGACGCGCGAGCAGACCCACGCTGAAGCCGAGCGCAGCGCCAAAATCGCGATGGGATGCGGGCAGCACCTCGTGGACTGCGCCCGCTTCCAGCCCCCGGCTGGGCAAGGCGTGGTCGATGGCGTCTGCGCCGAGCGCAAAGGCTGTTCCAGAGCCTTTCTGGTCGAAGGCTGCCTGCGCCCCGATGCGACGGCGAAGAGCGTCAAGTTCAACTGCACAAGCCATTGCGGTGTATTAGGAAATGGGTTGTTCTCCCTCAGATGGGGGAACTCATTAAAGAACAAATAGAGAACAAAGACAAGTGGCTCTATCGCTGTCCGCGGCGGATTCAGGCCAAGTCAGCCAAGCCTAGGCAGTCTCGATGCCCTCGCGTACCAGGCCCCAGCGCATGGTGGTGCGCTGCTCGATGGGGCGCAGGATGAAGCGGTCCATGATCAGCCAGGTAATGCCAATCGCCAGCATGCCAACGACGATGCGCGCCGACTGAAAATACTGTTGCGCGTTGAAGATCGCGTAGCCCAGGCCGTTGGTGCTGGCGATCATCTCGCCGCCGACCAGCGAACGGAAGCCGAAAGCGATGCCAAGGCGGATGCCCGTCATCAGGTTGGGGAGCGTCGCCGGGAAGATGACGTGCGCGATGACGGCCCATCGTTTTGCGCCCAGCGTCTGCACGGCTTCGATCAGCACCGGCTGGACCATACGGATGCCGGTGAGCAAATTGTGCAGGACTGGAAAGAACACCGACATCACGATGATGAACGTCACCGCGCCTTGGCCAAGCCCGAACCAGAGGATGGCAAACGGAATCCACGCGAGACCGGGAATAGCCTGCAACAGGTTCACCAGCGGATCGAAGAAATCCCGGCCTGCACGGTTGAGCCCCATCAGGTAACCGAGTGGAACGGCAATGGCCGCGCCGACGACGAAACCCAGCAGCAGGCTGTGCAAACTGACACCAAGATTGAGCAGCAGCACGCCGCTGGCGATGTCCTCGGCGAAGGCCTGCGCAACCTCCAGCGGCGAAGGGAACAGCACGCGCGGCCACACGTTGAGCGACGAGAGCGCCTGCCAGATCAGAATTCCAACCGCAAACGGCAGGATCTCGGAGAACCACCAGAAGCGGCCTCTGTGACTCGGCCGGGGCGCCGCGGGTGATGCTGTGGATGTATCGGCGAGGCTCATGCGTGATCCCCGTGCACGGGTGCATTGCCGTGAATGCAGCGCGTGAGCTCATCGCGATAGGCAATGAAGCGCTGATCGCGCACCAGCTCCTCCCAGCGCCGCGGACGCGGCAGGTCGATGCGGATGTCGGCGATCACTTTTCCGGGTCGTCCGGAGAGGGCGACAACGCGGTTAGAGAGGAAAACCGCTTCTTCAATAGCGTGGGTGACAAAGAGAACGGTCGTACGCTCTGATGCGGCGATGGCGGTGAGTTCTTCCTGCAACCGCTGCCGCGTCATGGCATCGACCGCGGCGAAGGGCTCATCCATCAGCAGCACGGTCGGATTGTTGGCGAGCACGCGTGCCACGGCAGCACGCTGGCGCATGCCGCCCGAAAGCTGATGAGGATATTTTTTCTCGAAACCCTTGAGGCCGACCAGCTCGATAAAGCGATGGGCAACCCTCCTGCGTTCGTCCTTGGGGACGCCCTTCAGCCGCAGACCGAACTCGACATTGGTCTCAGTGGTCTTCCAGGGCAGCAGGGCGTACTCCTGAAAGACCATGCCGCGATCGGCGCCCGGTCCTGAAACCTTCTTGCCCGACACCAGGATCTCCCCCGACGTCGGCGTGTCGAGACCCGCGACGATGCGCAGGAACGTCGACTTGCCGCAGCCGGAGGGGCCGATCACCGACACGAAATCATGCGCGGCAACGCTGAGCGAAACACCGCTCAGCGCCACCACGTCATCCTTCGCGACGGTGTCGAAGTAGGTCTTCGAGATGTCCTTGGCGACGAGGATATCGGTCATGCCACCGGCTCAATCCAGCAGCTTCGCGTGCTTGGCTTTAACCTGGGCAATGATCTTGTCCGCCTCGACGAGATGGTCTTTCGGATTGACTTCCACCGGTGTGAGCTTCTCGGCGGCGAGGTACTTGGCCGTGGTATCCAAGGATTGCCGTGTGAAGTCGTCGATCAGCGGATGGTAGTTCAGCCACTTGAAGGTCACTTCCACGATGCGCGGCTCAACCTTCAAGAACTCAGCCTCGATTGCGGCCGACTCCTTGGGGTTCTGGCGGACGTATTGTTGCGATTCCCAAAGTGCTGCGACGGCATCGGCAATCTTGGTCGGGTTCGCTGCCGCCCATTGATCGGAGATCAGGAAGAAGCCGCCGCCCTGCACGAGCTTGCCCAGCCGCAGAAGTAGCGTGGCTTGGTCGCCCATCTTCTCCTGAGTGAGCGTGAGGAAGGGCTCGAGACCGGCCATGGCGTCAACAGAGCCAGCAATCAGCATCTGGCCCATATTGCCGTAGTTCGCATTGACCCGCTGCACGGCATCGCGCGGCAACCCTGCCTGCGAAAGAAGCTGGTTGAGGCCTTGGGCCGGTGCGGTGCCTTGCGGGACCGCGATCTTCTTGCCCTTGAGATCGGCGGGCGTTTTGATATTCGCCTCGTTGCGAACGAGGATGCCGTAGCTGTCGCCGCCGGTCGAGTACATCGAGTAGGCCTTGAACGGCAGCTTGTTTGCCCAGGCCACCGTCGTCGACTCCACACCACCGCCGGACCAATCGACCTGACCGGCAGCCAGCGCTTGGTTGGCCTGCACGCCGGTCGCGAGCGTCTGGATCTCGATGTCGAAGCCGTACTTGGCGAAGATTCCCTTCTTGGTGCCCACGTAGTAGGCCGCCTGCGATGCCGTCGTCAGGATGCCGAAGCGCACCTTCACGCGTTCCTGGGCACTGGCCGAGCCGGCTGCAATGACGGCGAGCGCGAGGGTCGCGGCGCCCAACAATCTCGATCGAAGCTTCATCCTTGGTTTCCTCCTTCAGTTTCTTGTTCTGCGCGGACCTTCATGGCCGCACGCCATACTTCGCCTTGGGTCCCAGCGTCGTGCGCAGCCGCCCCTGTGCCGCATCGATGAAGCGGCACAGATAGGGGCGCGTCTCGCGCGGATCGACGATCTCCTCCACGCCGAACGCCTCCGCCGTGCGGAAGGGCGAGGCGACGGCACGCAGCTCGGCTTCGATTTCCTGCTCGCGCGCCTTGGCGTCGGGCGCATTCTCAAGCTCGCGGCGGAAGGCGGCGGCGACGCCGCCCTCGATAGGCAGCGACCCCCATTCCGCGGACGGCCAGGCGATCTTGAAGTCGAGGCCGTTCTTGTCGGTGGTGCCCATGCCGGCCATGCCGTAGCACTTGCGTACGACGACCGTGTACATCGGTACGCTCGCCTGCAGGCCAACATAGACCGCGCGCATGCCGTCACGCAGAGTAGCGGCCATCTCCGCATCCTTGCCGACCATGAAGCCCGGCACGTCGACGAAGAAGATGAGCGGGATGTGGAAACAGTCGCACATTTCGACGAAATGGATTTGCTTGCGCGCGGCCTTGCCGTCCATGGCGCCGCCGTAAACCATCGGGTTATTGGCGATGATGCCGACCACCTTGCCATTCATGCGAGCGAGGCCGGTGATGAGTGCCTTGCCGAATGTGGGCTGGATCTCGAAGAAGGAATTGCGGTCGACGACGTGGGTGATCAGCTTCTTCATGCTGTAAGGCCGCCGCCGGTCCTTGGGCACGATCGACAACAGACCCTCATCGCAGCGATCCACGGGATCGTCGCAGGGCGTCTCCGGGGGCAGCTCCCACACGTTGCTCGGGAGATAAGAGAGGAAACGCTTGATCTCGGCGAAGCACGCATCCTCGTTCGGTACGCGGTTGTCCACGGTGCCTGCGTGATCGACCGCGAGGGGTGGCCCGCCCAACTCCTCCTTGGTGATCTTCTGGCCGAGCGAGCGCTCCACAACCGGTGGGCCGGCGGCAAACACCTGGCTTGTGCCGTCCACCATCACCGACCAGTGGGAAAGGATCGCACGTCCCGCCGGACCGCCCGCGGCCGTGCCGAGCACCGCGCACACCACCGGTACCTTGCCGAGCAGTTCGACGGAGCGTTCGAAACCATGCACGCCGGGAAAGATGGCGTGGCCGCGCTTGGTGATCGACGTGACGCTCCCGCCGGAGCCGTCAATCAGGTTCACCAGGGGGATCAGATAGCTCGCCGCCAGATCCTCAACGAAGCCACCCTGGCCGCCCTTCTTGCGATCGCCGGACCAACTCGACCCTCCGCGAATGGTGAAGTCCTCGCCGCCGATCGCGACAGGCCGGCCGTCGATGCGCGCAAGCCCCATGACATAGGGTGCCGGGGTAACGGCCTTGAGTTTCGTTCCTTCGTATTTGCCCTGGCCTGTAAGGGTGCCGACCTCCTGGAACGACTGCGGGTCGACCAGCCGCTCCACGCGCTCGCGAATGGTAAGCCGGCCGCGGTCATGGTGCTTGGCCACGGCCTCCGCACCGCCGAGCGCCTGGGCCTGCTGACGCCTGAACTTCAACTCTTCCACCTCCGCAGCCCAGCTCTCACCGGTCGCGGCGCCAGGAAGTTTCGGTTTGGATTGATCGTTCACGGCAGCGCTCGCTGTGCTCTCACGCCTTCAGAATGGCCACGACCTGGCCTTCGGTGACCGGCGTCTTCTCCTCGACGAGGAACCGCTCGACGGTGCCCGCCTCCTCGGTGATGACGGGGATTTCCATCTTCATGGATTCGATGATCATGATCGTGTCGCCGGCCTCAACGCGTTGACCAACCTCGGTCACGATCTTCCAGACCGCGCCCGTCACGTCGGATCTCGCCTCGATGTTCGCCACGCCTCTTCTTCCTTTTGTTTTCGGCTGATAACCGTTCAACCGTTCGATTGCTTCCAACGATTTTTGCTAAGCTTCTGCACCGCTGTCAGAAGCTTGTCGGCCAAGCATGCATGAGGTGCTGGCCGACGCCATTGCTCAGGCGCTGACGGTGTACCTCCAACATGCGGATCAGGTAGTCGCGTGTCTGCTCCGGCTTGATGACGCTCTGCACCGCGAAGATGCCAGCCATGTCCCATGGCTCACTGTCTTTGTTCATGCGGTCAAAGGCCTCGTCGAATCCGGGCTGGCCAGGTTCCAGACCGTGTACGATCTTCACTGCGAACGTCGGGTCCATGAAGCTCACCTCCGCGGTGGGCCACGCCGCCACCTCGTCTGAGTTTCGTCCGCCGCCCATGTTGAGGTAGGCCTGCCCGTAGCTCTTGCGCAGGATCACGGACAGCTTCGGCACCGTGCAGAGCTGCAGGGCCTGCATGAAGTTCATGATCTTGCCGGGGGCGCGCTTGCGCTCGGCCTCTGTGCCGATGACGAAACCCGGCGTATCGACCAGCAGCACGATTGGAATGTTGAAGCTGTCGCACAGGACGAGGAAGCTTGTGGCCTTCTCGCAGGCGTCGGTGTCCATCGCGCCGCCCTTGAACATGGGGTTGTTGGCGAGGAAACCAACGGTGCGGCCATCGAGGCGCGCGAGGCCGGTCACGGCCACCTTGCCGAAGCGCGCCTTCAGCTCGAGGAAGCTGCCCTTGTCGGCAATCGTGCGAATGATGTTGCGCACGTCGTACACCTGGGTGCGCTTCTCCGGCAGCAGCTTGCCGATGCCAGACATGGCCTCGCCCGATCCCGGCGCGACCTCGCGCACCGGCGGTGCTTCCTTGTTGTGGGAAGGCAGGTAGGACAGGAACGTCTTGATCGCGGAAATCGCTTCCTCGTCGGTGTCAACCACGACGTCGGCGAAGCCGGTGACTTCTGCGTGCACCTTCCAGCCGCCCATGATTTCGGGATCGACGGCCTCCTTGATGGCGAGCGAGGCAAGCTGCGCGCTGGAGACGGCCAGCACCGCGCCCTTGCGTATCACGCTGAAGTCCGACAGCACGGCGTACCAGGAGGAAGAACCGTACGAGAACCCGAGCGTGGCCGACGCCCAAGGCGTCTCGCGCATGCGCGCGTATTGCGTCGGGTCATTGCCGAGCAGCGCGCCCATGCCGCGCGAACCCATGTGATCGGGCATGCGCGCGCCCGAGGACTCGCCGAGGAAGATCATCGGCAGCCCGCGGCTGGTTGCCACGCGCTTCACGTGCCCGATCTTGCGGCCATTGGTGGCGCCGGAGGAGGCGCCCATCACGGTGAAGTCGTTGGCGACGACGGCGCACTCGCGGCCGTCGACCTTGCCGAAGCCCGCAACCTTGCCGTCGGCCGCCGACTTGTCCTTGTCCTCCGGCCGCGTACCCGAGACGCCGAACAAGCCCGACTCTATGAACGTGCCGGAATCGACCAGGGCATCGACGCGCTCGCGCGCGTTGAGCACGCCGGGGGCCTTTCGCTTGGCCAGCTTCTCCGCGCCGCCCATGCCAAGGGCTTTGGCGCGGCGGGCGTCGTAGGAGTCGGCGTCGCGTGTGGGCGGCGCCTTGCGATCTTCCGGCTTGCTCATGTGCCGGCCCTCTTCTCGGCGACGATGCCATTGCGGACCAGCTCATCAAAGTCGCCGTTGCGCAGGCCGAGCAGGTCGGCGAGCACGCTGCGCGTGTCCTGGCCGACGTCGCGGCCTGTATGCCGCACGCCGCCCGGCGTGGCCGACATGCGCGGCACCACGGCTGCCATCGCCACCGTGCCCATGTTGTCATCCGGCGCCGCAATGATGGAGGTGCGTGCGCGGTAGTGTGGATCGGCGAAGATATCGGCGATGGTGAAGATGCGTGTTGCCGGCACCGAGGCCTTTTGCAGGATCGCCTCCAGCTCCGCCAGCGGCAGCGACTGCGTCCACGCCTCGATGATCTCGTCCAGCGCGTCGTTGTTCTTGTTGCGGCCGGCGTGGTCGGCAAAGCGTCGATCCTGCGCCAGCTCGGGCTGGCCCATCGCGGCCGCGAGGCGGCGGAACAGATTGTCGGCCTGCGCGGTGATGTGGATGTAGCCGCCGTCGCCGGTGCGATAGAGATTGTTGGGCGTGCTGCCGATCAGCCGCGATCCGGTGCGGTTTGGCACAAAGCCCAGCTTCTCGTAGGCGGGAATCCACGCTTCCATGAAATTGAAGGCGCATTCGTAGAGCGCCGCATCGATGAACTGGCCGCGTCCGGTCTTTTCGCGTGCCATCAACGCCATCACGGCACCGTAGGCTCCGTGCAGGCCGGCGATGTAATCCGTCATGGAGACGCCGACTCGGGAGGGGGCGCGGTCGGGATCGCCGGTGAGGTGCCGCAGGCCGCTCACCGCCTCACACACCACGCCGTAGCCGGGCCGGTGCGAATAGGGACCATCCTGGCCGAAGCCCGAGATGCGGACCATGACAAGCCGCGGGTAGAGCCGCGACAGGTCTTCCCAGCCGAGGCCCCATTTCTCCAACGTGCCCGGCTTGAAGTTCTCCACCAGCACATCGCATTTCGCGGCCAGAGCGCGGGCGATCTCGCGCCCCTGCTCCTGGTGGAGATCAAGCGAGATCAGCTTCTTGTTGCGGAAGATGCTGGCAGCGTAAAGGGAGTGTCCCTCGTGCTGCTTGCCCATAGTGCGCACCGGGTCGCCTTCGGCCGGCTCGATCTTTATGACCTCGGCACCGAAGTCGGCCAGCATGCGCCCGCAGAACGGGCCGGCCACGGTCGAGCCGATCTCCAGGACGCGGTAACCGCTAAGAGGGCCGCTTCTTGCTTGCGTATTCGAGGTCACGCGCCGCCCTTGCTCACAGTACGTACTTCTCGAAGCGGCGCAGGTATTCCTTTGCGCTCTCCATATTGGCGCGCTTCAGGCGCTCCGCTTCCAGGGCATCGCCCGCGCGCATCGCCGCCACGGTGGCGCGATGGTCGGCGAGCCCGATCGCCGCGCGTCCGGGCAGGATGACGATGCGCCTGATCACCACGTGGGTCTTTTCGTAGATGCTGTCGAGCATCTGCGCGGCGACCGGGTTGCGCGCGCATTCGATAAAGCGGCTGCGGAAGCGCTCGTAGCAGGCCAGGAACGAGTCGAAATCACCGGCCTGCACGTAGCCGTCCATAGGCAAGCCGAACAGGTCCACGAACTCCTGCCACGTCTCTGGCGGCGCATTCAGGGTCGCCTGCCGCACGCACAAGCCTTCGAGTACGGCGCGCGCGTCGTAGAGATTGAAGGCTTGGGTCAGGTCCAGCCGCGAAACGATGGCCCCGCGGTTGGGCACGCGCTCGATCAGCCCGCGGCTCTCCAGCGCACCGAAGACCTCGCGGATGCGGGCGCGGGGGACCCCAAACTCGGCAGCGAGCTCGTGCTCGCGCAGCTTCGCGCCCGGCGCGATGTCGTGGCGGGCGATGCGCTCTCTCAGCACCTGCAGCACGTCAGCGGAAACCGGCTTGGATCGTCTGCGCCTTGTCTTCGAGGCGGGCTTTGCCCTTAGGGCGATGACCTTGTCGGACATCAGTTTTCCTTGATGGCGTCGTCCTCCGCCGCCAACAATGTTCAAGCTGCCAAAATTGTCAACAATTTTGGCAGCAAGTCTGATTTCGACGGCATAGCCCGGCCTATACGCGGTTTGGCTCCCACTGCGGAGTGCACGGACTAAATTGAATTGTTTGGCTTGCTGCCCGTGCCGACGGGACGCGCGCGGAGAACGTCGCCTTGCGCGGGAAGCAAGTCTCGGTCCTCCCGGAATCTACTTGGTGGAGGCGACCGTCGACCGGCCACCTACGAGTGCAACAGCCATCATGATGCGCTGGCGTCGCATTCACGTTGACGCTAAGGATAGGTGTTGAGTGCTCGCCAAGAAGCACGAGGCCACAGTGGGAAGGAACGCGCGAGGTGGAACTCCTCCAATTGCTCGTGGGCGGCATAGCCCAAGGATGTGTCTACGGGCTCATCGCCCTTGGCTTTGTGCTGATCTACAAAGCCACGGAAATGGTGAACTTCGCGCAAGGCGACCTGATGATGCTCGGGTCGTTCGTGGCGCTCACCCTCATCGGCACGATCGGGATGAACTACTGGTTGGGGCTGCTCGTGGCGGCGCTGGCCATGGCGGCCTTCGGGTACCTACTGGATGCGGCGGTGCTTCGGCGCATCATCGGTCAGCCGCAGTTTGCCGTGGTCATCTTGACGATCAGCATTGGCTTCCTGTTTCGCTCGTTTGCGGGCTTCGTGTGGGGCCACGAAACTCAGAACTTCCCGGAGACGCCCTTTACCAATCGGATCATCAACGCCGGCGGCGTGATCCTATCGCTGGAGCATCTCTCCATCATCTGCGGCACCATCATCCTCGCGTGCCTCCTGTACCTGTTCTTCAACTACACGCGCCTCGGCAATGCCATGCAGGCGTCGTCGCAGAACCAGCTGGCGGCGTACTACATGGGCATCCCCGTCAAGCACATCAATTCGCTCATCTGGGCGCTGAGTGCCGTGGTCGCGACCATCGCCGGCGTGCTGTTCGCCCCGGTGTCGCTGGTCGACCCCGGTAACGGGTTCTACGGCATCAAGGCATTCGCCGCCGCTGTCATCGGCGGCTTCGGCAGTCTGCTTGGCACGGTGCTCGGCGGATTGATCATCGGCGTGTCGGAAACGCTGGCTGCGCGATACCTGCCGCCCGGCTTCAAGGAGATCGTGGCTTATCTCATCATGCTCGGCGTGCTTGTGCTGCGTCCGCATGGGCTGTTCTCGACGTTGCAGCGCAAGAAGGTTTGAGGGCAGACCGTGCGCATCCTGTTCAAGACCTCTTACCTCGACGACATCCGGCTCTTCCAGCATGGCGGTCAGATTTTCTGGTATGCCCTGCTCATGGTGTGCCTGCTCGTGGCTCCGTGGCTGCTCAATGATTTCTATATCGGCGAGCTTTCCTACGTGTTCGTTCTGGCCATTGCCGGCGTGGGGCTGATGCTCCTCATCGGCTACACCGGTTTGGTTAGCCTCGGTCACGGCGCGTTTATGGCGATCGGCGCCTACACGCATACGTATCTCATCACCAAGGGTGTGCCGTTTGTGGTTTCGCTTCCCACGGCGGCCCTCGTCGCGCTGCTTGCCGGGGTGTTGATTGCCGTCCCAGCCAACAGGATGACGGGCATCTACCTTGCCATCGCCACGCTCGCGTTTTCCCAGATCGTCGAGCAGGTGATCATCCGGTGGGAGTCGGTGACGCGCGGCTTTCAGGGCATGCCGGTGCCGACGGCGGAGTTGTTCGGCCACCCGCTCTCACGGCCGTGGGAGTTCTATTATTTCTGCCTTGTGATCCTGGTGCTTGTCGTGCTGGGCGCAATTAACCTGACGCGATCGCCGACGGGTCGCGCCATGGTCGCTATCCGCGACTCGGAAATTTCGGCGCAGAGCCTCGGCGTCAACCTGGTACGCTACAAGACGATTGCCTTCGCCATCAGCGCCGGCATCACGGGCCTCGGCGGTGCGCTGCTGGCGCACAAGCTCCGCTTCATTTCGCCCGATGCGTTCAACATCCTACTGTCGATCCAGCTCCTGCTGATGGTGGTGGTTGGAGGCCTGGGTTCCATCCACGGGGCGGTGCTCGGCGCGCTGTTCGTCGGAAGCTTGCCGCAGGCCATCGCGCTGATGAGGGACTACCTGCCGACGGCGATTGCGCGCACGCCGGGCTTGGAGCCCGGCCTGTTCGGGATCGTGATGGTGTCGATAGTCCTGTTCGAGCCGCTCGGGATCTACGGCCGGTGGCTCAAGCTCAAGGCCTTCTTCGACTACTTCCCGCTCTACAGGCGCGCGACGTTTAAGCGTCAGCGGTCGTACCTCAAGACGGAGCGCGTCCGATGATGACGGCGGTGGTCGAGAGCGATGTCAACGTCGGCGGTTCGTCGAAGCGCGTTGCGGCGGCGGCTTCTCCCCTGTTCTCAGCCGACAACATTTCCATCTCCTTCGGCGGCATCAAGGCGGTCGATGGGGTGACGTTCGACGTGGCGAAGGGCGAGATTTTCGCGATTGTCGGACCCAACGGGGCCGGCAAGAGCACTATCTTCAATCTGATCAGCCGCATCTATGAGCCGACGGGCGGACGGCTCACGTTCAACGGTGAGGACATCACCAACGTCCCGGCGCACACGATCGCGCGGCGCGGCATCGCCCGGACGTTCCAGAATATCGAGTTGTTCGAGCACGCCACCGTGCTGGACAACCTGCTGATCGGCCGGCACTGCCGCGCCCAACCCAGTATTGTTAGCGAGCTGTTCTTCACGTCAGGTGTGCGCCGCCGCGAGCTGGAGCACCGGGAAGCGGTCGAAGAGGTCATCGACTTCCTCAACCTGGCAAACTATCGCGAACAGCGCATCTCCGGTTTGCCGTATGGCGTGCGCAAGGTGGTGGAGCTGGCGCGCGCGCTGTGTGCAAAGCCGCAGCTGCTGCTTCTTGACGAGCCTGCGTCCGGCCTCAACACCGAGGAGACCGAGGAAGTCGCCTTCTGGATCGAGGACATCAAGAACGATCTCGGCGTCACCGTGATCATGATCGAGCACGACATGTCGCTTGTCTCGGCGGTCTCCGATCGTGTGCTCGCGCTCAACAACGGCCGCATGCTTGCGCTTGGCACGCCGACCGAGGTGCAGACGGATCCTGCTGTTATAGAAGCCTACCTCGGAGGCGAGGCGCCATGACCGACGCCATCCTCGCGGTAAGAAATCTGGAGACCTACTACGGCCCGATCACGGCGATCCGGGGCGTGAGCTTCGATGTGAAGCCGGGCCAGATCGTCACCATCCTGGGTGCCAACGGTGCCGGCAAGACCACGGTGCTGAAGTCGGTATGCGGCGCCATGGAGCCCCAGAAGGGAACGGTCACTTTCGAGGGGCGAGCGATCACGAGACGCGAGCCCGATTGGGTGGCGCGCAACGGCATGGCGCATGTGCCCGAGGGTCGCGAGATATTCCCGTTCATGACGGTGAAGGGGAATCTGCTGATGGGCGCCTACGCCCGCAAGGACAAGCAGGAGATCGAGCGCGATATCGAGATGGTCTACGGGTATTTCCCGATACTGAGAGAGCGGGCTGCGTCCGCTGCCGGATACCTGTCGGGCGGACAGCAGCAGATGCTGGCCATCGGCAGAGGATTGATGGCGCGGCCCAAGCTGATGCTTCTGGACGAGCCGTCTCTCGGGCTGTCTCCGCTGCTGACCAAGGAGATCTTCGGCATCATTCGCCGGCTCAACCAGGAGCAGGGGGTCACCATGCTTTTGGTGGAGCAGAACGCCAACATGGCTCTCAAGACGGCGCACTATGGCTATGTGCTGGAAACGGGTCGCATTGTGCTCGAGGGAGAATGCGACCGGCTGATCGAGAATGACGACGTACGCGAGTTCTATCTCGGCCAGAAAGAGACGGCCGTGCGCGGCAAGAAGCGCTGGAAGCGCACAAAGCGCTGGCGCTAGGGTGGGAGGAGCGGTCAGATGAACGCCATGGAAACCGGTCCGATCACGATCGACGGGTTCAGTACGGTTCCGACCCTGTTCTGGCACCGCGTGACGACGCGCGGCGACAAGGTCGCGATGCGCGAGAAGGATCGCGGCATCTGGAAGGCCTACACGTGGCGCGACTACGGAGACAGCGCCAGGGAAATAGGCATGGGGCTGATTTCGCTTGGCCTGCAGCCGGGCGATTGCGCCGCCATACTGTCGGACAACAACAAGGAATGGCTGTTCTGCGATTTGGCGGTGCTTTGTGCCGCCGGCATTTCGACGGGGATCTATCCCACCGACTCGCCTACGCAGGTCGAGTATCTGGTGAATGACTGCAAGGCCAAGTTTCTCTTCGTCGAGAACGAGGAGCAGCTCGACAAGATCCTCGCGGTCAGGGAGCGGACGCCCGATCTCGTCAAGATCATCGTGTTCGATCTGGAGGGTTTGCGTGATTTCCGCGATCCGCAGGTCATGTCGCTCGCAGAACTGCGCGAGCATGGCAAGAAGTACGCGGGAAAGAACCCCGGTGTGTGGGAGCAGCGGATCGCAACACCGAAGGCGGATGACGTCGCGATCATAGTCTACACGTCGGGCACCACCGGCCCGTCGAAGGGCGCGCTGCTGACGCATCGCAACATCATCTTCCAGGGCGGTGCCTTCGAGCGCATCAATCTGGCGATCCACGACACCGATGAAGCGCTGAACTTCCTACCGCTCTGCCACGTCGCGGAGCGGATAGGTGGCTGCTACAACCACATCGCCTCGATGCACATCGTGAATTTTGCCGAGGCTCCGGATACCGTTCCGCAGAACCTGAGAGAGGTTGCGCCGCACATCTTTCTGGCGGTGCCGAGAGTGTGGGAAAAGCTCTACTCGGGTGTGACGATCGCTCTCAAGGACGGCACTGCGCTCGGCCGCGTTGCCTACAAGACCGCGATCTCGCTGGGCAGGAAGGCGAGCGAGTACGAGCTGCAGGGTCGTCCGGTGCCGGTTGCGCTCAGGATGGCGCGCGCGGCCGGCGACTGGCTCGTCCTCAAGAACATTCGCGTGGTGATGGGCCTCAATCGCATCCGCTACGCTGCTACGGGCGCAGCTCCGATCTCCCCGGACCTGATCAGCTGGTACTGGGCCTTGGGCATTCGCATGTATGAGGTCTACGGCCAGACGGAGAATGCCGGCCTTGCGACGTCGAACCTTCCCGGCAAAATCAAGATCGGTACCATCGGCTTGCCGTCACCGGGTACCGAGGTGAAGCTCTCCGAGCACGGGGAAATCCTGTTGCGCGGGCCTCACGTCTTCAGGGGGTATCTCAACAAGCCCGACAAGACGCAGGAAGCGCTGCGCGACGGCTGGCTGTACACGGGCGATGTCGGCAAAGTGGATCAGGACGGCTTCATCCGCATCACCGACCGGATGAAAGACATCATCATCACCGCCGGCGGAAAGAACGTGACGCCGAGCGAGATCGAGAACCAATTGAAGTTCTCTCCCTACATTTCCGACGCCATCATCATCGGCGACAAACGCAGCTATTTGACCTGCCTGGTCATGATCGACCAGGACAATGTCGTGAAGTTCGCGCAGGAGCATGATGTGCCGTTCACGAACTATGCCAGCCTGTGCCGGGCACCGCAGGTCGTGGATCTGATCGGCAAGGAAGTGGAAGCCGTGAACAAGAAGTTCGCCCGTGTCGAGACGATCAAGAGATACAAGCTGATAGATCAGCTTCTCACCGCGGAAGATGAAGAACTGACCCCGACCATGAAGCTCAAGCGCGGTCTCGTAGAGAAGAAATACGGAGGGCTGATCGACGAAATGTACCGTGCGCAAGCGTAGATGTTCGTGCACGCGCCGAAAGCGGGACTATGATAGGACACTGAAGTTACAAGAAGGAATGGAGCGTAGACGATGAGGAAATTGACCAAGCTCACGCTGGCTGCCGCAATGGGAGGTGCCTTGGCACTGCCCGCAACGGCGCAGGACGGCGTAAGTGCGACCGAGATCGTGATTGGCACCCATACCGCGCTGAGCGGTCCGGTGAGTGCCTGGGGTGTCGGCTCGACCGAAGGCACGCGCATGCGCTTCGAGGAGGCGAGCGAGAAGGGCATCCACGGCCGCAAGATCAGGTTTGTGGTCGAGGACACCGGTTACCAGGTGCCACGTGCCGTACAGGCAGCCAACAAGCTGATCAATAACGACAAGATTTTCCTGATGGTCGGTGCGCTCGGCACTCCCATGAACAACGCCGTGTTTGGCGAGCAGCTCGCCAAGGGCGTGCCGAACCTGTTCCCGCTCACGGCGGCGCGCTCGATGGTGGAGCCGCATCACGCCCTGAAGTTCACGCTGTATTCGAGCTACTACGATCAGGTGCGCGCTTCCACCAAGCACTTCGTGGAGAAGGAGAACAAGTCCAAGGTCTGCACGATGTACCAGGACACGGATTTCGGTCACGAGATCCGCGACGGCGTGCGTGATCAGGTCAAGGCCTTGAAGCTCGAGATGACCTCGGAGGCCAGCTACGGTCCGCAGGACACGGAGTTCGTTGCGCCGGTGACGAAGCTGAAGTCCGCGGGCTGCGATCTCGTCATCATGGGGTCGATCATCCGCGACAGCATCCAGGCGGTGGGAACAGCCAAGAAGCTCGGCTGGGACGTGACGTTCGTCGGCCAGGCCGCATCGTATGATCCGATTGTGGCAGGTGCGCCGGGCGGCATCATGGAAGGCTTCTACTCCGGCACGGGCGGTCCCTACTCCTATCCCGACACCAGTTCGGAGGCGATCAAGGCTTGGGCCGCGAAGTACAAGGACCGGACCAAGCAGGACCCGAACAGCGCCGCGCAGTACGGCTACGTGAGCGGTGACCTGGTGGTGCGTGCGCTCGAAGCGGCGGGCAAGGATCTGACGCGGGCGAAGTTCCTCGCGGCGCTGGAGTCCGTCAAGGACTACGAGCCGTTCTTCCCCGGCCCCAAGCTGACGTTCACCAACAAGCAGCACCAGGGCTCCATGGCAACCTTCCTCGCACGCGTCGAGAAGGGTCGCTGGAACCTGGTGGCCCAGAACCTGGGCTATTGATCGAGACGGCCGTCCGCTCCGAGGGGTGACGGCCGCTCAATGCAGAACGGAGGGGCGCGCAAGCTGATTGTGCGCCCTTTCCTTTGATGCGCCATCGGTCGATGGACGTTTGCCGGATCGGATAGGATGACCTGGACCGAGTACTGGAACCAAGACACGACGATTTACGTCAACGATCGCCACAAGCGCGTGCACTACGAGAGGATCGCGCAGGATGTGCGGCGCCTGGTGCCCGGCCCTGAGGCCCGCCTGGTCGACTATGGATGCGGCGAGGCGCTGTCGGCGGACCAAGTGGCCGCAGCGTGCGGCCAGCTCGTTCTGTGTGACAGCGCGCTGACCGTCAGGCAGCGGCTCGAAGCGCGCTACGCAGACCGCGACAACATCGACGTCATGAGCCCGGAGGCGTTCGAAGCGTTGCCGCCGGGCGCCGTCGATATGATCATCGTCAATTCGGTCGTGCAGTATCTGTCGCGCGCGGAGTTCGCCCGGTTGCTGCGGGTCTGGAGGGAGAAGTTGAGGCCCGGCGGTCGGCTCGTACTGGCCGACATCGTGCCGCCCAACGTCAGCCCCTACGCGGACGCGCTCCAACTCTTGAAGTTTGCCGCCGCCAACGGCTTCGCGGTGGCAGCATTTGCCGGGCTCGTGCGCTCGTACTTCTCGGACTACCGCCAGGTTCGTGCAGGACTGGGATTTCTGCAGCTCGACGAGGCCGAGGTGCAGAACGCCATGGCAGAGGTTGGCCTCACAGCGCGGCGACACCATCCCAACATCGGCCACAACGCACGCCGGATGACCTTCATAGGTGTGCTCGGAGGCTCTTAGCGCCGGACCGCGATGGTCGCGCGCGTGAAGCTTTCATTGTAGTCGATCAGCTTGTCCGACGCGGCTGCGGCGCGCGCAGCGTTGCCCTTGGCGATGGCACGCGCTTCATCGGCGTGCAGGCGGGCGCACTTCGGCAGGTCGGCAGCCTCCTTGTAGTGCAGATACCAGAAGCGGCGCGAGTGACCGTTGAGCGAGCGCATGGCGCGGGCCGCGTATTCGTTGTGTGCCGCCTCCGCCAGGAGCGTGTTCAACTCGCGATCCAACCGCATGAAGGCAATGTCGTCGCTCTTGTCGGCGGCGGCTTCCATGCCGTCAGCAATGGCTTGGAAGCGGCGGCGTTCTGCGCTGGTGGCGCGTTCCGCGCTTGCGCGCGCAAGCAGGCGTTCGAGCTCGCGCCGCACCTCCAGTACGAGCAGCTGGCGCCTGGGGTCCGTATCCGTGACGATGATCGCTTTGCGCGGCAGAACGAGGACAAGGCCCTCGCGCGACAGCCGTTGCAGCGCCTCGCGAATGGGAGTGCGGCCGATTCCCAGCTCAGATGACAGCGCTTGCTCGGAAAGCACCGCGCCCGGTGCGAGTTCCAGCGTGACGACCATCTCCTCGAGCCGGAGATAGGCCTGCTCGGTCAAGGTCTCCGGCTTGAAGGCTACGGCGTTGGGAGATTTTTTCGGGAGTAGTGTGCTCGTCATTGCAGGGCTTGGCATCCGGATGGCGAAGCCGGCCTGGACCCGGTGGCGCCGGCCACCCTCCCTGCAAGCTTCTCGTATTCGGCTACGTCCACCGTATCGTTGCGGCTGTCGTCGGGGAACGCGCCTTTTTGCACTCTTTCACATATTGCGCGACGCCTGCCACCGCAACCTTGGCCGGCCGGCAAGGTTTTCAAGTTTGGAATCGCTGGCAACTCGAGCCAATCTTAGCCCATAGAGTCCGTACGCGGAAACAGCCTGGACGCTGGCGAACCGTCAGCGGGACCTGGGAATTTCGCGCATCTCGCCGGTTTCGCGCCGGGAGGTCACCACATAGAGATCTTGGTAACCCATGCCGCCTTCGCGGAAATGCCGAAGGTCAAGGTCGCATCCCATCAGTTGGCGATAGACGAAATCGAACGTCGTGGCAGTCGCGCCGTAGGCGTCGGTGCCAAGATCCTTCTGCTCACTGAAACCATGGAACCAGAAACCGTCCTTCTCGAGACGGCTGACGCCCATCTGCTCGAGGCTCGGTACGCCGTGCGTCGTGAAGACGAAGATGCCGCCAGGGACAATGCGCCGTGCGAGCGCGCCCAGCCAGCGTGCCCAGGTCGCGCGCGGCATGTGGGTAAAGAACGACAGCGCAAACACGACGTCGTAGCTTCGTTCGACGGCAAGCTCTTCCGGAACGGTGGATGAGGGGCAGGCCCGGCAGCCCATCTGCGACAGAAAGTCGACGGCATCGTCATGCACGTCGCAAGCGTCGACGTCGGCCTGAGGCAAGACGGCCTTCCAATGCCGCGTGACGCGGCCATATCCCGAGGCAAATTCGAGCATGGTGAAGGGACGTGAGGTTGCCAGAAAGCCGTCGAGAAACTGGGCGACAAGTTCCGCCGTGTGCCTGCCGCCCTCGAAGTAGTTTCGGACCACTGCTGCCTTATCGGTGGTGTTGGCATCGTCGTAGTGCCATCGGAAAATGTAGTCCGCCGGATGGATAGCAGGGGATACGCCGAGGCTGGATGCGATGGCCTGGGCGTGATGCGCAAGATTCGGAGGAAGAAAGGACGAGTCGGCCATGGGTTAGCTGGCCTTGCTTGCCGCGGTTCCAGCAAGGCCTGCGGAGCACACGCTGGCCGGCATGCACAGACGGCGAGACGTCAGGTGTCCGTTGGCGAACTTGCCTAGCCTTGTTTTTCAGAGGCCTTCGTTTCGGGCGGTTTCTTGAGTTTGAGTATTCTCACCGCTGCGCCGCGCAGCTTCTTCCATGCGTCGCGGTCGCGGACCTTGGTTTGCACGATGCGCCCGCCGGACGGTTTGCGCTGGAGAGTGAGCAGGCGGCTGTGCAACTCCTGCAGCCCGGGGCGATGGCCGACGGAGAAGATGGTCGCCTTGGGAAGCCGCTCGAAGAGCTGGGTCAGGAGACGGAACTCGCTGTCGATGTCGAGCGCCGCAGTCGCCTCGTCCATAATAATGACGTTCGGTTCGCCGAGCAGGAGGCGTGCAAAGGCCACGCGCTGGCGCTCTCCGCCCGACAACGTCTGGTCCCAGCGTTCGTCTTCCTGGTCGAGTTTGGAAGTCAGGTAGCCGAGACCGACGTCCTTCAGGACCGCCAGCGCGCGCTCATCGGACAGATGCTGGCTGTCGGCAGGGTAGGCCAGCGCCTCGCGCAGCGTGCCGAGCGGGATATAGGGGCGCTGCGGAACAAAGGCGAGCTTGGCGCCGGCGGGAAGAAGGATGCGGCCTTCGCCCCAGGGCCAAAGTCCGGCGATGGCGCGGATGAGCGTGCTCTTGCCGGACCCGGATTCTCCCCCAAGCAACACACGTTCGCCGGGTTCCACCTTGATGTCGACGTCATCGATGACGACGCGGCCGTCGCGGTGAACGATGGAGAGGTCCGTCAGCTGAATGGCGTCGGAGCTGGTATTCTCGATGACGATCTCCGAGACGGATTCAGCGTCCATCTCCTCGAGCGCCTCGTTCAACTCGGCCACACGCTTGGCCGAGGCGTTCCATTCGGCGAGGCGGATGAAGTTGTCGCCGAACCAGTTGAGCGCGGTCAGGACGGCGGTGAAGGCGGTCGCGATCTGCATCACCGCGCCGAGCGAGAGCTCGCCTGCAAAATACTTGGGCGCGGCGAGCAGCACGGGAAGGATCGGCGAGAAGAAGGAATTGCTGTTGATCATCCACGTGAGGTGACCATGCTGGCGGATCACGGCCAGCCAGCGGTTGACGAGCTCGGCGAAGGTTTCATTGAGCTGTTTGCGCTCGTCATCGGCGCCCTTGATGAGGGCGATGCTCTCCGAATTCTCGCGCACACGGGTCAGCTCGTAGCGGAATTGCGCCTCCCCCTCGTTCTTGCTGGCGACACGATCCACCAGGGGCTTGCCGATGTAGTAGGTGAACGCCGTGACGGCGCCGGCGTAAAGGATGGCCGCGATGGCGATGTAGCCAGGCACCCATACCGTCGCCCCGCCGATAGGAATCGAGATCGAGCCGCCGACCCAGAAGAGAATGCCGACGAAGGCGATGGCGGCCAATGTGGCGTTGAGGAATCCGATGACGAACTCGACGACCGGCTCCGAGGCGAGCCGCATGTCCTCTGCGATGCGGTATTCCGGGTTCATCTGCTCTTCGTCGCTGACGGCAAGGCGGTAGTAGCGCTGGTCGCTCAGCCAGCGTGCGAGCAGGTCTCCCGTGAGCCACTGCCGCCATCGCACCTGCAATGTCATCCGGCAGCGCACCATGGCGACCGCAAAGGCAGCGCCGGCGGCGATCAAGCCGACGATGAGAACGACCGCGAGAAACAGCGTGCTCGCGTCCTTGCGCTCCAGGGCATCGAAGAACCACCTGTTCCAGGCATTGATGCCGATGTTGACGGCCAGGTTGGCCAGCACCAGTGCCAAGGCGCTGGCGGTCAGCAACCAGGCCATAGATTTCTGGTCGCTCTTCCAGAAGCCAAGGGCGTGGTCGAGAAACCAGCGTCTGGTCGACGCAGGCTGTTCTTCGACAAGTGTGCCGGATAGTGCGCTCATGTCCCTGCTCACAACGAGGACGTGCCGCGTCGCGGAGGCGACGGCGGGATTGCGTCAGGCGTACGACAGCGGTGGCCAGGAAGCGTCACGCTTCAAGCTTGACCGCAGCGCATTAGAACGCGGATTGCCCGGCTAACGTTCCTCGGCCGCTGTCGCTAGCGCGTATGGTGGGGGCGGTCGTCGGCGCGGCGTTGCATGGCTTCGGACCGGTCGAGGAAGGGGGTCCGGTGCCATAGGTTCGACGGTACGAGGTCGAAGCCGGCCCATGAGTTGATGGCGGCGCCCTCTTCCTTGCGGCCGCTGATACCGTAATCCTCGTTGCGGACGATGTGGTTGAGGCCGGTCTGGTGCCAGATGACCACAGGCTTGTCCTGCAGCGGCTCAGGCTTGGGGAGGACGTTCTTGGCGACGTCTATGAAGCGCAGCTCGAGGCCGCGCTGGACGCGGGCGGGGTCGTCGGGCTGCAGCCGCGAGACCCAGAAGTCGGCCTTGGTGAAATCCTGCTTGGTGCGCACTGAGCCGCTGCGCACAGGCTTCAGGGTGTAGGCAATGAGCCGTGGCGGTTCGGCCCGGTTCTTGGTCTGCCCGCTGGTGATCCTCAGGACGGAGAACTTGGTGGGGTCCCAGATCTCGCCGCCTTCGCGTCCGTTGTTGAAGGGGCGGCGATTGGTGAAGGGTCTGCCGTTCTGATCGTGGTCGCGCTCGATCATCTCGACCGTGTTGGTGCGCGGGTTGCCGAGATTGAACTCCATGCGCCAGCCGCCCATGTGCAGATGGGTGGCGTAGTCGTGGCTCACGCCCTTCTTGTCGTAGAGCTGAAAGAAATTCTCGGCCGTGCCGCCGACGCGCACTGTGATGGTGCCGTCATCGGCGAAACCATAGCGCAGCACGTAGCGGTAGTTCTCCGAGAAGAAGGTTGCCCACAGCACCAGCACCTGGCCGCGCAGCACCTTGTCCTCGACCTCGCCGCGCTGGTTGATGTGATTGTTGTCGATCCAGCGGATGTGGTCGTCGACGATCTCGCTGGCAACCACACCGTCGGCATGGATGCGTGCGCTGACGATGCCGGCCTTCGGGAAGAAGCTCGGATTCGGCCGGGTCATGTGGAAGTCGTAGTTGGTGATGTCGAAGAATTCCTGCTTGTACTGGTTGTAAGGCACGTACATCTCGGCAAGCGCCATCCGATTGAGGATGCGCACCCAATCCTCGCTGCCGTCGGGCCGGTAGCCCTTCATGTAGTCGATGCCCTGCAATTCCCACACGGCGGCGCGGCCATAGCCGTGCTGGGCGACCTTGTCCTTCGCGGTCGGTAGGATGCGCCAGTTGATGCGCCAGCCGCTTTCGCGCTTGGCCGGCGGCTCGCCGCGGACCGTCACCGGGAAGTATTGGATGATCTCCTCGGCACGGGCTTGGGATGAACTGGCGAGAATGCCGAGCCACGCAACGGCGCACATAAGGAAGGCGGCCCTTGGCCGCCGACGTTTGCAAAGCAGCACGCGCTTCCTCCGCGCCGTCGTTCAGTGATGGTCTAGAACGACCTCGTTGGTGCTCAGGTCGACCAGAATTTGATCGGTGCGCTTGGGGCGCGAAAGCCAAAGATAAACCAGCCGATGCCCGTAGGTCGTGCTCTGCGGATCGTTGTCGAGCGGCGAGAGGTGGCTAATGGTCACCTCCCCGGGGCGGGCGGCCTTGAGGATCGCGTCGAACTCGCTCACCTTCTGGCGGGCGAGGGAAACGGCCTGGTCCAATTCCTCCTGCGCGAGCGGGGTCGGGTAGTTGGCGTCGGCGCGCACGTCGAGCGCGCGGCCAGTGCCGAGATCGACGGTCGTGCGCGTGGTGACGCCGGTCGCGTAGTCGTAGCGCATCACCATCGCCCGTTGCGGGTCCGCGGGCGGCGTGCCGCGCGGAACGAGGTCGCTTCCGCCTCCGGCCGATTCCACGGGAGAGACCAGCGGGCGCACGCTCTTGCCGGCCTTGCCGGCAGGGGTCGACGCCAGCCCCGGGAGGGCACCGGGGCCGCCGCGGGCCGTGAACTTGCCCCGCTCGGACGAGGCATTGGCCTCGATCTCGAGCGCCTTGTTCAACTGATCTTCCGTGAGCGCACGGCCAGACGACATGGCAGTCACCACAAGGGCTGCGGCCAAACTGGTGCCGGCGAGGACCCGAAAGCGTCGCATGAGCGATCCGATGTCACCAAAGAGCGTTGAAAATACGCGTGCTGGGAGGCGCAATCAAGGCCGCCTCGGTTGCGGGGGCTTGGATATGCAATCCGAAGGCTTCGTCAAACGGCAAACGGGGCGGCCCTTGGCCACCCCGTCTAGCCACTCGCGAACCTATTGCCGCTAGGCGCGCCGGACCAGTCCGGCGACCAGCGAGATCACGAACAGGACGATGAATACCCAGAACAGCAACCGGGCAGCGTCCATGGCGAAGCCGGCTACGCCGCCGAACCCGACCAAAGCCGCGACCAGCGCCACGACGAGAAAGACGATGGCATAGTGAAGTAGATTGCCCATGACGATCTCCATTTCATGCCAACATTCCGCATGCTGGCATCAGCGTTCCCGTATCAACGCGGGCCTCCCAAACCTGGTTCCTGGGCCTGGCGCGCAGTTTGCTGCAGTGCGGGACAGGCTGTGCGCGTCGGGGTCCTTACGGAGTGACATTGCCGATGAGACCCCCCATATAAGCGTCAGTCTCAAGGGGAGACGCGGAAGGTGACAATGAGATTCATTCGTCTGGCCAGCCTGGCGCTGGCGTTGGCTTCAGTCCTGACCTTTATGGCTGACGCGGCAAATGCGCGTACGGGGCGTGGCGGGAGCATCGGAAGCCGCGGCTCCAAGACCTACACGGCGCCTCCGTCGACGACGACGGCGCCGAAACCGGGCTCGCCCATCGAGAAATCAATGACACAGCCGGGCGCGAAGACCGCGGCTCCCGCGGCGGCGGGGCCGGCGAGCGCGGCCGCGCCCTCGCGCTTCGGCGGCGGGTTCGGCGGGCTGCTGCTGGGCGGCCTGCTCGGCGCCGGCTTGTTCGGCCTGCTTTCCGGTTCCGGCCTGTTCGGCGGGTTGAGCGGCCTGGCGTCGGTCCTTGGCTTGCTGCTGCAGGTAGGCCTGATCGTCGGTGCGGTGTATCTGGTGATGAGCCTGCTGCGGTCCCGCAACGGACAACAGCCGGCGATGGCGCGGGCCGCCGCATCGGGTGGATCGGCCAATACGCAGGAGCAGCCCTATGCTGCGCGCAGCATGACCGGCTACGGCGCCGGCGGTTCAGGCGGCGCGCTGACGATCGGGGCGGAGGACTACGACGCCTTCGAGAAGCTGCTGGCCGGTGTCCAGACGGCCTACGGCCAAGAGGACGCCATCGCGCTCGGCGATATGACGACGCCGGAAATGCTCTCGTACCTGAGCCGCGATCTGGCCGACAACAAGAAGCAGGGCATCCGCAACGAGATCTCCGACGTCAAGCTTCTGCAGGGCGATCTTGCCGAAGCCTGGACGGAGAACGGCAGCGACTATGCCACGGTGGCGATGCGCTTCTCGATGATCGATGCCGTCGTCGACCGGGCGAGCGGACAGGTGGTTGAAGGCAATCGCACCGCGCCGCAGGAGGCCACCGAGATCTGGACCTTCCGTCGCGATCATCGCGATTTGAATGCGGGCTGGCAGCTGTCGGCCATCCAGCAGGCCTAGGCGGCTTTCACTACGTGACACCAAGGGCGGGCCTGAGGCCCGCCCTTTTCGTTTGGGCGTGGTGCAAGCAGTAAACGGGTTGTTAATTCAGTAAGCGCACAATTCCCCGTTCATATCGTCGCAAGACTTGGGAGCGACGCTTGGCCACGAGATATTTGCTTCACCCGACCCCGCTTCGGTCTCCCGCCGGTTCGCCGGACAGCGCCGCCGAGGTGACGCTGCGCGATGACGGGCGCGTCCCCGTCTTCCTGATCGCCGCGCTGGTGTTTGCGGACGGGGTTGCCACGCCCTGGGCCTGCACGGTGCGCGATCTTTCGGACGGCGGCGCGCGCCTCGAGCTTGATCGCGCCAAGCCGCCGGTCGTGTCCGAGCAACTGCCTGATCAGATCGTGGTGCACCTGTGCCCGGATCGGACGGACGTCGACTGTCGTATCGCATGGCGCGACGGCCGCCACTTCGGCGTGCAGTTTCTGGGCGACTTCAGACCTGCGACGCGTTTGCCCATCTGAGGCAACCTTCTCAGAGCACGGCTGCTGACCTAGTGTCAGGCGTCGTGGCGGAAGGGAAAAGGTATGCCGCACAGCCAGGATGCGTTGCCGGTCGTGCTGCTGCACGGCATCGGCGGATCGGCGCGGGTGTGGACGCCGCAGGCGGCGCCGTTCGCGGCTGCGGGGTTTGAGCCGGTTGCGCTCGATCTCCTGGGCTATGGCGGCCGGCCGGCGGTGGCGGCGCTCGACTTCGAGCGTCTCGCGGAGGATGTCGAGAGTGCCATCGCGCAGCGCGGGCTGAAACGGCCGGCGGTGATCGGCCACTCCATGGGTGGAATGGTTCTGCAGACCATGCTGCGGCGACGGCCCGATGGCTATCGTGCCGCGGTGCTGGCGTGCACGAGCCCGGCCTTCGGCAGCGCGGACGGGGATTTCCAGAAGAAGTTCGTCGCCGACCGGATCGGTCCGCTGGATGCCGGCAAGACGATGGCGGATCTGGCGCCGCGTCTGGTGGAGCGCATGATGGCGCCGGGGTGCGCTTCCGCGGGGCGTGCGCTGGCGATCGAGGTTATGGGTGCGGTCCCGCCGGAGACCTACCGTGCGGCGGTCCGCTGCCTGGTGACGTTCGATGAGCGCGGCAATCTCGGCAAGATCGCTGTGCCGACGTTGTGCCTCGCGTGCGAGAACGACCCGAACGCGCCGGCGGTGGTGGTGGAGCGCATGGCGTCGAAGATTCCAGGCAGCAGGTACGTCTGCCTGGCGAGACTGGGACATCTGCCGAACCTGGAGGCGCCCGCGGCGTTCGATGCTGCTATCCTGGCGTTCCTGCGGGAGGCGATCTCCCGTGCGGCCCACTGACATGGCCAATTGAGTGGAAGGTTCCATGAGCGTGTCCAAGGACGCCCCCATATTCGACCCGGTTGCGTTCCGGCTGGAGCGGCGCGAGGCCGAGATCATCGACAAAGCGCGGCAATTCGGAGCGCGCGTGCTGGCGCCGCGGGCCGCCAAGCACGACCGCGAGGCGACGTTTCCGATCGAAAACTTCCACGACATGCATCCGGAAGGGTTGCTCGGCATCTGCGTGCCGGAGCGGGACGGCGGCCAGGGTGCGAGCTTCAGGACCTACTGCCTGGCGGCGGCGGAACTCGGCCGCTACTGCGGCGCTACCGCGTTGTCGTGGAACATGCACGTGTGCTCCACGCTGTGGACCGGCGCGCTGGCCGACGACCTGGAGATGAGCGCGGAGGATCGCAAGGCGCACACCGCGCGGCGGTCGAAGCACTATAAGCGGATCGTCGGCGAGGGCGCGATCTATTCGCAGCCGTTCTCGGAGGGCGGCGCGGCGGCGGCGGGCGCGGCGGCATTCGGCACCGAGGCCAAGCCGGTGGACGGCGGCTTTCTCGTCAGCGGCAAGAAGATATTCGCCTCGCTGTCCGGCGCGGCGGATTACTACGGCATCCTGTGCACCGAGCGCAGCGAGGGCGACGCGGCGAGCCGGCGCAATACGCTCTACCTCGCCGTTCCGGCCAAGGCCGAGGGCGTGTCGGTGGTGGGCGACTGGGACCCGCTCGGCATGCGCGGCACCGTCTCGCGCACGCTGCTGCTGAAGGACGTGTTCGTCACCGAGGATGAGATGCTGATGCCGCGCGGCGTTTATTTCCGCGCGGCGACGTCGTGGCCGCACATGTTCCTGACGCTGTCGCCGACCTACATGGGGCTGGCGCAGGCGGCCTACGATTTCACGGTGTCATACCTGCGCGGTGAGCTGCCCGGCACGCCGCCGGTGAAGCGGCGCATGTTTCCGACCAAGCAGATCGCGGTGGCCGAGATGCGCATCATGCTCGAGCAGACCAAGGCGCTGTGGTTCCAGGCCGTGAGCGAGGCGCGGGCGGAGCCGACGAAGGAGCAGGTGCTGCGCGCCTACGCGGCGCAGTTCACGGTGATGGAGAACGCCAATGCGCTCGCCGCCAAGGCAATCCGGACCTGCGGCGGGCAGGCGATGCTGAAGAACCTCGCGCTCGAGCGCATCTATCGCGACAGCCGCTGCGGCTCGCTGATGCTGCCGTGGACGGCGGAGATCTGCCTCGACCGCATTGGCAAGGAGGCGCTGTACGAGGTCGGGGAGACGGACGCGTAGAGCGCCCGCGCAACGGGCACTCGGCGGCGATCCATTCTCCTGATTCATTCGTCGTGTTGGCTGGCAGCCCATTTTTTGACATGCGGGATGCGAGGAACGATCACCGCATAGACTGAGGCAATGGCGGCGATCGCATACCAGCCGATGCCGATCGCCATGCCGATCGCGGCAGCAAACCAGATGGCCGCTGCGGTGGTCAGGTTTTTGACGGAGTTGTTCTCACTCTTCAGGATCATGCCTGCGCCGAGGAATCCGACGCCCGATACGATTTGCGCCGCAATGCGCGCGGGGCTGTTGGGATCGGCGGCAATCGATATGAACGTGAAGAGGCAGGCGCCGGCCATCACGAAGCAATGCGTGCTTATGCCGGCGGGCTTGTTCCGCAGCTCGCGCTCAACGCCGATCAAGGTGCCCAGAAGCAAGCAAAGGGCAAGCTTGAAAGCGAATGCACCCTCTAAACCCGTTACCAAACCTGACATTCACGCCTGCTCCATCCTTCGAATCATCGAACCGGTCGAAGGTTCGCATGCTTCGGCGCGCTGGCGACTGGCAGTCAATGCCGCAGGACGCGCCTGCGCCGTTGGGCACATGGCATGCTCGCGCAATTGAGTAGAACTCGGGGCCCCGCGATGCGGATGTAGCGGGCGTAGGCGGGACGCGTGCCTCGACCGCGTCGTCAAGGAGGCGTTGCCTGAGCCGGCGCGACGGACGCGTAGCCAAGTTTCCTGCAAAATGGGGAAACGCCTCGGAACGGTCCAAGTTGTCCTGTGATCAGGTCCCAGGTCCGCAGCGCGAAAGGATACGCAATGGCCATGGCCAAGAACACGATTTGCGTTTGGTACGACAAGGACGCCGAGGCGGCGGCCCGTTTCTATGCCGAGACCTTTCCCAACAGCACAGTGCACGCCGTCCACCGTGCCCCCAGCGACTACCCGTCAGGCAAGCAGGGGGATGTGCTGACGGTCGACTTCACAGTCGCCGGCATCCCCTGCATCGGCCTCAACGGCGGCACCGCGTTCAAGCACAGCGAGGCCTTCTCGTTCCAGATCGCCACTGACAGCCAGGAGGAGACCGACCGCTACTGGAACGCCATCGTCGGCAATGGTGGCCAGGAGAGCATGTGCGGCTGGTGCAAGGACAGGTGGGGCATCTCCTGGCAGATCACGCCGCGCGTGCTGACCGACGCGATGGCTGCCGGCGGCGCCGAGGCCAAGCGCGCGTTCGACGCCATGATGACCATGAAGAAGATCGATGTGGCCGCGATTGAGAAGGCGCGGCGGGGCTGATTTGCGTCGGCAGCGTCGGTGAAGGCGCTGTACGGACTCCAAGGGCGAACACCCTGCGCCCTTGGAGAATACGCACTAGTGCTTGTGCGGGTAGTGCGGCCACCGAGGCTTTTTCGTTTTGGGCTGCCACTTGGGCGTGGTCCGATTGTCCCGGATGACGGTGGGGTTGTTCGTCTTCTTTTCCTTGAATTTCCACGGCGACGGGCTGCGATGATCGCGGACGACAGGCTTCGAGTTCGCTGCGTCGGCCGGAGCTGCTACGGCGGCGACACCGGCAATCCCTACGGCCACGAATAAGAGAGCGGAGAATGCCCTGAGCGCTGCAGTCATGTTGGCCTCCCTTGGCGGAGTGAGCAGGCCCTTTGCGCTCATCGCTTTCTAAGTGTCGGTCCGCCGGAGCCCGAGGATGACTGGATGCCGCCCGTCGGTTGCACCTTGGGCGGCACGCGCGTTACAGGGCCCGTCTTGTCAGGCACGCCAGCCTTGCCGGGTTGCGACTTGGGCTGAACTTTTGTTTTCGGTCCGGCGCCGGCAGGCTCGTTTACTGCTTTCGAGGGCTTGGCATCGCTCGCATTGGCGACGCAGCTCTTCTTCTGATGCTCGCAGGTGCGATTGATGCAGCTTTCATTTGCCTTCGCTTCGGGCGTGCCTTGCTTGACCTCGCCGTACTTGTCGATGGCGGCCTTCCCGCACCGGTTTGTGCACGCAAAGTATCGGTCGATGCACTGGCTGACGGTCCTGGCCTCGGCCGAATCTCCGCCGCCGCGAAGCACCGTCGGCGCAAGTGCCAGGGCAACAGCCAGCGCGATGCCTGGGATGTAACGGGGCAAGAAAGCGATCAGCCGGGACATGGGGTTCCTCCTGTGAGTCAGCGGCCCCGCAGCCGCCCCTCCAGGACGCTTAAGACTTCAAAAGCGCCGGCGCCCCGTCCAAATGAGGGGGCTTTCCGCGAATTTTTCTGAGGTCGCGCCAGCCGGCGGGTGAAGATCGCGGCAGGGGTGTCGCTCGTCGTGCGCGGAGGCGCGCGCAGCTAGCCGCCGACCGGGTTGGCGAAGCCCGCCACAAGCTTGACGAGATCGGCCTGACGGCGCGCGCCGGTTTTGTCGAACAGCTGCCGCAGATGAAACCTCACCGTCGTCTTGGCGATGCCGAGCGTTTCCGCCACCTCCGGCACGCCGCCCACCTCGATGATGGCGAATAGCACGCGCAGCTCCGCGGGCGTCAGCTGGTACTCGCGGCCTATGACCTCGGGAGGAGAGGGGAGATCGAGTGCCGCCTTCTGCACGAACACGGTGGCCACGGCGGCGTAAGAGGCTCCCACTCCGCGCCGCGATCCCGATGCGAGGGGGAGCACGTGGGCCACGTAGCGCTCTCCATCGGATGCCCTGAGCGGCACGGCGATGCCCTTTCTGCCGATGTCGCGATCTCCACGCGCCGCGGCGTCGCAACTATCGAGAAGGGCCTGGTCGGCCGCCGTGTCGATGGCGCCGAGCCTGCCGCTGGGGGCGCGCAGCACCGTAGCCTCGGCCAGCATCCTTTGGCCGCTGGCGTTGGCATGCACGATGCGCCCCGTGGCATCGATGAGGAACATGCCGGCGCTCAGCGTATCGAGGCTGTCGGCCAGCGCGGCAGCCTGGACCGTCTTGAGATCGATCACCTTGCCGATCAGGGCTGCGCGGCGAACGTGCGGAGCCACCAGCGCGAACCGCCGGCGCATCTCCTCGTCAGCGAAGCCGTTGGACAGGCTGCGGGTGACGAAGAACGACGAGCAGGCAGCCGTCGATTTCTCGAGGTTGCAGAACAGGCCGTCGATCATGCCCTGCGGAAGCAGCCACTCCTTGCCGAAGCGCGATCGGCAGAACTCCTCGCGCGTAATGCAATCGGGGACGATGCTGTGCGGTTCCTCGACGGCGAAGAACAGCACGGCCGGAAATGCCGGATTGAGTCTGTGATATTTTTCCTCGTAGAGCTGCGTGAAGTGAGGATCGCCACCCCATGAGAAGTGGATGCGGGCGGTCCGGCGCAGCGTTTCCTGAGAGGTGAGGCCGGCGCCGCTGCCTCCGACGTAGGCGCAGGTCGATTGCAGGACGCTCGGCCACAAGGCCGGATCGAGCGACGCGTCGTAGATACTTCCGACCAGGGCCGAGAACCGCTCGACGTCCGACTTCATCAGTGTTTACCGGCTCGCTGCCCGGGAGGGGGTGTTCCAGCCGGCGACTGTAGGTCTGTATCCTGACCACTTCGTGGCCGTGGCCGGGCAACGTGCTTGGGCAGTGGTCTTGGCTCCTGGGTCCCGGATATTGCGCTGACGCGCAATTCCGGGATGACAGTCAGCGGTGTCTCGCCAGCCAGTCCATCATCAGCTTGTTGAAGGTGTCGGCCTGCTCGACGTTGGGGAAGTGGCGGGCGTTGGCGATTTCCTCGTAGCGGGCGCCGGGCACCAGCTCGGCGATCTTCTTGTTGCCGGCAGGCGGGGTGCCTTCGTCCATGGCGCCGCAGATGACGAGGGTGGGCACCTTCAGCGACGGCAGCTTGGGCGTGAAATCGAAGTTGAGGATGGCGGCCGAGCAGCCGAGGTAGCCGGCCGGCGTGGTGGCGGCGATGGTATCGCGGATCTGCTTCCAGCGACCGGGATGGCGCGGCTTGTAGGCGTCCGTGAACCAGCGCTCCATCGTTGGGTCGGCCAGCGGCGCGCAGGAGTTGGCCTTCTTCACGGCCTCGATGCGCGGGCCCCATGCGGCTTCGGCGTTGGCCGGGGTTTGCGGCATGGTGTCGGACCACAGCGCGGAGATGAGGCGGTGTCCGTTGGCGATGGCGAAGGCCTGGCCAATCATGCCGCCGATGGAGAGGCCGATGTACTGCACCTTGTCGATGCCGTGATAGTCGAGCGCGACCGCCACATCGTCGGCAAGTTGCGCCATCGTATAGGGACCGGCGACGGGATCGCTGCCGCCGTGGCCGCGCATGTCGAGGCGCAGCACGCGATAGCCGGCGGCGAGAAGCAGCGGCACCTGTTCGGCCCACATGCCGCCGTCGGAGGCGAGCGAGTGCGTGAAGCACACCACCTGCGCCTTGTCCGGGCCTTCGAGCGTGTAGTAGAGGCGGCGGCCGTTGTGCGTGATGAGCATGTTTTGAGTTTCCCGTAGTACCGACCTGCGATGCAGGCGTTTCCCGCGCAGAGCCTAAGGGGTTTTGTGAGGGCGTACCAGATGAGTCCGCGGAGCGTGTCAGCGGCTCAACGCATGCGGCGGCGCTCGGCGGCTTCCCGAGTCCACAGATCCCACGGGCGGTGTACCTGACCTTCGATCGAAGCAACGCACGCCGCTGCTTCCCCGGCCGTGAGAGCGGTGATCGGACCATGCCGCATGGCCTCGGACTGGTAGCGCGCGTTGAGTTCGGCGTAGACGGCGCGAAAGACCACGAGCGGGAGGGACGGTGCCGTCACGGTGGAGCCGTGTCCGCGCATGACGACGATATTGCTTTTGGCCAGCGAGGCGGCGAGCGCCCGACCCAGCTCGGGCGAGCGGATCAGCAGGTCCGTTGCCGGGCCGCCCGCGTCGCGGATCTCGAACAACGGCGCTTCGGTGCCGATGAAACCCGCCATGTGCAAGACCGCGCGCAAGCGATGCTGCACCGAGATGGAAAGCGGCACGATCGAATGCGAATGGCTGTGCACGACAGCCGTGACGTCGGGGCGGGCAGTGTAGATCTCGCTGTGAATGAAGCGTTCGAGGTAGGGCCGCGGCCCGTTCGGGTCGGCGGGCGAGCCGTCGAGATTGAACTCGAGGATGTCGGCAGCCGTGACGCTGCCGGGGGCCATGTTGCGTGCCAGCAGGAACCGGTCCGGCCGCTTGTCGTGGCGCACGCTGACGTGGCCGAATGCATCGACGACGCCGTGGTCGTAGAGGATGTGGTTGGCTGCAACGAGGTCGGCAATCAAGGATGCGTCGGCCGTCATGGGATGCGTCTCAATTTTCCGGAGGGGTGATGCCGGCGATCTTGGCGATCTCGGCGCTGCGGGTTGATTCCGCGGCAAGGAAGCTGGCGAAGGCCGCCGCCGTCTCCGTGACGGGCTCGGCGCCCAGGGCCGCGAGCTTCTGGATGAGATCGGGATGCTTGGAGGCGGTCTGCACGCCAGTGTTGAGCTGGCTTACGAGGTCAGCCGGCAGGCCCTTCGGGCCCCACAAAGCATACCAGAGCAAGAAGTTGAGTCCGGCGAACCCTGCCTCGGCGATCGTCGGCACCGACGGCAGCTGTGGCGTTCGCTGCTCGGACATGATGGCGAAGGCGCGCAGGGCTCCAGCCTGTATCTGCTGCAGGGCGCTGCCGAGCGGCGCGACCATGAGCGTGGTCTGACCGCCGATCACATCCGTGAGGGCGGGCGCGGTACCGCGATAGGTCACGATCACGGCCTTGACGCCGATGCGATTGTTGAAGCTCGCGCTGGCGAGGTGGCCCATCGAGCCTATGCCCGAATTGGAGTAGGTGTGCTTGTCCGGGCTGGCCTTCATCTCGGCGGCGAGGGCCTTGAGGTCGGCGGGCGTCTTGCCGGGATGGCCGACGAAAACGAGGGGCGAGGTAGCCAGTCGCGAAATCGGCGAGAAGTCTGCGACGGGGTCGTAGGGCACCTGCCGCAGGACATGCTTGGCCATCAGATGGATGTCGGCGTTGGTGAGAAGCGTCGCGCCATCAGGCGCGGCGCGCGCCACTTCGGCAGCGCCCAGCGTGTTGCTGGCGCCTGCGCGGTTCTCCACCACCCATGTCTGGCTGAGCGTGTCCCTGAGGCGGTCCGCAAACAGCCGGCCGATGACATCGATGTTGCCGCCAGCCGCAGCGGGGACGACGAGGCGGACACTGCGGCCCTGCTGAGCGAATGCGGCCTGCGGCAACCCCGCCAGCCCGAGTGCACCAAGTCCAAGCAGGGTCTCGCGGCGCGTCAGCATGGCGATCCTCCCCGGTGTTTCTCCCGGATCATCACGCGAGAAGCCCGGGAGGTTGTCAAGGACCGCACATTCCGTACATCCCAGTGCTTCAGCGGCGGGCGTGGTGGAAGCGCTAGGCAGACTTCGGCGCCGCCCGCTCCGGATAGCTGTGGGCCATGCCGTCGCGGACGTCGTTCTGGATGCCGTATTGGGGGAAGGGGTAGCGCAGGCCGTTCTTGGCGAGTGCGGCCATGCCGGCGAGTGCTTTCTCCAGGTACTCGGGCGGGGTCGCCATCAGCATCTCGTCGTCGTTGACGCCGCCATAGCGGCGCTCGGCGAAGCAGGGGATGGAGAGGGACGGCTCACGCAGCTTCAGCGCGCGGCCCCAGCTGTCAGCGCAGGCGCTCTCGCCGACGACGCCCCACTGGAAGTTCTTGTAGCCCGACCATTGCAGGCCGTTGATGAAATACATCATGGCGCCGGGCGTGGCGTAGAACAGCGCGATATCGGGCGGGTCGAGGCGGCCGGAGGCGAGCGGCGCCACGGCGAGCGCGTCGTATTGGCCGTCGGCGACGCAGTGCATGGCGGCTTGATGGGCGGTGGCGTCCTCCATGGTCGAGAACCAGACGCCGGCCATGCTCTTGCCGGAGCGCCAGGCGGCGTCCTTGGCGTTGCCGAGGCCGACCACGGCGCGGCACTGCGCGCCGACGAGATCGTCGGCGGTGATGCCGACGGTCCAGCCGAGGCGGGAGGCCTGCGCCACCACCTGGTCGAGCGTGTGCACGGACTTGGGGCGGCGGATTTTCGGGATCGCCTCCATGTCGGCGCGGCTCTGAAAGAGCTTCATGCCGAAGGGGATGGTGCGCAACTTGAGCACGTGCTCGAGTCTGGCGGCGGTTTCGGCGATCGGTTGCGGCATGGGGGCCTCGTGCGCGGGCGATGCGCTATTGTGCGACGGCGGGCGAGGGGCGGCAAGGGTAGGACGTTCCGCCAGCTCCGACACCATTCATGCGCGGTGTCCTGGATGCCCGCCTCCGCGGGCATGACGTTTGTTGGATGATTGTCCAAGTCCACCACTGATGCCGTTCCCGCGAAAGCGGCAATCCAGCCGCACGCACCAACTCGCAACTGGATTCCCGATAGCCTCGCCGGGCTCGGCTTCGGGAATGACAAGTCTTCGCGTGGGCCGAAGGATGAGTTGCGTCATTCCCGCTCGCGCTTCGCTTGGCGGGAATGACAGATGTGCAGAGAGGCGGCGACAATTTCGGGCATGACAGGCGCTGTGCTTTCGGATCAATGTTGAAGCATGGACCTTGCCGATCTCATCGTGCGCAATGCCGCCTTCACGCCGGACAAGGTGGCGATCCGGTTTGCGGGGCGGGAGCTGACGTATGCGCGGCTGGCGGCGCGGATTGCGGCGGCGGCGTCGGCATTGAAGACGGAGCTGGCGGTGGGGCGTGGGGACCGGGTGGCGATCCTGGCGGCGAACCATCCCGACTACCTGGTGCTGCTGTATGCCTGCGCGCGGCTGGGCGCCATGCTGGTGCCGGTCAACTGGCGGCTGGCGGTGCCGGAGCAGCTCTACATCCTGCGTGACTCGGGCGCGAAGGTACTGGTGGTGGAGCCGGCGTTCGAGGCCATTGTTGCGCCGATGAACGAGACGTTGCCGGAGGTGCGGGTGGTGGGGCTCGACGCGTTCGCGCCGGCCGGGCTTTCGCTCGACGCGCTCGCGCAGGGTGCCGGCGGTGCGGAAACAGGAGAGAAAGCGGACACGAGTGCGCCGCTGCTGATCGTCTACACGTCGGGCACGACGGGTCACCCGAAAGGCGCGGTGCTGCGCCAGGAGGCGCTGATTTGGAACGCCGTCATGAGCCAGCACATGCACGACATGACGGCGGAGGACCATGTGCTGACGGTGCTGCCGTTGTTCCACGTCGGCGGGCTCAACATCCAGACGACGCCGGCGCTGCAGCTCGGCGCGACGGTGACCCTGCACGCGCGCTTTGCGCCGGATGCGACGCTGGATGCCATCGCCAACGACAAGCCGACGCTGAGCGTGCTGGTGCCCGCGACCATGCAGGCGGTGATCGAGCATCCGCGCTGGATGGAGACGCCGCTGACGAGCCTGCGCGCGCTGTCGACGGGATCGACGCAGGTGCCGCAGCGGCTGGTGGATGCGTTCGTGGAGCGCGGCGTGCCGGTGCTGCTGGTGTACGGCTCGACGGAGACGTCGCCGGTGGCGGTGTATACGCGGGCATCGGGCGACTGGCGGCGGCCGGGCTCGACGGGGTTGCCGGGGCTCGTGTGCGAGGCGCGCGTCGTCGACGATGCCGGCAACGAAGTGCCGCACGGCACGGCCGGTGAGGTGGTGGTGCGCGGCCCGAACGTGCTGAGCGCATACTGGAACAATGCGAAGGCAACGGCGGAGACGCTGCGCGAGGGCTGGTATCACAGCGGCGACATCGGCGTGCGCGATGCGGACGGGCATTTCTTCATCCACGACCGCAAGAAGAACCTGATCATCTCCGGCGGCGAGAACATCTATCCGGCCGAGGTGGAGCGCGTGCTGGGCCAGCATCCCGCGGTGGCGGAGTGCGCCGTGATCGGCCGTCCGGACGAGAAGTGGCAGGAGGTGCCGGTCGCCTACATCGTGCGCCGCGCGGGCGCGGTCGCGGAGCCGGGCGAGATCGAGCGCTTTTGCCTAGCCGAGCTGGCGCGCTACAAGGTGCCGCGGGCGTACGTGTTCGTCGAAAGCCTGCCGCGCAACGCCATGGGCAAGGTGCAGCATTTCGTGCTGCGCGAGAGGGAGCGCGGCTGATGCGCATTGCGGTTCTTGGCGGTGGCAATGGTTCGTTCGCCGCGGCCGGCGACTTTGCGCTTGCGGGCCACGAGGTCCGCCTGTGGCGGCGCGACCGGACCGCGGTCGAGGCGCACGTGGGGGCGGGCGGTGCCATCGTCATCAAGGATTTCAAGGGCCGGCACGAGGCGCGGCCGGCGCTGATTACGGCCGATATCGGCGCGGCGGTGCGCGGGGCGGAGCTGATCGTGTGCCCTGCACCGGCGACGGCGCAGCACGACATTGCGCGCGCGCTGGGGCCGCATATCGAGGATGGGCAGGTGGTGTTCCTGCCGCCGGGCACGTTCGGGTCGTTCCTCTTTGCCAAGGCGGCGCACGATGCCGGCAACCGGGCGCGGGCGGCGTTCGCGGAGACCGGTACGCTGCCATGGCTGACGCGCAAGCACGGGCCGTACGAGGCTGCCGTCACGATACGGGCGAAGCGGCTGCCGACGGGCGTGTTTCCTTTAAGTATGGCGGCGCACGCGCTGGCCGTGATCGGGCGTGCGTTTCCGGGTGTTATCGAGCCGTGCGGCGATGCGCTGTCGGGGGCGCTGATGAACGCGGGGCCGATTATCCATCCGCCGCTGATCACCATGAATGCCGCGCCGCTGGAGCACTTCGAGAAGTGGGACATCCATAAGGAGGGGACCACGGCTTCCACGCGGCGCGTGACCGATGCGCTCGATGCGGAGCGGGTGGCGATCCGTGAGGCGCTCGGTTATGGCGCGCCGCATTTCCCCCTCGCCGACCACTACGCCAAGGCGGGCGAGGAGTGGATGTACGGCCGTGGCTCGCACGACAAGCTGACGGACTCGGGCGACTGGCGCGAGAAGATCGTGCTGACCGAGCATCGCTACATGCGCGAGGACGTCGGGATCGGGCTGTCGTTTCTGGTATCCGCGGGCGAGCTGGCGGGAGTCGAGACGCCGCTGGCGCGTGCGTTTCTTGCCATCGGGTCGGCAGTGTGCGGAACGGACTTCCTCGCGCAAGGGCGCACGCTGGCAAGCCTCGGGCTGGGTGGCGTCGGGCGCGTTCAACTCCAGGCGATGCTGGCGGAAGGTTTCAAGTGAGCGAGAGAGCCGCGATTGCCTGTCTCGGCGCAGGGCGCATGGCGCGCGGCATCGCTGTGGTGTTTGCCTATGCAGGACATCCGGTCACGATCGTGGATGTGAAGGCGCGCGATGCGGCGGGCTATGCGCGGGCGCAAGCGGAGGCGCTGGCCGAGGTGCGGCAGACGCTGGAGGCGCTGGCAGCCTTCGGCCTGTTTGCGGCGGAGGACGTCGGCAAGCTGATGGCCCGTGTCCTCTATGTTGCGGAGACAGACGCAGCCGAGGCGCTGCAGGGTGCGGACGTCATCTTCGAGGGTGTGCCGGAGGTGCCGGAGCTGAAGCGCGAGGTGTTTGCGCGCGTCTCCAGGGTGGCGGGGCCGAAACCGATCATCGCCTCGACAACCTCAACCATTCTTGTCGACGATCTGTCGCCGGCGGTGGAGCACCCGGAGCGTTTCCTCAATGCGCACTGGCTGAACCCGGCGTTCCTCGTGCCGCTGGTGGAGGTGTCGCCCGGAGCGCGCACCAGTGCGCTTGTCACCGACAGGCTAAGGGCGCTGATGGAGGGCATCGGCAAGGTGCCGGTGGTTTGCAATGCGCGGCCCGGCTACATCGTGCCGCGCATCCAGGCGCTCGCCATGAACGAGGCGGCGCGCATGGTGGAGGAGGGCGTCGCCAGCGCCGAGGACATCGACAAGGCCATCAAGTACGGCTTCGGCGTGCGCTTCGCCACGCTCGGCATGTTGGAGTTCATCGACTGGGGCGGCGGGGACATTCTGTTTTACGCCAGCCGCTATCTGAGCAAGGCGCTGGAGAGCGAGCGCTACGCCGCGCCTGAGATCGTCGAGCGCAACATGGCGGAAGGCCGGATCGGCTTCAGGACACGCAAGGGGTTCCTCAACTACGAGGGGCTCGACCTGGACGCTCACCGGCGCGAACGGCTGCAGGCGTTCGTGGCGCTGCTCGGCCATCTCGGCATGGCGCGCCCGCCGGTGCTGACGGACTAAACCTGGTTGTCATCCCGGCCGAGCGCAGCGAGAGCCGGGACCCAGGGAGCTACAGTCTGCGATGCCATCCATGGCCCTGGGTCCCGGATATTGCGCTTACGCGCAATTCCGGGATGACAGGAAAGGGACACAAACTTTATGTGCGCGGACGAATGCGCATGCCGGCGGCGACCATGCGCATGGCGGATTCGGCGGCGCGTTCCAGCAGCGCGGCGGAGTGGCGGATGGCCTCCTCGCGCGAATAGCAACCGTCAGTGATGGATGCATACGCGTCGATGCCGTGATCGAGCACGACGTCGCCGCCCTGGCCGATGGCGCCGGCGAGCGCGATGACGGGGATGCCGCGCGCGGCAGCGCGGCGGCCGACCTCGCCGGGAATCTTGCCGAGCACGGAGCGGCCGTCGAGCTCGCCCTCGGCGGTGAGGACGATGTCGGCCGCGGCAAGATGCGTTTCGAAATCGGTGTAGCCGAGCAGCAGCTCGAAGCGGGGGTGGAGCGTTGCGCCGGCGAAGGCGACGAGGCCGGCGCCGAGCCCGCCCGAGGCGCCGGTGCCGGGTGCGTGCCGGATGTCGGTGCCGGTCGCAGATTGGATGCACGCCGCAAAGTTCTCGAGCGCCTGCTCGAGCTCCGCGATCTGCCTTGCCGAGGCGCCCTTCTGCGCGGCGTAGACGCGCGTGACGCCGCGCTCCCCGAGAAGAATGTTCTGCCAGTTGACGGCGGCGCGGATGCGAACGCCGCCGAGGCGATGGTCGCGCTTGGAGAGGTCTATGCGCGCGAGCCGGGCGAGGGCACCACCGCCGAGTCCGATATCGTTGCCGGCGGCATCGCGCAGGCGGATGCCGAGGGCCTGGGCCATGCCGGCGCCCGCGTCGTTGACGCCGCTGTCGCCGCATCCGATCAGGATGTCGTCGGCACCCTGGTCGACGGCGGCCAGGATCAGTTCGCCGACGCCGTAGCTGGTGGTGCGGCGCGGGTCGCGCTGGCCGATGGGAACCAGCGCCAGGCCGGCGGCCGCAGCGATCTCGATGACGGCCGTGCTGCGCCTGTCGCCGCCGAGCAGGCCGAAGGCGGCATCGACGGGAACGCCGACCGGGCCGGTGACGCGCACAGGGTGCAGCGTGCCGCCCGTACGCTCGACGAGCGCTTCGGTGAAGCCCTCGCCGCCGTCGACCATGGGCACTTCGAGAATGCGCGCGGCTGGGATGGCGCGGCGCACGCCGGCCGCCATGGCGCGGGTCACCGCGGGTGCGGACAAGGCTTCCTTCAGGCCGGACGGCGCCACGAGGACGGTGAGCGGATGCGTCATGCGGGCCGCAGCAGCGGCAGGCCGAGCGCGGGCCAGACGTAGAGCGACATGACGACCAGCAGCACGAGCATCAGCGGCATCAGGACCAGGCTGAGAGCCATCAGGTCGGCGGCGGAATAGGTGGGGCGCTCGAGCTTGCCGTAGACGGCGACGGACTTGGCACTGACGAGGAAGCTCTGGCAGAAGCCGGTGGCGGTGACGGTGAGGAAGATGATGGCGGACGGCTCAAAGCCGAAACGGGCAGCCGGCAGGGCAATGGCCGGAATGAGGACGGTGGCACGTGCCGTGCGCGACACGATCAGCATGTGTGCCAGCAGCGAAATGCAGGCGACCATGGCGACAACCACGATCGGCGAGGCCAAGAGGTCGCCGGGCATGCCCTGCACGAGCTTGCGTGCGAGCCAGGCAATGGCGCCGCTGTCAATCAAAGCCTCGCCGACGACGATGGTGGCCGCGAGGAAGAGGATGAGCTCCCATTCGACGGAGGCGACGGCGGATTTCAGCGTCACGCCGGACACCGCGGGCACGGTGAGGACGATGGCGGCGCACATGCCGATGATCGCCATGGGAAGGCCGTGCAGGTTCGGCGACATCCAGAGCACGACGGTGGCGAAGACGATGGCGGCGACCGTGATTTCCTTCGGATCGAGCCCGGTCCGCACCAGAACCGGGATGTCGATCGGCCGGTTGCGCTCCTGCGGCGTGAGGAACAGGTAGAGGATGGCGGCGGCTGCGGCGTAGCTGGACAGCAGAGCGAGCGGCAGTCCGAGCTTCATCCAGCGCAGATAGTCGAACGTTTGCGGGCGCAAGCCGCTTGCCATGAAATCGACGGCGACGACATGGGCGCCGGCGCCGATCAGCGAGGCGCAGGCCGACAGCAGGATGACGCTCGGGAACAGCAGGGCCAGAGCGCGGGTGAGGCGCTTGTCGTTGAAGGCCTCGGACAGCGCCAGGAACACCGGCAGGAAGACGATGGCGCGGCTGGTGGTGGACGGGATGACGAAGGCCGTGGCGATGATGGCGAGCGTGAGCAGATAGAACACGTGCGAGATGGAGCGCGCCGGCTTCAGGGCGAAGGCGACGGCACGGCGCATCAGGCTCGTTTCGCGCAGCACGGCGGCGATGATGAAGGCGGCGAGCAGCAGCCAGATCAGATCGTGGCTCAGCGCCCCGTACAGCTTGTCGTGCGTGACGACGCCGGTGAGGATGAGCGCGATGCTGGCGGTGAGCGCAATGGTGGTGTCGTTGACGCGCGTGAAGGTCCAGCCGATGACGGCGAGCGTGAAGATGATGAAGGCGAGGCGTGGGCGCTCGCCGAGCTCGGCCGGCGCGAGCCAGATGACGGCGGTGATGAGCATGGCCGCCGCCGCGATGCTGAGGCGGGGCAGAAGCGAGGACGGGGCAGGACAGGCACCGGCCGGAGCGGTTGTCGACGTCACGCACGGTCTCCCTGCCTGCTGCGGCTTGAAAAACGGTGCGCTCCCGATGCTTCCGTCGGATGGGATAGACAAAAGTCGTGATCTTGCGGCGTAGTGCGTTGATTCAAATAAAAAAGCCGGCTCGGAAGCCGGCTTGAACTGGCGTGGCCTGCGGCGGCTCGCACCGCCCCGCAGACGAAGCGGGATTAGAGCTTACTGGGGGGACGATGGCGTTGGTTGTCGCGCCAGAGAAGCACCCATTTGAAATCCGGCTCCGGTCGAAGCGTGAGGCTGGCCTTCTGGCTCAGCGAACTCGAAGAGACGCCACACCGGTGATAGAGGCGCTTCATGTGCCACTCCATCTCGATCAGTGGTGCTGGAACTGGCCCGCCGCCCGCAGGCACGCACACGAGACGACAGTTCAAAGCTCTGCCCGGAATCGGCCGGCAGGTGCTGTCGTGTTGGGACGGTTGGGGTGAACCAGCGGTTCGGGATGAGACCGCGTTCATTGTGCGGGAACAGGAGTCCGAGAGCTACAACCGGCGGTCTCATCCTTGTCCGCCTCGCGCCCGGTAATTCTTCGATGCGTGCAGTCACGCAGATCCTCTTTTGGGCGAACCCGACTCCTTACGTGGCGGGCTCAGGCGGCTACCGTGCGGTCCCGAACTTGTCCGAAGCTTGCGGATATCCCGGACCCCTTTGGCAGCCGTGCCCAGGGTTTGCCGATTTGGTTAACAAAAGATTAATGCGAGTCGCGGCGGTGCGGCGCGGCTGGCACGATGAGCCGCAAATGGCTCACGCCCTCGTCGATATCGAGCGGCGTTTCGCTGAAAACATCGCCATCGATCTGCGTAGGAACCGGGCTGCGCGAGGTGACCGTCACTTTCGAGCAACGCAGCATCTCGACATCGCCGTGGCTGTCGCAGCGGCTGTCGAGCGTGCCGGCGGCGAGGCTCATCAACTGGCCGACGAGAACCGCCCGATTCTTGGCCTTGAACAGGATCGCCTGCAGGCCGCGCTCCTGGATGCCGGTGCGGGGTGCCATCACGAAGCGTCCGCCGTAGTGGCGGGCGTTGGCGATCACCACCCAGCTGGCGTCGTGCTTGTTGCCGTCGACGGCCACGGTCAGGGAATCCATCGGCCGCACGAGGGCACCGACCATGGGGCCGGCATAGGCGGCCTTGCCGAGATAGCTCTTGAAACGATGATCGAGGGTGGCGATGACGCGACCGTCGAAACCGGCGCCGGCCATCAGCAGGAAGGGCTCGCCGTTGGCGCGCGCGCAGGCAGCGGAGATCGTGGACCCGCTGAGCAGGGTGTCACAAATGATGGAGGCCTTCTGCGGCAGGCCGATCTCGTAGGCGAGCACGTTGCCGGTGCCGGCGGGCACGATGCCGAGGGGAACCGGCGAGTCGAGCAGCGCAATGGCAGCCTGGCGCACCGTGCCGTCGCCGCCGGCGGCGACGATGGCGTCGTAGGCGCCCGAGGCGGCGGCTCTTGCCACCTCCTGCCGCGCAATCTCAGGGCTCGATGCCCGCACACTGGTCACGCGGGCGCCCGCGCGCTCAAGGCATGACATGACAGCCGCGAGCAGAGGCGAGCCCGTCAGCCCGGCTCCCGGATTGGCAATCAAATAGAATCGCAGACGCATGCTGGGACATCGCGGCAACGGCGCGGCCCGCAGATATGTTCCGCGCCCGGCTGTACGTCAATCGCCAAGCGCAGGGGAGCTGCTTGGCGGGTCCGGCACGGTCGCGCATAATCCCTTCAAAGCGGATGTCTCCAGGGAGGATAATGTGCGGAAAGTGATGCTGGCCGGCCTTGCGCTGGCCTTGTCGGCGGCGCCCGCGTCGGCGCAGGAGTGGCCGCAGCGCGCGGTGACGGTGGTGGTTCCGTTCATTGCCGGCTCCACGCCCGACGTGCTGGCCCGCGTGGTGGCCGACCGCCTGCAGGCGAAGCTGGGGCAGCCGTTCGTGATCGAGAACCGCGCCGGTGCCAGCGGCAACACGGGGACAGCGGCCGTCGCCAAGGCGGCCCCGGACGGGCACACGCTGGGTGTGAGCATCGTCGGGCCGCTGGTCATCAACGCGCTGCTGTTCCCGAAGATGCCTTACGACACGGCCAAGGAGATTGCGCCGGTCACCATCCTCGCCTCGCAGCCGAGCGTGCTGGTGGCCAACCCCAGCCTGGCGGCAAGCAACGTGGCCGAGCTGGTGTCGCTGCTGAAGAAGGACGCCGACAAGATCACCTACGGCTCGATCGGGCGCGGCTCGCTTTCGCATCTGTCGATGGAGGCGCTGGCCGCGAAGGCCGGCGTGAAACTCGTGCACCTGCCGTTCCCCGGCTCGCCGGCGACGGTGACGGCGCTGCTGCGCGGGGATGTGCAACTTGCGGTGCTGCCGGCCGCCTCGGTGGTGGCGCAGGGCCGCGAGGGCAAGCTCAAGATGCTGGGCGTGACGTCGCCGAAGCGTTCGCCGCTGCTGCCCGACCTGCCGACGCTCGGCGAAGCGGGCATCGCGGGGGTGGAAGCGGACGCATGGGTGGGCCTGATCGCGCCGGCGGGCACGCCGCAGGCGGTGCTCGACAAGATTCACAAGGAGACGGTTGCCGTGCTGGCGGAGCCGGAGGTGGCGGCCAAGCTCACACCGCAATTCATGGTTCCGATCGGCAATACGCCGGACGCGTTCCGCGCGGTGATGAAAGAGGAGCATGACCGCTGGGCGCCCGTGATCGCGGCCGGTGGCATCAAGGTGGAGTGAGCATGGCAAAGCAGGGCACGATCCGCGCCGGCATCGGCGGCTGGACGTTCGAGCCGTGGCGGGGCGTGTTCTATCCGGACGGGCTGCCGCACGCGCGCGAGCTGGAGTATGCGAGCCAGCACCTGACCTCGATCGAGGTCAATGGCACGTTCTACAGCACGCAGAAGCCGGCGACGTACGCCAAGTGGCGCAAGGAGACGCCGGATGGCTTCGTGTTCGCCATCAAGGGCATCCGCTACGCGGTGAACCGGCGGGTGCTGGCGGAGGCGGGCGACTCGGTCACGCGATTTTTGGAGTCGGGTGTGACCGAGCTTGGGCCGCGGCTGGGGCCGTTTCTTTGGCAGTTCGCGGGCACCAAGAAGTTCGACGAGGCGGACTTCGGCAAGTTCCTCGAGCTGCTGCCGCGGGAGCTCGACGGCATCAAGTTGCGGCACGTGGTGGAGCCGCGCCATCCTTCGTTCTGCACGCCGGCGTTCATTGCGCTGCTGCGCAAGTTCTCGATCCCCGCGGTGTTCGCGGAGCACGCGACCTATCCCGCCATTCCCGATCCGGTGGGCGATTTCGTCTACCTGCGCCTGCAGAAGGGCAAGGACGACATCAAAACCGGCTATCCGCCCAAGGCGCTCGACCAGTGGGCGGAGCGGGCCAAGGCGTGGGCCAAGGGCGGCGTGCCCAAGGACCTGGAGCTGATCGACCCGAAGAGCAAGGCCAAGGCCGGGCCGCGCGACGTGTTCGTGTACTTCATCCACGAAGGCAAGGTGCGCGCGCCCGCGGCGGCGATGGAGTTGATCAAGCGGCTGTAGGTGGTTTGCCGCTGCACGCGGAGGGGCGGGGTGCCGCACCCTCAGTTCGTACCCTCCCCCTTGCGGGGAGGGTGGCGCGAAGCGCCGGGTGGGGGATTGCGTCGAGGTCAGCGATTGTGGCTACCCCCACCCCTAACCCCTCCCCGCAAGGGGGAGGGGAATCCGTCGGTGCAATAGGCGACGACGGAGTTGATCAAGCGGCTGTAGGTGGTTTGCCGCTGCACGCGGAGGGGCGGGGTGCCGCACCCTCAGTTCGTACCCTCCCCCTTGCGGGGAGGGTGGCGCGAAGCGCCGGGTGGGGGATTGCGTCGAGGTCAGCGATTGTGGCTACCCCCACCCCTAACCCCTCCCCGCAAGGGGGAGGGGAATCCGTCGGTGCAATAGGCGACGACGGAGTTGATCAAGCGGTAGTCTGACAATCTCCCTCTCCCCGCTTGCGGGGAGAGGGTCGGGGTGAGGGGCGGCGGCAAGCACCGACCTCTCCGCCCTGAGCCCGTCGAAGGGCGTTTGGCAGCTGTCGACCTACACAACGCCGTGGTCCGACAAGCTCACCACTGGGGAAGCATGTGTAGCCGCCCCTCACCCTAACCCTCTCCCCAAGAAGAATGGGGAGAGGGGATAGAAAGCTAGGCCGGTGCGGGTTCGGTGACGCGGCGGGTGGCGGGATCAAGGACGAGCTGGCGCGTGTGGAAGGCCTGCACGGCAGGGCGGTGAGCGATGCTGATGACAGACGTCTTCGGCAGATGCGCTTTCACCAGGGCGTACATCTTCTGCTCGGCGGCTTCGTCGAGGGCCGATGTGGCCTCGTCCAGGAACAGCCAGTCGGGGCGATAGAGAAGCGCGCGCGCGAAGGCGAGACGCTGCTGCTCGCCGCCGGACAGGGCGAGCGACCAGTTTGCAGGTTCGCCGAGCCGCGGCGCGAGCGCGCCGAGGCCGCACGCGTTCAACGCCTCGAGGCAGGCGTCGTCGGTGTGTGCGCTGGGCGAGTCGGGATAGCAGAGCGCATCCTTGAGCGTGCCGACCGGCAGGTAGGGCTTCTGCGGCAGGAACAGCACGCGGGCGTCCTGCGGGAGGTGCACGCGGCCGCGGCCGAAGGGCCAGAGGCCGGCAAGCACGCGGAAGAGGGTGGTCTTGCCGCTGCCGGAGGGGCCGCGGATGAGGACGGAGTCGCCGGGGCGCACGGAGACGCCGACATCGTCGAGGAGGGTTTCACCGTTGGGCAGGGCGATCCTGTCCGCCTGCAGCGCAAGCTCGGGCGACGGTTGCGGATCGGTCGCAAAGCCGCTCTGCGCGGCGTCGGCCTTGGCCTTGGCCATGGCCTCGCTGAAGGTGGTGAGGCGGTCGACGACGGCCTTGAGGCGCGCGAGGCTCGCGTAGTTGTCGACGAACCAGGACAGCGCCGTCTGCACCTGGGCAAAGGCGTCGGCCGTCTGCGTGAGCGTGCCGAGCTGGATCTGGCCCGAGAAGTAGGCGGGCGCCGCCACCAGGAACGGGAACACGGCGGCGGCCTGGCCGTAGAAGGATGTGAGCCAGGTGAGGCGCTTGGTGTACTTCATGAAGTCCCACCAGGTCGCGTATATGCTGGCGAAGGCGCCGCGCAAACGGCGTTCCTCGTCGGCCTCGCCGCGGTAGAGCGCGATGCTTTCCGCGTTCTCGCGCACGCGCACCATGCGATAGCGGAAATCGGCGTTGTAGCGCTCCAGCGCGAAGTTGATGGGCGCAAGGCGGCCGCCGATCTTGTGCGCGGCCCACGAGCCGAACATGGCATAGAGGATTGCCGCCCACATCATGTAGCCGGGGATGACGATGCCGCCGAACAGCGGCAGCACGAAGCCGCTGGAGAGGTTCCACAAGACAACGGCGAAAGTGACGAGGGTGAGCACCTGCAGGAACAGGTCGAGCGACAGCCGCACGGTGTCGGTGACGAAAGAGTTGACGTCCTGCTCGATGCGCTGCTCGGGGTTATCGGTGCCCTGGCTGGTCAACTCCATGCGGTAGTAGGTGCGGGCGTGCAGCCACTCCCGGACGTAGACCTCGCTCAGCCAGCGGCGCCAGCGGATCGACAGGTACTGCGTGAGCCACAGGCGGTAGACGACGGCGATGATGAAACAGACGGCGAGGACAACCCAGTAGATCAGCTCGGTCCAGAAGGCGTCCGCGTCTCGGTTCTGCAGCGCGTTGAAGAAGCGCGCGTTCCAGTCGTTGATGAGCTTGGAGATGTAGACGATCAAGACGCTGAGACTGAGAATGAGGCCGAGCAGGCCGCGCGCGATCCAGGCTTCCTTCATGACGAAGCTGCGGCCGAGAAGCGAGATCGTCTCGCGCTGCTCGGAGAACCAGTAGGGCCGGGTGAGCACCCAGAGCTTGCCGAGGAAGGTGCGTGCATCCGCAATGCGGGTGAGGAAGCGGTCGATCATGGCAGGGACTCGGTCGCTAGAGGTCCTGAGGTGTCGTGCGGGTGCCAAGCTGTAGCCGGTTGGCGCGGGGTCCGAAAGCGCTTCGGGCCGGTCATGCGCTCCGAGCGGCAGCGGTACGTATCCCCTTCAGCCGCCGCAAGTCGTCCGCGGCCTCGGCGAGCATCCAGGTGCGGAACAGGGTGATCTTCGGAAGCGCCGAGGTCGCTCTTGGGCAGACGATCCAGTAGGTCTTGGCGGTACGCTGCGTCGTCGCGATGGGTTGCACGAGGCGGCCGTTGAGCAGGTCCCAGGCCGCGAGCGTGGTGCGCGCGAGCGCGACGCCTTGGCCGTCGACCGCGGCGTCGATGACCATGCTTGCCCGGTTGAGGATCGGCCCGTGCGCCGTCTCGGGGTTTGCAACGCCCGCGGCTTCGAGCCATCGCGCCCAGATCTTGCGATCGTCGAGATGCAACAGCGGCAGCTTCAGCAACTCCTCCGGCTTGGTGATGCGCGGCCGCCGGGCCAGCAGTTTCGGGCTGCACACGGCAAACAGCTCCTCCGTGCAAAGGCGCGTGGTTTCCAGGCCGGGCCAGTTGCCGTCGCCGTGCCGGATGGCGAGATCGACATCCTCGCGCGCGAAGTCGACGTGATGCAGCGTAGCAGACACCCTCAGATCGATCTCCGGATGCGATTCCGCGAAGTGCCCGAGGCGATGCACCAGCCACTTGGCAGCGAAGTCAGGTGATGTGCTCACTGTCAGGATGCCGGTACTCTGGCGCTGCAGCAGTCGCTCCGTGCCGGCGGCGATCCTGTCGAGGGCATCGCGCAGGACGGCCATGTACTCGCGGCCCGCCTCCGTGATCAGCAGGCGCTGCCGCTCGCGGTTGAACAGCTTGACGCCAAGCTCCGCCTCCAGCGCCTTGACCTGGTGGCTGACGGCGCCCTGCGTCACGCACAGCTCTTCGGCCGCGCGCGTGAAGCTTTGATAGCGGGCGGCAGCCTCGAAGGCCCGCAACGCGTTCAGCGGCGGCAGGCGCCGGGCCATCAGTCGCCTCACTTCATGAAAAAAACTAGGTCACGGCAGAGAAACGATGCTTTGCCGGCAAGCCGGCATCGATCGTATCGGTTCTGCGCGCAGTATCAACAAAGATAGGGGCGCGCAGATGCCGGAACCATCAGTGCCCAGTGCAGGTCGTCGCCTCGAAACCGCGGCCCAGGGCACACGATTATCCGAGAAAAACTCATCATTCCCAGCAGCAATCGTGCACACCATGACCCTTTGGCTGGACCGCAGGCGGCGCAGGCGGGAGTTGCAGGACTTGGCCGAGCGGAACGACCGCCTCCTCGCCGATGTCGGTCTGACACGGGAGGAGGCCCTGCGGGAGGCGAGCAAGCCATGCTGGCAGCGATGACGTCTTCCGCGCCGTCACCCGAGGAAAGGACCGCTGAGATGCAACATGCACTGGTCGATGCGCGGCTGCCGGGTGGGGACAGGCCCCAGCGGGTCCTGCAGGCGCACCGCGCCGCCGCCCTGCGAGCGCCGGCGGGATTGCTGGCTATCGTCTTGAAGGCCCTCGCTACAGCGCTATGGGCGCATCGCCGCTATCACCAGCTTCGGTCGAAGGGGATCGCGCACGAGACGGCGATCCGGCAGGTCCTGCTGGGCGAGCCGCGCGACTGAGGTGCCTAGCCGCGCAGCAGCCACATGATCACCGTCAGCGTCGCCACCGAGGCCAGCGTGCCGAACAGGACGAGGCTGGAGGCCTGCTCGATCCAGCGGTCGTAGTGGCGGGCGAAGACGTAGGCGGTCAGCGCCGGCGGCAGGGCGGCGAGCAGCACGGCGGTGCCGACCCAGATGGGGTCGAAGGTGCCGAACAGCGGCAGCATCGCGAACACGATGGCCGGGTGGACGACGAGCTTGATGATGGCCAGCACCGGCACTTCGGCGGAGATGCCGCCGACGGGGCGCAGCGCCACCGTGACGCCGAGCGCGAACAGCGCGCACGGCGCCGCCGACACGTAGAGGAACTGCAGCAGCCGGTCGATGGCGACGGGCGGCTCGAAGCGGGTGGCGGCGGCGACCACGCCGAGGGCGGCGGCGATCAGCAGCGGGTTCAGCACGATGCTGCGCACCCCGTCGAGCAGCGCGCGCGCCACCCCGGCCTTCGACGCGCCGCCCAACGCCATCAGGATGGGTACCATCGCGAAAATGAAGAGTGCGTCGAAGCTGAACACCAGCGCGACGGGCACGGCGGCCTTTTCGCCGAAGGTTGCGAGCGCGAGGCCCGGGCCCATGTAGCCGACGTTGCCGAAGCCGCCGCCGACGGCGGCCAGCGTCGCGTCCGCCACGTTGCGGCGGATGAGGAACCCGGCCACGAAGGCAATGGCGAAGGCGCAGGCGGTCGAGAGCGTGGTGACCTTGATGAAGTCGACCTGCGCCAGCTGCTCGAAGGGTGTCTTGGCCAGGATGTGGAAGAACAACGCGGGCAGCGACACGTACAGGATGAAGAAATTCATCCAGGCGAGGCCGGCATCGGGGATCTGGCGCCACTTGCCGCAGGCAAAGCCGATGAAGATCAGCCCGAAGAACGGCAGCGCCAGGTTGATGATGTCGAGCATGGTGGGACGGGCCCCCGGATTGAGGACGTGGGCTTAGACCGGCCGCTGCGCCGCGTCGAGTGGGGCGGGCTTCGCGACCGTTCTGGGTTGTGCGCACCGCGGGGCTGACGCTAGGGTGAAATGCCTGGAGGTGCAGCGTGTTCGGCATATTTTCGAGGAAGCCGCAGGTCGTGAAGCCCATCGTGCAGGGCTTCTACGAGCGGATCACCAGCAGCGTGCAGTATGTGGTCGCCGATCCGGAGACGAAGCGCTGCGCCATCATCGATCCGGTGCTGGACTTCGAGGAGAAGTCGGGCTCGATCGGCACGCGCTCGGTCGACACCATGCTCACGCACATCGGCGCGCGCGGCTATTCGCTCGAATGGATCCTCGACACGCATCCGCATGCCGACCACCTTTCGGCCGCGGCCTACCTCAAGGACAAGACCGGCGTGCCGATCGGCATCGGCGCAAGGATCGTCGAGGTGCAGAAGCTGTGGAAGGAGCTCTACAACTTTCCGGACTTCCCGGCGGACGGCTCGCAGTGGGACAAGCTGTTCGCCGACGGTGAGACGTTCACGATCGGCAACTGCCCGGTGCAGGTGATGCATGCGCCGGGGCACACGCTGGCGTCGATCACCTACGTGGCGGGCGACGCAGCCTTCATCCACGACACGCTGTTTCAGCCGGACGGCGGCACGGCGCGCGCCGACTTTCCCGGCGGCGACGCGGGCGAGCTGTGGCGCAGCATCCAGCGCATCCTCGAGCTGCCGTCGAGGACGCGGCTGTTCACCGGCCACGACTACACGCCGTCGAGCCGCATCCCGGCGTGGGAGAGCACGGTGGCCGAGCAGAGGGCGAAGAATGTGCACCTGCGCAAGGTGTCCACGGAGGCCGAGTACGTCGCCATGCGCGAGGCGCGCGACAAGACGCTGCCGCTGCCCAATCTGATGCTGCTGGCGCTGCAGGTGAACATCAACGGCGGGCGGTTGCCGGAGCCGGAGAGCAACGGGCGGCGCTATCTCAAGGTGCCGGTGGATGCGTTCCCGGGGGCGGCTTGGGGTTGAACTCCCGTCATTCCCGAAGCCGAGCGGAGCGAGGCTATCGGGAAACCAGCTCCGAGGCCGTGCTTGCAGCTGGATTCCCGCTTTCGCGGGAATGACGGCGCGCTTACCCCTCAATCACCTCCACGCCCATCCTTGCCATCATCGGCACGCGCTCGCCGGATTTGAGGGCTTTTTCGGGGTTGGAGGCGTTGCCTTCGAGGCCGCGTTTCTTGACGCCTTGGACGATGGCGGCGAGGCGGAAGAAGGAGAAGGCGAGGCAGAACTTCCAGTTGGGGATTTCGGCGAGGCCGGTGCGCTCGCAGTACTTGGCGACGTACTCCTGCTCGGTCGGGATGCCGAGCGCCTTGCGATCGACGCCGGCGAGGCCGCGCATGGTCTCGTGGTTGGGGAAGCGCCACTGCATGCACTGGTAGGCGAGGTCGGAGAAGGGGTGGCCTATCGTTGAGAGCTCCCAGTCGATGACGGCGAGCAGCCTGGAGCCGTCCGGCTTGAAGATCATGTTGTCGATGCGGTAGTCGCCGTGCACCAGCGTGGCGCGGCCGTCATCGGCGGGCTCGTTCTTTTCGAGCCACGCAATCAGCGTCTCCATGTCGGGCTGATGCTCGGTCTCCGACGCGCGATACTGCTTGGTCCAGCGGTCGCGCTGGCGGGCGAAGTAGCTGCCGGGGCGGCCGAAGTCGGACAGGCCGACCTTGGCGGGATCGACCATGTGCAGGGCGGCGAGCGCACGGTTCTGCTCGTCGTAGACCTTGGTGCGCTGGGCGTTGTCGAACTCGGGCAGCGCCGGGTCCCAGAACACGGTGCCGGAAACGAACTCCATCACGTAGAAGGCGGTGCCGATGATGCTGTCGTCCTCGGTGAGGTGCAGCATGCGCGGCACGGGCACGTCGGTGTGCTCCAGCGCGTGCATGACGCGGTACTCGCGGTCGACGGCATGCGCGCTTTTCAGGAGCGGGCCCGGCGGCTTCTTGCGCAGCACGTAGCGGCCGCTGGGCGAAGACAGCAGGAAGGTGGGGTTCGACTGTCCCGTCGGCGTCTTCTCGGCCGCGATCGGGCCTTTGAAGCCGGGCAGGGCCGCCTCCAGGTATGTCGCCAGCGCGGCGAGATCGATGTGCGCGGCCTGGTGCGCGAATGAGGTCATTGTACGTTTCCCGGAGCCACGACCTGCCACAAACACTCCGCGAATTCCCCTCCCCCTTGTGGGTAGGGGTTAGGGGTGGGGGGAACCCCGACACCAATTGTTCTGCAATCCCCCCCTCCCTGTCCCTCCCCCACGAGGGGTGAGGGGACGATGCGGCGCCGATGCGCGAATGAGGTCATCTTGCTTCCTTTGTCATCCCGGTCGGAGCGCAAAGCGCGGAGAGCCGGGACCCAGGGTTACACATTCGACGTCGATGCACCTAGCCCTGGGTCCCGGATGTTGCGCGTCGCGCAATTCCGGGATGACAACTAGATCTTCTGGTTGGTGTAGCGCTTGAGTTCGGCGCGGGCGACCTGGCGGCGGTGGACGGCGTCGGGGCCGTCGGCGAGGCGCAGCGTGCGCAGGTGCGTCCACATGTGCGCCAGCGGCGTGTCCTGCGTGATGCCCATGGCGCCGTGCATCTGCACCGCCTCGTCGGTGATCTCGAGCGCGATGCGCGGCGCCACCACCTTGATCTGGGAGATCCAGGGCGAGGCGTCGCGCTGGCCGACGGTGTCCATCATGTAGGCGGCCTTCAGACAGAGCAGGCGCGCCATCTCGATCTTCATGCGGCTCTCGGCGATGATGTCGTAGTTGGCGCCGAGCTGGGCCAGCGGCTTGCCGAAGGCCTCGCGCGACAGCGAGCGCCTGCAGAGCAATTCAAGCGCACGCTCGGACTGGCCGATGGCGCGCATGCAGTGATGGATGCGGCCCGGGCCGAGGCGGCCCTGCGACACCTCGAAGCCGCGGCCGCGGCCGAGGATCAGGTTCTCCTTCGGCACGCGCACGTTGCTGAAGCGGATGTGCATGTGGCCGTGCGGGGCGTCGTCGTCGCCGTACACCTTCATGCCGCGCAGGATTTCCACGCCCTTGGTCTCGGCGGGCACGAAGATCTGCGAGTGGCGCTTGTGCTTGCTGGGTTCCTTCGGGTCGGTGCAGACCATGACGATGTAGATCTTGCAGCGCGGATCGCCGGCGCCGGAGGCGAACCACTTCTCGCCGTTGAGCACCCACTCGTTGCCTTCGAGCTTGGCGTCGAGCGCGAGGTTGGTGGCGTCGGAGGAGGCGACGCCGGGCTCGGTCATGATGTAGGCGGAGCGAATCTTGCCTTCGAGCAGGGGTTTGAGCCATCGCTCCTTCTGCTCGGCGTTGCCGTAGCGCTCGATCACCTCCATGTTGCCGGTGTCGGGCGCGGAGCAGTTGAACGTCTCGGGGGCGAGGCGCGACCAGCCCATCTCCTCGGCGAGGTAGGCGTATTCCACCGTGGTGAGGCCGTAGCCCTTGTCGCTGTCGGTGAGCCAGAAGTTCCACAGGCCGCGCTCGCGCGCCTTGGCCTTGAGGCCCTCGCGAATCTCCTCCTGGCGCTTGGTGTAGGTCCAGCGGCTGCCGGACTTGCCGATCTCGGCCTCGTACTCCTCCTCCAGCGGGATGATTTCCTCGCGCACCATGGTGCGCACCTTTTCCACCAGTGGCTTCACTTTGGCGGTCATCCCAAGATCCATGGGGCTTCTCCGTAGCGTGTGTCTTGCTTGTGTGGCCGCAATTGAAGCACGCCGCACTGCCGGAGAGAAGCGCCCGCGAGGCAAGGCCGCCATTCCCGCAGCCGAGCAGCGCGAGGCTGCCGGAAACCAGTTGCGTGTTGGACGCCTGCGGCTGGACTTTCCGCTTTGGCGGGAATGACGAAGCTCTCGCCTTCAGGGGCCTCACCACCGCGAGGCTGTTGGGATTCCTCGCAACGGGTTTCCCGCGCTGCGTTTCGCTTGGCGGAAATAACAATGGGGGGCTCGCGGGACGGACGGGGCTGGTCGCGCCCCACGTTCGTGCGGCAGTTTATCCAGGGCGCGGAACGCTTGCTGGCACCCCTGGCATGGGATACGAAGGCGCAAGCGAATGCGTTGAATCTGAGGGGAAGCCACATGGCTGTCGATACGTCGGGCGGGCACTCCGCCATGGACTATCCGGAGCACCTGCGGACCTATTCCGGGTTCCTGAAGGCGACCGTGGGACTGGTGGTGTTCTGCATACTCGTCCTGCTGTTCCTGCTCACCCTGGTGCCTTAGGACGCGCCTCGCGGCGCTGACTTTCCGGCAGACAAGACATGACGTGCCCGCCGGTGCGTGGGCGGGGAGCCTTCCATGGTCACGATTGCGGTTACGGCGGAACGCGACGGCGAGCCCCGGGTGGCCGTATCACCCGAAACGGTGAAGAAGCTGAGCGCGCTCGGTGCCACCGTGCGGGTGCAGGCCGGCGCGGGCGCAAGCTCCCGGTTCGCCGACGAGACGCTGAAGGCGCAGGGCGCCACCATCGCCGCCAGCGCGGCCGAGGCGGCGAGCGGTGCCGACATCCTGCTGACGGTGCGGCGCCCCGATGCGATGACGGTGAAGGCCTTGAAGCCCGGCGCCATCGTGGCTGCCATGCTGTCACCCTACGATGACCGCGCCGGCCTCGATGCGCTGGCGGGAACCGGCGCCACGCTGATGGCGATGGAGTTCATGCCGCGCATCAGCAGAGCGCAGTCGATGGACGTGCTGTCGAGCCAAGCCAACCTCGCCGGCTACAAGGCGGTGGTGGATGCGGCCGCGCACTTCGGGCAGGCGGTGCCGATGATGATGACGGCGGCGGGCACCGTGCCGGCGGCCAAGGCCTTCATCATGGGCGTCGGCGTGGCCGGTTTGCAGGCGATCGCCACGGCGCGGCGGCTTGGCGCCATTGTGTCTGCCACCGACGTGCGGCCGGCGACCAAGGAGCAGGTGGCGTCGCTCGGCGCCAAGTTCATCGCGGTCGAGGACGAGGAGTTCAAGCAGGCGCAGACGGCGGCGGGCTATGCCAAGCCGATGTCGGCCGAGTACCAGAAGAAGCAGGCGGAACTGGTGGCGAACCACATCAAGGCGCAGGACATCGTCATCACCACCGCGCTGATCCCGGGCCGGCCGGCGCCGAAACTGATCTCGACGGCGATGATCGAGAGCATGAAGCCGGGCGCGGTGATCGTCGATCTGGCGGCCGAGCGCGGCGGCAATACCGAGCTGACGCAACCCGGCAAGACCGTCGAGCACAAGGGTGTCGCCATCATGGGCCCGCTCAATCTTGCCGGCGACGTGCCGGTCAATGCGTCCAGCCTCTATGCCAAGAACCTTCTCGCCTTCCTGGAGACGCTGATCGACAAGAAGGAGAAGGCGCTGAAGATCAACTGGGACGACGAGATCGTCAAAGGTACGCTGGTGGCCAAGGACGGCAGGATCGTCCATCCGAGCCTGACGCAAGGGGGCGCGAGATGAACAGGACTCCCTCTCCCCGCGCTTCGGCAACCTTTCCATGCGCTGCATCAGCGCGGGGAGAGGGCCGGGGTGAGGGGCGGCAACATATGCATCGGTCGGAGCGGGAAGCCGCCCCTCACCCTAACCCTCTCCCCGCAGGCGGGGAGAGGGGATGTGCGCGGCTGAGCGCGGTGAAGACACGCTCCACCAACCCCTTGCTCGACCGGTTCCCCTCCCCCTTGCGGGGAGGGGTTAGGGGTGGGGGTCTGCGCGTGACGGCGGAGCCTGAGGCTTCCCCCACCCGGCGCTGCGCGCCACCCTCCCCGCAAGGGGGAGGGTACGGAGTGCGGAGTGCGCTTGTGCTTCTTCTTGCTGGGACAGCTCTCCTGCCAGCGCCCGCCTTCGCCGCCGGCGGCGGGGATGTGAGCCCGTTCGTCTACCAGTTCATGGTGTTCGTGATCGCGATTTTCGTCGGCTACTACGTGGTGTGGAGCGTGACGCCGGCGCTGCATACGCCGCTGATGTCGGTCACCAACGCGATCTCGTCGGTGATCGTGGTGGGGGCGCTGCTGGCGGTGGGCGTGTCGCTGATCGCGGCCGGCAGCGGGCTCGCCAAGGTGTTCGGCTTCCTGGCGCTGATCATGGCCTCGGTGAACATCTTCGGCGGCTTCCTCGTCACCCAGCGCATGCTCGCCATGTACAAGAAGAAAGAGCCGAAGAAGTGAGGCCCGCGATGGAACTCGCCTCGGTGCGCATCTTCGTTGCCGACCTGCCAGCCGCCGTGAAGTTCTACACGGACGTGGTTGGCCTGCAGCAGATCGTGGACGAGCCGGACGTGGCGATCTTCGGCGACGGCGGCCCCGTGGTGGTGCTGGAGGCGCCGGGCAGGCCGGGCCATGACGACGGACTGGTCGGCCGCTTCACGGGCGTTGCGTTTGCCACCGACGATGCGGAGGCCTTGCATACTGAATTGACGCGCAGCGGCGTGCGCACCCACGGCAAGCCGCAGCGCCAGTATTGGGGCGGCACTTTCCTGCACGCCGACGATCCGTCCGGCAACACGATCACCTTCCTGCAGCGTCCGGCGCAGAACTCCTGAGGGGCGAGCTTTCCATGTCTGCCAACCTGATCGCGCTGCTCTACCTCGCCGCCGGCGTGCTGTTCATCATGGCGCTGCGCGGGCTGTCGAGCCCGGAAAGCTCGCGGGCCGGCAACATGTACGGCATGATCGGCATGACGATCGCCGTGCTGACCACGCTGGCGCAGGTGAGCGATTTCTCCGGCCTGACGTGGCTGCTGATCCTCGGCGGCCTCGCCATCGGCGGCGGCATCGGCGCAACCATCGCGCGCCGCATCCCGATGACGTCGATGCCGGAGCTGGTGGCGGCGTTCCACAGCCTCGTCGGCATGGCGGCGGTGTTCGTGGCGGCGGGCGCGCTCTATGCGCCGGAAGCGTTCGGCATCGGCCGCCCGGGCAGCATCTCGGGGGCGAGCCTGCTGGAGATGTCGCTCGGCGTCGCCATCGGCGCCATCACGTTCACGGGCTCGGTGATTGCCTTCGCCAAGCTGTCGGGCCGCATGTCCGGCAAGCCGATCATCCTGCCGGCGCGCCACCTGATCAACATCGGCCTCGCGGTGCTGATGGTGGTGCTGATCACCATGTTCTGCAGGTCGGGCGGCGACCACATGCTGTTCTGGGCCATCACCGCCGTGGCGCTGCTGTTCGGCGTGCTCATCATCGTGCCCATCGGCGGCGCCGACATGCCGGTCGTGATCTCGATGCTCAACTCGTACTCGGGTTGGGCGGCGGCCGGCATCGGCTTCACGCTCGGCAACATTGCGCTGATCGTCACGGGCGCGCTGGTCGGCTCATCGGGCGCGATCCTGTCCTACATCATGTGCAAGGGCATGAACCGCTCCTTCATCTCGGTGATCCTGGGCGGGTTCGGCGGCGAGACGGCGGGACCGGCGGCGGGCGCCGAGCAGCGCCCCGTCAAGCTGGGTTCCGCGGAGGATGCGGCCTTCCTGATGAAGAACGCCGGCAAGGTGATCATCGTGCCGGGCTACGGCATGGCGGTGGCGCAGGCGCAGCATGCGCTGCGTGAGATGGCCGACAACCTGAAGAAGGCCGGCGTGGAGGTGAAGTACGCCATCCATCCCGTCGCGGGCCGCATGCCGGGGCACATGAACGTGCTGCTGGCCGAAGCGAATGTGCCCTACGACGAGGTGTTCGAGCTGGAGGACATCAACAACGAGTTCTCGCAGGCCGACATCGCCTACGTGATCGGCGCCAACGACGTGACCAACCCGGCCGCCGAGGACGACAAGACCTCGCCCATCTACGGCATGCCGGTGCTGCAGGTGTGGAAGGCGGGCACGGTGATGTTCAACAAGCGCTCGCTTGCGTCGGGGTATGCCGGCATCGACAACCCGCTGTTCTACCGCGACAACACCATGATGCTGCTCGGCGACGCCAAGAAGATGACCGAGGAGATTGCCAAGTCGACGGGGCATTGAGGTAGCCGTTCGTCACGGAGGACCCGGATGCTGTTTCTCCTCGCCATGCTGGGGTTGTGGACGCTCATATGGGTCGTCCTTCTTGGCGGGATGACCTTTCGTTCCGAAGCAATTTTTTATGCAGTGTTGACGGGATTGTTTTTCGGTTATTGGGCGACCGGAGTGATCGCAGCCTTCGACTGGATTTCACGGCAGGTTGCGCACGCCTCCTCTCGACGGCTCTGTTCCTCGCACTCGTCGCGGGCGCAGGTCTTGCTGCATATTTCTATTTTTCGGCCGATGTCCAACTGCTCAACAAGAACCCCATGCGGGGCAAACATTTGTATGCGGCGGTCACGATGGCGATCGCCGCCTGCTATCTCGTTCGCAACATCATGCGAGCCGTGAGGCCGCAAAGCTCGTGATGAAGTTGGACATGGACTTTGGCCGCCGCGTAAAGGAAAGTCGACATTGAGCGCGCTCGCCGCGCCCGCCGAAGTTCCTGAGCCGATACGCCAAGCCATCGTCGCCGCCCGGCCTGAGTTTGCGCGCTCCACCTTTTCCGTCGCCGGACGGGGCTGGCACAGTCTTGCCGTTGAGGTCGACGGCGCGTGGATCTGCAAGTTTCCACAGGGTGAGGAGGCGGAGCAGGCACTGCGCCGCGAGGCGCGCCTGCTCGAAGTCGTGCGGCCGCTGCTGACGATGCCGGTTCCGGACATGACGATCCATCCCGGCCCGCCGCTGTTCTCGATGCACAGGACGCTGCACGGGCGGGACCTGGAACGGCCCGGCTACGCGCGGCTGGATGAGGACGCCCGCAACTGGCTTGCGGCCGACCTTGCGCGCTTCTTTGCGCAGCTGCACGCGGTTCCCCTGCCGCGCATGCGGGATGCCGGTGCGGCGCCGATCGGTGTGTGGGAGACGGGCGATGCGGCCCTGCGGCCGGTGTGGCCGCTGCTTCCGCCAGATGTTCGTGAGCAAGCGCAGCGGGCGCTGCATGCCTACCGTGACCTCGCCCTCGATCCGCTGGGGGAGGTGTACGGCTTCTTCGATGCGCACGGCTGGAACATGGCGTTCGATCACGGCGCAGGGCGGCTCAATGGCATCTTCGATTTTGCCGACTCGGGGTTTGGGCCGCCGCACCGCGAGTTCGTGCCGGTGTCGCTGGTCGATCCCGATCTCGCCGCGCGCAGCGTCGATGCTTACGAGGCCTTGACCGGAAAGGCGCTGGATCGGTCGCGCATCTTCCTGCTCACGGCCGCCATGCGGCTGTCCGAGCTGGCCGGCGCGATCGAGACGGGCGCGCGCGTGCCGGAGACGCGCGCCGTTGTCGTCGATTGGTTCACGCAGCGGGAGATCGGCTGAGGGCGTTCGGCCCCGATGTCATCCCCGAAGCCGAGCGGGGCGAGGCTATCGGGGATCCACCTGCGCATGTCCGGCTGGGAGTTCGGGGCTGGATTCCCGCTTGCGCGGGAATGACGGTTGGGGTGAGGGTCAGTGGCTCTCAACTGGCGTCATGCCCGCCGAGGCGGGCATCCATGGCACGGCGCTGCGCGGGTGTGGGTGCGTTGATGGGTGCCGTTTCTGTGGCCGCCCCTCACCCCGACCCTCTCCCCGTAAGAACGGGGAGAGGGGGAAGATGCGGCACGCCTGTGCCGGGTTGGACAACGCACCCTTGTTGCACGGTGACCTGGATCCCCGCCTGCGCGGGGATGACGTCTACGGCTCGGGCTGCACGCCATCAACTGGCGTCACTCCCGCGGAGGCGGGAGTCCAGGACCGGTGCTGCCCGGGTGCGGGTGGATGCTTATCCCCGCTGTCTCCGGCTGTGTCATCCTACGGCCGTCGCTGGCTTGCGACGGGACGCGGAGTGTACACCGTCCTCCCCGTGGCCAGGACCGGCGCCCGGAAGGTAGAGCAACGAGTGGCTCGAGATCCGGGAGGCCCGGGCGCAACCGTTTGCGGTGAAGCATCAGCAATGGTGTGGAGCCGCAGACCGCCATTGAGGCTCAAGGTGCGATGGCACGCTCCAGATGGAGCGGGCCGGAAGCCAAAGCCGTGCACCGGGACCGAAATCGCCGACGCGG